>Ga0208017_100008_pt1 | contig 460124 bp, 418 predicted proteins | sample 30_taG_FD_184104 | JGI IMG/M metagenome (GOLD analysis project Ga0208017, IMG submission 184104) | Marine viral communities from Cariaco Basin, Caribbean Sea - 30_WHOI_OMZ (SPAdes) (version 2) | ecosystem: Environmental > Aquatic > Marine > Oceanic | place: Caribbean Sea: Cariaco Basin... | reverse complement strand
ATCGAATGAACCAAACCGCCCACATATCTCTTCAGATATCTATCAATTTCAAAGAGCGTCGAGACAAAAGAAACCAAGATGCGCCGTAAACTTCTCAGCGCGCCCCGCCTCAATTACCTCAGAATTTTCCCGCTACGTAAGACCCGAACCGTAACCCGTCGTCCCCGTCTAGCGCCCCGTGTCTGCATGTCTGCGTCTCCGGTAAGGGGCGTTCTAAGGTTTGTTCCAAATGCCCGCAACCCCTTTTTTCGGATTATGACAGTTTTTCGCTACTTTCCGAATTTTCCTATAAAAACAACGGTTTGATTTTTGAAAGTTCCGCGGGCCCCGTGTTTTGCGCAGCTTTATTTCGCACGCTAACACGTCATTGCCCCGCATCACTTACGCCCGCGCAGGTTATCCACAGACTCGCAGCGCTAATGTGGATTGTTTCCCCTCCCCCTGTCCGAATCCGGCACAATCCCCGGCGCGAGCCACCGCCCGGATTCGGAATCAGCGCCGTTTGGGGAGTCGGAGCAGCAGCAAAGCCAGAATCGCCGCCATATAGAGGAGAGGTTCGATCTGGAAACCTTTGACCAGCCAGATGAAGTGCACCCCAGCCAAAATTGCAGCCAGATAGGTTAACCGGTGCAGCTTGCGCCACGTGGCCCCAAGCTTGCGGATCGAGAAGTTGTTCGATGTGGCCGCCAGGGGGACCAGACAGGCAAAACCCGCCATGCCGATCGTGATATATGGGCGCTTCAAAATGTCGGCCCAGATCTGCGACAGAATCCCGACATCCAGCACCAGCCATACCAACAGGTGCAGCGAGACATATATAAAGGCGAGCAATCCCAGGGCGCGGCGAAACTTGATGAGGTTCAGCCGAAGGTAGCGCCGCGCGGGCGTGATCACCAACCCGGCGATCAACAGTTGCAAGGCCAGCAACCCCAGCTCTTTTTCCAACGCCTTGATCGGTTCCGCCCCCAGCCCGCCGGTCTGCGCCTGAAACAGCAACCACGGGATTGGCAGAAGCCCCACTATATATACGACCCATGTGGGAACACGTCGCGCGATGGTATTCAGGCGGTCGATCATACCGCCCTGCTCACTTCTATAGAGAACACGGGTTTAGATATCCTTGCTCAGGTCCATACCGGCATAGAGCTCCGCGACCTCGGCCTCGTACCCGTTGAACATCAGCGTCGGGATCCGCTTGGAGAAAAGCCCGCCACCGATGACCCTTTCGCTGGCCTGCGACCAACGGGGGTGATCGACCTCGGGGTTCACATTACTATAGAAGCCGTACTCCCCTGCATTCGCCTTGTTCCAACTGGTTGGGGGCTGAGTGTCCGTGAGGGTGATCCGCACCACGGATTTGATCGACTTGTAGCCATATTTCCACGGCACGACCAACCGCAGCGGTGCGCCGTTCTGTTTCGGGATGTCCTTGCCATAGATGCCGGTGGCCATAATCGTCAGCGGGTGCATCGCCTCGTCCAGACGCAACCCTTCGACGTAGGGCCAGTCGAGCACGTTATAGGCGACGCCGGGCATTTCATCAGGACGCAGCGCAGTCTCGAAGGAGACGTATTTCGCGCCGGACTGCACACCGGCCATATTCAGCAGGTCCGCCAGTTCGAACCCGTTCCACGGGACCACCATTGACCACGCCTCGACACAGCGAAAACGATAGATACGCTCTTCGATCGTCATCTGCTGCATGATGTCGTCGAACCCATAGGCACCGGGCTTGTCGACCAGCCCGTCAATCTGCACCGTCCAGGGTTCAATCGTCAGACGGTCCGCGTATCTGGCGGGGTCGTCCTTACCGGTGCCGAATTCATAGTAGTTATTGTAGCTGGTGATATCTTCATAACTGTTCGGCTCTAGCCCCTCGGGCGCGGCAGAGGTGGCCCCCGCGATACCGGCCAACCCGATCCCCGCCAAAGCGCCCCCCATGATCTGACGTCGGTTCATAAATGCAGCATGCGGGGTGACGTCTTTATCCGTGAGTGTGTTGATCCAGCGATAGGCCATAACAGGCGCTCCTTACCAATATACATGGGTAGCCTACTGCGGGTTGTCGCGCCCACCAAACGCAATCCGCTACATTTCAGGAGACACACCGGAATGTCAGGGCAACACATGCGAACAGGGCCGAGGTTTCCCCCGGCCCTGCCCGATCACATCACCACACTATATACTATGTACCTAGTGGACGGTCGCTTCGTCCGGTTTGGCGCGGTTGCTGGCAGCCACGCGGTCGCCGATGATCAGCCCTTCGGCACCAGCCTGCACGGGGATAAGATCCCCATCCAGCACGTCACCCGCCAAGATCATCTCGGCCAGCGGGTCCTGCAATGCGCGCTGGATCACCCGCTTCAGCGGCCGCGCCCCGAACACCGGATCATAACCTTCGTCGGCGAGCCACTTGCGCGCGCCTTCGTCCAACTCCAACCCGATCTTGCGACCGGCGAGACGCTTCAGCAGACGGTTCACCTGAATGTCGACGATCCCCGCCATGTCGGCACGTGCCAAGCGGTCAAAGATCACCGTTTCATCCAGTCGGTTCAGGAATTCGGGGCGGAAGTGAGCCCGCACCGCATCCATCACATCCCGTTTCGCCTGCGCCATGTCGCCCCCTTCGGGCAACTGGCTCAGCGCTTGCGCCCCAAGGTTGCTGGTCAGCACGATCAGCGTCTGCTTGAAGTCGACCTTACGGCCCTGACCATCCGTCAGCACACCATCATCCAAGACCTGCAGCAACACGTTGAACACGTCGGGGTGCGCCTTCTCGACCTCGTCGAACAGCACGACCTGATAGGGTCTGCGCCGCACGGCTTCGGTCAATACGCCACCTTCGTCATAGCCAACATACCCGGGAGGCGCGCCGATCAGACGGGCCACGGCATGTTTCTCCATGAACTCAGACATGTCGATCCGCACCATCGCGTTCTCGTCGTCGAACAGGAATTCGGCCACGGCCTTGGTCAGCTCGGTCTTACCGACACCAGTCGGCCCGAGGAACAGGAAGCTGCCCAAGGGGCGGGCCTCGTCATTCAGGCCGGCACGCGCACGGCGCACCGCGTTCGACACAGCTTTGACCGCGAGGTTCTGACCAATGACACGGTTGTGCAACTGGTCTTCCATGCGCAGCAACTTGTCCCGCTCGCCTTCCAGCATACGACCCGCGGGGATACCCGTCCAACGTTCGACGACGCTGGCGATCTGGTCCGGGCGCACGGCCTCTTCGACCATGACGTCGGCTTCGTTCTCTTCGGCCTCGCCCAGTTTGCGTTCAAGCTGCGGGATCACGCCATAGGAAAGCTCCCCCGCTTTGGCGAGGTTGCCTTCGCGCTTGGCGATCTCAAGCTCGGCGCGGGCACGGTCCAGCTGCTCTTTCAGCTCGCGCGCGCCCTCAAGGCGATCACGTTCGCCCTGCCACTGCGCGGTCATAGCATCGGCCTTTTCCTGCAGATCCCCCAGCTCTTTCTCCAACTTGTCCAAGCGGTCCTTGCTGGCAGCGTCGTCCTCTTTCTTCAACGCCTCGGCTTCGATCTGAAGCTGCATGATCTGACGGTCGAGTGCATCCAGCTCTTCTGGTTTGCTGTCGACTTCCATCCGCAGACGGCTCGCGGCCTCGTCCACAAGGTCGATTGCCTTGTCGGGCAGGAAACGGTCCGTGATATAGCGATGCGACAGGGTCGCCGCCGCCACAAGGGCAGAGTCGCTGATCCGCACACCGTGGTGCAGCTCGTACTTCTCCTTAATGCCTCGCAGGATCGACACCGTATCCTCGACCGTAGGTTCGCTGACCATCACAGGCTGGAACCGACGAGCAAGTGCTGCGTCTTTTTCGACATACTTACGGTATTCGTCCAAGGTCGTCGCACCAACGCAGTGCAATTCACCCCGTGCCAAAGCCGGTTTGATGAGGTTGGCCGCGTCCATCGCGCCGTCCGCCTTACCGGCACCAACCAGCGTGTGCATCTCGTCAATGAACAGGATCACCTCGCCCGCAGCTTCGGTGACTTCGGTCAGGACGGCTTTCAACCGTTCTTCGAAATCGCCACGATACTTCGCGCCGGCAATCAGCGCGCCCATATCCAGCGCCAGCAAGCGTTTGTTGCGCAGGGATTCGGGCACATCGCCATCCACGATCCGCAGGGCGAGCCCCTCGGCAATCGCGGTTTTACCCACGCCGGGCTCACCAATCAGCACCGGGTTGTTCTTGGTACGGCGGCTCAACACCTGCATGGCCCGACGAATTTCCTCGTCCCGACCGATGATCGGGTCGATTTTGCCTTCGCGGGCACGTTCCGTCAGATCAAGGCTGTACTTCTTGAGCGCCTCATACCCGTCTTCCGCACTGGCCGTATCAGCCGTGCGCCCTTTCCGGATATCATTAATAGCGGCGTTCAAGCCCTGTGCGGTGACCTTGCCCGCATCCAGCGCGGTTTTCGCACCGGATTTCACCATCGCAAGTGCCATCAGCACGCGTTCGACAGGCACAAAGCTGTCGCCCGCCTTTTTGGCCAGCGTCTCTGCTTCGGCCAGCACCTTTGCGGTGGCATTATCAAGGTATACCTGCGCGGCGTCGCCCGACACCTTGGGCAGCTTGCCCAAAGACAGCGTCAGGGTTTCAGTCACACGTGCAGGATCGCCACCGGCAGCAGCAATCAGATTGCTCGCCAGCCCTTGGTCGTCATCCAGCAGTGCTTTCAATAAATGCTCCGGCGTCAGCCGTTGGTGGCTTTCACGCGTCGCGATTGTTTGCGCAGCCTGAATAAAGCCGCGCGACCGTTCTGTGAACTTGCTCAAGTCCATGAGCTTCTCCTTTTCTTAAAGCGACCACAAAGAAGATGCCCGCTTTGCAGCACATCATGGCGTGATCCTCGGGATAGAATTTGGGGACAGAAGGAAGGGATTCAAGAGAGTCGCCTCACAAAAGCGTCAACAAAAAACATACACCTTTTAAGATTATTTTTCAGACTGGTGGGATTTCGCCACATTGCGAACACATTGGAATCCCACAAGAAAAGTGCAGTTTCGCAATTTGTCGCTCATGGCAAGAAATAATTACAAAAATGTTAATTGACTGATTTTAAGCGAAAATTTACATTTATCCACATGACGGATGCGCCCCAGTGGAACCATTTAGTCACACATACGTTGTACTGGCAGATGAACGAAAACAAATCGAGCCGACTTTAACCAGTACAACAAATCCTTGAGGTACGAACATGCAGACGCGCCAGATTCAGATGAACGACGTTATCTACAACGCGGCAGAGCAATGCTTTGAAGCTTTGGTCACCGTCCACGATGGCGATCGGTCCCGCAAATATGCCTGCGCCATCAACGCGCCGATGACGATGTCCTTTGATCAAGCTGCCAAAGGCCTGACCAAACAGGCCGAGCGTCGCCACATAAGCCGCGGCGGCATGTATTCCGAGATCCGCGCCCAGAAGCCCGCACAACGCAGCGGCCGTCCTCGGTTCGATCCAAAAGCCTGGTTGCGCCATGTCGCCAACCTTCCCGGCCTTCGCGCCGCCTGATTTACAGTTTCGGCGGAACTGCCTGCGCGCCCGTCCCGGCGCGTGTCCCGCCCAATCCAGAGACAACTGCCTGCCTGCACGTCTCTGATACTCGCCCGGACAGCGATTGCGCTGCCCGGGCCTTTTTCTTTGCGCGATCCCTGTTTTCATAGACATGTCATGTCGAACACCGTAAGCCTCCGGCGTTTGCCAAATCTCATCACTTCGGAGCCCGCCCCATGTCAGATGACCGCCTGATCGTTGCCCTTGATGTCCCCCACGCTGTTGCCGGCCTTGAACTGACCCAAAAGCTGGGCGACGCGGTGAGCTTTTACAAAATTGGTCTGGGCATGTTGACGGGCGGCGGCCTAGCGCTTGCGAACGAGCTGATCCAGGAACACGGCAAACGCATTTTTCTGGACATGAAACTGTTCGATATCAGCGCGACAGTCGAAGCAGCGGTGCGCGGGCTAGCGCAGTTCGACCTCGATTTTCTGACCGTGCACGGTGACCCGCATGTTGTCCGCGCCGCGATGGAAGGGGCCGCAGGATCCCGCACCAAGATTTTGGCGGTGACCATCCTGACATCTCTGGACCGCAACGATCTGGACGCGGCGATGATCCAGTCGGGCGATATCCCCGATCTGGTCCAGACCCGCGCCGGGCGCGCGCTGGAGGCTGGTGCTGACGGCGTCATCGCCTCCCCGCAAGAGGCGGCCCTGATCCGTGCCCTACCCGAGGCCAACGGCAAGCTGATCGTCACCCCCGGCGTGCGACCAAGCGGGGCGGCCCTTGGCGACCAGAAACGCGTTGCAACACCGGGTCAGGCGATCTTGGATGGGGCGGATCACATCGTCGTTGGCCGCCCGATCTGGCAGGCCGAAGACCCCGCCGCCGCCGCCCGCGCGGTGCTGGCAGAGCTGCCCTGAACGCAGCCGAAATGCGCGAAACCCAACAAATAGCGCATTTTCGCCTATGTGATAAATCGGTAACAAACATGAACTGGCTGCCAGCAACTGGAAGTTCCGTGTATGTTTTATGACATTCATATGGCAACCTTACTTTGGTGATACTCCCCGACGGACTGGTTCTTCCTGAAGTCCGTCACCTCCCCCCGCTTCAGGCGGGGGTCTTTCTTTGCCCCCCCTTTCGATTTCCGCCCTTCAACCCGACGCTGCACGTATGTGCATGGCGAAGTCGCGTGTGATCGGGTAGACTTGCGTTAACCAGCCCTTAACCCTACCTGACCGCCATGCCCGCCCTCTGCCGAGACTGCCTGTCCGAAATCGCGCCCGCGCGCCGGTGCTCTGCCTGCGGCAGCCCGCGTATCTCGTCACACCCCGAATTATTCGACCTTTCCATCGCCCATATGGATTGCGATGCCTTCTACGCATCCGTGGAGAAACGCGACAATCCGGCGCTGAATGGCAAGCCCGTGATCATCGGGGGCGGACGTCGTGGGGTCGTGTCGACCGCCTGCTATATCGCGCGGATCAAAGGGGTCCGGTCTGCCATGCCGATGTTCCAGGCGCTGAAACTCTGCCCCGAAGCGATCATCATCAAGCCACGCATGGATGCATATGTCGAAGCCTCCCGCGCGATCCGCGCCATGATGGAAGAGCTCACCCCCGCCCTGCAGCCGCTGTCACTGGACGAGGCGTTTCTGGACATGACCGGCACAACCAAGCTGCACGGGGCACCCCCTGCCGTGATGCTTGCGCGACTTGTGCGTCGTATGAAGGTCGAACTGGGGCTAACCGGATCAATCGGGCTGTCACACAACAAGTTTTTGGCCAAAGTCGCCTCTGACCTTGATAAGCCGCACGGGTTTTCAGTGATCGGCAAGGAAGAAACACAGAGGTTTCTGAACGACAAACCGGTGAGCATGATCTGGGGCGTGGGCGCGGCCACGCTCGGGTCGCTGAACAAGGCCGGCATCCAGACCTTCGCGGACCTGCTGCGATGGGAAAGGACCGACCTGATCGCCCGTTTCGGCAGTATGGGCGACCGCCTGTGGCATCTGGCACGCGGCCAAGACAACCGCCGTGTTTCCGCGCATGAACCGATGAAATCCATCAGCAACGAAACCACCTTCAACGAAGACACCTCCGACCCCGACCTGCTGGACGGGCATCTGTGGCGCATGGCGCAAAAGGTGGCGGACCGCGCCAAGGCCAAAGACCTTGCCGGCCGCGTTGTCGTGCTCAAGCTCAAACGGGCCGATTTCTCGCTGATCACGCGGCGGGTGTCGCTGTATGACCCGACGCAACTGGCCGACCGCATCTACCGCACAGCGCGCGGGCTGTTTGACCAGCTTGGTGAACCGGGGCCTTTCCGGCTGCTCGGGTGTGGCATCTCGGACCTGAGCGCGGCTGACGGTGCCGATACCGCGGGCGACCTGCTGGACCCGGATGCCGCCCGCCGGGGTCAGGCAGAGCGGGCAACAGATGCCATCCGCAACCGGTTCGGGGACAAGGCAATCGTCAAGGGGCGTGCGCTGCGCTGATCACTCCGCTGCGAGGGCGAGGCTTTCTGGACGGATCCGCGCAATCTCTGCCACAACGCCGCGAAGCGCTTTTTGGACATCCTCGAAATCGCCGTTGGGGCGCACCAGAGATTCGTTCATATACAGCGACCGGTCCAATTCGACCTGCACCGCATGCTGCCCCCGTGCCGGACGACCGTAAGCTTGGGTGATATAGGCCCCCGCAAACGGCGTATTGCGGGTGACAGTGAACCCTGCCTTGACGAAAGCGGCCTCTATCTGATCCACAACATCGCTGCTGGCTGCCGCGCCGAACCGGTCACCCAAGACCACTTCAGGCCGTTTCAACCCCATACGCGCGACGCCGTCCATCGCCTCGTGCGGCATCGAATGGCAATCCACCAAGATCGCCTGCCCGTGATCCGCCCGCGCGTCGTTCAGCAGGCTTTGCAACATATCGTGGTACGGCACCCAATAGGTGGCGATTCGCGCCCGTGCTTCATCAAGCGTTAATTTGCCTTGATAAATCGAGCGCCCGTTCGCCACGACACGCGGAATAACCCCCAATCCGGAGGCAACCCGCGGGTTATGCGCCTGCCGCCGGACCCCTTCGATCAGGGCCGGGTCAAGCTCGTCTCGGGACCGGTTCAGATCAAGGAACGCACGGGGGGCTCCCGCCATCAGAAACGGAGCCCCGAAATGGGGGGCAGAATTAAACAAAAGGTCAACAAACGCGTCCTCTGACGAGCGTATACTATGCCCGTCCAACACCGTGGACCGCAGGAAGGAAAAGCTGTAATTCCGCCCCGAATGAGGGGATGCAAACACCGCGCAGGAACGGGCTTGATCGGGGCGAACGACTTCGTAGGCGATGTGTGGCATTGTTGCACCTTTCAAGAATGATCATAGCGCATGTTTTTACAAAGCCAAAACCCCTTGATCATGCCTCCGACTCTATTTATAGACCCCGCTACCGGCGCGAATATCTCGCGCCCCGATTTGGTTTGGGGTGCAAATTTCGTGCTACATAGGGGGTGATTAGCTCAGCGGTAGAGCACTTCGTTGACATCGAAGGGGTCACTGGTTCGATCCCAGTATCGCCCACCACCTAATTCATGGTTCAGCATTCGCTGAACTGCCCGCAACCCGGCGCTGGCCCGCGCCACGACACAGGAGAACGACCATGAAGGTTCGCAATTCGCTCCGCTCGCTCAAGAACCGGCACCGTGACTGCCGCGTTGTGCGTCGCAAAGGCCGCGTTTACGTAATCAACAAAACGCAGCGCCGTTTCAAAGCCCGTCAGGGTTAAGCTTCGCGCGCATTTGATTAAAGGCCGCTCCTTCTGGGGCGGCTTTTTTCGTTTGGGCCGCCGTCAACCGCCGCCCCCCCCCCTGCCCCAGCCAATCTGTGCTGACCTCTTGCGATCCCCCCAATACCGCTTAGGTTCTCCTCAGACTTCATCAGACGAACTGAAAGGGATCTCATGACCGATCTGCCCGACTACACCCCACCCGCCGTATGGGAGTGGGAACCCGGCAATGGCGGCAAATTCGCCAATATCAACCGCCCCATCGCAGGCCCCACCGCAGACAAAGAGCTGCCGGTCGGCAAACATCCCTATCAGCTTTACTCCCTCGCGACGCCCAATGGCGTCAAAGTCACCGTGCTGCTGGAAGAACTACTGGCCGCCGGGCACAAGGGCGCCGAGTATGACGCGTGGCTGATCAACATCGGCGAAGGGGATCAATTCGGATCCGGCTTTGTCGACATCAACCCGAACTCCAAAATTCCCGCGATGATGGACCGGTCCGGCGACGCGCCGCAACGCCTGTTTGAATCCGGATCGATCATGCTGCATCTGGCCGAGAAATTCGGCGCATTCATCCCCAAAGACCCAAGCCAGCGCACCGAATGTATGTCGTGGCTGTTCTGGCAAATGGGTAGCGCGCCATATCTTGGCGGCGGCTTTGGCCATTTCTACGCCTATGCGCCGGTCAAAATTAAGTACTGCATCGACCGTTTCGCGATGGAGACCAAGCGCCAGCTTGATGTGCTCGATCGTCACCTTGCCGATAACGAATATATGGCGGGCGAATATTCGATCGCGGATATGGCGATCTGGGCATGGTACGGGCAGCTGGTTCTGGGCCGTCTCTATGACGCGGCAGAGTTCCTGAATGTCGATTCCTACGAAAACCTGATGAAATGGGCCAAGAAGATCGACGCGCGCCCTGCCGTTACACGTGGTCGCATGGTCAACCGACCGTTCGGTGAACCCGAAATGCAGCTGCACGAACGACACGATGCCAGCGATTTTGACACAAAGACTCAGGACAAAATCGGCGACTGATCCCGCGCGTCTTGCCGCCCCCACGCGGCAAGACGCTTGTCCTATTAATTCACTCAAGTATTCCTTGATATCAGCCCTCAAATCTGTTTCTTACTCTTTTTATAAGTTTTACACAGATGGAGGTCACCTGATGACTCTGACGAAATCCGCTTTCACGGCCGCCTTGATGGCCACAGTTGCGATGCCAGCATTGGCCGAAGGGCAGCTGAACCTCTACTCCTCGCGTCACTACGACACCGACGAACGTCTGTATTCCGACTTTACCGAGCAGACCGGCATCACCATCAACCGCATCGAAGGCAAAGCAGACGAGCTGCTGGCGCGTATGGAAGCCGAGGGTGCGAACTCCCCCGCGGACGTTCTGATCACCGTCGACACCAGCCGCCTGAGCCGCGCCAAGGAAATGGGCCTGCTGCAATCCGTTGACAGCGACATCCTCGAAGAGCGTATCCCCAGCAACCTGCAAGACGCCGACAACGACTGGTTCGGCTTTTCGCAGCGCGCGCGGATCATCTTTTACAGCAAGGACGCTGTAGACAACCCGCCGCAGAACTATCTGGATCTTGCCGATCCTGCCTATGAAGGTCAGGTCTGCATCCGTTCCTCCACCAACTCCTACAACCAGACCCTGTTGGCGGCGTTGGTCACGCACCATGGCGAAGAGAAAGCCACCGAATGGGCACAGGGCGTTGTGAACAACATGGCACGTGCACCACAGGGCGGTGACACCGACCAGCTGCGCGGTCTGGTATCGGGCGAATGCGAAATCTCCGTCTCGAACTCCTACTACTTTGCCCGTGCCATCCGCACCGAAGTAGACGGGCTGAGCGCCGATCTGGATAAAATCGGTCTGGTGTTCCCCGACCAGGAAGGCAACGGCGCGCACATGAACCTGTCGGGTGCCGGTGTTGCAGCCAATGCGCCAAACCGTGACAATGCGGTCAAGTTCCTCGAGTATCTGTCCTCCGACAGCGCGCAGGCCTACTTCTCTGCAGGGAACGACGAATTCCCCGCCGTCGAAGGTGTAGAGCTTGCGGAATCGGTCGAGAAGCTGGGCGAATTCAAAGCAGACGAAGTGAACCTATCCGAAGTGGCCAAGAACATCCCCACAGCACAGAAGATCTTTAACGCGGTTGGCTGGGAATAATCCCAGCCTGCCACGGCAGAGACACGACATTGAACCGCATCGGCCCCTGGCCGGTGCGGTTTTTTCATGCGCAAAGGGACATGTTTATTTCTGCCGCCCGACCTGACGGCAGATCAGGATCACGGGCAGCAATCCCATTGCCACGATCACAAGGCTCGGCACCGCCGCCCCGTCCAGCCGCTCGTCGCTTGCCAGCCGGTAGGCCTGCACCGCCAGCGTGTCGTAGTTGAACGGTCGCATGATCAGCGTTGCAGGCAGCTCTTTCATCACATCGACGAAAACAATCAGCAGCGCGGTCAGCAGGCTTGGCGACAGGATCGGTAGATGCACACGGCGCAGCGTGCCCACAGGGGTTTCCCCCAATGACCGTGCGGCAGAGTCCATATTGGCATGCACCATCGCCTGCCCGCCCTCATACGCCCCCAGAGCCGCCGCAAGGAAGCGTACCATATAGGCGGCGACGAGCAGCCAGATCGACCCGGTGACCAGCAGCCCGGTCGATATGTCGAAGGTGCTGCGCATCCAGGCATCAAGCTGGTTATCAAAGGTCGCAAAGGGCACCATCAGCCCCACGGCAATCACCCCGCCCGGCACCGCATAGCCCAACCGCGCGATATAGCCTGCACCGAACGACAGCTTGCCCGGACGCAACCGCTGGAAGAACCCCACGCAGACTGCAGCGGCCACGGTCAGCACCGCCGCCACCCCCGCCAGCGTGGCAGAGTTGCGTATGAACCCCAGATAGCGCGGGCTCAGCAGGTCTTGCTCTGACCCGATGCCCATCCAGATCAGCACAATCACCGGCAGGATCGCCCCAAAAATAACGGGAATACCGCAGGCCAGCATCGCGGTGGCGGCCTGCCATCCCTTAAGCTGCGCGGGCGGCATCGCCACGGCACGACGCGCCGGATCGTGGTATTGCGCCTTGCCGCGCTGGATACGCTCCAGCATCGCGAGCAGCAGCGCAAAACTAAGCAAACACAGTGCAAGCTGGGCCGCACCAGCGCGGTCGAACAGGGAAAACCAGCTGGTGTAGATCCCTGTCGCAAAGGTCTGCACACTGAAATAGGCGACAGTGCCGAAATCGGCGATCGTCTCCATGACGGTCAACAGAACACCTGCGGCAATCGCCGGTCGGGCCAGCGGCAGGCTCACCTTGAAGAAGGCGGCCCAGGCACTGCTGCCCAAGGCACGTGCGGCCAGAAACGTCGTGGCGGATTGCTGCAAGAACGCGGCGCGCGCCAAGAGGTAGACGTAGGGATAAAGCACCAGCACCAGCATCAAGGCCGCGCCCCCAAGGGACCGGATTTCCGGGAACCAGTAGTCGCGCGGACCCCAGCCCGTGACGTCACGCAGCACCGTTTGCACGATTCCGGGGTGGTCAAGGATATGCGTGTAGGCATAGGCCAGCACATAAGCGGGAAAAGCCAGCGGCAGCACCAGCGCGATTTCAAGCATGCGGGCACCGGGGAAGCGGGTCATGGTCACCAGCCACGCGGTCCCCACGCCCAAGGCAAAGGTTCCCGTGGCCACCATTGCGACCAGCAGAAGGGTGGTGCCCGCGTACCCCAGCAGCACCGTATCGATCAGGTGGCGCACGGTATCGGTGCCCCCGACCAGCGCGGCCAGCAAAACGGCCACCATCGGCAAGGCACAGGTCGCCGCAATCGCGACCGCAACCCCCGCCAGCAAACGCACTCCGTCCCGCGATCTTTTCACGGCGGCGGGGCTTGTATTGATATCCTGTGTCGTCATGCGATCGGTTTCGACTAATTCAGTCGGAAATACCAGCGGGATGACTGAAAATTGTAGCGCGAGGCGCAGGTGCAAAGGCGTGATCCTGCCTTTGCAGCAGAATCTTCGGTGTCAGGATGCGTGCCTTCAGCACGGGTCAGTCATAGCTGCGCTGGTCTTCGATCACCAATCCGTCGTTGGGCAGGCTGCCCGGCGCGGCCAGCACGACCTTGCCCTTCAGCTTGAGAAGCGCGGCAACAGAGGCACCGTAGCTGTCCGCGTCATCACCCGTCGTCTCAAGATGCACAGTCATGACGTCCTGTTCATTCGCACGGCTTGCCACCACGCGGGCCTTCGTGACCTCGGGGTGATGGGCGACAAGCGCCGCGACCTGTTCGGGGCGCACGAACATGCCCTTGATCTTGGTGGTCTGATCCGCACGGCCCATCCAGCCCTTGATGCGCATATTGGTCCGCCCGCAAGGAGACGCCCCCGGCAGTACGGCGCTCAGGTCGCCTGTGGCGAAACGGATCAGCGGATAGTCGGGGTTCAAGGTGGTCACGACAACCTCGCCCACCTCGCCCGGAGCGACGGGGGTGCCAGCGCCGGGGGTCACGATCTCGACGATTACATTCTCGTCCACGATCATGCCTTCGGCGGCGGGGCTTTCGTAGGCGATGTTGCCCAGATCCGCCGTTGCATAGCTTTGCAAACAGGTGATCCCCCGCTCTGAATAATAGTCGCGCAAGGACGGGAACAGCGCACCCCCGCCTACAGCCGCTTTGGTGATGCCAAGGGTCACCCCCATCTCATCCGCTTTTTCGAGAATGATCTTGAGGTAATCCGGCGTGCCGGCATAGGCGGTCGTGCCGATATCGCGCGCGGCGATGACCTGCAGTTCGGTCTGCCCGGTGCCCGCTGGCAGCACCGCCGCCCCCACAGCCCGCGCCCCGGATTCAAAGATCATGCCCGCAGGTGTCAGGTGATAGCCAAAACAGTTCTGGACGATGTCGCCCTCGCCAATCCCCACCGCATGTAGGAACCGCCCCATGCGCCACCAATCCGGCGCGTCGGAGGAGGGTTCATAGATCGGACCGGGAGACTGGAAGATATGGGTGAACGCATGGGCGGGTTTGGTGGTGAAACCGCCAAAGGGGGCCGACTGCGCCTGCTGTTTCCCGATCTCGGATTTACGTAGAACCGGCAGCGCGGCCAGCGCCTCGACATTGGTGATCGTGTCTGGCGCGACCCCGTCCAACGATCCGGCATAGCCCGGCAGCGCCTGCGCCCGTGCGATCTGCGCGGGCAAGGTCCGGGCAAGATCGGCCTCCCGTGTTTCGGGGCTGCGGGTCTCTAGGCTGTCAAAATAGGACGTCTGTGCCATGTCGCTTACTCGCAATTCATCTGGGTGGTCAGGAAATGGAAAACTCGTGGGCCGTGCGCTGGATCAGCTGAGCCAGCGTTTGCGGCGCCGATAGCTGCGGACATCGCGGAAGGATTTGCGCCCCTCGTCCGACATGCCAAGGTAGAATTCCTTAACGTCCTGGTTCTCGCGCAGGTCGGCGGCAGGGCCATCCATCACGACGCGACCGGATTCCAGAATATAGCCGTAATGCGCAAAGCGCAGGGCGACGTTGGTGTTCTGTTCGGCCAGCAAGAAGGTCACGCCTTCGTTTTCATTCACCGATTTGACGATCTCGAAAATCTGTTCAACCAACTGCGGCGCAAGACCCATCGATGGCTCGTCCAGCAGGATCGTTTCAGGGCGCGACATCAGAGCGCGACCAATGGCGCACATCTGCTGTTCCCCGCCCGAGGTATAGCCCGCTTGCGATTTGCGCCGTTCGCGCAGCCGTGGGAAATAGTCGTACACCATTTCCAGATCCCGCGCGATCGCCGCCTTGCCGTCACTGCGGGTATAGGCACCGGTCAGCAGGTTCTCTTCGATGGTCAGGTGTTCAAAGCAATGCCGTCCCTCCATCACCTGCACGACACCACGTTTCACCATCTCTGCGGGGTCGAGCTTGTGCACCGGATCATTGCGGTATTTGATCGACCCTTTGGTGACCTCGCCTCGTTCGGAATGCAGCAGGTTGGAAATCGCCTTGAGCGTCGTGGTCTTGCCCGCGCCATTGCCGCCCAACAGGGCCGTGATACCGCCCTTGGGCACCTTCAGGCTCACGCCCTTCAGCACCAGAATGACCGAGTTATAGATCACCTCGATATTATTGACCTCAAGAAGGGTCTCGACCTGCGCGTCGGGCGTTGGGGTGGCATCCAGCATGGGTGTCTCTTTCACTAGGTGGCGTGGGGGTCGGGCGCGGCAACAATGCCGCCGCGCCCCTGTTCAAGGGCTGCGCTTAGCAGCTGGGTTCGATACCGGATTCCGCGGCAAAGGCCTGCGCATCTTCGGTTATCAGCGGGGCCAGCACGTCTTGGTCCGACTGGATGTAGTCGGTGATCAGGCTCCAGCTGTCGGCAGCAGCATCCCACTGCGCCACAGCACCATAGCCGTTCCCGCCGTGGTTTTCACAAGACACCGTGAACTCTGGCCCAAAGTTCGGCAGACCCAGATCCGCCATCTTGGCTTCGGTGATTTCCAGTGCTTCCATGCCGTCACGCATCTGCGCTGGTGTCAGAGCCTTGGTATCATGGATACCCTGCGCCGTTTTGGCAGCTTCGGCAGCCAGCATCGCGGCGTAAAGGCCACGGTTATACAAAGCGGTCCCGATCTGGTCGCCCGCACCTGCGGCCTTGCCTGTATCAACCACATACTTCTGGATGTCGTCGAACACGGGGAAGTCATCGCCCACGTTGTGGAACGTCAGCGCCTTATAGCCATTGGCTTTGTCACCCGCTGGACGCACGTCGTTCTCGGAACCGGACCACCAGATGCCGATGAACTGATCCATCGGATATCGGATGTTCGCGGCTTCCTGCACGGCGACCTGGTTCATCACACCCCAACCGTACATGATCACATTGTCCGGCTTTTCACGACGGATCTGCAACCACTGGGATTTCTGTTCCTGACCGGGGTGGTCAACGGGCAGCAAGGACAGTTCGAACCCGTGCTTTTTGCCCAGTTCTTCCAGGGTGCGGATCGGCTCTTTGCCGTAGGCAGAGTTGTGATAGACCAGCGCGATCTTCTTACCTTCAAGGCTGCCACCGTTCAGATCCAGCAGGTGCTTGATCGCGACCGAAGCGCCGTCCCAGTAGTTGGTGGGGTAGTTGAAGATATTCTTGAACACCGACCCGTCTTTGGCCGATGTCCGGCCATACCCCATAGAGTGGACAGGGATGCCATCTGCCGTCGCTTTGGGGATCAGCTGATAGGTGATGCCGGTGGACAGCGGTTGATAGACCAGCGCGCCTTCGCCCTTGGTGCTTTCATAGCATTCCACACCCTTTTCGGTGTTATAGCCGGTTTCACATTCGATCATCCGGATCGGTTCGCCACCGATACCGCCATCACGTTCGTTCAGCAGCGTGAAGTAATCCGCATAGCCGTCGGCAAAGGGAATCCCGTTTGCCGCATAAGGGCCCGTGCGATAGCTGAGCGACGGGAATACAAGCTCTGCCATTGCGGGGCCCGCAGCCAGAGCAGCGCCAAGCGCCAACGTAGTCATCTTCAGTTTCATCGGTGTTTCCTCCCTTGGATGTATCCGATCTTGCCGGGTTGTCCCGGTCGTCTCTTCTTCGGCCTTGGGTCTCCTCCCCCCGGCCATGCGTCCTTTCCTAGTGCGGGAAGGGCCACAATCTCAGTTTTTCCTTGGCGACGCGCCACAACTGGGCCAGCCCATGCGGTTCCGCGATCAGGAAGATGATGATCAACCCGCCCACGATCACAAGCTGCAGATGCGCCACGATATCCGTCGGCCAGCCGAACCAGTCCACGCCCACGATTTTCAACGCAACCGGCAAGAGCACAAGGAACGCGGCCCCGGCAAAGCTGCCAAAGATCGATCCCAGCCCGCCGATGATGATCATAAAGAGCACAAGGAACGATTTCTGGATGCCAAAGGCCTCGCCCACTTCGACCGCCCCCAGATAGACCGCAAAGAACAGCGCCCCCGAGATGCCGATGAAGAAAGAGCTGACCGCAAAGGCCGTCAGTTTCGCCCGCAGCGGGTTCACCCCGATGATCTCGGCGGCGATGTCCATATCACGGATCGCCATCCATTTGCGCCCCACCGACCCACGGGTCAGGTTGCGTGCCACATAGGCGCTGAACAGGACGAACATCAGACAGAACAGATAGGTCGCCCAGGCCTGCGTATTCGGTCCGGTGATCTCGATCCCGAAGAATGTCCGCTCCGGCGCGCTGATCTGGCCCGAGGCAGAGTAGTTGTAGAACCACGGCACACGGTTGAAGAGCCAGACCAGAAAGAACTGCGCCGCCAGCGTTGCCACGGCCAGATAGAACCCTTTGATCCGCAGCGATGGCAGGCCGAACAACACGCCGACACCGGCGGTCACCAGCCCCGACAGCAACACATGCACCAGCATGCTCACGTCGGGAAAGGCGGTCATGAATTTGTAGCAGGCATAGGCCCCCACGGCCATAAAGCCACCGGTCCCCAAGCTCACCTGCCCGCAATAGCCCACCAGAATGTTCAGCCCGATCGCCGCGATGGCGTAGATCAGGAACGGCAGGAACAGCGAGTTCACCCAATAGTCATTGATCACAAACGGGATCACGGCAATGGCGATGAACAGCACCAGATAATAGCGATACCGGTCGAACTTGATCGGAAACGTCTGGCTGTCTTCTTCGTATGAGGCGCTGAAATCCCCGGCTTCACGATAGAACATCAGATGCTCCCCCCGTTCCAAATGGTTTTAAATCCTGGGTTCCGGGGCAAAGCCCCGGTCAGAGAGTTGCAAAAACTACACACGTTCAATGATCTTCTCCCCGAACAAGCCCTGCGGACGGAACACCAGAAAGATCAGCGCCAGCATGTAGGCGAACCAGTTCTCTGTCGCACCGCCAAGGAAAGGCGCACCGATCAGGAATTCGAACAGCTTCTCCCCCACACCGATGATCAAGCCGCCCACGATGGCACCGGGGATAGAGGTGAACCCCCCCAGCATCAGCACCGGCAACGCCTTCAGCGCGATCAGCGAGAGCGAGAATTGGACCCCCGATTTCGTGCCCCACATGATGCCCGCGACAAGGGCGACAAAGCCGGCCAGCGACCATACGAGGATCCAGATAAAGTTCAGTGATACGCCGACAGACAATGCCGCTTGGTGGTCATCCGCCACAGCCCGCATGGCGCGGCCCTGTTTGGTGTATTGCGCAAACATCACCAAGCCGATCACCAGCAACGCGGCAATGATGCTGGCCACGATATCCAGGTTGTCGATAAAAAACCCGTAGCCAAAGGCGTTAAAAGTGGTGTCGTCGATCCAGGTGTTCAGCCCCTGCGGCAGCCCCACATCCATAGACTTGATGTCAGACCCCCACATCAGATCGCCCACCCCTTCCAGGAAATAGGCCAGACCGATGGTCGCCATGAAGAGGATGATCGGCTCTTGCCCGACCAGATGGCGGAAGACCAACCGCTGCACCGCATAGGCCAGCGCGATCATCACCACCATCGTCAGCAAAATCGCGAGGAACGCCGGCACGTGCCAGCCGAAATGGTGAATATCCGTGCCCAAGATTGCGTTGATCAGGTGGCTAAACGGCACCTGCCCATCGATGATCCCCGCCAGAGTCAGGGCCGCAAACAGCGCCATGACCCCTTGGGCATAGTTAAAAATACCCGAGGCTTTGTAGATCAGAACAAACCCCAGGGCGACCAGTGCATAGAGCACCCCCGCCATCAGCCCGTTCAGGAACACCTCGATTGTAAAGGCCAGTTGCTCAGGCATATCAGACCCTCCCCATCGCAAAACCAGTGGCAAAATCAGTCATGGGCAACCCCCAGATATGCGTCGATCACGTCTTGGTTGTTGCGCACCTCGCTCGGGGTGCCGTCGCCGATCTTCTTGCCGTAATCCATCACGACCACACGGTCGCTCAGGTCCATCACAACGCCCATATCGTGTTCGATCAGGGCAATCGTCGTGCCGAATTCATCGTTCACATCCAGAATAAAGCGGCTCATGTCCTCTTTTTCCTCGACGTTCATGCCCGCCATCGGTTCATCCAGCAGCAGGATCGACGGCTCGGCGGCCAGCGCGCGGGCCAGTTCGACCCGTTTCTTCAAGCCGTAGGACAGACGCGACACGGGCGTCTTGCGGATCGCCTGAATCTCAAGGAAATCTATGATCTTTTCGGCGACTTCGCGGTTCGCGGTCTCTTCGCGCTCCGCTTTGCCCTTCCAGATCGACTGCCAGAACATGCCGGTCTTCATATTGGTCAAACGCCCCGTCATGACGTTGTCCAGCACCGACATCCCTTCGAACAGGGCGATGTTCTGGAAGGTGCGTGCGATCCCCTGCTGCGCCACCTCAAAGGGTTTCATCGTCGGACGGCGGCTGCCCTTGTACCAGACCTCGCCTTCCTGCGGTACATAGAACCCGCTGATCACGTTCAGCATAGATGATTTGCCCGCGCCATTCGGCCCGATGATCGCGCGGATCTCGCCCTGACGGATGTCGAAAGAGATATCCTTGATCGCCTCCACCCCACCGAACCGCAGGGTGATGTTTTTCATTTCCATCACAACGGGGCCAATCTGGCGCCCATCCGCTGTGACATAGCCGTCGGTCATATCTTTCACGCCGCAGCCCCCTTCCAAATGGTCTTAAAATCCACTGCGCAACCGCAGCGCCCGCATGCTCCGCCTGATGTCATGCTCATTGCGCGGCCATCTTGCGGGTGTCTGCGAACACCTTGGCGTCGCGCACCTCCAGCGTGGCCGAGATCGACCCCTTACGCCCGTCTTCATAGGTCACTTCAGTAACCGTGCTGACAGAGGGCGACCCGTCGTAGAGCGCGGTGATGATATCGTCGAACTTCTCGCCGATGACCTTGCGACGGACTTTGCGCGTGCGCGTCAACTCTCCGTCGTCGGCATCAAGTTCCTTGTGCAGCACAACAAAGCGATGCACCTGACAGCCCGACAGCATTTCGTCTTCTGCGATAGAGGCGTTGACCTCTTCCACATGACTCTGGATCGTGTCCATCACCTGCGGATGCCGCGCCAGTTCCTGATAGGACGCATAGCCGATGTTGTTGCGCTCCGCCCAGTTTCCGACCGCGGTCAGGTCGATATTGATAAAGGCGGTGCATTCGTCGCGTCCGTTCCCGAACACCACCGCTTCAAGGATGTTGGGGAAGAACTTCAGCTTGTTTTCCACGTATTTCGGGGCGAACAGGCTGCCATTTGCCATTTTGCCAACGTCTTTGGCGCGGTCGATAATGCGCAGATGCCCGGTGCCTTCCTCGATAAAGCCCGCGTCGCCTGTCGCGACCCAGCCTTCTGCATCCTTGGTATCGGCGGTGCTTTCGGGGTTCTTGTAATACTCCACAAAAACGCCGGGGCTGCGGTAGAAGACTTCGCCGTTCTCGGCGATCTTCAGCTCCACGCCGGGGCAGGTCACGCCGACCGTGTCACTGCGCACTTCGCCATCGGGCTGCGCGGTGATGAAGACGGTGGCTTCGGTCTGGCCATAAAGCTGTTTCAGGTTGATCCCGAGCGAGCGGTAGAAATCGAAAATCTCCGGCCCGATCGCCTCGCCCGCGGTATAGCCGACGCGCACGCGGCTGAGGCCAAGCGTGTTTTTCAGGGGACCATAGATCATCAGCTCGCCCAAGGCGTATTTCGCACGGTCCATTGCGCCTACGGATTTACCGTCCAGAATGGCGGGGCCCACCTTGCGCGCATGGGCCATGAATTTGTCGAACAGCCACTTTTTGAACCGGCTCGCGTCCTCCATCCGGATCATCACCGATGTCAGCTGGGTTTCGAACACGCGCGGCGGGGCGAAATAATAGGTCGGGCCGATCTCGCGCAGATCCACATGCATCGTGTCCGCGCTTTCAGGGCAGTTCGTGCAGAAGCCTGTCCAAAGCGCCTGCCCGACGGAAAAGATGAAATCCCCCACCCAGGCCATCGGCAGATAGGCCAGAATATCGTCCGTCTGACGCAGCTTGTCGAACGCGGAAGAGGATTTGGCCGTCTCGATAATATTGCGGTTGCTCAGCACCACACCTTTGGGCTTGCCCGTGGTGCCAGAGGTGTAGAGCATGACGCCCGTGCTGTCGTAGTCCAGCTTGGCCTGACGCGCTTCAAGCTCTTTGATGTGCTTGTCGCGGGCCTTGTGGCCCATGTCCTGGACGGCGCTATACTGGTCCAGCGCGGCGTGGTCGTATTTGCGCATTCCGCGTGGATCAAGATAGATCATACGCTCGAACTGGGTCAGCTGACCCTGAACGTCTAGCACCTTGTCGACCTGTTCCTGATCACCGGCGATCACAAAACGCGCGCCACAATGATCCAGCACATAGGCCATCTCTTCGGCGTTAGCGTCCTGATACAGCGGCACAGGCACGGCACCGACCATCTCTGCGGCCATCATGGCCCAATAGAGATAGGGACGGTTGCGGCCGATGATGGCGATAAAGTCACCTTCGTTCGCGCCAAGCTCCAGCAGGCCAAGCGCAAGCGCCTCGACCTCGTCGCGGGTCTGCGCCCACGTCCAGCTTTGCCAGATGCCATATTCCTTTTCGCGATACGCAGGCGCGTTCGCAAATTGCTTTGCATTACGATGCAGCAGCGCCGGAACCGATTGCGGTCCGTCGGCGCTCACGAGCGTGTGAGCCAAATGTCTTCCTCCCAAACCCTGCTCTTTTTCGGCAGGTCGATCGCTGGTGCGATTCTGATGTCACACCATGATGTTGACCTGATGCTCTGCGTCAACTTTTACCTAATGATTTCTCAATTCTAACGAATTGTAACAGGCGTGATTTCCCAAGGTTGCGCTTGGCGGCGCTGTGGGGATGGTGCAGTCTGCCGCGGGGGGAGGCTGCATGCAGATCGACGATCACCAGACAAAACTCATGACGGCTGCGGGGCTGAACCTGATCGCGCAAGCGCTGACGATCTATGACGCGGATTTGCGGCTGGTGCTGTGTAATGCACCGTTCCAGCAGATGTTCGACCTCCCCAAAGCGCTGGTCACCCCCGGTGCGAGCTTTCAGGAAACGATCACCCTGCTGGCACAGTTGGGGGAATACGGTGACGTGGACGACGTGGCGCATTTCGTGGCCGAAAGGGTGGAACAGGCCCGCGCGTTTGAACCCCATTATATGGAACGTACCCGCGCCAATGGCCGCACCATCTCGGTCGAAGGCTCCCCCCTGCCCCAAGGCGGCTGGGTCACCGTCTACACCGACATCACCCGCACCAAACAGCAAGAGGCCCTGCTGCGCGCCCGGTCTGATGCGCTGTCGGGGCAGGTGCTGGCCCACGCCGAAGAACTGTCAGCCACCAACCGCGAACTTGCCGCGATGAACACCGCGCTGGAAGAGGCAAAACGCCAGCTCACCCTGTCCGAAGCCCGCACGCGGCTGACCACAGAAATGATGCCGGCCCATATTGCCCATGTGGATGCAAACGCCTGTTACACCTATTCAAACCGGCGGTTGGCCTCTGTCATGCCGGGACGGCGCGCGGATCTGATCGGCCGCCATATCGCAGAGGTTCTGGGGCAGCAGGCCTACGACTCTATTGCTCCCTCGCTCACCCAAGCCTTTGCCGGAAAGCCGTCGGTGATCGAATTCACGGACGAGATGAGCGCCCGGCGCATCCGCGGCGCCTTTACCCCCGATACAAACGGCGGGGTCTATATCCTGTCGATGGATGTGACCGAGGAAACCCAGAACCGTGTCGCCCTGCAGCAGACCCGACGACGCGAGATCGCGGCGCAGGTGATCTCGGGGTTGGCGCATGATTTTTCCAACCTGCTGACGATCATTCTTGGCCTGCAGTCCCGGCTGGGGCGGCTGGACGGCCAACCGGCAGAGGCCGCCCCCCTCATCGAAGGCACCCTTGCCGCGGCGCGCCGGGGCGGCACGTTGCTCAGCTCTATCGCCGATATGACGGGCGCGCGCACGCTGCGTCCGACTGCGACCCATATCCCGCGGCTGCTTGAAGATCTGACCCTGATCGCGCGCCCCACCCTGCCCAAGGGCATGACGCTAAGCATCGACAACCAGATGGGTGACACCCCCGTACTGCTGGACAGCGGTCTGGTGCAGGACGGGCTGTTGAACCTGATCCTGAACGCCCGCGATGCCTGCGGGGCCGCGGGGGCGATCTCGCTTGAAATACGACAGGTCCATGACACATGGATCGAATGGGTCTTGCGCGATACCGGCCCCGGTTTTTCGCCCTCGGCGCTGGAACACGGGTTTGATCCGTTTTTTACGACCAAAGGGGCCGAAGGATCGGGGCTGGGGCTGCCGATGGTCTATGACATGGTGAAATCGGCGGGGGGCGATCTGCGCCTTGGCAATACGGCCCATGGCGCGCAGGTGACCATGCGGCTGCCCTACCGCCCCGCCGTGGCTGCCACCACCGGACTGGTCCTGCTGGTCGAAGACGCCGATGACCTGCGCGCGCTGGTGCGAGACATGTTGATGGGGCTGGGCCATTCCGTGATCGAAGCCGCCAGCGCGGATGAAGCCACCGCCCTGCTGGCCGATCTGCCCGACATCGCGCTGATCCTGTCAGACATCCAGCTTATGGGCGAGGCGACGGGGCTGGACCTTGCCAAACGCCTACCCGCCGATGCCCCGCCGCTGGTATTGATGACCTCGCTCCCGCCCGATGATGCCCAGTTTCTCGAGGCGCAAACCCTTGCCCCCGTATTGCGCAAACCCTTCGAGATTGCGGATCTGACCGCGCTGATTGCCCCGAAAGAGAGTGCCGCCCAATGACCCGCCCCCTCGTCACCATTCTGGACGATGAACCCGAAATCCGCACGCTTCTCGCCGACGCTTTAGAGGAAGCGGGCTTTGACACGCTGTCGTTCAGCCGCGCCCGCGCGTTCGAGGCCGCCTTGGCGACCCACACCCCCGATGTCTGTCTGGTGGACCTGTCCCTGCCGGATTCAGACGGGCTGACGCTGGTGCATCGTCTGGCGCTGGAACAAGGGGCCATCGTGATCATCATCTCGGGCCGCGCACAGGTGCAGGACCGTGTCACGGGGCTGGAACTTGGCGCGGATGACTACATCATCAAACCCTTTGATCCGGCAGAGGTCGTCGCCCGTATCCGCGCCCGTCTGCGCAGCGCCAAACCCACGCCGCAAGCCGGCACCGTCGCCGCGTTCAGCGGGTGGAAGGCACATTTCGACCGCTACGCGCTTGAGGATGAAAGCGGCGTCGAAACCCCCTTCTCCCATGCGGAGGGGGAGGTGCTGCGCCTGTTTCTGGACGCGCCCAAACGTCTGCTCAGCCGCGCGCAGATGCAGTCGAGCCTTGGCGGCGTCGCCTCTGAAAGCTTTGACAGGGCGATGGACGTGCGGATTTCGCGGCTGCGGACCAAACTGCGCGAAGACCCCAAAAACCCGCAGTTGATCAAGACGATCTATGGCGCGGGCTACATCTTTCTGGGCGACGTCACATGGAGCTGAGCCCCCGTCGGATCAGCGGTGGCAGCCCCCATCTGGGCGACGTGCTCCATCTGATGCGCGACTGCTTTGCCTATATGGATGGGCGCATTGACCCGCCAAGCTCGCTTGGTCAAACCACTTTGCCATCGCTGCAAGCCACAGCGGATAGGGATGAAATCTGGACGATCGGCGCGCCGCCTCTGGCGTGTGTGGTGCTGAGCGTGAAACCGGCGGTTCTGTATTTGGGCAAGCTCTGCGTCGCCCCCAGCCATCAGCGACTGGGGCTGGCACGCCATCTGATCACCCACGCCGAGAGCCGCGCCCGTGCCCTGCACCTTGGCCAGCTGGAACTGCAAACGCGGGTGGAGCTGTTGGACAACCACGCCACCTTTCGCGCGCTCGGCTTTCACGAATATGCCCGCACAGCGCACGCGGGGTTTGACGGCCCCACCAGCATCACCCTGCGCAAAACCGTCGCCTGAGCCACGCGGTGCCACCTGCCGCCACAGATGGCATCGCTGTCTTTTCTAACACGGGCGCTGCCGTTTTTTATTGCGCGCCTGCCCCTTGGCCCGCTAGATTCTACCAATGATCGAATGCTTGCTGTACAGGACCAACCCCGCCCAAAGACGGCTGTTCTATCGCGTCGAAATCGCGATGAACCTGTTCAGCGAAGTCTCTGTCCTGCGCGAATGGGGCGTCGCAGGTGGCCAGCCCAAAGCGGTGATCCAGTGTTTCGGCAACCTGCGCGAGGCGTCAAAAATGGCGGACCGCTATCGCACTCGGGCCGAGCGTCGCGGCTATCTACGTCACTGACCCCAGCCGCGTCACCGCGCGGGCAAGCACCTGAACACCGGCCACCAGATCGGCCTCGGTCGTGTCTTCCTCGAAGGTATGGGACAGCCCCCCGATCGACGGCACAAACAGCATTGCCACCGGCATCTTGCGCGACACATTGGTCGCGTCATGCAGCGCGCCCGACGGCATCTTGCGCCAGTTGCCCGGCGCGACCTCTTCCGCGCCGGCTTCCAGCGCGGTGCGCAGGGTCGGGTCCATCGCGACGGGTTCCAGCCCCAGCATTGTGCCAAAGCTGACCGTCAGCCCCTGCTGCGCCGCGATCTCGGTGGCGGTGTCGCGGATGATCTGCTCCATCCGGCCCAGACGGTCCGCATCCGCGTCGCGCCACTGCATTGAAAACACCGCACGCCCCGGCACGATAGAGGATGCATTTGGGTGCAATGTGACATGGCCAATGGTCCAGACGGTCTGCGGTGTGACGACATTGCGCAGCCGGTCATTCAACGCGGCATTGAAGGCAGAGACCGCCTGAAACGCATCGCGGCGCAGATGCATCGGTGTGGTGCCCGCATGGTTCTGCTGCCCGTCAAAGGTGATCTTCATGTCGCGGATGCCGACGATATCGGTGACCACACCAATCTGTTCGCCGCTGGTATCCAGCGTCGGCCCCTGTTCGATATGCAACTCGACAAAGCCGGTGAACAGATCGGGCGACACCTCGCCCGTGACCAGATGCGCCACGGCCTGACGCGCGTCGCCAAGGGTCACGCCCGCATGATCGGTCAGCGCATCGGCGGCGACCTGATCCAGATGCCCGCCCCAAACGGCGCTGCCCGTGGTGACGCCAAAGCGCCCCTCTTCATCCTGAAACGACACGACAGAGATCGCGGGGCCGCCCGCCTCGGCTGCGGCGCGGGCGACCTCGAGCGCGGCAATCACGCCAAGCGCGCCGTCCAGCCATCCGCCTTCGGGCTGGCTATCGGAATGAGACCCCATCAATAGCGACGGCCCGTCGGCCAAGCCGAAAAGATTACCCATCCGGTCCATTTCGACCCGCATTCCGGCATCGCGCATCTGATCGGCGAGCCAGTCCCGCGCGGCGACATCGGCGTCGCTATAGGCCGGGCGGATCACCCCTTTGCCCACCCCCGCTGCGCCGAACGAACGCAATTTGTGAAGGTCGGCGAGAAAGCGGTCGGGGTTGATCTGCATGGTTACTCCGCGGGTTGGGGGGCTGTTGCGGCCTCTACTTTCACGGCCGAGAATTTAAACTCGGGGATTTTGCCATAAGGGTCAACCGCTGGATTTGTCAGGATATTTGCCGCCGCTTCGACATAGGCAAAGGGCAGAAACACCATATCGGGCGACACGGCGCGGTCTTCGCGGGCCATCAGTTCGATCGACCCGCGCTTGGTCGTGAGCCGGATATAGGCCCCCGGCTCTACCCCCAGCTTGCGTAAGGTAGACGGGTGGAGCGAACAGTTCGCCTCGGGCTCAAGCCCATCAAGCACATAGGACCGCCGCGTCATCGACCCCGTGTGCCAATGTTCAAGCTGACGCCCCGTGGTCAGGATCATCGGATAATCGTCATCCGGCGCGTCGTCAGGCGCGATGATGCTGGCGGGGGTAAACCGTGCGCGTCCGTCCTGTCGCGGAAAGCCATCGGCAAAGACAATCGCCTGCCCCGGATCGGTGGGGCTGGTGGACGGGTAGGTCACCGCCCCTTCGCTCTCTAACCTGTCCCATGTGATGTTATTGAGCGACGACATATTTAGCTTCATCTCGGCGAAAACCTCGCTCGGGTCGGTATAGGTCCAGCCCAGCCCCAGACGTTTGGCCAGTTCAACCTCGATCCACCAATCCTCTTTCGCATCGCCGGGCGGCGGCACCGCGGGGCGGCCCATCTGCACCTGTCGGTTGGTATTGGTCACCGTGCCGGATTTCTCGGCAAAGGCGCTGGCGGGCAGGATCACATCGGCAAAATTCGCGGTCTCGGTCAGGAAGATATCCTGCACCACCAGATGATCGAGCTTGGCCAGCGCAGCACGGGCGTGTTCCACATCGGGGTCAGACATCGCCGGGTTTTCACCCAGCACATAGAGGCTGCGAATATCCCCGTCATGCACCGCGTCCATAATCTCGGTCACGGTGAGGCCCTTCTTGTCGCTGAAATCGCTGCTTTGCCACACTTCGGTAAAGGCAGAGCGGACGCCATCATCGGACACCGGCTGGTAATCGGGCAGGAACATCGGGATCAGCCCCGCGTCAGACGCGCCCTGCACGTTGTTCTGCCCCCGCAACGGATGCAGCCCCGCACCGGGTCGTCCGATCTGCCCCGTCATCAGCGCAAGCGAGATCAGGCAGCGCGAATTATCGGTGCCGTGGATGTGCTGCGAAATGCCCATCCCCCAGAAAATCATCGCCGCATTCGCCCCCGCAAAGGTCCGCGCCACATCGCGCAGCACCTCCGCGTCGATGCCGCAGATCTTGGACATCTTTTCAGGGGTGAAGGTTTTCAGGTGGGCTTTCTCGATCTCCCAGTTTTCGGTGTAGGCTTCGATATACTGCTGATCGTAAAGCTTTTCCTCGACGATCACATGCATGATGGCGTTCAGCATCGACACATCAGTCCCGGGGCGGAATTGCAGCATATGCGACGCGTGCCGCTTCAGCGCCTGACCGCGCGGGTCCATCACGATCAGCTTGCCGCCGCGCTTGGCGAACTGCTTGAAGAAGGTCGCCGCGACGGGGTGGTTTTCGGTCGGGTTCGCGCCGATCACAATCGCAACATCGGCGTTTTCGATCTGGTTGAAGGTCGCGGTGACCGCACCGGATCCGACATTCTCCATCAGCGCGGCCACTGAAGAGGCATGACAAAGCCGCGTGCAGTGATCGACGTTGTTGTGACCAAAGCCCTGCCGGATGATCTTTTGAAACAGGTAGGCTTCCTCGTTCGTGCATTTCGCTGATCCAAAGCCCGCCACACCCGCGCCGCCAATCTTTTTCATACCATCCGCAGCGAAATCCAGCGCCTCGTCCCAGGTGGCTTCGCGGAAGTGGGTTTGCCAGTTGCCCGGGTCCACGTTCAGCCCTTTGGGCGGGGCGTCCTTGCGACGGATCAGCGGTTTAGTCAGACGATGGGGATGGTGGATATAGTCAAAACCAAAGCGCCCTTTAACGCACAGCCGCCCTTCGTTCGCGGGACCGTTGATGCCCTCGACATATTTGATCTTGCCGTCTTTCACCTTCAGCGACACCTGACAGCCGACACCGCAGAACGGGCAAATGCTGTCGACCTCGCTATCAAAGTCGGCGCTGTCGCCCACCTGCGCGTCATCGACCACCGTGGCGGGCATCAGCGCCCCCGTCGGGCAGGCCTGCACACATTCACCGCAGGCCACACAAGAGGACGCGCCCATCGGATCGGCCATGTCGAACACCGGATAGCTGTCGTGCCCGCGACCGGCCATCCCGATCACATCATTGACCTGCACCTCGCGGCAGGCGCGCACACACAGGTTGCACTGGATACAGGCATCAAGGTTCACACGCATCGCCACATGGCTGTCGTCGAGCAACGGGATGCGTCCCTCTTCCAGCTTGGCGAAGCGGCTTTCCGAGATACCTTCCATCGCGGCCATGTCCCACAGGTGGCTGGATTTATCGTGGGCGACTTCGGGGGCGGGCTGATCGGTGACCAGCAGTTCCATCACCATCTTGCGGGCATTTTCGGCGCGCGCGTTGTTGGTGGTGACGACCATACCGTCGCTCGGTTCGCGCAGGCAGGAGGCGGCCAGCACGCGTTCGCCTTCGATCTCGACCATACAGGCACGGCAGTTGCCATCGGGGCGATACCCCGGTTCCGGCGTGAAACACAGATGCGGGATTTTCAGACCGCGCCCATTGGCGATTTCCCAGATGGTCAGTCCGGTGTCGGCCTCGACCTCTTCGCCGTCGAGCGTGAATTTTACCTTATCCGCCATGGGGAACCCTCCTGTACCGCCCCGCAGTATAGGCAGGGCACGCATGTGACGGCAGTCATATTCCCGACACCCTGCCCCGTTTTTGCGCCACCGGCGTTTCCGATACGCGACGCGGGGGGCCGCTTGCAAAAAATCGACATGCGAGCGGCGGGCAGGCTTTCCACCCGCGCATGGCTTGCCTATCAATGGCGCAACAGAAAAAGGCGCGCTATGTCCCACATTACCCTCATCCGTCACGGTCAGGCAAATTCTCAGGCCAAGGACGAAATCAGCTATGACAAGCTAAGCCCGCTTGGCCACGAACAGGCCGCGTGGCTGGGCGACCACCTGCGCCAGTCCGAAACCCACCACACGCGGCTGTATACCGGCACGCTGCGCCGCCATATCGAGACGGCAGAGGGGATGAACACCGGGCTTGAACCGATACGCGACGCGCGGCTGAACGAGCTTGAGTATTTCACCCTCGCCACCATGATGGAGCAGCAGCACGGCATCCCTTTCCCCACGGAACAGGGTGGGTTCACCAACCACCTGCCGCTGGTGTTCGAGACGTGGAAAAGCGACAAACTCGAAAACCCGCCCGAGAGCTACGCCAATTTCGAAGGGCGTATCAAATCCGTGCTATCAGAGATATCGGACGGGGACGGGCCAGCGCTGGTCGTGACCTCTGGGGGGCTGATCTCGATGGTGATGGCGCAGGCGATGGGGCTGGGCATTCCGGCCATGTCGCGCATCGCGCTGGCGATCATGCACACGTCGATGCACCGGCTGTTCCCCATTGGCGGCCACTGGTCGCCGGTGCTGTTCAACGCGGTGCCCCATCTGGATACCCCCGCACGCCGTGTCGCGCAGACCCATATCTGAAAGGCAAAACGATGCTTACGCTTTATTTTACGCCCGGAACCATCTCTGTCGCGGTGGCGATTGCCATCGAAGAAGCCGCCCTGCCCTATCAGCCGGTGCGCGTCGATTTCGCCACGGCAGAGCAGACGAAACCCGAATATCTGGCGATCAACCCCAAGGGACGCGTGCCTGCGCTGCGGCTTGAGGATAATACGATCCTGACCGAAACCGGTGCGCTGCTGGACTATGTCGCTGCCATTGCGCCCAAAGCCGGGCTGGTCCCCACGGACCCGACCGCCGCCGCACAGATGCGCAGCGCGATGTACTACCTCGCCTCTACCATGCATGTCGCCCATGCCCACAAGATGCGCGGATCGCGGTGGGCCAAACAACAATCCAGCTTCGAGGATATGACGGCTCAGGTGCCCGAAACCATGGCCGCCTGTGCCGATTTTGTCGAAAGCGATATCCTGCGCGGGCCCTATGTGTTGGGCGAGGATTTCAGCCTTGCCGATCCCTATCTGTTCGTCGTGTGCAACTGGCTTGAGGGCGACGGCGTGGATACGGCGGCCTACCCCAAGATCACGACATTCATGCAGCAGATGACCGCCCGCGCCAGCGTGGCAGCGGTGAAAGACAAGGGGATGCTATGACCGCGCCACATCTATGGGTTCGCGCCGAACAGCGCGACAATGAAACCCGCGTCGGCATCACACCCGAAGGGGTTACCGCGTTGATGGCGCAGGGGTTTCGCGTCACCATCGAAGCCTCGGACAGCCGCGTGATCGCGTCCGATGCCTATGCGGCCACGGGCTGCACCATCGCCCCACAGAACAGCTGGCCCGACGCGCCCGCCGATGCGATCATCTTTGGCCTGAAGGAACTGCCAGAGGACGGCACACCGCTGGTGCACCGGCACATCATGTTCGGTCACGCCTACAAAGGTCAATCGGCGGGGCGTATCCTGTTACAACGGTTCAAGGCGGGCGGCGGCACCTTGCTAGACCTTGAGTATCTGACCGACGAGACTGGCCGACGCGTCGCCGCCTTTGGCTATTGGGCGGGGTTCGCGGGGGCGGCGGTGGCCGTCAAATGCTGGGCCGCCCAAACCCGTGGGCAAGCTGTCGCCCCCATCACGCCCTATCCCAACGCCGATGCGCTGACCCGCGACCTCGCGGCAGAGATCGACGGGCTCGCCACGCCCGACGCGCTGGTCATCGGCGCACTTGGTCGGGTGGGCAGCGGTGCCGCCGATCTTTGCGGCCGTCTGGGGATCAAGGTCACCGGATGGGATATGAAGGAGACCGCCCACGGCGGCCCCTTCCCCGAGATTTTGCAGCATGTGCTGTTTTTCAACTGCATTCTGGCGGGGCCGCAAACACCGGTTTTCGTGCCTAAAAGTGCGCTGGACAGGGATCGCGCGCTGCGGGTGATCGGCGATATCGCCTGCGATCCCGACAGCGACTTCAACCCCGTGCCGGTTTATGACCGCGCGACCACATGGGAAGAGCCCGCGTTACGCGTGCATGACGCCCCACCTCTGGATGTCACCGCGATTGACAACCTGCCCTCGATGCTGCCGCTGGAAAGCTCTGAAGACTACGCCGCGCAGCTGCTGCCGACGCTCTCGGCACTGGCGGAAGATGCCTCGCCCGTCTGGGCGCGGGCCCATGCGCTGTTCCAAGAACACAGCGCCGCCGTGTGACGCGATCAGATCGGGCGGATCACGCGCCCGGTCAACTCACCCGAATAGACGGTAGTAGATGCCGTCGGGCAGGAACTGCGCCAGCCGGAAGAAAAGCGAGAACCCGAAGGGGAAGCTTTTCTTAAAGCTACTGCCGCTCATATGCTCGACCACTTGCTGCGCAGCGGCCTCGGGCTCCATCAAAAAGGGCATCTTGAAGTCGTTCTTGTCGGTCAGCTGCGTGCGGATGAAACCGGGGTTGATCACCTGAACTTTCACGCCGGTCTTGCGCAGGTCGGCGTGCATACATTCCGCCAAGGACAGGGTGCCCGCCTTGGACGCCGTATAGCCAATAGACTTTGGCAGCCCGCGATAGGCCGTCAGACTAGAGGTGATCACGATGTGGCCCGCGTCGCGCTTGACCATATCGGGCACCACTTCGCCCATCACGCGCACCAGCCCGGTGAGGTTTACATCGATCATTGTGGTCGCATGCTCCGGCTCCCACTCCTGGGCCCCAAAGGGCCAATAGGCCCCCGCCAGATAGACAACGCCATCCACCGGCCCGACGGCCTTGACCGCCGCGCGGATGCTGTCGATATCCTGCACGTCGATGGTCTGGTAGCTTGCGGAAACGGGCAGTTCATCGACCAGCGCCGCCAGCTTGCCTTCGGACCGGGCAGAGACGATGACCTCGGCCCCCAGTCGGCCCAGCTTATGTGCCAGCGCTTCGCCCAGTCCGGCGCTCGCCCCGATCAGCCAATAGCGTTTTCCTGTCCATTCGGTCATGCTGCGTCCTTTCTGCGGATGGTGGCGACCAATTCGGCCACCTTCACCCCAAATTTTCGGAACTGACTGCGGTTGATGATCGTGCCATCGCCGGTCAGATACATCCAGTCCACGGTATTCAGCAGGTGCCCGCCCACGTCATCGGGCAGCCTGATGGTGTATTTCGACTGCACCGTCGCACCGACGTTGCGGCCCTTGGCCGTGCCTTTGACGTCCGGGGCGGTGGCGGTGAAATGCCCCGTCTCGCCCAATGTGATCGTCCATGTGCGGTCTTGGGTCGTGTTGTCGTCATAGACGAAATGTTCTTCAATACATGCGGTGTCGCCGTCCCATGTCACGTTGAAATCTGCCACGAAACTGCTGGTGACCCGCCCCGCGGGGCCAAAGATTACGCCTTCGCAAACCATCGCCCCGTCCAGATGTTTCCTCATGTCAAATACGGTGTAGTCATCCGCATAATCCGACGGCTTTTGCGCAGGGAAATCGGTGATCCGCCGCCGCGCCAGCCAGATTGCGGCCACCACTGCGGCCCCCAGAGCAAACTGCAACATGTCCATCATTCTTCATCATCCTTTTGCATCGGCGTGGCGGCCAGAAAACCGATGGCCAACAGCTTGAGCCCGCAAGGCACGCCAGCATAGAGCCATATGAGCGTCGAGATTGCCACCGGTCCATTGCCCGTCGTACCGCTGTCAAAGCCGGACGCCTGCAGGGTGGGAAGTAGCGTTATCGCCGCGAAGGCAAGGGCGAATTTCGACACCAGCGACCACAGACCGAACCCCTCGGCGGCCTGCGGGGCGACCACCGCCATCCGCGCGGAGAACATCGCGGGCAGCAGTGTCAGGTCGGCCCCCAGCACCGCGCCAGAGGCGATGCAGACCAGCACGAACCACGCCACATCCCCCGCCCCCAGCAGCAAAGTCCCTGCAAACACAAGGATCGCCAAGCCCATTGCGGACAGCAGGACGGGTTTGGGGCTGAAACGCTCTGCCAGTTTGCCCCATAGCGGGGCGGCCACCGCAGCCGAAAGAAAGAAGAGCAACAGCAGCGCGCCCGCCCACCCCGGGGCACGCAGCACGCTTTCGACGTAGAACAGAAATAACGTAGATGTGACCGCGACAGGGGCCGCATTGAACAGCGCGATCAGCAGCAACCGACGGGCAATCGGATCGCGCAGGACCACGACGATCCCCGTCGGGCCCGCGATATCCGCGCCGCGCCATTCGCCCCGCATGGCAAAAACGCTGCCCAGACCAAGCGCGGCAAAACCGATGGCAAACCCTGTAAACGGGGCTCCCATCACCAGCCCCAGCATCACAGGCAGGACCGAGGCCGCGCAGACGCCTAGCAACGCCCCCGTCTCGCGCCAGCGCGCCAGCACCAGATGCCCGCGCCCGGGCAGTTGCGCGGCTTTGGCGACCCCTTGCGCGTAAAAGCAGATCGTCAGAAAGCTGAACGCCGAAAACACCCCCGTCAGTGTCAGCGCGAACCACATCAGCGGCGGCAGCAAGGGCGGTACTGCGAACAGGGCAAACATCGATACAGCCATCAGGGCGACACCGACGGCGACTGCCGTGCCACGCCTGTGACGCAAGGCTTGCGATAGCCGGCCCAGCAACGGGTCCTGCACCACATCCAACAGGCGCAGCGCAAAAAGCACCGTGCCCAAAGCCCCAAGAGACACCCCGTATTCATCAACAAAGAACTTGGGTGCGTGAATATAAATCGGCAGCCCCGCCGCCGCCAGAAGCGACGCAAACAGCGCGTAGGCAGGCAGTTGATGTGCCGAACGGGTCACGTGCCCGACACGTCTTTCACTGGCGGTTCAGGACGCGGGCGATAGCCGCCGCCTTTCCACCACAGCTTTAGTGCTTGCCAGTGGATCAAGGCCAACACCCGCCGCGCCCCGAAGGGACGCCGCAGCAGCGACCACAGGATTGCCCGGTTCGTGAGAGGGCCACGACGGCCCGTCAGGGTGGCGATCAACCCCCCTTCGGACTGGGTATAATCGATCCAGACACCAATACGGTCGGCGCGGATATCAAAGCGAAAACTGTATCCCCCTTCGACCGGCTGAAATGGCGATACGTGGAAAATCTTGGTCGCGTGCAGATGATCTGTGGCCGTGATCGGGCGCAGGTCATCGTGGTGGCATAGATAGCTGTGCCGGTCACCGAAGGTATTCGATACCTCTGATATCACGGCGATCAGCGCCTCGTCCGCGCGGTGGCACAGCCAAAAGCTGACAGGGTTGAACACATGCCCCAACACGCGCGGTTGCGCCATCAGCTCTATCCGCGCGACGCCCGTGACTTCGTGCTGCGCCAGAACATCGCGCACCCACGCGGCCCCGCGACCCGCGCCTTTGGCTCCGCCGTGGTCTTCGTCCCACAGCGATGTCACGGCCCCGCGGTTGCGCCCGAACAACGCGGGTGTTTGCAGCGATGCCTCTGCATCCAGAACCACGTAATCGACCGAATAGCGAAAGCTGTTTTCGACCGCCCCCTTGCGCCCATGATAGGTCACACCACGGATATGATCGACGCCGGCGCTCATTCTGCGGCCAGTGCGACCTTTGCCTTGGCCCGCAGCCCCTGCACCACGTCAACCGCGCTAGAGAGCCCGTCCTCGTGGAAGCCATGCTTCATCCAAGCGCCGCAGAACCAGGTATTCTGCGTGCCGTTGAAGGCGCGCACCTGCTCTTGTGCGGCCAGCGCGCCCAGATCATAGACCGGATGGCGCAGAGTGACCTGATCATAGATCAGCTCTTCGCGGATCGGGCGCTTGGTATTAAGCGTCACAAAATGCGGGTCGTCCATCGGGATCGGTTGCAGCGAGTTCATCCAGTAGGTCAGGTCGATCCGGTCGGACTTCTGCCCCTTATCCTCGGCATAGATCCACGAGGCCCAGGTCTTGCGCAGCTTGGGCATAACAGAGGCATCGGCATGTAGCACCACGTCGTTGGGCTGGTATTTCACCGCGCCCAAGGCCGCACGCTCTGCCGCGCTTGGGTCGGCCAGAAGGGCAAGCGTATCATCGGAATGGCTCGCAAAGACGACCTCGTCAAAAGCTTCCCATTCCGCGCCATGAGTTTTCACCTCTGCGCCCAAGGGCGTGCGGCGGACGGATTGCACTGGCGTGCCAAGGCGAATGTCGACGCCCTTGGCTGTCAGCGATGCTCCCAGACGGTTCACATATTCCTGGGACCCGCCCTCAACCGTATACCACTGGTGCTGGCCTGTGTGGCTCAGCAAGGCGTGGTTCTCGAAGAAGTCGATCATGGAATAGGCTGGGAAATCCATGATCTTGTCCACCGGCGTCGACCAGATCGCGCCCGACAGCGGCGTCAGGTAGTATTTGCGAAAATATTCACCCGCGCCAAGCTTGTCCAAGAACCCCGCGATGGTCAGCGTACGGTCTTGCGCCAGCTTGGTCGCCGTGCTGTTGAACCGCACGATATCGGTCAACATACGCAGGAATTTCGGATTCAGCGCATTGCGCCGCTGCGCGAAAATCGAATCCAGCGTCATCAGCCCGTATTCCAACCGCCCCCCATCGATGGAGGCCCCAAAGCTCATGTTGGATTTGATCACCGGCACGTCGAGCTCTTTGAACAGCGCGGCGAGGTTGGGATAATTGGCGTAGTTGAACACGATAAAGCCCGTATCTACAGGCTGGTCGCCGTTCTTGCCCGCCATCTTCGTGCGCGCGTGGCCACCCAGACGGGGGCAGCTTTCGAACAAGGTCACCTGATGGTCGTCGCCCAGCATATGCGCCGCCCCCATGCCGGAAATACCCGCGCCGATGACGGCAATCTTTCGGTGGCCTGCCAAAGAGTGGTTCTGTGGCGGGTCGATGGCTTCAAATGGCATAAGGCGAGAATTTCCAGTCTGTCAGGTTTGTATCGGCACTTTCGGTGATACACGGGCTGGACGGTACATGAGTTGCAGTTAATCAGACACTAACTACGACTTTTTGTGACACCCTTGTCGTGGCTCCTCGCTTAGATAGCCCGTCAGGGCCGTTTGTCAGGGCGCGAAAGTGGCACAACGCGATTATCCTGCTCTGACAGTTCTTCGAAATCGAAATTATCCAGTTTTGCCGCACGTTTACCCGCGCGTTCAGCGGCCGTGCCCAAGCCTTCAAGATCAGCGCGGGCCTGCCCGAAATGGGTGTTCAGCTTGCCCACACGTTCGACCACGATCTCGACATCGCGGTGCAGCATCTTGAGCGTTTTGCGGATGGCCCCTGCCTGTTCCCGCATCCGCGCATCCTTGAGGATCGCGCGCATCGTATTCAGCGTTGCCATGCAGGTGGTCGGCGATACGATCCAGACCCGCGCATCAAAGCCTTCGCGGACGAGTTCCGGGAAGTTCGCATGCAGCTCGGCATAGACCGCTTCCGAGGGCAGGAACATCAGCGCGCCATCCGCGGTCTCGCCCTCGATGATGTATTTCGTGGTGATCGCCTGAATATGCGACTTGACCGCAACCCGCATGGCGCGGGCGGCATCCTTAACCTCGTATTCCGTCTTGGCACGACGTAGGGCTTCATAGGCTTCAAGCGGGAATTTACTGTCGATCACGATCGGGCCGGGCGGATTCGGCAGGTGGATCAGGCAATCCGCGCGCCTGCCGTTGGAAAGCGTCGCCTGCATCGTATAGCTGTCACTTGGCAGCGCCTTAGAGACGATATCATGCAGCTGGATTTCACCGAATGCGCCACGGGTCTGTTTGTTGCTCAGGATATCCTGCAGCGACAACACGTCGCCCGACAATTTGGTAATATTGTCCTGCGCCTTGTCAATCGCGGCCAGCCGTTCCTGTAGCTGGGTCAGGCTGGTCGTCGTCTGCTTGCTGGAACCGTGAAGTGTCGCGCTCATGCGTTCCTGCATCTCTGCCAAGGACCGGGCAGAGCGGGCCGCGTTCTCGGCCAGCCGGTCCTGCATTTGTTGCTGCACATGGGCCATGCGGGCCTCGATGCTTTGCACCATCTGGGCTTGTGCATTGGCTTGGGTATCCGACACGGTTTGCAAGCCCCCGCGCAGTTGTTCCTGCCCCATGCCAAGCTGTTGCACATGGCCGCCCAGTATCTGCATCTGGCGCGCCAGCGGCGCCGCCACCCGCGCCGACCGCCCCGCCGCACGCACCGCCATCACCAACAGGATCAGCACCAGCAAGACCACGCCCCCGCCGCCAATCAGCAGCAGCATGGCAGGGTCTGTCAGCGCGTAGGTTTCACCGCCAAGCTGGATCATGTGCGCCCGAACAGACGTTCGATATCGCTCAACTTCAGCTCGACATAGGTGGGGCGGCCGTGGTTGCACTGGCCGGAATGGGGCGTCGCCTCCATCTCGCGCAGCAGCGCGTTCATTTCCTCGCCCCGCATCCAGCGGCCCGAGCGGATGGAACCGTGACAGGCCACACGGCTGAGGATCGCCTCGATCCGGGCCTGTAACGTGTTGCTTTCGTTCTGATCGGCGAGCTCATCAAGGATATCCAGCACCATCGCCTTGGCGTCCACCGTGCCAAGGATCGCGGGCGTTTCGCGCACGGCAATGGCACTGCCGCCAAAAGGTTCGATCCCCAGTCCAAACCGCGCGAGGTCTTCCGCGACCTCAAGCAGCCGCGCGCAGTCCGACGCTGACAGATCCACGATCTCGGGGATCAGCAAGGCCTGCGCCGCGACACCGTTTTCGGCCATCTGGCGTTTCAGCTTTTCATAGACCAGTCGTTCATGCGCCGCGTGCTGGTCCACGATGACCATGCCCGTCGCCGTCTGTGCGATGATATAATTCTCGTGCACCTGTCCCCGCGCGGTCCCGAGGGGGAAGTCCGGCGCGGGTTCGGCGGCGGGAGTGTGTGCGTCATGGGTCTGAGTGTCGTGGGTCTGGACGTCAGCGCCGCCAGCCTCGTACTGGGGGGGCGTTTCAACTCGGCCCCACATGCCGGCGGTTTCGGCAAAGCCGGGCTCGGGCGCTTGCGCCTGATAGGCAGCGCTGCGCGCACCAAGCGAGGGGCGGTCCATCTGATACACCCGCGCACCGGGCTGTTCGGGGCGCATTGCCCCCAAAGTCGCATTCGCCACGGTCGTCGAGGCACGGTGCCCCGCATCCGCCAGCGCATGGCGCAGTGCCGATACGATCAACCCGCGTGCCAGTCCGGGATCGCGAAAGCGCACTTCGGATTTGGCCGGGTGGACGTTCACATCCACAAGCTTGGGATCGCAATCGACAAAGAGCGCGGCGGCGGGATGGCGGTCACGGCTCAGCAGGTCGAAATAAGCGCCCCGCAACGCCCCCACCAGCAGCTTGTCACGGACGGGACGCCCGTTCACAAACAGGTATTGCGTCACGGCAGAGCCGCGCGAATAGGTCGGCAGGGCCGCGTAGCCCGTCAGGTGCAGCCCTTCGCGTTCGGCATCAATGGCCAGCGCGTTTTCAGCAAACTCGCGCCCCAGCACCTGCGCCAAACGCCCGTGCAGCGCGGCGAACATATCGCCCTGTTCGGCCTCGGCGCGAAACACCTCGCGGCCCGGTCCGTCTCCGGACACATCGCGCAGGGTGAAACGCACGAAGGGTTCCGCCATCGCCAGCCGCTTGATGATGTCAGAGATCGCCTGCGCCTCGGCGCGATCGGTGCGCAGGAATTTCAACCGTGCGGGCGTGGCAAAGAAGAGATCGCGCAGGGTGACGACGGTGCCACCATTCAGCGCAGCAGGGCGCACAGGGCCGGTCACACCGCCGTTGACCGTAATCTCGGCCCCGTCTTGCCCAGCCACGCGGCTGCAAATAGTCAGCCGCCCGACAGCCCCAAGCGAGGGCAATGCTTCACCGCGAAAACCGAAGGTGTGGATGTTCAGCAGGTCCGTTCCGTCAATCTTCGAGGTCGCGTGCCGGGACAGCGCCAGCGTCAGATCGTCCGCGGCGATGCCGCAGCCGTCGTCGGTGACGCGGATCAGCGTCTTGCCACCATCGGCATATTCGACCGTGATTTGCCGCGCGCCCGCATCAATTGCGTTCTCGACCAGTTCCTTGACCGCAGAGGCAGGGCGTTCAACGACCTCTCCGGCGGCGATACGGTTAATCGCCGAGTCGTCGAGCTGCCGGATCACCGGACGATTTTCGCTTATATTGGGGTTTGGATGCGCCATGCGGCTAGACCTAGCATAGAGGCGCGCGATTCTGAAAGCCGCGAATACGGATGGTTAACGCTCGTCGGCGAGGTTAATCCTGTGTGGCTGCCTTGAACCAGGCGACGATCTCGGCGCGTTCGCTGGCCTGCATATGGCTTAAGTTGGCAGGGGGCATCGCATCGGTCACGCCTGCTTGCAAATAGATCTGTTTGGCCGCGCTGGCGATCTGATGTTCTGTCTCAAGCCGGATGGATTTCGGCGGCCAAAGCAGCCCGTCCCACGCGGGTTCTGCCGCATGGCACATGCTGCACCGACCGCGCACGATATCATGCACCCGGTCAAACCCTTCGGCCTGGGCAAAGCGCAGTGCGGGGCCGGTGGCCTCTTCCGGCTCGACGCTGCGGAACATCGGCGCGGTCGACAGCCACATGATCGTGACGAACAACAGCGCGGTGACCGCCCATGTCCATGTCGGATTGCCCTGACGCGCGTGCAGGCTGTTGAAGTAATGGCGGATCGTGACCCCCATCAGAAACACCAGTGCCGCAATCAGCCAGTTCATTTCCGACGCGAAGGCCAGCGGGTAGTGGTTGCTGAGCATCAGGAAGATGACCGGCAAGGTCAGATAGTTATTATGTGTGCTGCGCTGTTTGGCGATCTTGCCGTATTTCGCATCCGGCACCCGCCCCGCCTTGAGGTCGGCCACCACGATCCGCTGGTTCGGCATGATAATGAAGAACACGTTCGCCGACATGATCGTCGCGGTGAACGCGCCCAGATGCAGCAACGCTGCACGCCCCGAAAAGACCGAGGTATAGAAATAGGCCATCCCCACAAGGATCACATAGAGGCCGATCATCAGCCGTGTGTTGTTATCGCCGAATTTGCTTTTGCAGATCTGGTCGTAAACCAGCCAACCAAAGCCAAGCGACAGAAGGGAAATCCCCACGGCCTGCCAGTTCGCCAGTTCTGCGACAGTGGGATCGACAAGATAGAATTCCGCCCCGAGGTAGTAGACCAGGATCAGCAAGGCAAAGCCGGAGAGCCACGTCGAATAGCTTTCCCATTTGAACCAGATCAGATCGTCGGGCATCTGCGCGGGGGCCACCAGATATTTCTGCACGTGATAGAACCCGCCGCCGTGGACCTGCCATTCTTCTCCGTCCGCGCCGGTTTTGAGGTTGCGGTCGCGGTGCAGGCCCAGATCCAACGCGATAAAGTAGAACGACGACCCGATCCACGCGATGGCCGTGATGACATGCACCCAGCGAACGGCAAACTCGATCCAAGCGCCAATGGCGGCCATATCGTACATGGGGTGGCTCCTTAGTGTAGCGTCTTGGGTGTATGCGGCAGCTTACCCTTAGAACTGCCTGACAACCCGCCCGAGACTTCCTCGGTTGATTCCTCTGCCAGTTCTTCGGGCAGAAGCAGGTTCAGTACAATAGCAATCAGGGCCGCGGGAAGCAGACCGCTGGTCAGCAGGATCTTGGCCGTGTCGGGCAGGTGTTGCACCGCGCCGGGTTCCAGCTGAAGCCCCAGACCGATCGAGATCGAGATGGCAAAGATCACCATATTGCGGCGGTTCCAGTCCACGTCGGACAACATCGACATGCCGGCGGCCACGACCATGCCGAACATCACGATAACCCCGCCGCCCAAAACCTCGATCGGGATGGTGCGGATCACGCCGCCGACCTTGGGGACCAGCCCGCAGAGGATCAGGAACAGCGCACCGACGGTGACGACGTGGCGGCTCATCACGCCTGTCATGGCGATCAGGCCGACGTTCTGGCTGAAGGATGTGTTGGGCAGCCCCCCAAAAAGACCGGCGACGGCGGACCCGATCCCGTCGGCATAGGTCGCGCCCTGGATTTCGCGGTCGGTCGCTTCGCGGCCCGCGCCGCCCTTTGTGATCCCGGCAACGTCGCCCACGGTTTCAATTGCCGAGATAAACGCCATCAGACAAAAGCCGATGATCGCCGCTGCCGAAAACTCAAACCCGTATTTCAGCGGATTGGGCAGCGCGAAGGCGGCAGAGCGTGACCACGACCAGCTGATGTCGCCAAAGCTGAGCATCCCCACGGCCAGCGCATAGATATACCCCACGATCAAGCCGATCAGCACAGCCGAGATCGACAGCATCCCGCGGGTGAAAAACTTGATCCCCAATGTGACAAAGATCACCACCAGCGCGGCCGACCAGTTCAGCAGGCTGCCATAGGCGGGCGTGCCAATCGCGGGCACACCACCGGCAGCGTATTGGATCCCCACCTTGACCAGCGCCAGACCGATCATCGTGACCACCAGCCCCGTGACAAGCGGCGGCAGCGCAAATCGGATCTTGCCGATGAACAGCCCCAGAAAGGCGTGGAACATGCCGCCGATCACAACGCCTCCGAACAGCGCGGCAAGCCCGTCCACACCCTTGCCCGCCACCAGAGGGATCATGATGGGGATGAACGCGAAAGACGTGCCCTGCACAATCGGCAGCCCTGCCCCGACAGGCCCCAGCGTCAGCGTTTGCAGCAGCGTCGCGACACCGGCAAACAGCATCGACATCTGGATCAGGTACAGCAGTTCGGGAAAGTCGGGCGAGTTCGACCCGAACCCAAAGCCCGCCGCGCCCGCGATGATGATGGCGGGGGTGACATTGGATACGAACATCGCCAGCACGTGCTGAACACCCAGAGGAATAGCGCGATACAGCGGCGGCATGTAATTGGGGTCGCGCAGTTGTTCCGGCGTGCCGATGGCGTGGCGTGTCATATCAAATGTCCCTTATTGATCACTGGCCGCTATTTGTGCGGTCCGATTATCTGCGGGGTTTACCCCTTGATCACATAAGGCGGGTCCAGCGGGTATTCGTCAAGGTTGGGGCTGGTGCCGATGCGGTCCACCACGGCGAAAAGCCCGGGCTCTGCCAAAGGGGTAAGCACGCCGTGCCATGTCCCGCGGTGAAAGTTCACGCCCTGATGCGGTGCCGTCAAGAACGCCAGCGGTGTGCCGGGGGTATCGCCCTCGTCAGGTGCCACGATCACGAGAAACGGCGCGCCCGTTAGCGGCAGGAAGGCTTGCGACCCTTCGGGGTGCCGTTCAAGCAGGTCCAACTGGTACGGCAGACGACGGGCCTGCGCGTTAAAGATACTGATGCCCGCGCGACCGTCGCGCCCGAAATCCAGCTTTGCCAGATCATGGTGCCGCCCACACAGCCCCGCGTTGATGATCCGGTCCGGCGCGCCCGACGCGTCCAGCACTTCACCGAAAGGGGCGAAGGCATCTGCGGTCAGGGGCTGAACGGTGATCTCGCGCGGGCTCATAGCGACAGCGGCATGTGGCGATTCACATCCTTATACAGCAGATAGCGGAAGGGTTCTTGCCCCGTTGCGATACAGGCCTGCGGACAAAAAGCACGCAGCCACATGAAATCACCCGCTCCAACCGGCACCCAGTCACGGTTCAGCAAATAATCCGCCGTGCCCTGAATGACGTAAAGCCCATGTTCCATCACATGGGTCTCTGCGAAAGGGATGCGCCCGCCCGGTTGGAAGGTCACGATATTGACGTGCATGTCGTGGCGCAGATCGCCTGGGTCCGCAAAACGCTGGGTCGCCCAAGCGCCATCGGTATCGGGCATGGCGATCGGCGCGACCTCGTTGTCATGGGTCACAAAGGCCTCTGGCGCGTCCAAGCCGTCTACAGGCACATATCGCTTGCGCACCCAGTGCAAGCCGCAAGGCGTATCGCCGGTGTTCCACAGCGTCCATTTGGCCGAAGGGGGAATATAGGCGTAAGACCCTGCCACAAGATCATACCCCTGCCCGTCCAGCGTCAACCGCGCGCGGCCTGTGGCCACGAACAAGACCGCTTGCGCCTGCGCGTCCGGTTCGGGTGTGTCGCTGCCACCCTTGGGGGCAAGCTCTACCGCGTATTGCGCGAAGGTTTCGGCAAATCCTGTCAGCGGCCGCGCCAGCACCCAAGCGCGTGTGTTCACCCATCCGGGCAGCAAGCTGGTGACGATGTCCCGCTGCACCGAGGCAGGGATCACCGCGTAGGCGTCCGTGAACACAGCCGTGCTTTCAGGAGAGACAGTCTGGTCCGGCAGACCGCCGGGGGGGAAGGCATAGGTCATAGCATATCCTCCAGCCGCAGCCGTGCGATCCGTTCGACCTGTGCACATGCGGTGGTAAATTCATCTTCGGTTGCGTTGGCGATGCGGGTCTCAAACTGGCGCAGGATGCCGTCCTTGTCGTGATCCTTCACCGCGATGATAAAGGGAAACCCGTGTTTCGCGACGTATTGGCTGTTCAACGTCTCGAAGCGGGCGCGCTCGGCATCGGTCAAGGCGTCCAGCCCGGCGCTGGCTTGTTCTTGCGTGCTTTCAGCCGTCAGCCGTTTGGCCGCCGCCAACTTGCCCGCCAGATCGGGGTGCGCGGTCAGCACGCCCAAGCGTTCCGCCCGCGTCGCCGACCGGAACATCCGCGCCAAAGCATTATGTATCCCCGCGACAGAATTATGCGCGGGCCCTAGTTCAAGCTCGTACGCGCGTTCGGCGATCCACGCTGAATGTTCGAACACCCCGCCGAATTTCGCGACAAAGCTGGCGCGGTCCATCTGGTCCAGACGCAGGCGCGGCTGAGGCGGATGGGTGACACGCCAATGCTCTGCGATGTCGATGCGGCGCGGCGTCCAGACGCCTTCGAACCCTTTGATGTAGTCGATAAAGCGTTTCAGCGCCTGTATCCGTCCGGGCCGCCCGATCAGACGGCAATGCAGCCCGACCGACATCATCTTGGCCTGCCCGGCGCTGCCTTCGGCATAAAGCGCATCGAAGGTATCGCGCAGATAGGCATAGAACTGATCGCCCGAATTAAAACCCTGCGGCGTGGCAAAGCGCATATCGTTGCAATCAAGAGTATAGGGGATGATCAACTGATCGCGCCCTGCCACCTGCATCCAGTAGGGCAGATCATCGTCGTATGTATCCGAGATATAGTCGAAGCCCCCCGTCTCTGCCGCCAGCGCGACCGTGTTCACAGAGCTGCGCCCCGTGTACCAGCCACGCGGCGCTGTGCCGACGACCTCGCGGTGCAGGCGGATCGCCTCGTCCATATCGGCGCTTTCAACCTCGGCGGTGTGGTCCTTGTAATCGATCCATTTCAGCCCGTGGCTTGCGATTTCCCAATCGGCCTGGGTCATCGCCTCTACCTGCTGCGGGGACCGTGCCAAGGCGGTGGCGACGCCATAGACGGTGACAGGGATATCGGCACCCGTGAACAGGCGGTGCAACCGCCAAAAGCCCGCCCGCGCGCCGTAGTCATAGATGGATTCCATGTTCCAGTGACGTTGCCCCGGCCAAGGGGCGGCCCCGACGATCTCGGACAAGAAGGCCTCTGACGCGGCATCCCCGTGAAGCAGACAGTTCTCGCCGCCTTCTTCATAGTTCAGCACGAATTGCACCGCGATCCGCGCGCCGCCCGGCCATTGTGCATCAGGCGGTGTGGGGCCGTAGCCGTGAAAATCACGAGGGTAGCGTGTCATGGGATCGTCCTTTGGTCAGCGCCTGCGCGCGCGGGGAAACCGCGCGCTGCGGGCCGTTGTTTTAGTCAACCAACGGTTTTCTGGCACTGATTTTTCGCAATGTACAGCCAGCCAACCCTTCCCGAAAGGTCGGCCGGCTGCCAGATCGGCTCGAGTGGCCCTGCTCTCTTATAGCGAAAGTTCTAAGGCGCTGGCCGGCCTGAAACTCAAACACATACGGGGGGCATATCGGGCGGGAAAGTGAGTGGAAGGGGCCGCTCTTGCTGCGCTATGCAACACGAGTCCTGTCGGCCCCTGCCCAATGATCGTCGCACCACGTGCGACTTGCCCGATCATAAGAATTCTGTCCCCCAGAATACATACTCGGATTGTATGGGTCGCTGGCAGGCAACACCTCCGATTGAATGTTGTGTACCATATAGGCGCAGGATGATTCGCGGCTCAAGCAAAAACGATTCGGTAGGCGAATTATTTTTCGCCATCGCCCGAATCACCGCCTCTTTCAGCGCGGACGCGCCCCGAAAGCCGCCCATCAATCCGCCATTGACCTAGCCCGACACCCGCCTATCGTAAGGGTCCAACGGATCAGGAAAGACCCCACCCATGGCAAACGGCTATTTGACGACGCATGTTCTGGACACCGCCCGCGGCCGCCCCGCAGGCGGGCTGGAAATCACGCTTTACCGGATCGAGGGGGCCAACCGCATGAAGCTGGTGCAGATGACCACCAATGCTGACGGTCGCACCGACACGCCGATCTTGCCTAAGGGCCAGTTTGCGGCTGGCACCTACGAGCTGGTGTTCGAAGCCGGGGCCTATCTTGATGCCATCGGAGCGGAGCCCGAAGCACCGCGGTTCCTGGACCAGATCCCCCTCCGCTTTGGCATTTCGGATGCGGATGCGCATTATCACGTGCCGCTTTTGCTATCGCCGTTCGGCTATTCAACCTATCGCGGCAGCTGAACGCCGCTGGCGGATGTGACGTGAGGGCGCGATGCTTGCATTGCGCCGTTGCCCCGTGGCACATTGCCTGTCTGATCAGACAGGAAAGCGCCCATGTCCACGCATGTATATGACCCGACCGAACTGGCCCAAAGCCACCTGCCACAGGTGACGGAACCCCGCAATCCGGGGATGCCGCTGGATATGGATTGGGTGCGCGCCGTGCAGGTGAACTCCTCTGCGGTGGAGCGCCGCGCCGCGGGTTTGCCCGCGCGCCGTTCCGTGAAGAAAGACTATCAGGCCGCGTGGCTGCTGCGCGCCGTTAGCTGCATCGACCTGACCACGCTGTCAGGGGATGATACCGCCCGCCGTGTCGAGCGGCTTTGTGCGAAGGCACGTCAACCGATTGCGCCCGCGCTGCTGGACGCGCTTGGCATGTCGCAGATCACCGTGGGCGCGGTCTGTGTCTACCACGAGATGATCGCCCCCGCCAAAGCAGCACTGCAGGGCACAGGCATCCCGATTGCCGCCGTTTCAACAGGATTTCCCGCCGGTCTCTCCCCGTTCGAGCTGCGTCTGCGCGAGATCGAGATGAGCGTCGCCGCCGGAGCCGCCGAGATCGACATCGTTATTTCACGCCGCCATGTGCTGTCAGGCAACTGGCAGGCGCTGTATGATGAAATGCGTGCCTTCCGCGCCGCTTGTGGCGATGCGCATGTCAAGGCGATCCTCGCGACCGGAGAGTTGGGCAGCCTGCGCAACGTCGCGCGTGCCTCGCTGATCTGCATGATGGCGGGTGCTGACTTCATCAAGACCTCCACCGGCAAGGAAAGCGTTAATGCGACCCTGCCCGTGACCCTCGTGATGATCCGCGCGATCCGCGACTATTTCGACCGCACCGGCTTTCGCATTGGCTACAAGCCCGCGGGCGGGATATCGAAGGCAAAGGACGCGCTGGTCTATCTGGCCATGATGAAAGAGGAATTGGGCGACCGCTGGTTGCAGCCTGACCTGTTCCGTTTCGGGGCCTCGTCGCTGTTGGGCGACATCGAACGTCAGCTCGACCACCATGTGTCGGGCAGCTATTCCGCAAGCCATCGGCACGCCATCAGCTGAGCCGCGTGAAACCAATGTCGGATTTGAGTATTTTGAAAAGGGTGAACCCATGAGCGTGTCCGAAATCTATGAAACCATGGACTATGGGAGGGCACCGGAAAGTGCCGCTGACGCACTGGCGTGGCTGGTCGATCAGGGCAGCCGTTTCGGGCATTTCATAGACGGCGCGTTCACCGAGGCGCGGGATGATTTCGAAAGCCGCAACCCTGCCAATGGCAATGTGCTGGCAACGTTGACGCAGGCCAGCCAGGCAGAGGTCAACACCGCGGTTGCCGCGGCGCGCAAGGCGCAGCCCAAATGGGCCAAGCTGGGCGGGCACGGACGGGCGCGGTTCCTTTATGCGCTGGCGCGGTTGCTGCAGAAACACAGCCGGTTGTTCGCCGTGCTGGAAACGCTGGACAACGGCAAACCCATTCGCGAGGCGCGCGATGTGGATGTCCCCTTGGCGCAGCGGCATTTCTATTACCACGCGGGCATGGCCCAGTTGATGGAGTCCGAGCTACCCGACGCAGAAGCGCTTGGCGTATGCGGGCAGATCATCCCGTGGAACTTCCCGCTGCTGATGCTGGCGTGGAAGGTGGCCCCTGCTTTGGCGATGGGGAATACGGTGGTATTGAAACCGGCGGAGTATACGTCGCTGACCGCGCTGCTATTTGCCGATATCTGCGTGCAGGCGGGCCTGCCCAAGGGTGTCGTCAATATTGTCACCGGTGACGGTGCCGTGGGCGAGATGATCGTGCAGGCTGAGGTAGACAAGATCGCCTTTACCGGATCGACCCCTGTCGGGCGGCGCATCCGCGAGGCGACCGCCGGAAGCGGCAAGGCGCTGACGCTCGAGCTGGGGGGCAAGTCGCCCTATATCGTGTTCGACGATGCGGATCTGGATTCAGCTGTCGAGGGGCTGGTGGATGCGATCTGGTTCAATCAGGGGCAGGTCTGCTGTGCAGGCTCGCGCCTGCTGGTGCATGAGCCCGTGGCGGATCGGTTCTATGCCAAGCTGCGGGCGCGGATGGCGAAGCTGCGGGTCGGTGACCCGCTGGACAAATCCGTGGATGTGGGCGCGCTGGTGGACCCCGTTCAGGTGCAGCGCGTGACCGAAATGGTCGCCGCCAACACCAGTGGCGAGGTGTTTACCGCAGGTGATATCCCCGCGACCGGATGCTATTATCCGCCCACATTGATCACCGGCATGAACCCTGCCGATCCGTTGATGCAGGACGAGATCTTTGGCCCCGTGCTGGTATCCACCACCTTCCGCACCCCTGCCGAGGCGGTCGAGCTGGCCAATAACAGCCGCTACGGGCTGGCGGCGACGGTCTGGTCCGAGAATATCAACCTCGCGCTGGATATCGCGCCCAAGCTGGTATCGGGCATCGTCTGGGTGAACGGCACCAATATGATGGATGCGGCGGCGGGCTTTGGCGGTGTGCGCGAAAGCGGCTTTGGCCGCGAAGGCGGCTGGGAAGGGCTGGTGGCCTATACCCGTCCGAAAACCACGCAAAAACCGTTGAAAGAGATCACGGCCTTTGCCGGCAGCGGCACGCCAGCGGACCCGATCGACCGGACAGCCAAGCTTTATATCGGCGGCAAGCAAAGCCGCCCCGACAGCGGCTATTCCGCAGCGGTCTGGGGCAAGTCCGGCGATCTGCTGGGCCATGTTTCGCTCGCGTCGCGCAAGGATGTGCGCAATGCCGTGGAAGCGGCTCATGCCGCAAAGGGGTGGAGCAAGACCACCGGTCATCTGCGCGCGCAAATCCTGTATTACGTCGCTGAAAATCTGGCGGCACGCGGGGATGAATTCGCCCGGCATCTGGATTCGATGCAGGGCGCTAAAACCGGTAAATCCGAAGTCGATCTCGCGGTCAAACGTCTGTTCACCTACGCGGCCTGGGCCGACAAGTATGATGGGCAGGTGCATGGCGTACCGATCCGCGGCGTGGCGCTTGCCATGAAGGAACCTGTGGGCGTGATCGGCGCACTTTGCCCGGCGGAGGCACCGTTGCTGGGGCTGATCTCTTGCATGGCACCGGCGATTGCGATGGGTAACCGGATCATTTTGTCCGCCAGCGGCCCCTTCCCGCTTGCTGCGACGGATTTCGTGCAGGTGCTTGAAACCTCTGACGTGCCGGCGGGTGTGGTGAATATCCTGACCGGGCCGCAGAAGGACATCGCCGAAACACTGGCGCGGCATATGGACGTGGATGCGGTCTGGAGCTTTGGCGACAAGGCGCAAAGCGAAACCGTGGAGCGGGCCAGCGCGCAAAACCTGAAGCGCACCTGGGTCAACAACGGTATGGCCCGCGACTGGGACGGCGCAGAGGGTGAAGGCAAAGCGTTCTTGCACGCCGCGACCGAGGTCAAGAATATCTGGATCCCTTACGGCGAATAACCTGCCGATGTTCTGAAACGAAAAACGGGCGCTGAGAAGCGCCCGTTTTTTGTGTTTAGTCCTGTGGTGAAAGCAGAAGTCAGTCGCTCTCCTGCGCCGTGGCCTCGATCCCTTCGGGTTGGCCGACAACAACAAAGGCCAGCCCGTCAGGGTCCAGCAGGTCGTCGGCAACTCGTTTCACATCGTCCAGCGTCACCGCCTCGACCTTGTCGTTGCGCGTGGCGATATAGTCGATGGGCAGGTCGATCATCTGCATCCCCACAAGGATGCTCGCGATGGTCTGGTTGCCGTCAAAACGCAGCGGGTAGGAGCCTGTGATATAGGTCTTGGCATCGTCCAACTCTTGCTGGGTCACGCCCTCGGCCGCGGCTTTGGCCCATTCGTCCTTGATCACATCCATCGCCTGCCCGATCCGGTCGTTCGCCGAACTGACCGATCCTTGCCATGTTTCAGCCAGATCCATCGGCACCAGATAGGAATAGACGCCATAGGTCAGCCCGCGGTTCTCGCGCACTTCGGTCATCAGACGGCTTTCAAACGAGCCACCGCCAAGCACTTGGTTCAACACGGTCGCGGCAAAGAAATCATCATCCTTCTGGGAAATGCCCTTTTGCGCAAAAATCGCGACGGATTGGGGCGTCGGGAAATCGACGACCGTGGTGCCCGACGGGATCGAGACCTCGGCCTGTGGGGGCAGCGGTGCACCGGTTTCGGGCAGATCGCCCAACAGTTCGTCAAGCATCAGGCCCAGCTCTTCTGGCGTGATGTCCCCCACCGCACCGATGAAGATACGGTCGCGCGCCAGCACAGCCTTATGTGCCGCGACAAGGTCATCGCGTGTCAGAGCGGTCACCGTTTCTTCGGTCCCGCTGAGCGGCGAGCCGTAGGGGTGATCGCCATACAGCAGCTCGTCCATCTTTTTACGCGCGATATCGTTCGGGTCTTTCGCGCTGGAGCGGATCCCCGAAAGCACCTGCCCGCGCACCCGTTCAATCGCGTCCGGGTCAAACCGAGGCGTTTGCAACGCCTGTTTCAACAGCGCGATCGACGCGTCCTGATTTTCGGTGAGAAAACGCGACGATACGGAAAGCGCGTCGTCATCCACGCTGAACCGAAAGCTGCTGGCCAGCCCTTCGGCGGCACGGGCGAAATCGCGTGCGTCCATGTCACCGGCCCCCTCTTCCAGCAGGCCCGTCATCAGGTTGATTGCGCCGCGTTTTTCGGGGGCATCCAGCGATGCACCGCCGCGAAAGCGCACATCAAGTGCGACGAAGGGGATCGAATGTTCCTCTACCAGCCACGCGGTGATGCCACCGGGGGATGTCACCTCTTGGATGTCCACCTCGGCACGGGCGGGAAGCGCGGCCAGAACCGTCAGGACGATTGCGTAAAACAGTCTCATTCCGTCACCTCTTCGCGCATCAGCCACCCTGTGACAGAGGCTTCGCGGTTAAACACATCTTCGGCGGCCTGCATGATGTCTTCGGCTGTTACGGCCTCAAGCACATCCGGCCAATCCTGCACGTCCTGCACCGTCAACCCGATGGCAAGGGCGCTGCCATAGCGGTTGGCGACGCTGTCGGCGTTATCGCGGGCATAAATTTGTTCGGCACGGACCTGTTGCTTGATCCGTTCAAGTTGCTCGGCATCCACCCCGTCTTTCATGAAACCCGCGATGGCGGCGTCCATGGCATCTTCGGCGTCCTGCAAGGACACGCCCGGTTGCGGCACGACGACAAGGTTAAAAGTCGTATCGTCCAGCGATTGACCGCTATAGAACGCCGCTGAATAGGTCGCGACAGGCGCGTCAAACTGCAGTTTTTCGGCGAAATAGGATGTGGTGCCACCGCCCAGCAGTTCGGCCAACATGGTCAGGGCCGCTGCGGTTTTCTGGTCACCGGGATCCCGTTCCTGCGCCAGATAGGACCGGCTGACGTATTCCTGTGCAACGCGGTCATCGCGAAAGATCAGGCGACGTTCGGCGGTCTGTGGTGGCTCTTGCGTCCGCGATCGGTCGGGCAGATCCGGATTGGCGGGGATCTTGCCGTAATATTGTTCTGCCAGGGTGCGAACGTTTTCAGGCTCTACATCGCCCGAGACGACGAGGATCGCGTTGTTGGGGGAGTAATACAGCTTGTAGAAATCCAGCGCATCCTGCAGGTCCAGCGCGCGCATCTCGTGCATCCATCCGATGATGGGCGCGCCGTAGCGGTGGTTGAGGTATTGCGCGGCATTAAGCTGTTCACGGAACAGTGCGCTCGGGTCATTTTCGGTGCGCTGGTTGCGCTCTTCGATGATCACATCCCGTTCGGTCGCGATGTTTTCCGGTGTCAGGCGGATGTTTTTCATCCGGTCGGATTCCATCTGCATCATCAGCTCAAGCCGGTCTGCCGCAACCCTTTGGAAATAGGCGGTATAATCATAACTGGTGAAGGCGTTATCGCGCCCGCCATTCTTGGCAACCGTGGCTGAAAACTCGCCCGACTCCATCTTGTCGGTGGCTTTGAAAAGCAGGTGTTCCAGAAAATGCGCCACGCCCGACGACCCTTTGGGTTCGTCCGCCGAGCCAGCGCGGTACCACACCATCTGCTGCACAGCGGGGGCGCGGTGGTCTTCGACGACCACGACCTCCATCCCGTTGTCCAAGGTGAAATGCGTGACGTCTTCGTTGTCACGCGCAAGCGCGGCTGTGGTGGGCAGCGCAAGCGCCAATAGGGCCCCGAGGGCCGGTAATCTGATCATGGTCGGTCCTTTGAGCAGGGTCCTGAGACCTCTTACTTACGCCACCCCACGGGGTGATCAAGGGACCTAACAGAATTGTAATTCGGCCAGCGTCACTCTGCCGGAGGGGCGGAGGGCGTGCGTGCACCGGCCCGACGCCAGCGCGCGGCCTCGCGGGGGGCATCCAAGATCTGGCGTTTGTAGGCTTGGTCGTAGCGATCGGTCGGCACGATTTTGATCTGCGTGAACCGCGCCTTGCGCTTACGGAACGCAGCGTCGGTTTCGGCAAGTTCCTGACGTATGTTCGCCGACACGCCCATGCGGCTGGCCTGTTGCACCAGCGCAGCATCCGAGGCGGGGATGCCTGTTGCATTGCTTTGCGGTGTGCCGCCAAAGGCCAGAACCCCTTCGGCAATCGCGTTGCGGTCCGTCAGGTTCGCCTGCCCCGGCGTTGGCACGGGCAGCGCGTTATAGCTATCAGGCTGCTGCAAGGGTTTGGAGGGCTGGACCATGAATTCGTCAGGCCCTTTCGCAGTGCTGCGAATGTCCCGCAGGCCAGTGTTGCCGCAGGCCGCAAGGGCAAGCGGTAGCAAGACAAGAGCGGCGACAAAGCGCATGACGGATCTCCTTAAGGACTTGTTAAGGTCTTTGTACCAATATCGCAGTCACGCGGTAATTGTCACTGGCCTTTTTTCTGGGCCTTTTTCGGTGTGGCTTTTGCCGGTTTTTTGGTGTCGCCGGTAAAGTAAATCAGCCCCAAAGCGCCGGCAAAAATGAAGACATCGGCGATGTTGAACACGAAAGGATTATTGATACTGCAGCAAGACATGTTCAAGAAATCAAGCACATAGCCGTAGATCAGGCGATCAACCACATTGGCCAACGCCCCCCCGATCAGCAGACCTGCGCTGATATTGGCCCAAAGGCTCATGGTTTGACGGCTTGCCCAGATCAGCACGCCCACACAGATTGCACAGGCCAGCCCGATGAGGATCCAACGACTTGCGTCGGACCCATCACCGAAAAGGCCAAAGTTGATCCCGCGGTTCTCGCCGTAGCGAAAGTTGATCAGCGGCGGCAGTACGTCGATGGACCGGATACGGCTAAGCTCCATCGTATGCACGACAAGATACTTGCTAAGCTGATCCGCAAGAAACGCCGCAAAACCGGCCCAAAAAATAGTACGCATAACGACCGCTTTCCGTGGTTAGTGGCGGAAGTGGCGCATGCCGGTAAAGACCATGGCAAGCCCGGCCTCATCCGCTGCTGCGATCACTTCGTCATCCCGCATCGACCCGCCGGGCTGGATAAGCGCTGTCGCCCCTGCTTCTGCGGCAGTGATCAACCCGTCAGCAAAGGGGAAGAACGCATCGGAAGCGACGACAGAGCCCTGCGTCAGCGGCGCGGGCAAGCCCATGGCTTCGGCCATATCCTGCGCTTTGCGTGCGGCGATACGCGTGCTGTCGACGCGGCTCATCTGGCCGGCACCGACGCCCACGGTCGCGCCATCCTTGACGTAGATGATCGCGTTGGATTTCACGTGTTTCGCGACGGTCCAGGCGAACATCAGGTCCGACAGCTCTTGATCGGACGGCTGGCGCTTTGTCACGACCTTCAGTTCATCCATGGTGATGCGGCCAACGTCTTTGTCCTGCACCAGATAGCCCCCCGACACCTGACGGAACGACAACGCCGCCTGTGCCGGATCGGCCAGACCGTTGGTGGTCAGCAAGCGCAGGTTCTTCTTCTTGCCAAAAATCTCCATCGCTTCGGGTGTGGCGTTCGGCGCGATCACGACCTCGGTAAAGATCGCGCTGATCGCCTCGGCGGTTTCGGCGTCAAGCGTCTGGTTCAGCGCGATAATCCCGCCAAATGCGCTGGTGCGGTCGCAGTCGAACGCGCGGGTATAGGCATCCACCATCGACGTGCCTTGCGCCACGCCGCAGGGGTTGGCGTGCTTGATGATCGCACAGGCAGGCCCTTTGGCCGGATCGAATTCGCTGACCAGTTCAAAGGCCGCATCAGTGTCGTTGATATTGTTATACGACAGTTCTTTACCCTGATGTTGGGTCGCCGTAGCAACACCGGGACGTGCCGAGCCATCGGTGTAGAAGGCCGCTTGCTGGTGGGGGTTCTCGCCGTAGCGCAGGGTCTGCGCCAGCGTGCCGCCTACGGTACGACGACGCGGGGTGTCCCCGACCTGCGCGGCCATCCATGTGCTGACAGCCGTGTCATAGGCCGCCGTGCGGGCATAGGCCGTCTGCGCCAAACGCTGGCGCAGCGCATAGGTGGTCTGCCCGTTATTCTCGGACAGTTCGTTGATCACTGTCGCATAATCTTCGACATCGACGATCACATTCACAAAACCGTGGTTCTTCGCGGCAGAGCGGATCATCGCAGGGCCACCGATATCGATATTCTCGATCACCTCGGCATATTCCGCCCCTTTGGCGACGGTTTCTTCAAAGGGATACAGGTTCACCACAACCAGATCGATCGCGCCAATGTCATGCTTGTCCATCGCCGCGACGTGTTCGTCATTGTCACGCAGCGCCAGCAACCCACCGTGCACGACGGGGTGCAGCGTCTTGACCCGCCCGTCCATCATCTCGGGGAAGCCGGTGACCTCGGACACATCCTTGACCTCCAGACCTGCGTCGCGCAGCGCCTTGGCGGTGCCGCCGGTGCTCAGCAATTCGACCCCATGCGCCGCGAGCGCCTGCCCCAGCTCGACCAGACCGGTCTTGTCAGATACGGAAAGAAGCGCGCGGGAGACGGGGTGAAGATCAGGCATCGGGGAGGTTCCTTTGGTCAGTCTTGGTCATCATATGGATCGTCGAGCGATAAATCTCGCACGCCAATCGCAGTTTCCTGCGCTTTGGACAAGGACCACCTGACCCTGCTGGCATAGTCGACGACCCGCCCGCTAAGCAGAATTTGCACCGACGCGCGGGGTTTCAGCCGGTTGCGCTCAAGGTAAACGCTTGGTTCCAAAGACAGTTTATGCGTCCCATCATGACGGAACACCCAGATTTCGCCGCTTTTCTGGGCCATGGAAATTGCCGCCCCGCCCAGATCGACGGTGGCATCCACATCCGGGTGCAGATGGAAACGAATCTCGAACGGGATACCGGCAAGCTTCACGGCATCCATTTCCCGATCAAAGACACGCTTTTCAGCGGACTCTATCGCGAGCAGCATGTCCTCCCCCGCGAGGCCGCGACCGTCGTGGGTCAGTTCCAGGCTGCGGGCATGGGTCAGGCCAAAGCCCGCGACATAGCCATTATGCGCGCCCTGAAACTGGGTGCCGTCCCCGACGGAGCCGATTTCGACGGGGACATAGGTGGGACATTCGATCAAAGCCTCGGCACCCGTGTGCCGGTCGGGCTCCGCCAGACGCGCGCTGGAATAGCCGCCAAGCGACAGGCCGGAATGCGACGGTGTCGCACGCCCCGCCCGCCGCCAATCAGCACCAAATGAATCGCCCGGCCCGCAGTTCACGACCAAAGGGCGCCGCCCGCTGGTCAGTTCAAACGCAAGCGTAGAGGCATGGGCATTGAACGATGCGGCCCCGCCGGGGGGCGGGCTGGCGTCGACGATCACACTGGTGCGCCCTGCGGACAGGCGCGCATACCCCATCGACAGCCCGTCCGGCTGGCGCGTCTTGATCTTCGCCGTGGCCAGCGCGTGATCCAGCCAGCCTTCGGCCCCGCGCCCGCCGCCATGGAACCGCGCCAGCCCGCCGTCGGAATGCCGCAGGGTGCGCAGGGTGGGCGCGATTCGTTCGATCGCCTCCATATGCGCAGTTGGCGTGCCGCGTCCCGCATCGCTTAGCGCGGCGGCGGCCCATGTCAGAAGGGTAAATGCGTGCAACAGCTCTTCGGGGTTGCGGGTGGGCAGGCCGCCCTGCGCATCGATCTGCGCCTCGCATTCGCGGGCCAGTGCCTTGATCGCCGGATCGGCGCGCGCCTCTTGCCCCTCAAGCGAAAGACCGGCGTAGATCAACCCGGTCAGCGCCTCGAACCGCGGCAATCCCGGGGCTGCGGCATGCCAGCGACGCGACAGGAAATCCGTTTGTTCGACCAACGAGCGATAGAAGACATCGCTTTCGTCTTGCGAGGTGCCACGCAGTACAAACAGCGCGTGGTTGATCCAGCGGATCAGCCGCCGTCCGGTCAGATCAGGGGTCCAGCCGATGCCTCGGCCCTTGCCGTAATGGTCGATCCAGCCCCAAAGCCAACGCTGCGCCGTGCCGCGGGCGCGCACATCGCCAACCGCAGCCAGATCATCCATCCAGGCGAAACCGTGCAGATCACGCGCGAAATCCTGATCCGGCGTGGCGACTTCCCACAGGCTTGACGCGTCCGGCGCTTCGATCAGACTGCCGGAAAAAAGGAGGTTGCCCGCGATCAGCTGCCGCCCCCGCGCAAAAGACCCGATGGTGCGCGGTTCGGGCGAGGAAACGAATCCCCTCGCTTGGGTACGCGTTTTGGTCGCGGCACGGGCGTGCCACCGGTTTAGAAAACGCGTTTTTCGCGCATTGAAGCTGGTACTTGTCATGCGGCTGCCCTTGTACGCTCTGCTGGCGTTTTGCGGATGTTAGCCGCTGTTGCCACCTGAGTCACCGCATTTTGACACGGGTTTTTGCGGGCGACGCAAATCCGCCCGCGTCAGGTTCGGCCTTTAGGCGTCCTTGCGCAGGCAGGCGATGTAAAACCCGTCCATGCCACCCAGTTCAGGCCAGTAATCGGGGCGCAAACGCAGGCCGCCCTCTTGGGTTGTCCACGCGGGATCAACACCGGGCACAGCCAAAGCGTCGCGGTCGACCCGCATATCCGCATGACGTTCCAACGCCTCGTCGACCTGCACTTCGCCTTCGTCGGGCAGCAAGGAGCAGGTGCAGAAAATCAAGCGCCCCCCGGGGTTGAGCAGGGACCACGCATGGTCGATCATTTCCGACTGCAGCTCGATCAGATCACCGAATTCGGACCCATCCTTGGCGTGGGGCAGATCGGGGTGACGACGGATCGTGCCCGTAGCAGAGCAAGGCGCATCCAGCAGAATCGCGTCAAACGTCCCCTCGAACCGGCGCGCATCGACGACAACGACTTTGGCCGGCAGATGCACCCGTGCAAGGTTTTCCCGAACCCGCTGCATCCGCTGCTTGGAGTTATCGACCGCCGTCACCTGCGCACCTGCGGCGGCAAGCTGCATGGTTTTGCCTCCGGGCGCGGCGCAAAGGTCCAGCACGGCCTCGCCTTTTTGTGGCGCAAGGATTTTAACGGGCAGCGCTGCGGCGGCGTCCTGCACCCACCAATCGCCCTCGGCAAAACCGGGCATGGTGGTGACCTGCCCCGCATCCGCAACGCGCACCGAACCGGTGGGCAAGACGGTGCCGCCCACGGCCGCGGCCAAATTTTCAGGGTCGCGTTTCGCGGTCAGATCCAGTGGCGCACCTGCGAAATGCGCGGCTTCGATACCTGTCATCGCGTCGGGCCCCCAGGCTTCGGTCAGCGGACCGCGCAACCATTTTGGCAAGCGCGGCGCGCGCAAGGCCGCCCATGCCTCTGGCCCTTCGGCGGCGATTTTGCGCAAAACGGCATTGGTCAGCCCCTTGAGGTGCCCGAGTTTCTTATGCGTCGCGACCAGTTCGACCATCGCATTCACAACGCCGTGGGCCGCGCCGCCCTGACACAGTTCGACGGTGCCGACGCGCAGCGCGTTGCGCACGGTCAGCGGCGGGTATTTCGACAGGTGTTTCTGCAACAGACGGTCGGCGCGTTCCATTCCGCGCAGGGTATCCATTGCCAAACGCTGCGCCCGTGCGCGGTCATCGGGGGGCAGCTTGTCCAACGCCCCCGCCGACAAGAGCTCTGACATCAGACGTTCTTCCCCCAGGATCATATCCAAAAGGTACACCGCACTTCTGCGGGCCTGAACGCCGGTGTCTGACATGCGATACGCTTTCTTCTTTGGGGTGCCCGGGTTGTCTGGGCTTGGTTCCGGCGTATATCAAGGGGACAGTGGCCTCAAGAGGATGAGAGTATGACCGAAGCCGGCAAACGCCCCATGCCAAGCCCACCCCATGATCCGACACCCATGCCGGAGCCCGGGCCGGATATTCCGCCAGAACCCACGCCCGACCCGATGCCGATGGTACAAGAGCTTCCCGCCGCCGCGCAGCGCGCGCTGGCGGAGGCCGCCGAACGCCGCAAGGCCGCGCAGGCACTGGACCTGCCGACAGAGCTTGGTGGTCGCGACGGACCAGAGCCTGTCCGCTACGGCGATTGGGAGAAAAAGGGCATCGCTGTCGATTTTTAAAACACGTGCCCCCTATGCGCTGAATTCCCTATGCGCTGACCCCGCGTCGCGCAGATCAAGATTACGGCCAAGCGCCCTGTGGCGCTTGCACATGGGCGAGGCTACTTCAACGAGAAGACCGCTGACTGCCCTGCCCCCTTATCCGAGGTAAAGCGGATTTTCCCACCGTTTACAGCGACTTCCTGACAATTGTAGCCAAGGTCGTCATCGCCCCAGATCAGGCTGCGGCAGAAATACCCGCCCTTCCAGACCCATTGGCCCGACACGTCCCACACGGCACCTGTACCCGATATGCCGCCGCTTTCGGTGACGCGCAATTCGACCAGCGGGCGAGTCAGTGTTTTACCCTCCACCACCGAAACGAAATCGCGCTGGCTGTCCAGTTTCTGGAATTCCGCCCAAGCGGCCCCGGTCAGCGCAAAGAACGCCGCGCAGGTCAGTAACGTCAGTTTTTTCATCACACCCTCCAACCAGATTGTTCCCATGAACATACGGGCCAGAGGTTAAGATAGTTTCACCACGGTTAAGCGACAGGGCGGCGGGTGGCGTCAGTCGTTCAGGCCCAGAACATCCAGCATATCATAGGCTCCGGCAGGTTTGCCCTGCCCCCAAACGGCAGCTTTGATGGCACCGCGCGCGAAAACCGCGCGATCCGACGCGATGTGGCGCAAGATGATTCGCTCGCCCGCGGCGGCGAACATAACGTCATGTTCGCCCACAATGTCGCCCCCGCGGATCGCTGTGAACCCGATGTCACCCCGCTTGCGCGCGCCGGTGATCCCGTCACGCCCGCGGTCAGAGACATCCGCCAGCGCGACCCCGCGCCCTTCCGCGGCGGCTTCGCCCAGCATCAGCGCAGTGCCCGACGGCGCGTCGACCTTCTGGTTGTGATGCGACTCTATCACCTCGATATCAAAGTCTTCATCAAGCGCGGCCGCGACACGTTTGGTCAACTGGGTCAAAAGGTTAACGCCCAGGCTCATGTTACCTGCCCGCACGATCACCGTCTGCTTTGAAGGTCCGTCCAGCGCGCCGATCTGCGCGTCGGTCATACCGGTGGTACCGATAACATGAACCACACCCGCGTCAGCCGCGATCTTGGCGAAGGCGAGTGTCGCTTCCGGAGCGGTGAAATCAATGACGGCCTGCGCGTCTTGCATCGCCTCTGCCGCGTTATCGGTCACGATCACGCCAACAGCAGTGCCGCCCATAGCAACACCGATATCCTGACCGACCCACGCATGCCCGGCACGTTCTACCGCACCCGCCAGATGCACCCTGTCGCTGGCAGAAACCTGCCCAATCAACATCTGGCCCATGCGGCCCGAAGCCCCTGTAATCACTATGCCGGGTGTATCGCTCATGTTATGCTCCTTATTCGGTTCCGGTTTAGCGCGTGGTGATCTGCTTGGCAAAACCTCAGCGAACCCTTAGATGAAGCGCATGGCAAAGAACAAGTTTCATGAGGGCTCAGGCCCGTCGCAACGGCAGCTTCGCGTAGGCGAAACCATTCGTCGCGCCCTATCGGATGTTCTGGCGCGTGGCGATGTCCACGACCCTGAACTGAACCGGATGTCGATCACCGTGGGCGAAGTACGCGCCTCCCCCGACCTGAAGATCGCGACGGCCTATGTGCTGCCTCTGGGCGGAAACGGTCAGGAAGACGTGCTTAAGCTGCTGGCGCGCAACAAGGGCGAGCTCCGCCGGTTGATGGCAAAGAAGCTGGTCCTGAAATACGCACCGGACCTGCGGTTCCAACTGGACGAAACGTTCGACCGTATGGACGAAACGCGCCGGATGCTGGCGCAGGACGTGGTGCGCCGCGATGCTGACGCCCCCGACCGCGGATCGGAAGACACGTGAAACGGTTCTGGGCCGCGCTTGGCTTCATGGGCTGGGCCGCCGCGCCCGTCCAAGCCGAGACCTGCGAAACCCTGACCTATAACGGCACCGGCTATACCCTGTGCCACGTCGACCTGACGCAGGACCGGCTTGAGCTGTTCCTTTACGATGCGGACGGCAAACCGCATGGGTATTTCAACACATTGAATACAGCGTTGAAAACGCGCGGCGCGCAGCTGGGCTTTGCGATGAACGCGGGCATGTATCACGATACCCGTGCGCCGGTGGGCTATTACCTTGAGAACGGCAAAGAATATCAGCAGGTGATCAGCAGCGACGGCCCCGGTAACTTTGGCCTGCTGCCCAATGGCGTGCTCTGCCTGCGCGACGGGCGTGCCGACGTGATCGAAACCAAAGCCTTTCTGCGCGACGCCCCCGACTGCCGCAGCGCCACACAATCGGGACCGATGTTGGTGATCGATGGCAAGATGCATCCGCGCTTTCTGAAAGATGGCACCTCGCGCTATATCCGCAACGGCGTCGGCACCAGCGCCGATGGCAAACGCGCGGTTTTTGCCATCTCGAACGAGACGGTGAACTTCTATGATTTCGCGCTGCTGTTCCGGGATCACCTAAAGCTGCCAAATGCGCTTTATTTTGATGGCAATATTTCGAGGATGCGCGCACCCGATCTGGGCCGCAATGACTTGGGCTTTAGCGCGCTTGGCCCTATCATTGGCGTCGTGAAGCCCGACGCACCGTAGCGCAACAAGAGTTTTCTTGCCTTCGGCGAGGATTTTTCACCATTTGGGAGCCAGAGTCTCTGGGCAATCTTGCCGGACCTTTGATAGGAGGCGGGCAAATCAGTTAAGGGCATTTGATATGGGACGCAGGCGCAAGGGACGGGATATTTCGGGGTGGTTGGTGGTGGACAAGCCCGCTGGCCCGACCTCTACGACCGTGGTGAACAAGGTCCGTTGGGCGCTGAACGCGAATAAGGCGGGCCATGCGGGCACCCTTGACCCCGAAGCCACCGGCGTTCTGGCAATCGCGCTTGGCGAGGCGACCAAGACGGTGCCCTTTATCACGGACGCGATGAAAGCCTATGAGTTTACGGTCCGCCTTGGGATCGCGACAAATACCGATGATGCCGAGGGCGAGGTCATCGCAACCTCGGAGCTGCGGCCCGATGACGACGCGATCAAAGATGCTTTGGGCAAGTTTATCGGTGATATCCAACAGGTGCCGCCGCAGTTTTCCGCCGTGAAGATCGACGGCCAGCGCGCCTATAAACTGGCGCGCGACGGTGAAACGATGGAACTGGCAGCCCGCCCGCTTTTTGTCGAACAGCTGCTGCTGGTGGACCGCCCCGATGCCGACCACGTGACGTTGGAGATGGTGTGCGGCAAGGGCGGCTATGTCCGGTCGATTGCGCGCGATCTGGGACAAGCCTTGGGGTGTCTGGGCCATGTGCGCGAATTGCGCCGCATCTGGTCGGGCCCGTTCGAAGCCTCTGAAGGGCTGACGCTGGCGCAGATCGAAGAGATGGCGCGCACAGACGCTTTGGACGCGCATTTGCTGCCGTTAGAGCAAGGCTTGCAGGACCTGCCAGAGGTGAAAGCCACGCCAGAGGGGGCCACCCGTCTGCGCAACGGCAACCCCGGCATGGTAATCGCTCATGACGTTGAATATGGCGACGAGGTCTGGGCGTCGTTTGAGGGCCGCGCCGTTGCTGTTGGGCGTTTCAAGGCGGGCGAATTGCATCCGTCGCGTGTGTTCAACCAGCCCGGTTCTGCGTGATCACGCGCAGCTATACCAAGGGCGACGCGCCGTCGACGGCTGTCTATTCGGACTGCGAAAACTACCGCTATAGTCTGACCCGCGTCTGGCACCCCGAGGCGGAGCGGGTGCTGTTCGTCATGCTAAATCCGTCAAAAGCGACGGAAATTGAAAACGACCCAACGGTCGAGCGGTGCGAGCGCCGTGCCCGCGCCTTGGGCTTCGGGGGGTTTCAGGTCACCAATATCTTTGCCTGGCGCGAAACCAGCCCTAAGCTGATGCGTCAGGCCAAAGACCCCGTCGGCCCTGATAACGATATGATTTTGAACGAAGGACTCTTGTGGGCCGATCAGGTGATCGCGGCTTGGGGCACCCATGGCGCACATCTTGGACGGGGTGCGCAGGTGCAAGAACTGCTGTCGCGCAGCCAAACGCCCGTGTACCATTTGGGCCTGTCCAAGGACGGGCATCCCAAGCATCCTTTGTATATTCGCTATGCTCAGGAACCGATTTTCTGGGGCCTTTAGGGCAAGCTTAACTTTCTTGATTCTATGGTGCTGATGCGGCCTCGGGTTTTGAGGTTGTTTCATCTGTATCCCCGCGTGATGCGGGCAATAGGGTCGGGTTTGCACATGCTGTTTCTTGCCGGATTAATGGGGTTGATCACCGTCGGGGCCGCCGCCTTTATCGACATCGGGCTCGAGGAGGAGGAGTCTGCCACCGACGAAGATGCACCGGCCGGCGATGTGATCTCCGGCACCCCCCGAGATGACCTGATTATCGGCTCGGGCGGCAGCGATCAGATCGCGGGCTATGGCGGTGATGACCTTGTGGAGGCGCGGAATGGCGATGACACCGTTTTTGGGGACAGCGGCGATGATACCTTGAGGGGCGGCGCGGGGAACGATGACCTGCATGGCAATGACGGCGATGATCTATTGGCGGGGGCCGAGGATGCGGATGGGCTTACCGGCCATAATGACGATGACATCCTGCAGGGCGGCGCGGGCCACGATACGCTAAACGGCTCTGCCGGGGGTGATACGCTATTTGGGGATAGCGGGGATGACGCCGTGATGGGCGGTTTGGGCGATGACCTGCTGATTGGGGGGCGCGGGCAAGACGCGCTCTTTGGTGGATGGGGGAACGATACGATTGACGGCACCGTCGATCCGGACCGGCAGGATGCGCGCGTCACCGATACCGACGAAGGGGATTACCTGAATGGCGGTGGCGGCGATGATGTGATCCTTGCGGGATCAAACGATACGGTGACCCCGGGCGCAGGGCGTGATGATGTGATCCTTGGCGATTGGGTCAGCCCCGATGGCATCGTCGATATCCGCAGTTTCGACATAGAAGATGACAGTCTGCTGCTGGTCTGGGACGACAGCGATGCAGCCGCGACAGCGCCCAAGGTAGCAGTTGAACCGGATCCGGAGGATCTGCACTCCCATCTGATATCAATGGACGGGGCGATTGTGGCAATGGTGCAGTCGGACCAGTTGCTGATGCCGGGCGACCTATCGCTTATCCCCCTCAGCTCGGCCCTCGCTGCGGGGCTAACGCGCGGCTGAACGGCCGATGCCCTCTCACCGGACAAAGAAGCCAACGTGCCCCGCGACGCATTAATCCTTTGCCAAGGGGGCGAAACTTTCCTATACGCCCCCATCGCCCGATGATTCCTGTCAGCGGGTGATACTCCATGGGCCTGTGCTGGACGACATCCCGGCCTGTGCCATCACTTTAACCTTTCGAAAAGGAGACCCCGATGTCGATTACGCAAGAAGAAAAAGCACGCGTCATGAAAGAATTCGGCACCAAAGAAGGCGACACCGGTTCGCCCGAAGTACAGGTTGCCATTCTGTCCTCGCGCATCGCAACGCTGACCGAGCACTTCAAAACCCACAAGAAAGACAACCACGGTCGCCGTGGCCTTTTGAAAATGGTTGCGACACGCCGGAAGCTTCTGGACTATGTCAAAGGTAAAGATGTCGCGCGTTATCAGGACCTGATCAAACGTTTGGGCCTGCGCCGCTAACCAGCGCTGCACCGCCACAACGATGAAAACCGCGCCCTGGCAACAGGGGGCGGTTTTTTCGTTTACCCCTGTGCTTTAGTGATGTGCGCCAAAAGGAGAGCCTATGCCAAGCAACCTGCGTGACCTCACCCCGCAAGATACCGATGCAGCCGCGCTGCTTTTCTTTGCCGCGGTGCATCAGGGCACCGCCGATGTGTATTCAGCCGAACAACGCATCGCTTGGGCCGGGGAAGCGCCCGCACCCGCCACATGGCGAGGGCGGTTTGATACCGTGTCGGGTATTGTGGCCGAGATAGACAACCGTATGGCGGGCTTCATGACCCTTGACCGCGAGGGGCTGATCGATCTGGCCTTTGTGCACCCCGATCATATAGGCACGGGCGTGGGGCGCACTGTCTATTTTGCCATCGAAGACCGTGCCCGCACATTCGGCGTGCGACGTCTTCGGACCTTTGCCAGCGAAAAGGCAAAGCCGTTTTTCACGCGTATGGGCTGGACCGTCGAGGCCCCCAATATCGTCACCAAAGGCGGGGTCACCTTGCAAAACTATAAGATGTTCAAGACCTTGTCACGCTGACCCCCTTGCCGCTCTGCTGCGGCTTGCAATCTGTGGCGTGCAGGGCCGCGTGTAGAGGGCAACGCTTCCCTTCCCATCGCAGGCAAACTGCTGTATGGCCGCACAATCTGAAAGCCGGCGCCCGGACTCCAGCGCCCGACAAAGAAGATACCGGAGTCAGGGGGAATATGCCCTCTACGCAAATGGCCCGATCCGGGCCGAAACAGGAAACGTAGATGTTTAATGTAACGAAAAAATCCATGCAGTGGGGCGAAGAGACGCTGACACTGGAAACTGGCAAAGTGGCCCGTCAGGCAGACGGTTCGGTGATTGCGACACTGGGCGAAACCAGCGTCATGGCGAACGTCACCTTTGCACGCCAGCAAAAACCCGGTCAGGACTTCTTTCCGCTGACCGTCCACTACCAAGAGAAATACTATGCCGCCGGTAAAGTACCGGGTGGCTTCTTCAAGCGTGAGGCCCGCCCCACCGAGAAGGAAACCCTGACAGCCCGTCTGATCGACCGTCCGATCCGTCCGCTGTTCGTTCCCGGCTTCAAAAACGAAGTTCTGGTGATGTGTACCGTTCTCAGCCACGATCTGGTTAACGATCCCGACATGGTCGCGATGATCGCTGCCTCCGCAGCGCTGACCATTTCCGGCGCGCCGTTCCGTGGCCCGATCGGTGCCTGCCGCGTCGGTTTCGAGGATGGTGATTACGTTCTGAACCCGACCGTCGACGACATGCAGGACCTGCGCCTGAACCCTGATCAACGTCTTGATCTGGTTGTTGCCGGCACCAAAGAAGCCGTGATGATGGTTGAATCCGAAGCCTATGAGCTGTCGGAAGAAGAAATGCTGGGTGCGGTGAAATTCGCGCACGAGCAGATCCAGCCTGTTATCGACCTGATCATCGATCTGGCCGAAGACGCCGCGAAAGAGCCGTTTGACTTCCAGCCGGTTGACTATTCGGACCTGTCCGCTGCTGTCAAAACCGCTGGCGAAGACGCTATGCGCGCCGCCTTTGCAATCGCCGACAAGCAAGAGCGCACCGCCGCTGTTGCCGCTGCCCGCGAAACAATCAAAGCCGCGCTGACCGAAGAGCAACTGGAAGACGCGAACCTCGGGTCCGCTCTGAAAGGCCTCGAAGCGTCCATCCTGCGTGGGGACGTGGTTAAAACCGGTAAGCGTATCGACGGCCGTAAGACCGACGAAATCCGCGACATCGTGGCCGAAACCGGCATCCTGCCCCGTACACACGGGTCGTCGCTGTTCACACGTGGCGAAACACAGGGTCTGGTTGTGACCACTTTGGGCACCGGCGATGACGAACAGTTCATCGATGCGCTGCACGGCAACTTTAAATCCAACTTCATGCTGCACTATAACTTCCCGCCCTATTCGGTTGGTGAAGTTGGCCGTGTCGGTGGCCCCGGCCGTCGCGAAATCGGTCACGGCAAGTTGGCTTGGCGTGCGTTGCAGGCGGTTCTGCCTGCCTCCACCGACTTCCCCTACACCATCCGCGTTGTGTCCGAGATCACTGAATCGAACGGCTCCAGCTCGATGGCGTCGGTTTGCGGTGGCTCCTTGTCCATGATGGACGCAGGCGTTCCATTGAAAGCGCCCGTCGCGGGTGTTGCCATGGGTCTGATCCTGGAAGAAGACGGCTCCTATGCGATCCTGTCCGACATTCTGGGTGACGAAGACCACCTAGGCGACATGGACTTTAAAGTGGCCGGTACCGAAGCAGGTATCACGTCGCTGCAGATGGACATCAAGATCGCCGGCATCACGCCCGAGATCATGGAGAAAGCTCTGGCACAAGCCAAAGCGGGCCGTGTGCACATTCTGGGCGAGATGAACAAAGCCATCTCCGGCGCGGGTGAATTCTCTGTCCACGCCCCACGCATCGAAACGATGCAGATCCCAACCGACAAGATCCGTGAAGTGATCGGGTCCGGCGGTAAAGTGATCCGCGAGATCGTTGAAGTGTCCGGCGCGAAAGTCGACATCAACGACGAAGGCATCATCAAGATCGCATCGCCAAACGGCGACTCGATCAAGAAAGCCTATGACATGATCTGGTCCATCGTGGCCGAGCCTGAAGAAGGTGCGGTTTACACCGGTACCGTCGTCAAGATCGTTGATTTCGGTGCCTTCGTGAACTTCTTTGGCAAGCGCGACGGTCTGGTACACGTATCCCAGATCGAAAACCGCCGCCTGAACCACCCTTCGGATGTTCTGAAGGAAGGTCAGGAAGTGAAAGTGAAGCTGCTTGGCTTTGACGATCGCGGCAAGGTGCGCCTGTCGATGAAAGTTGTCGATCAGGAAACTGGCGAAGAGATCAAAAAAGAAGAAGGCGGCGAAGCGTAAGCTTCTCCACCCCTTCTGAAATGGCGAAAGCCCCGGCCTATGTGCCGGGGCTTTTTTGTGCCGTGACGGGTTAGTCCCGTTTGGCTTTAGCTTTCCATAAAGCTGTCCAGACGGTCCCAGAGCGAGTTATCCAGCAGCAGCTTGAAGCGCAGGTAGAAACCTTCCTGATACAGATCGCTGCGCAGGGCCGATTTGTTCATCGCGCGGTTATAGCCCAATGCAACCAGCGCACCTTTGGTGGGGGCAAACCCGATCTCTGCGCCGATACCGTTGGTGGCATTGCCTTGGTCGTCCCACAGGTGCGCGGCGTTCAAGCCGATCTGGAACCGGTTGTCGCCGAACTCGTAGTTAAAGCCAGCCTGCACCAGTTGGGTGGTGGCGCGGGCAGAGAACCCGCCAAGGGTGGTCAGCTTTTGCGACTGGCCCGCGTATTTCGCGTTCAGGCGCAGGTCGGCGTCTACTTCATAGGCCGCGTCTACAGACCACATATGGGTCACCGACTTGGTCTCGCGCTGTTCGATGCGGTGCTCGTACCATGCCAGCACTTCGAGGCGTGGATCGTGAACCGGACGGTAGGCGATACCCGCACGCGACCGGATCCGGCGGTGGTCACGACCGTCGCGCTTGTCCAGTGCAACACGGGTACGGCCCAGCACGGTGAAGTCAGGTGTGATCTTACCCGCGATGCCAAAGCTGGCGTAATGGGTGTTGCCACTGTCTTCAAAGGTGGTGTCCGCATCGGCATCGCCCACCCAGCTTTCCGCGCTGGACCCCCACTTCGCGCCAAGGGCAACGCTGGTCAGACGGTGATCGTCGCTTTCCATGCTGCGGGAATGTTCAATCCCGAAGCTGAAGCTGGTGTTCCCGTTCATGGCCCATTTGCCCATCATCGCTTGGGTAAACATGGTGTCCGAAGATCCCAGACCTTTGACGAAATCAGTGCTTCCGCGCAGCCAGTCATTCAGGTCGTAAGAGAAACCCAGCTTGGAGTGTGTGGCCATGCTGTCGTCGCCAAAGGTCATTTCGACCTCGCTATAGGCACGCCAGCCGGGCACGGGCTCTCGGTACATGCCCAGGGTCAGCTCTGTCGGACGGTCCGAGCCGCCAAAGGGGTGACGCAGCTCTGCGGTGATGACGGTGCCGGGGCGGTTCGCAGGGGTCCAGTGGCCGCCAAGGATCAGACCGGGATGGGCCTTCTTCGAGGTTGCGGTGTGGTCCAGGCGATACTCCAGCCCGATGTAGCCTTTGAAATTCGTGCTGAACTCTTTGGCATAGACGGCATCCACGGTCAGACGCTCGATGTCAGAGGTGCGGTCACGTACATAGTCCACACCAAGAACAAAGTCGCTGGTCCCGTCGATGTCAAACCCGTAGTTCAGACGCGCACGGGTGGTGCCGGGCAGTGCCAGACCGCCGCGCGAGGCAAACTTCTCGCCGGTGTGAACCATCTCGAAGTTGAAGTGACCGGTTTCCTTGCGGATGTCGTAGGACAGACGGTAGGCGGTATCCGATACGCCATTTGCATCTTCGGAGCGCGCAGCCTCGGCTTCCCACACGCCACCCTGCGTCCCCTCGTGACGGATATAGGCAGAGTGCAGACGCTCGCGGGCGGTATTGCCACGGTCGGCATCGGCATGCACGATACGTGCGCCAACGGTGGTGCGGTCGGTCAGCGCGAGGTTCACCTCACCGCCATAGAGCCAGTAGCGGTCGGCCCCTTCCACATCGACTTCGTAGGTGACGCGCACCGACACAGGGTTGCCCTGACCGTCGAACTGGCGCACCGCATCGTCAAAAGTGATCGAGTTGCCAAAGAAGTCCAGCAGGTAGTCGCTGCCGCGGCGCAGCGGCGTGGTCGAGATGACATCCCCGCCCTCTTCATCGCGCACCAGCAGTTCAACCCGCTCGGAGCCTTGTACATAGCCGTCCAGATCCAGGTCATAGGGGCCGGACACACCACGCCCGAGGAATTCCTGCACGCGCTGCTCTTGGGCAGTACGGGCACCGAACAGGGTCACGCCGACCTTGTCGTTTTCCCAATGGGCCTTGGCACCGGTCACCACACGACGCATGCCGTCAAGCTTCAGCGCGCTGGCTTCGGGTTCGATCGCGATGTCACCGTAAAGGATGTACGAACGACCCTTCTCGACCTTAACGTACAGGTTTTCGGAGGATTGCGCGTCGAAACCACGTTCGGAGTTGTCACCATACACAGGGTAGAACTCGTCGCCACGGATGTCGCGGAACAGGCGGTCTTCGGTGTCACGGTCAGAGCTATAGCGCAGTGTCAGCAGCGCATCACCCGAGATCACGCCCTTAAGGTACACTTCACCCCGCAGACCGGTGGTTGTGTCTTCGAAAGAGCTGAAACGATCCGCGTCCAGCAGCTCACCCTTCGCGCCGCCCAAGGCCACGGCCCCTTCGATCACGCCAACCATGATGCGCTGGTCCAGATCGGGGGTGAACGTGATGGTTTCTTCGGCGCGGCCAAAGGCACCGCTGATGGTGATACGGTCTGTGCCTGCAACCTGTGGCGGGATCAGCCCAAAGGTGGCCTCGCCGTTGTCCAGATAGACCTGCACGCCGGGGGTGCCTTCGCGGATGTCGGCCACGTCCCACAGGGCCAGCTTGGCGCTGAGGGTCACGGTACCGGAGGCAGGTACAGGCATGCCACGGGCATCCAGCACACGCACCACAACCGGGATCACATCGGTCGGCGATGCGGGCGCGGTGTCGGGCATGATCACCTCGAATTTGGCGGGCTTGCCGGGGGCAACCACGGTGATTTCCTCGCGGACACGTTCGATGCCGAAACCGTCACGGCCGACCAGCGTCAGGGTGTTCTGCCCCGCGTCCAGTTTCACCGCGACAAAATCCAGTGCCTGCGTGTTGTTCTTCTCGAAGCTTGTACGCTCGCCTACGCGGTCGCTGCTCAGCTCGCGGCCGTTCACCAGCAGGCCCAGCGACAGATCGCCCTTGCCCTTGACGCGCACGCTTTGGGTGCGGCGATCCAGTGTCTGACCATCGGTCAGGTCCACGAAACCGGGTGCATCATCCAGCGTTTTGATCAGCATCTCGAGCGACTGGCGCTGTGCCTTGCCAGACGCTTTTTCAGAGACGGAGTTCGCCGCGCGGTTTTCATCCAGACGCTGCATCAGACGCGAGGTCAGCTGCGTGGTGGTCGCCACACCGGCTTCGCTGCGCACGGAACGTACCGGCGCACGCTGGCCTTCAATCGGCAGGTCGGCAGCGGTCAGCGCGTTGGATTGCGGCTGCTCGGCAAAGTACTTCTGACGCTGGTCAACCTCGGCCATCGCTTCGGGGGTGCAGTCCAGCACGGCGAAGTGCTCGGCGCGCAGTTCCCCTTTGCGCAGCGGGATCAGGCGCGACCCACCGCGCAGCAGATCGTTGGTGCGGGTTACGGTCACTTCGGTACCAACGGGCAGGGTTTCGTCCTGCACAAGGAACGCATGGGTCACGGGGCGCAGACCGAAAAGGGAGTATTTTCCATCCATATCGGTCACAACCGACAGACCCTCTTGGGTCACGATACGGACGCCGGGGATGCCTGGTTCAGTGTGGTCGCCACGGATACCGTCTTTGTCACAGTCCATAAAGACCGACCCGATGACAGTGGCTTCGCGGGCGAAGACGCCACCGCTGTTGTTCAGCTTGACCATCGCACGGGCAGTCTGGGACTGCATCACGGTACCGGTGCCCGCCTGACGACCCGTCAGAACCGCGGTGTTCTCGTTGCGGCCTTCGCGGGCGGCTGCGGTGAACTGCATGACATAGGTCAGCTCGTGGCTCGACAGGGGTGCCAGCATGCCCAGGTCATAGGTCATGTCACCCGACGCATCGACGGCAGGGTCTTCCATTGTCTCGCCGTTGAAGGTCACCGACCCTGCAACCAGCTGGCTGCCAAAGGCGGGGCGATCCATGATCTCGGCACCGATCAGCGCCTGATTCATGTTATTGGTGAAGTTCAGGGTGTAGACCACGAACTCGCCCGCGCCGACCATGTCCTTGTCGGCCTGCTTGTCCAGCGCCAGCGGCACGCCATAGTGTGGGTCCGCAGGAATGTCCGAGATGTCGAGCATCCCACCGGCGTGGCGGAAGCTTGCCATATAACCGGCCCCCGCAACTCGACGGTTAAAGCCGGGGAAGTCGGCGCGCACGGAAGGAACGTCCCATGCGGGGGCGTTCATCACGGCATATTGGTATTCACCGGCAGGCATGTCACCGAAGCTGAAGAACCCGCGGGCATCGGTCATACGGCGCGCCATTTCGGCACCGCTGTTCATATCCATCAGCGCGATGGCAACATTACCGATCGGCTCGTTGGTCAGCGCATTGAACAGGAAGTTACCGGGGGTGATCAGCAGCTCGTCTTGCAGCGCGGCACCGGCACAATCGGCAGTGGCGATCAGACGGTCACCGTCAGTGGTCGCGATCACATTGTCGCCGGATACGGGCACATCCATCCGCGCCATAGGAACGGCGGCGGTAAGGAAAACACCATTGTTAGGGTCTGTTTCTGTAGCGGTCACACGCTCTACATCGCCGGTCAGGAAGCTGCGCAGCGTGATGATCGCACGATCTGCGGACATCGTTTCGTTACACGCACCGGCGGTCAGACGCAGGCGGGTATCGCTGTTTGGCACGGCGTGCGGTTGGTCCGCTGCGGTTTCAGGATGTTCAAAGTGCAGGGCACCGGTCCCGGCAGCATCGCGGCTGTAAACCGTTGTGTTAGAGTCTACATCAACTGTGCGATCTTCCATTTTCACGAAGCTGCGGGCGGTGTTCGCGACCTCTACGTCGCCCAGGTTCATGGGCACGGTCACAGTGAACGCAGGGTCGCGGGCAAAACCGATTTCATAGTCGCCCTCGTGAAAGAAGGCCACGGCGTCGACCTCGCCAGCGGGGCGCGCCGTCTGGTAATCATGACGTGCATCGCCTGCCGCGTGATACAGCGCAACCATGCCGCTTGGGTCGGTGATGCTGTGGAAACGGGCGTTCAGGGGCACCTCGTCGCGCAGCAGAACACCGGTGGCGGCGGCCCCGTCGATGCGGATCTGGGCACCGTGTACGTCACCATAGGCCAGCACATCACCGTCCGAGTCGTTACGCAGGCGCAGCGTGTAGGTCAGCTGTGTTTCGTCTTCCATCTCGCGGACGGATTGTTCCTTTTGCAGTTCAAGCGAGCTGCCCATGATGGTGGTCTTGCCAGCTGCGGCACCCGTCAGGATGCGACGTGCCGCGAAGCCTGTTGTGCTTGTGGCAGATACCGACAGCACCGACTGCATCAGCGTGGCGGGCGTGGCATAGAAGGAAGTGCGGAATTCGTAGATGAGCTGAGCGCTATCGCCCACATCCATGAACATCGGCGCACCCGAGCTGATCGTGGCTTCGCCATTGTCGATGCGGCCATTGGCATTCGCGTCATAGACAAGGCGGGCGTCGTTCATCATGGCGGCACCCTCTTGGTGCTGCATGGTCATGGCGGCGTTCAGCGGGACGTTCCCGATGTTGGCGACCTCGAAGTAGTATTGCGCCATCGCGCCACGGGTCAGCATCAGTTCGGAGTATCCGTTGACATCCAGCGCAGGCACTGCGGCTACTTTGGCGTCTACGGCGTTCGAGTATACAGTCTCGATGATGCCCAGCGCTTCGTTAAAGTAGGTGGTCTGCGCGACGTTCCGGATGAAGGTTCCTGCGGGTACCTGCTTGGCAGCGGCGCCGTGCGGCAGGAGGGAGATCACCAGCGCGACGATCCAGAAACACGACATCATGCGGAGGGCGGTTTTGTGAAAGGTGCGGTCCATTTGATCAATCCCTGTTCTATCTTTTCTAAGAGGAGAGGAAGTGTGGTTCCCCCGGAGCGAGGGGGGGGAAGGGTGCTCCGGGGAAACCTGGGGTTCGTTTACTGATCCACCTGAACGGTGAATTCCAGCGTGGCGAACCCACCCGGAAGGACCGTGCCGTGGTCGCTCGAGATATTGCTCGGAGTGACTGTGGCGGTGCTACCTGCCGGGAAGAGCGTTTCGCTGCATGTGCCACCACAGTTGGTTACCGATGTGTAGGCAGGGGCGGCATCAGAAATGATGACGTTTGCAGCGGGAGAGGAGCCGGTGTTTTCAGCTTCCACTTTGTAGCGGATGCACTGACCGGGAGAGACGTTCTGACGGGTCTTGGTAAAGGTCCCGACGGTGCCGTCGCAGTTGGCGTCGATGTACTGGTACTTGCTCAGCGTGACGTCGCCAGAGATGATCACGATCCGGTCTTCTACTGCGTTGTCAGCAGTATTCGCGTCGGTCGCTGTGCCACCGTTCAGCGAGGGGGCAAGGCTGATGGTACCGATTTCGGTCACACCGCTTGTCGCTGTCGATGGTGTTTGCACACGGTAGATGACCGAGATGCTTTCACCGGGGGCAAGCCCGTTCACACCAGCCGAGACACCGTCTGTCAGATCATTAAAGTTGTCGATCACCAGCTCGGAGGGGTCGATCACACCGTTGCCGTTTGCATCCCAGAACAAAGCGCCAGAGAAGTTGTTCAACCCTGTGTCGTTGATCGCACCTTCGGTGATCGCAACGTTACCGGTGTTGGTGATGGTGTGCACCATGTCGACGATACCACCGGGCGAGGCCTGGGCGTTCTGGTCATCGATGATCTCTACGTTGTAGATCTCGTTCACGGTCACTCCATTGACGATCCGGTCGCCTTGGCCCGAGACAGAGGACACCAGCGCGATGTCGACCAATGTGTCACCCGGTGCCTGATCTGCCGGCGGGGTTACCACAACGGTGAAGGTATCGCTTGCACCAGCAGGGATGGTCCCGGTGTTGCTGATCGCGGACCCGTCAGCGGAGCGGAATTCGACGGTCCAACCGGCGGGCAGCGCTTGTGCCAGCGAGAGGTTGTAGCTGTCGGATACCGGACCGTTGTTCTGCACGACCATGTCGTAGATGACCGGTGCACCTGGATCGGTGGCATAGTTCACCCAAGGCGCGCCGGCATTGGTGGGGACAAGGCCATCGCCTTCGGAGCCTACAACTGCGTTCTCAAGATCAACGGCAGAGGCAAGGATCGCACCGGTGAAGGTCGCTGTCGATGTATCGGAAACACCCGAGGCATCGGAGGTAGTGGATACGGTGGCGTTGAAGTTGGCAGCAGCCGTTGGGGCCACATCTGTTGGCAGTGTTGCGATCAAGGTGACCTTGGCGCTGTCACCCGCAGCAAGCGGACCGACGGAACCGATGATCGGTGTCACACCATCTGCACCCACAAAGCGGAAGGTTGTGCCCGCGGGGTAGTCGATGTTGCTGACATCAAGCGTCAGGCTGTCGGTCTGGTTCGACCGGTTGGTCAGCACGAACTCATGCTTCACTGTGCCACCTTGGGCCGCATTGCTAGTTTCGGTCACGACATCGTTGTTTGCCGCATCATCATCTGTTGCCGAAGCCGTCGTTGGATCCGCTGCACCTGCACCGTCGATGGCTGTATCAGCGATAGAGACCGCGAATTGGTCGTCCACGATGATAGAAGCTGTGTTCGAGGGGGGGAAAGCAACGTTGTTGATTGCCTGTGTGGCGACGTTTTCAATGATACCCGCATCAGCAGTGTCGAGGATCACAGCTTGGAACGTCACGCTACCGGAGCGGCCGGAACCGACGTTCGAGATGTTGAAGTTGACGCTCTGGCCGTTGTTGTCAAAGGCGATTGTCTCGCCCGAGCCATTGGTCGCATCGACCGAAGAAGACCCGTTGGCGTCATCCAGAATACCCGCGGCGTCAGACCACCGTGCAGAACCGGGCACATAGGCCAGGCGACCGTCCAGAATATCATCGACGGTATAGTTGTTCGCAGCAGCCAGACCGGTGCTGGAATATGTCAGCTCGATGCTCACGGTATCGCCGGCATCGACGATGTTGGGGTTACCGCCGGACGCTGCATCAGCGACCATGGATTTGACCAGTTCGACAATCGCGTCGTTCGAGATGGTTAGCGTATCGGTGTTGACGGCTGTCGATGTGCCGTCAAGATCAGACCTTGCGGTCACTGTGATGCTGTCCGACCCTGTTGCATTCGAGGGGACAGAGACTTCGATGACGACGCCGAACTGCTCGCCCGGTGCCAATGTTGGCGTTGCGGTCAGCGGTGTGGCGCTATCCGCGACACCATCCATGTTCGCATCCGGATAGAAGACGATGGCAGAGGTATCGAGCGTGCCTGTGTTTGTCTCTACTGCGGTCAGTGCGAAGAAGTCTGCGCCGTTCCCTTCGTTGGTAACGATGTGCGGCAGGAAAGCTTTACCACCGGGTGCGATGGTTTCGTTGTTGTCCGAGGTCAATGTCACGCCAGCAACCTGCTGAACGATCGTTTCAACCGTGTTCGACGTGACCGTGATGGTATCGCCTGCCTGGTTTGTATAGGTCGCAACCGCTTGGTTGCCGATCACGGACCCGGCCTCTGGTGCGGCGGCCAAAGCGGCTGCGCCAAATGCGGCAGTCACCGCCATCGCGCTTGCAGAGCGCATGAAGAAAGATTGATGTTTCACGTTAGTCATTCCTTTGATTTATCTAGATTAGGTAAATAGGATCAGGTTCCCCCCGATCAGTTGACGCGCACCCGATAGCTGTTGAGTGCGATTTCGCCTGACTCCAAAGGTTCGCTGAGCGTCCAACGGACGGCAGCAATCTGATCCTCAGGAAGTGGTTCTGGTTGGAGTGTGCCATCTGCACCGGCGACCATGCGGGTGGCGGGAAGTGTGGACCATTCAAGGCCATCGTTTTCAGGGTCGAGATCAGCCTGGACTTCGAACACGGCCTTGATCGATGTGCTCTGTGCGCCAAGCGTCAGGGTGACCCCTTCGGGTACGGGGGCCGCAATAACGATCCCCGCAAGTGCGTCTGCAGTCGTGTTCTCGTGCTGCAGTTGGTATTGGATGACCTCGCCAGGGCGGACGGTGCCCCGCTCGATCAACTCCTCTTCGCCACCGTCATTGGTTTCGACGATGCGGAAAGAAAATGTGCTGGAAAGTGCGTCAGCAAAAGCCGGCACGCCGGCGACAGAAATCGCGACACCAGCAAGCAGTGCACGGGCGATTTGTTGAGTTTTGAAAGTCATAATTTTTTCCCCTAGTTGCCGACCACCGCCGGCGGTTTTGATGAACCGGCCCAGTGTTTGGGCTGTCCTGAACTCATCATCAGGGGAAATGTCTCGGGGTGCATTCTTGCTTAGGGCTAGGTTTTTGATCTGCTGGGCAGCCCCCTACCCGTCCGTATATGCGGCGCTATCAATTCGATGGCGAAACACGCAATTCGCGCGGTGATTGCAGACGAAAACCCGCATCTCGCCGCGCAAAGCAGCCGAGTCACCCTCATGCAAAAGGGCATTGATTCTATTTATTTTGGGGAATGTTTGGCCCGATCCGGGCCCAGATCAGGGAAAACCCCGACCGGATAGCCGGACAGGGCGTTTCGTATAGTTAACTGTCAGTGAGAATGGCCGTGCCCGCCATGATCGTCATCGTCTAACGATCCGTGTACCGCAAACTGGTCAATTCCCGCATCCTGCGGTTCAATGAAACGATAGCTTTCGCGCACACCGCTGTCGGAAAGCTCGCGTGCGACGGTCAGCAAGGTGTTTGGCGCATGGTCGGCGCAAAGCTCCATCATCTGGGCGACTTCCTCTTCCGCGACGGGGCGGGCCGCTTCGGGCGACGGCGCGCCATAGATCTCGACGAAATGCTTCATCAGCTGCAAGGTGATCGCTTCAACCTCGAAGGGTTCGGCTTTGGTCACGGCAACAAAGGTGACGCGGCCAAACGTCTCTACGCCCATCCAGCCATTCGCGAAGGCCTGCCGCGCCTTGCCGGTCAGATCACCTTCGGACCAGTTCGAAAATTCGAACCCGCCAGAGACGCACCATTCGCCTGTGCGCGCGGGCGCGTGGAACACATTGCGGTCGCTTTCATCAAAGTGGATGGCGCGGGCGAGGAAAAGATCGCTCATGGGGCTGGCTCCAGCAGGTCGGTCAGAGGGATAAGATGCGTGGTCGTATCGGTTTTCAGCAGCAGGCCAAAGTTTTCGTCGATACCGGTAAAGTCGCCCGTCACATCGCCATGGGTGATCTGATCGCCCATGGCCCAGGCCAATCCGGTCCATTCCTTATGCAAGGGGCCCGCGCCCTCGTCATCCCAGCGGTTCAGCGCCACCAGCATATGCCGCGCCCAGGCCTCTAGCAGCTCGACCGGGCTCACCTCGGCACACCCCTCGCCATAAAGTGTGGTGACATCCGGCGTTTCGCCCGGCGTGTCGGATTGCGGCAATAGCTTCACGTGAAACGAAACGACCAGCCAGTCGGGCACGTGATGAGGGTCTGTATCAGACGCCGCCGCCCGCATCTGGCCGCAGATCGCACCGTTCAAACGCAGATCGCCGTTCCACGCGAGATGCACCCCCACCTCTGGCGGGGCGAGCGCGCCAAGCGCGTTCTGGAAGCCCACGGCACAAAGCGGGAGCATCGCCATCGCCCGGGCCAGCGGCACCTCGGGCGCAAAGACGATGGCGGCCTGCAATACGCTTGGCCCAAGATTATACAGCACTAGCCCCGCATCACACCCCTGCCGCGCCTCTGCGCAGGCCTGAGCGAACGGGTCCTCCGCCTGTGCGCCGGTCAACAAAGGGGGGAAGACGGGGCTGTCGCTCATGCGTGCCCGCCCGCGATCAGGGCCTTGGCCACCTTGCGGAAGCCTTCGGCCTGCGTGCTGTCGGGTTTCGACACCACAATCGGCGCGCCCCCGTCAGCCGCGACACGAATATCCAGATGCAACGGAATCTCTGCCAACAAAGGCACGCCCAGCTTTTCAGCCTCGGCGGCGACGCCCCCATGCCCAAAGACATGTTCCTCGTGCCCGCAGTTAGAGCAGATATGCGTGCTCATGTTCTCGATCATCCCGAGGATCGGGGTCTTCAGTTGGTTGAACATGTCGATCCCCTTACGGGCATCCAGCAGCGCCACGTCCTGCGGTGTGCTGACGATGATCGCGCCGTCCACATGGGCCTTTTGCGCCAGCGTCATCTGCACATCGCCGGTGCCGGGGGGCAGGTCGACAATCAACACATCCAGCGCGCCCCATTGAACCTGCATCATCATCTGCTGCAACGCGCCCATCAGCATCGGGCCGCGCCAGACGACCGCCTGATCGTCATTGGTCATCAACCCGATCGACATCATCGTCACGCCAAAGTTGCGCATCGGCAGGATCGTCTTGCCATCGGGGGATGCAGGCCGCCCGGACACGCCCAGCATCCGCGGCTGCGAGGGGCCGTAGACATCGGCATCCAGCATGCCCACGCGACGCCCTTCGGCGGCCAGCGCACAGGCAAGGTTCGCGGCAACGGTAGATTTACCCACCCCGCCCTTGCCCGACGCAATGGCGATGATCCGGTCCACGCCGGGGATCTTCTCGGGCCCCGCGGGTTCGGACTTGCGCCCCAGCTTCAGGTCGGGCGGCGGTGCCTGCTTGGAATGGGCCGTCAGCACGGCCGAGACAGAGGCAACGCCCTCGAGCGCCTTTACCGCCGCGTCGGCCTCGTCGCGCAGCTTGGCGTAGGCGTCGGCGTGGCTCGGGTTGACCTCAAGCACAAAGCGCACCGCGCCGTCGTCGACGGTCAGTGCCTTCACAAGCCCAAGCTCTACAATATCCTTACCGGAGACGGGATCGTTCAGGGTTTTCAGGCAGGCCAGTACGGCATCACGGGTGACGCTCACGCTTCGGACTGCCCTTGGATCTTGCCAGTCACGACATGTTCAAGGTCCAGCCCGTCGATGGTCAGCACCACCTTGGCCTCGAATGTCTTGCCGCCGGTGTCGCCGTTTTCGCGCATCGCTTCTTCGATCGCCTGCTGCGAGGTCACACCGACCTGCTTGAGGAACTTGCGCATCGACATGTTGAAATCATCGCTCATGATTTTCTCCTATTCTTTGGGTGGGTCGGCACAGCGCTTAGTGATCTTTGCGCTTGCTGAAATAGTCTTCGGATGTGCGCACACGCGGGCGTTCTTTGCCAGCCAGCGGATTGTTCTGCGCGTGGTACTGCGCGTTGATCCGGCAATTGTCGCACATCTGGATCATCTTCGCCGCCTCAGAGGAGGCGAACATCGCGTGTTTTCCTGCCAGCTTTTCGGTGATCTTCTCAACCGTGGATTTCACGCCGAAAAGCGACCCGCATTCGATACAGGCAAAGGGCTCTTCCTCATGCAGCACCACTTGGGTGAAGGCCTGCGCGGTCAGGTTCAACTGCGGCTTTAGTGTAATCGCATCCTCGGGGCAGACGTTCGCACATAGCCCGCATTGCAGGCAGGCGTCTTCCTGAAAGCGCAGCTGGGGCAGATCGGGGTTATCGCCAAGCGCCCCGGACGGGCACAGCGACACACAGGACAGACAGAGCGTGCAGGCATCGGTATCCACCAGCACCGCGCCATAGGGGGCGGCGTCGGGCAAGTCGATCACTTTGGCCTCGGGCTGAAGGGTCTTGCCTGCAAGCCGTGCGACCTGACGGCGGGTGCCAAGGGGCAGCAGCGTGTCATGCGCGGGCTGCGCGGTTTCGGTGACCAGCGCGGTGTCCAGCGCATCGGGGTCGGCTACGTCAATGAGACGGATCGTATCGCTGCCGCTGATCGCGCGGGCAATCTCGGCCTGCACCTCGATCACGTCACGCTCTGTACGCGGCGACAGCAATACATCCACATGCGCAAAGCCGCAGCCAAGTGCGGCGAGCATTTCTGCATGGCCAAACCCCGCCAGCGCATCCACGGCCAGCGGGATGACATCAACCGGCAAGCCCGCGCCAAAACGCGCGTAAAGGCGGATCATCTCGGCCCCGTGGTCGTCGTCATGCACCAGCAAGCGCGGCGCGGTGCCGCCCGCCTTGCGATAGGTCGATGCCAGCGTCGACAACCGGCGGAACAGGATATCCACGGGCGGCGCATCATAGGTGATCGCCCCCGAAGGGCAAACCGCAGAACAGCTACCGCAACCCGCGCAGATCATCGGGTCAATCGCCACATGTTCACCGGCCGAGGTGATCGCCCCCGTCGGGCAGAGGTCCAGACAGTTGGAACAGGCGGCCTGCCCGGCCCGCGAATGGGCGCAAAGACTTTCGGTCAGCCGCACGTAAAGCGGCTTTTCAAAGGTGCCGACCATCTGCATGGCCTCGCGCACGGCCTCTGCTACGGCGGGCTTGCTGCCCGGATCGGCCCGCAGATAGCCGTCACGTTTGTGCGGCGCGGGAAACAGCGATGTATTCCCCGTCAAATCCAGAATGATATCGCATTGCGACTTGGCCCCGTCCCGCGGCGCGGTGAACGAAGGCGCGCCGCGCCCACCGGGGATCAACATCTGCAACTGGTCAAAGGTCAGGCTGAAATCGCCCAATGCGCCCGATGCCTTGCGCAGATCGCCTTTGACCACGTCAAAACGCGGATCAACCGCCCCGTCATAATCGCCCTGCCACAGCACCGTCACCGCCAGCGTATCGGCCACCATCTCTGCCACCTCAAGCGCGAGGGCGGGCGGGGCCATGATCAGACACGTGCCCTCAGACACGACATCCATCACCCGTGGTGCCGGTGCGGCAAGCTGCTGCTCCGCCATCAGGGCGGCCATCTTGGGCGTCGCGTCCCCCCGATCGTCGTGCCAGCCGGCGCGGTCGCGAATATCGACGAACTGGGGCACCTCTGCGTTGATCTCGGCGGCCAGCTCCTCGAAACGGGGGCGTTCCTGCTGGCACGCGATCACGGTGTTGCCCGCGGCTATCGCCTCTGCCGCGGTGCCGATCTGGTCGGTGCACAGACAGCTATAGACCTTGGAGCACGGCAGACCCGTCGCCTTTGACAAGGCGGGCGCGTCAATATCCTGACTGCCCAGACAGTCGCACAGCAGAAAAGTCTTTTCCATAATCTCCTCGGGGACAGCACCGGATGGGATGGGTCAAGCGGCAAGGCACTGTCGGCGCTCGCACGCCAAGCTAGTGGTGTTCGCGACCCGCCGCAAACCCCTAATTGCCCCTGCGTCCCGCAAAAGGGCCGTTCGCACCTACGGCATGAATTACCCAACAAAAACAGTCGGAAAGACCGAAACCCCAGTCAAATATGACAAATGCTGACGCACGGTTAATGCCGCACCGCAGCAATCACAAAACTGTGTGATTCAACCCTAGAATCCTCTTTGATACGCGTTATGATTACGTCAATATGAGGCCGGAAACGCCTGAAACATCATCGGAAACCAAATTGAACGCACCGCTTAAATCAGCGCAAACGATGCCCGTCGGGGTAGTCCTTCGCAAGTCACCCGGCGTGACGAAATGGGCGAAGGTCGTTTGGCGTGCGGTTTGTGTCCTGCCCGGTGCCGACCCCGCCGATTGGAAGCTGCTGCGTACCGAAGGCGAGGTGTCCGACTACCACGTTACCACTGTGCCGCTAACGCTGTACCGCTCCGATACCGAAGCCTATGTGCACGGGCTCGCCGCGAATGTGCCCTGTCTCTATGTCATCTGCCGCGAAACCCGCGACCCTGCCCGCCCGCTTGAGGTGGTGATGGTCACCGCCTCTCCCTATGAGGCGCAGGATTACAGCGACAATGGCGAGGATATCGTCGAAAAGGTCATGATGACGCCGCAGGTCCATGCCTGGATCAGCGCCTATGTCGACACGCACCACGAAGAAGAAGCCTTTGTGAAGCGTCGGCGCGACAAATACCAAGAGCCGAAGCAAGACGGGATCGGGGACGCGCGCATCTCGCAGACGACCGATGTCTACCGCGCACCGTGCACGTCGCGTTCGGGGTCGTCACAATGACCCGTCACACATCCTTCTGGGATCGCCGCCGCGCTGCCGTCAAGGCAGAGGAAGCCGCCGCGCAGCAAGCCGCCGCAGAGCAGGCAGAGGCGCAGCATCAGGCCGCGCTGGCGGAAAAATCCGACGCCGAACTGCTGGCAGAGTTCGATCTGCCCGATCCTGATACGCTGAAAGCGGGCGATGATTTCTCGGCCTTTATGGCGCGTGCCATCCCCGAACACCTGCGCCGCCGTGCGCTGCGCAAACTGTGGGTGTCCGATCCGGCGCTGGCCTGTCTGGATGATCTGGTCGACTACGCTGACGACTATACCCAAGCCTCAGCCGTGACGAATTTCACCACCAGCTATGAGGTCGGCAAAGGGCTGCGCCGTCATATAGAAGATGTCGCGCGCAAGGCTGCGACCGCGCTCGACACCGCCACCGATGCGGCAGAAACCCCTGCTGAAACAGAGCCGACCCCGCCCGTCGTTCCGCCAGAGGTCGACGCACCCGCCGTCGCCGTGGCCCAAGCGGATACCCCCGCAGAGCCCCCCGTCGCCGAAACCGCGATGGAAGAACCCGCAGCCCTGCCCCCGCGCCGCATGGCCTTTCGTTTTGAGGAGCAAAGCGCATGACCGCTGCCGCCCAAGCCACCCAAGTCTCTGCCGAAGATCGCCTGCGCGCCGATCTGTACAATTACCTTGGCGTGATGCTGGCCCGCCCTGCGGATCAGATGCTGCTGGACCAGACCGCCGGCCTGTCCGGCGATGACAGCCCGTTGGGAGAGGCGATCAACGGGCTTGCGCGCGTGGCCAAGGCCATGCCCCCCAAGAAAGTGCAAACCGAATTCAACGCGCTGTTCATTGGTCTTGGTCGGGGCGAGCTGCTGCCATATGCCAGCTATTACCTGACCGGCTTTCTGAACGAAAAGCCCCTCGCCGCCCTGCGCAACGATATGGCCGCACAGCGCATCAGCCGCGCCGAGAATGTCTTTGAACCCGAAGACAACATCGCATCCCTGATGGAGATGATGGGCGGTATGATCGTCGGGCGCTTTGGGGCGCCGGCCAGCGACGCAACGCAGCGGGCGTTTTTCAACAAACACATCGCGCCTTGGGCGGGTCACTTCTTTACCGACCTGCAAGGGGCCAAGAACTCCGTCCTATATGCCGGGGTTGCCGCAGTCGGCAGCGCCTTCATGGACATTGAACGCGAAGCATTTCGTATGACGGCGGGATAACCGCACCACATCAGGCGGGGCTTCCCCCCGCATAACCAAGGAAAGGGGTACAACCCATGACCCAGGATACCAAAGGCACCAACCGCCGCAATTTCCTGAAACTGGCAGGGACAGCCGCACCGGCAGCCGCCGTTGCCGTGGCCAGCAGCGGCACCGCCGCCAAGGCGCAGCCAGTCGATCTGCAATCGGACAAGATGCAAGATACCGCGCACACCCGCGCCTATCTGGAAAGCACACGCTTCTAATTCAGTGATCATCACCCCGCGCGCCTAACCACCGCGGGAGGGAAACTCAGCCCCGGTCCGACCCACACGGTCAAAGCACGCGGGCATCAAGGGAGACTATTATGCTTCGGAAAAAGACCAACGGGATGGCACGGCGGCCCCAGCGGGCGGGCATGCTATCCGACATCGCGGAAAAATCCGTTGACCGTCGCGCATTCCTGCGCGGATCCGGTCTGGCCATCGGCGGCCTTGCGGCGATCGCATCGACCGCGGGCTCTGTCACACAAGCGTCGGCTGCCACCGCCGTCAGCGGCGCGGTAGAGACGATCAAATCTGTATGCACCCACTGTTCGGTTGGCTGTACCGTCATCGCCGAAGTGTCGAACGGCGTCTGGACGGGTCAGGAACCCGGCTGGGACAGCCCGTTCAACCTTGGCTCGCATTGCGCCAAAGGGGCGTCGGTACGCGAACACGCCCACGGTGAACGCCGCTTGAAATACCCGATGAAAAAAGAGGGTGGCCAGTGGGTCCGGATCAGCTGGGAACAGGCGATCAACGAGATCGGCGACAAGATGAACGTGATCCGCGAAGAAAGCGGTCCCGATTCCGTCTACTGGCTCGGCTCGGCCAAGCATAACAACGAACAGGCGTATCTGTTCCGCAAGTTCGCGGCCTATTGGGGCACCAATAACGTCGACCACCAGGCGCGTATCTGTCACTCCACCACCGTTGCGGGCGTTGCGAACACATGGGGCTACGGTGCCATGACCAACAGCTACAACGACATCCACAACAGCCAGGCGATCTTTGTCATCGGCGGCAACCCTGCCGAGGCGCACCCCGTATCGCTGCTGCACCTGCTCAAAGCGAAAGAGCAGAACAACGCGCCGATGATCGTGTGCGATCCACGCTTTACCCGTACAGCGGCCCACGCGGATGAATATGTCCGCTTCCGTCCCGGTTCGGACGTGGCGCTGGTCTGGGGTATCCTCTGGCACATTTTCGAGAACGGGTGGGAAGACAAGGAGTTCATCCGCACCCGCGTTTGGGGCATGGACCAGATCCGTGACGAAGTCGCGAAGTGGACACCCGAAGAAGTCGAACGCGTGACCGGCGCGCCTGCGTCGCAGCTTGAACGCGTTGCGCGCACCCTGGCCAACAACCGTCCCGGCACCGTGATCTGGTGCATGGGCGGCACGCAGCACAGCAACGGCAACAACAACACCCGCGCGTACTGCATCCTGCAGCTGGCTCTTGGCAACATGGGCACCGCAGGCGGCGGCACAAACATCTTCCGCGGCCACGACAACGTGCAGGGTGCCACCGATCTGGGCGTTCTGGCCGATACGCTGCCGGGCTACTATGGTCTGTCCGCAGGGGCATGGGCCCACTGGGCGCGGGTTTGGGAAGAAGACCTTGAATGGTTGCAATCCCGCTTCTCCAAGGCGTCGTTCAACGACACCTCGATGATGAACCTGACCGGTATCCCCGTGAGCCGCTGGATTGACGGCGTGCTGGAAGACAAGGAAAACATCGACCAGCCGGACAACACCCGCGCGATGGTTCTGTGGGGCCACGCCCCCAACTCTCAGACCCGTCAAAAGGAAATGGTCACCGCGATGGAGAAACTCGACCTGATGGTCGTTGTCGATCCATATCCTACGGTGTCCGCCGTGATGCAGGACCGCCAAGACGGGCTGTATCTGTTGCCCGCAACGACCCAGTTCGAAACCCGCGGCTCTGTCACCGCGTCCAACCGGTCGCTGCAATGGCGTGATCAGGTCGTCGAGCCCCTGTTCGAATCCAAGCCCGACCACACGATTATCAAGCTGTTCGCGGACAAGTTCGGTTTCAGCGACCGTCTGTTCAAGAACATCGCGCTGGACGGGGACGAACCCAACATCGAGGACCTGACCCGCGAGTTCAACCGCGGCATGTGGACCATCGGTTACACCGCACAAAGCCCCGAGCGCATGAAGATGCACATGGCCAACCAGCACACCTTTGACCGCACCACGCTGCGCGCCAAAGGCGGACCGGCCGACGGGGACTTCTACGGTATGCCTTGGCCTGCTTGGGGCACACCCGAGATGAACCACCCCGGCACGGCGAACCTGTACGATATGTCACTGCCCGTTGCCGAAGGCGGTCTGACCTTCCGCGCCCGTTTCGGTGTGGAACGTGACGGTGACAACCTGCTGGCCGAAGGCGTCTACAGCGCTGGTTCCGAGATCAAGGACGGCTACCCTGAGTTCACTATGGCCATGCTGCGTGAACTGGGCTGGGACAAAGATCTGACCGACGAAGAGATGGCCGTCATCAACTATGTTGCGGGCTATCCCGAAGGCCAACCGGCGAATGCAAAGCCGGACGAGGAAGTCGGTGAAACATCCCAGACCGGCGAGACCCCGTCGGACTATATCGCCGACACCGGTGGCGTGAACTGGAAGACCGACCTCTCGGGCGGCATCCAGCGCGTCGCGATCAAGCATGGCTGTGCCCCCTTCGGCAACGCCAAGGCCCGCGCCGTGGTCTGGACCTTCCCCGATCCGGTGCCAATCCACCGCGAACCGCTGTACACCAACCGTCGTGATCTGGTCGCCGACTACCCGACCTATGACGACAAGAAGTTCTGGCGCCTGCCCACCATGTATAAGTCCATCCAGGAGAATGACTTCTCCAAGGACTATCCGATCGTGCTGACCTCTGGTCGACTCGTCGAATACGAAGGTGGCGGCGACGAAACCCGATCCAACCCCTGGTTGGCCGAGCTTCAGCAGGACATGTTCATCGAGATCAACCCGCGTGACGCCAACAATCTGGGCGTGCGTGACGGGGCCGATGTCTGGGTCGAAGGCCCAGAAGGCGGCAAGGTCAAGGTGATGGCAATGGTCACGGAACGTGTCGAAAGCGGCGTGGCGTTCATGCCATTCCACTTTGGCGGCCACATGGAAGGCGTTGATTTGCGGGACAGATACCCAGAGGGGGCCGACCCATACGTCCTGGGTGAATCCACCAACACCGCGCAAACATATGGCTATGACTCAGTAACTCAGATGCAAGAGACCAAAGCTACTCTCTGCAAAATCTGGACAGCGTAAGGAGACTATTAAGATGGCAAGAGCAAAGTTTCTCTGCGACGCCGAACGCTGCATCGAATGCAACGCCTGCGTCACGGCCTGTAAGAACGAACACGAAGTACCGTGGGGCATCAACCGCCGTAAGGTCGTCACCATTCAGGACGGCCAACCCGGCGAGCGGTCGATCTCGGTCGCGTGTATGCATTGTTCCGATGCGCCCTGTATGGCGGTCTGCCCTGTAGACTGCTTCTACCAGACCGACGACGGCATCGTTCTGCACTCAAAAGACCTGTGCATCGGCTGCGGTTACTGCTTCTACGCCTGCCCCTTCGGCGCGCCGCAGTATCCACAGGCGGGCAACTTCGGGTCGCGCGGCAAGATGGACAAATGTACTTTCTGCGCCGGTGGCCCCGAGGAAAACCACTCCGAAGCGGAATTCCAGAAGTACGGCCGCAACCGGATCGCCGAAGGCAAGCTGCCGATCTGCGCCGAGATGTGTTCGACCAAAGCGCTGCTGGCCGGTGACGGCGATGTCGTCTCGGGCATCTACCGCGAACGCGTTGTCGCACGCGGCTTTGGCTCGGGCGCCTGGGGCTGGGGCACGGCATACGAGCAAAAGGGCGGCTAAGCCCCCTTTCGCATATTCATGCTTTCCTTGGCCCGCTGGCACCTGCTGCTGGCGGGCCAACTATCTTTATCCTGTCGGAGGTCCCGATGACATTGCTGCGCGTTCTGCTGCCTCTCATATTTCTTGTGTCCTTTGCCGGTATTTCCGCCGCGCAAGACACCTCGGGCGATGCCTCGGTCCTGCAACCGGGCCAACAGTCGCTTGAAGACATCATGGCCCGCCAACGCGGCGAGGACGTGCCCTTTGGGGCCGAGCTTCCCTTACCGCTTGAGGGCAAACCGCCCCCCGCCGAATCTCACCTTGGACCGCTTGGTGGCGCATCCGACGCCGACCTGTGGCGCGAGATCCGGGCGGACGCCCTGCCCGACGCGCGCGCCAGCAACCGCGGACCTGCGGCCAAGGTTCTCATGCAGGACGGCGGCATGTGGTGGCTGAACTTCCGTCACGGCCCGCTGCTGACCTATGGCAGCCTGCTGTTGGGTGTCACCGTCGTGCTGATGGCGATTTTCTATCTGATCCGCGGACGTATCCGTATCGAACACGGGCGCGCGGGAATCACCATCGAACGGTTCAAATTCATCGAACGCTTCGGCCACTGGCTGATCGCAAGCTCTTTCATCCTGCTGGCCATCACCGGTCTGCTATCGCTTGCGGGGCGCAAACTACTGATCCCGCTGTTCGGGCACGAGGCGTTTTCGACCTTCGCCATCGCGAGCAAGTGGATCCACAACAACGTGTCATGGGCATTTATGCTGGGGCTGGTGATGGTGTTCGTCATGTGGATCGTCCACAATCTACCGGATCGCACCGACATCAACTGGATCCTCAAGGGTGGCGGGATCTTCGGCAAGGGTCACCCCCCCGCCAAGAAGTTCAACGCCGGTCAAAAGCTGATCTTCTGGGCCGTCATCATTCTGGGCACCTCGATCTCTGTCTCGGGTATCTCGCTGCTCTTCCCGTTCGAACTGACGATGTTCGAACCTACGCTGGCGCTGTTGAATGACATGGGCGTGCCGCAACTGTTGGGGCTTGGCACAATAGACGCCACGCTGACCCCGCAAGAGGAAATGCAATACGCCCAGCTGTGGCACGCCGTTATCAGCTTTGTCCTGATGGCTGTGATCATCGCGCATATCTATATCGGGACACTCGGCATGGAAGGCGCGTTCGAGGCGATGGGGTCGGGCGATGTCGATCTTGAATGGGCGCGCGAGCACCACAGCATCTGGGCCGACGAAGTTGTCGCGAAGCAGGGTAAACCTGCCTCTGGCACGCAGCCGGCAGAGTGATATGATGCACCCAACGCCCCCCACCCAACGTGCCAATGCGCATCAACGAGGTACGGAATGAAAGCTTTTATCACTGCCATCGTCGCCTTGGTCATCCTTGCTGCGGGCATGAACTTTGCGTTGGACAACGCAGGGTTCTCCGCGGCCGAGCAGACCTCGTCTGATCGCAATGTCCGGCTGGGCGACTAAGACCGCATCCTATGCATAGCAAACTCAGACGGCCCGCCCGATGAATGATATCTGGGCGGGCCTTTCTTCTGCGTTCTGGCTGGTTGTCACCGGCGATCCCGACCTGATCGAGATTACGCTCAGGTCGTTGCAGGTCAGCCTTACGGCGCTGGTCATTGCCTCGACCATCGCGCTGCCCTTCGGCACATGGCTCGCCATCCGCCGTTTCCGCTTCCGCCGTACTGCGATTGCGGTGCTGAACTCTCTCATGGGTCTGCCGCCCGTCGTGGTGGGGTTGATCGTCTATCTGCTGCTGTCGCGCGCCGGTCCCTTCGGGGTGCTGGGGCTGCTGTTCACGCCGACGGCGATGATCATTGCGCAGGTGATCATTATCACGCCGCTCATCGCCTCTATCACCCATCAGGCGATGCGTGATCTTTGGGCCGAATACCACGATCTGCTGATTTCGCTGAACACCACCCCGACGCGGCGCATCCTGACGCTGATTTCGGACGGGCGGCGGGCCTTGTTGACGGCGGCGTTGGCAGGCTTTGGCCGCGCCATCGGCGAGGTCGGCGCGATCATGATCGTGGGCGGCAACATCGACCACGCCACCCGCGTGCTGACCACCGCCATCGCGCTGGAAACCGGCAAGGGTGATTTCGCACTGGCGCTTGGGCTGGGCTTTGTGCTGATCGCGCTGGCGCTGAGTGTGAACCTGATCATCCACGCCCTGTCGCGCACAGAAAGAGAGGGCAGATGGTGACCCCCCTGCTGCCCGCCCATATGCGCGATGTCAGCGTCACCCGCCGCGGCAAGCGATTGCTGGGTCCCCTGGACCTGACCCTTGGCAAAACCGGCTTCACGATCCTGCTGGGGCCTAATGGTGCGGGCAAGACGACATTCCTCAAGGCGCTGCACGGGCTTGAACGGCTATCTACAGGCGCGGTCACATGGGCCGTTCCGAATGACCTTGCGCGGATGCGACAGGCCTATGTCTTCCAAAGCCCCGTGATGCTGCGCCGGTCGGTGCGCGCCAATCTGGGCTATCCGCTGGCGATACTTGGGCAGCCCAAGGCGCAGGTGAACAAAGCGGTAGAGGCATGGGCGGCTCGCATCGGCCTGACGCCCGCGCTGGATCGCCCCGCGACGGGGTTGTCCGGCGGCGAGAAACAAAAGCTCGCCCTCGCCCGCGCCTTGATCCGCACCCCCGAGATGCTGCTGCTGGATGAGCCCTGCGCCAATCTGGATGGCCGCTCCGTCAAGGATATCGAGGCACTGTTGCAGTCCGCCCATCAGTCAGGGACGCGCATCGTGATGGCGACCCATGATCTGGGTCAGGCGCGGCGCCTTGCAACTGAAATATTGTTTCTGTTTAAAGGTCGCATTCACGAGGCTGGCCCGGCGCCCGACGCGTTTGACGCCCCGCAGACCCCGGAATTCAAATCGTTCCTGAATGGAGATATTTTGATATGAAATCCTTGATTACCGCTCTTGTTCTCGCACTTGGCACCACGGCTGCGCAGGCGGACACCATGAAAATGGCTGTCACCACGTCCTTCAACAATTCTGGTCTGTCCGACGTTCTGCTGCCCGCCATCAAAGAAGATCTCGACCTTGACGTGCAACTGCTGATCGTCGGCACCGGTCAAGCCTTGCGCTTGGGCGAAGCAGGCGACGTCGATGCCATTCTGGTACACTCCAAGAAAGCCGAGGAGGCCTTTGTCGCGGACGGCTATGGCACCCACCGCCGCGAGATCATGTATAATGATTTCGTCCTGATCGGCCCAAATGACGACCCCGCCGCGATCAAAGACGCAGAGGCTGCGAAGGACGCGCTGGTCAAGATCGAAGCGGCCGAGGCCCCTTTCGTGAGCCGTGGCGACGACAGCGGCACCCACAAGAAAGAACTCTCGCTTTGGGCCGGTGCTGATCTGGACCCCGCGACATTCGGTGAATGGTACAAAGCTGTCGGCGCGGGCATGGGCGCGAGCCTCAACACCGCTGCAGGGATGGGGGCCTATATCATGTCCGACCGCGCAAGCTGGCTGAACTTTGACAACAAGGCCGATCTGGCAATCCTCTTTGCGGGCGATCCGGTGCTGTTCAACCAATATGCCTATATTCCGGTGAACCCCGAGAAACACGCGCATGTAAACAAAGACGCCGCGGCCCAGTTGGAAGACTGGCTGGTCGGCGACCGCGCCAAAGACCTGATCGACAGCTATACGATCAACGGCGAAAAGCTGTTCACCTTTAACGCCGAGCAGTGATTTAAACGGTTTGAGAACCTCGCCATGCGCGGTATCAAGCCGTATGAAATCATTGATCATCCATATGTCCACCAGCACCGCGCGGCACGCCAATGTCGCGCGGTTGCTGCAGGATCTGCCCGATGCGCAGGTCGTCGAAGCGGTAAATGGCCGCGACCCTACGCAGGTCGCAGATGTGCGCACCCACTCTGGCAACCTGCACAGCCCGTCCTATCCCTTCGCCCTGACACCGGCCGAGATCGGCGTCTTTCAAAGCCATCGCAAATGCTGGCAGATGATCGTCGATCAGGGCTGGGATTACGCGATGATTGTCGAGGATGACCTCGCCGTGTCGCGGCCAGAGCTGGACCGCGCGTTGCAGCTTATCCACCAGAATATGACGCCCGATATGTACCTGCGCCTGCCGCCCAAGATGCGAGAGCTGCCCGCAGATGTCGTGGCGCGTGACGGCGATATGGCGTTGATCCTGCCCAAGCGGATCGGCTTGCAGTGTTGCTGTCAGGTGGTGGGGCGCGACGCCGCGCAGCGCTTGCTTGACGGATCGACCCAGATTGACCGCCCTGTCGATACATGGCTGCAGATGCATTGGGTGACAGGGCAAAAGCTCCACGCCCTGCTTCCCAATGGGCTAAGCGAAATCGCCAACCAGATCGGCGGGTCAACCATCCAGCAAAAAACCCGCACCAGCGGCAAGCTGATGCGGGAATTAAAGCGGGCGTGGTATCGCACGCAGGTTAAGTTGCGACCTCAGAAAGCCTGAGATCCCGCGCTTAGCTGGGCGCTTTGGTGGTGCGCAGGTAGGGCAGGATTTTGTTGAAGTCGCCGAACTTCGCTTTGGCATCGTCATCCGACAGGGTTGCGGGGATGATCACGTCGTCGCCGACATTCCAGTTCGCCGGTGTCGCCACGCCCTTGCCGGTCGAGGTTTGCAGCCCGTCCAGCGCGCGCAGAACCTCGGCAAAGTTGCGGCCCACGGTCATCGGGTAGGTCATCGACAGCTTCAGCTGCTTGTCCGGCCCGATGATGAACACGGCGCGGACTGTGGCGCTGTCGTTGGGGGTGCGGCCATCGGGCAGATAAGCGTCGGCGGGCAGCATGTCGAAGGCTTTGGCAACGGTCAGGTCGTTATCCGCGATGATCGGAAAGCCCGCTTTGGCACCGGCGAAGGTCTCGATATCGCCTTTCCATTTCTTGTGCTCTTCAACACCGTCCACGGAAATGCCCATCACCTTGGTGCCGCGCTTTTCCCATTCGTCGGCAAGCTGTGCGACCGCCCCGAATTCGGTGGTGCAGACCGGCGTGAAATCCTTTGGGTGTGAAAAAAGGATCGCCCAGCTGTCGCCCACCCAGTCGTGCAGGCTGATCGTGCCCTGATCGGTTTCGACAGTCAGATCGGGGATGGTATCGTTGATGCGCAAGGACATAATATTCTCCGGCTTCATGGTTTCGGTTTGTCGTTCTCCACTTATGTAGGACGTTGCGCTGCCGGTTTCACCCCCTCACTTGCGGGTCCCCAGATGTGGTGACATGGTACGCGCAACAGGCTGGGGGAAACGTCCCCGGCACCGCATGACAAAAGGAGTTTTCCCATGCTGGAGAAGCGCGAGTTTTACATCAACGGTGAATGGGTATCCCCCGCCAAGCCGAATGACTATCACGTGATCGACCCCACCACAGAGGAGCCCTGCGCGGTCATCTCGCTTGGGGATCAGGCGGATACCGATGCCGCGGTTGCCGCTGCCAAGGCCGCCCTGCCCGGCTGGATGGCGACGCCTCCGGCGGAACGCATCGCCCTGCTGGAAAAGCTGCTAGAGGTCTATCAGGCCCGCGCCGAGGATCTGGCCAAAGCGATGAGCACGGCCATGGGTGCGCCGATGGATCTGGCCCGCACGTCGCAGGTTGGTGCCGGTTCTTATCACCTGAGCAACTTCATCAAGGCCGCGAAAGAGTTCAAATTCGAACAGCCGCTTGGCGATCACGCCCCGAATGACCGGATCATCCGCGAAGCCGTGGGCGTTGCCGGTCTGATCACGCCGTGGAACTGGCCGATGAACCAGATCACGCTCAAGGTCGGCGCGGCGATTGTATCGGGCTGCACGATGGTGCTGAAACCTTCCGAGGAAAGCCCGCTGGACGCGATGATCTTTGCCGAACTGATTGACGAGGCAGGCTTCCCCAAAGGGGTATTCAACCTTGTGAACGGCGATGGCGTCGGTGTCGGCAGCCAGATGTCGTCGCATAAAGACATCGACATGATCAGCTTCACCGGCTCCACCCGCGCGGGCACGCTGATCTCGAAAGCGGCGGCGGATACGCTGAAAAAGGTCCACCTTGAACTGGGTGGCAAAGGCGCGAACATCATCTTCAACGATGCGGATGACAAGGCTGTCAAACGCGGCGTGCTGCACATGATGAACAACACTGGCCAGTCGTGTAACGCCCCCAGCCGTATGCTGGTGCAGTCGGATGTCTATGACAAAGCCGTCGAAGAAGCAGGCGCTGTGGCGTCGCAGGTTACCGTTGGTCCTGCCTCCGAAGATGGGCGTCATATCGGCCCCGTGGTCAATGAATCGCAGTTCAACAAGATTCAGGACCTGATCCAGAAGGGCATCGACGAAGGCGCGCGTTTGGTTGCGGGCGGCACCGGACGGCCCGACGGCTTGAACCGCGGGTTCTTTGTCAAACCCACCGTCTTTGCAGACGTGACCCCCGACATGACCATCGCGCGCGAGGAAATCTTTGGGCCGGTTCTGTCGATCATGAAGTTCGACAGCGAAGAGCAAGCGGTCCAGATCGCCAATGACACGGTTTACGGCCTGACCAACTATGTCCAGTCGCAAGATGGCGAGCGTCGCAACCGTCTGGCGCGTCAACTGCGGTCGGGCATGGTCGAGATGAATGGCCAAAGCCGCGCCGCAGGATCGCCCTTTGGCGGCATGAAGCAATCGGGCAATGGCCGCGAGGGTGGTATGTACGGGATCGAGGACTTTACCGAGATCAAGGCCGTCTCGGGTTGGGCCGCTGAATAAGCTGTCCTTCTGCATCGCCCACACACACCAAGGCCACCCTGCGGGGTGGCCTTTTTCGTCTGCGCCCTTTGGCCTTTAGAACGGTGCCTTGGCACGGATCTTGGTCGAATGCCCGCCCTGAGGATGGTTGAACCGCAGCTCCTCCGAATGGAGCATCAGGCGCGGATACGCCAACGCGGGCCCCGTGGCGTAAAACGGATCGCCCAGAATCGGATGGCCGAGGCTCAGCATATGCACCCGCAGCTGATGGCTGCGCCCTGTCTTGGGGCTAAGGCGCACCCGCGCGGTGTCGCCTTCGTCTTTCAGCACACGCCAGTCGGTTTGTGCGGGTTTACCCGTTTCATGGCAGACCATCTGGCGCGGGCGGTTCGGCCAATCCACGATCAACGGCAGATCGATGGTGCCGGTCTTTTCCTGCGGCACCCCCCAGACCCGCGCGACATAGGTCTTGCGCGTCATCCGCTTTTCAAACTGCAATCCCAGATGGCGCTGTGCATGGGGCGTCAGCGCAAAGATCATCACGCCCGAGGTGTCCCGATCCAGACGATGTACCAGCAGCGCGTCCGGAAATGCATCCTGCACCCGCGCGATGAGACAATCGGCCAGATGCGGCCCCTTGCCCGGCACCGACAGCAAGCCCGCGGGCTTGTCGACCAGCAACACTTCGGCGTCTTCATGCAGGACAACCAGCGGATCTTGGGGCGGATTATATTCTGTTTCCATAAGTGTCCGTCTCAGATGTAGGGTAGGTTTTCAAGCCAATCTGTACCAAAGGACCCGGAATGCATCCTACTATTACCAAGATGATTGATGTTGTCGCCAAGGGGGATTCGGAAAAGATCGCCCCGCTGCTGGCGGAAGACGTCACCTTCATGCCGCCGACATATTACAAGACCTGGACCGGCCGCGCCCCTGTGGCAGCGGTTCTGGGGCACGTCGGCAATGTCTTTAGCGATTTCAAATACCGCCGGATCATGGGGGAAGGCACAGATTGGGCGCTGGAGTTCCAGTGCAAGATCGGGGATCTGGATGCCGTTGGCGTCGATCTGATCACCTTGGGTGACGACGGTCTGATCGCCAAATTCGAGGTGGTGATGCGCCCCTATAAATCCATCGGTGCCCTACGTGAGGCGATGAACGCACGGGTGATGAAAGACCCCAGCTTCCTCGCCTTCAAGGACGCGCTGTCCTGAGCGAATGATATAATGATCGAGGGGCGCGACATGTCTGCGCCCCTCCTATCCCCTTGTCACGCCGGTTTGTGCCGCATCTGCCGAAACAGCGAGATCGAATAGATCACCAGCGCCCCCCAGATCAGCGGAAAGGCAATCATGCGCGCGCGCCCAAAGGGTTCGTCAAAGACCAGCACAGCGCAAAGGAAGATCATCGTCGGCGCGATATACTGCAAGATACCGATGGTCGACAGCCGCAGCCGCTTGGCTCCGTTGGCGTAAAAGATCAGCGGCACCGCCGTGACCACGCCGCAGCCCACCAGCATCCACGTATTAAACGGCACGCCCTGACCAAAGTGGTTTTGCCCCGTCATAATCAGGTAAACCAGATAAGCCAGCGCAGGGGCGAGCAGGATCAGGACCTCAAGCAGGAAACCCTGGTTCGGCCCGATCGGCAGCCGCTTTTTCGCCAGCGCATACAGCCCGAAGGTGAATGTCAGGCTCAGCGCGACCCAAGGGAAGCGACCGGAATCGAGCGTCAGGATCGCGACGGCGATGGCTGCCAGCCCGATTGCCGCAAGCTGAAGTCTCGACAGACGCTCCCCCAGCAGCAGCGCCCCCAGCAGGATGCTGAACAACGGGTTGATGTAATAGCCCAAGGCCGCGTCCAGCGCATGACCCGAGTTCACCGCCCAGATGTAGATGCCCCAGTTGACCGAGATCAGCGTCGCCGTGACACAGCCCATCGCCAAGGTGCGCGGCGACCGGAACGCCTCGCGCAGCGTGGCGGTGCGCCCCAGAAGGATCAGCACCAATGCGCCCACGGGCACTGACCAGATGACCCGGTGCACGACAATCTCTGCCGCGGGAATATGGGCAATGGCCTTCATGTACAGCGGCAGAAACCCCCAAAGACCATAGGCCCCGATCGCAAAGGCAAGCCCTTGGGGCGTGTCCTCGGGCGGGGCGGGCTGGGTGTTGGAAAGGGTATCTGGGTTGCGCATATCGTGTCTCCTTGGGGTCTGCTTACGCCCGCAGGACCGCAGGGACCAGAGGGAAAGACTGACCCAAGGGCACTTGCCCCACAGGCGCGCGGGATCAGCCCCTGATCACCCCTTAGGCATCGGCGTATGCGCGCTGCCCAACAGCACCCCGTAGATGATAAAGCTAACGGCCATCACGCGGCGGAACCAGACGTTGAACACCGCCCCCAAGGCAGCCCGCCCCAGCCCCGCCCCAAGCGCCGTAAACCCGGTGTAGCTGGCCGCGGTCAGGGTCAGCGCCGTCGGCACGATCACGATCATCTGGTCCCAGATCGGGACATCCGGCTGCACGAACTGGCTGAAGGCCGCAAGATATCCGGCGACCGATCTCGGGTTGATCGTCGCAATCGCAAAGGCACGCCAATAGACCGACGCGGCGGGACGATCCTCCATCACCACGGGCTTGCCCGCCAGGACCAGCCCGCGCACGCCCAGATAGATCAGAAACCCTGCCCCGATCATCTTGGCCACAAAGAACCCCGTGGCCGAGGCCGTCAGCAGCGCCGTCACGCCAATCGCTGACAGCGCCAGAAACAGCGAGGCCTGCGTCAGGATCGCCAGCACCCCGACCATCGCCCGCGCAAAGCCCAGGTTCATCCCGTTGCTGATACAGTTCACCGCGTTCGGCCCCGGCGTGGTGACAAACACCACCCAGAACAGGGCAAACACGAGCCAAGCGTCAAAGCTCATGACATTTCCTTTGATCGACGGGCAGGATCACCGGCCTAGACGTTTGCGAAAACAGATTTCAGAATCGCGGCGAGTTCGTCGGCGTCGGTCTGGTCAAACGCGGCGGGCTGGTTGCTGTCGATATCAAAGACACCCAGCAGCTCTCCTGCGCCTTTCCAGACGGGCAGGACCAGTTCAGACCGCGTGGAGGACGCGCAGGCGATGTGGCCCGGAAAGGCATCCACATCCGCAACCAGCTGCGTTTCGCCCGTGCGCGCGGCGGCCCCGCACACCCCACGCGCAAAGGGGATCACCAGACAGCCATGCCCGCCCTGATAGGGCCCGATCTTAAGCAGCTCTGGCGCGGTCACACGGTAGAACCCCGTCCAGTCAAAGCGGTCGTCGGCGTGGTGCACCTCGCAGGCGACGGTGGCCATCAGCGCCACGCTGTCGGTTTCGCCGTCGGTCAAAGCGTGGAGGGTTTTGGAGAGGGTAGGATAGTCAACGCGCATAAAATTGCCTTTTGTTGCTGTCGGACCGGGGGGCTGTCTGCCCCCCGACCCCCGAGGATTTAATCCATTTGGAAAATCAGGGGCGTTCGATCGCAATCGCGGTACCTTCACCGCCGCCAATGCAGATCGCCGCGATGCCCCGTTTCAGCCCGCGTTTTTCCAGTGCGTTCAGCAGGGTCACGATAATACGTGCACCAGAGGCCCCGATGGGGTGGCCAAGCGCACAGGCACCGCCGTTCACGTTCACGATGTCATGGGACAGCCCCATTTCATGCATGAAGGCCAGTGGCACGACGGCAAAGGCCTCGTTCACTTCCCACAGATCAACGTCGTCTTTCTGCCAGCCCAACCGGTCCAGCAGTTTCTGCGCCGCCGGTACGGGCGCGGTGGTGAAAAGCCCCGGTGCCTGTGCGTGACTGGCGTGGCCGAGGATATGCGCGCGGACATTCAACCCTTGGGATTTGGCTGCTGTTTCAGATGCCAGCACCAATGCCGCCGCCCCGTCCGAGATGGAAGACGCATTCGCCGCCGTTACTGTGCCGCCCTCGCGGAAGGCGGGTTTGAGTTCGGGGATCTTCTCGGGCCGTGCGTTGCCGGGCTGTTCATCCGCCGAGATGGTGACCGACCCTTTACGCGATTTCAGATCAACCGCTGCGATCTCGCCATCGAACGCGCCGCTGCTTTGCGCCTCTAGCGCGCGGGACAGGGAGGCCAGCGCATAGTCATCCTGCACGGCGCGGGTGAATTGAAAGGTCTCGGCGCAGTCTTCGGCAAAGGTGCCCATCAGGCGGCCCTTGTCATAGGCGTCTTCCAACCCGTCGAGGAACATGTGATCGATCACCTGACCGTGCCCCAACCGCGCGCCGCCGCGCATTTTCGGCAGCACATAGGGCGCGTTTGTCATGCTCTCCATCCCGCCGGCGATCATGGTATCGGTCTGACCCAAGGCGATCTGGTCGAAGGCGATCATCGCCGCCTTCATCCCCGAGCCGCACATCTTGTTCAGCGTTGTCGCCGGCACCTCTTCGCCCAGACCTGCCTTGAAGCCGGCCTGACGCGCGGGAGCCTGGCCCTGCCCTGCGGGCAACACACAGCCCATCAGCACCTCGTCCACGGTATCGGTGCCGGCACCGTCCAGCGCCGCCTTGATCGCATGCCCCCCCAGATCGGCCGCGGTCAGATCGGCAAAAGCCCCCTGAAACCCGCCCATCGGCGTCCGCGCAGCCCCTGCTATCACGACTTTTTCCATTTCGTCCCCTCCCCGGGAAATGATCATCTTTTGGTAAGGTATCGGCGCTATGTCTTCTGGCGTCCGGGACACCTTGGAGATGACCATATGAAACTCTCAACCAGAACAGAAGGGCAGCTGCAAATCATATCCGTGATGGAAGACCGTATTGATGCCGCCGTTGCCCGCGCCTTTAAAGAAGCCATGCGGGATATGATCGAAGATGGGCCACCGGTGGTTATTCTGGATCTGGGGCAGGTGACCTTTATTGATTCCAGCGGGCTTGGCGCGGTGGTGGCGACGCTGAAACTTCTGTTGCCGGACCGCAGCCTGACGCTGGCGGGGCTGACGCCCTCGGTTGATCGGGTGTTTCGATTGACGCGGATGGACAGCGTTTTTCCCCTTTTCCCCACATTGGACGCCGCATTGGCCGCGCAGGTGCCCGCATGAGCGCCCCGAACCGGAACGAAGGCACAGTAGGTCAGGCGGATACCCCCTATGGGTTCGAGGTGACGTTGGAAGCCTCTGCCGATGCGGTACGCGCGGCCCTTGGACATATCCGCACAGAACTGGCCGATCGGGGGCTATCGCAAGAAAACCTCGAGATTGTGGAACTGGTGCTGGCCGAAACGTTGAATAACGTGGTTGAACACGCCTATGCCGGATTGCCCCAAGCGGGGTTAATCGGGGTGCGCGGGGCCTATGCGCCTGATGACTTGCGGTTTCGCATCACCGATCTGGGCAAACCGATGCCGGGGTTCACCCTCCCCCCGGGTGAAGCATTCGATGTGCTGAAACTTGCAGACGAACTGCCCGAAGGGGGATTCGGCTGGAGCCTGATCCGGTTGCTGAGCTGCGAGCTGGAATATTCGCGCACCGGCGATATGAACCTGCTGGCGCTGCGCATTCCGCTTGCCGCGGGATAAGCTGGGCACGGGGGACCGCTATTAGGGGGGCCTTTGCGGCCAAGGGTTAAGTGTTGGTCACCTTTGGGGCAGCTTGAAGCAACGCTCCGCAATAGCGCCTCAAAGGTTTCATAATTCCGCCCAGCTTTGCGGGCAACGTCGGTTCTGTAGCTGCATATGGCTTCCCTCGGCGTTGCGTTTTAATAGCCCCCACCCAGTACGCAACGCCGAGGCACATTCACTGTGCCCAATCCCCCTTCATGTACCCAGCTCCCCTTTAAGTGCCCAACTGCCCTTTAGTGATTGCCCGCCCGTCCTGCACCGCGCTACGTTCAGGCCGATGACAGCAACCTGAGGCCAATGACATGCGCGACTTTCACCTTCCCGGACGATCCCCCGTTCTGGCGAGCAATGGCATGTGTGCCACGTCCCATCCTTTGGCCGCAAAGACCGCTGTCGATATTCTTGAGCGGGGCGGCAACGCGATGGATGCCGCGATTGCCGGTGCCGTGCTGCTGGGGATTTGCGAGCCGCAGATGACCGGAATCGGCGGGGATTGCTTTGTGCTGTATTCGCCAGCGGGCAGCGACGAGGTGCACGCGCTGAACGGATCGGGCCGCGCCCCTGCTGCGTTGGATGCCGCCCATTTGCGGGACGCTGGTGAAAAGACGGTACCGCTGCGCAGCGCCCATGCCGTGACCATACCCGGCGCGATCGACGCGTTTTGCCACCTGTCCGACACCATCGGCACCATGGGTCTGGACACGATTCTTGCCCCGGCGATCCGCTATGCCGAAGAAGGCGTGCCCGTCGCGGCACGTGTTGCCTTTGATTGGGGTAATGATGCGGGCACATTGCAGGGGGCCGCACGCGATTTCTATTTGACCGGCGGCGAGGCCCCAAAGACCGGCGACATCTTCCGCGCCCCCGGTCAGGCCGAAGTCCTGCGTCGCATCGCCAAGGACGGGCGCGATGCCTTCTATGCGGGTGAGGTGGCCGAAGATATCGTCGCCTCTCTCAATGCGATGGGGGGCAAGCACACGGCAGAGGATTTCGCCGCCACCGCTTGCACCCCCGGTGAGCCCCTTGCCTCCACTTATCAGGGCGTTGAGGTGCTGGAACATGCGCCGAACGGTCAGGGGGCCACGGCACTGTTGATGATGAACATGCTGTCGCATTTCGACATTGCATCCATGGATCCTTGGGGCGCGGAGCGTGTGCATATCGAGGCGGAAACCGCCAAGCTGGCGTATGATGCGCGCAATCGTTTTCTGGCGGACCCGGACCATACCGCACGTCTGGCCCATATGCTTGCGCCCGAAACGGCGCGAGAGCTGGCGGCGTTGATCGACCCGAAGAAAGCCATGCCCGACCCCGTCGCCCTGTCAGAGGCGGTGCATAAGGATACGATCTATATCACCGTGGTGGACAAGGATGGGATGTCCGTGTCGTTGATCTATTCGATCTTCCACGGTTTCGGGTCGGGCATCGCGTCGGATAAATTCGGTATCCTGCTGCAAAACCGCGGTGCTGGTTTCACCCTTGACCAAGGGCACGCGAACGAGCTGAAGGGCGGCAAGCGGCCGATGCATACGATCATTCCGGGGATGATCAAACGCGACGGTAAGGTCATCATGCCGTTTGGTGTGATGGGCGGGGCCTACCAGCCCAATGGCCACGCGCGGTTTGTCTCTAACCTAACGGATTTCGGGCTAGACCCTCAGGCCGCCATCGACGCCCCCCGCGCGTTTTCAGACAATGGCATCCTCAAGGTCGAACGCGGCTATAGCGATGCGGTCCGCGCCGAGCTGGCCGAGATGGGGCATAAGGTCGAAATTCCGGCCACAGCCATCGGCGGCGCGCAGGCGATCCAGCTGCATGACAACGGTTTGCTGGAGGGGGCGAGCGACGCGCGCAAGGATGGGTGTGCCCTGGGCTATTGAAACAGGGTGGCAGGGCGCGGGTCACCCACGCTTTGCCTCAGTTCAGCTGGAAGTGCAGCGGATAGGCCCCATCGGTGAACGGGCCGAAGAGATCGGGGATATCAGGATGGTCCACAGGTTCGCCCGAGTAATCGGCCACGAGGTTCTGCTCGGACACATAGGCCACGTAATAGCTTTGTTCGTTTTCGGCCAGCAGGTGATAATAGGGCTGGTCTTTCTCGGGGCGGCTGTCTTCGGGAATAGCCTCGTACCATTCTTCGGTATTGGCAAATTCGGGGTCCACGTCAAAAATCACCCCTCGGAAAGGATGTTTTTTGTGCCGGACGATCTGGCCCAAGTGGTATTTCGCGCGCGTTCTTATCATAACATCGGTGCACCTACCGTTCGTTCGTAGTCCCTTCAAGGGGCTTTTGTCCAATCCTGCGACGCGCAACCAAGGAAACAGTTTGTGAACCTCGTCCTGACAGTGCTTGAAATTGTGGCTCCTGTGTTCCTGCTCGCGGGGGTCGGCTTTGCCTGGGTAAAGCTGGGGTTCGAGTATCGCATCCAGTTTGTGACCCAGCTGGCGATGACCCTATCGGTGCCCTGTCTGATTTTCGTGTCGCTGATGACAACGCAGATCGACCCCGCCGCGCTGAGCGCTTTGTCATTGGCGACAGTGGCGGCCTATGGCGGGGTGACGCTGCTGGCCGCCGTGATCGTGCGCGTGTTCGGGTTGAACCGGCGGACGTATCTGGCCCCGATGATCTTCGGGAATACCGGCAATCTGGGTCTGCCGCTCGCGCTTTTTGCCTTTGGCGACAAGGGGTTGGGTTACGCCGTTGTGGTCTTTGCCATTATGGCCATATGGTCGTTCACCTTCGGCATCTGGCTGGTGGCGGGGTCTGGCTCGTTCGGGAAAGTCATCCGTGAACCGCTGGTCTGGGGCACGGCATTGGGCGCATTGTTTCTGGTGCAAGGCTGGGAAACGCCGGTGTTTCTGACCAATACGCTGTCCTTGCTCGGTCAGATGGCGATCCCGATTATGCTGATCACATTGGGCGTTGCCGTGGCACGGCTGTCCCCCGGCGGGATCGGCCGCGCGGTGGTGTTGTCACTGATCAAGCTTGCGATCTGCATTGGCATCGCCGCCTTGGCAGGCTGGTTCTTTGACCTTGATAAAATCGCGTTTGGCGTGCTGGTCTTGCAGGTCGCGACACCGGTGGCGGTGACATCCTACCTGCTGGCAGAGAAATACGGTGCGGACGCGCAGTCTGTCGCGGGGCTGGTTGTCGTCTCTACCGTGCTATCGGTTGCCGCTTTACCGCTTATGCTGGGGTTTCTGCTGTAATTTCTGGTGGGCGTCGGCAGGGCAATCTGATAAACTAAATGTAATAAAAACACGATAAAAGCGAGAGGCCGATGAGCAGAACCTTTTGCGCCCTGATAATTGCTGTGCTTTTGGCATCATGTAGTGGCGGTCCGACCAGTGCCCCACGAGACCTTGATAACGCATGTGCGATTCTCAAAGAGCGCCCAGAATATTACCGCGCATTCCGTGCAGCTGAACGCCGTTGGGGCGTGCCTGTCCATGTGCAGATGGCGACGATCCATCAGGAAAGCAAATTCATCGCGGACGCCCGTACGCCGTTCCGCTATGTCATCGGCGTGATCCCCATGGGCCGCCAGTCCAGCGCCTTTGGCTACAGCCAGGCGCTTGATGCGACATGGGATGAATATCTGGCCGAAGCTGGCGGTTTCCGCGCCAAGCGCGACCGGATCAACGACGCGTCGGATTTCATGGGGTGGTACATGAACAAGAGCCGCGACAAGAACGGCATCCCCCTGCATGACGCGGAAAACCAGTATCTGGCCTATCACGAAGGCAACACAGGCTATGCGCGCCAAAGCTATAATTCGAAACCCTGGCTGGTCGCCGTGGCCCGCAAGGTGCGTGCGCGCTCCGATATGTACCAGCAGCAGATTGCAGGGTGTCGCCTGTCACGTTGGTAAGCTGACCAACACCGGATAAAGAAAGGGCCCCGAACGTATGTTCGGGGCCCTTTTTCGTTAGCGGTTCACCTGACCGGGGCTGCCGACGTCAAACAGTTTGTTGGGCAGGCTGCCGCCCTTCTGCAGGTCGCCCAGAACCACGGTGGTTTTGGTGCCGTTGCCGTCGTTGATGATCCACTGGCGCAGCTCGACCGGGCTGCCGGTGAACTTCAGCTCGATATTGCCATACTCAGGATGCGCGGGGTCTTGGGCGCGCACGGTGGTCGCAGTGCCGTCATAGTTATGCCCCGTCACCATCTTGGCCTGACCAAGGTTCACATTCGCGGCCAGAATGATCGACAGCGGCGTTTTCGACAGCGGGTATGTCTCTGCCGGTTGGTTGGACTTCTTGTCGTAGATCACAACCGTATTGCTGCCCGCCACGACAATCCCCGAATCCGGTGCGTTGTATTCAAAGCGCACTTTGCCCGGACGTTTGATGTAGATCGTGCCGGTGCTGATCGAGCCGTCGTCGTTGATCTGGGTGAATTCGCCCTTGGCGGTTTTCAGATCGTTAAGATAGCCGGAAATCGCGTTCAGCGGCAGTTTGTCGGCGGCGGCGGGCATCACAGCTGCCAACCCCAGACCAATTGCCAGAACGGTGGTGGTAACAAAACGCATCATAGTCTTCCTATTCTTATTCCAGTGCCTTGCCTTCGACATAGGGCTTCGCGTCATGATATACGATATCACGCAGCAGGATATCGCCTAACACGCCCGAAATGCAAAAGGGGCTGGCCTGTTCCCAAGCCAACCCCCGGCGTCGCAATGACGTTCCGATTATTTTTGCGCGCTACCCCTGCTCTGGTATCAGGATCTCGCGCTTGCCCACGTGGTTGGCTGGCGAAACAAGGCCAGCGTCCTCCATCTGTTCTACCAGACGCGCGGCTTTGTTATAGCCGATGCCCAGTTTCCGCTGGATGTAGGATGTCGAACATTTGCGGTCTTTTGCAACGATCGCCACGGCCGTGTCATATTGCGCGTCTTCGCTGTCGGTATTGCCGCCCAGACCCAGAACCGCGTCGATGTTCCCCTCTTGGTCATCGGATGGCCCTTCGACCACACCCGACACATAATCAGGCTCACCATAGGCCTTGAGGTGGTTCACGATCTCTTCGACCTCTTCGTCGCTGACAAAGGGACCGTGGCAGCGCACGATCTTGGACCCGCCCGCCATATAGAGCATGTCGCCCATGCCAAGCAGCTGCTCGGCGCCCATCTCGCCCAGGATCGTACGGCTGTCGATCTTGGAGGTCACCTGGAAGGAAATCCGCGTCGGGAAGTTCGCCTTGATCGTGCCGGTGATGACATCGACCGAAGGACGCTGTGTCGCCATGATCAGGTGAATACCCGAGGCCCGCGCCATCTGCGCCAGACGCTGGATGCAGGCTTCGATCTCTTTGCCCGCGACCATCATCAGATCGGCCATCTCGTCCACGATCACGACGATATAGGGCAGCGCTTCGGGCTTGAATTCATCCGTCTCGAAGATCGGCTCGCCCGTATCCTCGTCAAAGCCGGTCTGGACGGTGCGGCTGAACATCTCTCCCTTGGCCAGGGCCTCGCGGACACGGCCGTTATAGCCTTCGATGTTGCGCACGCCCATCTTGGACATCTTGCGATAGCGCTCTTCCATCTCGCCAACGGTCCACTTCAGCGCGACAACGGCCTTTTTCGGGTCGGTCACAACGGGGGACAGCAGATGCGGGATGCCGTCATAGACCGACAGTTCCAGCATCTTGGGATCGATCATGATCATCCGGCATTCTTCCGGCGTCAGCTTGTAGAGCAGCGACAGGATCATTGTGTTGATCGCAACGGATTTACCCGAACCGGTGGTCCCCGCGATCAGCAGGTGAGGCATCTTGGCAAGGTTCGCGACCACAGGGTCACCGCCAATGTCTTTGCCCAAGGCCAGCGGCAGACGCATGGTGCTGTCGCCGAAATCACGCGCGGCGAGGATTTCGCGCAAGACAACCTTCTCGCGGTTCTCGTTAGGTAGTTCGATGCCAATCACGCTGCGCCCCGGCACGGTGGACACACGCGCCGACAATGCCGCCATAGAGCGCGCGATATCGTCCGCCAGACCGATCACACGGCTCGCCTTGAGGCCCGGTGCCGGTTCCAGCTCGTACATGGTGACAACGGGGCCCGGACGGACGGCGACGATTTCACCCTTCACGCCATAGTCGTCCAGCACGTTTTCCAGCATGCGCGCGTTCTCTTCCAGCGCGTCGTCGCTCAGGTGCAGGCGTTCTACATTATCCGGGCTTTCCAGGAGGTTCAGCGGCGGCAGTTCAAATCCGGGGTGGGTGTCCTCAAAGGTCAACGCAGGCTGTGCCTCGGCTTGAGCCTGTTTGCTGGGCTGCACCGGCTTGCGCATCTGCGGCTGCACCACCTTGCGCGGCTGAGCCACGGGGATCTGCATGGCCGGTTCGCGCTCTGCCTCTTGCAGTGGCAGGTGGCTGTCGGTCATCGGTTCATCATCCAGCACCGCCATATCCGCGTCGTGATCCGGTTCGGAGGGGGTTAGCTCAAGCACGGGGCGCTCCGCGACCAAAGGTGCACGGCTTGCGGTTAAAGGCGGCTCCGCCCGAGTAGGGGAGGGGGCCGGCGCACCGGTCAAGGGCGGCTCTTCACGGCGGGCACCACGGGCGCTGGTATCCAGCAGAAGCGGATCAGGGCCACGCCCGCGACCACGGGTCAAGGGGGCGGTGGTGGCCGTATGCACAGCCCCGCCAGTGCGCACGCGGCTTTTGATCACATCGGCGATCTTGGATTTGATACGGTCGCTGCTGGGGGCTTCGTCCAGTTCGGGTTCAGCCCATGTTTCGACCAATTCAGGTTCGGGCAGCGGGTCGGCGCGTTTGACCAGCGTCGGCATTTTCGACAGGAGGCCGGTTTTCGGCGCAGGTGCAGGCGCGTCGCTATAGGCCAGTTCGTCGTCATAGTACCCTTGGCTGGCCGCGAATTGCGCGTTCTCCTCGGCCTCGATCCGGTTGCGTTCGCGGCGTTCAAGCTGGCGGGCCTGAATGCCCTGCGCAGCGGCAACCGCCCCCGACGCACCCCGCCCCAGAAGCGTCATCAAACCGGCATAAGCCATGATCAGCCCGACCAGCATGAAGCGGAACAGACGTTGCAGTTCAAGACGGGTAAAGCCGACAACAAAGGCACCAAAGGCAAGGATCGCCACGCCCATCAACAGCGACATCAGCTTGATCGTAAAGGTCGACCCGATCGGCAGGACGGTCAGGATCACGCCCATGACCGTGTCGCCAAAAAGCCCGCCCAGACCAAAGCTATGGGTTTGCAGCCAAGCCGCATCCGGCGTCAGCGTTGCCCCGTAGATCGAACACAAGGCGACGGCAATCGGGGCAAAGATCAAACGGCCCACGGCGCGTTCCTCGCCGCGGTGCAGAGCAAAGCGTGCGCCCCAGGCCAGCAGGATTGCCGCGACAGACCACGCGCCCCAGCCCACGATCATGAACAAAGGCGCGGCCAGCGACGCGCCCATGCGCCCCAGCCAGTTCTGCACCGGCGCATCGGTGGACACCATAAAGTTGGGATCGTCAGGGGTGTAGCTGCCGATCATCATGGCGGCCATAAGGCCCAAGGCGATCAGCCCGAGACCCAGCAACTCCTTGCCGCGTTTTTCGATCGCTTCGGCCATGTTGGTGTCTAGCAAAGGGTCGCGCCCACGTGTCTGATATGCCATTGCTCTGATCCCTCGTCTTATTCTGGATAGAGACAACGGCGGATCGCTTCGATCCCGCGCGTTGTCTCTTCTTTTGGGGCGACCATCGCCACCCGAATATATTGTTTCCCGGGGTTTTCGCCGTTCACGCTTTGCGCCAGATAGCCACCCGGCAGCACCCGCACGCCGGTTTCACGCCAGAGTTTCAGCGCCGCAGCTTCGTCATCTTCCACCGGCAGCCACAAAAAGAACCCGGCCTCGGGGCTTTGGTACCCGGGGACGTTGCCGAGAATACGGTCGGCGATCTCGTACTTCTCGATGTAAAGCGCGCGGTTCTCGGCCACATGGGCTTCGTCGTCCCAGACCGCAGCCGACGCCGCTTGCAACGGTAACGGCAGCGGTGCACCGGCATAGTTCCGCAGCTGCTTGATCTCGCGCATGGTATTGGCACCCGACGCGACAAAGCCGGACCGCAGCCCGGGCAGGTTCGACCGTTTCGACAGCGAATGGAAAATCACCACACGATCCGGATCGGCCCCGACCTCTTGCGCGACCTGTAGCGCCCCGACCGGCGGCGTGTCGCGGTAGATCTCTGAATAGCATTCATCCGCGAAAATCTTGAAATCGTATTTTTCTGCCAGCGCGATCAGATCGGTCCAATACGCACGGGTGGCCACGGCCCCCTGCGGGTTGGCGGGCGAGCAGATATAGGCCGCGGTGGTCCGGTTCAGCACATCTTCGGGCAGGCTGGCAAAATCGGGCAGATGCCCTGTTTCGCGCGTAGCAGGCACCATCACCGGATCAGCGGCACCGGAAATCGCGGCGATCATATAGACCTGGTAGAACGGGTTCGGCATCAGAATGGCGGGCTTGCGGCCATTCTTTGTCTCGGGACAGGTGGCCATGACGGCGTTATACAGCCCTTCGCGGGTGCCGTTCAGCGGCATCACCTGCGTGTCCGCATCCACATCCACACCGTAGCGCCGCTTGATCCATCCGGCAATCGCGCCGCGCAACTGCGGCGTGCCGTCGTTGGCCGGGTAGCTGTTAAATCCGGCAGCATTTTCAGCGATCACATCGGTGACCCATGCCGGAAAAGCATGTTTCGGCTCGCCAATCGTCATGTGGATCGGCGTGCCACCGCCTTCATGCGCATCAAGCAATGCGCGCAGGCGCGGCCACGCGTGGGCCGGAAGGTTCGAAAACCGCTCGGGGTACATCATTTCACTGCCTCGGGTTCGGGATCATTCACGCCCCGTTTGTTCCAGAGTACCCAAGGGCTTGCCCCGCGTCCAGACATTGCAGGACGCAGGGCAAGGTTTGTGTCATTTAGGCCAATCCCTCTTCGGCGGCTGCGGCAATGCGCAGCAGGTGCTCTTCTCCAAAGGGCTGGCCCATCAGCATGATCCCGCAGGATGGGGTGCCCGTTGGCAGGGTCACCGCCGCCAGCCCCATAAGATTCCCGATACGCGTGTTGCGCAGGGTCATGAGGTTGGCCGAGACGTAATAGTCATGCTCGGTTTCCAGCCGGTCCAGTTTGGGGGGTAACAGCGGTGCGGTGGGGATCAGCACCGCGTCATAGCCCGCCACAGCTTTCACATAGGCCGCGCGGATCTGGTCGATCTTGGCCCAGGCTGCCACATAATCGGGGCCGGAATGTGATTTACCCAGACGGAACCTTTCAAGGATTTCGCCGTACATCGCATCCGGGTTCGCCTCGATCACGTCGCGCCACAGGCCGTAGGCTTCGGCGGTGTAAAGGCACCCGCTCAGCGGCATCGCCTCTTTGATGGGGTCGAAATCGATGTCCTCGATCACCGCCCCCGCTTCCTTTAGCCGCGCGACGGCATCGTCGAAAGCCGCCGCGGGGGCGTCTTCAATATCGTCGAACGCCACCGTGCGCAGGATCGCAAAGCGACGCCCTTCGATGTCGGTGCTGCCCATGTCCATCGGCTTGGACCCTTCGGTGAGCGCCAGCAACAGGCTTGCATCCTCGACCGAGCGGCAAAGCGGGCCGACCGTGTCGAACTTGGCAGCCAGCGGCACGGTCCCCTCAAGCGACACACGGCCCGAGGTGGTTTTCAGCCCCACAAGATCGTTCCACGCGGCAGGCACCCGCACCGATCCGCCGGTATCCGACCCGATCGCCGCCGCCGCCAGACCGAAAGCGACAGAGGCCGCAGCCCCGGACGACGACCCGCCCGACACGGCAGCTTCATCGTTCACGCAAGGGGGTGTAGCGGTGCTGGGGTTATACCCGAGCCCCGAAAACGCCAGCTCGCTCATATGGGTCTTGCCCAGACAGACCAACCCCATCGCGGTGGCATTCGCCAACACGCGCGCGTCGCGGTCCGGCACGCGATCTTTCAGCAGGGCGCTGCCCGCCTCGGTCGCGATCCCGGCGGTGTCGAATAGGTCTTTCCAGCTGATCGGTACCCCGTCCAGTGGCGACAAACGCTGCCCCGCGCGCGCGCGATCCCGCGCGGCACCGGCCTCGGCCAGGGCCCGTTCGGCGGTCACGCGGGCATAGATACGATCCCGCAGGGGGTGGGCGTCGATCGCGTCAAGATAGGTCTGGCACAGCACAACAGGGTCGATCTGGCCGTCCCCGATGCCCCGTCCCAGATCTGCGGCTGTCATGGTTAACCACTCTTGCATGTTGCTTCCTCGAATAATGCTTTGGAAAAGGGACGGTAGCGACGCCAGCGCGCATGGACAATCCCTGCTGTACGCCCATATCTAAAGCTATGGATTTTGATACAGATATCGCAATCGTCGGTGGGGGGCTGAATGGCCCGACACTTGCCTTGGCTTTGGCGCAGATCGGGCTGCGGGTCACGTTGATCGACAGGCTGCCCGCTGCCACGCGGGAAGATGCGGCGTTTGACGGGCGATCCTATGCGCTGGCGTTGACCTCGACACGGATGCTCGGGGCGCTCGGGATCTGGGAGGGGGTGAAACCCCACGCGCAACCGATGCTTGAGATCAAAGTGACGGACGGGCGCGCGGGCGAAGGCCCCTCCCCTTTCTTCATGCATTTCGATCACGCAGAGATCGAAGAAGGGCCGATGGGCCATATGGTCGAGGACCGCCACCTGCGCCGCGCCTTGGCAGAAGCCGTGAGCGCTGAGGCCCGCATCACGCGGTTGGACGGCGAAACGGTCATCGCGCAAGACGCCGTCCCGGCGGGCGTCACCCTGACACTGGAAAACGGCAAGACCCTGCGCACGCGTCTGGTTGTCGGCGCGGATGGCCGCGCCTCGGGCACCGCCACGCGGGCGGGGATCAAACGCATCGGCTGGGATTATGCGCAAACCGCGCTGGTCTGCGCCATCGCCCATGAAAAACCCCATCACGGGGTCGCGCATCAGTTCTTTATGCCCCCCGGTCCGCTGGCGATCCTGCCGCTGACCGAAAACCGGTCCTCCATCGTCTGGAGCGAGACCGCCGCCAACGCAGCGCATATCCACGCGCTGCCGGATGAGGGATACCTCGACGTGCTTCGCCCGCGCTTTGGTGATTTTCTGGGCGAGATTTCCCTTGCCGGTGCGCGGTACACTTACCCGCTGAGCCTGTCGCTGGCGCATTCGATGGTGGCACCGCGTGTCGCGCTGCTGGGGGATGCCGCACATGGGGTGCACCCGATTGCCGGTCAGGGGTTGAACGCCGGCATGCGCGATGTCGCCGCGCTGGCAGAGGTGATCGCTGATGCACAACGGCGCGGGCAGGATGTCGGGAGCACCACGGTGCTCGAGCAATATCAGCTGTGGCGTCGCTTTGACAACACCGCGCTGGCATTGGCGACGGACAGCTTCAACCGGCTGTTTTCCAACGACAACCCGCTGCTGCGTCTGGCACGTGATGTGGGGATGGCGGCGATTAACGCCCTGCCCGATGCCCGTCGCGGTTTCATGCGCGAGGCGGCAGGTCTGACAGGCACCCTGCCCCGTCTGATGCAGGGTAAGGCGCTTTAGGGCGCTATCCGCCCCCGGCGGTTCAATCGATAACCCGCGCTTCGTCCACCAGCATCACGGGGATACCGTTGCGGATCGGATAGGCAAGACCGGCCGCGTCCGAGATCAGCTCTTGCTTGTCGGCGTCATAGGTCAGGCGCATCTGCGTGCGGGGGCAAATCAGTGCCTCTAGCATGCGGCGGTCGAATGGTATCTCTTCGGCGTTCAATTCATCATCTCCCCTTCTTGGCCACCCCGCAGGGTGTATTCGATCAACGTCAGCAACGTCTCGCGTCGGGTAGAGAGGGATGGTGCCTCAAGCAAGGCCTGTTTGTCTTCGCAGTCAAGATCCAGCATCATCGACAGCGAATTGATCAACAGTTCATCGTCGGCCTCTTGCAACGTATCCCAATCTGCCGACAGGTTTCGCGCGTCGAAGTAACGGCCAAGCGTGTTCAGGAAATTATCGCGGTCGAAACTGCTGTCCTGTTCATCCTTGCCAAGATCGCGTTCAAACCCGTCCCAGTTGACATCGCAACGGCGGTAGGGCGCGAAGCCTTCGACCTCTTTCACCACCCGAAAACGCGAGATCCCCGCGAGGGTGATCATATAGCGCCCGTCCTCTGTCTCGGAGAACTGGGTGATCCGCCCGGCGCAGCCGATGGTTTGCAGCCCCGGACCGTCGCGCCCCGGCACCACATTGGGCTGCACCATGCCGATCAACCGCCCCGGCGTTTTCAGACTGTCTTCGATCATCTGCAGATAGCGCGGTTCAAAGATATGCAGCGGCAACCGCGAGCGCGGCAGCAGCAATGCGCCCGACAACGGGAAGATCGCGATTGTGTCTGGCAGGTCCGATTGCTGTATCATGTAAGCTTACCTAGGGCGCGCACAGCCTTATGCAAATATCATAGAGCTAAGTTTACGACGACCATTCAGGGCAATCGGATCGTTGGGTTTCAACGCCTCGAAAATGGTGAACAATTGCGTCTTGGCGGCACCGTCATTCCATTCACGATCCTTGCCGAAAAGCGTCAGCAGTTGATCCACAGCGGCTTGCGTGTCGCCATGCGCATAAAGCGCCTGCGCCAGATCGAAGCGCGCCTGCATGTCATCAGGGTTGGCATCCACCGCCGCCTGAAGCTCTGCCACAGGGCCCGCATCGGCGGCCTGTCGTGCCAGTTGAAGCTGCGCATGCGCGGCCTCAAGCTCGGGCGCTTTCGAGATTTCGATGGGTGCGCCGTTCAGATGCGCTTCGGCCTGATCAAGCTGATCCAACGCGATATAGGCACGCACCATCCCGCCATAAGCACCAGCGTGGTTCGGGTCTTCGCCCAGGATCGCGGCAAAAGTGTCCAGCGCGTCCTGCGCCGCCCCTTCGGCCAGCATGTCATCCGCGGCGGCTACGGCCTCTGACAGCTCTTCACCGGGGGCAGAGCCGCCGCCCGCTTTGATCACGCGGTCGATGAACGCCTTGATCTCGGACTGTGGCAGGGCCCCCTGAAAACCGTCAACCGGCTGGCCCTTGAAGAAAGCATAAACGGTCGGGATCGACTGGATCTGCAACTGGCCTGCGATCTGTTGGGCCTCGTCAACGTTGATCTTGACCATCTTGACCGCGCCTTTGGCCGCGCGCACCGCGTCTTCGAGCATTGGACCAAGGGTCTTACACGGGCCGCACCACGGGGCCCAGAAATCGACAATCACCGGCACCGTTTGCGATGCCTCGACAACATCGGCCATGAAGGTCGCTTCGCTCGTGTCTTTGATCAGATCGGCATCACCGGCACCGGCGGGGGAAAGGTTCAAATCCATCATATCAAAATCCTCGCTTGGGGTTGCCCTTTATATGAGGGCGCGTCTGTCTATTTCAAAGGTCGAATGTCGCAAAGACCGGCGCGTGGTCGCTGGGCTTTTCCCAACCACGGGCGTCGCGCAACACGCGGCTGGAATGTGCCGCGCTCGAGATATCGGGCGTTGCCCAGACGTGATCCAACCGGCGGCCCTTGTCTGCCGCATCCCAATCCTTGGCGCGGTAGGACCACCAGCTGTACAGGTTGCCTTGCGGAATATCCTGCCGCGTTACGTCAACAAAACCACCGGCGTCCTGCGTCTCGGCCAGCTTTTCGACCTCTATCGGTGTGTGGCTTACCACCTTGAGCAGCTTCTTGTGATCCCAGACGTCATCCTCGCGCGGTGCGATGTTCAGGTCGCCCACCAGAATGGATTTCTCGGGTTTGTCGCCATGGAACCAGTCGCGCATGCCCGCCAGATAATCGAGCTTCTGGCCAAACTTCTCGTTCACCTCGCGGTCGGGCACGTCGCCGCCAGCGGGCACATAGAAGTTATGCACCGTCACCCCGTTTTCGAGCTTTGCCGCAACATGGCGCGCGTGGCCCAGCGTCGCAAAGTCCTGATCACCGGCATCCACCAAGGGCAGACGCGACAGGATTGCCACACCATTGTATCCTTTTTGTCCTCGCGCCACCATGTGGGTGTAGCCCGCTTCGATGAAGGCCGCGGTGGGGATTTTGTCGACCGGGCTTTTGCATTCCTGCAAACACAGCACATCCGGCCCATGTTCAGCCAGCAGCTTGAGCACAATCGGTTCGCGCAACCGGACAGAGTTGATATTCCATGTGGCCAGCGTGAAAGGCATGAGGCAGCTCCCTTGGGTCAGATCGCGCGCACCCTACCGCGAAATGCTCAGCGTCCACCATGCCGAATTCCCGGGACTTCCGGGCTGCGGACAAAAAAAGACCGGGCACAAGGGCCCGGCCTAGTCCAACAGGGAGGTATGTATCATTTCCCGGATACAAACTTCGGGTTCAAACCGATCGACGGGTCATGAAAACCCCGTCTCTCGCAGGAATAACCAGTGGCACCCGCTTGGGTTCCACAATTATGAAATAATTCTGTATCCACCTGATTCAGTTAGCAAAATTCTTGCGTTCGAAGGATCAGGCTCGATCTTCTGGCGCAGACGGTAGATGTGGGTTTCCAACGTGTGCGTCGTGACACCGGCGTTATAGCCCCAGACCTCGTGCAAAAGCGTGTCGCGCGGGACGACGCCCGCGGCAGCACGGTATAGGAACTTGAGAATATTCGTCTCTTTTTCAGTCAGCCTGATTTTCTTGTCGTCTTCGGTGATCAACAGCTTGGCCGACGGTTTGAACGTATACGGCCCAAGCTGGAAAATCGCCTCTTCGGATTGTTCGTGCTGGCGCAGCTGTGCCCGGATGCGCGCCAAGAGAACGGGGAATTTGAACGGCTTGGTGACGTAATCATTCGCGCCCGCATCAAGACCCATGATCGTATCCGCGTCACTGTCATGCCCCGTCAGCATCAGAATCGGGCTTTTCACGCCCTGGGTACGCAGGTCGCGGCACAGGTCACGCCCGTCGATGTCCGGCAGTCCAACATCCAGAATGACCAGATCATACAATGCTTCGGCGGCGCGGGTTTTGGCGTCTGCGCCATTGCCTGCTTCGAATACATCAAAGTCTTCGGTCAGCAATAATTGCTCGCTCAGCGCGTCGCGCAGGTCGTCGTCATCATCTACGAGCAAGATTTTCTTCAGCTGGGCCATATCAACTCATCCTCTACAACTTTACTTTAGATGTGTTCACAAAGCCGTGCGTGCAAGAGTAGCAGGTGTTTGATCACACGACCGTGCGAAATTGTCGCGCAATGTTTCAATCCGCCGGTTTCTGCAGTAGTAAATGTGACAACATAACATGAAAGATTTCAAATCATGGTTTTTGGGCCCGATATAACCGAGCAACTGGCACGCGCCCGTGCGGACCTGCGTTTGGGCGTTCCCATTGTACTGGCGGGATCGCGGCCGGTTCTGGTTATGGCTGCCGAAACGCTGACGCCCGCGCGGCTGACCGGGCTGCTGGCCATGGGCGGGGAACCGGTGTTGGCGATCAGCGCCCGGCGCGCCGAAACCCTGAAAGCGCGCGCCTACGATGGCAGTTTTGCGCGTGTCCTCCTGCCGCGGGACGCCACGTTGCGATGGGTGAAATCCATCGCGGATCCGGCGGACGATCTGCGCAGCCCCCTGAAAGGCCCGCTGGCCTGCGCACGTGGGGGCGATGCGACGCCGCACGGCTTGGCGATTGATCTGATCAAGTCAGCGCGCCTGCTGCCCGCTGCTGTGATACTCGACCTTGCGGATGCAGGTCAGTTCGCCCAGCAAAACGGCCTGACGATGATCAACCTGAGCGCGGCACAACCGATCCTTGCCGCGCGCAGCCCTTTGCATCCGGTGGTCAATGCGCGTCTCCCGATGGAGGTGTCAGAGGCCGGACGTCTGCATATCTTCCGCCCCGACGACGGCGGAGAGGAACATTACGCCATCGAAATCGGCCGCCCCGACCGCAGCAAACCCGTGCTCGCGCGGCTGCATTCGGCCTGCTTTACCGGCGATATCATGGGCAGTCTGAAATGCGACTGCGGTCCGCAGTTGCATGCCGCGCTGACCCAGATGGGCAAGGAAGGGCACGGCGTGTTGCTGTACCTCAACCAAGAGGGGCGCGGCATCGGGCTGACCAACAAGATGCGCGCCTATTCCCTTCAGGATCAAGGCTTTGACACGGTCGAGGCGAACCACCGTCTGGGCTTTGAAGACGATGAACGGGATTTCCGATTGGGGTCGGACATCCTGACATCAATGGGGTTTTCGTCGGTGCGCCTGTTGACCAACAACCCCCGCAAGGTCGAGATGATGGAGGCAAGCGGCGTCAAAGTCGCAGAGCGCGTCCCTCTCAAGGTCGGCGAGAACAGTCACAACCACGCCTACCTTGCCACAAAAGCCGCCAAATCCGGGCACCTTCTGTGACACCCGACGATCTGGTCCTTACGCCGCGGGGCGTCCGGTTTCAGGGGCAGCTTTACCCCTGCACCATCGGCAAAACCGGTATCACCCGCAATAAGCGCGAGGGCGACAAGGCGACCCCCGCGGGCATTCACCGCATTGTCGGGATGCTCTACCGTCCCGACCGCATTCCCGCCCCTGTGCCATGGGCGATGCCGATCGGCCCCCGTGATCTTTGGTCTGATGATGGCACGCAGGACGACTACAACAGCCTTGTGCAGGCCCCCTACCCGCACAGCCACGAGGTTCTGCGCCGTGCCGATCCCCTATACGATCTGGTGATCCTGACCGATTGGAACTGGCCCAATGCCGTTGCAGGGCGCGGGTCGGCGATCTTTATCCACCAGCAGCGCCGTCCGGGGTATCCCACCGAAGGCTGCGTCGCCTTATCACGCGCGCATCTGCACCAGATCGCCGCGCGGCTGACCCGCCACAGCAGGTTGATCGTCTAGCCTGCGCTACGTTCCCCGAAGATGGCGGAGCCGACACGCACATGGGTCGCCCCAAGCGCGATGGCCTTTTCAAAATCGCTGCTCATCCCCATCGACAGATCCCGCACCCCGTTGCGCGCCGCGATCTTGGCCAGCAGCGCGAAATGCAGCGCGGCTTCTTCATCGACCGGCGGGATGCACATCAGCCCGCGCACGGGCAGATCAAGCGACAGACATTCCTTGATAAAATCGTCGGCATCCGCTGGAAGAACACCGGCCTTCTGATCTTCTTCGCCGGTGTTAACCTGCACGAACATATCAGGACAGCGCCCTATTTCCTGCGCCAGCCGCGCAAAGGTTTGCGCCAGTTTGGGGCGGTCAAGCGTGTGAATGACGTCAAATAATTCGAACGCGCTGCGCGCCTTATTGCTTTGCAGCGGGCCGATCAGATGCAGCTTTACGCCGTCAAACTCCTGCCGGAAAGCGGGCCATTTGCCTTCGGCCTCCTGCACGCGGTTCTCGCCGAAACAGCGGTGACCTTCCGACAGCACCGCCGCAACGCGCGCGTCCGGCTGCACCTTGCTCACGGCGATCAGCTCGACGCTGCCCGGCGTGCGGCCTGCGTCGGTTTCGGCTTTGGCGATGCGGGATGTGATGTCGTGCAAGCTCATGTCAGTCGGCCCTTGTTGTTGAGGGCGCACAGAACAACAGCTTGGCGCAAAAGAAAAGGGGCAGACCAACGGCCTGCCCCTCTTTTAGACTGTATCGTTCAACTTAGAAAGTGAAACGAACACCCATGTCGGCACGGATTGTGTCGTCGCCTTTGCTGATGATACCGCCACGCAGGGAGACGCCGCCGCCCAGATCGTGGTGAGCGCCGATACCGTAGGAAGTTTCAGCGAAGTAGTCAGCGTCTGCAACGTAAACGTCCAGGTTGGTAGCTGCGCCGATGTCGAAGGACGCGGTCAGGGCGTAGTGGTCGCCGTTGACTGTGCCTACACCGGTGTCGTCGCCGTTGTCAGCATATGCCAAGGAAACTTTGGCTGGGCCAACGTTACCAACCACGGACAGAGCGTAGTCGGTATCGCCTGCAGCGTTGGAGTCCTGAGCAGCAGCTGCAAATGTGAAGCCGTTGTATGTGTACGCAACGTAGCCTGCAACACGGTCATTTGTGTCGGAAGCAGAGATGTGTACTTTCAGGTCGCCCATGGAGTACAGAGCTTCAACACCGTTGGAACCGGCCGCGCCGTTACCACCGGAGGAGTACGCGTCGCCGCGGAAGTTGTATGCTGTGTACTCATACGACAGACCGGTCAGACCCAGGTCGATTTCGTACATGCCAGGCATGGATTCCAGAGCGCCGTAGATGTTACCAACACCAACTTCGAAGCCACCGGTGCGCGCGAAGAAGCGAACGCCGTTGATGCCTGTGCCGGCTGGGCCAGCTGTGGTCAGACCGTCGTCAGCTGTACCGAAGATGCCGTCTGCGCCTTTTGTTACGGAGACGTTTTCGTCAGTGTTGTTCTGCTGGATACGTGCACGTGCACCGAATGTAACGCCCATGTCGGACTCAGCAGTTGCGTCGATCTGCAGACGGAAACGGCTTGTTACGTTGGTTTCATCGGTACCCGCTGCGTTTTCTTGGTAAAGAACACCAAAACGGCCGTAGCCGCCGAATGTAACGTCTGCAGCTGCAACGCCAGCGGTCGCAACCAGAGCTGTTGTAGCGAAGAGAACTTTTTTCATGAGTTATCCCTCGGTTTGAATTCATATGCCCATACCGGGGAATCCGGTAAAGGTATGAGAGGTGTTTTCAGCGTTTGCCCTAGTTTTGGCAAGGATCGCGGAAGCCTTGGCATCATTGGAAAAAACTGTGATGCAGCTATGTCACAGTTGCGCACCCCCGCAGGATGCACGGGCTGACCAAGAACGCAGAGGCACAGGTGCCCTGTACTCTAGTATATACTGACATTGCGCTTGCCCACCGAACCCCGCTTGGATAGACCTGTGCCCAAACAGGCAAAGGACGGTCGAGATGGTGCGCAGTTCGGTATTCAAATCTACACTAGCCCTCGTGGTGGTCTCAGCGCTTGGCGCATGCGGTGGCCTGAACTTCGGCCCGCCCAACGACAACGACCCGAACCTCGGGCTGTCTCCGACGAACCCCAACTATGTCGAGACGAACCCAGACAACACCATTTGGGCGATCTTCAACCGCAAAGACAATGACACCAGCGTGTCGGTCAACAAATACCTGTGGTCCGCGTCGCTCGAAGTTCTCAACTTTCTGCCCGTGCAATCCATCGACCCCTATACCGGCGTGATCGTGACCGGCTATGGCACCCCCCCGGGGGGCAGCCAGTCCTACCGCGCGACGGTCCTGATTGATGACCCCGCGCTTGATGCACGGTCGCTGAACATCGCGCTGCAAACCCGTGGCGGCCGCACGGTCAGCAAAGCAACCTCTCGCGCGGTCGAAGACGCGATCCTGAGCCGTGCGCGTGAAATGCGCATTGCCGACGCCAAATTCTAAGCCCGCACCCGTCTATTCCCCATTATCACGCCGGGCCACGCGCTAGTCGCTCGCCCGGCGTTTTTCGTTGATAAGGTCCGCCAAGATGCCCTCCTACTCCCCCGCCGAAATCGAAGCCCGCTGGCAAGCCGCCTGGGAAAAGAACGATGTGTTCCAAGCGGTACGCAACGCCGACAAGCCAAAGTATTACGTGCTCGAGATGTTTCCCTATCCGTCGGGGCGCATCCACATGGGCCACGTGCGGAACTATACGATGGGCGACGTGATCGCGCGCTACAAGATCGCGACGGGGCATAACGTGCTGCACCCGATGGGTTGGGATGCCTTCGGGATGCCCGCTGAAAACGCCGCGATGGCGATTGGCGGTCACCCCAAAGACTGGACCTATGGCAACATCGCCGACATGCGCGACCAGATGAAACCGCTGGGATTGTCGATCGACTGGTCCCGCGAATTTGCCACCTGCGACCCAGAATATTACGGCCAGCAGCAGGCGCTGTTCCTCGATTTCCTGTCGGAAGGGCTGGTCTATCGCAAGAACGCCATCGTCAACTGGGATCCGGTCGATATGACCGTTCTGGCCAACGAACAGGTCGAGGCAGGGCGCGGCTGGCGCTCTGGCGCGCTGGTGGAACGTCGCGAGCTGACGCAATGGTTCTTCAAAATCTCCGACCACTCGGAAGAGCTGCTTGATGCGTTGGACACGCTTGATAATTGGCCCGCGAAGGTCAAGCTGATGCAGGCGAACTGGATCGGCAAGTCACGCGGGCTGCAATTCGCGTTCTCGACCATCGACGCGCCGGAAGGTTTCGACCGGATCGAAGTCTACACCACACGCCCCGACACCCTGCTTGGCGCAAGCTTTGTCGGCATTTCACCCGATCACCCGCTGGCCAAACTGCTCGAGAAAGACAGCCCCGAGGTTGCGGCCTTCTGTGCCGAATGTCGCAAGGGCGGCACAACCGAAGAAGCGATCGAGACTGCCGAAAAGCTGGGGATGGATACCGGCCTGCGTGTGCGCCACCCCTTCGATACCGCGTGGGAACTGCCCATCTATATCGCGAACTTCATCCTGATGGACTACGGCACAGGGGCGATCTTTGGCTGCCCCGCCCATGACGCACGGGACTTTGAATTCGCCACCAAATACGGGCTGCCGATCACGTCGACCTTCTTGCCGTCCGAGGACGCGGACCCAAAGCTCTCCGCGCCCTTCGTGCCGGCGAAATCCGAAAAAGTGTATTACAACGGCGGCTTTGCCGGCGAGAAATGGCAAACCGGCGAAGAGGCGATCATTGCGGCCATCGACGCCTGCGAAGCGCAGGGCGTGGGCCAGGGCGTGACCAAATACCGCCTGCGCGATTGGGGCCTGTCCCGGCAACGCTACTGGGGCTGCCCGATCCCGGTCGTGCATTGCGACACCTGCGGCGTGGTGCCCGAAAAGAAAGAGAACCTGCCGATCGAGCTGCCCTATGACGTCAGCTTTGACACGCCCGGCAACCCGTTGGACCGACACCCCACATGGCGCGACTGCGCCTGCCCGTCTTGCGGTGCGCCCGCGAAACGCGAAACCGATACGATGGACACATTCGTCGATTCCTCTTGGTATTTCGCTCGCTTTACCGCGCCACACGCTGACACGCCGACCAATATGGCGGATGCGGAATACTGGATGAATGTGGACCAATATATCGGTGGCATCGAACACGCGATTCTGCACCTGCTGTATTCGCGCTTCTTCGCCCGCGCGATGCAGATTACCGGCCACCTGCCTGAAAAAGCGATTGAGCCGTTTAACGCGCTGTTCACGCAAGGCATGGTAACACATGAGATTTACCAAACCCGCGACGCAAATGACCGCCCCGTCTATCACCTGCCCGAAGATGTGACCGACGGTAAACTCGCCGATGGGACAGAGGTTGAAATCATCCCTTCGGCCAAGATGTCGAAGTCGAAGAAAAACGTGGTCGATCCGCTGGGGATCATCGCGAACTACGGTGCGGATACAGCCCGCTGGTTCGTCCTGTCCGATTCGCCCCCCGAACGCGATGTCGAATGGACCGCATCCGGGGCAGAGGCGGCGTATAAGCACCTAAACCGCGTGTGGAACATCAGCAGCCGCATCGCCGAGATGGACGGCAGCGCCGCAGGCAGCGGCGACGACGATCTGCTGCGCGCGATGCACAAGACCATCCACGATGTCACGATGGGTGTGGAATCCTTTGGCTTCAACGCCGCGATCGCCAAGCTTTATGCCTTTACCGCGACGTTGCAGAAATCCAAGGCGGGCAAAGCCGCACAGCGCGAAGCGATCATGACGCTGGCCCAGTTGATGGCCCCGATGACGCCCCACCTGGCAGAGGAAATCTGGACCGCGCAAGGCGGCGACGGGTTGATCACCACCTCGTCCTGGCCGCAAGCAGACGAAGCGATGCTGGTCGACGATACGGTGACCTTGCCGATCCAGATCAACGGCAAACGCCGCGCGGAAATTCAGGTACCTGCGGATATGCCAAAGGAAGAGGTTGAAAAGATCGCGCTGAGCCACGAAGCTGTCATTCGTACCCTTGATGGGGCCACGCCTAAAAAGGTCATCGTTGTGCCCGGACGGATCGTCAATGTCGTTGCTTAACCGCCGTTTTCTTATTGCATTGCCACTGCTGGTCCTGGCGGCCTGCGGGTTTCAACCCGTTTACGGCCCCGGCGGCACTGGCACGGCGCTGCAAAACGCGGTGCAGGTCGACGCGCCGAATGATGCCTATTCCTACACGCTCGTGCGCGAGATCGAGACGCGGTTGGGCCGCGCCGCAAGTCCGCGTTATGCTTTGGCCCTGACCGTCGACACCTCGGAAGAGGGGTTGGCGATCGACAGCGAAGACAACACCACACGGTATAATCTGGTCGGCAAGGTCGAATTCGCCCTGCGCAACCTCAGCAGTGGTCAGATCGAGGTATCAGGAAATGTCGAAAACTTTACCGGCTATTCCGCGACCGGTTCGACTGTTGCAACGCTCGCGGCAGAACGTGATGCCCAAAAACGCTTGATGGTCATGTTGGCCGACCAGCTGGTCACCCGCCTCTACGCGGCCGATCTGACCCCATGAAGCTGCCCCCGCGCGACGCGAATGCCTATTTCGCCAAGCCCGATCCGACTAAGACCGGGCTGCTGATTTATGGCGGCGATGCGATGCGCGTCGCGTTGAAACGGCAAACTTTCCTGAAAAACCTGCTGGGCCCCAATGCGGAAGAAGAAATGCGCCTGACCCGTATTCAGGCCGCTGACCTGCGGCGGGATGCGCCCATGTTGCTGGACGCGATCAAGGCGGTAGGTTTCTTTCCGGGGCCGCGCGCGGCTTTTGTGGAAGACGCCAACGACAATATCGCCAAAATCCTGACCGATGCGCTGGCCGACTGGCAGCCGGGCGACGCGCAGATCGTCGTGTCGGCGGGGGATCTGAAAAAGACCTCCAAAGTGCTCAAGGCGTTCGAGGCACATAAGAACGCTTTCGCCACCCCGATCTACGACAATCCGCCCGACCGGGCAGAGATTGAACGCGTGCTTGCCGAGGCAAAGCTCAGCCCCGAGGCGGATGCGATGGGGGCGCTTAGTGAACTGGCGCGGGTGCTTGATCCGGGCGATTTTCGACAAATGGTCGATAAAATCACGCTTTATAAGATCGGCGACGCAGGCCCCCTCACGGCAGAGGATGTGGCCAACTGCGCCCCCACCTCGACAGAGGCAGAGGTCGACGACATTCTCCACGTCGTGGCTGAGGCGCGCGCGGGCGACATCGGCCCCGTGATGGCCAAGCTACAGGCCCAAGGGGTGAACGCCGTGACGCTGATCATCATGGCGACACGGCATTTTCGCACGCTTTACCGCATCGCGAGCAATCCGGGCGGCCAGATCTGGGGCGTGCGCGACCGCGATCGCGCCATGCGTCAGGCCAAAAACTGGGGTGCGGCCAAACTAGAAACCGCATTGACCGTGCTGACAGACACCGACCTGACGCTTCGGTCAGCAGGCCAGCACGCGCCAACGATGGCGCTGGTCGAACGCGCCTTTATCCGCCTCGCCATGCTGGGGGCACAACGCTAAATTCACGTTAATTCTTGGGAGGGAATGTCGATGTATAAGGTAATCGGGGCAACCAAATCGCGGGCGATGCGAGTGATGTGGATGCTTGAGGAATTGGGCCAGCCCTATGACCACGTCCCATGTGGGCCGCGTTCGGACGAGGCCAAGCAATACAACCCGTCCGGCAAAATTCCCGCACTTGTGGACGGTGACGACGTGCTGACCGATTCTGTCGCGATCATGCAGTATCTGGCGGACAAGCACGGCGCGCTGACCGCCCCCCCTGGCACCGCGGCCCGAGCGCATCAGGATGCGCTGACCTTCTGGCTGATCGACGAAATGGATGCGATCCTTTGGGCTGCGGCGAAACACAGCTTTGTTTTCCCGCAGGAACAGCGCGTCCCCGAGATCAAGGATAGCCTGAAAGCCGAATTCGCCCGCTCTGCTGCGATCCTGTCAGACAGGTTGGACGGGCCGTTCCTGATGGGGGAGGAGGTCACCATACCGGATTTGCTGGCGACTCATTGCATCAACTGGTCCATCGGCGCGGGATTTGCGCGGGTGGATGACAAGCTGGGAAATTGGGCCAAGTCCATGCGTGACCGCCCCGCGTTCAAGGCCGCCGCCACCCGCGAAGGTTAATCCCGCTGCGCCCATGCGGCAGCGTGTTGCCCGGCCCATCGGCCTGTCGCAAGGCAGGCCGAGATCAGATACCCGCCCGTCGGGGCCTCCCAATCCAGCATTTCGCCTGCAACGAAAACGCCGGGGCGGGCGTGTAGCATCAACCCGTCATCCAGCGCATCAAGTTTTACCCCGCCTGCGGTTGAAATCGCCTCGTCCAGCGGGCGCAGGCCTGCGTGTTTCACCGGCAGCGCTTTCAGCAACCTCGCCAAGTCAGTCGCGTTCGCCGGCAAGGGGCGCGCCATTTCCTGTAGCAGCGCAATCTTGGCCACATCCAGTTTGAGCGTTTTGCGCAGATAGTTTGCCACGCTCATCTTGCCACGTGGCTTGGCCAGCTTTTCGACCAACGCCTCGCGGGATTGATCCGGCAGCAGGTCCAGCATCAGCGGATGCCCTTCACGCAACCCGCGCGACACGGTGTAGATCCCGCCGCCTTCCAATCCGCGGACGGAAATCACCGCCTCCCCCCGCGATCGGTGGGTGCCTGATTTCAAGCCGATCCCTTTCAGCGCCGCGCCGAAATGCGCCTCCATATGCGCCGACCAGTTCATCGCGATTCCTGCATTGGCAGGCGCAAAAGGCGCGATATCGACGCCCGCGTCGCGCAGCGGCAAGGCCCAAGCACCGGTGGACCCCAAGCGTGACCAGCTTGCCCCACCCATGGCCAGCACAGTGACATCGGCCGGCAAGCCTTTCATGCCTTCTGGCGTATCGAACACCGGCGCGCCGTCTTCCCATCCGGTCCAACGCCAACGGGTGTTCACCGCAACACCTGAATCGGCCAGCCGCGCCAGCCACGCACGCAGCAGCGGCGACGCCTTCATCACGGTCGGGAAAACCCGCCCGGTAGAGCCGGTGAACAGGGTTTGCCCCAATCCCTTGGCCCATTCCTGCACCGCCGTAGCATCGAAACTGTTAAGAATGGGTTCAAGCGGTTCTTTTGCCGTCGAAAAAGCGTTCAGGAATTTGGCGTGGTCTTCGGCCTTGGTGATATTCAGCCCCGATTTACCCGCCATCAACAGCTTGCGCCCGACGGATGGCTTGTGATCGCAGACCGTCACAGCCAAGCCTGCCGCGGCCATCATTTCGGCCGCCATCAGCCCTGCAGGCCCCGCGCCGATGACAACCCCGCGGCGGGCGGGCAAATTTTCTGACGTCATGACGTGCTCTTCCATTCGGGTTAAGGATATAGCTGTGAGTTACAGCGGCACCATTAACTTGACCTTAAACCAAATGCACGACGATCGTGCTTATTCCAATAAAAGGGCAGAATATGCGCATCATTTTAATCATCTCGGGCCTTACACTGCTGGCAAGCTGCGGCGTGCCCTTTGTCCCGTTCATCTAACCGCCTGACCTAGGGCATCTCGGCAGGGGTTTCGGGCGGGGCGCACATCGCTTTGATCCCAGTGGCAATTTCGGGCGTGGCAGCAACGGTATCGGCGACGATATCGCGTGCGCTTTGCATAAGCTCCTCGGCTGGCACAATACGATCGACCAAGCCGAACGTTAGTGCCTCTTCGGCGGTGATCTTCTGCCCGCCCATCAGAATAAGTTTGCTGCGCGCAGGGCCGATCAAGGCTGCCATACGTGCGGGGTCGCTGGGTTGCGGCAAGAACCCCAGCTTCATCACTGGATAGAAAAATTTGGCCCCGGGCACGCAGATCCGCAGATCGCAGGCCAAGGCCATCCCCATAGCGCCCCCCGCCAGCGTCCCGTTCAGCGCGCAGATGCTCAGCCCCGGCAGCGCGGCAATCGCGCCCGAAAGCCTTTCCCATATGTCAGAGACAGCGAGCCCCGCGCGCGCCTCGTCCAGATCGGCACCAGCACTGAACACTTTTCCAGTACCCGTCAGGATCACCGCGCGGGCGGCTTGGGCGTCTTCCATGAACTCGGCCAGGGCGACCAGCATCTCGTGGGTGAGAGAATTCGCCTTGTCCGGCCGGTTGATCGTCGCGACCCATACAGGGCCTTCGCGGTCGAAATCGATCATACCAGACCAATCGCTTTGCGGATGCCCTCGTCGCGCAGCGAGATTTCCTCGCCACAGTATGTGTCGGCCTCGGCGCTGCACATCCACAACAGGGCCCGCGCGGGCCAATCGGCGGGGATGTGATCTTCCCATGCCAGTTCGCTGACGGGGTTGATGCCGCTTGCCTTGATCTCGCGCTGCATCTGGGTTGCGACCGTGCCCGGCGACAGACCGATGGCGCGGATCCCGTTCGCGGCTTCCTCCAGGTGGATCGATCGGCCCATCATGTTCACCGCCGCTTTGGACGCGCAATAGTGGCTCCAGGCTTCGATGGCGTGATGCGCGGCACCCGAGCTGATGGTCAGGATCGACCCGCCGCCTGCGTCTTTCATCACGGGCAAGACAGCGCGCATGCCGTTGTAGACGCCCTTGAGGTTGATATCGATGACCTGCGACCATTCGTCAGGGTCCGACGCGGAAAGATGCGAGATCGGTTCAATCACACCGGCGTTGTTGATCAGCACATCGACGCCGCCAAAGGCCCCCAGCACCGTTTCCACCGCCGAGGACATCTCACCGAAACGCGCCACGTTGCAGGGGATCGCGATGGCTTGCTTGCCGATTTCGCCCGCCAGATCGGCAATCGCGTCCTGAGACCGCGCCATCAGCACGACATTCGCCCCTGCGTCTGCAAAAACCCGTGCCGCTTCGGCCCCGATCCCGCGGCTGGCACCGGTGATCATCACGGTTTTACCTGTCATATCCATCGTATAATTCCCTTCGTCATCAATAAGCCCCGCACGGGGCCTGCCGTACACGGCGTTTGGTGACATCGTTAGCAACAACATCCGCCAGCGCCAATCAAAAGCGCCCCCGCGGGCGGAACATCGCAGATTGGCGCGGGTCGCTTTGCCTTGTAAGGTGGCGTCGGGCGCTTACCTTTAGCGCAACCGCGCTGTCACCGGATAGCCGCCCGCGATTTGCGACAAAGGAATTTTTCATGATCCGCCCTCTCTTCGGCAGTGCCGCCCTTTCAGTTCTTTTCACCTCGTCCAGCGCTTTGGCGGATGTGACGCCGCAGGATGTGTGGCGTGACTGGCAGGACCATATGCAAAGCATGGGCTATACGCTGACGGCCACCGAAAAAGCATCCGGGGATACGCTCGCGGTGAGCAATGTCCGCTTTGATCTGACGAGCGAGCCTGATCTGGGCCAGATCTCGATGTCGCTTGAACAATTGAGCCTTGTGCAAAACGACGATGGCACCGTGTCGGTGGTCATGCCCGACGCAATGCCCTTGGTGTTCGAAATCACCCCGACCGACCCGGATGAAGACCGCGTGCGCGCAGCGCTGACCGTGAACCAGACTGGCCAGGACATGCGCGTGAGCGGGACGCCGACCGACCTCAGCAGCGCCTATGCTGCCGGTCTTCTAGGCTTGACGCTGGATCAGATGACGGTGGGCGACGAGACCTTCGGCCCCGACAACGCGTCGCTGAATGTGGTGCTGAACAACGTCGAATACGCCTCTAAATCGGTGCTGGACGATATGCGCGCCTATGCGCAGGACGGGTCCATTGCGTCGATGACGTTTGACATGCGCTTCAAAGACCCCAAAGAGCCCGCTATCGCGACGATCAACGGCACCTCGACGGATATGACGTTCGACGGCGACGGGCGCTTGCCGCTTGGTATTGCGCAGGCCAGTGATATGGCCGCGATGCTGCGGGCAGGTATGACCGGCGCGGGCACGTTCACCAGCGGCAACAGCACCATGACGGTCGACATCGAAGATCCCGAGAATGGCAATATGTCTGCCGCTGTCGCCTCTGAAGGGGGGCGTTTGACGGTTGAAACCAGCGCCGACGGCATGAGCTATGCCGGTTCGCGTCAAGGCATGGCGCTGTCAGTGCAGCCGCAGCAGTTTCCTTTCCTTCTGTCCTTCGGCCTCGATAATGCGGCGTTCAACCTAAGCGCGCCGGTGCTCAAGACCGACGATGCGCAGGACGTGGCCCTTGGGTTGAACCTCGAAGGGTTCACCATGTCGGATATGGTCTGGGGCATGATCAACCCGCAAGGCACCCTGCCCCGCGATCCGGCCAACCTGTCGTTGGATGTGTCCGGCAAGGCGCGACTGCTGATGGATTACTTTGACCCCGAGGCCGCGACCAGAATGGCCGAGACCGGACAGGTGCCAGCACAGCTGGATAGCGTGAACCTGAATGCGCTGATCGTGGATGCACTGGGGGCCAAGCTGACCGGCAATGGCGCGGTCACGTTCGAGCATGACGAAAACGGCCCCACGGCGCTCAAACCGTCGGGCGCTGTTGACCTCAAGCTGGTGGGCGGGAACACCTTGATCGATACGCTGGTGTCCTCGGGCTTGCTGCCTGCGCAGATGGCGATGGGTGCGCGTATGATGATGGGCATGTTCGCCGTCCCGGCCGAGGGTGAGGAGGATACGCTGAAATCCAAGCTCGAATTCACCCGCGACGGGCAAATCCTCGCCAATGGGCAGCGGATCAAGTAACCCTTCGCGGCCACGGCCCTCCAGCGACTGGCGTCCCTTGCACAGCTGCGGCAGGGGCGCTAGCAGTCTTTCACCCATTCAAGGAGTATCCCCCCATGTCGCAATCCATTGAGGCGCTGACCAAGTCGTTGCTGCATGCCGCCCGTCAAGCGGGTGCGGATAGTGCTGATGCGATGGCCGTGCGCGGGACGTCGGTGAACGTCGATGTGCGTGGCGGGGTGCTGGAACAGGCAGAACGGGCCGAGGGCGTCGATATCGGGCTACGGGTTTTTGTCGGGCAACGCTCTGCCAATGTCTCTGCTTCCGACACATCGGACCGCACGATCGAGGAAATGGCGATCCGCGCGGTGGCAATGGCGAAAGAGGCCCCCGAAGATCCCTACATCGGCCTTGCCGATCCCGACCAGCTGGCGACGGGTTGGGATGTCGAGGCGCTTGAGCTTTACGACCCCGCGCCCGAGCCTTCGCCCGAAGCGCTGCAGGATGACGCCGCCCGCGCCGAGGCCGCAGGGCTAGCCGTCAAAGGTGTCAGTCAGGTGCAGTCTGCGGGTGCGGGCTATGGCGCGCAACAGGTATTTATGGCGGCAAGCAACGGGTTCGAAGGCGGATACCGCCGTACCGACCGCGGGCTGTCCTGCGTTGCAATCGCCGGCACCGGCACAGGGATGGAGCGGGACTATGACGGCGACAGCCGCATCTTCCAGACCGACCTGCGCAGCCCCGAAGACATCGGCACCAAAGCCGGTGAGCGCGTTCTTGAACGCATGGGTGCACGCAAACCGCCCACGGGGGCCTATCCGGTGTTGTTTGACGAACGCATTTCCTCGGCGTTGATCGGGCATCTTCTGTCTGCGATCAGCGGCACGGCGATTGCACGCGGTGCCTCGTGGCTGCGCGACGCTATGGGCGAACAGGTGCTGCCAAAGGGCATATCCCTGATCGAAGACCCGTTTCGCCCCCGCGTCGCAGGGTCGCGCCCGTTCGATGGCGAAGGGCTTCCCACGTCGCGCCGCACCATTGTGGACGACGGGATGTTGCAGGGCTGGACCCTTGATCTGGCGACGGCCCGCAAGCTGGGGCTAACCCCGACCGGCAATGCCGCACGCGGCATCGGATCGAACCCCGGTCCGGCCACATGGAATATCGCGCTGTCCCAGGGCAATGCCACCCGCGCAGACCTGATCCGTGATATGGGCACAGGTCTTTTGGTGACGTCGATGATCGGGTCGACCATCAACCCCAATACCGGCGACTACTCTCGTGGGGCGTCCGGTCTGTGGATCGAAAACGGCGAGATCACCCACGCGATCAACGAATGTACCATCGCGGGCAATCTGCGTGATATGCTGCAATCGATCGTACCGGCCAATGACGCGCGCGCGCATCTGAGCCGCGTTGTGCCGTCGCTTCTTGTCTCGGGGATGACCCTTGCCGGCGCTTGATGACCTCTCCCTTTTGATCGAGGCCGCACGCCGCTCGGGCGAGATTGCGACCTCTTTCACTGGCAAGACCGCGCAGCGTTGGGACAAGCCCGATGATGCCGGTCCGGTGACCGAGGCTGACCTTGCGGTGAACGCGATGCTGCACCAGACGCTGACGGCGGCACGCCCGGATTATGGCTGGCTGTCCGAGGAGAGCGACGACGGTACACGGCGGCTGGGGCAGCGTGATCTGTTCATCGTCGACCCGATTGACGGCACACGCAGCTTTATCGAAGGGTCCGACACCTGGTCCCATTCCCTTGCCATTGCGCGCGACGGGAGGATTACGGCGGCGGTGGTGTTCCTGCCCATGCTCGACCGCCTCTATGCCGCGGCGGCGGGGGCCGGTGCGACCCTGAACGGGCAAAGCATCTCTGTCTCCGACATCGCCACATTGCCCGAGGCGACTGTGCTGGCCACGAAACCGGTGATGGAGATGCAGCATTGGGCCAAGGGCGACCCCGGCTTCAAACGCGCGCACCGTCCGTCGCTGGCCTATCGGCTGGGGCTGGTGGGTCAGGGTCGTTTTGACGGCATGGTCACATTGCGCAAAAGCTGGGAATGGGACATCGCCGCAGGGGCGCTGATTGTCACCGAAGCAGGCGGGCAATGCACCGACCGCACAGGGCAACCCCTGCGGTTCAACAACCCCGATCCACGCCTGAACGGTGTCGTCGCGGGGGGCGATGCCGTCCATGCGGCGCTGCTAAGCGGCCTTGCCCAGACCCAAGCCACCCCTTAGATTGCCCCCAAGGCCATCTGTTTGAAAACAAAGGACCGCGATATGACCCAACGCTTGCACCTCGTCTTTGGGGGCGAACTGATTTCGCCCACCGGTACCGCGTTCAAAAACGTCGATGACATCCATGTCGTCGGGATTTTTCCGAACTACGCCAGCGCCTATGACGCCTGGAAAAACGAGGCACAGCGCACGGTCGATAATGCGCATATGCGGTATTTTATCGCGCATCTGCACCGTCTGCGCGACGAAGAGGCTGCGGCCTCCTCTACCGAAGAGCTGGGGTAAACTCTTATGGCGCGGTCGCTTGGGCTGTCGGCCTATCGCGCCTTTACCGGTCGCGGGGGCGTGCCGCCATTCACCCCCGTGGCCAAGCGCCCCACCGGAGAGCTGGTCTGGTGCCACGCCCCCGAACCCGGCAGCTTGTTCGCGATACAGGATCTGGCCATTCGTCTGTGCCGGAGCCGTCCGGGGCTGAGTGTTCTGATCACCGTTCCCCAAGCCTTGGTGCCGGTGGACCTGCCGCCGTGTAGCGAAGCCGACGTGCTGATCGATACCCTGCCCGAAGACCACCCCACGCTTGCCAAGACGTTTATCGATTACTGGCAGCCCGACGCCTGTGTCTGGGCATGGGGGCGTCTGCACCCGAATATGATTGCAGAGATGACCACACAGGCCTGCCCGATGTTCCTGATCGATGCCGACAGCGACGGTTTTGACGGGCGGCGCGACCGGTGGCTGCGCGATCTGACCCGCGATCTGCTGATGCATTTCTCGGCGATCATGACGCGGTCGGAGGCGGGGATGCAGCGGCTTGTCCGGCTTGGGCTCGCCCGCAAGGACATAGAGCTGACCCCCGCCCTTCAGGCCGGTGGCCGCGTGTTGCCTTGTATGGATTCCGATCTGGCCGATCTGTCGGCTGCGGTTGTGGGGCGCCCGATCTGGTTCGCCAATCAGGTGCTCGAGGGTGAGCTGAACACCGTGCTCACCGCGCACCGCCAAGGGCTCCGCCTGTCACACCGGCTGTTGCTGATCCTCGCGCCCGCCGACCCCAAGCAGGCCGATGTTTTCGCGCAGCGGATGGAGGATCAGAACTTTCGCGTGCTGCGATGGGGCGACGCGGGCTATCCCGACGCCTCGACCCAGGTGATGATCGCCGATGATCCGGCAGAGATCGGCTTGTTCTACCGGCTGGCCCCTGTGTCCTTTCTGGGCAACTCCCTGATCAACGGCAGCGGTGGCTGTGACCCGTTCGAGGCCGCGGCCCTGGGATCGGCTGTGCTGTACGGGCCGAAAGTCCGGCGGTATCTGCCGCTGTATACCCGGCTGGCTGCCGAAGGAGCCGCGCGGATCGTGAATGATGCCACAGCGCTTGGCACCGCCGTGAACCGGCTGATCGCGCCAGATCAGGCAGCGACGATGGCGCAGGCGGGGTGGGATGTGATCAGCCGCGGTGCGGCCGTCACCGACAAGGTGATCGACCTTGTGCAAGAAACGCTTGACCAGCGAGAGGCCACATCATGAAACGCGCCCCCGCCTTTTGGCACCGTCCCACGCCCGATTGGCGCGCGCGCCTGTTGCAACCTCTGGGCGCGCTTTATGCGCGTGCCACTGCCCGCAGGCTGGCGGCGGGCACGCCGCTGCGTCTGGATATTCCGGTGGTCTGCGTCGGCAACATCAACGCCGGGGGCACGGGCAAGACGCCAACGGTCATGGCCGTCGTCGAACACCTGCGCGACAGGTATCACACGCCCCATGTGGTGTCGCGCGGTTACGGCGGCACGCTGAAGGGGCCGGTGCAGGTTGATCCCTCGCGCCACAGTGCCGCGCAGGTGGGGGATGAACCGCTGCTGCTGGCCGCCTTTGCCGATGTCTGGGTTGCGCAGGATCGCGCAGCGGGGGCGCAGGCCGCGGCGGAAGCGGGGGCATCGGTGATTGTGATGGACGACGGCTTCCAGAACCCCGCGCTGCATCAGGACCTATCGATTGTGGTGGTGGATGCGGCCAAGGGATTTGGCAACGGGCTGTGCCTGCCTGCGGGCCCCTTGCGCGAACCCGTTGCTACGGGTCTGGCGCGGGCGGATATCGTGCTGTCCATTGGTGGCGCAGCAGATCAGGCGCAGTTTGACGCGACCGCCCTGCCCGACGGGCTGCCGCATGTGCGTGCCGAACTCGCCCCCCTGCAAACGGGGATGGATTGGTCCGACACCCGCGCGCTGGCCTTCGCAGGCATCGGCCACCCCGAGAAGTTTTTTGCCACCCTGCGCGATCTGGGGGCAGAGATTGTCCACGCCGAAGCGCTGGAGGATCACCAGCCGCTGAACCCTGCGCTGATGGGACGGCTAGAGGCGGATGCCGCCCTGCGCGGTGCCCAGCTGGTCACAACGGAAAAAGACGCGGTGCGTCTGCCCGCGTCTTTCAGAATGAAGGTGATAACCCTGCCCGTGCGTCTGAAATTCGATCCTGAAAACGCGCTATTTGCAGCGCTGGATCGACTGCCGAAACCGGCATAACCGCCAGAGCTTCCAGCGAAGCCCGGGCGGCATGTCGGGCGAACCTAGTCGTCCTGCCCCAGCTTTGGCGCGGCGCGATGCAAAGCCAGTTCAGCGCCCGAGAATTTGAACGGCGACCGGATGCCCGGCACCCCGTCCAGCTCGACCTTCATGCCACGCGCGATGACTTGGGGGTCTTCGAACATATCGGCCATGTCGTTGATCGGCCCGGCTGGCACGCCCTCTGCCTCGCAGGCGGCGAGCAGGTCGTCGCGGGTGCGTTGGCTGGTAGCCCCGTTCAGACGGCGGATCATCTCGGGCCGGTTGGCGACGCGGTCGGCGTTCTTGGCATAGTCCGCCGAGGTTGCCATATCATCCAACCCCAGCATCCGGCACAGCCGCTGGAACTGCCCGTCATTGCCCGTCGCGATGATCAGATGCCCGTCAGAGGATGTGAACACCTCGTAGGGGGTCAGGTTCGGGTGTGCATTGCCCATCCGCGTCGGCGCATTGCCCGTGGTCAGATAGTTCATCGCCTGATTGCCCGTGACCGCAACAGCGCAATCCAGCAGTGCCATGTCAATATGCTGGCCCACGCCGGTCTGGCTGCGCTGGTGTACCGCTGCCAGAATGGCCGTGGTGGCATAGACGCCGGTAAAGATATCGGTGATCGCCATGCCGTGTTTCTGCGGCTGACGGTCGGGTTCACCGGTGATCGACATCAGGCCGGACATGCCTTGGATGATGAAATCATAGCCCGCGCGATGCGCATAGGGGCCGTCCTGCCCGAAACCGGTGATCGAACAATAGATCAGCTTGGGGAACTGCTTGGACAGGCTGGCGTAATCCATCCCGTATTTGGCAAGCCCGCCGGTTTTGAAATTCTCGATCAGGATGTCGGCATCGGCCAAAAGCTCTTTCATCTTGGCCTGACCTTCATCGGTGGTCAGATCGACAACAACCGAGGCTTTGCCCCGGTTGGCCGAATGGAAATACGACGCGGATTTATCTTCCCCGCGCTCGATGAACGGAGGCCCCCACTGGCGGGTGTCGTCGCCCGCCGGGCTTTCGACCTTGATCACCTCGCAGCCGAGATCCGAAAGCGTCTGACCGGCCCAAGGGCCTGCCAGAATACGTGCCAGCTCAATAACCTTGAGCCCTGCCAGCGGGGCCGCCATTATTCTTCCAGCGCTGCGTCGATGATCTCTTTCATCTCGGCATAGGGCATGTTGGAGTATTTCTTGCCGTTGATGATGAAGCTTGGCGTGCTGTTGATGTCATCCGCCTTCTGGTTTTCTTCCCACCATGCGACCAGCGACTGTGCTTTTTCACCGTCTTGCAGGCAGGCGTCCAGTTCAGCATTGTCGAGCCCGGCCAAACGGCCGATTTTGCGCAGCTCTTCGACGATCGCGGCAGGCTCTCCGGCGCGGACCCATTCGGACTGGCCGGCATAGATCATGTCGGTGATGCCAAAGAACTTGTCCTCGCCACCGCAGCGCGACACCATCGACGCCCAAAGGCCGTAGCGGTCAAAATAAACCTCGCGGTAGGTGAAGCCGATTTTGTCGTTGTCGATGTAATCCGCCTTGAGCTGCTGGAACGGGCCTTGGTCAAAGGCGGCGCAGTGCGGGCAGGTGTAGGATGCGTATTCGATGATCTGGACCGCTGAATCGGGGTTGCCCAATGTCATGTCCTGAATTTCGGTGGTTGCAGCAGGTGCATCCGCCTCTGCCGTGTCGGCTGACTGCGCGTTGGCCGCGCTGACCAGCGGGTTGATCGGTGTGCTGTTCACGGCATTTGTACCGCTGAAAGCGTACCAGCCACCTGCGGCAGCTACGGCAACAGCCGCAAGGATGGGGAATGTCGGTTTCATGTGATTTCCTTTTTCAGCGTTTGGTCTTGTTCAATATGTTCTCGCCCAGACGTGCAAGTGCATCGCGCAGGGCCTCGTTCGCGACAGGGCTGACGGTTTCGGCAGCACGCTGTTGCAAGACGGGGTCGTTCGGCGGTTCGGGATGGGTCTTGGGTTGCGGCGCAAAAGCGACCTGGCCTTCGGCAAAGCCGGTGGCAGCCGTCTGGGTCACCCGTACCCGCGCAATCGCGTTGAACCCGTAGATGGCGTTCACCTTGGCGCGCAGCTGTTCCTTCTGCATCTCCAGCATCGGCGCATTTGCCCCTGTCGTCAGCAAGGTCAGCGTTGCCCCCATACCGCCCCGGCCATAGCTGACCTCAACAGGGCGCGAGATGGCCGCGACGTCCTGGCCGACGATTTCGGCCCATTGGGTCAACAGACGGGATTGGGCAAAGCCACGAGTCTCGCTCGCCTGACGGATCTTGGCCGAAAGCAGGCTATCCGTCCTTTTGAACCCTTTTGTACTGGTACGCCGTGGCGCCATGACTATCTTTCCCGAATGACTAGCCACAACATAGCGATCCCGCCTCGTATCACCAGCCATACCCAACCGAAAAGGTTATAAACATTGCGTGACACCGACCCCTCCGGCGACCTCCCGCTGATCCTTCTGGAATGGTACGATGTCCATGCGCGCGCGATGCCTTGGCGCGTGCCGCCAGCGGCGCGGGTGGCGGGCGTGCGCCCCGATCCCTACCGCATCTGGCTAAGCGAGGTGATGCTGCAACAAACCACCGTCGCAACCGTGCGCGACTATTTCCAGCGGTTCACCGCGCGCTGGCCGACGGTCGCTGATCTGGCAGCGGCTGCGGATGCGGATGTGATGGGAGAATGGGCCGGATTGGGCTATTACGCCCGTGCCCGCAATCTGCTGAAATGCGCCCGCGCTGTGGTGGCCGATCATGACGGCCGGTTCCCCGCCGACCACGCGGCCTTGCTGAAGCTGCCGGGGATTGGCCCTTATACCGCTGCGGCCGTATCCTCGATCGCGTTTGATCTGCCGTTCACGGTGCTGGATGGCAATGTCGAACGGGTGATGGCGCGGCTTTATGACATCCACACCCCCCTGCCTGCCGCCAAGCCCGACCTCATGGCACGTGCTCAGGCGCTGACCCCAACCACCCGTCCCGGAGATTACGCCCAAGCGGTGATGGATCTGGGGGCCACGATCTGCACCCCCAAATCCCCCGCCTGCGGCATTTGTCCGTGGCGCGATCCCTGCCTTGCCCGCCGCAATGGCACGGCGGCCGAACTGCCCAAGAAGACACCGAAGAAGCCGAAACCGATCCGCCATGGCACGGTCTATCTGGGGCAGCGCGCGGATGGTGCCTGGCTGCTTGAGACGCGCCCCGACAAAGGGTTGCTGGGCGGTATGCTCGGTTGGCCCGGCACCGACTGGATCGAGGCAGAAGGCCCGCGCCCCGCAGGCACGCCGCCTGCGCCTGCCGACTGGCAGCCCCTTGCGGGGGAGGTGCGGCACACGTTCACGCATTTTCACCTGATGCTGACCGTCATGCACGCGCCCCTACCGAATGACACGGAGCCAGCACGCGGGCACTTTGTCGTGCGGGATGATTTCCGCCCGTCGGACCTGCCCACGGTGATGCGCAAAGCCTATGACTTGCTACGTTAGCGGCGGCGCGGCATAGTTTATCGCAGCCAAAGCTGTGCCCGACCCCTTGGGCCAGATAACCCGAAAAGGCCGTGCAGCATGACCTCGCCCACCACAAACATAAGCACCGACCAGCTGTCGCAGTTCCGGCGTGCGCTGCCTTTTGCCCTATCCTTTGCGCTGATCCCGCTGGTCTGGGTCTCAGCCACCGTCGGCGGCTGGACCGTGATCCTGATGCCGCTGGTCACATGGTATCTGTTTTCGATCATCGACGCGATCGTGGGGCTGAACCTTGATAATGCCGATCCGGACGCATCAGACGGCGACCTGTTCTGGTATCGCATGATCACGACCGCGTGGATGCCGGTGCAGTTTCTCACGCTCTTCGGGTTGCTATGGTACGTGCCACAGGCCGCGCATCTGTCCGGCTGGGAGAAAGCCGCCGTCTTCTTCGGCGTCGGCGTCATGACGGGCACCATCGGGATCAACTACGCCCACGAGCTGATGCACCAACGCAATAGACGCGAACGCTTCTGGGCCGATGCGCTGCTGGCGATGGTGCTGTATTCGCACTTCCGGTCTGAACATCTGCTGGTGCACCACCGCTATGTCGCCACCCCGCGCGATCCGGTGACCGCACGCTATAACGAAGGGTTCCACCGCTTTTACCCGCGCGTCCTGCGGCAATCGCTGGTGTCCAGCTTTCAGGCCGAAAAAGCGATGCTGGCACGCAAGGGCAAACCCTGGACCGACCTGAGCAACCCTTTTTTCAAATACTGGGCGCTGCAAGCAGGCTGCCTGATCCTCGCCGTGGTCCTTGGCGGCTGGGTCGGGCTGGGCCTGTTCCTGCTGCAAGCGGGCGTGGCGATCTGGCAGCTTGAGCTGGTGAATTACATCGAACACTACGGTCTGACGCGCAAACATCTGGGTGACGGCAAATACGAACACGTCCAGCCGCGTCATTCGTGGAACGCAGCGCATATGGCGTCCAACTGGCTGCTGATCAATCTGCAACGCCATTCCGACCACCACTATAAACCCGACCGGCGGTTTCCCGTGCTGCAAACCTATGGCGACGCAGAAGCGCCGCAGCTGCCCTATGGCTACCCCGTCATGACAATGGCCGCGATGCTGCCCTGGGTCTGGCGGCGTGTGATGAACCCGCGGGTGCGGGAATGGCGCCGGACCTACTACCCCGAGATCACGGACTGGGCCGAGTATAACGCAGGCAAGACCCCCTACCCCCGCTGAACATCGCTGAACCTTCGTGACCGCCTGAAACGAAAAAGACCCCGCCAATGAAAGGCGGGGCCAAGGTGAGTGTCCTTATAGGCACGCCTTCTCATGAGGCGGCAAGGACACCGGCGGTGTTCGTAAATAGGGTGTGAAAGTGGGGAGAGGCCTAGTTGGCCATCTCTGCCCGGATCTGCTGGCGCAAGATATCGATCGGCACGCGTTTGCCGTCTTTCTTGTAGCACCAATATGTCCAACCATTGCAGCTTGGCGCTTTCTCATAAGCCGCACCGACTTGGTGGATCGATCCTTTGACCTCGTTCCCGACAAGCGTGCCATCGGCACGGACCTTGGCGGAATACCGGCCGTTCAGGGAATAAAGCTCTTCGCCCGGGCGCAGCATGCCACGTTCAACCAGCTGGCCAAACGGCACGCGCGGCTCGGCGCGTTTCGAGGTGGTGGTCTGCAACGCTTCCTTATCGAACTTGCGCACGGATTTGATCCGCTTTTCGGCAACCTTGCGATACGCTTCTTCCCGTTCGATCCCGATAAAGTCGCGGCCCAGCATCTTGGCAACGGCGCCTGTGGTGCCAGTGCCAAAGAACGGATCAAGCACGACATCACCGGGGTTGGTGGACCCCACAAGGATACGGTGCAACAGGCTTTCGGGCTTTTGCGTCGGATGCGCTTTATCGCCCATCTCGTCCTTCAGACGTTCGTGACCGGTGCAGATCGGCAGCACCCAATCACTGCGCATCTGGATGCCTTCGTTCAGCGCTTTCAACGCTTCGTAGTTGAAGGTGTATTTGGAATTCTCGTCCTTGCCGGCCCAGATCATGGTTTCGTGCGCATTGGTAAAGCGCTTGCCGCGAAAGTTCGGCATCGGGTTCGACTTGCGCCACACCACGTCGTTCAAGATCCAGAAACCCGCATCCTGCAATGCGGCACCAACGCGGAAAATATTGTGATAGCTGCCAATAACCCAGATCGCGCCATTGGGTTTCAGCAGACGCCGCGCGGCTTTCAGCCATTCGCGGGTAAACTTGTCATAGACGGCAAAGCTGGAAAACTGGTCCCACGCATCATCGACTGCATCCACCTTTGAATTGTCGGGACGATGCAAGTCGCCACGCAACTGCAGGTTATAGGGGGGATCTGCAAAGATAAGGTCCACCGACTCTGCCGGAAGCGCATTCATCGCTTCGATACAGTCGCCAGAAATGATCGTGTTTAAAGGGAGTGCTGCCGCACCCTTGGTCATCGTCTTCATAATAGCTGCCTCTTGCCCGGCACATTGTGTGCTCTTGGTTATCCACAAGATGCCCCGACAGACGATTCCTGGTCAATTTCTTTTTTGAATCAAGTGGTTAGTTATTTATCTTGATACAACATGTTGTGTACGGGTTTGAACAAACGTCTATGGTGTGGGGTCACACCAATTTTCTGCAACGCCTCCATGTGCTTTTTCGACCCGTATCCCATGTTGGTTTCCCAGCCATATCCGGGGTGCTGTTGCGCCAAGGACAACATGACACAATCTCGACATATTTTGGCCGCAATTGAGGCCGCGGAAATCGACTGCGACCGGGCGTCTCCCTTGATCACGGTTTCGGCAGGCAAGGTCAGATCGCGCGGGATCATATTGCCGTCGATCAACGCATAATCGGCGGGGGTCTTCAGCCCCTCCAGCGCGCGCAGCATGGCAAGGTGGCTCGCCCTCAGGATGTTGAGCTCTTCAATCTCTTCGACCGAGGCATGGGCAACGCTGACATCCGCAACCTGCAAAAGCTCTTCATACAGGCGCTCTCGGGCAGGTTTGGTCAGCTTTTTTGAATCGTTCAGCCCCTCGGGAATGCGATCCGGGTCCAGCACCACCGCAGCGGCAGTGACCGGCCCCGCCAAGGGCCCGCGCCCCACCTCGTCCACGCCGGCGACCCGCTCAAAGCCGCGCGCATGGGCGGCCCGTTCAAATTCAAAATCTGGTTTCATGACCCGTGAAAACCCCAACCCGCGCCAAAGCTCAAGCCCCGCCCAAGCGAATTGTGACCTTGCGAAGACTGCGATGTCACAATCGCTAAAGATATCCACAGCACATAAGAAAGGGAGGGATGCCCGAACATCCCTCCCTTCCCCACCCGAGAGCATCGAAATACCCCCGGTATTGGCACGCTGAGATTAACCGCGCGCCAAACTGTATCCCGCGCCGCGCAGGCAGCGGGCGTCATATCCATAGCGAGTGCCCCGATGGGTCCGGATCTGCTGCGCGCATTGCTGCGGCAGACGGTTGGCATGACGGAAATTATTCTCAAGACAGCGGCGGCCGAACATCAGCACCTGACCGCGACGCGTGTCGAAGCTCTGGAAACACTGTTTGGGCAGCAGCTTGGCATTGGCATGGGTGTGATGCTGCTTGCGCTTGTAGCCCTTGGGCAGCGGACGCGGCTCTACCCGGTGGCGCGATTGCGGCGCGCGGTAGACGGGCACGCGCTCGGCCCGTTGAGGGCGTGGGGCGCGGTACACAGTGTTTGGCGCATGGCGGTGCTTTGATACTTCCTGCCGGGCACGTTCCTCGTCGCGCTTGTTCTTGTCGTGAATGATCTTGCCGACAATGGCCACGCCCAGAATACCGACCGCGATTTTCGCCAGATCCCTGTTGCGGTCGCCCGCGGCGGCGGGTGCAGCAGTAAAGGCGGTGATAGCGACGGCTGCGGCTGCAATCGAGGCGATGAATTTATGGTGCAATGTAAAGCGCATTGTCTGATCCTTTCGGTTGGGGGCAACATGGGAAGCACCCCATGCAAAGCCATCAAGAGCGAGGCCGTGGGATCAAACTGGCCGCACCCCCTCAGACAGGCAATAACACCCCCCTGTTATCGAATAACAAAGCGGTACAGACCCAATGGATATTGAATATCCGCCCGGATAGGCGCAGTCTGATCGTCATGAAACACATCCTCCTTTCCCTGGCTGCTGCGGGGCTTCTGGCCCTCTCCGCCCCCTCTGCCCAAGCGGCGGAATGTTTTGCCGACTACAAGGCAAAGCAGGAAAACCCCTTGCGCCTGCATTATGGTGTGGCGCAAGTATCCGGTGACTGCAGCCGTGCCTCGGCGCAGGCCCAATTGACGGACCGGCTGGCTGCAAATGGCTGGACGTTGCTGACGATCGTCTCTGTCTTTGGCAAGGATGGCCTAAACCAAAGGAAAGCGAGTGCCGGACCAAATTTCCTCCGCTTCTGAGATGCGCCGCACGGGCGGGCGTTTTGTCGGCGGTGGTATCGCGGCCGTCGTGGCGATCATTCTGATCGGCGCAGGGCTGTTGCTATGGGCCCTGCCCGACGCCAATGCCTTTAACGCGCAAGTCGAACGCATCTTTGTCGAGAACGACGACCTGACGACTCAAGCCGAAATCAAACTGCTTGAAATTCTCGCACAATCGGGCACCGCGTTTTCCGAAACCCTGTCGAGCTACCGGATCGTGATCATCGTGCTGCTGGTCTTTGCGACGGCCATGCTGGTCGCGGCGCTGGTGTTCCTGATCATGCTCGTGGGCTTCAACCGCCGCATGGCGCAGATCGAACGGGTGGGGATACAAGTAAACTCGCTCCTGATCAGCCGCGAGGAAAACACCGTCTATCTCAACAACCTCGGCTTCAAACTGACCGCCGCCGCGATGGAAACGATGTCGGTCCTTGCCGAAGCGCGCATGGATGACGACGTGCTCTCAGGCTCCGAGATCGAGGGCATGATCTCGGGCCGGACCGCCGCTGACTGCGACGAAGCAGCAGGGGCCACGCGCATCAAACGTCTGCGCGATACATTGGGCAACCAGATCGTGTCGGAACTGCTGGTCAAGAATATCGCGCGGCGCGGCTATATGCTGGCCATCGACAAAGACGTGATCAAGGTCATCTGACCGCTTCATTTTGCCCTGAAAACTCCGGGGGAGTCGCGCCTGCGCGACGGGGGCAGCGCCCCCCCTGCCCGGTCTCGTGTCATCCGCGACATTCACCCCCGCCTTGTCGACCCGCGCTTTTTCAGCTCCACGCCGAGCCGGATATGCGGCGTTTGGATGGCCGCGCGGTCAGCGATTGCGTCCCGAAGCAGGGTCATTGCCCCTGCGCCGACCTCATAGCGCGGCGTCGCGACAGAGGTAATGCCCGGGTTCAGGTGCCGCGACATTTCAAGGTCGTTGAAGCCGCAGATACCCAGATCGTTGGGGACGTTGATGCGACGGCGTTCGGCCTCGAACAGCGCGCCGGCGGCGAGGTCGTCATTATTGCAGAACACAGCATCGGTGTCTGGCGCTTGCGCAAGAAGATCGCTCAGCAGTTGCCCGCCCATACCCACCGAGGACGGGTGGGTCGTCGTGATCACGCGGATCGGGTCATACACACCGCGCGCCTGCGCTTCGGCTGTGAAACCCGCAAGCCGCGCCTGCGAGCGCGGGTCCATTCGCGCGCCCAGAAATCCAGGCTTTTTGTACCCCGCATCGATCAAGTGCCGCGTGCCTTCGACCGCACCATCGTAGTGTGAGAACCCGATCATGAGGTCAATCGGAGAGTCCGACACGTCCATAATCTGCACGACGGGACAGGGGGCGGACTTGAGCAGGGTCCGTGCTGCGTCGGTTTGGTCGATCCCTGCCACAATCAGCCCCGCCGGACGCTGACGCAGGAAGGTACGCAAAAGGTTTTCTTCTTTGCTGGGGCTATAGCGGAAATTACCGATTTGCACCGATAGGCCTGACCCGTCGATCACATCGTAAACGCCGCGCAAGACGTCAGAAAACACCGCGTTGGTCAGCGATGGGACCAGCAGACCCACCACATTTGTTCGCTCGGACGCAAGCGCCGAAGCGGCTTGATCCGGTACATACCCAAGCAGTTCGATCGCCGCCTGAACCTTCTTTCGCACACCGGCCGAGACCATGTCGGGGGCACGAATCGTCCGTGATACTGTGATAGCGCTGACACCGGCCTCTGCCGCGACTTCATTCAACGTAACCCGCTTGTATTTAGTGTTCTTTTCCATGTGATAAAACCTATCACGTGCACATGTCCTTGTGAATAGTTGACAGATGACAGCGCTGTCATTAGCGTCCACCCATCGTCACCGTTTACGGTCACGACTTTTTAGGGAGGATAAACACATGCGCTTTACCGCTAGGCTTCTGGCCGCAACCGCACTTGTCAGCGCCGGGCTGGCCGGTGCCGTTGCTGCACAAGATTTTTCGCTCAAGTTCCAGTCATCTGATCCGGCAGGCAACGCCAACTTCTTGCTGCAGCAAGAATGGGCCAAAGACGTCGCCGCCAAAACCGACGGCCGCGTCGAGGTCGATCTGCTGCCAGTTGAAACAATCGTCGCCCATACTGAATCTCAGGATGCCGTGGCGGCTGGCATTATTGATGGCCACGTCACTGATACCTCTTATTTCGCAGGGAAAGAGCCGGCGTTTGGCCTGATTGCCAATCCGGTCGGGGCATGGTCAGACCCGCAGCAGATGTTCGACTTTATGGAGAACGGCGGCGGCAATGAACTGATGAACGAAATGCTTGAACCCTACGGTTTGCATTTCATCGGCGCGACGACCCCCGGCCTCGAGGCGTTTCTGTCGAAGGTGCCGCTAGACGGTGTGGACGATCTGAAGGGGCTGAAAATGCGCGCCCCCGAAGGCATGGTGCAGAAAGTCTTTGCCGCGGCGGGCGCGTCTCCGGTCAACCTGCCTGGCTCCGAGGTGTTCACCTCGCTTGACAAGGGCGTGATCGACGCGGCGGATTATACCGTCTTCTCGACCAACCACGCGCAGGGCATGCATGACGTGGCGAACCATCCGGTATATCCCGGCTTCCACTCCATGCCGCTGGTCGAGGTGTCGATCAACAAAGGTGTATGGGATTCGATGCCCGAGGATATCCAAAGCGCATTGGTGGAGTCCGTAAAAGACTTCCGGCAGCTCCAGGTGTCGACCTTGGCCGAACGTGACATGGCCGCGGTGAAAGAAGCCGAAGCCAACGCCGATATCACCGTGCACAATTGGTCCGACGAAGAGCGTGCGAAATTCCGCGCCTTTGCCAAGACCGAATGGGAGAAAGCGGCCGAGGCATCCGACGCATCGCGCAAGGTCTATGACACGCTGACCGCCTATCTCGAAGAAAACGGGCTGCTGAAATAAGCGCCGAAGCACCAGCACCCTTCCGGACAGACCGGAGGGGTGAACGCTCGGGAGGGGCACATGCAAGACAGGACAGATCCCAACGTCGCGGCCAGCGCACCCGTGGATATTGACGCACCCAAGGGGGCGATCCCAGAGGCCGGGCTGCTAGGGCGCGGCATCGACCGGATCGGCATCCTTTTTGCCTTTGCGATCCTCGCCTCTGCCGCGATCCTCGGGATCGAGGTGGTCTTGCGCTATGTCTTTGACGCCCCGACGATCTGGGCGCATGAGACGGTGATCTTTCTGAACGCCACCGCCTTTGTTTACGGGGGGCTTTATGTGGTATCGCGGGATGCGCATATCCGTGTGGTCCTGATCTATGATTACCTATCAGCCCCGTGGCGGCGCATTTTCAATGTGGTGATTTCGCTGGTCTGCCTCGTGGCGACAGCCTTCTTCGGCTGGGCCGCATGGCAAAGCCTTGTGCGTGCGGTCTGGACGCCAACCGGTGCGATCCGGCTGGAAAGCAGTGGCAGCGCATGGGATCCACCCACGCCGGGGATGCTTAAAATCTTTCTCTTTACAATTCTCGTGGTCATGGCCGTGCAGTTCGCTGTGCTTGCTTGGAACTACATGACAAAACAGGACCGGTGATGGACCTTCTCACAGCGCTGTTCGACTTTAAGGCCATGGGGATCGAAGTGGCGACAGGGGCGATGTTCGTCACCTTGTTCCTGCTGCTGATCACCGGCATGCCACTGGCTTTCGTGACCCTGCTCGTGGCGCTAATCTTTGCGCTTGGCTGGTTCGGGCCAATGGCCGTGCCGTTGATCACCAGCCGCATCTTCAGCTTCGTCAATTCCTTCGTCTTCGTGTCCGTACCGATGTTCGTATTGATGGCCGCGATCCTGGATCGGTCGGGCATTGCACGCGATCTTTTCGACGCCATGCGCGTGGTCGGTGGCCGTCTGCGGGGCGGCATCGCGATCCAGACTTTGCTGGTCGCCGTGGTGCTGGCCGCAATGTCCGGCATCATCGGGGGCGAGGTGGTGCTGCTGGGTCTGCTGGCGCTACCCCAGATGTTGCGGCTTGGCTATGACCGGCGTCTGGCCATCGGCGTCTGCTGCGCGGGCGGGGCCTTGGGGACAATGGTGCCCCCGTCCATCGTGTTGATTATCTATGGTCTGACGGCGTCCGTCTCTATCGGGGATCTGTTCACCGCGTCCTTCCTGCCCGGTCTGATGCTGGCAAGCTTCTATATCATCTACGTGCTGGTGCGGGCCTACATGAACCCCGACATCGCCCCGATCCCGGAACCGGACGAGACCTCGACAGCCGAGAAGATGCGTCTGCTCAAAGGGTTGATCTTGCCAATCATGGTGGTGATCTTTGTGCTGGGGTCGATCTATGGCGGCATTGCCTCGGTCACCGAAGCCTCTGCCATCGGGGTGATCGGCGTGACCCTGTCCACAATGATCCGCGGCGAATTCACCACAGAACTGATGGTGGGCGCGGCCAAGCGGACCCTCGCGACCGTCGGGATGATCGTCTGGATCGGGATCGGTGCCTCGGCACTGGTCGGGGTCTTTAACCTGATGGGGGGCATCACCTTTGTCTCTAACCTGATCACCGGCGTGTCCGACAATCCAACCGTGATCGTCTTGTTCATGATGGCGATCCTCTTTGTCCTTGGGATGTTTCTGGACTGGGTAGGGATTGCACTGCTGACCATGCCGATCTTTGTCCCGATCATTCGCGATCTTGGTCTTGATCCTGTGTGGTTCGGTGTGGTCTTCGCCATGAACATGCAGGTCAGCTTCCTGTCGCCGCCCTTTGGTCCCGCCGCCTTCTATCTCAAGTCGGTGACACCACCCGATATCTCTTTGGGAGAGATCTTCCGTTCTCTCCTGCCCTTCATTGCCCTTCAAATCCTCGCGCTTGCTATTCTCATTGCCTTCCCTGGCGTGACCGGCCGCTGAAAGACGAATTATGACCGACACCAAATCTCTGCGCTCCCGTAAGTGGTTCGACAATCTCGACGATCCGGAGATGACCGCGCTCTATATTGAACGCTACCTGAACTACGGGCTCACGCTTGAAGAACTGCGGTCAGGCAAGCCGGTGATCGGGATCGCGCAGACCGGCAGTGACCTGAGCCCTTGCAACCGCCACCATATCGAGCTGGCCAAACGGACCCGCGACGGGATCATCGCCGCCGGGGGCATCCCGATGGAGATTCCGGTGCATCCTATCCAGGAAACCGGCAAGCGTCCGACCGCGATGCTGGACCGTAACCTCGCCTATCTTAGCCTCGTCGAAAGCCTGTATGGCTATCCGATCGACGGCGTCGTGCTGACCATTGGCTGTGACAAAACCACGCCGGCGCTGCTGATGGCAGCGGCGACGGTGGGCATGCCCGCCCTGGCCTTTTCGGTCGGGCCGATGCTGAACGGCTGGCACCGAGGCGAACGTGCAGGATCGGGGTCGGTGATCTGGCAGGCGCGGCAAGAGCTGGCGGCCGGCACAATCGACGCCGAAGAATTCCTCGAGATCGCGGCCTCTTCCGCCCCCTCGGTCGGGTTCTGCAACACGATGGGCACCGCGTCGACGATGAACTCCCTGTCAGAGGCTTTGGGCATGCAACTGCCCGGCGTTGCCTCTATCCCCGCACCTTACCGCGAACGCGGGCAAGCAGCCTATCATACGGGAAAACGTATCGTTGATATGGTCCATGCAGACCTGCGCCCGGCCCAGATCATGACGCGCGAAGCCTTCGAGAATGCCATCGTCGTCAACTCCGCGCTTGGCGGTTCAACAAACGCGCCGATCCACCTCAATGCCATCGCCGCGCATCTTGGCATCGCGCTGAGCAACACTGATTGGGAGGAATTCGGCCACGCCGTGCCACTCCTCGTCAATATGCAGCCGGTCGGCACCTATCTGGGCGAAGACTTCCACCGCGCGGGGGGCACAGCCGCTGTGATCGGTGAATTGTTGCGGGCCGGGCTTTTGCCACATCCCGATGCGCTGACTGTGACCGGTCAAACGATCGCCGAACTCTACACCGACACGCCGATCCTTGATGAGGATGTGATCCGCCGCGCGGCGTCACCGTTGAAACCCAATGCGGGTTTCCTGAACATGCGCGGCAACCTGTTCGACAGCGCCTTGATGAAAACCTCTGCCATCGACGCGGGCTTTCGGGCGCGCTATTTCTCGAACGCACAAGAGGCTTTTGAAGGCCGTGTCGCGGTATTCGACGGGCCAGAAGACTTTCACGCCCGCATCGATGACCCCGCGTTGGGGCTGACCGACGACAGTGTTCTGGTGATGCGTGGCGCAGGGCCTAAGGGCTATCCCGGCGGGGCCGAGGTGGTGAACATGCGCCCGCCCAGCTATCTGATCAAACAGGGCGTCCGCGCCCTGCCATGTATCGGCGACGGGCGGCAGTCGGGCACCTCTGGCTCGGCGTCGATCCTTAATGCGTCGCCCGAAGCTGCGGATGGGGGCGGGCTTGCGCTGTTGCAAGACGGCGATCCGATCCGCATTGACCTGAAACAGCGCCGCGTTGATGTGCTGCTGGACGAAACCGAGCTTGCCGCGCGCCGCACGGCCCTTGACGCTGCGGGGGGCTATGCGCAGCCGGAAAGCCAATCCCCTTGGCAAGAGATCTTCCGCGAGAAAGTACGCCCCTTCTCCGAAGGTATGGTCTTTGAAGGTGCTACCGAATACCGCGACATCACCAGCCGCGGCCTGCCGCGCAACAACCACTAACCCATGCGCGACTTCGATATTATCTGCATTGGCGAACCGCTGGTCGAGTTCAACCAGATCAACGGGACGCAGTGGCATCAGGGGTTCGGTGGTGACGTGTCAAACGTCGCCATTGCCGCTGCCCGTCTCGGCGCGCGCAGCGCCATCGCAACGCGCTTGGGCGACGACGGTTTCGGGCAAGAGCTTCGCAATCTTTGGAGCCGCGAGGGCGTCGATGCCTCCTGCGTTGCGACGGACGCATCAGCTCCGACGGGGCTCTACTTCGTGCGGCACGGGTCAGATGGGCACCGGTTCGAATATCGTCGCGCAGGCTCTGCTGCCAGCCGAATGACCGCAGACAGCTTGCTTGTCGAGGCCATAGAGCGCGCCCGGTTCACCCATCTGTCCGGCATCACTCTGGCGATCAGTGCCAGCGCGCGCGATGCCGGTCTGGAGGCGATGCGTATCGCACGGGCGGCCGGACGGCAGGTGTCTTTCGATCCGAACTTGCGGCTAGCGCTCTGGCCCCTTGAGCAAGCCCGTTCCGTGATTACCCAAGCGCTCGGGCTAGCAGATATCGCGCTGCCGGGTCTGGATGACGCGCGCCAGATTACGGGTCTGGACACCCCCGAAGACATTGTGCGGGCATTTCATAAAATGGGGCCGGACGTAGTCGCCCTGACCCTCGGAGAGGACGGCGCGCTTTTGGGGCACGCCGGAACGATAACGCATATTCCCGGCGTTCGGGTCACAGCCGTCGACGCCACAGGTGCCGGAGACTGTTTCGACGGGGCTTTCCTGACCCGCCTGTCAAAAGGCGACACCCCCGAAGCCGCATGCCGCTACGCCGTCGCGGCCTCTGCGCTGTCAGTCCAGGGCTATGGGGCCGTCGCCCCGCTGCCCACAGTTGCCGACATGGCGGCGGGTTAAGCGAACGCCTGCGCGACGGGGGCCGCGCCCCCTCTGGACACTCCGTGATGCTTGACCCTAGGGTACGCCGAAACAGCACCAAGGATCATGCCCATGCCAGCCCCCTTCAACGCGTTCAAACAGGCTTTGAAACAAGGCGATACCGTCTTTGGCTGCTGGCTGGGTCTTGCGGACACCTATAGCGCCGAACTGATGGGGACCGCCGGTTTTGACTGGCTGGTGATCGACGGGGAACACGCGCCGAACGACCTGCGCTCTATCATGGCGCAGCTTCAGGTGCTTGAAGCCTCTGACAGCCATCCGGTCGTACGCGTCCCCGTGGGGGAGACCTATTTGATCAAACAGATGCTGGATGCGGGGGCGCAGACCCTGCTGGTGCCTATGGTGGATAACGCCGATCAGGCCCGCCAACTGGTGCGCGATGTCACCTATCCGCCTCACGGCGACCGCGGCGTCGGCTATGCGCTGACCCGTGCCGCGCGTTTCTCGCAGATCGCGGATTACGGCACCACGGCGGATGATGAGATCTGCCTGCTGGTGCAGGTCGAAAGCGTGAAGGGCCTTGAGAACCTGAATGCGATCCTCGCGGTCGACGGGATCGACGGCGTGTTCATCGGCCCTGCGGATCTGGCGGCTGATATGGGGTACATGGGCAATGCGCTCCACCCCGATGTACAAGACGCGATCATGACCGCGCTGCACAAGATCCACGCGGCGGGCAAGGCACCGGGCATCTTGTCGACCCACGACGACATGACCCGCGACGCGCTTGAGGCCGGGGCGCAGTTTGTTGCGGTCGGGGCGGATGTTCTGCTGCTCAGCCACGCGGCGCAAGCGCTTGCGGGCAAATGGCGTGACACACTGACATGACACGCGGGGTAGCTTTGTTGGGGCTGGGCTATGTGCTCAGCCAGTTTTTCCGTGCCTTTCTGGCCGTGCTCAGCCCATCACTGCGCGTTGATCTGGGGGCCACGCCCGAAGACCTCGCCTTTGCGTCGGGGCTTTGGTTCTTCTCCTTTGCGGCGATGCAACTGCCTGTGGGATGGGCGCTGGATACGGTCGGGCCGCGGCGCACGGCGGCCAGCTTGCTGCTGGTGGGCGGGGGCGGCGGGGCGGCTTTGTTCGCGGTGGCGACGCAGCCGCTGCACATCAATCTGGCGATGGTCCTGATCGGGATCGGCTGTGCGCCGGTGTTGATGGGAGCCTACTATATCTTTGCGCGTGAATTCGCACCAAGCCGCTTTGTCGTGCTCGCCTCTGTCATGGTGGGCATCGGCACCCTTGGCAATCTCGTTGCATCCTATCCGATGGCGATTGCGGCGGAAACGATCGGCTGGCGCGCGTCGCTTTGGGGGCTTTGCGCCATCACCACGCTGACGGCGATTGGCATCTGGAGCGTCGTGCGCGACCCCGCCACCCCCGAAGGGGAGCAACGCGGCAGCCTACTTGGCGTGTTCAAGATCAAGGCGCTGTGGTTCATCTTTCCCATCATGAGCGTCAGCTACGCCCAAGTCGGCGCGTTGCGCGGGCTCTGGATCGGTCCCTATTTCGAGGATGTCTTTGCCGCGAACGCTCACCAGATCGGCTGGGCGACCCTATTGATGGGGATCGCGATGGTGGCAGGCAGCCTCGCCTATGGCCCGCTGGACCGCGTGATCGGCAGCACGAAATGGGTGATTGTCGGGGGCACGGCGCTGAACCTCGCGGCCTTGGTGGCGCTTATGCTTTTCCCCGACAGTGGCATCATTCTTGCCACCGCGCTGATGGCCGCTGTCGGTTTCTTTGGCGCGACCTATGCGGTGATCATCGCCCACGGCCGCAGCTTTATGCCGCCGCAGCTCGTCGGGCGGGGCATGACCCTGTTGAACCTGTGCAGCATTGGCGGCGTTGGCGTGGCGCAGTTCCTGTCGGGGCGCGTCTATGCCACCAGCCAGCCCGCCGTCACCGCGCAGGCCCCCTATGTGATGATTTTCACCCTGTTTGCCGCGCTCATGGCAGCGGGTCTATTCGTCTACCTGTTTTCCCGCGATGCAGGCGAATAGGCCACGCCCCCTTCCCCCGCGGGCCCAAGCGGTATAAGAGGCCCGCACCATCACATTTTAGTATTGGAGTTTTAAGATGGGTTATCGCGTCGTCATCGCGGGTGCCACAGGCAATGTGGGCCGTGAAATGCTGAACATTCTGGCCGAGCGCCACTTCCCTGTAGACGAGATCGTGGCACTTGCCTCGCGCAAGTCTATGGGATCCGAAGTCAGCTTTGGCGACAAGACGCTCAAGACGAAAGACTTGGATACGTTCGACTTCACGGGCTGGGATATGGCGCTGTTCGCCGTCGGTTCGGAAGCGACCAAAAAATACGCGCCCAAGGCCGCCAAGGCCGGTTGCGTGGTCATCGATAACTCGTCGCTGTACCGCTACGATCCCGATATCCCGCTGATCGTGCCAGAGGTGAACGCCGACGCGATCCACGATTATTCCAAGAAAAACATCATCGCGAACCCGAATTGCTCGACCGCGCAGATGGTTGTCGCGCTCAAGCCGCTGCACGACCGCGCCACGATCAAACGTGTTGTCGTGTCGACCTACCAGTCGGTGTCCGGTTCGGGCAAAGACGGCATGGACGAACTTTGGGACCAGACCAAATCGATCTACAACCCCACCGACGACAAGCCCGCGAAGAAATTTACCAAACAGATCGCCTTTAACGTGATCCCGCATATCGACGTCTTTATGGATAGCGGTGACACGAAAGAAGAGTGGAAGATGATGGTAGAGACGAAGAAAATCGTCGATCCCAAAATCAAGGTCACAGCGACCTGTGTCCGCGTTCCGGTCTTCGTGGGCCACGCCGAATCGATCAACATCGAGTTCGAAGAGCATCTGGACGAGAACGAGGCCCGCGACATCCTGCGCGAAGCCCCCGGTATCATGGTGATCGATAAGCGCGAAGACGGTGGCTATGTCACCCCCGTTGAATGTGCGGGCGATTTCGCAACCTTCATCAGCCGCATCCGTCAGGACAGCACGATCGACAACGGTCTGAACCTGTGGTGTGTCAGCGACAACCTGCGCAAGGGTGCCGCATTGAACGCCGTGCAAATCGCGGAACTGCTGGGCCGCGAAGTGTTGAAAAAAGGCTAAGCGCCCCCTGATCTTTATGTCGGGAAAGGCCAGTGCGATGCGCTGGCCTTTTTCATGTCCGGCATGTTCAGATCAACGCTGCCGCGGGCGCTTTGGCCATCAGGCGGCGCTCTGTTCGTCTGACAGCGTGGCAAAGTCGAACCACAGCTCTTGTTGCCGGTATCCGCCCTTGATCAGATGTCCGCGTCGCAGCACCTCGGGAAACTCATCGGCCCAGTCACGGTAGCGGTCATTGCTCACGACAACCGCCCCCATCTCACGCGCGGCGGTCAGGATGAAGGGATCGGCCGGCGATCCGCTTGGCACGACCATCACCTGATCCACCGGCAGCTTCAGCATCGCCGCCAGCGCCGCATCATCTTTGTAAGCGTTCGTCAGCAGATGCCCTGCGTTGGCATCAAAGACCACGCCTGTCTTGAAGCCAAGGTCTTTCAGGGTCCGCACCACGTCCTGCACTGGCGTGATCAGCGGCGTGCCGCCCCACCAGTACATGACGTTTGACCCGTCAATCACCACTGCCCCACGGGCACTGCGCCGGGATTGCCCCGCCAACCAGACCCGCGCCTCCCGCAGGAGCAAGATGGCGCTGGCGATGGCACAAGGCCCCGCCAGCAAAACCAGATCCCCCCAAACCGGCTGGGAGGTCGCGATGACCGTACCAATGATCGACACGGTCAGCAAAAGCGCAGGAACGATCACGCGCAGGTGCCGCCGGAACCGTCCCTGTCAGACCAGCCCATTATACGGGCCGGAACATCTCTTTATCGGCGCTATAGCACTCAAGCCCGCCCTCGCCGATGTTGTGCCACAGGCCGTGCAACGTCAGCTCGCCCGCTTTGACCTGCTGCGCCACAAAGGGGAACGTCATCAGGTTCTCAAGAGAGGTCATAACAGCGTGCTTCTCAAGCTGGCGCGCCTGCTCTTTCGGGTCTTCGATGTCCGATACCGCATCGTATTTCGGGCGCAGGATATCCATCCACCGACCGACAAAGCTGTCTTTGGCATCCAGCGCTGGCGCGTTGCCTTTGCACATGTCCAGACAGCCCTGCACACCGCCACAGCTGGAGTGACCCAACACGATAACATGCGCGACCTTCAACGACTGAACCGCATATTCAACCGCGGCCGACGTCCCGTGCTGCTGCCCGTCAGGCTGGTAAGGTGGCACCAAGTTGGCGATATTACGGTGAATAAAGAATTCACCCTGATCCGCCCCAAAGATCGATGTTACATGCACGCGGCTATCGCAGCACGAAATGATCATCGCACGAGGATGCTGCCCGTCGGTGGCCAAACGGCGGTACCATGCCTCGTTTTCAGCGTAACTGGTTGCTTTCCATCCGTGATACCGTTGAACCAGATAATTCGGGAGCGGTTTCGCGTTATCCATCTCTGTCTCGCCTTTACTAAATTTTAGCCAAAATACTCTGAATTCGCATCGTATTCGAGCGAAAACGCACACGGCCGTAAACGAATTGGACATCAATTGGCCGACATAGTGCAGATGCGCTGTGGGGGCGTAATGATGAGGTGACTCTAATGTATGTATTGCAAATGCGGCCAGTCGAACAAGTCCGCGTAGATCAGGAACGTCTGGGTATCCTGTATGACCAACTGGGTGAATCAGGGGCCGAAGATGTCGTCTGTCGCGCGATGGAGGAATTGGCCCTGCGCATGTCCCACTGCGACCGTCTGTATCAGGCATCCAACTGGCTTGAGCTGCGTAAAAACTGCCGGTCGCTGATTGCGATTGCCGAACAGGTGGGGCTGCAAAAGCTGGCAAACGTCGCGGGGGATGTGATCTGCGCGATTGACCAGAACAGTCACGTCGCGATCGGGGCGACGCTCACGCGGCTGATCCGCATCGGCGAACGGTCGCTGACCGCGATCTGGGACACGCAGGATGTGACCCTTTGACGGGCTTGCAGCGCCACAGGATACGTCTAGGCTGCGCGCGACTATCACGCACGAAAGGCCCAGCCCTATGTTCGCTCTCTTCGCCGATCCCTCCGCCGCTGCGATCCCGCTGCATCTGATTGCGTCCGATGCCCTGCCTGACTGGCTCGACGGGCAATCCGATGCCACACGCACTTGGGTCGCGGCACAGGGGTTTACCGGCGCGTTGGGGCAGGCGTTGACGCTGCCGGGCGAAGATGGCGCGCTGCGCATGGCTCTGGCGGGCTACGGCACGGCCAGCGCCCGCAAACGGGGGCGCTTCCATCTGGCAGGTGCCGCGGCAAAGCTGCCCAAGGGCGACTATGAACTGCACGCCGACCTGCCCGCGGCAGAGCTCGCGGTGGAGGCTCTGGGGTGGCTGCTCGCGTCCTATCGGTTTGACCGCTATGCCACGCAATCGCCGATGGCCGCCCGCCTTGTTGCGCCCGCTGGGATCGACGCCGATCACATCCGCGCCCTCGCCGAAGGGGAAATGCTGACCCGCGACCTGATCAACACGCCCGCCTCGGATATGGGCCCGCCCGATCTGGAAGCCGCAACGCGCAAACTGGCAGATCAACACGGGGCGCGGATCTCTGTCATCACGGGCGACGATCTGTTGGCACAGAACCTGCCGCTGATCCATACCGTCGGCCGCGCCGCCGACCGCGCGCCCCGGCTGATCGACCTGACCTGGGGCAAAACCGGGAAAAAGCTGACGCTGGTGGGCAAAGGCGTGTGTTTTGACACCGGTGGGCTGAACCTGAAACCCGGCGCGTCGATGGGTCTGATGAAAAAGGACATGGGTGGCGCGGCGGCGGTGCTGGGTCTGGCGCATATGATCATGGCCACGGGGATGGACCTGCAACTGCGCGTGCTGATCCCCGCGGTTGAAAATTCGGTCTCTGGCAATGCTTTCCGACCCCAAGACATCCTGACCTCACGCAAGGGCCTCACGGTCGAGATCAACAATACCGATGCCGAAGGCCGGTTGGTGCTGGCCGATGCGCTGGCACTGGCGGACGAGGACAAGCCCGACCAGATTATCTCTATGGCGACGCTGACCGGTGCCGCACGAGTCGCCGTGGGCCCCGATCTGGCCCCCTATTTCAGCGACGATCCCGATTTCGTCGCCGCGTTGGAATCCGCTGCCGCCACCCACGCCGACCCTGTCTGGCGTATGCCTTTCCACACGCCCTACGAGCCGCTGATCGAACCCGGTATCGCCCATCTGGATAACGCCCCCTCTGGCGGGTTCGCGGGCTGTATCACCGCCGCGCTGTTTCTGCGTCGCTTCGTCACCGACAGCCCCTATGCGCATTTCGACATCTACGGCTGGCAACCAAGCGCCGCCCCTGCCCGCGCCAAAGGCGGCGTGGGTCAGGCCACACGCGCGCTGCATGCCAGCCTCGGGGCGATCTTGTCAGAATGACCGACCGACGCCTGCATCCCGACCCCGAGCGGATCACTGAAAAGACAGCGGCGCAGATCACCCTACCGGTCGTTGATCTGAACCGCAGCCCCGACGGCCCCCGCGACCGGCAAGCGCTTTACGGTGAGGCGCTGACCGTGCTTCATCGCACCGATGGCGCCGCCTATGTGCAACTGACCAAGGATAGCTACTGCGGTTACATATCCGAAACCGCCATCGGCCCTGCGGTCCGCCCGACTCACGTCGTCACCGCACCCGCCACCCACGCCTATACGCGTGCCGATCTGAAATCACCGGATGTCAGCAGCCTCAGCTTTGGCAGCCGCGTTGTGGTGACGGGAACGGAAGGCCGATTTGCCCAGACCTCGCTTGGCCATATCCCGACCCAGCACCTCGCCCCGCTGCCGCACGCTTTCCCGGACCCCGCCGCCGTCGCGGAGCTGTTTCTCGGCACGCCCTACCTCTGGGGCGGGAACAGCCGCTGGGGGATCGATTGCTCGGGCCTCGTTCAGGCCGCCTTCCTCGCCTGTGGCATTCCCTGCCCCGGTGACAGCGACCAGCAGCAGACCAGCTTTGCCGACACCGTGGCAAGTGCAGGCCCCGTCCCGCGCGACATCCAACGCAATGACCTTCTGTTCTGGAAAGGCCATGTGGCGCTGGTCCTCGACCCCGCCACCATGATCCACGCCAATGCGCATCATATGGCCGTCACCCGCGAACCCATCCAGAACGCGTTGACCCGTATCGCCAAAACCGACGGCCCGCTGACCGGGCACAAACGGCTCAGCCCTTCCAAATGGCCTTAAATCCATCCGCCCCCTCGACCAGCGCGGCGGTCTAGGTGTCGACGGCGCGGATCATCTTGCGTTCCAGCACGCGCAGCACGGCAGCCAGATCCTGACCGCGGCGCAGCACCTGCCCATTGGCCCCGATCACCGCGTACATCCCTTGCTTCAACCGCAGCTTGGGACGTTTCTCGATCCGGTAAAGCGGCATCTCTGCAGTGCGTCTGAAGATTGAAAACACCGCGACCTCGCGCAGCGAAGAGATTCCATAGTCGCGCCATTCCCCCGCCGCGACCATGCGCCCATAAAGCGACAGGATCGGGCCAAGTTCCGTCCGGTGAAAGGAAACCTGTTCGGGCGCGCGTTCATTCTGCGGGTGTGAGGGATGAATATGCACTGTCATGTTTTGACAGTTGCGCCCTTCGCCGCTCAAATCAAGAGAGCCGCCGATCAATTCTCTTGAAAGCGTTACATTATCTATGCAAGCATCCAAATTGTGAAACATAAAGGCCCGCCATGACCCCGCAACTCCGCGCCGAAAAATCCGCCGCTGCCATGTGGTCCACCGATACGGCCAGCCAGTCTTTGGGGATGCGCATCGACCATATCGCCCCCGGCGCGGCGGATCTGTCGATGGTGGTCACCGCGGCCATGTTGAACGGCCACGGCATCGCCCACGGCGGGTATATCTTCACCCTCGCCGACAGCGCCTTTGCCTTTGCCTGCAACAGCTACAACCAGCTTGCCGTCGCCCAGCAAAACCAGATTTCCTACCTCGCACCGGGGAAGGCTGGCGAACGGCTGCACGCGGCGGCGCGCGAACAATCCAGAACCGGACGCTCCGGCGTCTATGACGTGACAGTCACGGGGGAGGACGGGCGCACCATCGCCTTGTTCCGTGGCCTGTCACGCACCATCAAAGGCCACCATTTCGAGGAGGAAATGACCCCATGAAAGACCTCACGCCTGCCCGATCATCGCTTGACCCGATCGAGCTTGCCAGCCGCGATGAAATCAGCGCCCTGCAATTGGAGCGGCTGAAAAAATCCCTGCACCACGCCTATGCGAATGTGCCTTTCTACCGTCAAAGCTTTGATGCCGCAGGGGTCCACCCCGACGATCTGAACGACCTGAGCGATCTGGCGAAATTCCCCTTCACCGTAAAAACCGACCTGCGCGACAATTACCCCTTCGGCATGTTCGCCGTGCCGCGGGACCAGTTGGCGCGCATTCATGCGTCCTCGGGCACCACCGGCCAGCCGACGGTCGTGGGCTACACCAAGAATGACCTTGCCAATTGGGGCAGCGTCATGGGGCGGTCCTTGCGCGCGGCAGGGCTGAAACCCGGCGACATGCTGCATAACGCCTATGGCTACGGGCTGTTTACCGGAGGGTTGGGGGTGCATCTGGGGGCGGATAGCCTTGGGCTAAGCACCGTACCGATCTCGGGCGGGATGACCCCGCGACAGGTCCGCCTGATCGAGGATTTCAAACCCGACGGCATCACGGTCACACCCTCTTATGCGCTGTCGATCCTGGATGAATACGCGCGCCAGGGCATCGATCCGCGCCAGTCTTCGTTGCAAGTGGGTATCTTCGGGGCCGAACCCTGGACCAATGCCATGCGGCTCGAGATTGAACAGGCGTTTGATATGCACGCTGTCGATATCTACGGCCTGTCCGAGATTATGGGCCCCGGCGTGTCCTGCGAATGTGTCGAAACCAAAGACGGTTTGCACATCTGGGAGGATCATTTCTACCCCGAGGTCATCAACCCCGAAACCGGACAGCCCGTGGCCGATGGCGAACAGGGGGAGCTGGTCTTTACCTCGCTCACCAAAGAGGCGTTTCCCATCATCCGCTACCGCACCCGCGATCTGACCCGCCTGCTCGCCGGCACCGCCCGCAGCATGCGCCGGATGGAGAAAGTCACCGGCCGCAGCGACGACATGATCATCCTGCGCGGCGTCAACGTCTTCCCCACCCAGATCGAAGAGGCGCTGATGGCCACCCCCGGTCTCGCCCCGCATTTCCAGATCGAGCTCAGCAAGCCCGACCGCATGGATCAGATGCGGGTGCTGTGCGAATGTGTCGACGCCACCGTCGACGATGCCGCCCGGCAAACAGCGGCACAGCAGCTGGCCGCGCAGATCAAGGAAACCGTGGGCATCAGCGTGATGATCGACGTCGGCGATGTGAACACCATCACCCGTTCCGAAGGCAAAGCAGTACGGATTATCGACAACCGGCCCAAGGGCTAAGCCGCGTAGCGCGCCAGAAACATATCGACCGCGCTGTCTACCACGCGGTCGATCTCTGCCTGAGAAATCCTGTCGATGATCCCAAAGGTCAGTCGCAGCCAGACATCCCCCTTGCAGAGCTCTCCGAATTGGTCGGCCGCCAGTAGCGGGTCCTCCATACGCAGCTGCCCACGGGCGACAGCGGTCTCGAAATACCCCGCCATCTCGCGCCGGACCACAGCTGGGCCGGAGTTGTAAAAACGCTGGCCAAGCTCGGGGAACCGATCACATTCGGCCACGCATAGGCGAAACATCTGCTGACCAAAGGTCGATGTGATGAACCCCAGCAGATGCCGACCAGCCAGCCCCAGCACCACACGCGGCGGCGCATCTGTGTCGATACTATCGAAAGCCTGCCGTGACTGGCGGGCACATTCGGTATCGGCGACCTCCATGAACAACAGACGTTTGTCGGGGAAATAGCTGTAAAGCGTCGCCTTGGACACGCCGGCGGCACGGGCAATCGCATCAACGCTCGCGCCCTCAAACCCGTCCGCCATAAAGACATCACGCGCCCCCGCAAGAACCTGATCGAATTTACGGCCCTTACGAACCTTGGTCTGGTCACTGGTCATGAAGGCTCCGGCAGTTTGAAAGGCAGAGTATAAACTGAACCGTTCAGTTCCAAGTCCCAAATGCAGCCCCCCCACCCCAAAGCCTGTGTATTTGCGTCACAGCACTGTTGCCCCGTTGCACGAAGCACAGCCAGCCGCTACCAATTTCACATGCTGGCGATCTTTCTCAAGACACTTCCCTTTTTCGCGCTGATCGGCTTGGGCTATTGGGCCGGGCGCACGCGGTTCTTCACGGCAGAGGCCACGGCCTATCTGACCAAATTCGTCTTCTATTTCGCCCTCTCTGCCATGCTGTTCCGCTTTTCCGCCAACCTGTCCTTGGCCGAGGTCTGGGACAGCCGCCTCGTCGCGGCCTATCTATGGGGCACCGGCTTTGTCTATGGCATCGCAACGCTGACAGGCTTTCTGCGCCGCCTCGATGTCCCCGCCACCGCGATGGAGGCCCAATGTGCCGTGATCGGCAATACCGGCTTCCTCGGCGTGCCCATGCTGACCCTGCTGCTCGGGGCAGAGGCAATCGGCCCCGTTGTGCTGGCCCTGGCGGTGGATCTGATCGTGTTTTCCAGCCTCATCGTGATCCTGATCACCGGCGCGCGCGATGGTCAGCTGAGCCTGCGCGCCCTGCGCACGATTTCCGTGGGGCTGGTGAAAAACCCGATGATCGTCGCCATGACCCTTGGCTTTATCTGGTCCGGCCTTCAGATCCCGATCCCTGATCCGATGAACGAATTTCTGGCCATCCTCGGCGGAGCCGCGACACCCGGCGCGCTTTTTGCCATCGGGGCGTCGCTGGCGACGAAATCGGCGGAGAAGCTGCATGTCGCGGGCTGGCTGTCGTTTTGCAAACTGGTGCTGCACCCGGCCTTTGTGGGTTTTGCCGCGCTGTGGTTGTTCAACGTCGATCCGTATAAGGCGGGCGTGATCATCGCCACCGCCGCGCTGCCGGTCGCGGGCAATGTTTATATGCTGGCCCAACATTATAACGTCGGGCCGCAACGTGTGTCTGCCGCAATCCTTGTCTCGACACTGCTCAGCATCCTCAGCGTCAGCCTTGTCATCGCGTGGGTCACCGCGCTTTAGCCTTCACCCTTTCGCAAATACTCAGCCAGCGCAGCGTCCTGCCCTTGCCGCGCAGACCGAGGGCCGATAGCCATAGACCAACCAGACACAGGAGACGCCCGATGAAAACGATTTCCGAAAACGCCAGCTTCAGAGGCACCCAAGGCGTCTATTCCCACCGTTCCACCGCCTGCAACTGCGATATGACCTTTGCGCTGTTCCTGCCCGAAGAGGCGCAGCAGGGCCCGGTGCCCTTGATGTGGTTCCTGTCGGGGCTGACCTGCACCCATGAAAACGCGATGACCAAAGCGGGGGCGCAGGCATGGGCCGCGGAACACGGGATCGCGGTGGTCTTTCCCGACACCTCCCCCCGCGGTGAGGATGTGGCCGACGACGACGCCTATGATCTGGGCAAGGGCGCGGGCTTCTATGTGAACGCCACCCAAGACCCATGGGCACCGCATTTCCAGATGTGGGACTATATCGCCGACGAGCTGCCGGCGCTGCTGGGTGAAAACTTCGCCCTGGACATGGACCGGCAGGCGATCTGCGGCCACTCCATGGGCGGGCACGGGGCGCTGACGCTGGCGATGAACCTGCCGGGGCGCTTTACCTCGGTCTCGGCTTTCGCGCCGATTGCGCATCCAACCAGCAGTGACTGGGGCCGCAAACAACTGGCAGCCTATCTGGGCAGTGACGAGACAACCTGGGCCAAACATGACGCGACGCTTTTGATGGCGGAACGCGGCTTTGACGGGCCGATCCTCATTGATCAGGGCACCGATGACCAATTCCTTGATCTGCTGAAACCCGAAGCACTGGCCGAGGCGATGGCGAAAGCCCGCCAGAACGCCACATTGCGAATGCAGCCGGGCTATGATCACAGCTATTTCTTTATCTCGACCTTCATGGAAGACCACATCGCCTTCCACGCCGATGCGCTTTATGCGCGATAGGGCGCGGCGATGACGGTGCTTTATATCGACGCAGACGCCTGCCCCGTGAAGGCAGAGGCGGAACGCGTCGCCACCCGCCACAAGGTGCGGATGTTTGTGGTGTCCAACGGCGGGCTGCGTCCCTCGCAGAACCCGCTGGTCGAAACCGTGATTGTCCCCGACGGCCCCGACATCGCCGACATCTGGATCGCCGAACGCTGCGGCCCCGGTGACGTCGTGGTGACCGGCGACATTCCCCTTGCCGCCCGCTGCGTCGAAGCCGGCGCGCGGGTGCTGAAACACAACGGCGAAGCGCTGACTGCAGCCAATATTGGCAATGTGCTGGCGACGCGTGATTTGATGGCCGACCTGCGCGCCGCGGACCCGTTTCGCCAGGGCGGCGGCAAAGGGTTTACAAAGGCCGACCGCTCCCGTTTTCTGGACGCGCTAGAACGCGAGCTTCGCGTGGCACAACGATAGGGCAAGGGCGGCGCAGGTGCCCCCATCGACCCGGCAAAAGGAAGAGCACATGAAACCAGCGGCAGTCGTCTTTGACATCGGGAATGTGCTGATCGAATGGCAGCCCGAACGGTTCTATGACTCCGTAATCGGAGAGGACCGCCGCCGCGCCATGTTCGCCGAGGTGGACCTGCATGGCATGAACGATCTTGTCGATAGCGGCCAGCATTTCACCGACACGATCTATGCCGCCGCCGAAGCCAACCCCGACTGGCGCGATGAGATCCGCATGTGGCATGATCGCTGGATCGAAATGGCCGCCCCCGTGATCCCCCGCTCTCTCAGGCTGAAAGAGGCGCTGCAGGCCAAGGGCGTGCCGGTGTTTTCGCTGACCAATTTCGGCATCCAATCCTATGATCATGCGGCAGAACACTATCCTTTCCTGCGCGCCTTTGATCGCGATTTCATCTCGGGTCATATGGGTATGATCAAACCCGATCCCGCGATCTATGCAGCGCTCGAGGAAGGATCGGGCCTGTCCGGCGACGCGCTTTTGTTCACCGACGACCGTATCGACAATATCAACGCCGCCAACGCCCGCGGCTGGCAGACCCATCATTTCACCGGGCCGGACGGCTGGGCTGACAGGCTCGTCGCTGCGGGGCTGTTGACCGAAGCAGAGGCCGCATGACCCAGTTCGACATCATCCCCTTCGACGCCGGCGACGCCCTGCTGGACTGGATCGGCCTGACCGACGCACTGGCCGAGGGGCACAACCTGCCGCGCGCCGAAATCGCGGATACGTTTTTGTATCGGGGCAAGGACACCTTGTTGAACCGCGCCGCATGGATCGACGGGTTGGGTTTGGCGGTGAAATCCGCCACCATCTTTCCCGACAACCCCGCCAAAGGGGCACCGATGGTGAACGGCGGCGTGTCGCTTTACGCAGATGATCACGGCGCGCTCGAGGCTTTGGTAGATTTCCACCTCGTGACCAAATGGAAAACCGCCGGTGACAGCCTGCTCGCCGCGCGCAGGCTTGCCCGCCCCGACAGCCGCAAAATCCTGATCGTCGGCGCGGGCACCCAAGGGCGCGGGCTGCACGCTGCCTACCGGGCGGCGTTTCCCGATGCCGAATTCACGGTGTGGAACCGATCCGCCCCCAATGCTCAGGCGATGGCACGTGATATCGAAGGGCTGCGCGTTGCCGATGATCTTGAGACCGCCGTGCGCGACGCGGACATCATCACCAGCGCCACCATGTCGACCGAACCGCTGATCAAGGGCGCGTGGCTGCAACCCGGCCAGCACCTTGACCTGATCGGTGCCTACCGCCCCGACATGCGCGAGGTGGATGATACGGCGCTGACCCGTGCCCGGGTCTTTGTCGACAGCCTCGACACCACGGTTGATCATATCGGCGAGCTGAAGATCCCGATCGCCCAAGGTGTGCTGAGCGCAAGTGACATCGTCGCGGATTACTATGATCTCGGCGCGTTCACCCGCCAGTCAGAGGATGACATCACCCTGTTCAAAAACGGCGGCGGCGCGCATCTGGACCTGATGACCAGCCGCTATATCCTTGACCGGTGGCGCGCTCACAGATGATCTGGTTTCTTCTCATTGCGGCTCTGATCATCGCAATTCCGCTCGTGATCGAACGCAACCGTGCCGAAATGGAGGACGCGGACCGCGGCAGCGCCCTTGGCCAATTCGCAGAGCTGCCCGACGGGGTTACCCATTACGCGTGGACCGGCCCCGCCCAAGGCCCTGTTGTCGTTTGCATCCACGGGCTGACCACCCCCAGCATTGTCTGGCGCGCGGTCGCACGCGGGTTGGCGTCGATGGGGTACCGGACGCTGACCTATGACCTTTACGGGCGCGGCTATTCCGACCGTCCGTCTGGCCCGCAAGATCGCCAGTTCTTTATCAAACAGCTGCAAGACCTGCTGGAAGATCAGGATGTCACCGGCAGCTTTACCCTGCTGGGGTATTCCATGGGCGGCTCGATCGCGACGTGTTTTGCCGCCGCTTTCCCCGAACGTGTCGAACGGCTGATCCTGCTGGCACCCGCAGGGATGGGGCTGGCGCCGAACAAGCTGGTCGACTTTATGGCCAAAACCCCGCTGGTCGGCGATTGGCTGATGTTGGCGCTGTTCCCGCCGACCTTCCGGCGCGGCATCAGGGCCGAACGTGACATCCCCGTGCAGGTCCGCCACATCCACGACCATCAGGCCGAACAGCTGGACTATAAGCACTATGTTCCTGCGGTGCTGGCCAGCCGTCGCGGTATTCTGGCGGATGTGCTGCGGGATGAACACCGCGCGATCCGGACGCATGATATCCCTGTGCTGGCGCTTTGGGGGCAGGATGATCAGGTGATCCCCGCGTCAGCCATCGGCAGCCTTGCCGAATGGAACCGCGCCGCCGAACACGAGGTGATCAAAGGCGCGGGCCACGGCCTACCCTATACCCATGCGCCCCAGATCATTGCAGCGATCAAGGCACATATCGACACGGCGGATAAGGCGACAGATTAACTCGTCACCAGCCCGGGCAACCGCTTCTCGCGGATGGGCAAATGGATCAGCGCGCTAAACGCGCCCACGGCCACACCGATCCACCACACGGCGGTGTAATCGCCGTAAGCGTCATACATCCGCCCGCCCAGCCAGACCCCCATAAAGCTGCCCAACTGATGGCTGAAAAACACGATCCCATAAAGCGTGCCCATATAGCGCAGCCCATAGATATGCGCGACCAGCCCGCTGGTCAGCGGCACCGTCGCCAACCACAATGCCCCCATCCCGATGGAGAACAGGATGACCGACACCGGCGTGATCGGCAGCAGGATAAACAACGCCGCAATCACGGTACGTCCGGTATAGATCGCAGCCAGCAGGTACTTTTTGGAATAGCGTTTGCCCGCCCACCCCGCCAACAATGTTCCGGCGATATTGGCCAGACCGATCAGGGAAATCGCCACCGCACCCAGGGCAGAGGTTGTTGTGATCCCGATGTTATGCAGCACGCCACCCGCAAGGATCGGACCGCAAAGTTCGGTCACGAAGGCAGGAAAATGCGCGGTGATAAAGGCCAGCTGATAGCCGCAGGAAAAGAAGCCGATAAAGATGAAGGTAAATGTCGGGTCGCGCAGCGCCTTGCCCAGGATTTGTGACAGGCTTTCCTCCAGCTCGGCCTTGCTGGCCATCGCGGGGGCGCGCATCAACGGCAGCGTCAACAACATCGCCATGATCGCGCCCGCAAAGACAAGGAAGGTCGCCTGCCAGCTGAGGAACCCCAACAACCATTCCGCCACTGGCGCACCAAAGACCTGACCCGCGCTGCCCGCCGCCGTGGCAATGGCCAGCGACATGGACCGGTTCTCGGCCGTTGAGGCGCGGCCCACCACGGCCAAAATCACGCCAAAGCCCGTTCCCGCGATCCCGAAACCCACCAACCACGCATAGGTTTGGTGTTCAATCGGTGACACCGAATTGGCCGACAGCACCAGCCCCACGGCATAGACCACGGACCCGATGATAATGGCGCGGCGGTCTCCGATCTTCTCGGCCATCGCGCCAAAGATCGGTTGGCCGATGCCCCAGGCGAGGTTCTGGATCGCGATCGCCAGTGAGAACTCGGAGCGGAGCCAGCCGAACTCTTCCGCGATGGGGATCTGAAAGACGCCAAAAGAGGCACGCACGGCAAAGCTCACCATGATGATCAGACACCCGACGATCAGCACCGGTGTGAAGATTGACGTATTTTTTTCCATGATGACCCCCGAAGCACGTGCCGCCACCGTAGCTTTGAAACCGGGGCCGTCAATTTCAAAACTGCGGGCATATCGGCCTGCGGGGGTTCTTCCCAAAGCCTGTGGCACATTGTAAGCCAAAGGCATGACTGATTTACGCTCCATTTACGATAACCGCGTTGCCGACGGCAGCCTGTCGCCGGACCCCGCGCAAGAGGCCGTGCTGCCAGAGCTTGACCGCATTCGCAGCGCCTTGATGGCCCCGCAGAAAAAGGGCTTTTTCAAACGCGCGCCCGAGCCACCGCAGGGTCTGTATCTTTGGGGTGGTGTGGGTCGCGGCAAGTCGATGCTGATGGATATGTTCGCGGCAAATATGGGCGATGTGCCAACGCGGCGGGTGCATTTCCACGCGTTCATGCAGGAAATTCACAGCGCGATGCATGAGGCGCGGAAAACAGGCGTCGACGATGCGATTGCGCCAGTCGCAGCCGAGGTCGCGAATAGCGTGAAGCTGCTGGCCTTTGACGAGATGCAGATCACCGACATCACTGACGCCATGATCGTTGGCCGGCTTTTTGAAGCACTTTTTGCAGCTGGTGTGGTTGTGGTTACAACGTCGAACCGGATACCGGATGATCTGTATAAAGACGGTCTGAACCGCCAGATATTCCTGCCCTTCATCGAATTGATCAAAGAGAAGATGAAGGTGATGGAGCTCGCCAGCCCGCGCGACTACCGACAGGACCGATTGGCGGGTACGAAATCCTATTTCACCCCCGTCAACCCAGAGAGCCGCGCCGCGATGAATGCCGTCTGGGATGATCTGGCTGGCGGCCCGGGGGAAGAGCTGATCCTGCGGGTGAAGGGGCGCGATGTCGTCGTGCCGGAGTTTCGCAACGGTGTCGCCCGCGCCAAGTTCCACGCGCTTTGTGGTCGACCCCTAGGGGCGGCAGATTATTTGACATTGGCAGAGGCCGTGCGCGTGCTGATGCTGGACGATATCCCCAGTCTTGGCCGGTCAAACTTCAATGAAGCCAAACGCTTTGTGACCCTGATCGACGCGTTATACGAGGCTAAGGTGAGGCTGATCTGCTCAGCCGCGGCCGAACCCGAAATGCTATATCTGGAGGGGGAAGGCACCTTCGAGTTCGAGCGTACGGCATCGCGTTTGCGCGAAATGCAGGCGGAAGGCTGGGGCGCTTAATTGCGCCGCCGCCCCGGGGCGTACCCATCCCGCTGCAGATCGACTGCAGCCAGATAGAGTGGCGCGGCCTGATTGTGGTAAAAGGCGACGGATTGGCGGATCTGCTGCCCGTCGCGAGCATGCGCTTGATCGCCGTCAGTCTGGCGGGCGGCCAAAGCCTTGCGTTCAGCGACAACAACCGCCGTCAGCAAACCTGCCGTATCCAGCGCACCAGAGGCTGTCGTAAGCGCCGGTGGTACTTTGAAATCGCCTTTGGCCGCGGCGCTGTTCAGCAAAGTATCGATATAGCTGTCCGACCGCTCCGTGCTAATCGCCCAGATCAGGTAGGATTCAAGCACTTGGCCGCGTTTGCTATCATCGAACGATTGGACGATCGCGCTGACGGCATCCCCCACGTCAAAGGAAGCGTCTTTGTGCATCTTGTTGAGCAGCGTCGCAGGCGACAGCGGCACAAAGGCTGGCCCACCGGAGGCCAGATGCGCCACCGGTCCATTGTCATAGCCCTGCGCGGCATCGTGGCCCCCGGAGGATCGCCAGTGATCGACGATAAAGGTCACACCGACAAAGATTGCGAGCAGACGGAGATGGCCGAACACCATCCTGCGCAGCGCAAGAAAATTCTGATACGTATTGGTCATTGCATTGGTCCCCCCAAAGGCAAAATGTTACCCTCGGACCTTAGGACGCAAATTCCCTACAAATCGTAAATATAGCCAATTCTAATTGTTAAAAGGCTATCCGTTTTCCCGCAAAATTGCGCCTGCCAGATAGAGCGAACCGCAGATCAATACCCGTGCGTGGGGCACCTTCGCGACAATGGTTGCAAGCGCTTCGGCGACGCCAGGTGCCTCTTGCGCGGTCAGACCGACGTCGATCGCTGCGCGCGCGGTTTCGGTGGCCGGCAACGTCGCTGCTTCACCGGGGATCGAGACGGCGAACAATTGTTCTGCATGACCGGCCAGAGGGCGCAGATAGCCGCCGATATCCTTGGTGTTCAACATGCCACAGATCAGGAATGTGGGGCGGGCGGGCATGTCCTCTAGCACCGCTGCGATGGCGTCGCCCGCAGCAGGGTTATGCCCGCCGTCCAGCCACAATTCGGCCTGCGGCGCTGCGTCGATCAGCGGCCCGTGACGCAGACGTTGCATTCGGGCGGGCCATTCGGCGCGGGTCACAGCCGCCTCGCACGCTTGCGCGGAGGCCCCCAATTGCCGCAATGCCGCCAAAGCCGCACCGGCGTTGGAAATCTGGTGCGCGCCCAGCAGGTTAGGCTTGGGCAGGTCCAGCAAACCCGTGTCATCCTGAAAGACCATCCGTCCCGCTTCGGGGGCCACATGCCACTGCTGACCATAGGCAAAGACGGGGGCGTGGTGGCGTGCCGCCTGCGTCTCTATCACCTCGAGCGCGGCATCTTGTTGCGGGCCGACGATGCAGGGCACGCGACGTTTGATGATGCCGGCTTTTTCACCCGCAATTTCCGGCAGGGTCGTGCCCAGAAACTGTTGGTGGTCAATCGACACCGGCGTGATGACGGTCAATGCGGGCTGGTCGATCACATTGGTCGCGTCCAGTCGCCCGCCAAGGCCGACCTCAAGCAGGGTATAATCCGCCGGGGTACGGGCAAAGGCCAGGAGCGCGGCGCAGGTTGTGATCTCGAAATAAGTGATGCTCTTGCCGTTGTTGGCGGCGTAACATTCATCCAGCATCTCGGTCAGCGCGGCTTCGGAAATCAGCTCTCCGGCAAGGCGGATGCGTTCGTGAAAGCGCGCCAGATGGGGTGAGGTATAGGCGTGGACGCGGTGGCCATCCGCCTCAAGCCCCGCACGGATCATCGCCTGTGTCGATCCTTTACCATTGGTGCCGGCAATATGGATCACAGGGGGCAGGTCGTTCTGGGGGTTGCCCAAAGCGTCCAGCAGCCGCCACATGCGATCCAGCGTCAGGTCGATAATCTTGGGATGCAGCGCCATCATACGCGCCAGCACTGCATCCGATGTGTTCTGCGTCATTTCGCCTTGGGTTCCGCCGCTTCGGCTTTGGGGGCCGCATCGGGTTCTGGCGTCAGCGCATGGGCAATATCGCCGCCTTCGGTAGGCGCAGGCAGATCGCCGCGCACCGCGGGGGGCAGTTTCATCAGCATCCGCGTGATGTCGATCAACTCGTCCCGCATCTGGGTGCGCGGAGTCACGCGGTCCAGCATGCCGTGGTCCAGCAGATATTCGGCGCGCTGGAAGCCTTCGGGCAGTTTCTCGCGAATGGTCTGTTCAATCACACGCGGGCCGGCAAAGCAGATCAGCGCATTGGGTTCCGCAATCTGGACATCGCCCAGCATCGCATAGCTCGCCGTGACACCACCGGTCGTGGGGTGGGTCAGAACGACGATATAGGGCAGCCCCGCTTCTTTCAGCATCTGCACGGCGATGGTGGTGCGCGGCATCTGCATCAGGCTCAGGATGCCTTCTTGCATGCGGGCACCCCCGGCGGCGGAGAAGAGCACCAGCGGGCATTTCAGCTTAACCGCTTTTTCAGCTGCGGCGATGATGGCGTTGCCGACATACATGCCCATCGATCCGGCCATAAACGAGAAGTCCTGCCCTGCCGCGACGATCGGCGTGCGGCCGATTTCGCCCGTGGCGACCAGCATCGCTTCGGCTTCGCCCGTTTGTTTCTGGGCGGCCTTCAGACGGTCGGGGTATTTCTTCTGATCGCGAAAGTGCAAAGGGTCCGGCGTCGGCGCGGGGACTTTGACCTCGGTAAAGATGCCGCCGTCGAACAGCGCCTTGAAGCGTTCACGCGGGGTAATCGCCATGTGGTGACCACAGCTGGTGCAGACGTTCAGGTTGTCCGACACCTCGCGGTGGAACAGCATGGTGCCGCATTCTTCGCATTTCGTCCACAGATTGTCCGGCGTCTCGCGACGCGAGAAGATGGAGTTGATCCGAGGACGGACGTAGTTGTTGATCCAGTTCATGGTGAACCTTTGCTTCCAGTTTCGCCTTCCAAATAAGCTGACGCGCAGTAAATTGCAATCAACGGCGGATCGCCAGCCGTGCGGCAAGCCAGCTGACCAGCATCAGCGCGAAATCGACGGGCAACCACGCGCGCAACGCGTCAACATCATTCATCCCGAAGGGGGTCAGATACAGCGCCAAACCCGATAGGTCATCGGGCAGAGAGGTGATGACGATTGCCGCGACATTATTGCAAAAATGCACTGCAATGGCTGGCCCCAGCGACCCTGCCCGCGCGGTCAGATCGGCCATCAACATCCCGAAGACACCGGCCCAAAGTGCTATGACCAGCGCATTTTCGCCGGCTTGATCGGGAAGATAGTGCCCAAGCGCGAAAATCACGGCCGGCAGCACCATCCACACCAGCGGAGAGTTGAACCGTGCCGCCAATTGCTGCTGGACATAACCGCGAAAGACGATCTCTTCGGCGCTGACCTGTACCAGCACCCCGAGCAGCGAAAACGGCAGCAGCATCAGCCATGTGCCAAGCGCGAGGTTGGGCACATAGGGCGCGCCAAGGTTCCAAGGCGGCAGCAAATAGGTCACCGCACCAAGCAGCACCAGCATCTTGAGCACGGCCCAGAACTGCGGCACCACCAGCCCCGATGGGCCGATCAGACCACGCACGGGACGTTTGTGGATCACCCGTGTCACCACGGCCACGCCGACGATCATCAACCCGAAGCTGCCAAGCAGCAGGAACATCGCCATCGGCGTCTTGCCTGACAGCAAGCTGTCATAAAACCCGTCCGCACGCGGCCCCATCAGGTTGAACAGGGTGGTGAACATCAGGTTGTTGAGCAGCAGGTAGATCGCGGTTGCCGCAAGAAACCCGAGGATCAGCCGCCACAGCGCCGCCGAGGGGATCGCAGGGGCGACAAAGGCTTTGTGGGCAGCGTATCGGGTCACGCGGGGTCATCTCCTACGGGCGGGGGCAAGGCTTCGTCTTCGCGCGGGATATCCACCCGTGCCGCACGAAGCAAGTCGGCGGCGTTGGTCAGATGGCTTGATACCGTGCGTAGAAGGCTCAGCAGGATCACACGGTCATTTTCAACCACCGACTTGAATTGATCCGCGCCGATCCGAAGGAAACGGCTGTCTTCGAGGGCGACAAAATCCATCTGTCGCGGCTCGTTCACGATGACCGCAAGGTCCCCGATCAACCGCCCCTTTTCGACGGTCGAGACGTGATGCGCCAACCCTTCGGGGTCGCGCCAGCTCAGCTCTCCCTTGCCCGACAGACAGAGGTAGACCGCATCTGGCCGTTGGTCTTGAGCAAAGACCATCTCTCCCTGTGCGACGGTGTACCACTGCGCCGCAAAGGCCAGCAGGCGCTGGTTGCGCGGGTCGAGGTTGCCGAACAAGTCGTTGCGCGCGATGATCCGCAGCTTGCGTCGCAAATCGTCCGAGATGCTGTCGTCCTGACTGGGGATATCAACCTGCGCCAACCCGTCAATGCGCCCGCCACGGATCTTGATGTACATGTCGAAATCGTCAGGATTGGCAAAGGAGCTATCCATGTAAATCTGGGTCGTTTCGGGCAGCAGTTCGCTGACCTTGTCGCGCAACCGTTGCAAGCTTTCTGCGTCATGCCCCGCAAGCGACTGGTTCAGGATCAGGATATCGGGTCGTTTCATCGCCGCGCGGCTGAATCCGGCGCGCTCCTGAAACATCATCGCGATATTTGACCCGCCGATGCTGACCGGCAGATCAAAGACGTTGAGCGCGACATCCTGTTGCAGCCCGTGTTTCTTGAACACGTCCGACACCACATCCAGAACCAGATCCGCCTGAAGCCCCGCCACGGCGGAAATCCGGCCATACAACACGTTTTCGAGTATCGTCAGACGCGGCAGATACTGGTCAGGTGTGATCGGCACGAACATATCCCGCGCCCGTTCGCGCATCTCGGCGCCCTGCTGCTTACGGATTTTCAGGATCTCATCCTTGAAGGTCGCAGGGAAAGCCGGGCCGATCTGTTCGGCCGTGAAGGCAAAGGGCACGGTAAGCAGCAACGAGAATTCATCCTCGCTCAGCGCTTCATCCCCTTTGGCGCGACGCCGTAGCGCGATATCGACCAGTTGCTCGTACAGTTCTTCCTCGATGCCGAGCGCGGTGAACAGCGGGTGGTCGGTGCCATCACGTCCAAAGGTCTGGTGCAACGTTTCTACCAGCGTCTGTGAAATCGCGATGCCCTGCTCGGCCAGACCCTGTTCGATGATCATCGCCAGAAAGCTGCGTTCAAGCGCCAGACCCGCCTGCGAGATGCTGCGGATGGGCGCGGCGAACATCAGGTTCCCCCCAAGCGGCAGCGCCGGGTTGAACCGATCTGGGTCGAAGCGGTGCACCACCTTGTCCAGCCCTTGCTCTTTCAGCCGCTCGTGCACCTCGTCGCGCAGGGCAACCACGCGGGCCGCAAGCTCGGGGTGTTTTTCCGGGTCCATCCGGTCAGCGGCCATGCGACGGAACATCATGTCCTGTGTGCCAACGGCGCTGGCCAGCTCATACCACCAGTCGTTGATGTCCTCGCGGGTGCTCAGATCGGCGAGCCCGGGGTCCAGCCAATCCGCCTTGGTGCTGTCCAGACTATTGCCTGACCGCTTTGTCTCGATCGCGGCGCGGTCGGTTTTCATAGGGTCCCAGAGGACGGTTTTTGGGCTCGACCGCAGGGGCATCAGCAGATTGTCCCCGACGGTGCCCTGAAACAGATAGGGGTGCGCATCGGAATAGCCGATCCGCGCCGCAAGCACGGCCTGATGCAGCTCTGCCAGATTATGCCCCGCCATCGTGATCCGCCCGCGGCTCGGCACGGCCTCGCGTACCAAAAGCTCTGCCAGAGCGTTGCGTTCGGATTGGTTGGGCATCTCAAGCGCGACGCGCGCGCCTTTGGGTATTTCGAGGTTCAGATCATCCAGGATCGTATTCCCGTCCGGCGTGCGCAAAGACACATGTTCCAGCACAATTGGGCCGCGCAGATGCGGGACTTCTTCGGGCTCACCTTCGAACAGGCGCGCGTCGATCTCGCCCCGCGGGGCGAAACGTTCAATGACCACATCCCACCGCAGCGACATGTCCTGCGTCTGATTGTAATAGGTCAGCAGTTCCTTCCACGGGCTCGACAAATCCTTGTAGGCGGCCAAGGCCGCGACCAGCGCGCCCACCGTGATCTGCCCCTTGATCGCAAGATATCCCCCCACGGCATAGAAAAAGAACGGTGTCAGCTGGGTGATGAAGTTGTTGAGAAACTTCATGAAGAATTTCTTCTGGTAGATCTGGAAGCGGACCTCGAACAGTTGGCCCAACCGGTCGGTGAACAGCGCCAGACGGTAGCGCCAGCCGCCGTTGGTGCGCAGATCGGTGATACCGGCGGCGGTCTCGCCGATTTCAGACGACAGGTGCCGCACTTCCTTGATCCGCTGTTTGTTCAGCAAGTTGATCTGCCGCTGCAGCATCGGGATGAGATACGCCTGCAACGGGATCAATGCGACGCCCGCCAACCCGAACCACGGGGATTGCAGGAATAGGAACAGCAGGATGATCAGCATCTGCCCCGCCTGGAACACAGGTTGGGCGACCGCATCGCCCATCAACCCGCCCATCGGCTCTGCCTCCGAGGTGACCATCGACACCAGCTCGCCCTGACTGGTGTTTTCGAAATAGCTGCGCGGAAAACGCATCATCCGCGCGATCAACTGATAGCGGAATCGACGCAGTAGCCGCTCTGCCAGCACCCCCTTCATCGTGTTCAAACGCATCTTCATCAGCCCGTGGATCAGCACCGAGAAAAGATAGGCAAAACACAGCACCATCAGGAACTGCACCTGACTGAACGACACCCCGAAAACGTCGATCACATCGGTCTCTGCCCCAATGGCATCGTTGATGATGCGCTTGGGCAGTTCGAGGGTGATGTAGAGGATCGGGAAGGTAATCAGCGTGAGGACAAGCAAAACCAGTTGGTCACGACGGGAGTATTTCCAAATAAAGGAAAAAATCGAATGCTCCATGCAGGGTCGCTTTCGCTAGGGGCGGCACAGAGCCAAGGATCATTTAACACCTAAGCCCACAGCCCGCGCTGTTCAACTGGTGGCTTGGCCTTGCAGCGACAGGGCTGGGTGGCTATTCCGGTGTAAACGTCCACTCAGGGAGGCCTGCCACATGTCCACCAACACCCGCTTTGATAAATCCAGACTGCCAAGCCGGCACGTGACCGAGGGGCCAGAGCGCGCACCGCACCGGTCCTATTACTACGCAATGGGCATGACCGAAGAAGAGATTCACCAGCCTCTGGTGGGTGTGGCAACCTGCTGGAACGAAGCGGCCCCCTGTAACATCGCGCTGAACCGTCAGGCCCAAGCGGTCAAGGTCGGCGTCAAGGCGCAGCAAGGCACGCCACGCGAATTCACCACCATCACCGTCACCGACGGGATCGCCATGGGGCACGAGGGCATGCGCTCCTCTCTGGCGTCGCGCGAAGCGATTGCCGACACAGTAGAGCTGACAATGCGCGGTCACTGCTACGACGCGATTGTCGGTCTTGCGGGCTGTGACAAATCGCTGCCGGGCATGATGATGGCGATGCTGCGGCTGAACGTGCCGTCCGTGTTCCTCTACGGTGGGTCGATCCTGCCGGGCAAAGTCCCGGAAGGGGCCGATGTGCCTGCCGATTTCGCCAGCCGCGATCTGACTGTGCAAGACGTTTTCGAAGCCGTGGGTAACTACCAGAACGGCAGCATGTCGCAAGCCGCGCTTGAAGTATTGGAGCGCGTCGCTTGCCCGACAGCCGGTGCCTGCGGAGGCCAGTTCACCGCCAACACTATGGCCTGCGTGTCCGAGGCAATTGGTCTGGCGCTGCTGAACTCCTCTGGCATGCCTGCGCCCTATGAATCCCGCGACGCCTATGCGGCGGCCTCGGGTGAAGCCGTCATGAACCTGATCGAAAAGAACATCCGCGCGCGCGACATCTGCACCCGCGAAGCATTCGAGAACGCGGCGCGCATCGTGGCCTGCACCGGCGGGTCGACCAATGCCGGTCTGCACCTGCCCGCTATGGCCGCCGAGGCGGGTATCGACTTTAACCTCAGCGATGTATGCGACATCTTCCGCGACACGCCTTATTTCGTCGACATGAAACCCGGCGGGTCGCATGTGGCCAAAGACCTGTATGACGCGGGCGGCGTGCCAGTTGTGATGAAAGAACTGCGCAAGGCTGGCCTGCTGCATGATGACTGTCTGACCGCCTCGGGCCTGTCCATCGGTGAAGAGCTCGACAAGATCGAACGCGAAGCCGACGGCAAGGTGATCCACGCGATCGAAACACCGATCAGCAAGACCGGCGGCGTCGTTGGTCTGAAGGGCAACCTCGCACCCGAAGGGGCCATCGTGAAAATCGCTGGCATGTCCGAAGAAGACATCGTCTTTACCGGTCCGGCGCTGATCTTTGAATGTGAACAAGACGCGTTCGAAGCCGTGCAAAACCGGGCCTACAGCGAAGGCGACGTGTTCGTGATCCGCAACGAAGGCCCCGCTGGTGGCCCCGGCATGCGCGAAATGCTGGCGACCACGGCGGCCCTGTCCGGTCAAGGCATGGGCAAAAAGGTGGCACTGATCACCGACGGCCGTTTCTCCGGTGCGACACGGGGTTTCTGCGTTGGTCACGTCGGCCCCGAAGCCGCACATGGCGGACCGATTGCCTTGCTCAAACAGGGCGACATGATCACGCTGAACGCGATCACCGGTTCGATCTCTGTCGATATCTCGGACGAGGAAATGGCAGAGCGCAAAGCGGCTTGGCCCGGTGCCCGCAAAACCAACTATCAAAGCGGTGCACTGTGGAAATACGCGCAGCTTGTGGGTCCAACCTATCTTGGTGCGGTGACGCATCCCGGCGCGAAGGCGGAAACACATGACTATATGGACCTGTAAAGGTCCGCTTGCCGCCTTTGGCGTGATGCTTCTGACCGCCTGCGAGGGCGGTCAGGGGCTTGGCGCGTCCTCGGGTGCCGCCAAGCCGCCGTTGTCACGCGCGAAAATGGCCGGAGGGGTCGAACTGGTCGCCCCCGATGGTTTCTGCATCGACCAAACCAGCCTGGAGGCGCGCTTTGCCGTGATGGCACGATGTGACGGATTAGGGGCCCCTGCCTCTGCGGGGGCAGCACCGCGTGGGTTGATCACGGTCAGCCTGACCCAGTCCAAACCCGGCTCCCTGCCAAGCGCCCAGCAGATCGCGGCTGAAACCTCGCTCCAGAATGTGAGCGATGTGGAGAAAGGCGACCAAAGCGTCACCTTCCGCGCGCAGGGGCGTATTCCTGTCGGTGGGCTTTCCCCCAAACAATGGCGCGGCGTCGCACGGATGGGCACGCAAACCGCCGGTATCGCCGTCTACGGCCCCGAACGCGGCGAGATCGTCAGCGCCTCTGGCCGAAGGGTTCTGACACAGTTGATCACCCGCAGCATCGACGCCAGTGCCCCTGCAAAAACCACCGTCGCGCAACGCAACTAGCGCGCCGGCCCCTTGGCCCATTTCATTTGTGCCCCCACGCCACAGGCGGTAGGGTACGACCAACAACCCATTCGTAATCGGGGCAACAGGCACATGCGCAAACTCGGGAAAAAGCTGATCGACAGTGCCTTGATCGCGCGGTTTACCCGCCGCTGGTCCGCCAAAGCCGACCGTGCCCCCCAGACAGAACTGTCCGTGCTGCGCAAACAAGCAGGTCAAGCACGCGCCTTGCGTCGGCATCTGGACAAGCTGATCTACACCGCCGAAGACCGGCTTGCCCTGCCCCGTATCGGTTCTAACAAGTTCTCTCGGCCCCATAACACCGATTGGTCCTGGCGCCCGCAGCTGTGGCGCGCGCCCTTGACCAAATCGGGTCTTTCGTCGGTGCAATCCAAGGCGACCATGGGCGATGAGGTCACGATTTTCCACGACTGCACCCTGTCTGAACTCGGCGTCCGGCAAATCCGCAACCTCGAAGAAAACCATCTGGCGCCCTATGGGCTTCGGCTTGAGGTCTACCGTTTCGACGGGTCTTTCCTGTCCCTGGTGCTAGACCTGCAGGATGATTGCGTTGACGGGATGAAGCGCACCCATGTCCTGCGCGTGGACGCCGTGATCGAGATGGAAAAACCGATCGAGATTTTTGCCCGCCTGAACATCCGCCACGGGCCCAACACCGAACAAATGGTGCAGGAACTGCCGCTGAACAAATCCGAGGTCACGGCAGAATTCGACCTCGCCTATTCCAACCTGAACGAAAAACGCGTCGAGAAAGCCTGGATCGACCTGATTTTTGAAGGGCCCGAAATGAATCAGATCATGCTGCGTGACCTGACCTTTTCGCGCCGCCCCCGCGCCCAGTTGTAGGAGCCCCGCATGAGCAACCTGACTCTCACCAAAACCCAGATGCGCGATGGCACCTGGCAAGGGATCGTGACCGGCGCGGGCGATACCAAACCCGATCTTGCGGTCACCCATGCCGATGCCGATGTCGCGGGGGTGCAGTTGGAGCATGACGCGTCATCGGATCACTGGGTGCTCAGCATCCCTGTGCCCGCTGCCGCAATCGCCGATGGGCTGCATACATTGCTGGTGGTCGACCGCGCGTCTGGCACGACGTTGGCCAGCATCACCCTGATCGGAGACGAGGTCACCGGCCCCGATTTGCGCGCCGAGGTGGATTTGCTGCGCGCCGAACTTGATATGCTGAAACGTGCGTTCCGGCGGCACTGCGTCGAAACGACCTGACGGCGCTTGCTTGCTTGCCCCTGTGACGCGATGTATCCCTTGGCAAGACTGAGCCCTTCAGAGGACCCTCGTGATGGCAGTGAAAAGACGGACTATCGGCGTGATCGGCCTTGGCAACTTTGGCTCTACGGTCGCAACCGAGTTGCAGCGTTTTGGCAACTACGTGATCGGCGTGGACCTGAACGACCAGCGCGTCAGCAACCATGTCGAAAAGCTGAGCCAAGCCGTTATCGTGGACGCCCGCGATGATGCCGCCCTGCGCGAGGCCGGGTTGGGCGACTGTTCGATGGCGCTGGTCGCCATGGGCAGCGATCTTGAATCGAGCATCCTGTCGGCCATCAACCTGAAACTGCTGGGCGTCGAGACGATCTGGGCAAAGGCCAAGACAAAAACGCATCACCGCATCCTGTCGAAACTGGGTGTCGACCGCGTGATCCACCCCGAAGTCGAAGTCGGCCAGCATATCGCCCAAGTGATCCACAACCCCTTGGTGCGCGACTATGTCAGCCTCGGGAACGGATACCACGTGGTCAACTTCCGCATCCCAGAAGCGCTTGAGGGCAAATCGCTCGAGACGTTGTCATACGGCAAGAAGTTCGACCTGCGCTGTCTGGGCGTGATGCGGGGCACCGAATATATCGGACGCGACGGGTTGGACTGCACGTTGCAACGGGACGATCTGTTGATCCTGCTCGGGCAGCGCACCGACCTGCGCAGCTTTGCGGCAAGCCTTTGAAGCTCTTTTCAAAGTCACAGAAAAGCGCGTGGCGGCTTCTGCCCCCGCCCGCCGTGCTTGTGTTGATCTATCTGACGATGGTGGTTCTGGGCGGATTGATCCTGTGGACACCGCTGGCGAATACTGCGGGGATCAGCCTGTCGGACGCGCTGTTCACCTCTACCTCTGCTGTTACGGTGACGGGGCTGGCGGTGGTCGATACCGGCACCGCCTTTACCGGCTTCGGACAGGCGGTCATCGCACTTCTGATCCAGATGGGCGGCTTGGGGTTGATGACCTTTGCCGTTCTGGTGCTCTCCGCGCTTGGTATCCCTTTGGGGATGCCGCAGCGCATTATCCTGCGCGAGGACCTGAACCAGCCGAGCATCTACAATCTGACCTCGCTGGTGATGGCGATCCTGAAGATCGCCATTCTGGCAGAGCTTATCGGCGCTGCCTTGATGGCCTTTGTCTTCGTGCCCGAATTCGGTCTGGCGCAGGGGCTGTGGCATTCGGTGTTCCTAAGCATTTCTGCATTCAACAATGCGGGGTTCGCGCTGTTCCCCGACAGCCTAAGTAACTGGGTCAGCGATCCGATTATCAACGTCGTGATCCCCGCCCTGTTCATCATCGGCGGCATCGGGTTCATCGTGCTGGCCGATATCTGGGAAAAACGCAGCTGGCGACGGCTCAGCCTGCACAGCAAGCTGATGCTCACCGGCACGGTGGTGTTGATCCTGCTGGCCTGGGCGCTGTTTGCAGCACTTGAATGGCGCAACCCCGCGACCTTGGGCCAGTTCGGCAGCCTTGGCAGCAAGCTTTGGGCTAGTTGGTTTCAGGCCGTCACCCCACGGACAGCGGGCTTTAACACGCTTGATTACGCAGAGGTTCACGAGAGTACTGCGCTGATGACCATGACGCTGATGCTGGTCGGCGGCGGTAGCACGTCGACGGCGGGCGGCATCAAGGTGACCACGCTCATCGTGCTGATCCTCGCCACCGTGGCCTTCTTCCGTCGCAGCACCAGCCTGCATGCTTTTGGTCGGTCAATGGGGCCGGATGAAGTGTTCAAGGTGATGGCGCTGACCACGATCAGCATCCTTCTGGTCCTGACGGGCATCTTCATCATGTCGATCAAACATGACGGAGAGTTTATCGACCTCGCGTTCGAGGCAACATCGGCCTTTGGCACCGTCGGCCTGTCGCGCGGTGCCACGGCAGAGCTTGATAGCACCGGCCGCGCGATGATCATGCTGATGATGTTTCTGGGCCGCGTCGGCCCGCTGACCATCGGGTTCTTTCTGGCGACGCAATCGGTGCCCCGCGTGCGCTACCCCGAAGGCAAGGTCTATCTGGGCTGAACACCCGCCCTTGGCCCAACAAAAAAGACCGGCCCGCCTATCTGCGGACCGGTCTTAAATGCGAACGCGTGATCGTCGCGCTTACTTCTTCGGGCCCAATGCGGACAGACCCTTGAGGATGTCGATGGCATAGGCCAGCTGGTAATCCTCTTCCCGCAAGGACGCAGCTTTTTCGGCCTTGGCGCGGTCTTCCATGATCTGGTCGACCTGATCGTCGGTCAGGCTGTCGTTGTTCAGGCTGCCGCGCAGGTCTGCTTCGGACCGCAGGGGGCGTGCTGTTGCATCCTCTTCCTCGGTGTCTGCAAGCTGTGCCGGTGGCTGGGCGACGATGATGTCGGGGGACACGCCAAGTGCCTGAATAGAGCGGCCCGACGGCGTGTAGTACCGCGCTGTGGTCAGGCGCATCGCCCCTTCACCGCGCAGCGGCATGATCGTCTGCACCGACCCTTTGCCAAAGCTTTTGGTCCCGACGACAATCGCGCGACGGTGGTCTTGCAGGGCACCGGCAACGATCTCGGAAGCCGAGGCAGAGCCGCCGTTGATCAGCACCACAATCGGCTTGCCTTCGGCCAGATCGCCGGGGGTGGCGTTGGTGCGGTCGCCATCCGCGGCATCACGGCCACGGGTGCTGACGATCTCGCCTTCTTCAAGGAAAGCATCCGACACGGCTATGGCCTGATTCAGCAGACCACCGGGGTTGTTGCGCAGATCCACGACAAAGCCGCTGACATTCTCAATGCCGCCGGCGGCCTCGACCTGCTCTTCCAGACCCTCTTTCAGCTTGGGGTAGGTCTGTTCGTTAAAGGTGGTGACCCGCAGCACAACCGCGTCGCCTTCGGTACGGGCGCGCACCGCGGTCAGCTGGATGGTATCGCGCACCAGCGACACGTCGAAGGGTTCGGTCTCGCCTTCTCGCACCACGGTAATCTCGATCTCTGATCCCACCGGCCCGCGCATCAGCTCGACCGCGTCATCCAATGTCAGCCCCAGCAGGCTTTCGCCGTCCACATGGGTGATGAAATCGCCCGCTTCGATACCCGCTTCAGAGGCAGGCGTACCATCAATAGGGGAAACAACTTTGACGAAACCCTCTTCCTGCGTCACCTCGATGCCGAGACCGCCGAATTCACCACGGGTCTGGTCGCGCATCTTCAGCGCGTCTTTCGGCGACAGGTAGCTGGAGTGTGGATCAAGCGAGGTAAGCATGCCGTTGATCGCGGCCTCTACCAGCTCTTCGGTGTCGACCTCTTCGACGTATTGCGCACGGATGCGTTCAAAGATGTCGCCGAACAGATCAAGCTGTTCATAAACGTTGCTGTTCTTTTCAGTTTCCTGTGCCAGCAAGGGGCCCGCAATCTGCGTCGTGGCAATTACCCCTGCCAACGTACCGCCCACGGCAGCCATCACGAACTTCTTCATCGTTTATCCATCCTTATCAGTTCGGAACCAGTCTGACGGGTCCTGCGGAACATTGTTCTCTCTTACTTCTATATAGAGCGTTTCTGAACGCTCCACGCCAGCCCCATCACCATTTGGTGACAGCGCCTGTTGATTTACGCCGGCCGGGCCGCCCATAAGGCCAATCGGCGTCTCTGCCCCGATCACCTGCCCTGCCTCGCCATAAACCACATCCAGCCCTGCCAATACAAACAACGCCCCGGCCCGAGGTTCAAGAATGACCACGTTTCCTAGGTCCAGCAGCGGGCCGGTGTAGCGGATTGTCGCCGCCGTGGGCGATGTCACGATGGCACGCGGGCGGGTCGCGAGGATAATCCCGGGGCGCGTCACCCCCGCCGCATCGGTTTCATTGGCACGTCGCAGGATCACGCCCTGTACCGGCAAGGTCAGGTCGCCCTTCTGCCCTTCGAAATCGGCGGGCGCATCCGCAATCGGGTCCGAGGTCATCTCGGACAGGCCGCTGGCGAACCCCGATAGCGTCTCGGAGGTCGAGATCAGGATCGCGGTGCGCACCGGGTCTTCGTTGAAGCGTTTGGGCAGATCGGTCCGGTTGGCCATCGCCTGATTAAGCTCTGTCCGAGCGCGCTGGATTTCCGTCAGCCCGTCCTGCAAGCGCTGTGCCGCATCAGTCTGAAGCGCCCGCAGGGTCTGCACGTCTTCAAGATCCTGCCGCAAGACATCGGCGCGGGTGTTCAGGGCCGGTGTCAGCTCTGCCAGCAGCATACCGGCGCGTGCTGTGCCAACGGGCCCTTCAGGATGCAGGAACAAGGTGGGCGACGGGTTGCCGCCGATGCTTTGCAACACGCCCAGCAACTGCGCGACCTCGCCATCGCGGGCCTGTAGCTTTTTGCTCAGCTGCGCCTCGTTGATGGCCGCCTGACGCAGCCCCTCGCGCATGGCCCCAAGGCCGGTTTCAAACGCCTGAATCGTCTGGGTCAGCGCCTGCACGCGGTCCCGTGCCCCATCTGCCGCGTCCAACTGGGCAGAGGCCGCTTCAAGGTCGGCCATCGCGCGACGCGCCTGTTCTGCCGCCTCGGTCTGCGCAAACACGCCGACGGGCCAGAACATCAGGGCAAGGGCGCAAAGGCGGATCATTCGAGCAGCGACTTTCCCGTCATCTCGGCCGGTTGATCCAGCCCCATCAACTGCAACACTGTCGGCGCCAGATCGGCCAGACGACCGCTGCGCAGGCTGGCCCCATCGGGCCCGCCGACAACCGCCACGGGCACGGGGTTGAGCGTATGCGCCGTATGCGCCCCGCCGGTTTCGGGATCAATCATCGTTTCGCAATTACCGTGGTCCGCGGTGACAATCATCGCGCCGCCGGCCTCCTCAAGCGCCTCAAGTACGCGCCCAAGGCCGGTATCCACCGCCTCGCAGGCCGCGATGGCGGCATCAAGATCACCGGTATGCCCCACCATATCGGGGTTCGCGTAATTCACCACAATCAGGTCGTAGCGGTCCTTGATCGCTTGCACGAAACGGTCGGTGACTTCCGCGCAAGACATCTCTGGCTGCAAGTCATAGGTCGCCACATTCGGCGACTTGGGCATATAGCGGTCCTCGCCCGTTGTGGGGGTTTCCTCGCCCCCGTTCAGAAAGAACGTCACATGCGGGTATTTCTCTGTCTCGGCCAAGCGGAACTGCCGCAGGCCGTGCTGCGCGACCCATGCGCCAAGCGTATTCACGATCTCGGGCTTGGGGTACATGGTGGTCATGAAAGCCCCATGCGCGTCGGAATATTCCGCCATGCCCATCACCGCAGACCACGCAGGCCGCGCACCTGTGTCGAAGGCGTCAAACTCCGGATCCGCAAGCGCCGACATGATTTCGCGCGCGCGATCAGCGCGGAAATTCAGGCAGAAGATCCCATCCCCGTCCTGCACGCCGGTGTAGCCCTCCAGCACCGTGGGCGTGATAAATTCATCGTTTTCGTCCAAACCATAGGCATCATTCACCGCATCGCGGGCGGTTGGGGCGGCACTGCCCTTGCCCTGCACGATCGCCTCATAGGCTTTGGCAACACGGTCCCAGCGGTTGTCACGGTCCATCGCGAAATAACGCCCCGAGACCGTCGCGATACGCGCTCCGTCGGGTAAGGCGGCTTGCAGCGTCTCGAAATAGCCCAAGGCCGAGCGCGGCGCGACATCGCGCCCGTCGGTCAGCGCATGGATCACCACCGGAATACCCTGCGCCCGCAGCGCCCGCACCGCGGCAATCATATGCGTCAGGTGCCCATGCACCCCGCCATCAGAGACAAGCCCCATCACATGCGCCGTGCCGCCGGTCTGTTTCAGCGTCTCGGCAAAGTCCAGCAACGGTTGATGGGTGGCAAACGCGCCCTCCTCGATCGCAAGATCGATCTGTCCGAGATCCATCGCGACGACACGACCAGCCCCGATATTGGTATGCCCCACCTCGGAATTGCCCATCTGCCCCTGTGGCAGACCCACATCAGGCCCGAAGGTGGTCAGCGTCGCCGAAGGGCAGCTTTGCATGATCCGGTCGACATGCGGAGTTTTTGCCAGAAGAGGCGCATTGCCTTGAGGGTCATCGCGCAGGCCCCACCCATCCAGAATGCACAATACGACAGGTTTTGGGGTGTTCATCCTGAGACCGCTCCGCAGGTTTACAGTGGTTTTCCGTCTTTTAGCGGCTCTGTCGCCGATGGTGAACCTAATTCAACGCAGTTTACAAACTTGTAAGCAGAGGGCGGCCAAATCACACGGCGCACCCTTGCCCTGCCTGCGCGGTTTGGTCATAAGATGGGCGCATCAAAGCCAAGGACGACAGCATGACATCCCAAGCACCGGAAACCCGCATTGTGAACACCTGGCGCGTCGCCTGTGACGGCAGCGAAGGCGCCTTGGGGCACCCGCGCGTCTGGCTGCAAATCCCGCAAGACAAGGGCTGGGTCGAATGTGGGTACTGCGACTGCAAGTTCATCCACGCCGAGTTTGAGGGCAAGGTCTGACCAAAGCGTTACGATGGCTGGGCGCAATTGCGCTTTTGCCCGCGTGCTTTGTGCTTGCCGCAGTGATCGGTGCCCTCTGGGCCGCTCCTGCCTTTGATGAACCGCGCGCGGTGCCAACGCGCGAGGTGCTGCTGGTCCACGGACCCATCCACTATGATCTGCTGATCCCGATTGATGATATCTCGGGCCCGCGGTTTGCCGCGCTCGAGACGCTGGGTCTGCCGCTATCGCACCCCGATGCGCGGTGGCTTGTCATCGGATGGGGGGCGCGCAAGTTTTATACGGAAACCCCCACCTATCGCGAATTGAAACCCGGCAATGTCTGGCGCGGGATTATCGGCGATGACGCGGTGCTGCGGATTGATGTCATTGGCCCCATCGCCCCGACCGCCGAACGCCGGACCGTGACGATGACCGAAGGCGCGTACCGCAGGCTGGTCGCAAATGTCTGGTCGGCGCTTGACCCCGGCCCTGACGGGCTGCCGCAACGTGTCGATGTGGATGGGTATACCGCCACCGATGGATTCTTTGCCGCCAAAGGGCGCTTTAACATCCTGCGCACCTGCAACGTCTGGATCGGCGACCAACTCCGCGCGGCGGGGCTGCGCTTCGGACGCTGGACGCCACTACCCTTGTCGGTGAGCCTGTCCTGGCGCCTTTACCAAAGCGAGCCCCGCTAGGCAGGGACGCTCCGCGGGGAGTTTATTTGGCAAAATGAAGCCGGCCGCGGGCAATTGGCCGCTGGAGAGTTTGCCGGCTTCGTGGCACAAGAAAGCTTGTCTGAAAGAGGAGCACCGACATGTCCGGCACATTTGGCAAAGGTCACCATCTGCATCTGATCGACGGGTCGGCGTTTATTTTCCGCGCCTATCACGCGCTGCCACCGCTGACGCGCAAGTCGGACGGGCTGCCGATTGGAGCGGTGGCGGGTTTTTGCAACATGTTGCACCGCTATGTCGAAGGCAACACAGGCCCGGATGCACCGACCCATGTGGCCGTGATCTTTGACAAGGGCAGCCATACCTTCCGCAACGACATGTACGACAAATACAAGGCTAACCGCGAGGCCATGCCCGAAGACCTGCGCCCGCAGATCCCCCTGACCCGCACCGCCACCGAAGCCTTCAATATCGCTTGCAAGGAAAAGGAAGGTTTCGAGGCGGACGACATCATTGCCACGCTCGCCGTGCAGGCACGCGCCGCAGGTGGCCGCTGCACCATCATCAGTTCGGACAAGGATCTGATGCAGCTGGTCGGCGGCGGCGTCGAAATGCTGGATGCGATGAAAAACAAGAGCATCGACCGCGACGGTGTGTTCGAGAAATTCGGCGTCTATCCCGATCGTGTGGTGGATGTGCAGGCGCTGGCGGGCGACTCTGTCGATAACGTCCCCGGGGCACCCGGGATCGGAATCAAAACGGCCGCTTTGCTGATCAACGAATACGGTGATCTCGATGCGCTGCTGGAGCGCGCAGGCGAGATCAAGCAGCCCAAGCGGCGCCAGACCCTGATCGACCATGCCGACCAGATCCGCCTGTCCCGCGATCTGGTCAAGCTGGACGAGAACACGCCGCTGGACTTCACTCTTGAGGATCTTGAGGTGCGCGACCCTGATGCAGATCAACTGCTGGGCTTTCTGGCCGAGATGGAGTTTCGCACCCTGTCCAAACGTGTGGCCGAGGTGCTGGGGAAAGAGGCCCCCACCATCGCCGAGGCACCGGTCGCTGCAGATGCCCCGGGTGCGGCGGATGTGCCCTTTGACGCAGAGCTCTATGAACACGTCAGTGACACAGCGGCGCTGCAGGCCTGGATCGACCGCATCTACGAATTCGGCTATGTCGCCGTCGATACAGAGACCACCGGGCTGGACGATATGGTCGCGCAGCTTGTCGGCGTTTCGCTTTGTGTCGAACCGGGCAAGGCCTGCTACATCCCGCTCATCCACAAGGCGCGCGGCAGCGATGATCTGTTCGGAAGTGATGATCTCGCCGAGGGGCAGATCCCTACCGAAGAGGCGCTGCGCCTGCTGACCCCGATGCTGGAGGATCCCTCGATCCTCAAGATCGGGCAGAACATGAAATACGACAGCAAGATTTTCGCTCAGCTTGGGATCAACGTCGCGCCCATCGACGACACGATGCTGCTGTCCTACGCGATGCACGCCGGGCTGCACGGCCACGGCATGGACACGCTGTCTGAACGCTATCTGTCGCACACACCGATCCCGATCAAGCCGCTGCTGGGGACAGGCAAATCCGCCATCACCTTTGATAAGGTGCCGCTCGTCGATGCGGTGAAATATGCCGCCGAGGATGCGGATATCACTCTGCGACTGTGGCAATTGTTCAAACCCCAACTTCACCGCGTCGGGGTGACGAAGGTTTATGAAACGCTTGAACGCCCGCTTGTGCCTGTATTGGCGGCAATGGAACGCTCTGGCGTGAAGGTGGACCGCGATACGCTGAGCCGGATGTCCAACGCCTTTGCCCAGAAGATGGCGGGGCTTGAGGACGAGATCTATGAGCTCGCCGGGCGTAAATTCAACGTCGGCTCGCCTAAGCAGTTGGGGGAAATCCTGTTCGACGAGATGGGGCTGGAAGGCGGCAAGAAAGGCAAGACGGGGGCCTATGCCACCGGTGCCGATGTGCTTGAGGACCTCGCGACAGAGCATGACCTACCTGCGCGGGTGCTGGACTGGCGGCAGCTGTCCAAGCTGAAATCGACCTATACCGACGCGCTGCAGGACCACATCAACCCTGACACGGGCCGTGTGCATACGTCCTATTCCATCGCGGGGGCGTCGACCGGGCGGCTGGCTTCGACCGATCCGAACCTGCAAAATATCCCGATCCGGTCCGAAGAAGGGCGGCGCATCCGCGAGGCCTTTGTCGCAGAGCCGGGCAAGGCGCTGGTCGCGCTTGACTATTCCCAGATCGAGCTGCGGATACTGGCGCATATCGCCAATATCCCCGAGCTTAAGCAGGCGTTTCAGGACGGCATCGACATTCACGCGCTGACCGCTTCGGAAATGTTCGGCGTGCCGCTGGACGAGATGACGTCGGACGTGCGTCGTCAGGCCAAGGCGATCAACTTTGGCGTGATCTATGGCATCTCGGGCTTCGGGCTGGCGCGCAACCTGCGTATCCCGCGCGCCGAAGCACAGGGGTTCATCGACCGCTATTTCGAACGTTTCCCCGGCATCCGTACCTATATGAACGACACCAAGGCGTTCGCCAAAGAGCATGGCTTTGTGCAGACGCTGTTCGGGCGCAAGATCCACACGCCCGAGATCGGTGCCAAGGGCCCCCGCGCCGGTTTTGCCCAACGGGCGGCCATCAACGCACCTATTCAGGGCACCGCCGCCGATGTGATCCGCCGCGCTATGATCCGCATGCCCGACGCGATAAAGGATCTGCCCGCCACCATGTTGTTGCAGGTCCACGATGAATTGCTGTTCGAGGTGGAGAAAGGGGCCGAGGACGATCTGATCGCCGCCGCACGCAAGGTGATGGAGAATGCAGCCGATCCGGTGGTCAAACTGGATGTGAAGCTTGACGTGGATGCGGGGGTCGGGGCGAGTTGGGCGGAGGCGCATTAATCGCCTCTGAAGTACCCCCTGCGGCTAGCTGAGTGTCATCCAGCCGAGGCTGTCCTCGGTCCGTGGGCCGGGGATATATTCGCCACTGACCCAGCCGCGATACCCCGCGCGGCGCAGGGCGGCGAAGAGCGCGGGGAAATCAACCGTGCCCGCCCCGGGCGCGCTGCGATCGGGCGCGTCGCCAAGCTGCACATGTGCGATCAGGTCTTTGTATTGATCGAACACCGCCACCGCGTCGCCGTGGATCATCTGCGCGTGGTAGCTGTCATACTGCAGCCGGACGTTCGGCCGGTTCACAGCACGCAGCACATCGGCGGCAAGCGCGTAGTCGTTCATGAAATACCCCGGCATCGCGACGGGGTTCAGCGGTTCAACCGTCAGGGTAAGCCCCTTGGGCGCGATATCAGCCGCCCAGATCAGATTGTCGATGAAGGTTTGCCGCGCCAGCGCGCCTTGCCCATTGCCCGCCATGACATGCAGATAGCGGACCTTGAGCGCGGTGGCATATCGAAACGACCGCTGGATATCGACGCGGAAACGCGCCGCCTGTTCGGGCACCGCCGCAAAGCCCTGAGCGCCGCCGGTGTAATTGGGCGGCGGGGCGTTGATCAGGATCAACTGCAAGCCGTTGGCGACACAGGCGCGCAGCGTCTCTTTGGCGGCCAGATCATAGGGGAAAAGCACCTCTACCGCGGTAAACCCCGCCTTTGCGGCGGCGGCAAAACGGTCAAGATAGGGCAGCTCGGGCCACAGCAGAGTAAGGTTCGCGGCTGGCTTCATGAAGGATCATCCGGTTCGGGCCGCTATCGTCGCGCTGTGGCAGGCAGGATCAATCGGGCAGTTCGTCCGAGGGGATAATACCAAAGAAGCTGCCGCCCGACCATACGCCGAACCAGCCGTCGTGATGCACGCCAAGCTCGACCAGTCGGTAAAAGCTTTTGCGGTCGATCAGCGCCTCCAGGTTGCGGCGGACACGGACGTAGGGCGCGGGTTCACCATCTTCTGGGTCGCGCTCAACTCGGATCGGCAGTTCGGGGCCTGCGACGGCGATGTCTTCCAGGTTTGTCTGGAAGGTCAGCTTCTGGTCGGTGCCACTGCCTTCGGCCTCGAAATCGATGGCGACAAAGGGGGCGTCCTCGACCTTGATGCCGACCTTTTCAACCGGCGTCACAAGGAAATAATCATCTTCTTCGCGGATCAGAATCGATGCGAACAGCTTTACCAGCCCGATGCGTCCGATGGGGGTGCCTTGGTAGAACCACGTGCCGTCGCGTTTGATCTCCATGTCCAGATCGCCGCAAAACGGGGGGTTCCACTTTTCAACCGGCGGCAATCCGCGTGTTTTGGCGGCGGAAACAGACGCGGCAAGGCTTTCTGCTGTCGGGGTCACGGTTTTTTGTCCACTCATTGCTTTTGCCATTTCCTGTTCACACGATACACTTACATCTAACCGATATAACCCCGAGGACGCAAAAGTCATGACCCAAGCCCGCGATATGGTAGCAGAAATCGAGACGCTTGGCGAAAAGCTGGCCGAGGCGAAGGCGTCGATCAACCGGCGTTTCATCGGGCAGCAACGGGTCGTTGATCTGACGCTGACGGCCCTGCTGTGCGGGGGCCACGGGCTGCTGATCGGTCTGCCGGGTCTGGGCAAGACGCGGCTGGTCGAAACGCTGAGCACGGTGATGGGGCTGGATGGCAATCGGGTCCAGTTCACGCCCGATTTGATGCCTGCCGATATTCTGGGGTCAGAGGTGCTGGACACCGCCGCCGATGGCACCCGCGCGTTCCGCTTTGTCGAGGGGCCGATCTTTTGCCAGTTGCTGATGGCGGACGAGATCAACCGCGCCTCGCCGCGCACCCAGTCGGCTTTGCTGCAGGCGATGCAGGAAAAGACCGTGACCGTCGCCGGACAGGACCGCGCCTTGGGGCATCCGTTTCACGTGCTCGCCACCCAGAACCCCATTGAGCAAGAAGGCACCTACCCGCTGCCCGAGGCCCAGCTTGACCGCTTTTTGGTGCAGATCGATGTGGCCTACCCCGACCGGGAGACAGAGCGGGATATTCTGCTGGCCACCACAGGGGATACCGATGCGCAGGCCGCATCCGTCTTTACCACGGCAGAGCTACTGGCCGCGCAAACGCTGCTGCGGCAGATGCCCGTGGGTGAATCGGTGGTCGAGCTGATCCTTGATCTGGTCCGCGCCTTCCGCCCTGACGGGCCTGATGCCAGCCCGCAAGTGCGCGATACCGTGGCGTGGGGCCCCGGCCCACGCGCCGCGCAAGCGTTGATGCTGACCGTGCGGGCACGTGCTTTGTTGCAGGGGCGTCTGGCACCGTCGGCGGAGGATGTCATCGATATGGCCCGTCCTGTGTTGCTGCACCGTATGGCGCTGAACTTTGCGGCGCGCGCTCGTGGCGACAGCCTATCCGCGCTGATTGACACAACCGCTGCCAGCCTGATCGGGAAAAAGGCCGCGGCGTGAACAGCCCCGACACCCTTCGCATCCGATCAGAGGAGCAAGCCGCCCGTTTGCCCGCGCTGCTGGCCCGTGCAGAGCATCTGGCCGGTGCAGTCCTGCTGGGTGCTCATGGGCGTCGACGCGCAGGGGTGGGGGATGATTTCTGGCAATACCGTCCGGCACAGGCCGGGGATAGCCGTCGCAGCATCGATCACCGGCGTTCGGCCATGGGGGACCACGAGTTCGTGCGCGAACGTGAATGGCAGATCGCGCAGTCGGTCATGCTTTGGGTCGATCAGGGGGCGTCCATGCGCTTTGCCTCGACGCCTGCGTTGGAACAGAAGGGCGACCGCGCGCGGCTGATCGGGTTGGCGCTGGCGATCCTGCTGCAACGGGGCGGTGAGCGGGTCGGGCTGACCGGCAGCGCCCTGCCCCCGCGATCCGGCAGGCCGCAGATCCTGCGCCTTGCCGAAGCCCTGTGTCAGGACGACGCCGCCGACTACGCCCCGCCGGAACATCGCGCCATGATCCCCCATGCACGGGCTGTGTTCATCTCTGACTTCATGGGGGATCTTGCGGGGGTGACCACCGCGCTGACCAAAGCGGCGGACCGCGGGGTGCGCGGCGTATTGTATCATGTGCTGGACCCCTCGGAAGAGGCCTTCCCGTTCACCGGTCGCACCATCTTTGAAAGCGTTGGCGGCACGCTGCGCCACGAGACCTTGAAAGCGAACGACCTGAAAGACCGCTATCTGGAACGGCTCGCCGCGCGCAAGGCAGAGCTGCGGCAGCTTTGCGCCCTGACTGGCTGGCAGTACGGGCTGCACCACACCGACAGCACCGCACAATCGGCGCTTTTATGGCTCTATGCGGCGCTGGATACGCGCAGCGGGGGGGCCGCATGACCGTTCTTGGGGGCATCGGCTTTACCGCGCCGTGGATGCTGCTGGCGCTTCTGGCGCTGCCGATCCTGTGGCTGATCCTGCGCGCGGTGCCACCTGCGCCGATCCGCCGCCGCTTTCCCGGCGTGGCGCTGCTGCTTGGGCTAAGCGATGATGAAAGCGTGTCGGACCGCACGCCGTGGTGGTTGCTGCTGCTGCGCATGCTGGCGGTGGCCGCGTTGATCATCGGGCTGGCCGGACCGATCCTGAACCCGCAAGAGGAACAGACCCAAGGCACCGGCCCGCTGCTGATTGTGCTCGACGGGTCGTGGGCGGGAGCCACACGTTGGCCGCAGCAAACCGAAGCGCTAGAGGCGCAGTTGACCCGTGCGGCACGCGCTGGTCGCACTGTCGGTTTTCTTGCCCTCACCCGACCAGAAGCACCCGCCTTTCAATCCGCTGACGCATGGCGCAGCCGCCTGGCCGGGTTTGATCCCGCCCCTTGGCAGCCCTCCCCCGCCGACATTGACCGCGCGATAGAGATCGCGGACACGCTTGGCGGTTTCGATACCCTGTGGTTCAGCGACGGGCTTGCCTATGCGGGGCGCGACGCGATGCTTGATGCGCTTCAAGGCAAGGGCAGCGTCGAGGTCTATCAGACTGGCGCAGACGTACTGGCACTGGCCCCCGCGACCTATGAGGACGGGGCGATTACCCTGACCGCCAAGCGCGCCCTTGCTGGCGCTGAGCGGTCGGTGACCATCACGGCGCAGGGGCGTGATCCGGCGGGCAATATCCGCGTCCTTGCCAGCGTTCCGGCCACATTCGACGCAGGATCAACACAGGCCAGCGCGGCCCTGTCCCTGCCCGCAGAGCTGCGCGCGCGGATCACGCGTTTCGACATCGCGGGCCAACGCTCCGCCGGGGCGACGACGCTGGTGGATGATGCGTTGCGGCGGCGCGAGGTTGGGCTGATCGCCGGACGCGAAAGCCGCGAAGGGCTGGAGCTGCTGTCCCCCCTGCACTACATCGAACAGGCCTTGGCCCCCGCCGCCGATCTGATTGAGGGGGGAATTGGCGATGTGCTGCCCGCAAACCCAGATGTGATCGTACTGGCCGATATCGCGACCCTGTCGGAGGTAGAGCAGCCCCCCTTGATCGACTGGATCGAAGCCGGTGGCATGTTGGTGCGTTTCGCCGGTCCACGCATCGCTGCCAGCGACATCAGCCGAGATACCGAAGACCCGCTGATGCCTGTGCGCCTGCGCGCCGGTGGCCGCAGTGTCGGCGGCGCAATGAGCTGGGGTGCCCCGAAAACGCTGGACAGCTTCCGCGAGTCCTCTCCTTTCTACGGTCTGGAGATACCGCAGGATGTGACCGTCTCGGCCCAGGTCGTCGCGCAGCCCGACCCGACACTGGCAGAGCGTGTGATCGCGTCGCTAAGCGATGGCACCCCGCTGGTCACCCGCAAGCAGGTAGGACAGGGGCAGATCGTATTGTTTCACGTGACAGCCACGGCCGAGTGGTCGACGCTGCCGCTGTCGGGGCTCTTTGTGCAGATGATGGAACGGTTAGCGATTTCTTCATCTTCCGCCGGTATCGAGGCTTCGGACCTACAAGGCACGACGTGGACGCCCCTGCGCGTGATGGACGGGTTTGGCACACTGTCTGACGCGGGTACGCTGCCCGGTGTGGACGGGGCTGATCTGATGGCCGCGCCTGCGGGCCCAGACCTGCAACCGGGGGTCTATGCCTCTGGCGATCGGCGTATTGCGCGCAATGTGGTGGTTGCAGACACCACACTGACCCCCGCAGCATGGCCAGCGGATGTGCCAGTACGTGGGCTTGATGTGGCCGATGAACAGCCGCTTGCCGGTTGGCTTTTGTCCCTGTCGATCCTGCTGCTGCTCGCTGATGTCATCGCGTCGCTGTCCTTGTCGGGTCGGCTGCTCAAGCACAGCAATGCCGCAGGGCTGATCCTTGCGGCGCTGATCTATGCACCGACGCAGGCCGATGCGCAGGCGGACGACAGCTTTGCCCTGAACGCCACGGCGGAGATGACGCTGGCCTATGTGATCACCGGCAACGCGTCGGTTGACGAGATGTCGGATGCCGGATTGCGTGGGTTGTCGGATACGCTTTATTTCCGCACCTCGGTCGAACCTGCCAACCCCATCGGTGTGGATCTGGAGCGGGATGAGCTTGCTTTCTTCCCCATGCTATACTGGCCCATCACCCCCGATCAGCCCCGCCCTTCGGATGCGGCCTATCGCAAGCTGAACGACTATCTGCGCTCCGGCGGGATGATCCTGTTCGACACACGTGACGCGAATATCGCGGGCTTCGGAGCTGCCAGCCCCAATGGGCGCAAGCTACAAGACCTCGCCGCGCCGCTGGACATCCCTCCGCTTGAACCCTTGCCTGCGGATCACGTGCTGACCCGCACGTTCTATCTGCTGCAGGACTTTCCCGGACGGCACAGCGGGCGCGATCTGTGGGTAGAGGCATCGCCCCCCGATGCAGAACAGGTAGAGGGGATGCCGTTCCGCAATCTGAATGACGGGGTGAGCCCGGTTGTCATCGGTGGCAATGACTGGGCCGCGGCCTGGGCCGTGTCCTCGAACGGCGCGCCGATGGTGCCCATCGGGCGCGGTTTCGCCGGGGAACGTCAGCGCGAGCTCGCCTACCGGTTCGGCGTCAATCTGGTCATGCATGTGCTGACCGGCAACTATAAATCCGATCAGGTGCATGTGCCTGCGCTGCTGGACAGGTTGGGCCAATGACATCGACCATCATCTTCGACCCGCTGATCCCGCTACCGATGTTATGGGGCGTTGCCGCACTGGCGCTGGCGGCCGTTGCCTTGGCGGTGCTGCGTGGGTTACAAGGCTGGGCGCTGCGGGGGGCGGCGATGCTGGTCGTTCTGGCGGCGCTTTCTGGCCCCTCCGTGCAGCAGGAAGACCGCGCACCGCTGACCGATATCGTCGTGATGCTGGAAGACGAAAGCGCCAGCCAATCCCTCGCAGACCGGCCCGCACAAACCGCCGCCGCCGCCGAGACACTGGCAGCACAGATCACCGCGCGCGAGAATACGGAACTGCGCCGCGTGACCGTGCCCGATGGAGAAGGCGATAGCGGCACGCAGCTGATGACCGCCCTGTCAGAGGTGCTTGCCGAAGAGCCGCGCGCCCGTATCGCAGGCATCCTTGCGCTCAGCGACGGGCGCATTCACGACGCCGACCTGCCCGTCGATCTGCCCGCACCGATGCATCTGTTGATGACCGGAAAGCAAAGCGATTGGGATCGCCGCCTGTCCGTCCGCAACGCCCCTGCCTTTGCCATCATCGGCGAACCCGTGACCCTGACCCTGCGCATCGACGACCTTGGGGCCGCCCCGCAAAAAGACGCGCTGGCCCCGCTTGAAATTTCGGTCGATGGGGAGGCGCCGCAGACCTTCCGCGTCCCCGTGGGCCAAGATCTGGAACTGCCCGTGACCCTGCCCCACGGCGGGCGCAATGTGATCCGGTTCTCGCTGCCCGAGGTCGAAGGAGAGCTAACCGACCGCAACAATGCCGCGCTGATCCAGATCAACGGGGTGCGCGACCGCCTGCGGGTGCTTCTCGTCAGCGGGGAGCCGCATCAGGGCGGGCGTACGTGGCGCAATTTGCTAAAATCCGACAGCTCTGTCGATCTGGTGCATTTCACGATCCTGCGCCCGCCGGAAAAACAGGATGGCGTGCCGGTGGACGAACTTTCGCTGATCGCCTTTCCCACCCGCGAGTTGTTCATGGAAAAGATCGAGGATTTCGATCTGATCATCTTTGACCGCTACAAACGCCGCGGCATCCTGCCGTCGCTATATCTTGAAAACGTCGCGAATTATGTGCGCGGCGGGGGTGCTGTGCTGGTCGCTGCCGGGGCGGATTTCGCGAGCGCCGACAGCATCTACCGCTCCCCCCTCGGAGAGGTCTTGCCCGCCACGCCGACCGCGCGGGTGATCGAACAGCCCTACCGCCCGCTGGTGTCCGAGCTGGGGCACCGCCATCCGGTGACCAGCGGCTTGCCCGAACAGGAAACATGGGGACGCTGGCTGCGGCAGATCGACGTGGCCGATCCCTTGGGCCATGTGGTGATGACCGGCGAAGATGACCGGCCGCTGCTGATCCTGAACCGTGTGGAAGAAGGGCGCGTTGCGCTCATGGCGTCTGATCATGCGTGGCTGTGGAACCGTGGCTATGAAGGTGGCGGCCCGCAGCTAGAGCTTTTGCGACGGCTGGCCCACTGGATGATGAAAGAACCCGAGCTTGAGGAAGAGGCCCTGACCGCCACAGCCGAAGGTCAGACCATGCGCATCACCCGTCGCACGCTGGGGGACGACATCCCGCCTGTCACCCTGACCAACCCCGATGGCAGCACGGCAGAGATCACGCTTTCGCCAGCCACGCCGGGCGTCTTCGAAGGGGTTTACGAAGGCCCCGAGATTGGCCTTTACCGGCTGGAAAATGGCGACCAAAGCGCGGTGATCGGTTTGGGCCCTGCCGCCCCGCGGGAGTTTGTGGAAACGATTGCCAGCGGCGAAGCCCTCGCCCCCGTCCTTGCGCCCCTGCGCGGTGGTGTCGCGCGGATCGAAGACGGCCTGCCCCGCATCCGCGACATACGTGTCGGGCGCCCTGCAGCCGGACGTGGATGGATCGGGCTGACCCCTCGCAACGCCTACGAAACACGTGACGTGCGACAGATGCCGATCCTGCCCGCGTGGCTCGTCCTGTTGCTGGGCAGCGCCCTGATCCTTGCAGCATGGCTGCGCGAAGGGCGGCGTTAACCTTAAAAACAACGCCACCGCCCGATAAATCACGCAACGCTTAAGCAGTTGTTCACCCCAAGCACCCCATGATCCCCCCGATAGGAGGGATTCGGAGCTTTGGATGAAACCAGCTGACCAGCTTGCCCATGAACAACGCCGCCGCGCAGAGGTGGAAGCGCTGCTTGAACAAACCCAGGCAGAGCTTTGTGCCGCTTATCGCAAGCTGGATGACCACGCGCAAAATGTCTCTGTCGAGATTTCTGAAACACGGGCGGAGGTTGAAAACATCCGCGGCGAAAACAAACGGGTGATGTCCGATCTATGTGCCGCGCGCGAACAGATCGAACTGACCCAACGCCGGCTGTGGCATTCGGTCGAAACCATCCACGACGGCTTTGCCTTTTTCAACAAAGACAACGAAATGATCATGGCCAATCGGTCTTATCTGGCCGTGTTCGACGGTATTGATGCCATCTGTCCGGGTGTCAGCTATTCCACCATCCTGCGTGTGCTCACCGATGAAGGGATCGTAAATATCGGGCGCCGCACACCAGAGGAATGGCGCGCCAAGATGCTACTTCGATCGCAGCAAAAGGCCCCGGCACCCATCATCATAAAGCTCTGGAATGGCGCATATATCAAGATCGTCGATCAAAGGGGAAAAGGCGGCGATATCGTATCGCTCGCCCGCGACATTACCGAAACCGTGGAATATCAACGCAAGCTCGTCGATGCCCGCGCCACGGCCGAGGCAGCCAACAGCGCGAAATCGCTTTTCCTTGCCAAGATGAGCCACGAGATCCGCACACCGATGAACGGGATCGTAGGCATGACGGAAGTGCTTGGCGATACCGCGCTGACCCAAGACCAACGCCTATATGTTGACACCATAAAGACCTCTGGCGAAGCGTTGCTGGTCATCATCAACGACGTGCTGGATTTCTCGCGCATCGAGGCAAACCGCCTGAGCATCCACCCCGCCCCCTTTGATCTGGAACGTGTTTTCCAAGAAGTACTGCTGCTTTTACAGCCCCTTGCGGTGCAAAAGGGGCTGGACCTCGCACTGGATTACGACCTGTTTTTGCCGCGCAAGCTGGTCGGGGATGCAGGGCGCATTAGGCAAGTGCTTACCAATCTGGTGGGAAATGCTGTTAAGTTTACGCAAAATGGGCATATCCTGATCCGCGCCACGGGGCTACCTGATGCGGGCTCTGGCAACGTGCTGATCAAAATCTCTATCGAGGATACGGGCATCGGCATCCCGCCGGACATGATTGAACATATCATGGGGGAATTCACCCAAGCCAGCAGTGACCCCAGCCCCAATGCAGAGGGGACGGGACTGGGGCTCGCCATCTGCCAACGTCTGGTACAACTGATGGGGGGCGAGATTTGGGTCACGTCAGAGCATGGGGTTGGGTCGTGCTTCGGCTTCGAACTGCCCCTGAAGGCCCAAGAGGACAGCGCCGCGCCGCCGCTTAAGCCCCCCCCCTTCCTGCGCCATGTCCTGATTGTCGAAAGGGAAACGATCTGCCGATCGATCTTGCAGCGCAATCTGGAACATATCGGTGTTCGCGTGACTTCCTGTGGCACCGGTGAAGCGGGGCTGGCCGCGCTGGGCGGCAGTATTGATCTGCTGCTTGTCGACGACACGCTGCCCGATATGGACGGGATCGAATTTGCCCGCGCTGTACATGGCTCCGACCCCGCGACCGAGGTAATCCTGTACAGTCAGACGCCCGACAAAATTCGCGATAGTATGGATGATACGAGCGTGCGCCGGATCATGAAGAACCCGATTAGTGTCACCGAGCTGCTGGCCGAAGTGTCAACGATGCAGCCGGTGCCTGTTGGTACCCGTCCGATGCGGGTCTTGGCGGCCGAGGACAATAAGACCAATCGTCTGGTACTTCGAAAGATGCTGCAACGGCTGAACATCGACCTGCAGCTTGCCACTAACGGGCAAGAGGCAGTTGCGCTGTTTGAAACCTTCCGGCCCGATCTGGTGTTCATGGACATTTCTATGCCCAAGATGAATGGAAAAGACGCCGCCGCCGCCATTCGCGCGCTGGAAGGCGGGGCAAGCAGTTGCCCGATTGTCGCGCTGACAGCGCATGCCATTCAGGACGAAAAGGAAAGAATACTCGCCGCCGGGCTGGATCATTTCCTCACCAAACCCTTGCGCAAGGCGGAGCTTGTGGCGCTCCTTAACCGTTACTGCCCCAACGCGGCTTTCCCGCTAGAGGGTCAGCTGGTGGGATAGGGCCGCACAAATACGGGTTTTTCCGGCGTCGACAGCTCTTTCTGCCATGCGTACCCGCCAACATCGAAATCCTTGATCGCTTCGGCGTCGGTATGGCGGTTCTGCACTACGAAACGCGCCATCGCGCCGCGGGCTTTCTTGGCGTAAAAGCTTACAATCTTGGGCCCTTTGCCGTCCGATTTATCTTCCATGAACTGTGGTGTTACAACCGTCGGCACCAACGCCTTAAGGTCGACCGCGCCGAAATATTCCTGACTGGCACAATTCACCAACGCCTTGCTGTTGGTCTGTTCCGCCTGTTCGTTCAACGCTTCGGACAGACGCGCGCCCCAATAGTCGTACAGCGATTTGCCCCGCGGGGTTTTCAATCGGCTGCCCATCTCAAGCCGGTAGGCCTGAATGGCATCCAAGGGGCGCAGCACACCATAAAGCCCCGACAGAATGCGCAGGTGATCTTGGGCATAATCCAGTTCATCAGGGTCCAGGCTGGTCGCTTCCAGCCCCTGATAGGTGTCACCAGCAAAGGCAAAGGCAGCGGGGCGCACAACATCGGGGGACGGATTTTCCTCGAACGCGGTGAAACGGTCGCGGTTCAGCTTGGCCAGTTTCTCGCTCAGGTGCATCAATGATTGCAAATCACCAACGCTCAGCTCGCGGGCCACCTTGACCAAGGCGACCGCATCTTCCTGCAGGTCGGGCGTCGTCATATCGACGTCGCGCGGGGTCCAGTCCATTTTCTTGGCGGGAGAGATAACGGTCAGCATGGATTTTCCTTTTTTGGTCGCAGCAAGAGCTAGCCCGCTTGTTGCAAAACGTCCAGAAATGCGGGGCCAAACCTTTCGGTGCGTTTCTCGCCCAAAATGCGTTCGATGGCATCAAGGTTCGGCGCGTGCAGCTGCGCCACTTTTGCCAGCAGCGAGGTCGAGCAGCTCAACGGCTTTTCGCCCCCATCTGCCCCACGAGACAAGGTGGTTTGCACTTCGCGCAATTGATCGAACACCGACCCTGCCGCGCGTCCCGCCAGCTTGCGCCGCGTCGGGTGCATCTCGGCGGCGGCCCCATTGATCACCTCTAGAAACGCATCGCCAAAATTCTCGAGCTTTTTGGCCCCCACCCCGCCGATACGGGCCATGGCGTCCAGTGTATCCGGACGTTTCTCGGCCATCTCGATCAGGGTGCGGTCGTTAAAGATGATATAGGCGGGCACTTTGGCGGCTTCTGCCAGCCCGCGGCGTTTCGCCTTGAGCGCAGAGAGCAGCGGCGCATCCTCGTCGCTGACCATCGCCTTGACCGCAGGACGGCGCTGCGATGCGGCGGCGCGGATACTGTCCCGACGCAGAGAGATCGACGCCTCCCCGCGCAGGATTGGCAATGCGGCATCGGTCATGCGCAGCGCACCGTGACGTGCGGCATCCGGGCGCACCAGATCGTGCCCCATCATTTGCCGGAACACCGCCTGCCATTCGCGTTTGTCATATTCCTTGCCCACGCCATAGGTCGGTAAATCGCTGTGCCCGCGTTCACGGATTTTATCGGTTTCATTGCCCAGCAGGATATCGATCAGATGACCTGCGCCAAACCATTCCTCGGTGCGCAGCATCGCCGACAGCGCCTTGCGCACGGCGGTGGTCCCGTCAAACACCTCGACAGGCGTATCGCAAAGGTCGCAATTGCCACAGGTGACATCGGTTTCGTCAAAGTACTTCAACAGGTTCGCACGGCGACACGCCAATGCTTCGGCCAGCCCCAGCAGCGCGTTCAGCCGTGCATGATCAGCGGCGCGCCGTTCCGGCGGGGCGAGCCCTTCGTCGATCTGGCTGCGGCGCAAACGGATATCATCAGGGCCGAACAACGTCAGCGTCTCGGCCGGAGCACCATCGCGACCCGCCCGCCCGATTTCTTGATAGTAGGCTTCGATGGATTTCGGCAGATCGGCGTGGGCCACCCAGCGGATATCCGGCTTGTCGATGCCCATGCCAAAGGCCACTGTCGCCACCACAATCAGCCCGTCTTCCTGCTGGAAACGGCGTTCGGCGGTGCGGCGGTCGTCCGCCTCCATCCCACCATGATAATGCAATGCCAGATGTCCGTCGTCGCGCAACGCTTTGGCCAGCCCTTCGGTCTTGGCCCGCGTTCCGCAATAGACGATGCCCGACTGCCCCCTACGCCCTGACGCAAAGTTCAGTATCTGCGCGCGCGGCCCGTTTTTGGCCGCAAAGGCCAGATGGATATTGGGCCGGTCGAACCCGCGCAGGAAGGCGCGCGGGGGGACACCATCGAATAGTTTCTGAACGATCTCGGCTTGGGTTTCCGTGTCCGCCGTTGCGGTGAACGCGGCCAGCGGAACGTCAAGTGTGCGACGCAATTCGCCGATGCGCAGGTAATCGGGGCGGAAATCATGGCCCCACTGGCTGACGCAATGCGCCTCGTCCACGGCGATCAGCGATACGCCAACCCGTTTGAGCATGCCCGTAACCGACCCGGCAGCGAGCCGTTCGGGGGCCATATAGAGCAGCTTGAGCGTCCCAGCCTCAAGCCCTTCCCACACGGCATCGGTTTCCTCGGGCGTATTGCCAGAGGTCAGCGCCCCCGCCCCGACGCCAAGCTCTTGCAGCGCGCGGACCTGATCGCGCATCAGAGCAATCAACGGCGATATCACCACCGTCACCCCGTCGCGCAAAAGTGCAGGCATTTGGAAACAAAGAGATTTACCACCACCCGTGGGCATGATGGCCAATGTGTTTTCGCCGGCGGTAACGGCCTCTACGATCTCTTGCTGGCCGGGGCGAAACCCGTCAAATCCAAAGACATCACGAAGTAGCGTGGCAGCGCCTGACATGAAAAACCCAACTGTATCTAACCTGCAGTTTGCAGAATCTCATAGTCGCGGGCGGGGAACAATCCCTGCCCGTGCGTCCGGCGGGGTCTTTGCCCCAGCAGCCGCCCGATCAGTAGAACAGCGCGGCGTTGTTGATCAGCAAGATACGCAGAACGGCAACGGCGATCAGAACGACCAGCGGTGCCAGATCAAGCCCGCCCATTTGCGGCAGAAAACTGCGGACCCGCCCGTAAACAGGCTCCAACAAGCGATTCAGCCCATCCCAAACTTGCGCCACCAAAGGTTGACGAAGATTTAAAACCTGAAAATTAATCAGCCAGCTCATGATGACATGCGCGATGATGATGAACCAAACGATGTTCAGCAGAAGCATCAGGATCTGAAACAGGGATGTCATAAGGGGGCCTTTCGTTGCACAGCGCGAAAGTAGGTGCGCTGGCATCAAAGAACAAGAGCGGCAGCGCCTTGGCACCGCCGCTCTTGGTAAAATCGCATCACATCACGCTTGCATCGCGTTGATGACGACAGAAAAATCCAAACTATCGACCTGAAGCATGGACCAATCGGCGAAATGCCGTGTCTCGATCGGCTTTTCGTCGAGGATTTTGAAGCCGCTGTGACGACTGTCTTTCTGGATGTTTTCGATCAACTGGCGGATGGCGGCTTCTTCGCCCTCAAGCACCTGACAAAAGTTGCGCCCGTTGTAGGCCAAGGCGCCAGTGACGCCGTGTTTTTCATTCTCGCGCACAGCGACGGTAAATATGTCGGCAACATCCGCCTTAGAGACCGAAGGAACTGCGGTGCTGAAGTACAAAAGCCGGATCATCGACATACGGAGCCTCGTAAAATTATCCAAAACATTCTTAACGTTGGCGCCCTGTGTAGGCAAAAAGGATTTGAAAAGCGACCCTTTTGAGATGTCTTATGACATACTGATGGGCAATTCACGCTAGCGTTGCGCCCAACACCGCTCTTGCGCCGCGTAGGGCTGCTGCACTACCGTCCGTCAAAACAGGAGAAAGCAGTCATGGCAGCCACGTCAGCGCGCAAGAAAATCTGGGGCTGGTATTTCTTTGACTGGGCCAGCCAACCCTATAACACGCTTCTTCTGACGTTTATTTTCGGCCCCTACTTCGCGCAAACAGCAACGGCAAATCTGGTGGATAGCGGCATGGCGCTGGATGCCGCCAAGGCGCAGGCACAGGCCTATTGGGGCTACGGGCTGACGGTTGCGGGGATCATGATCGCGATACTGGCCCCGACACTTGGGGCGGTGGCTGATTCATCGGGCAAGCGGATGCCGTGGATCTGGCTGTTTTCGGGGCTTTATGTGGTGGGATCAGCCGCGCTGTGGTGGACCGCGCCGCAAGATTTCTCGGTCCTATGGGCGCTCTTCTTCTTTGGCATTGGCCTGATCGGGATGGAATTCGCGACAATTTTCACCAACTCCTATCTGCCAGAGCTGCATCCCGACCCGGGAGAGCGCGGGCGGCTGTCGGGGTCAGGCTGGGCTTTTGGCTATGTCGGCGGTGTTGTGGCGCTGATTGTGATGATCGCGCTGTTTCAGGCGGGTAGCAACGGGCGCACGATGGCGGGGCTGAGCCCGCTCTTCGGGCTGGACCCCGCGACCAAAGCCGATACGCGCATCGTCGGGCCGCTGACCGCAATCTGGTACGCGATCTTTATGATCCCCTTCTTTCTGTATGTGCGCGATACGCCGGTGACCGGCGCGGCGCGATACCACGTGGGGCAAGGGCTTTCTGATCTGTGGGATACGCTCAAGAACCTGCCGCGTCACCCGTCGCTGCTGGCCTATTTGGGGTCATCCATGTTTTACCGCGATGCGCTTAACGGAATGTACACATTCGGCGGGATATACGCGCTTGGCGTATTGAACTGGAGCATTATTGATATCGGCGTCTTCGGGATACTTGCCGCGATTTCAGGCGCGGTGTTCTGCTGGGTGGGCGGGCGTGTGGATCGTGCGATTGGGCCGATGCCTGTGATTGTGACCTGCTGTCTGATCCTGATTGCAACGGCCGTGCTGATCATCTCGCTGACGCCCAACTCGATCATGGGCATCACGCTGGCCGAAGGTTCCTCCGCGCCCGACATCGCCTTTTACATCGCTGGTGCTTTGATCGGGGCGGCGGGCGGGGCGCTGCAGGCATCGTCGCGCAATATGCTGACCCGTCAGGGCAACCCCGACCGCATGACAGAGGCGTTTGGCCTTTACGCGCTGTCGGGCAAAGCGACCTCGTTTCTAGCCCCTGCCCTGATCGCCATCGCAAGCGACCTATCCGGCAGCCAACGGATCGGGATCGCGCCTGTCGTAGGGCTGTTCATCATCGGCCTGGTTCTGTTAGTCTGGGTGAAACCGAACGGAGATTTCGCGAAATGATCCTGACACGATTCCTCACATGTAGCGCGCTGGCCCTCACGCTGGCGGCTTGCGGCGGGTCACCGTCCAAGCCGAATGCGGAAGCGTCCAAAATCCTGCCGACCATCGGGTCGTCGGGGGGCGCGCGCAGCAACATTCAGGCCAAGAAGCTTTTTGGCGCGAAAGCCGACGGGTCACGGCAGTCTTCCGCCGCTTACGGCAGCTATTCAAAGGGCTGTGTCGCGGGGGCGCAACAACTGGCGGAAACGGGGCCGACCTGGCAAGCCATGCGCCTGTCACGCAACCGCAACTGGGGCCACCCAGAGATGATCGATTACATCAAAACGCTCAGCGCGAAGGCCGCGCAGCAACCCGGATGGGAAGGGCTGTATGTCGGCGATATCAGCCAGCCCCGTGGCGGTCCGATGCTGACAGGGCACGCCAGCCACCAGATGGGTCTGGACGCCGATTTCTGGATGCTTCCGCCCAAGTCGCTGTCGCTCAGCCGGGCAGAGCGTGAAAGTATTTCCTCTATCTCCATGCGTCGGGCCAGCGGTGCCTATGTGAACAGCAGTTGGACCCCGCAGCACCATCAGGTGCTCAAGGCCGCGGCATCTGACCCCCGCGTGGCGCGCATCTTTGTTTTCCCCGGGGCCAAGGTGCAGATGTGTGCCGATGAAAAGGGCGACCGCAGCTGGCTGCGCAAAATCCGCCCTTGGTACGGGCACCACTATCATTTCCACGTTCGGCTAAGCTGCCCCAAAGGGGCGACCGGCTGCGTCAACCAGGATCCGCCCCCTGCGGGCGACGGCTGCGCCGATGCGCGTCAGTGGCAGGCGAATATCCTGAACCCGCCCCCCCCAAACCCCAATGCGCCCAAGCGCAAGCCAAAGCGCGAACTGCTGCTTGCTGACCTGCCAGCGCAATGCCAATCCGTGCTGGATTCGAACTAAGTTTGCTACAGATCCTTTTTGCCCTCGGCTTTGCCTCCGCTGCTTTTGCGGCGGGTGCAAATGGCCCTATCGCGCAGCATCAGCAGTTGACGTGGGAGCATGACGCCCCCTGGTTCGGTGGCCTGTCCGGTGTCGAGATGCGCGCGGATGGCAAACAGCTTACCGCGATCAGCGACCGCGGGCGGATCATCGTGGCCGATCTGTCGCGCGACGCGCTTGGCACGCTGACGGGGATGGAGATCATCCATTCCGTCGCGCTGCGCGATAAGAACGGCGCGGTGATGGACAAACCCGAGGCCGACGCCGAAGGTCTGGCGATTGCGCCGGATGGCAGCATCTTTATCAGCTACGAAGGCGATCATCGCATCGCGCGTACCAATCTTGCCGACGGCACCCCGTTGCAGTTCATCGCCCCGCCCGAGGGCGCAGTGCTGCGCGACAACGCCGGGTTTGAAGCTTTGGCGGTTGATGCAACGGGTGCGCTTTATGCCTTGCCCGAGGATAACCGTGGCGATCAGATCTCGCTGTACAAATACCAAGACGGCACGTGGCGCATCGCGGCCTACCTCGAAAATGACAGCCCCTTTGTCCCCGTGGGTGCGGATTTCGACGACGAAGGGCGGTTGTATCTGCTCGAGCGTACGGTCACCCCGCTGGGGTTTCGCACGCGCCTGCGGCGGATCGAACTCTCTGGGGATCAGGCCAGCGCGGTGACGCTGCTGCAAACCCTGCCCGCGCGATACGACAACCTAGAGGCGCTGACTGTTTGGCGCGACGCCATCGGGCGCACGCGGGTGATGATGATATCAGACGATAACTTCCTCTCCGTGCAGGAAACCCAGGTGATCGAGCTGACGATAACGCAATAGCTTGCGCGGGTGCCCCGCCTTCCCTACAACGCATGACGTCTGCGATCCCCGCAGGCCAAGTCGCCGCACCCTTGCAAAAAACGGTTTCAAATATGACACGCACCTACCTTCCCGGCATTCTTGCCATGGCCGCCATCGTTGTGGCCTCCAACATTCTTGTTCAGTTCCTCTTTGGCCAATGGCTGACCTGGGGCGCGTTCACCTATCCGCTGGCGTTTCTGGTCACCGACGTGATGAACCGCGTCTACGGCAAGGATGCCGCGCGCCGTGTCGTGCTGGTGGGTTTTGTGGTCGGGCTGGTCTGTTCGCTGATCGGGACACAGATCATGGGCGAATTCGGGCCGCTGGTGACCCTGCGCATCGCGATCGGGTCCGGTGTGGCATTCCTCGTGGCGCAATTGGTCGATGTCGCGATCTTCTCTGCGCTGCGCGATGGCACGTGGTGGCGTGCGCCTTTGGCCAGCACGCTGGTCAGCAGCACGCTTGATACGCTGCTGTTTTTCTCGATCTCATTTTCCGGTGCCCTGTCGTTCCTGCATCCTGCAACCGATGTGTCCTGGGCGGCCGAAATGTTGCCATTGCTGGGTAGCGGCCCGCTCGCGCCGCTTTGGGTATCGCTGGCTGTTGCAGACTGGTCTGTGAAACTCGGGATTGCGCTGATTGCGCTGATCCCCTTCCGCATCATCACTGCACAACTTTTGACCCGCAGTTGATAGGCACCCTTTTGTGAACCGTGACGGGTGCAGAAAACGTTTTGCGTTTTCAGATTACTGTGCCAGTCTTCAGGTGAGTTCAACAGATGTAAAGGAGGTGATCCAGTGTCAAGAACGGTATTGGAGCGAGGTGTCGGAACAGCTTGGGAGGTATCCCGTTAGGGCAGCCCCTAACGGTTGAAACAACCCGGGTGGATCGCCGATCTAACCGATCCCACCTCCTTAAACCATTCGATTGGGCCGCTCCGCACCGGGGCGGCCCTTTTTGTATCTGGGCGTTCCCCTTTCCCTTGGGTCTGCGCGATGCGATAGTCGCCATGAAGGAGAGTTCGATGCTGCGGATCACGGACGAGATTGCCATCCAGGACTGGGAGCTGACGGAGAGCTTCATGCGTGCCTCCGGGCCCGGTGGTCAGAATGTGAACAAGGTCTCAAGCGCCGTGGAACTGCGGTTCGAGGCCGCGACCTCCCCTTCTATTTCGACGCCGGTCAAAAACCGTCTGCGCAGACTGGCGGGCCGTCGTTGGACGACCGAGGGCGCGTTGGTGCTGCAATGTGACGAAACCCGAAGTCAGGTCCGCAACCGCGAGATTATCCGCGAGCGCCTGAAGGAACTGATCACCGCCGCGTTGAAGCCGCCCAAAAAGCGTATCCCGACACGCCCCACGCTCGGTTCCAAGAAACGCCGGCTGAAGGCGAAAAAAACGCGGGGCGAGGTGAAGGCGCTGCGCGGGCGGGTTGATCCGCCGGAATAGCCTGCCGCGGGGCCTGCCCTGCGCCCCCGTTCCATCACTTCTATTGCAGCCCCCCTATCTCGCCGTTTTTTGCCGGTATGTGCCCCCTATCGGCAAATCGCCGCCAGAGGGCCGAATCCGCGCCGGAACGGATCGCCGTGGCCCGGTGTTCCCCTCGCAGACATACAAGCGATGTCTGGTAGTAAATCTAAGGAGAACTCAGATGAAACTTACGACCACAACACTGATCGCGACCCTGATGGCCACCGGCGTTTCCACCGCAGCGATGGCGCAAACCTCTGTTGATGGTGCCGTTGGCGGCGCAGCAGACGTAGGGTCGGGCATCAGCGCTGACGTTGGCGCATCCGGTTCACTATCCACCGATTCCACACTGAAACAAGCCAAGGGTGCCGTGACCGACACCGGCGACACGGCGCAGGAAAACTATGGTCAGTTGATCCAAGAATTGCGCGCCGGTGCCGAAACCGACACGCAGACCCAAGCAGAAATTGACGCCTTCGATGCCGACGCCAAGCTGGACGTCGTAACCGTGTCGGAGCTGAAAGCCTCCAAACAGGGGACCACAACCGCGCTGGACGACGCGCTGGACGCACAAGCCGAGGCCGTTGATGACATGCGCGCCTCTGTTGACGCCAATGCCGACCTGAGCGCAGAGCTGGAAGCCGAAGGCTTCACCTCGGAAGAGGTCGTGGCCGTGCGCGGTAACGGTATGGGCGGTCTGACCCTGATCGTCGACGACCGCGGCTAAGCGATTTGCAGTTATGCCCCGCACCCCACGCAGGCGGCATAAAGCAGAGGGGCCGGTGGGAAACCACTGGCCCCTTTTGCCGTCGGATCAGACGATAACTTTCTGAGCCGCCTGATCGCCGACGCCAAAGACACGTTTGTAACGGTCGATCTCTGACTGCGGGCCCATTGCTTTGTTAGGGTTATCCGACAGCTTCACCGTCGGGCTGCCGTTCGCCTTTACCGCTTTGCACACCAACGAAAACGGGGCGAGCGCGTCGTCAGGCACCAGCCCGCGGAAATCATTTGTCAGCAAGGTGCCCCAGCCAAAGGAGGCTTTGACCTTGCCCGCGAACTGTTGATGCAATTCCTTGATCTTGGCGACATCCAGACCGTCGCTGAAAATAACCCGCTTTTCACTAGGGTCTTCACCGCGGGACTTCCACCAGTCGATCGCGGTCTGTGCCGCCACCGCCGGATCACCACTATCGACGCGGATCCCGGTCCAGCCCGCGAGCCAGTCGGGCGCGTTATCCAGAAAGCCTTTCGTGCCGTAAGTATCAGGCAGAATGATGCGCAGGTTGCCTTCGTGTTCGTCGTGCCAGTCTTGCAGAACGTCATAGGGCGCTTGCGCAAGTGCGGCATCGTCCTTGGCCAATGCGGCATAGACCATCGGCAGTTCATGCGCGTTGGTGCCGATCGCCTCGACCTCTCGGCTCATGGCGATTTTGCAGTTTGACGTGCCGGTAAAGGCGTCGCCCAAGCCTTCCTGCATGGCCTGCACGCACCAATCCTGCCACAGGAACGAATGGCGACGACGGGTGCCGAAATCGGCGATGGACAGATCGGGGATTTCCCGCAGGGCTTCGATCTTTTCCCAGACACGGGTCATGCCGCGCGCATAGAGCACCTGCAGTTCGAACCGGCCCATACGGTCCAGCACGGCGCGGCTGCGCAGCTCCATCAAGACGGCGAGGGCGGGGATCTCCCACAGCATGACTTCGGGCCACGACCCTTCGAATGTCAACTCGTATTGGTCGCCCTTACGCTCAAGATGATAGGGCGGCAGGCGCAGGCCCTCGAACCACTCCATGAAGTCGGGGCGGAACATCTGGCGCTTGCCGTAAAAAGTATTCCCACGCAGCCAAGTGCTTTCCCCGCGGCTGAGTGACAGCGACCGGATGTGATCAAGCTGTTCGCGCAGCTCGCCTTCGTCAATAAGATCGGCCAGCGGGATATGTTTGGAACGGTTGATCAGGCTGAATGTGACCTGTGTTTCCGGCTTGTTGCGAAAAACCGACTGGCACATCAACAGCTTATAGAAATCCGTATCGATCAGGGACCGCACGATAGGGTCGATCTTCCACTTGTGGTTCCAGACGCGGCTTGCAATGTCGACCATGTTCAAAGCTCCCTTAGGCGGTGTGTTTGTGGCCCATCCATCTTGTACGGGCAAGGGAATTGCCGCTGACACAGTGCAAAACCTGTGGTAATCCACCGACTTAACCCCCTAAGGAGCGCTGCTAGATGCTGGAATGGCCCAATCTCTTGCGAGAGTTGATTACCTTGTTTGTCGTGATCGACCCTATTGGCAGCCTTCCCGTCTTTCTTTTCGCGACAGCCAACGTCCCGCAACACCTGCACAAAAGCTTTGCGCTGCGGGCCGTACTGGTGGCCGGTCTGGTCTTGCTCGGGTTCCTCGTGGGCGGGCAATATCTGCTTGAGAACCTTGGGCTGCGGCTAGGGTCGTTTCAGGTCGCGGGCGGGATTATCCTGTTCCTCTTCGCGCTCAGCATGATTTTCGGCGACCCGAAACCGACGCAGGAAATCGAGGCGGCAGAGCGGGATCATCTCGCCGGTGCGGTCTTTCCGCTCGCCATGCCGTCTATCGCCTCTCCGGGGGCGATGCTGGCGATTGTAATCCTGACGGACAACCACACCAACCAGATATCAGACCAGCTGGTCACGGCGGGCCTGCTGGTTGTCGTGCTGCTGTTCACGCTTGTGCTTTTGTTGCTCGCGGGGCGGATCGGTCACCTGATGGGGACCACGGGTGCCAGCGTGATCAGCCGCGTCATGGGGATCATTCTGGCGACCGTCGCGGTGGATGCCACGCTTGGCGGGCTGGATGCGCTGGATATCCTCAACATCGCCCCCGTCGAAGACGCCCCGCTTAGCGCAGAGTAACCCCCGCCGTCGTCATCGCCTCGCGCGCGGCAGAAAGCGACCCGTCCAAATCGATCGCACGACACAGGTCCAAACGGACCTCGACATCAAAGCCCAGCTTCGCCGCGTCCACGGCGGAAAAGTTAACGCAGAAATCAAGCGCCAGACCAACCATCGTCAGCTTGGTGATGCCGCGTGTCCGCAAGTACCCTTCAAGCCCGGTAGGCGTCTTCTGGTCATTTTCGAAGAACGCAGAATAGCTGTCGATGGCGGGGTTGTACCCTTTACGAATGATCATGTCGGCACGAGTCTGATCCAGCCGCGGGTGGAACGCGGCCCCGTTGCTGCCTTGGACACAATGATCCGGCCACAGCACCTGCGCGCCATAGGGCATCTGCGTCACCTCGAACGGCGCTTTATCCGCATGGGACGACGCAAAGGAGGAATGGCCCGCCGGATGCCAGTCCTGCGTTAGAACCACCGCATCCGCCTGCCCCATCAGCGCGTTGATCCCGTCGACGATGGCGTCGCCGTCTGTCACCGCAAGGGCTCCGCCGGGGCAGAAATCATTTTGCACATCAATCACGATCAGGGCATGGGTCATATCGGGTTCCTCATAGGCCAGCTTGTGCCAAGGGACATAGCACGGCGGGTGCGGCACGGCACCCCCTTGCCTGAACCGCCGCATGGGCGTATCTCAGCGCGCATGTATACCATTGCCGCCCTCTATCATTTCAGCCGTTTTGACGCGCCTGACGCCCTGCGCCCGCCGTTGATTGCGCTTTGTGCGCAACATGACGTCAAAGGCACGCTGCTTGTCGCCGCCGAAGGCATCAACGGCACCATCGCCGGCCCCCGTGCGGGGATCGACGCGGTCATCGCGCATATCCGTGCCCTGCCCGGCTGCGCCGATCTTGAGTGGAAGGAAAGCACCGCCACGACGCCGCCCTTCGGCAAGATGAAGGTCCGCCTGAAGCGCGAGATCGTGACCATGGGTCAGCTCGATGTCGATCCGCTGGCCAAGGTCGGGCATTACGTCGATCCCGCCGACTGGAACGATCTGATCGGCCGCGACGATGTTGCCGTGATCGACACGCGCAATGACTATGAGGTCGCGATCGGCACCTTCGACGGGGCCATTGACCCGGAAACCCAGAGCTTTGGCGAATTCCCCGCCTGGTGGGAGGCGAATAAGGACCGTTTCCACAACAAGAAGATCGCGATGTTCTGCACCGGCGGTATCCGGTGTGAGAAATCGACCAACTACCTGATCGGCCAAGGGGTGGAGGACGTGTTCCACCTCAAGGGGGGCATCCTCAAGTACCTTGAAGAAGTCCCCGAAGAGCAAAGCAGCTGGAAAGGCGATTGCTTTGTCTTTGATAACCGGGTCAGCGTAGGTCACGGGTTGAAAGAAGGGCCGCATATGCTGTGCCACGGCTGCCGTCGCCCGATCCTGCCCGAAGATACCGCAAAGCCCGGATACGAGGCCGGCGTCAGCTGCCCGCAGTGTATCAATGAAACCTCTGACGCGGATAAGGCGCGGTTCCGTGAGCGCCAGCGGCAGATGACGCTTGCCAAAGCACGTGGCGAAACCCACCGCAGCTGATCACGCTGTCGGCCCGCCCTGTTCCAAGCGCGGGCCGGTGGTTCAGGTTAAGCCCCGAACCCTTCGCGCCCGATAGAGACATAGGCCGAGAAACCGGCGCGTTTGGCATCTTTCGGGCTGTAGATATTGCGCAGATCTGCCATTGCAGGGGTCGCCATGCGCTTGGCCATCCGCTTGAGGTCCAGCGCGCGGAATTCGTTCCACTCCGTCAGAATGACCAGCGCATCCGCATTTTGGGCGGCCTTATAGGCATCCTCCAGCCACGACACGCCCGGCAGCAAGGCTTCGCCCTCGCGTTTGCCCTGCGGATCAACCACACGCACCTTGGCCCCGTTGCCCACCAGCGATGGCACAATCGTCAAGCTGGGAGAGTCGCGCATATCGTCGGTGTTGGGCTTGAACGTTACCCCCAGCACCGCGATGGTCTTGCCGTTTACCGACCCGCCACAGATGTCGACCACCTTGTCGATCATCCGGCGTTTGACCTCGTCGTTCACCTTGATCACGGTTTCGGTCAGCTGCATCGGCACCGAATGATCCTGCCCCATCCGCGCCAAGGCCTGCGTGTCTTTCGGGAAGCAGCTACCGCCGTAGCCCGGGCCCGCATGCAGGAACTTGGACCCGATCCGGTTATCCAGCCCCATGCCTTTCGACACCATTTTGACATCCGCACCAGTGCGTTCACACAGGGCCGCGATTTCGTTGATAAAGGTAATCTTGGTCGCCAAAAACGCGTTGGCGGCGTATTTGATCATCTCTGCGCTTTCCAGATCGGTCGACATGATCGAAAACTCGCGCAGCGAGAGCGGGCGGTAGATGTCCTTCATCACCTGTTCGGCGCGTTCATTCTGCGTTCCTACAACCACGCGGTCGGGGCGCATAAAGTCGTCAATCGCGGCCCCTTCACGCAGGAATTCCGGGTTCGAGGCAACGTCGAATTCGGCCTTGGGATTGGCTTTGGCGACGACCTGTTTAACCTGACGGTTGGTGCCCACGGGCACAGTCGATTTGGTGACGATCACCGCATAATCCGTCAGGACAGAGGCGATCTCTTCTGCGGCGGCCATGACATAGGTCAGATCCGCATGCCCGTCCCCGCGGCGGGTCGGTGTCCCAACCGCGATAAACACGGCATCCGCACCATCCACTGCACTGGCAAGGTCACCGGTGAAAGACAGACGCCCCGCTGCAACGTTCTTGGCCATCAAGTCATCAAGGCCGGGCTCGTAGATCGGGACGATGCCCTTTTCCAACTTCTCGATTTTAGACGGGTCTTTGTCGACACAGACAACTTCATGTCCGAAATCCGAGAAACAAACACCCGAGACCAAACCGACATAGCCGGTGCCAATCATCGCAATCTTCATGAAACTTTATCCTAAATCAATTTGACAGTCAGCAAGCCAAGCCAGCCGGTGCACCCACATCTAGTGATCTGACAGCGCAAAACCAAGATAGGCAAATGGCATCAGAAGCCGACGCAAGCGCCCCAGTTCGAACTTTCGCAGCGGTTTTTGCATGACCTGAGGGTAGGGCCGATCGATGGGTTTACCCATCACCAGATCCGCGACCAGCCCGCCCGAATAGCTGCCCATTGCAACACCATTCCCATGATAACAAAGACTTGCATAGACAGCACCGGGGTCAGGGAGCTTGCCGACAAAGGGCATTTGCGCGCGCGACAGACATACCATACCCGACCATTGGTAGGGTGTCTCAACGTCTTTCCACGCCGGAAAAAACTTTTCAAAATCGCGGCGTACACGCGCAATGGCGCGCGCCTCTGCCGCTTTGCCCGTCACCAAACCGCCGCGCATGCCGAACAACATCCGGCGGTCCGGCATCAGCCTGAAATAATGCAGCAAATTGCGCGTATCTGCGGACATATAATCGCTCTTCCATCCCGCGGCATCTAGCTCTGCCTCGGTCAGGGGGCGGGTCACAAGGACCGTCGACTGCGTGGGCATATAGCGCGCAGACAGCCCCGGCACCAAATCTTCCGACGAATACCCGTTCGTGGCGACAATCATTTTCTGTGCACGCACCCTACCCTTGGGCGTTCGAACGTCGTGACCCTGCGCCGCCTGCTGTACCTCAAGCGCAGGCGTATCATGGTAAATGACCGCACCCGCCTTTTCCGCGGCTGCAGCAAGGCCGGTCACGTATTTCCGCGGGTTCAGCGCAAAGCCCTCCGGAATATGCAGCGCCCCATGGAACGGCCCTGAAAGCCCATGCGCCGCGAAATCCGCGGGATCAATAAGCCGCGCCTCTAGCCCATAGTTCTCTCGCACCTCGCGGGCGCGCGTGCGAAAATCGTCCATATCCTTGGGCCGATGCGCCAGCTCGATCTCCCCGTCCGAGTGGCGGTCAACCTCGATCCCATGCCGCGTGATCAACGCATCAACAAAGTTGATCGCCGCCAGCTCAGCCGCGCGAAAGCGCAACCGATCCTCGCGCCCTGCAAGCTTGTCCAGCGCGGCATCGCTGAGCCGCCCGCCCCCAAGGCAGCAAAAGCCCCCGTTGCGGCCCGACGCGCCCCAGCCGACATATCGGTTTTCCAGCACGACCGCCGAATACCCAGCCTCCGCAAGGCGCAACGCGGCAGAGAGCCCGGTAAAGCCGCCCCCTACAATCGCCACGTCACAGGATACGTCACCTTCCAACGCAGGCCTGTCGGTAGCGGCGCAGGTTTGATCCCACCAACAATCTTCCCTAGGCGCATCTGTATAGGCAAAATCGTTAAATATTCGTTTCATGCCGCCGCTCTTTCATGCCACGGCGCGTTCCGCCGCCTGCACATCGCGTTGCGCCTTGATCGCCTTGCGCTTCGATATCAGTGACGCCGTGATAACCCCGAAAGTCACGATACCGATCATGATGGTGGATAATGCGTTAATCTCGGGCGAGACGCCAAGACGCACCGCGCTCCAGATCTTGATCGGCAGGGTTGTGGAGGAGGGGCCCGTGGTAAACGAAGCGATAACAAGGTCGTCCAGCGAAAGCGTGAACGCCAACAGCCACCCCGAGATGACAGCCGGCGCAATGATCGGCAAGGTCACCAAACGGAAGGCGTCGAAAGGCGAACACCCAAGGTCCAGCGCCGCTTCCTCCAGCGACCGATCAAAAGTCACCAGCCGCGATGACACGACCACTGACACGTAGCACATCGAAAAGGTCGTGTGTGCCAGCACGATGGTCAGCGTCCCCCGGTCCAGCCCGATCCCGATAAACAGAAGCAACAGCGACAGGCCGGTAATCACCTCCGGCATGACCAGCGGCGCGTAGATCATACCCGAGAAGAGCGTACGCCCAGCAAACCGCCCCCCGCGCACAAGGATATATGCCGCCATCGTTCCCAACACCGTTGCCAGCGTAGAGGATGCCACCGCGACCTTTAGCGTTACCATCGCAGCATTCAGAAATGCCTCATTCTGAAGCAGCTCGCCATACCATTTCGTCGAGAAACCGGCCCAGACAGTCACCAGTTTCGAACTGTTAAAACTGTAGATGACCAGCAGGATCATCGGCAGATAAAGAAAAGCGAACCCGAGGGTGAGCGACGTAATATTGAACCAGCTTGCGCGTCTCATGACTCCACCTCGGCCTGACGTTGCTGGTTGCGTTGGAACAGAACGATTGGAACGATCAGTATCAGCAGCAGGATCACCGCCACCGCGCTCGCGACGGGCCAGTCGCGGTTGTTAAAGAACTCCTCGAACAAGACCTTGCCGATCATCAACGTCCCTGAACCGCCCAACAAAGACGGGATAACGAATTCGCCCAGCGCGGGGATAAAGACCAGGAAACACCCTGCAATGATCCCGTTACGAGACAAAGGTATCGTGACCAGCCAGAATGCCTTTAACCGTGAACATCCCAGATCTTCAGCGGCCTCGATCAAGGATTCGTCCAACCGATCCAGCGCGGCATAGATCGGTAGAATCATGAATGGCAGATAAGTGTAAACAATTCCTATATAGACCGCGGTCGTCGTGTTCATGATCGTCAAAGGCGTATCGATGATGCCCAACCACAGCAGGAATTGATTCAAAAGCCCCTCATTACTCAGAATACCGACCCATGCGTAAACGCGGATCAGGAAGCTGGTCCAAAAGGGCAAAATCACTAGCATCATGAGGGTCGGACGCCATTCCTCGGGCGCGCGGGCCATGCCGTAGGCCATGGGGTAGCCCACCAAAACCGCTAAAACTGTAGATATTAACGCAATCTTCAAACTGCTTAGGTAAGCCTTCCAGTAGAGATCGTCCGAAGCAAGAAAGGTAAAGTTTTCCAGATCGAATGCCGCGAACATCTCCCAGATCCCGTCCTTTGCCGTCGGGGAGTAAGGAGGAATCGACAAAGCCAGATCAGAGAGAGAAATTTTAAAAACAATGATGAAAGGAATGAGAAACAGCGCGAGCAACCAGGCATAGGGCACCGCGATAAGGAAAAAGCGACGCATATTCATCGCTCCAACAGGACGCCGGCGGTGGCGCTCCATGAAATCCAGACCTTATCCTCCCACGTGATCGTGCGGCGCGACAGCCGACGCGTGTTTGCGGTCTGTGCCTTGATCACTTGACCACCGGCCAGCTGGACATGGTAGGTGCTGAGATTGCCAAGATATGCGATGTCCAGAACGGTGCCCTGAACAGCGTTCTTCATTTCTGTCGGCTTCTCGGTAGAAATCGCGATCTTCTCCGGTCGGATCGCAAGATGAGCTTCCTGCCCATCGCTAAAGGGGCGTTCTGATGCCGCAAGCAAGGGGGCCTCATTCGCGACCCAATCAAGGTGGTAGATATTATCGACTGCGGGCTTCACCGTGCCAGAGATAATGTTCACGTCACCGATGAAGTCAGCGACGTAGACGGAATTAGGTGCTTCGTAGATACCTCCTGGCGTCGCGACCTGGATGATCTGCCCTTCGTCCATCACAGCCACGCGGCTCGCGACGGTCATCGCTTCCTCTTGGTCGTGGGTAACGATAACAAAGGTGGTCCCTGTGCTTTCCTGGATATCCATTAGTTCAAACTGGGTGTCCTGACGCAGCTTTTTGTCCAGCGCGCCAAGCGGTTCGTCCAGTAGCAAAAGCTTCGGCGCTTTGGCGAGGGACCGCGCAAGCGCGACCCGTTGACGTTGCCCCCCCGAGATCTGGTGGGGTTTGCGTTTGGCAAATTTGGTAAGGCGCGTCAGCTTGAGCATCTCTTCAACGCGCGCGGCGATATCTGCCTTGGACATATCCCCTCGTTTCAACCCAAAGGCGATATTCTCCCAGACAGACAGATGTGGGAACAGGGCATAGGACTGGAACATCATGTTCACCGCCCGCTTGTTCGGCGGGATGCCCGCGATATTCTTACCCGCCAATTCGATCTTGCCCGCGCTTGGGTTTTCAAACCCGGCAAGCATGCGCATCATCGTTGTTTTACCGCAGCCCGAGGGCCCCAGCAGTGCAAAGAACTCGCTTTCATAAATACTCAAAGACAGATCATCGATCGCAACGAAATCGCCAAAACGCTTTGTCACATTCTCGAAGCGGATAAGCGGCTTTTCGTTCGGGTCATCCCACGGGGCGAAAACGGGTTGGCTCACTTTGATCTATCCTTTGCACAGCGTTTACCCCTCCGGGTGGAAGGGTCCGGTTGATCGGGTCAAAACCGGTAAGGCTTTGACCCGATGCGATTTTAGATACCAGATTTGATCTTCGTCCACATACGCGTGATGACACGCTGTACCTTGGGTGAATATGAAGAAATGGTATACAGGTTTTCCAGCGTGGCTTCGTCTGGGTAAATCGCTGTGTCCCCGATCACGTCCTCGGCAAGGAACTCCTGGCTCGCCTTGTTGCCATTCGCATAGTAAACGTAGTTCGATGCGGCGGCCATATTCTTTGCGTCCATCATGAAATTCAAGAACTTATGCGCCCCATCCGGGTTTGGCGCATCCGCTGGAATAGCCATATTGTCGAACCACATCAGCGCCCCTTCCTTTGGCGCGTAGTAGGCGATTTCGACACCGTTATCCGCCTCGGCGGCGCGGTCACGCGATTGCAGGATGTCACCCGACCAACCGAAGGCAACGCAGATATCACCGTTGGCCAGTGCGTTAATATACTCCGAGCTGTGGAATTTTTGAACGTGGGGGGCAACCGCCGTCAGAACAGGCTCTGCCTTCGCGATCACGTCGGGGTCCTGGGATTGAGGATCTTCGCCCAGAAACTTCAGCGCCGCGGGGATCATTTCTGTCGGAGCGTCAAGGAAATGCACGCCACATTCGGCCAGCTTTTCCATATTCTCGGGCTTGAATACGAGGTCAAGCGAATCAACAGGGGCATCTTCGCCCAGCACTTCCTTAACCTTGGTCATGTTCACGCCAAGCCCGGTGGTGCCCCACATATAGTTAACGGCATATTCATTACCGGGGTCGTATTTCGATACGCGGTCCTCGATCACGTCCCACATGTTGGTGATGTTCGGTAGCTTGTCTTTGTCGAGCTTCTGGAAAACCCCCGCCGTGATCTGGCGTTCAAGGAAGGTGCCGGTCGGGACAACCACGTCATAGCCGGACCCGCCTGCAAGCATCTTGGTTTCAAGCACTTCGTTACTGTCAAACACGTCATAGATCAGATCAATGCCGGTTTCTTTTTCAAATTTCTGCAACAGGTCTTCGTCGATGTAGTCGGACCAGTTATAGACCCGCACCTCTTCACCCAAGGCGCTGGTGGCGATCAATGCCGTTGCTGCGATTGAGCTGAGCAAGCTATATTTCATTGTCATCTCCCGTTGTGTAGGCTCAGTTGATCCGAACCTTTCGTCAATTTGATCAAGTTTTGCGTCATGCGACAAGATCATTTATAATTTTACGCAGGTGCATGCCGTGGTTCAAAATGTGGTTGAGTACAATTTAGGCAAATTTGATGAACGTAAATTCCGCTGACCTTGCGTCGCAAAAGCCTTTGGAAAGCCCGGCCAAGGTGCCGGCCCATCAGCATGTCTATGAACGCGTGCGCAAGCTGATCCTGTTCGGCGACCTTGCCCCCGGTCAGGCGGTCACCATTCAAGGCCTTGCAGAAACCCTTGATGCGGGCATGACCCCGGTGCGCGAAGCGCTGCGCCGTTTGATCGCCGAAGGCGCGCTAGTGCATCAGGGCAATCGCCGCGTATCGGTCCCCGTGCTGGACCTCGAAGGGGTTAACGAGCTGGAATTCATGCGAAAAACTCTTGAAGCAGAGCTTGCTCAACGGGCCACAAGCCGCATGACAGAGACTGTTTTAAGCGAACTCGCACAGGTGGACGACGCGCTGAACCACGCGATTGATCGTGGGGATATCGGCGAATACCTGACCCAGAACTACCGCTTTCACACCATCGTCAACACCTGTGCCGAGGCCCCTATTCTGGCCGCGACCGTCGACCGTTTGTGGCTGATGTTCGGCCCGTCGCTGCGCGTGGTCTGCGGTCGGTTTGGCACGTCGAACCTGCCAGATAAACATGCCGACTTGCTGGCGGCTTTTCGCGAAGGCGATGCGGCAAAGGCTGCGCAGGCCATGGCCGAGGATGTTTCTCAGGGCATGGTCCAGATTCGCGCCTCTCTTTGATTAAAATCTGATCGGCTGATAGCCGTTTATCATCACCACAGCAGAGCGATTCGATTGACTCTGCATAATTTGATCATATTCTGAGCCCAATCTTCCCTCCCCATTCCCAGAGGTGTTCTTTATGGCCCATATCACCAACCACATGCCCACCGCCGAGCTGCAAGCACTTGACGCCGCGCATCACATGCACCCGTTCACCACCAATGACGAACTTGCCGAGAAGGGCGCGCGGATTATCACCCGTGCCAAGGGCGTCTACCTGACCGACAGCGAGGGGAACGAGATCCTTGACGGGATGGCGGGTCTTTGGTGCGTCAACATCGGTTATGGCCGTCAGGAAATGGCCGACGTCGCCGCGCGCCAGATGCTCGAGCTGAACTACTACAACACCTTCTTCATGACCTCGCACGTGCCCGCCATCGCCCTTGCAAAAGAGATCGCGTCACTGGCCCCCGGCGATCTGAACCATGTGTTCTTTGCCGGGTCGGGGTCCGAAGCGAATGACACCAACATCCGGATGGTGCGCACCTATTGGGCCATGAAAGGGAAGCCAGAGAAATCCCACATCATCAGCCGCAAGAATGCCTATCACGGGTCGTCGATGGGGTCCGGCTCCCTTGGCGGCATGAGCTATATGCACGAACAGGGTGGGATGCCGATCCCCGGCATTCACCACATCAACCAGCCCGATTGGTGGGTGGAAGGCGGCGACCTCACGCCCGAGGCCTTCGGCCTTGCCCGCGCGCAAGAGCTTGAGGCCAAGATCCTTGAGCTTGGGGCAGATAATGTCGCGGCGTTCATCGGTGAACCCATTCAGGGCGCGGGCGGGGTTATCGTGCCGCCAAGCACCTACTGGCCCGAAATCCAGCGTATTTGTGACAAGTACAATGTATTGATCATCGCGGACGAGGTGATCTGTGGTTTTGGCCGCACAGGCAGCTGGTTCGGCTCCGAGACGATGGGGATCAAGCCGCATATCATGACCATCGCCAAGGGCCTAAGCTCTGGCTACCAGCCGATTGGCGGGTCCATCGTTTGTGACGAGATCGCGCAGACCATCGGGTCTGGGGAGTTCAATCACGGCTATACCTATTCGGGGCACCCCGTCTGCTCGGCTGTGGCACTGGAAAACCTGCGGATTATGCAGGACGAAAACATTCTGGATCACGTGAACAATGTTGCCGCCCCCGCCCTGAAGGAAGGGCTGGCCAAACTGGCAGAGCATCCTTTGGTCGGCACCGTCAACGTCGCGGGTCTTATGGCGTCGCTGCCGCTGTCCCCGCGCAAAGAAACGCGGTCGAAGTTCGCAGGCGATGCAGGAACCGTCGGTTATATGTGTCGTGAACGCTGCTTTGCGAATAATCTGGTGATGCGCCACGTCGGCGACCGGATGATCATCTCGCCACCGCTGGTGATCACCCCCGAAGAGATCAAAGTATTCATGACGCGCGCCACCAAAGCGCTGGATGAAACCTATACCGCGGTCAAAGAAGGTGGTCTGCTCAAGGCAGCCGAAGACCACGCGCAAGACGCTGAATCGCCGCTCGGCTAAGGCGTGACATACATTCGGGACGCGGCGCAAAGGTCGCCCGTCCCGCCGCTGGAAGCCCTGCAAGGACTTGTCTGTTTGCGACATCGGCAGAGGCTGACCAGCGCTCAAAATCGCCGTGTTCGGGGCGAGCCGCTGAGGCTTAGCCTATGGCAGATATTAACGAATTCCCCTTATTTCAAGCAGGCTGCACAGTAATTCCGCAGGCAAAAGAACTGTTTCTTGTCAAATAACCGTCGATCTTCCCGCAATTGACGCTTTCTGCCCAAAAGTGTCGTTAATTGGTTGCAAAGCGGAAACCAGCCAGTTTTAACTTCCTGTCAACAAGGGCGCTTGAACGTCACAATAAACGGGGAGCCAGCTTTGGCAGATACTTCAGCAACGAATGCGTTCGTAGAATTTGAACGCGTGCAGAAAAGCTATGACGGCGAAAATCTCGTCGTAAAAGACCTCAACCTGTCGATGCCGAAAGGCGAGTTTCTGACAATGCTCGGGCCATCGGGGTCCGGCAAAACCACCTGCCTGATGATGCTGGCGGGTTTCGAAACGGCCACGCATGGCGACATCCGGCTTGATGGTAAATCGATCAACAACATCCCGCCGCACAAACGCGGCATTGGCATGGTGTTCCAGAACTACGCGCTTTTCCCGCATATGACCGTTGCCGAAAACCTCGCCTTCCCGCTTGAGGTGCGCAAGATCGGCAAGTCCGAGCGTGAAGAGAAAGTAAAGATCGCGCTGGACCGTGTTCAGATGGGCGACTTCGGCGGCCGCCGTCCGGCACAGCTTTCCGGCGGTCAGCAGCAACGTGTTGCCTTGGCCCGTGCTTTGGTCTTCGAACCTGAACTGGTGTTGATGGACGAACCGCTGGGGGCGTTGGACAAACAGCTGCGCGAAACATTGCAGTTCGAGATCACGCATCTGGCGCATGAACTGGGCATCACCGTGGTCTACGTGACCCACGACCAGACCGAAGCGCTGACAATGTCCGACCGCGTGGCCGTGTTTGAAAACGGCCGCATCCAGCAGTTGGCCCCGCCCGATCTGCTGTATGAAGAGCCCGAAAACAGCTTTGTTGCGCAGTTCATCGGCGAGAATAACACTCTTGAAGGCGTTGTGACCGAGATCAAGGGCGGCACTTGCCTTGTGCAGCTGGACGGCGGCGGCCTGATCGAGGCAAAGCCGATCAACGTGACCCGCGCTGGCGAACGCACCCGCGTATCGATCCGCCCCGAACGTGTCGAATTCAACAAGGACCGGATGCAGGAAGGGGCACACACCCTGAAAGCCGAAGTGCTTGAATTCGTCTATATGGGCGACATCTTCCGCACCCGCCTGCGGGTTGCCGGGACCGACAACTTTATTATCAAGACACGAAACGCACCCGATCAGGTACGTTTGAAGCCAGGCCAGCAGATCGAGATTGGCTGGTTGGCAGAGGATTGCCGCGCCCTCGACGCATAAGCGTCAGGACGCGGCCGGCCGTCCAACGTTCGACGGCGTCGCACGAGGCTGTGGTTAAGCCCGATATCACACCCTCAAGACCCTAACGGGCATATAATGGGAGACTATCTAATGAAGTTTACGACAACGCTACTCGCATCCTCCGCGATCATTGGCGCTGGCACATTGGCATTCGCCGATGCGCATGCGGACATGGCCAAAGAGATGACGCTTGTTTCCTGGGGTGGCGCTTACCAAGCCAGCCAAGACAAAGCGTATCTGCAGCCCTATCTGGAAATGCACCCTGAACTCTCTGCTGTTTGGGATGAAAGCTCCAACGAAGCCGTGGCAAAACTGCGCGCGATGAACGAAGCCGGCAACGTGACCTGGGATCTGGTCGACGTGGTTGCCGCTGACGCCATCCGCCTGTGCGACGAAGGTCTGGCGATGGAAATCGACGCGGACGAAATGCTGGCAGAAGCCCCCGACGGGACATCCGCTGAAGACGACTTTGGCGACCTGCTGGTCAGCGACTGCTTTATCCCGCAGATCGTGTACTCGACCACATTCGGGTATCGCACAGACATGGTTGGCGACACGCCTCCAACCAAAATCTGCGACGTCTTCGACACCGAAGCCTACCCAGGCAAGCGCGCGCTTGAAAAGCGTCCGATCAACAACATGGAATGGGCGCTGCTCTGTGACGGCGTTGCAAAGGACGAAGTCTATGACGTTCTGGCAACTCCAGAAGGTCAGGAACAGGCTCTGGCCAAGCTCGACACCATCAAGGACGACGTGATCTGGTGGTCCGCCGGTGCCGACACGCCACAGTTGCTGGCCGATGGCGAAGTCGTCATGGGGTCCACCTACAACGGCCGTCTGTTCAGCGTTATCGAAGAGCAAGACCAGCCCGTTGCAATGCTGTGGGACGCGCAGGTGTTCGACCTTGACGGTTGGATCATCCCAGCGGGTCTGCCTGACGACCGTCTGGCGCGCGTCAAAGACTTCGTGAAATTCGCGACAGACACCCAGCGTCTGGCGGATCAATCGCAGTACATCAGCTACGGCCCTGCCCGTTTGTCCTCCGCTCCTATGGTTGGCAAGCACGCAGAACTGGGCATCGACATGGCACCACACATGCCAACCGACCCGGCCAACGCAAAGAACACGTTCCTCTACAACTACGAGTTCTGGGCTGACTACCGCGACGACATCGACGCGAAGTTCCAGGCATGGTTGGCGCAATAATCACCTGAACCATCGCGAGGAGGCCGCTTTGGCCTCCTCCACCCCTTATTTGTTTTTCCATTTTCCCGACCTTCCAGCGACCTAACCCCATGGGGCCGATATGAGCGATACCGCCGACGCGACGAACGACACACCTGAACAGACCGGCCCGATGCTGGCCGCGGACGGCACACCGCTGAAACGCAGCCTGAACCGTGCGCTCCGTCGTCAGAAGCTCAGCGCGCTTTTGCTGATCGCCCCTCTGCTGATCTTTATCCTGATCACCTTTATCGCACCGATCGCCGATATGCTGTTCCGCTCTGTCGAGAACCAGATCGTCAGCGACACACTGCCCCGCACCACGCAAACCCTGTCCGACTGGGACAGCGAAAGCGGTGAAACCCCCGGTGCCCCCGTCTACAAGGCGCTCTACGAAGACCTGTTCATCGCACAGGAACGCAAATTGCACACCCGTCTGGGCTCAAGGCTCAACTACGAGCTGACCGGTGCATCGTCCCTGTTCCGCAAATCCGGCCGCGGCGTGGATGACATTGGTGAAGTGTTTCAGGACCAGTTCGAGGATCTGAACGACTTCTGGAAGAAGGGGGAAAACTGGAATGCGCTGCTTGGCTCCGACGCATGGCTGGCAGAGATTTCCGACTGGAAAAAATCCTCCGGCGACGACCAGCCCGCGTTTGAAATGCGCGAAGGCATGGCAGAGCTTCTGCCCGAGACCGCCGAATACTACGAAATTTTCGCCGACTTCGTTCAGAACGACGACGAAGACAACCTGTACAAGGAAGACCCATGGGCGCTGATCTACTCAGCACTCTATGACGACCTGACAGGCCCCACGGCATCGCAAATCGCCAGCTATTCAGGCCCGGCATCAGCCGAACTGACCGAGGCTGCCGCAGCCGCCCCTACATTCGACGCAGTCGATTACAAAACAGCCTTCACCGAGATCGACGACGATTGGGGCAAAACCCCGATCTGGAGCACCATCCGCGCCTACAGTCCCGCGCTGACCAACAGCTATTTCCTGAATGCCGTCGACATGCAGAAAACGGCTGACGGTCCCGAATTCCGCCCCGACAACGAACGCATCTACGGCACGCTGTTCCTACGCACGCTGTTCATGTCGGTCTGCATCACCCTCAGCTGTATCCTGCTGGGCTATCCGGTGGCGTGGATCCTCGCCAACCTGCCCGCGCGTACCGCGAACCTGCTGATGATCCTCGTGCTGCTGCCCTTCTGGACCTCGCTTCTGGTGCGGACATCGGCGTGGAAGGTCATGCTGCAACAACAGGGTGTGATCAACGATACACTGGTGTGGCTGGGCCTCGTGGCCGATGACAGCCGTCTTGCGCTGATCAACAACCAAACCGGCACGATCATCGCGATGACGCACATCCTGCTGCCCTTCATGATCCTGCCGCTCTATTCCGTGATGCAAACAGTACCGCCAAGCTATCTACGTGCGGCAAAGTCGCTGGGGGCCACGAACTGGACAGCCTTCTGGCGCGTGTATTTCCCGCAATCGGTGCCCGGCATCGGCGCGGGGTCGATCCTCGTGTTCATCCTGTCGATCGGCTATTACATCACGCCGGAAATCGTCGGCGGCACCACGGGGACATTCATCTCCAACCGGATTGCCTACCACATCTCCAGCTCGCTCAACTGGGGCCTCGCGGCCGCGCTTGGGGCGATCCTGCTGGCCGTGGTGCTTGGGCTTTACTGGGCCTACGACAAGATCGTCGGCATCGACAACGTGAAACTGGGAGGCTGATATCATGGTCGCACTCACACCTATCTCCCGCAAACCCGTCGGTTTCTATGTACCGGTTGTCGCCGCAGCAGGTGCCTTTGCCGGGCTCTTTGTCGGCACCGCCCAAGGCAGCGGACTGCTGGGCATCCTGATCGGAGCGCTCTCCATGGGGGCGCTGGCCTTTGTGCTGACGCAGCTGATCAAGAACGAAACCATCGCCCGCTGGACCTCTGTCATTCTGCTGGCGGTGATCGGCTTTATTCTGGGCGGCGTGCCCTTGCTGGTCCTAGGGGCCATCTTCGGCTGGTTCTTCGGCTGGTTCAGCTTCTGGCTCTACGAGGGACGCTACCGCGCCAAGGTCGCACCCTACCTAACCCCGGGTCAGGTGCTTTGGCACTTTGCCTTCCGCATCATTTGCGGCGCGATCCTTGTGTTCCTGATCACACCGATCCTCGTGGTCATGCCACTTAGCTTCAACGCCGAGAACTTCTTTACCTTCACCCCTGAAATGCTGCGTTTCGATCCCGAAGGGTATTCGCTGCGCCACTACAAAGACTTCTTCAGCAGCTCCGCATGGCAAGGTGCCGTCTGGAACTCGATCAAGATCGCCCCGGCCGCGACCCTTCTGTCGGTCAGCTTCGGCACCCTCGCCGCCATTGGCCTGAGCCAGCAGCACGTGCCGTTCCGGCGCGCGATCATGGCCATCCTGATCTCGCCCATGATCGTCCCACTGATCATCTCGGCGGCGGGCATGTACTTCTTCTACAGCCGCGTCGGCCTTCAGGGCACATATGTCGGCGTTGTCCTGGCGCACGCAGCCTTGGGCATCCCCTTCGTCATCATCACCGTCACCGCGACACTGGTAGGCTTTGACCGGTCTCTCACCCGCGCGGCGGCGAATATGGGGGCCAATCCGGTCACAACCTTCTTCCGCGTGCAAATGCCGTTGATCCTGCCGGGCGTGATCTCGGGCGGTTTGTTCGCCTTCATCACCTCGTTTGATGAAGTCGTCGTGGTGCTCTTTGTCGGCTCTGCCGGTCAGAAAACGCTCCCGTGGCAGATGTTCACCGGCCTGCGCGAACAGATCAGCCCCACGATCCTTGCCGTTGCGACGATCCTCGTGGTCATCTCGATCTGCCTGCTGACCGTGGTCGAACTGCTGCGCCGCCGCTCCGAAAGGCTGCGCGGGATGTCACCCGGCTAAACCGCTTCCAAATGGTTTAAAATCCTCGCCGAAGGCACGCGCCGGACCGAAAGGTCCGGCGCGTTTCATTTACGCCAGATTATTCCGCCGCGGCTGCGCGCAGCGTCTCCAACAATCGGGGGGAGGCATAGCCGTCAGGCACAAGCCCCTGCGACAATTGGAACTCGCGCACCGCATTGATGGTCAGCGGGCCGATCTTGGCGTCGATCTGGACCGTATCAAACCCCTGCGCCGTCAACTGCGTCTGAAGCTCGATCCGTTCGTCATAGGTCAGCGCGCGGTCTTGCACCGGCCAGCTGGCCTCGATCGGCCCGCCCCCGGCGATACGATCCGCCAGATGCCCCACGCCGATCACATAGGCATCGGCCGAATTATAGCGTTCGATCACCGCGAAATTGGCATAGATCAGAAACGCCGCCCCCTCTGCCCCAGCGGGCAAAAGCAGGGACGCAGGGCCGTGATCCCCCAGCGATCCTGTCACAGGGCGCACCCCAAGCGCCAGCCATTCCGCTGCCGTTTTCAGGATATCCCGCCCCGCCAGAAGATAGTCGAACCCCTCGGGCAGCCGTACCTCGACGCCCCAAGGCTGCCCCTGGACCCATCCGAAATGCTTGAGATACGCCGCAGTAGAGGCAAGCGCGTCACGTGGATCATCGCTCCAGATATCGCGTTTGCCATCGCCGGTGAAATCCTCGGCATATTGCTGGAAAGACGAGGGCATGAACTGCGTGTGACCCATCGCACCAGCCCAACTGCCCTGCATCCGCGCGGGCGTGGTATCGCCCGCCTGCAAGATCCGCAGCGCGTCCAGCAGTTCCCCTTCAAAAAAGGCCCGCCGCCGCCCGTCATAGGCCAATGTCGCGAGCGAGCTGAGCACCGGATCGCTGCCCCTGAAGGTGCCATAGGCACTTTCCAGTCCCCAGATCGCGGTGACGATCTCTTTCTCGACGCCATAGCGCGTTTCGATCTGGGATAGCGCGTCGGCCTGCTCGGCCAGCGCCTTCTTCCCGTTGGTGACCCGCAGATCAGAGGTCGCGGTCTCCAGATAGGCCCAGATTGTTTTGGTGAATTCGGATTGGTTGCGGTCGCGGCGGATGACCTGCGGGTCATAGCGTACGGTCTGCATCGCGCGGTCAAAAACCGCACCGTCGATCCCTGCGGCCAAGGCACGCGCACGGAAGGCGGTCACCCAGTCCTGCAACCCCGCCGCGTTGCCCGGCTTTTGCACCATGGCGGGCGGGCGCGCAGTACCCTCGGCCCCCGCAGCGATCACACCTGCGGCACCCGTCACCGACAGTGTCACCCCGCCAACCAATGCGCCAATTTTCAGCAGTTCCATTCCCGCGCCCTTCCCCAGCATCACGCTGCAAGCCTAGCGTCAAACGCCGCGCCCAGAAAGGCGGAGTTGCCCGCTGTGCGTGTTACTGCCTGCCTGTTCCTGCCTCGTGTTCCCGCTCCGGGGTCAGCGTCGTGTGCGTTTGACCTTGCGTTTCACCTTATCCGCCTTGCGCTTTGCTTTGACACCCTTGCGCTTGGGATTGGTGCGGCCCGCAGGCCCACCGCGTCCGCGCCGCACCCCTTGGCCGCCCTTGGGCAGGGCGTCACCCTCAAGCGTCAGCAGCTCCAGCGCGATTCCCCCGGTGACCGGGACCGCCTCTGACAGGCGCACGGTGACACGCTGCCCGACAGAGATGATCATGCCCGTATCCGACCCCATCAGCGTGCCGGCCTCTTGGTCGAAATGGAAATACTCGCGCCCCAGCGACCGCATGGGCAGCAGCCCGTCGGCACCGGTTTCGTCCAGCTTCACAAAGGCTCCAAATCGCGCCACGCCGCTGATGCGGCCCGAGAATTCATTGCCCACACGTTCCGACAGATAGGACGCGAGATAGCGATCGGTAGTGTCACGCTCTGCCATCATCGACCGGCGTTCCGTGTCCGAGATATGCGCGCCGGTCTGTTCGATATCCTCGATATCATGCTGGCTTAGCCCGTCATTGCCCCAGCCATGTGCAGTGATCAACGCGCGGTGCACGATCAGATCCGCATAGCGCCGGATCGGAGAGGTGAAATGCGCGTAGGACCGCAGCGCCAGACCAAAGTGCCCGATATGCGCAGGCCCGTAATAGGCTTGCGTCATCGACCGCAGGGTCGACAGGTTGATCAGCTCTGCATCATCCGTGCCCGCCGCATCGTTCAGTAGCTTGTTCAGATGGCGCGTATGCAGCACCTGTCCCTTGGCCAGCGTATAGCCCGCCGCCTGCGCGGTTTCGCGCAAGGCGTCCAGCTTGGCGGGAGAGGGTTCTTCGTGAATGCGATAAAGCAGCGGCGTTTTCTTGGACAGCAGAGTCTCGGCGGCGGCGACATTGGCCAGCACCATGAACTCTTCGATCAAGCGGTGCGCATCCAGCCGGTCCTTGAAGTTCACCGATTTCACGGTGCCGTCCTTGTCCAGCTCGATCCGCCGCTCGGGCAGGTCAAGGTCCAACGGCTGACGCTCGGCGCGGGCAGCTTTCAAGGCGGCATAGGCGGCGTAGATCGGTTTTAGCACAGGGTCCAGCAACGGGCCGGTGCGATCATTAGGGGTGCCGTCAATCGCGTCCTGCACCTCTTCGTAGTGCAGCGAAGCGGGCGAGCGCATCAGCCCACGATGGAAGCTATGGCCGATCTTGTTGCCCGCCGCATCCAGCACCATGCGGACAGCGATACAGGCCCGCGGCACGCCTTCGTGCAACGAACACAGGTCCCCCGACAGACGGTCGGGCAGCATCGGCACCACACGGTCAGGGAAATAGGTGGAATTGCCCCGTTTGCGCGCCTCGCGGTCCAGCGCAGAGCCGGGGGTGACATAGGCGGCCACATCGGCAATCGCGACCCAGACGACATGGCCGCCCTCGTTCTTGGGGTCTTCGTCCGCATGGGCATAGCATGCGTCATCATGGTCCCGCGCGTCCGACGGGTCGATGGTGATCAGGGGCAGGTCGCGCAGATCCTCGCGCCCTTTCAGGCCCACGGGTTTCGCGGCATCGGCCTGCGCCATCACGTCGTCAGGAAAGTCGTCGGGGATACCATGCTGGTGGATCGCGATCAGGGACACGGCCTTGGGTGCCGACGGGTCCCCCAGCCGTTCAACGATACGCGCCCGTGGCGATCCCATGCGCGCCTTTGGTCCGGCCTGCTCCGCCTCGACCAGCTCGCCATCCTTGGCCCCGTGGGTCGCGTCTTTGGGCACCCACCATTCCTTGTCGGACCCTTTGTCGATGGGCACAATGCGCCCGCCCTCTGTGGTCTTGCGGAAGATGCCCAAGACCCGCTGCGGGTTCGCGCCAATGCGGCGGATCAGCCGCGCCTCGTAGTGGTGGTCTTGCGCCTGTACCAACGTCAACCGCGCCAGAATACGGTCGCCCGCACCCAAGGCCGGGTCAGAGGCACGGGGGATCACCAGCACCACGGGCTCCACGCCTTCGCCCTGCCACTCCATCGGTTTGGCAAACAGATCGCCATCCTTGTCCGGCCCCGTGACCTGCAACACAGACACCGGCGGCAAGCGGTCAGGATCCTGATAGCTGCGCTTGCGCTTTTCCAGATGGCCTTCGGCCTCCAGCTCTTTCAGCACGCGTTTCAGATCGATCCGGGCCGCCCCCTTGATGCCGAACGCCTTGGCGATGTCACGCTTGGCGGTCAGAGTGGGGTTTTCGGCGATCCAGTCAAGGATCTCGGGCTTTGAAGGTATTTTGCTCATGCTTCACGAGGTAGCACGCGCACCCCGCTTCGTCATGGGCAAATCGTCGATTGTATCCACGTCCCGCAATGTGGCGACCTGTGCGATGCGGTGATCGGGCAGCGTGGCGACGGTATCGGCCAGCGCATGCTCCGTGGACCAGCGGACATTTTCAAACAGGCGCGGCGGCACGGGGCGGGCGCGTTTCAGCCCGACCAGCCAATAGCCCCCGTCCGGTGCAGGCCCGAACACCGCGTCATGCGACCCGAGCGCGCGAAACGCATCGGCCACCCGCGCCGCGGTCACGCCCGGAATATCCGCCCCGATGACACAGACCGGCCCCGCGGGCGCAGAACGCAGCATACGGCCCATACGGTCCCCCAGATCACCGCGCCCCTGCGGCCAGCGCGGCAGATGCGCGGGCCAGACACGGCTGGACAGCCCCGCCCGATCCGGCGCGACCGCCAGCACCACCTGCCAGCGCGGGTCTTGCACACGGCGGATCAACGCGCGGGTCTGATGCCGGAACCACCACGCGGCGGCGGTCATGCCCAGATCACGGCCAAGCCGCGTCTTGACCCGCCCCGGCAGCGGCTCTTTCACCATGATGACCAGCGTGCGGTTCAAAGCGACAGCACCATCTCGCGGTGATCAATGCCGGCGTCGTCAAAGACCGGCCCCTGCGCCACGAAGCCCAGCTTTTCGTAGAACCCCAAAGCATGCAACTGCGCGCCGAGCTTCACGAAGCGCACGGCAGGATCCTTGCGCGCCTCGTCTACCGCCGCGCGGATCAGCGCCGCGCCAAGCCCCGTACCGCGGTGGGATTTGATCACACACACCCGCCCGATCTTGGCCGTATCACCCTTGATATGCATCCGCGCAGAGCCGATCGGCAGCTCTTCTTCGGTGGCAAGGAAATGCGTGGCGTCGTCATCGCGGTCGTCCATTTCATCGGCTTCCGACACGTTCTGCTCTTCGATAAAGACGATCCGGCGCAGCAGGTGACAGCTGGCGAGGTCTTCGGTCACGGCGATATGGGCGGTCATGCGAAATAGTCCTTCAGGATGCGAGTATAGATGGATTTGAGCTGGTGGATCTGCGCCACCTCGACGTTTTCGTCGACCTCGTGCATGGACTGACCAACCAGCCCGAATTCAACCACAGGGCAATGGTGCTTCATGAACCGCGCATCCGACGTCCCGCCAGAGGTGGACAGCTCGGGCGTCACCCCCGTCTCTGCCTGCACCGCTTTGGACACCAGATCAGACAGCTCACCCGGCGGCGTGATAAAGCTCTCGCCCGAAATCTTGACCTTGAGCTCGACCTGCACGCCAAAGCTGTCGCGGATCGCGGCGGCCTGTTCCTCCAGCCAAGTGGTCAGGCTAGCGCCCGAATGCTTGTCGTTAAAACGGATGTTCACCGTCGCGCGGGTTTCAGCGGGGATCACGTTGGTCGCGGGGTTGCCGGTATCGACCGTGACAATCGCCAGCGTGGAGGGATCGAAATGGTCCGTCCCCTCGTCCAGCTGATGCGAGGCAAGCTGATCCATCAGCCGCATCATCGCAGGCATCGGGTTATTGGCACGGTGAGGATAGGCCGCATGGCCCTGTTTGCCGATCACGCGAAAATGCGCGTTCAGCGACCCGCGTCGCCCGATCTTGATCATCTCGCCCATTTTGTTCGGACATGTCGGCTCCCCTACCAGACAAACATCCATCCGTTCGCCCGCCTCTTGCATGTAATCCAGCAAGGCGCGGGTGCCGTCGATGCCTTCGGCTTCCTCGTCACCGGTGATTGCCAGCACGATGGACCCATCCGGGGGCGTGTCGCGGACAAAGTCGATGGCCGCGGCGGTAAAGGCGGCCACACCGGATTTCATATCGGTGGTGCCGCGCCCGTACATGATGCCGTCTTTGATCTCTGCGCCAAAGGGCGGCATCGTCCAGTCGGCCTCGTTCCCGATGGGCACGACATCGGTGTGACCGTTAAAGCCAAAGCTGCGGGTGTTGCCCTTGTTGCCCCAACGCGCAAAGAGGTTCTTGATCCCGCCACGGTCCGCCCAGGCACAGTCAAACCCCGCCTCGGTCAGCAGATCGAACAGCACCTCTTGCGCGCCCCCATCTGCGGGGGTGACCGACGGGCAACGCACCAGTTTGGCGGTCAGGTCTACGGGATCGATGCTGGACATATGAGGGCTCCTTCGGCGTGTGTCGCGGTGTCGCCCTACATTTGTGGGGAAAATCCACCAAAGCCAAGGGGCAGCGCGGAAATACACAAAGCGGTGAGCCACATAGCCCGCGCCAGCGCTGCAAAGCCACGCAGGAACCTTAGTCGAAGAAAGGCGTCATCTGCGCAATAATGACAGAGTTTTCATCCAGCGCCCGCGCCATCAAGGCCCGTTCGTCTTCGTCAATCTCGTGGCCTTCGGCCTCGCGGTCGGCAATCGTGCCATATCCGGTCACATCCAGCGGGTTGGTATCGGCCTGTTTCAAGATGGCGACCGTCTCGCGCACGGCTTCCGCTTCGTCGATACCCGAGGCAAAACACATCAGCGCAGCGCCCGTCGCCTTGTCCGGCAGGCCGTCGCCCTCTTTGCGGCCAATCTCGACCAGCAGCGTATAGACCTGCTGGCGTGACGGTTTCTTGGGTTTCTTCTGGTCAGACATAAAAAGGGCCACCGCATTAAGATGCGGCAGCCCTATCGTGTTCTGTGTCGTCTGAAAAGGGTCAGCTACGTCCGCGTACCAAACGTGTGACCCAAATCAACAGGCAGGCCCCGATGACGCCGACGACCAGTTGACCAATCCAGCCACCCAAGGTCGCACCGACGATTGTCATCAGCAGGAAGTTGGCAACGATCGCGCCAATGATCCCCAGAATAATGTTCATGATCAGCCCCATATCGGACTTCATGATCTTTTCCGCGATCCAACCGGCCAGACCACCGACGATTATTGCTGCGAACCAACCCAGACCTGTCATTTCAAATTCTCCATAAATCTTGTTTCATAGAGTGAACTCACAGGTCTGTGAAAAGGTTCCCTTAGTCGCGCAGCAGCTCGTTGATCGAGGTTTTGGAGCGGGTCTTTTCGTCGACGCGCTTCACGATCACGGCGCAATAAAGGTGCACACCGTTCTTCGACGGCATGGACCCCGCCACAACGACCGACCCCGCGGGCACTTCGCCATAGAAGACTTCGCCGGTTTCACGGTCGAGGATTTTGGTCGACTGGCCGATATAGACCCCCATCCCCAGAACGGAGCCTTCGCGGACGATACAGCCTTCGACCACCTCGGAACGCGCACCGATAAAGCAGTTGTCTTCGATGATTGTCGGGCCGGCCTGCATGGGCTCGAGCACGCCACCGATGCCAACGCCACCCGACAGGTGGACGTTCTTGCCGATCTGCGCACACGACCCGACGGTCGCCCATGTGTCAACCATTGTGCCGCTGTCGACATAGGCACCAATGTTCACAAAGGACGGCATCAGCACGACGCCCGGCGCGATATAGGCCGATTTGCGCACGACACAGTTGGGCACGGCACGAAAGCCTGCCTCTTTCCAGTCGGCATCGTTCCAGCCTTTGAACTTGCTATCGACCTTGTCCCACCAGCCGCTGCCCTGCGGGCCGCCGTCTTGCTGTTCCATATCCTTGATGCGGAAGCCCAGCAGGACCGCTTTCTTAGCCCATTGGTTCACATGCCAGTCGCCGTTCTCCATCTTTTCGGCAACGCGCAGCTTGCCGCTGTCCAGCGCGGCCAGCGTGTCTTCGATCGCGTCACGTGTTTCGCCGGTGGTGGCCGAAGTGATCGTGTCACGGGCGTCCCAGGCGGCTTCGATAGCGGTTTCAAGTTGGGCGTTCGACATGGGTGTAGCTCCGGCGAATGAGGGTCAAATGTTGCGCTTGGCTATACAGTCGTCGGGGCTGTGGTGCAATGACGTCGGATGGCGTGGTCATTTGCGGCAAAGGCAGGCATGTTGCAGCAAAGGGCACCCGTCGCCCGCACAGACCGGAGAGTATGATGACCGAATCCAAACGCCACCCCTTGCGCAAGGCCGGCGACGACCGCGCCACCGCGCAGGATGTACCCGACACGCCGCAAACGCGCGCCCCGGCATACCGGCTGGCCTTTACCGATGACGACTTCATGTGCCGTCAGGAGCTGCGCCCCGTCCGGCTGCAACTGGAATTGCTTAAGCCCGAGATGGAGCTGGACGCCCATGGTGTGAAATCCACCATCGTCCTGTTCGGCGGCGCGCGTATTCCCGCCCCTGCCCATAAAGACAAGGCCCGCACCAAGACACTGGCCGATCTGTCCCATTTCTATGACGAGGCCCGCGAATTCGCACGGCTGATGACGCTGAAATCGATGGAGAGTGACGGGCAAGATAACGTGATCGTCACTGGCGGTGGCCCCGGCGTGATGGAGGCAGGCAACCGCGGTGCCGTCGACGCCGGCGGGCAATCGATCGGGCTGAACATCGTTCTACCCTTCGAACAGGCCCCGAATGAATATGTCACACCGGAGCTGTGCTTTAACTTTCACTACTTCGCGATCCGCAAGATGCATTTCCTGATGCGCGCGCGGGCGATCTGTGTCTTCCCCGGCGGCTTTGGCACGCTGGACGAGATGTTCGAAACGCTGACCCTGATCCAGACAGGCCGGATGAGCCGTGTGCCGTTCCTGCTGTTCGGCCGTGCCTTCTGGGAAAAGATCATCAACTGGGATGCGCTGGCAGACGCGGGCACGATCTCTGATCAGGATCTGGACCTGTTCCAATTCGTTGAAACCGCCGACGAGGCGATGAAGCTGATCGAAAACTGGGATACAGCCCCCGCCCGAGAGGAAGTCCCCGGGCGTTCAAAATAAAGGTTCCGGTCAGATCAGGCGCAAAGATCGGCCGGAAGTACACAGACCTCAACGTGATGCGGCAGCGTTTCCAGAACGGACCCGTGGTCCGTATCACGTACCCCATAACCATAACCGGCCAGACGATGTTTCCATTCGCGGTAGGACAAGGCGCTTTCGCGTTCGCGGGTCACAAGCGCCAGTACATCGGCAGTGATAAAGGCGTCGTTCTTGATAATAACAGTCATCGCAGTATCGCTCCTGATTGTGTTGTCGATGGAAACAATATTCTGGGCGATCATGACTTAATTTCTGCTTAAATGTGGCGGGCCCAAGGTCATTTCAGGGTGACCCCGCCACAATCAAACGCCTTGAAATGCAAACAGCCGCCCCAATCGGGACGGCTGCATCGTGGATTTCACGTTGAATTAAGGGCGGTTACATCCCCGCGTCAGCCTCGATCTGCTTGCGGGACTTGCGTTCACGCTCTGTCGCCGATTTCAACTGACCGCAGGCCGCCATGATATCTTCACCCCGCGGTTTACGCACGGGCGAGGCATAGCCTGCCTGATACACGATCTCGGAGAACGCGCGGATGCGGTTGTTCGACGACCGCTTATACGGCGCGCCGGGCCATTCGTTGAAAGGGATCAGGTTGATCTTGGCGGGGATACCGCGGATCAATTCAATCAGACGATGCGCATCGGCGTCTGAATCGTTCACACCATCCAGCATGACATATTCAAACGTGATCCGTTCAGAGTTGCTGACCTTGGGGTAGGCCCGCAGCGCCTCGATCAGCTCGGCGATGTTCCAGCGTTTGTTGATCGGCACCAGCTTGTTGCGCACCTCGTCCGTGGTGGCGTGGAAAGATACAGCCAGTTGGCAGCCAATCTCTTCGGCGGTGCGCGCGATCTCTGGCACAACACCGGAGGTCGACAAGGTGATCCGGCGGCGCGACAGCTGGATCCCCTCGGGGTCCATCGCGATCTTCATCGCGTCGCGCACATTCTCGAAGTTATACAGCGGCTCGCCCATGCCCATCAGTACGATGTTGGACAACAGCCGCGGCGCATCGGTCAGCGTACCGGGCACGGGCCATTCGCCCAGATCATCCCGCGCCACCATCACCTGCCCGATAATCTCGGCCGCGGTCAGGTTGCGCACCAGCTTTTGCGTGCCTGTGTGACAGAAGGAACAGGTCAAAGTGCAGCCGACCTGAGAGCTGACGCACAACGTACCGCGCCCCTCTTCGGGGATATACACCACCTCGACCTCATGGCCGCCCGCGATGCGCACCAGATATTTGCGCGTGCCATCTTCGGACACCTGTTTGGTCACGACCTCGGGCACCTCGATCACGAACTTCTCGGCCAGCTCGGCACGGAAGGCTTTCGACAGGTTGGTCATATCGGCAAAATCGCGGGTGCCCCATTGATAGATCCACTGCCAGATCTGCCCCACACGCATCTTCGCCTGTTTCTCAGGCGTGCCTTCCGCGATCAACGCGGCGCGCATGGCATCACGGGTCAGCCCGACAAGGTTCACCGGCCCCTCCGCCTGCTTACGCGGAATGGTCATGACATCTTGAGTAATCGGCGCGGTCGCAGACATGGGGATTCTCCGGTGTGCAGGGGTTTGAGCGCTCTATATAGGGATTTTTCCCTAAATCAAAAGGAAACGCCGCATTGCTGGGCCGGGCTGAGTGCATAGCTTCGCCCGTCATGGCCGCTTTATCGACCAAACCCTTGGTATGAAAAAGCCCCGCCAATGGCAGGGCTTTGCGATCAGTTCAGGCGGAAAAACCTAGCCGCCGCAGCGTTTGGCCGCATCTTCAACCGCAGCTGTGAACCCCAGCAGCGAGAACGTGTCCTCGGTCTTGGTCCCGCGCCCGGAACGACCCGTCAGCTTGGCATCCGCACCACGTTTCATCGCGGCAATGATCTTGTTGTCGTCCTCGGTGGTCGCAGGCCAGGCCCATTCGCCTTCGGTGAACAGCTCGAACGTGGTGCCGCCGATGTTCATGTTAACCGTCGACCCCGATGCAAAGGGATAGCCGCCGGTAAAGGCCACCTGCCCCTTGGCCCCCGCGCTTGGACGGTAAAAGACCATCAGCAGGGTCTGGCCACGGTTCACCGCCACAACGCGACCATCGCGGGAGTTTACGGATTCTTTCGGCGTGGACACGCCCCAGCATTCGGTCGGGTTGTCTTCGACGAATACGCTCCAGTCCGTCTCTGCTGCCACGCGGTTCGTGCTTTGCGCTTGCGCGAAAACGCTGCCTGCGCTCAGACCCGCCAGCGCCGCCGCAAAACCAATCGTCCTAAAGTTCATCATCTACCTGGGCCTCCAGCCGCCATTAACCTCAACATCACAACAATTCCCCAATGGCAGCCCTTCGGGAGGCGCTCTTGATCAAAGGAACTGTATTTCTCTCGTCAACAAGCATAATAACGGCAAACAGGCGACACACGAAACCCTGATTGGCAGGAATTCGCCAACGAAAAGGATAATTCATGACCCAAGCAGCCCCCTTTGCTGAAATCTGGCGTGGTCCGTTTCTGGAAAGCGTGCATTCGGGTCATGCGGTGGTCTGTGACAGCAGCGGTCAGATCCTGCAGGCTTGGGGCGATCCCGACACGGTGATCCTGCCGCGCTCCTCTGCCAAGATGATCCAGGCGCTGCCCCTGATCCAGTCCGGTGCCGCCGATGCCTATGGCCTTGGGCCCCAACATCTGGCGCTGGCCTGCGCGTCCCATCAGGCGGCGGATCTGCATGTGGGCATCCTCTCAGACTGGCTCAAGACGTTGGGGCTGGACGACCGCGCCTTTCGCTGCGGCACGGCACTTCCCGGTGACGAGGCCGCGCGCAATGCACTGGTGTGTTCTGACACGCAGCCTTGCCAGATCCACCATGAATGTTCTGGCAAACACGCGGGCTTCTTGTCGGTCAACGCCCATATGGGCGGCGGCGCGGATTATGAAAAGCCGGACCACCCCGTGCAACGCGCCTGTCTCGAGGCGTTCGAGCGTGTGACCGGCACCACCTCGCCCGGCTTCGGGATCGACGGCTGCTCTGTTCCGAATTTTGCAACTACGCTACACGGTATGGCCCGCGCCATGGCGCATTTTGCCGTTGCTCCTGATGGGTCGGCCGAGGCGCGGCTGCATCAGGCCATGCGCCTGCACCCCGACCTTGTCGCCGGCGAGACCCGCGCCTGCACCAATCTGATGCGCGCGATGAACGGCAAGGTCGCGCTCAAGACCGGGGCCGAGGGGTTCTTCATCGCAATCCTGCCGGATCAGAACATCGGCGTGGCTCTCAAGGCGGCCTGTGGCACCAAACGCGCGGCCGAATGCGCGATCACCTCGATCCTGGTCAAACTCGGCGCGCTCGACCCGAACCACCCCGAAGCGTTGAAATACCGCAATGCCCCGATAGAAAACCGGCGCGGCATCATCACGGGCACGCTCAAACCTGCCGCTGGCTTTGCGTAACGTCGCTTCCAAATGGTTAAAAATCCCGGGGTATGGGGCAGCGCCCCATGCAGCTTGCGCGCCTAGATGACGAATTCGTCCTTGGCGTACCCCTGCACATAAAGCAGCGCCGTCAGGTCGCCAAAGTTGATCCGCACGTCACATTCCGCCGCCACGGCGGGCTTGGCGTGCAGCGCCACCCCCATGCCCGCGCGCGCCAGCATGCCCAGATCGTTTGCCCCGTCGCCCACGGCAATCACGTCGTCCTCTGACAGCCCCAGGCGCGCGGTGATCTGTTCCAGCGCATCGACCTTGGCCTGTTTGCCCAGGATCGGCACGCCGACGTCGCCGGTCAGCACGCCATCCGATGCGATCAGCGTATTCGCGCGGTTCTCGTCAAAGCCAAGCGCCTCTGCCACCGCGGCGGTGAACGCCGTGAAACCGCCCGACACAAGCGCCGCATAGGCTCCATTTGCCTTCATCGTGGCGATCAGGGTCTTGCCGCCGGGCATATGGGTGATCCGTTCGGCCAGCACGCGGGTGATCACCGCCTCGTCCAGCCCCTTTAACAGACCGACCCGTTCGCGCAGGGCGGCGTTGAAATCAAGCTCTCCGTTCATGGCGCGGGCGGTGATATCTTTGACGCGGTCCCCGACCCCGGCCTCATCTGCCAGCTCGTCAATACACTCCTGCTGGATCATGGTGCTGTCCATATCCGCCAGCAGCATCTTCTTGCGGCGGCCTTCCGACGGGGTGATCACCAGATCGACCCCCATCCCCTGGCATTCGGCCCAGACATCCCAGCGATTGCCCGGCATCCGCTTCATGTCAAAGCCCGCCGCCTCGTCCGGAGCAAGCCATACCGCATCCCCGCCGCCCCATGCGTTGCGCACGGCATCGACCAGCGACGCCTCAAGCTGCGGGCGTTGAGGAGAGGTTAGAAGGGTCACACTATGCATGGGTCAGGTCCGTTCGGGTCAAATCAGTCTGGGGCGCATCTTGCGCATTGTTTTAACGGGGTTTCCACCCCTGTTCCAGCGCTCCTGCGGGGGAAGGTTGCGCGCCTTGCCCAAGCGGCCCGAACAGACCTCTTTGCGCGTTATCCTGTCCGCCCTTATGTTACAAAATATGCAAACTGAAAAATGTCAGGTAACATTTAAGTTGCGTCGAATCGCGACTATCCCTACGCTCGTCAACCAAGGGAGACTTTCATGGACGCTTTTATTTGTGACGCGCAGCGCACACCCATCGGCCGCTTTGGCGGCGCATTGTCATCGGTCCGCGCCGATGATCTGGCAGCGGCACCGATTGCCGCACTGATGGCCCGCAATCCTGATCTGGATTGGTCCAAAATCGATGACGTGATCTTTGGCTGTGCCAACCAGGCCGGCGAAGACAACCGTAACGTGGCCCGTATGGCGGCCCTGCTGGCCGGCCTGCCGGTCGATGTGCCCGGTGCAACGATCAACCGTCTGTGTGCCTCTGGCATGGATGCGGTCGGCGTCGCGGCCCGCGCGATCAAGGCCGGAGACATGGATCTGGCGATTGCCGGCGGTGTCGAAAGCATGACCCGCGCGCCTTTCGTAATGCCCAAGGCGGAAACCGCCTTCTCGCGCAACAACGCTGTCTATGACACCACCATTGGCTGGCGCTTTGTGAACCCCAAGATGAAGGCGCAATACGGCGTCGAATCCATGCCCGAAACCGGCGATAACGTGGCAACGGATTATGATATCAGCCGCGAAGATCAGGACGCCTTTGCCAAGCGCAGTCAGGACCGCTGGGAAGCGGCGGACAAGGCCGGTGTTTTCGCCGACGAGATCACCCCCGTGTCGATCCCGCAGCGCAAGGGCGACCCGATTGTCTTTGACCGCGACGAACACCCGCGCCCCGGCACCACGATTGACGCGCTGACCAAGCTGCGCCCGATCAACGGCCCCGACCTGACCGTGACCGCGGGCAATGCCTCTGGCGTCAACGACGGCGCGGCGGCGATGCTGATGGCCTCTGAGGCGGCGGCGTCGCAGCACGGGCTGACCCCGATTGCACGCGTTGTCGGGATCTCTGCCGCCGGTGTTGAACCGCGCGTCATGGGCATCGGCCCTGTTCCTGCCAGCCAGAAAGTTCTGGCCCGCGCAGGTCTGACCATCGACCAGATGGATGTGATCGAACTGAACGAAGCATTCGCTTCGCAAGGGATCGCCACATTGCGCGCGCTTGGCGTGGCGGATGATGCGCCTCATGTGAATGCCAACGGCGGCGCGATTGCCATCGGTCACCCGTTGGGGATGTCCGGTGCCCGTCTGGTCATGACAGCAGCCCTGCAGTTGAAACGCACAGGCGGCCGCTATGCGCTGTGCACCATGTGTGTCGGCGTCGGCCAAGGCGTCGCTATCATCCTCGAACGCGCTTAACGCAATTATCCCCCTGAAAGGATCTGAACGATGTATGCACAGATGATCAAATCCACCGGCCAAGGTGTCAAATCTCTCGAAGAGATGGATCCGCAGGAACGCGCCTTTCAGGAACGGATAAATGCGGGCGGCAAGATCGAACCGAAAGACTGGATGCCGGAAGGGTATCGCAAGAACCTGATCCGGCAGATCGGCCAGCACGCGCATTCGGAAATCGTGGGCCAGTTGCCAGAAGGCAACTGGATCACCCGCGCCCCGACGCTGGAGCGTAAGGCGATCCTGCTCGCCAAGGTGCAGGACGAGGCAGGCCACGGTCTGTATCTCTATTGTGCCGCCGAAACACTGGGGGTCAGCCGTGACCAGCTGACCCGCGACCTTCTGTCGGGCAAAATGAAATACAGCTCTATCTTCAATTATCCGACCCTGACATGGGCCGATATGGGGGCGGTAGGCTGGCTGGTCGATGGTGCAGCGATCATGAACCAGGTGCCGTTGCAACGCACATCCTACGGCCCCTATGCCCGCGCGATGGTGCGTATCTGCAAAGAGGAATCGTTCCACCAGCGCCAGGGCTACGACATCATGATGAAGATGGCGAAGGGCTCAGACGCGCAGCGCAAGATGGCGCAGGACGCGCTGAACCGCTTCTGGGGGCCTGCGCTGATGATGTTTGGCCCGTCGGACGAAAACTCTGTCCATTCGGCGCAATCGATGGCGTGGAAGATCAAGATGAACTCCAACGACGAACTGCGTCAGAAGTTCGTCGATGAATGTGTCCCGCAGGCCGAATATCTGGGCCTCACCGTTCCCGACCCCGATCTGAAGTGGAACGAGGAACGCGGGCATTACGACTTTACCCAGCCCGATTGGGACGAATTCTTTGACGTGCTCAAGGGCAATGGCCCCTGCAATACCGAACGGCTCGCCGCGCGCAACAAGGCGTGGGACGACGGCGCGTGGGTGCGGGACGGTTTGATGGCACATGCGGCGAAGAAACGCGCCGCGAAACTGGCAGCGGAGTAAGCAAGATGAGCAGCCCAGAAGCAAAACCCTACCCCGGCACCCAAGCGGTCGACCACGGCAAGGCGCGCGCCGATGAATGGCCCCTGTTCGAGATTTTCATTCGCGGTCAGCACGGGCTGAGCCATCGCCACGTCGGGTCGCTTCACGCCGCTGACGCCGAAATGGCGATCAAGAATGCCCGCGATGTTTATACGCGCCGCAACGAAGGCGTGAGCATCTGGGTCGTCGAGGCCGCCCATATCGCCGCCTCCTCGCCCGAGGAAAAAGGCCCGCTATACGAGCCCGCCAACGACAAAGTCTACCGCCACCCCACCTTCTTTGACATTCCAGACGAAGTGGGGGCGATGTGAGCACGGCAAGTACAAACCCTAACAAAGGCGATTTATTCGAATTTCTATGCCGGATGGGGGATAACACCCTTGTTCTGGGGCACCGCGTTTCGGAATGGTGCGGTCATGCCCCCGTGCTGGAGGAAGACATCGCGCTGGCGAATACCGCGCTGGACCTGATCGGCCAGACCACGCTTTGGCTGGATCTGGCGGGTAAGGTCGAAGACGCGGGTCGCGATGCGGATCGGCTTGCCTTTCACCGTGACGTCTGGGATTTCCGCAATCTGTTGTTGGTCGAACAGCCCAACGGCGATTTCGGCCAGACGATCATGCGCCAGTTCCTGTTTGACGCATGGCACCTGTCACAGCTGACCGCCCTGATGGAAAGCAGCGATGCACAGATCGCCGCCATCGCGGAAAAGTCGAGCAAAGAGGTGACCTACCATCTGGAGCGCGCGACAGACACGGTTATCGGCCTTGGCGACGGCACCGAGGAAAGCCACCGCCGCATGCAGAACGCGCTGGACCTGTTGTGGCCCTATGTCGGGGAAATGTTCGTCGCAGACGCCGTGGACGAGGCTATGGTCGCAGCAGGCATCGCGCCCGATCCTGCGTCCCTACGCGCCGCCTATGATACTTTGGTGAACGATGTCTTCACCGTCGCCACGCTGACACGGCCCGAAAGCGATTTCGGCCATCGCGGCGGCAAATCCGGTAAACGCCATTCGGAACATCTGGGGCATATGCTGACGCAGATGCAATGGCTGCAACGCGCCTACCCGGATGCGACATGGTAGTCGAAAAGCCTTCGTTAGAGACTGTTTGGGGCTGGCTTCACGCCGTGCCGGACCCCGAGATTCCGGTAATCTCGCTGACCGATCTGGGGATCATCCGCGATGTGCAATGGCAGGATGACACGCTAGAGGTCACGGTGACGCCGACTTACTCCGGCTGCCCCGCGACGACGATCATCAACCTTGATATCGAAACGGCATTGCGCGGGCACGGGATCGAAAAACTGTCTCTAAAGCGGCAACTTTCGCCTGCCTGGACCTCTGACTGGATGACCGACGCAGGCCGCGCCAAGCTGGAAAGCTACGGCATCGCCCCGCCCCAACCCGCAGGTGGCCCCGAACGCTGCCCCCGTTGCCAATCGACGCATCTGGAAAAGATCAGCCAGTTCGGATCGACCCCCTGCAAGGCGCAATGGCGCTGCACCGACTGTCTGGAACCCTTCGATTATTTTAAGTGTATCTGACCCATGAGCCAATTCCTCCCCTTATTAGTGACTGATATTCACCGCACCATCCGCGACGCGGTGGTCTTGACCCTGCAGCCCGAAGACCCGCAGGCGTTTGCCTTCAAGCAGGGTCAGTATCTGACATTCAGACAGGATTTCGACGGGACCGAGCTGCGCCGCAACTATTCCATTTGCGCCGGTCTGGACGACGGCGTGCTGCAAGTGGGGATCAAGCGGGTCGATGGCGGTGCCTTCTCTACCTTTGCGAACGAGGTATTGAAGGTCGGGGATATGCTGCATGCCATGCCCCCCCAAGGCACGTTTTCCGCCGGGTTAGAGCCTGATCGCGCGCGGAATTACCTTGGCTTTGCCGGCGGGTCTGGGATCACGCCCGTGCTGTCGATCCTCAAGACGGTGCTGAAACGCGAGCCCAAATCAACCTTTACGCTGGTCTATGCCAACCGCGCTGTGAACACGATCATGTTCCGCGAAGAGCTGGAGGATCTCAAGAACCGCTATATGGGCCGGTTGAGCGTCATTCACATGCTGGAAAGCGGGCAGGACATCGACCTGTTCACCGGCCGTGTAGACCAGAATAAATGCGCCGAGCTGTTCAAGACCTGGATCGACGTGTCGGACATGGACATGGCCTTTATCTGCGGGCCGGAGCCGATGATGTTGGCCATCGCGGATGCCCTGAAAACCCACGGGTTAGAGCCTGATCAGATCAAGTTCGAACTGTTCAGCGAAAGCCAACAGGGCCGTCTGGCGAAACAGGAAATGGCCAAGCGCAGCGAAGGTCAGGCGCAAACGCAGGTAACCGTGAAAATCGACGGCGCGCAGCACAGCTTTACCATGGCGAAGGGGCAGTCGGTGCTGGATGCCGCGCTAGAGAATAACCTTGATGCGCCCTTTGCCTGCAAGGCGGGGGTCTGTTCGACCTGCATGTGCAAGGTCACCGAAGGCGAGGTCGAGATGCTGTCGAACCACGCGCTTGAGGACTACGAAGTTGAACGCGGATACCGGCTGAGCTGCCAAAGCTATCCGCTGAGCGACACGCTTTTCATTGACTACGACCATCACTAAGGGGCCCAATATGCGCGATATCCAAAGCTTTGCCGCCGGACAATGGATCAACCCCGGTGCCGGTGCACGCAACATCGCAAGTGCGATCACCGGCGATGTGATCGCCCAAGCCGGCAATGACGCGCTGCAGGTTCAGACGATGCTGGCCTATGCCCGTGACATCGGCGGCCCTGCCCTACGCAAGCTGACCTTTCACGACCGAGCCCGGATGCTCAAGGCCGTCGCGCTCTACCTCAATGACCATAAACAGAGCCTATACGAGCTGTCGTTCGACACAGGCGGCACGCAGGCTGACCACATGATCGATGTGGATGGCGGGATCGGCACGATGCAGGTCTACGCCGCCAAGGGTCGCCGCGAAATGCCGGATGATCAGGTCTATATTGACGGTCCCGTCGAACAGCTGGGCCGCGCGGGTCAGTTCATGGGCCGCCACATCTGCACGCCGTTGCAGGGCGTTGCGGTGCATATCAACGCTTTCAACTTCCCCGTTTGGGGCATGTTGGAAAAGCTCGCCCCGACGCTGCTGGCCGGGGTGCCTGCCATCGTCAAACCCGCCACCGCCACCTGTCAGGTGACCGAGGCCTGTTTCCGCCTAATGATCCAATCCGGTATTCTGCCAGACGGCGCGATCCAGTTGGTGACGGGAGGCCTGGGCGATATGCTGGACCACCTCGATTGTCAGGATGTCGTCAGCTTTACCGGCTCTGCCGAAACCGCCCTGAAACTGCGCAGCACCCCTGTGTTGGTCGAACGCTCGGTTCGCTTTGCGTCTGAACAGGATAGTCTCAATGCCTCTGTGTTAGGGTCTGATGCGGGCCCCGGCACGCCCGAATTTGATCTGTTTGTGAAAGAGGTCCAGCGCGAGATGACGGCCAAGGCGGGGCAGAAATGCACCGCCATCCGCCGGATCATGGTACCGCAACCCCATGTGGACGCGCTGATCGCCGCGCTGTCGGACCGGCTGGCCAAAGTCACCATCGGCGATCCCCGTCTTGAAGGCACGAAAATGGGCGCGCTTGTTTCGCAATCGCAGCGCCGCGACGTGCTTGAGAAAGCCGCCCTGATCGGGTCAGAGGCGACGCGTGTCTTTGGCGACCCCGATGCCTTTGCGGTCGAGGGTGCGGATGCCCAGAAAGGTGCCTTTGTCCCGCCGATGCTGTTCCACTGCGCCGATCCCGATGCCGCCACGCATGTGCACGACACCGAGGCTTTTGGCCCTGTGTCCACCATCATGCCGTACCGCGACACCGATCACGCCATCGCGCTGCTGAACAAAGGCAAAGGGTCGCTGGTCGCATCCATCATCACCCGCAACGGCGAGACCGCACGCGACATGGTGATGGGCGCAGGCGCGTTTCACGGGCGGCTCTATTTCAATAACCGCGACTCGATGGCCGAGGCGACGGGCCACGGTGCCCCCCTGCCCCACATGGTCCACGGGGGGCCGGGGCGTGCAGGCGGCGGCGAGGAACTGGGCGGCGTGCGCGGCGTCATGCACTATATGCAGCGCACCGCCATTCAGGGCAGCCCCGATATTCTGACCGCCATCGGCAAGCAATGGGTGCCCGGCGCGACCGAGATTTCGGACCGCGACCACCCGTTCACCCGCCGCTTTGGCGCGCTGGATCTGGGCGAGACGTTCAATTCTGCCAGCCGCACCGTGTCGCTGGAGGATATCGAGACGTTCGCCAATTTCACCGGTGATACGTTTTACGCGCATATGGATGACGCCGCCGCCAAGGCGAACCCGTTCTTTCCGGGCCGTGTTGCCCATGGCTATCTGCTGCTGAGCTTTGCCGCAGGGCTGTTCGTGCAGCCTGACCCCGGCCCTGTGCTGGCGAATACCGGGCTGGACAACCTGCGCTTTATGGCACCGGTGCAGGCGGGCGACAGCATCAAGGTCCGGCTCAGTGTCAAGGCAAAGACGCCTCGCAATGACGACTACGGTGAGGTACGCTGGCACGTGACCCTGACCAATCAGGATGATGCCGCCGTGGCCGAGTATGAATTGCTGACGATGAATGCCTATTGACGACTTTGACCTTGCGATCGCCCCCCTGAAAGACCTTGGCGGCCAGCGCGTCTGGTCTTTGATGATCAGTCTCTTTGGTGATCTGGCCCGACAGGAAGGGCAGATCATCGGCGGGCCGGTGCTGTCGGCGATCATGTCGGCGATGGACGTCCGCCCCGAGGCCGCGCGCGTGGCCCTGCATCGTTTGCGCAAGGACGAATGGATCGCCTCCGAGAAACACGGGCGGATCAGCCATCACAGCCTGACCCCCGAAGGCCGCGCCCAAAGTCAGGCGGCCAGTGGCCGGATCTACGCCACCCCTGACGATCTGCCCGAACAGTGGCAAATGGTCGTGACAGATGACGCCGACTCTGGCGTGCTGGAAAAGGCGGGATTCACCACGTTGATGCCGCGCCTATATGTCGGGGACGCCGCCCTGCCTGTGCCGAAAGATGCCGCCACGCTGCCCGGTCAGGCTGCCCCCGACTGGATGAAACGCCAGCTAGAGCCTGGCTCCCTTGCCGAAAGCTATGCGCAGCTGTCAGACGCCTTGCAGCATGTCGCGCGCGACCTTGCCGGTGCCGACACGCTGACGCCGTTGCAAATTGCGACCCTACGCTGCCTGATCGTGCATAATTGGCGCCGCCTTGCGCTGAAGCATCCCGCGCTGCCGCGCCCACTGATCCGCGATGATTGGGCCGGTCTGGTCGCGCATCAAAGGGTTGCTGCCCTGCTCGCGGCCTACCCACGCCCCGACCTGCCGGAAATCGCCACCGCCTGAGGCCGCGCAGAAAGCGATGCTTTCCCAACGCGCGCCGTCGGGATATAGGGAGGGCATGACAAATACAGTTTACCAAAATGACCTGCCCGACGGGCTGAACCTTGGACCGATGGTCGCGATCGATTGCGAAACCATGGGGCTGCATCCGCACCGTGACCGGCTGTGTGTCGTGCAGCTGTCCGGCGGTGACGGGAACGCGCATCTGGTCCAGATCGCCAAGGGCCAGACCGAGGCCCCTAATCTTTGTGCCCTGCTTGAAGACCCGCATGTGCTCAAGCTGTTCCACTATGGCCGGTTTGACATCGCGGCTTTGCTGAACACCTTTGGGGCCAAGGCCGCGCCGGTCTATTGCACCAAGATCGCCAGCCGACTTGTGCGCACCTATACCGACCGCCACGGGCTTGCCAAACTCTGCCAAGAACTGCTGAGCGTCGATATCTCCAAACAGCAGCAATCCAGCGATTGGGGTGCCGAGACGCTGACCAAAGCGCAGATCGACTATGCCGCCTCGGACGTGCTGCACCTGCACAAGCTGCGGGACGTGCTGAACCAGATGTTGATCCGCGAAGGACGCATCGAGCTCGCGCAAGCGTGTTTTGAATTTTTGCCAACCCGTGCCCAACTCGATTTGGACGGCTGGCCCGAAACGGATATTTTTGCACACGCATGACCAGACCTTTCCTAGATACCGCCCGCCGCGTCATCCGCACCGAAGCCCAAGCGCTTGAACAACTGGCCGACAGTCTGGACGACCGTTTTCGTCAGGCGATCGACCTGCTGGTCGCGACCCGTGGGCGGGTGATTGTCACCGGCATCGGCAAATCCGGCCATATCGCCAAAAAGATCGCCGCGACGCTGGCAAGCACGGGCACGCCCGCGCAGTTCGTCCACCCTGCCGAGGCAAGCCACGGCGATCTGGGGATGATCACCGGCGATGATGTGGTGCTTGCGATCTCGAACTCGGGCGAAGCGCCGGAGCTTGCCAATCTGATCGCCTATTCGCGCCGCTTTTCCATCCCGCTGATCGGCATCACCAGCCGCGCGCAAAGCAGCCTTGGCGCGCAATGCGACGTGGTGCTGGAACTGCCGCAACTGGCAGAGGCCTGCGGGACCGGCGTGGTGCCGTCGACATCGACCACGATGACACTGGCGATGGGGGATGCTGTGGCAATTGCCCTGATGGAAAACCGCGCCTTCACCGCCGAACATTTCCGCGAATTCCACCCCGGTGGCAAACTTGGCGCACGGCTTAGCCGCGTCGCTGATCTGATGCACACGGGCGATGCGCTTCCGCTGGTGCAGGTCGATGCCCCGATGTCCGACGCGCTGATGGCGATGAGCAGTAAATCCTTTGGCGTGGTGATTGTCACCGACAGCAACGGCGCGCTGGCCGGTATCATCACCAGCGGCGATTTGGGGCGTCACCTTGACGGGCTGATGTCCAAAACCGCGCGCGAGGTCATGACGCCGACCCCTGTCACCGTCGCACCCGACGCGCTGGCGGAAAAGGCCGTGGGCATCATGAACGCCCGCAAGATCACCTGTCTGCTGGTGCTGGACCCCGCCCAAGGGGACGTCCCCGCAGGTCTGCTGCATATTCACGACTGCCTACGCGTCGGTCTGGGCTAGGGCGCGATGCAGGGCGACCGTTACACAAGGCTGATCTCGTGGCTCAAGGTGCTGTTCCCCTTGGCAGCGCTTGGCCTGCTGTCGACCCTTTTCCTGCTGTCGCGCGCGATTGATCCCGGGCAGGCCATCCCCTTTGCCGAGAAAGAGGTGCAAGATCGCCTGCGCGACCAGCAGATCACCGGCCCCTTCTTTACCGGCGCAACGTCAGAGGGGGACGAGCTGTCGTTCTATGCCGATGTGCTCACCCGCCCCGACGGGCAGACCGGCATGAACCACGCCGAAAACCTGCGTGCGACGATCAACACCCCCGAGGGATCGACATTTCGCCTGCAATCGGATCTCGCCGATTTTGACATCGCCGAGGACGTGGCCGATCTGCTGGGCAAGGTGATCCTGACGACCTCGACCGGATACCGGCTGCAAAGCGAAAAGATCACGTCAGACCTGTCGGGGCTGAATATCCAGTCGCCGGGCGCGGTCCACGGCACTACCCCAGGTGGTACGCTTGAGGCCGGTGCCATGTCGATAACGCAAACAGATGAACAAACCGCCCCCCAATTGGTTTTCACAAACCGGGTGAAGCTGATATACAAACCGAAATCCAAATCAGAGTGACGCACGTGAAACACCTACTGCTGCCCGTTTTCCTGCTCCTTTCCGCGATGCCAATCGCCGCACAAGGGACCAATGTGGCCTTTGGGTCGATCCGTCAGGATACCGGCCTGCCCGTCGAGGTGACCGCCGACAATCTTTCAGTCGATCAAGGGGACGGATCGGCTGTTTTCACTGGGAATGTGCTAATCGGTCAGGGCGAGATGCGCCTGTCCGCCGCACGCGTTCTGGTTGTGTACCGTGCAGAGGCCGAAGGCATCGCGCGGCTTGAAGCGACAGGAGGTGTGACCCTTGTCTCGGGCAAGGACGCCGCCGAATCAGAGCGCGCGGATTACGACATCGACACGGGCACGATCGTGATGTCGGGGAACGTGTTGCTGACCCAAGGGCGCAATGCGCTCAGCTCTGACACGATGAGCGTCAAGCTGTCGGACGGCACGGCGCAGATGTCCGGCCGCGTGAAAACAATCCTGCAAACGGGCAGCAACAACTGATGTCTTCCCCGAATTTGACGGTCACGGATGGCGCAAGCGGTCTGCGCATCGAACACCTGCGTAAATCCTACCGCAAGAAAACCGTCATCCGCGACTTCTCGATGGAGCTGAACCGGGGCGAGGTTGTTGCCCTGCTGGGGCCGAACGGGTCCGGCAAGACGACCACGTTTTACGCCGTGGCCGGGCTGGTCATGCCCGAGGGCGGCACTGTCACGATTGATGGCAAGAACGTCACCACCCTGCCGATGTATCGTCGCGCACAGCTTGGCATCGGCTACCTCCCGCAAGAGATGAGCATCTTTCGCGGGCTGAGCGTGCAAGACAATATCTCGGCGATTCTGGATATCTCTATCTCTGACGCGCGCGGGCGGCGTGAACGGCTTGAAGCCTTGCTGTCGGAATTTTCCATCGAACACCTGCGCCGTGCGCCTGCCTTGGCCCTGTCAGGCGGGGAGCGTCGCCGCGTGGAAATCGCCCGCTGTCTGGCGGCCGATCCCAAATACCTGCTGCTCGACGAGCCCTTTGCGGGCGTGGACCCAATTTCGGTGGATGACATCCGCCATCTGGTTGCCGATCTGAAAAAGCGCGGCATCGGCGTGCTGATCACCGACCATAACGTGCGGGAAACATTGGATATTGTGGACCGTGCCTACATCTTGCACGAAGGCACTGTGTTGATGTCCGGCACCCCCGAAGAGGTCGTGCAGAACGAGAATGTGCGCCGGGTCTACCTGGGCGATAACTTCCGCATTTCCTAATCGACTACAGACATATTGCGCTAGTTTCCGCACAGCCATGCGCCGGATTCATTTGACAACGCGGCCCAATCACGCGCTCAATAGGACTATGGCGAGACGGCGTATCATGTTTGTGCTGCATCCCCCCCTTCCCAAAGGGATGGTGTCTCTCAAACTCGTCGCATCGTCATTCACCCGCATCTGACCCCGCCTTTACCGCATTTTATGCGGCCTATGGTGTTGTCCGGATCATAAGAACAAGGAGAATTTATGCGGTACCAAATCAGTGGCAAACAAATCGACATCGGCGAAGCCCTGCAAACGCATGTGAAAACGGAATTGGGCGAAGCTGTCCAGAAGTATGCTGAGCGTCCGACGGACGCGAATGTCATCTTTTCCAAATCCGGTCACGAGTTCGTCTGCGAAACGACGGTGCACCTATCGACTGGCCTTACGGCGTCAGCGAAAGCGCATGCTACTGATATCTATGGATCTTTCGATTCATGTGCAGCAAAGATGGAAAAGCAGCTGAGGCGCTACAAGCGACGGTTGAAAGATCACCATCGCGAGCGTGCGCAACCGGTTGAACTTTTCGGTGCATCCTCGTATATCCTCGCCTCAGAAAGCGATTCAGACGCGCAGGAACCCGAAACACTCCAACCCATGATCATCGCGGAAATGCAGACCAAGATCGCGACCTTGTCTGTGGGTGAAGCTGTGATGCAGATGGAAATTTCGGGAACGCCTGTCGTGGTCTTCCGCAAAGACGGTCAAGAAGGCGTAAACGTTGTCTACCGTCGCGATGACGGCAACATCGGCTGGATCGATCCGTCGTAACACAAACCGGACCCATCAGCGGCCGAGAACAGAGCGAGCAGAATGAATTTTGCGAAACTCCTAAAGCCGGGGGCTGTCAAAGTCCTCACATCGGCCTCAAGCAAGAAACGCCTGCTCCACGATATCGGGGAGCTGGCGCATAATGCTTACGGCTTGAAAGCCGCCGCGGTGGTCGAAGCCTTGATGACGCGCGAATCCCTTGGTCCGACAGGCGTGGGCCATGGGGTCGCGCTGCCCCACGCGCGGCTTGAAGGTCTGGACAATGTGCTGGGGGCCTTTGTGCTTCTCGACAAGCCGATCGATTTCAACGCGGTCGACCGCCAGCCGGTCGATATCGCCTTTGCCCTGTTTGCCCCTGAAAGCGCGGGTGTCGAACACCTCAAGGCGCTGGCGCTGGTGTCGCGTACACTGCGCAATGCCTCTGTCTGCTCTAAGCTGCGGGCCAACCCGGACCCTGCCACGCTTTACGCGATCCTGACCGAAGCACAGGCAACGCAGGCCGCCTAAGCGGCGCTACCCCCAGCTTTTGAACCCGAACATCATATAGTCCCGCTGGTACGCGTCGGATGCGCGTTTTTCGATGTCGTCATCATAGATGTCGGCCAGCGCATAGGGGTGGGTTCCGGGTCGTGCGGGCAAGGCTGCGGGCGGTTGCACCCCGACGCTTTGCGCCAAGGCTGACAGTTCTGCGGCGAGTGCGTCCTCGCGGATGATCCGGTCAGGCAAGGCGAATTCACCGAAACCCTGTACCGCCTGCGCCTGCGTGCACCATGCCTGATCCACACGGATTGCTGTCTGCCCGTTCAGATTCCCCTTGAGGAAAGTCAGAAACGCCTTGAACGCCGCGCGATGCGCTTCGGCGTCATAGCTGTTGTCCGGTTCGCCTTTCGGCAGCGGCAGCTTGTAGCGGTTGATCAACGTCGTGCGCAGCTGCGGGTAGCTGCCTTTGTCCGTGGTCACGATGTGCCGGCAGAACGCATCATGAGCACGGTCCACCGGATGCCGCAGCACGGTGAAACTGCGGTGACCGGGATGCCGGCGCTTCCACTGGCGCAACTGCTTCTGGTTCAACTTGGTTTGCAGCTTGTCCCGCCCGACACCATCCAGCGCCGCCATCCAGTCCAGCACCTGCGGCTCTGGCCCGCTGCGCAAGGGCAAATAAAGCAACGGAGCTTCGGCCGCCGCGACATAGGACGGCACCACCGGCCCGCGGCGGGGTTCGAAATTCGGGGTGCGGGTCAGGTCGAAGCGATCCATCCGGCCAAGCGCATCCAGCATATCGTCATAATTGCTGACCTTGGCCGAGATCGGGTCGGGGTTCTGCTTTTTCAGACTTTTATCCAATGCCTCTAGCGGGTGATCCACGCCCAGATACCGCGCCAGACCGTTCATCACCTCGACGCTTTGCAGATCCTCATAAGCCACGTAAAACGCCGTCTGCCCCAGCTTCTGCAACCGGTTCAACAGTGTCAGCTGGAACGCCTGAAGCGCCTCTAGGTGGTCCGAGAATTCTTCTTCGTCAAAGACGGCTTGCGCCTTTTTCCGCGCTTTCACGTCCGTCAGTTTCCACTGCCCCGTGCTGCGCGCGATCTTCCAACTGACGTAGCTTTCGACAGGGTTGCGCGTCAGGATGATCTTGGCGCAGGTGGCGTCCTCCAACAGCGGATCCAGAACGCGCGGGTCGTGGTTGTGGAAATAGCGAAACCCGCCGATGCCCTTGGTCTTGTCGCGTATCGCAACCAGCAGCTTTGTCGGGTCGTTGTCCCGTGTTTGCTGGTCTATGCCCAAAATCTCGGTGCTTTTGGGGTAGCCGATAAAATGCGGGTTGAAGGCCTCGCCGTGGCAGGTGATCCCGTCAAAGGCATTCAGGTTACTCTCCAGAAAGTTGGAGCCCGTGCGCATTTCGGCAAAGACGACAAAGCTTTTGAATTTAGAACTCATATTTATTGCACCAGATAGGGTTTGCGCGGCGGTTTCTGGGGGGCCGACATGCCACGTTCAACGGGAAAGTCGCCCATCAGATAGGGGTGCATCCCCTGGTTCTTGAGGTTCTGCAGGAATTGGCCAAAGCCGGTGAGATCCGCCATCTTTGGCACCTCGGACAGACGACCGGTTTTGACCTGCCCGATCTCGTCCAGAATGCTTTGCAGCGGCTCCATCGGGGCTTCGATGAATTCGGCCATCGTCCAGATACGCACCCGCGCCTTGGCGTAATGCGACCGCAGCACCTTCATGTGTTCGCTTTCGATCTTTTGCAACGCGGCGGCGGTGCGGCGAATGTCGGCGAAATCCTGATTGGACCGGAACAGCGGCACAGCCCAAGCCCCGGTGATCACCGACACCTGCGCATTCGGATCCTTGGCGATGTTCCAGACGATATCCTGATTGTCCTGTGGGCCGAACTGGAAGCATTGACGTTCGCCACGGGTGTTCCACATCAGATTGGTCAGAAACGCCTTGGGGTCATAGTCGCGTATCTTGGCGCTATTGCTCAGCGCCCCGTTGATCGAGTTCTGCCCATCGGCAAAATGCACGCGGTCCGGTGCGAACAGATGGCCATGCACCCGCGCGCCGGTGGATTTGGTGAGCCAGGATTCAAAGTTCTCGAACAGCTCGACAAAGCCCTGAAACACGGAATAGGGCGCGGCAGTGACGCCGTTTTCCCAATCTTCGTTGGGGAAGCGGCTTTGCATATAGAGCCCCGCCCGCCCCCGCGTGCGCCGTTCAACCGCTTTGGCAAAGACACGGTCAATCTTGCCGGGGTTTGGCTCTGTCCGCTTCATGGCACCCGCCTCATCGGTGAGGAACGCCTCGTAGAGCCTATCCGCTTTGGGCCATATCTTGCGCGCGACAAAGCAATCGGACCGCCGCAGAAGCTGGAGGTGATCGTCGTAAAAGATATGCGGCTTGCCCTGAAAATCGAACTTGGACAGGGTCAGCGACCGGCTTTCGATCTGGGTCGAGTACAGCCGCGCGAGCGTCTGGAAGTAGCTTTCATCCGGTATCCAGACGTGGCGGAAATAAGCGTCGTATGCCGCGCGTTTCGGGTCTTGCAGGATTGCCGACAGGGTTTGCCGCGTCAGGCACCACCATTGCGACCCCATATGCGGCACGACCCCCTTGGGGATACGCCGCTTGAGCCCGATAAAGCGCTGCACAGCCACCGCCTTGTCGAACAGATAGCGCCGCCGTTTCCACGAGAAGGGAAAACGCATGGTAAAACGTTCTTCGTCCAGCCCGCCGACGGTCCAGGGCACATCGGCTGTGGTGGCGCTTTCGATAAAATCGGTGCGCGGGCGGGCGGCAAGATAGTCGATCAGCTCTTTCACCGGACGCAGCGGCAGGCATGACCCCGATGCCAGATACACATGGCGCACATCCGGAAAGCGGTTCAGCATCATCTCGGACGCGGTTTGCGAAGCGGCCACCAGCCCCCATGTCCCCCATTCGCAACGGTATCTTTTGCTGAACACCAGCGCGGGCACATCCGCGAGCGCCTGCACAAAAGCATCATGGGTCTGGCGTGGCACCGATTTATCGACGTGGATCACCACCGGACAGCCCGCCGCCGCCCAATGTCGCGCGACCTGTTCGGCGCGGCCAAGGGCGGTGTGCACCAGCATGACTATCCCGACGCTCATGCCCAGTTCCCCTTGGACATGAGCCCGAGAATCTCGAGCTGGCGCCAGTTGATATATTTCTCGGACCACTTGCCCCACAGCTGCGGGTTCTGGTCGGGGTTGTTGGCATAGGTCTTGTATTCGATGGATTTGGCATAGTGCTGGCCGCGCACAAGTTCTTCTGCCGCCTTGGCGCTAAAGGTGTCCAGGAATTTGGCATGAAGCAGCACGCCTGATGCTTTCTCTCCGCCCCATTCGTCATAGACACGGTTCAACCCGCGCGGCAGCAGCATATGGGTGGAACTGACATAGGCATAGCGCCGGTCCCATTTGACCAAGGGCACCTTGTTCAGCGCGGGGGCCTTGGCGGGCTTGTGCTTGAAAAATACCCGCGCACGCGGCCCGCCCTGTATCCACAGGTTTCCATATTTGGCATTGCGCGAGATCGCGTAGTTGCCGCTGTCGAACCAGGATGCGATCTCCATCGGGTTCTGCCCTTCTTGATAGGGTTCATCCCCCAGCCGTCCCTTGGGGTAGACATCCAGCAGCATCGCGCCAAAGCTGCGGATCTCGCAGTTGTCCAGCCAGTCGGTCAGCGCCTGAACCGGCCGCGTATCGCAAAACGGGTAGACAAAGAATTCATCCGGATCGACAACCAGCACCCAATGCCCGTGCGCGTATTTGCGTTTGAGGTAGTTCATCCAGTCGACACCGAACCCCGACCGCCGATAGCTGGCATCGGTATGCCAGACCGAGACATCCTTCATCCCGCGCAGGTAATCAGCACTGCCATCGTCGGACCCGTTATCGACAAAGAGAAAGTGGTTGATCCCCAGCTCTCGATAATACTCCAGGAAATACGGGAGCCGGATTTTCTCGTTCCGCATGGTGCAGACAAGCAAGACATCATCGGGACGGATGGCGCTGGTGTTGTCCTGAACATGTGTCAGCTCGGACGACTTGCGCAGCGCCCGGATCAACCGCCGCTTGCGCCGCACGCGCATCTTGTAAGAATCCCAAAGGCTCACGTGTTCTCCATACCCTGCGCGGAATGCCCCGCCGGCCTAGGGCCTTCATTCCATCAGGTTCCAAGCCAATATGTCATGGGCCGTGTTCATAAACAACGTACTTTGAAACAGTTACGCGTTGCCGGAATGACGGTCAGGCCGGGGAATATCAGGCCCAGGGGCTGCGCATCAGGTCGCAGTCTTCCAGATCCGCCGGCCCGGTATAGCGCCGCGCATCTGCGTGCCACAGATCGGGGGCGTCGGTGATCTGGTCATAGTAACCGTCAAACTGTTCCGGGTTGTGAAAATGCTGCCCCCGTGCCTTTTCCTGACGGGACTTCGCAATGATCTCTGGCAGGAACTTACTATGCAGCAACACCCCCGAGGCCGTCTGCCCCCCCGGCCCATCGTAGATGTCATTCAGCGCGGGCGGCAGGAGGGAGTGGGTCGAATTCACATAGACATAGCGCCGATGCCAGTGGATCAGCGGTATCTTGTTCAGCGTCGGTGACTGTGTGGGACGATCGGCAAAGAAAACCCGCTCGCGGGCACCGCCCTGCACCCAAAGGTTGTTCATCGGCCACTGACGTACCGCCCGATAGGGAGCGGGGTCGAACCAATCCAGCACCTGCGCCGGGTCTTGGCCGGGGGCATAGAACTGCGCGCCCAATGGGCCCTTCGGGAACATATCCAGCATCAGCGTGCCGAACCCTTTGCGCGCTTTACGCTCAAGTTGATCGGTCAATGCGGGCAGTTTCCGCGTCTCCATCTGGTCATAGACCAGCAGCTCGTCCGCATCGACGGTCAGACACCAGCGCCCGTGCCCATGCCGCCACAGCAGCCAGTTCAGCCAGTCCAGCCCGAACCGCGACGCGCGATAGCTGGCAGAGGTTTGCCACAGGGTCACATCGGGCTGTGCCGCCAGCATTTCGGTACTGCCATCGTCACTGCCATTGTCGATCATCAGAAAATGCGCAACGCCAAGATCGCGGTAGTGATCCAGAAAATATGGAAGCCGCGCGGCCTCGTTGCGCAGCACGACAAAGGCGAGCACGCCGTCGCGCGGAATGGCGGGCCGCGTTGGCGCTTTCAACTGATGCCGCGACCGCAATGCACGCCACAGCAGCCGCCGCCGTTTCAACCGCATCCGATAGGCACCCCATAGCCGGGCCCCTCGCGACGCGGGAACAGCGGCGCTGTCGGTCATGCGCTATAGTGGCCGGTCTGGTGCCATCTCCACGCGTCGGTGATCATCTGCTGCAGGGTCGACCGCGTGGGCCGCCAGCCCAGCTCTGTCTCGGCGCGGACCGAGCCCGAGACCAGCTTGGTGCAATCGCCCGGCCGCCGGTCGCCTTCGGTCATGGGCACGGCGCGGTTGGTGACCTCGCGGCTGTGTTCCACAACCTCGCGCACGGAAAACCCGGTGCCGGTGCCCAGATTGAACACGCGACTGCCCTTATCCTCTCGCAGCCAGTTCAGCCCCAGAACATGGGCATCGACCAGATCGCAGACATGCACATAATCACGAATGCAGGTGCCATCGGGCGTGTCGTAATCGGTGCCAAAGATCGTCAGCGCATCCCGCTTGCCGTCGATAGCGTCCAGCATCAGCGGGATCAAATGTGTCTCGGGCTGGTGGAATTCGCCGACCTCCCCTTCGGGGTCGGCACCGGCTACGTTGAAATAGCGGAAGATCACGCTTTGCAGGCCATAAGCCGCCTCGAAGTCGCGCAGGATATCTTCGATCGCGCGTTTGGAGGCCCCGTAGGCGTTGATCGGGTGTTGCGCGCTATTTTCATCCAGCACGACATTGTCCTGATCGCCATAGGTCGCGCAGGTGGACGAAAAGACGAAGTGTTTGCAGCCTGCGGCGACCGTCGCCTCGATCAGGTTCAGCGACCCTTCGACGTTGTTGCGCCAATAGGTGCCGGGCTGTTTCATGCTATCGCCCACCTGGCTAAGCGCGGCAAAATGCATGACGGCGACCGGCTGGTATTGTTCAAACGCGGCGTCAATCTCGGCGCGGTTCAGCAGGTCACCCTGCACGAAAGGGCCGAATTTTACTGCGTCACGCCAGCCGGTGACCAGATTATCGAAGGTGACGGGGGTATGCCCTGCAGCGGCCAGCGCCTTGCACGCGTGCGACCCGATATAGCCCGCACCGCCGGTGACCAAGATATTCGCCATACGCCCGTCCCTATCGTCCAGCGCTTATTGCGCCGCGGTTTCACCCTGCATGATGTCTTGCAAATACGCACGCAGATCATCGCGCAGCTCTTCACGTGACAGCCCGAAGGACACGGTCGCCTGCAGGAAACCGGATTTGGAACCGCAGTCGAAACGCTGGCCTTTGAAGCGGTAGCCATAGACATCATTGCCTTGGGTCAGCTCTGCTGCGATGGCGTCGGTCAGCTGGATTTCCCCGCCCGAGCCGGACTTCAACTGGTTCAGGTTCTTCAGCACGTTTGGCGACAGGATATAGCGGCCGATTACGGCAAGGTTCGACGGCGCGTCTTCGGCTTTGGGCTTTTCGACCATGCCCTTCACCTTGACCAGTTCACCATCGGTTTGGCCCTCGTCGATGTCCAGCATCCCGTAGGAGGAGGATTTTTCAGGGTTCACTTCCATCGCCGCAACCATGTTGCCGCCGGTCTCGTTATAGGCTTCGATCATCTGCTGCAGGCAAGGTTTGTCGGCAGCGATCACGTCATCGGGCAGCATCACCGCAAAAGGTTCGTTGCCGATCAGACGACGGGCGCACCATACCGCGTGGCCCAGACCAAGCGCTTTGTGTTGGCGGATATATGCGATGGCACCGCTGTCCATATTGGTGCTTTTCAGGATCTCCATCAGCTCTGTCTTGCCCTTGGAGCGTAGTTCCTGTTCCAGCACGGGAGAATGGTCAAAGTAATCTTCCAGCGCGCCCTTGCCGCGGGAGGTAACAAAGATGAATTCCTTGATGCCCGCCGCGCGGGCCTCGTCGATGGCGTATTGCACCAGCGGGCGATCGACCAGGGTCATGATCTCTTTGGGGACAGATTTCGTCGCGGGCAAAAACCGCGTTCCCAAACCTGCCACCGGAAAAATCGCTTTTGTTACTTTCTTAGCCATGTGAAATCGTCGCCTTTATACATTTACGTGCGGATAACCGAATTAGCGCTCATTGAATTGCAAACCACCATGCTGCCAGCCCTAAATATGGGCAGCGCCTAAAATATGGCGGCTTCTTGCTGATTTTGCGGTCAAAAGCTCCTTTATGCCGCAGCTTGCACATCTTTGCGCCTTATCCGCCGTTTTCGTTAAATAAATCAAAACGTCGGATCGCTGTGGCTTTATTCATTACAGGTTGCACGCCCCACCGCAATATTGGCGATGGCGGTGGGGCGGTGCGATTACGCCAACCCCATCTCGGCCATCATCGCTTCGATCTTTGGCACATCTTCGGGGTTGTTCAGCTCCCAGAACTGGCGGCCCTTGGCCTCGACCTCGACGCAGAGCACCTTGTGGCTGTTTTCCATGAAGCGCAGCTGCTCCAACCCTTCAAGCTGTTCAAGCGGACCGACCTTCCATGACGGATAGGCCGCCAGCGCGTCGGGGCGATAGGCATAGACGCCCACGTGGTGAAACACCGGCGTGGCATCGGTATCCTCATAGGTTTTCGACGTGAACGGCACGACTTCCTTTGAAAAATACATCGCCGCATGATCCGCTGCGAAAACGGCGGTGGTGCCCCCCACCCGACCGGCTTTGCGGTCGGCCAGTAGCCCGTTCAACGCCGCGCCATCGCAGCGCAATACTGGCGTCGCGATCCCCGCATTAGGGTCGCCTTGCAGACCCTGTACAAGGCTTTCGACAAACCAATGTGGTGTCAGCGGCGCGTCGCCTTGCAGGTTCACCACGATGTCATAGCCACCGCCCAGAACCGCATGGGCTTCGGCGCAACGCTCTGTCCCGTTTGCACAGTCGACCGAGGTCATCACCACCTCGGCCCCGAAGGCTTCGGCGGCGTCCTTGATGCGATCATCATCGGTGGCCACAACGACCTTGTCGACGCCCTGAACCTCGCAGGCAGCACGCCAGCTGCGTTCGATCAGGCTGCGTGCCGTACCGCTCGCCCCTGTCAACAGCGCCAGCGGTTTCGCCGGATAGCGGGTGGAGGCATAGCGGGCGGGAATGACAATAAGGACCGACATCAGGAGGCTTTCAGTTCAACGCCCGGTGCATGGGCGATAAAGAAGGGGTTGGCGAAATCGGCTTTGCCGTAGGTCAGCGGGGTCAGGTCGTCAAAGCGCACAACGGCCCCACCAGCGCCGGTCAGAACCGCGTGGCCTGCAGCCGTGTCCCATTCCATCGTGCGCCCGACGCGAGGGTACAGATCCGCCTCGCCCGTGGCGATCAGGCAGAACTTCAGCGACGAGCCCGCGCTTTTCATGTCGCGCACATTGTATTTCGCGATGTAGTCATCGGTCGCCTGATCGCGGTGCGACTTGGACGCGACGACCATCAGCGCGGCATTATCCGGCGTAGAGACTGATATCGGCTGCACAGGGCCCATGCTGTCTTTGGGGAAATCGCCGGTTTCCTCGACCGCGCTGCCATCGGCCAGCGTGAAGAACATGCGCGAACGGGCGGGGGCATAGACAACACCGCGTGTCGGCACGCCGCCTTCGACCAGCGCGATGTTCACGGTGAAATCGCCCCGACGGTTGATGAACTCTTTCGTGCCGTCCAGCGGGTCCACGATCAGGAATGTATCGCCCGATGCCGAATGGGTGGCCGATTGCTCTTCCGTGACAAGCATCACATCAGGGAACGCCGCGCGCAGCCCGTCCGAGATGATCTTGTCCGCCGCTTCGTCGGCAATGGTCACGGGGCTTTCGTCGGATTTGGTTTTGACCTCGAAATCATCCGCGCCGTAAATCTCCATGATCTTGTCGCCTGCTTCGATCGACAAACGGCGCATCACCGTTACCAGTTGCTCATAATCCATAATGTCGCGGCCTTTTCAGTTTCGTTGATTACTTTGCGCAAACCCCTTATGATTGCGCCTTGACGGAACAGCAAGAATTCCGTGCGAGGGTACGTCACAAAGAGGCTTTACGATGTTTCAACCAAGGCGCACCAACACGGGCAATTTCCGCTCGGCCGTTAACTTTTTCGAACTCGTCTACCACTCCGTCGTGCGCTCTGTGCGCAAGCAGCACAACAATGCCTTTGCCGCCATCGGGATCAACATCCTGCAAGCGGTCATCTTTGTTGGCGTGTTCTATGTCATGTTCTCGGTTCTGGGGATGCGCGGGGCGGCCATTCGGGGCGATTTCGTGATCTACATCATGACCGGCATCTTTTTGTTTATGGTGCACACCAAAACGGTTGCCGCCGTCGCCGCTGCCGAGGGACCGGCGAGTGCGATGATGAAACACGCGCCGATGACCACGATGATCGCACTGGCTGCGGCGGCCTTGGGCGCGCTGTATATTCAGATGCTATCGCTGATCCTGATCATGTCGGTCTATCACCTCGCCTTCAATCCGGTGGTGATCTACGACCCGTCGGGCGTGATGTTCATGCTGATGATCGCGTGGTTTACGGGCGTGGCCGTGGGGATGGTGCTGCTGGCCATCAAGCCCTGGGCACCGGCCTTTACGCAGATCTTCACGACGATTTACCAGCGGGCGAATATGATCGCTTCGGGCAAGATGTTTCTGGCCAATTCGCTGCCCTCCTTCATGCTGGCCATGTTTGACTGGAACCCCTTGTTCCACGTCATCGACCAGGCGCGCGGATATGCGTTTATCAACTACAACCCGCGCTACAGTAACTGGGAATATGCGGTTTGGGTCGGTGTGGTCCTGATGGTGATCGGGCTGATGGGTGAATTCTACACCCGTAAACATGCCTCCGCGAGCTGGAGCGCGCGACGCTAGGCTCAGGTCACGACCCGCAGTGTGATGTTGATCCGCCCGCCCTTGGGCAACAGCGTCGAAGACCCCGCACGAATGCGATCGATTCCGTGAAAGTTCAGCCGTGCCTCGCCGCCCATGACGACAACATCGCCCGATTGCAGCCAAAGGCTGTCGGTCTTGCCGCCGCGCGTTTGACCGCCGACGCGCAACATCCCTTCGTCGCCAAGCGAGATGGACACGACCGGCCAGCGGAAATCCGTCTCGTTCTTGTCCTGATGCAGGCCCATCTTCGCGTCTGACGCGTAATAGTTGATAAGGCAGGACTCCGGCTGCCGCTCCAACCCCGTCAGGTCATTCCAGATCGCCAAAACCTCAGGCGGGATCGCAGGCCACGGGGTGCCGTTGGGGTGGGTTGGCGCATAGCGATAGCCCTGCGTATCGGACAGCCAGCCGTAGTCCCCCGCGGATGTCATACGCACCGACATCTGCTGCCCGCTTGGCATGACGGGGCGGAAGAACGGCACCTGTTTGACCACCCCGCGCACGGCATCCAACAGCCCGCGCTGCGCCGACAACGTAAGGTAAGATTTGTGAATTTCGAAGCCGCGTAACCGCAATATCGTCATCTAAACGCCCTTCTTGCCTGCTTTCGCGAAAAATCCACGCAGAATCCGCCTCTCCTTTCTCATGCAACGGTTGCAGGGTCCATATCTGCTCCTTATATACGCCGAGAACCGCTAAAGGCATCCGGCCTTTGGTGAAAAAGATCGGGGCAAAGGTGCCACAACGGGCCTGCGCTTCGTGTCATCGCCTTGAGTAAAAGAGGGATCAAACATGGCCAAAGTTATTGGTATCGACCTAGGAACGACAAACAGCTGTATCGCCATCATGGACGGCAGCCAGCCTCGCGTTATCGAAAACGCCGAAGGCGCGCGCACCACGCCCTCCATCGTTGCGTTCACAGACGACGAACGTCTGGTTGGACAGCCTGCCAAACGGCAAGCGGTTACCAACCCCGACAACACAATTTTCGGCGTGAAACGCCTGATCGGCCGTCGCAATGACGACGCGGATCTGGCCAAGGACAAAAAGAACCTGCCCTTCACCGTCATGGACGGTGGGAACGGTGACGCATGGGTACAAGCCAAGGGCGAGAAATACTCCCCCTCGCAAATCTCTGCGTTCATCCTTGGCAAAATGAAGGAAACAGCGGAATCCTATCTGGGCGAAGAAGTCACCCAGGCCGTGATCACTGTGCCTGCCTACTTTAACGACGCTCAGCGTCAGGCGACCAAAGACGCGGGCAAGATTGCCGGTCTGGAAGTGCTGCGGATCATCAACGAACCGACAGCGGCGGCCCTGGCCTATGGTCTGGACAAGAAAGACACGCAAACCATCGCGGTCTATGACCTTGGCGGCGGTACATTCGACGTGACCATCCTTGAAATCGACGATGGCCTGTTCGAAGTGAAATCCACCAACGGTGACACGTTCCTGGGTGGTGAAGACTTCGACATGCGCATCGTGAACTACCTTGCGGATGAATTCAAAAAGACCAACGGCGTCGACCTGACCCAAGACAAGATGGCGCTTCAGCGTCTGAAAGAAGCGGCAGAGAAGGCCAAGATCGAACTGTCCAGCGCAAGCCAGACAGAGATCAACCAGCCGTTCATCTCGATGGGCAAAGATGGCTCGCCACTGCACATGGTGATGAAACTGACCCGCTCCAAGCTGGAGCAATTGGTTGGTGACCTGATCAAAGCGTCGATGAAGCCTTGCGCAGCCGCGTTGAAAGATGCCGGTGTATCCGCATCCGAGATCGACGAAGTCGTTCTGGTCGGCGGTATGACCCGTATGCCGCGCGTCATCGAGGAAGTGACCAAGTTCTTCGGCAAAGAGCCCCATAAGGGTGTGAACCCTGACGAGGTTGTTGCCTTGGGTGCGGCCATTCAGGCCGGTGTTCTGCAAGGCGACGTCAAGGACGTTGTTCTGCTGGACGTGACGCCGCTGAGCCTTGGTATCGAAACGCTGGGTGGCGTGTTCACCCGTCTGATCGACCGCAACACCACGATCCCGACGAAAAAGTCGCAGGTCTTCTCGACCGCTGAGGATAACCAAAGCGCCGTGACCATCCGCGTCTTCCAAGGGGAGCGTGAAATGGCTGCGGACAACAAGATCCTTGGCGCGTTCAATCTGGAAAGCATCCCACCCGCACCCCGCGGTATGCCCCAGATCGAAGTGACCTTTGACATCGACGCAAACGGTATCGTTGCCGTAGGCGCGCTGGATAAAGGCACAGGCAAAGAGCAGAAGATCACGATCCAAGCATCCGGCGGTCTGTCCGATGCGGATATCGAAAAGATGGTGAAAGACGCCGAAGAAAATGCCGACGCCGACAAAGAGCGCCGCGCATTGATCGAGGCGAAAAACCAGGCGGAATCGCTGATCCACTCGACCGAGAAGTCGCTGGAAGAGCATTCTGACAAGGTTGACCCGACCACTGTCGAAGCGATCGAACTGGCCATTGCTGCGTTGAACGACGAACTGGCGACCGACAATGTTGATAAGATCAACAACGGCATCCAGAACGTTACCGAAGCGGCGATGAAACTGGGCGAAGCCATCTACAAGGCGGCTCAGGACGAAAACGAAGACGTTGCCCCGGCTGCGGATGCACCCGAAGGTGACGACGATATCGTCGATGCCGATTTCGAAGATCTGGACGATAACAAGCGCGCGTAAGCACGCCCACGGAACCACTGAAGGGGCCGGTCCGCTTGCCGGGCCGGCCCGTCACGTTCCAGCGTAGGAGCTAATTCATGGCCAAACGTGATTACTACGAGACGCTCGGCGTCGCTAAAGGTGCCTCTGCCGACGAGATCAAAAAGGGCTACCGCACCAAAGCCAAGGAATTGCACCCCGATCGCAATGCCGACAACCCCAATGCCGAAGCCCAGTTCAAAGAAGCGAACGAAGCTTACGAAGTCCTGAAAGACCCCGAAAAGAAAGCTGCCTATGACCGTTATGGTCATGCGGCCTTTGAAGGGGGTATGGGCGGTGGCGGTGGCCATCGTGGCGGCGGCTTTGGCGGCGGCGGTCAGGGCGACTTCTCTTCGGCGTTCTCTGACGTGTTTGACGACCTGTTCGGTGACTTCATGGGGGGACAGCGGGGCGGCGGCGGACGCCGTGCCGCACGCGGTGCCGATCTGCGCTATAACCTCGGGATTACGCTCGAAGACGCGTATCGGGGCATGCAGAAGTCGATCAACGTGCCCACCTCTGTGGCCTGCGATTCCTGTAACGGTTCAGGGTCAGAAGGCGGCGCAGAGCCGACCACCTGCCCCACCTGTTCCGGTATGGGCAAGGTTCGTGCTCAACAGGGATTTTTCACGGTCGAACGCACCTGTCCGACCTGTTCAGGCATGGGCCAGATCGTCAAGAACCCCTGTAAATCCTGCCGCGGTGCCGGGCGTGTTGAAAAAGACCGTGCGCTGTCGGTGAACATCCCTGCGGGCGTTGAAACCGGCACACGTATCCGTCTGGCCGGCGAAGGCGAAGCAGGCATGCGCGGCGGGCCGTCGGGTGATCTGTACATCTTTATCGAGGTGCAGGACCACAAGCTGTTCGAACGCGACGGGCCAAACCTGTTTTGCCGCGTTCCCGTGTCGATGAGCACCGCCGCCCTTGGGGGCAGCATCGAGGTGCCAACGATCGACGGTGGCCGTGGCCGCGTGCAAATCCCGGCGGGCAGCCAGTCCGGTCGCCAGATGCGTCTGCGCGGCAAGGGTATGCCCCCGCTGCGTGGGGGTGGTACGGGCGACATGATCATCGAACTGGCAGTCGAGACGCCGGTGAACCTGACCAGCCGCCAAAAGGAATTGTTGCAGGAGTTCGAAAAGGAATCCTCCAACAACAATCCTGAAAGCAGCAGCTTCTTTTCGTCGGTGAAATCCTTCTGGGATTCGATGAAAGGGTAACACCTGATCGCACAAAACATCGGGCGGGGCGCAGGCTCCGCCCTTTTTGTTTTTGCCCCTGCCCGCGTTAACGGGATGATAACCTCTTTGGCCGCAAGCTGGGCCAATGGGACGCAACAACGCTCACTTCTCTGACCCGCGCCTGCCTTTTCTGGGGGACGAAGCGGTGCCCGCACCGCCAGCATCGGGCAAACAGCCGTCGTATATCGCGGATCACCGACAACGTTTGCGCGCACGCTTTATGCAGGGCGGTGCCGCAGCGATCCCGGACTATGAACTGCTTGAACTGGTGCTCTTCCGCGCCATCCCGCGCCGTGATGTCAAACCGCTGGCCCGTGCGCTGATGGACAGGTTCGGCGACTTCAACCGCGTGATCACCGCGCCTGAACCACGGCTTAGGGATATCTCGGGCGTGGGCGACGCGGTGATTGTCGAGCTCAAGGTGATTGAGGCCGCAGCCCACCGTATGGCGCGTTCAAGGGTGATGCGGCAGCATGTGCTCTCAGGCTGGGACGCTCTGCTTGATTATTGTCACACCACGATGGCGCACCGCGAAACCGAACAGTTCCGCGTCATTTATCTGGACCGCAAGAACGTCGTCATCGGCGATGAGGAACAGGGCAAGGGCACTGTCGATCACGTCCCCGTCTACCCGCGAGAGGTCGCCAAACGCGCGCTTGAGCTGAACGCCAGCGCGCTTATTCTGGTGCATAACCACCCCTCGGGCGACCCTACCCCATCCCAAGCCGACATCGACATGACGCAGCAGATTTTCGCAGCCTGCAGCGCCCTTGGACTGACCCTGCACGACCATCTGATCATCGGCAAATCACGCGAGCTTAGTTTTCGCAGCGAAGGGTACTTATAAGCGCAACTGTCGTGTTCGAATTTGCGGAGTTTACCGGATCACCCCCCGGCACTAGCTTTGATCTATGTCCAATACGCCGCCCCCCGACCCGCTTTCCCTGATGCAGCGCGATGGCCTGCCCGATCCGTTGCGTGCGTTGATCAAAGCCTTCCCCCGCGACGGTTGGGAGGAGAACCCGAATTACTCCCGCCTGATCGCGTTCTGGTTGGATCGTCATATGATGTTCCGCCGTCTGTTGGAACAGATGGAGGGGGACGCGCAACTGGCGATGGACCGCGTCGAGCCGCCCGAGACCTACAAACGCAAACTGTCGCGTTTCGGCGGGATGTTGATCAACGAGCTGCACGGTCACCACCATATCGAGGATGCCCAGTATTTTCCGGTGATGGCGCAGCTTGACCGAGGTGCGGCGCAGGGGTTCGAGATCTTGGATCGCGACCACCACAGTCTTGATGGTATTTTGAACGATCTGGCCGAGACGGCGAATGCCGTCCTGCGCCATGAGGGGGACGCGGCAGGTTTCCTCGACAGTACCGCGGCCATGAAACAGCGGCTGGATGCGTTCAAACCCATGCTGAACCGCCATCTGATCGACGAGGAAGAACTGGTCGTGCCGGTGCTGCTGAAATACGCCCCGCCCCAGTTTCGCTAGGGCTTAGCGCACCCAGACCTCTACCCGCCGGTTGGCCTGACGCCCCCATGCGGTATCATCACAGGCCATTGGCATCGCCTCGCCAAAGGCGTCCAGATCCAGCGTCACACGTTCCAGATTGGCGGTCACCGCCGCGGTGATCACCGCTTGCCGCACGGCTTCTGCCCGACGCAGCGCGATGTCACGGTTGGCGAAAGACGCGCCCTGCCCGTCACTGAACCCCACGAACAACAAACGGCGCGCGTCGTACTGCCCCACCTCGAGCGCACGGGCGAGTTGCTGCACGTTTGACCGCGATTGTGCATCCAGACGCACCGATCCCGCCTCGAACCGGAAAGACGTCGACAGCCGCGCCATGGGCTTCAACGCCGCATTCATCCGCTGTAGTTCCTCAAGCGTGATTTCGGGCCCCGCGACAGCAATCGCATTTGTAAATCGGTTGCCCTGATCCTCGACGGGAATCTCTTCGGGCGTCTGATCCACAAACCCCGCGCGCCGGATCACGATCTGCGCCGCAGGGCTGCGGGTAAAGGCCAGAAACTCACGCGCCACCTGCGGCAGACGGCGGGCCGGAAAGTACAGAAACATCGGCGCGGTCAGCGGGTAATCTTCGGTCTTGATGGTGCGGCGCGAGGCATCGAGCGCAAAGCCACAGCTGCCAGAGAGCGTCAACACATCGGTGTCACGTTGTTCGGCATAGCTGGTGATGCCAAGCGCGAAACTGTCGTTTGCCACCGCTTCCGCCAGATCGGCGGGGCGGGCGTGGCGGGTGATATCGTCGGTGAACTTGAGCGTCGCGGGCCGCATCACCTGATCACTGATCGCTTGCGCCAGCCCGCTGCTGGTGTCAGGCAGATGCAGATCAATGGGTGCGTCCGGCCCGCCAAGCGCCTGCCAATTGGTCACCTTCCCCGCAAAGGCCCGCGCCAACATCAACGGAGAGATCTGCTTGACCGGGTTCGAGGCCGACACCACCGGCACCACAGCATCAAGCGACAGCACGCGACTGCGGTTCAGGCCCGTCATATCACCCAACCCCGCCTCGCGCGCGCGGACCCGCTCTTCGGGGCGCATTTCGCGCAGGGACATCACGATATCCGCCTCGTCCGCCAGAAGATCGGCAAAGCCTTCGTCACTGTTGCTGGCCCGGAACATGAACAGTGCAACGGTTTGTTCGCTTTTTTCGTCGATCAACCGATAGGTAAAGCGGTGTTCGTCTTCATCCTCGCGCACAGCGGCATAGCCGTTGCGCTGCGCAAAGCCGTCGATCAAGGCAGGCATCAACACTTCGCCCATCGTTGCCGATCCCGAAAGCTGCAGCTCGGCGACGAAAGGGTCCAGATTGGGGCAACCCGGCCCTTCGCATTGAACGCCGGTGCTGTCGACCGTCAGCTCGCCATATTCGGTTTCTACGCGGTAGAACTCGCCATCAAAGCCCAGCAAGGTGCCGCTTAGTTCAATCTTGCCATCGCGGGATGACAGCGCGACATCCTGCGCCCATGCGGACAGCGTCGCCGAACATAAGAAAAGTGCGGCGAGAACCGCCGCACGTATAATCGTGATCATAAGACCCCAAGCGTTGCGTTAGTGTCCCGCAACCTTCATGTCTTGGAGCAGATTATTCAACACAAGAAAGCTGCCGACCGCATCACAATCCGGCACTGCGACGCTTAGGTCGCGCGTTCTAAGCGTGGCATCGCCAAGCAGTTCGATCGATTGCGCCTCTATCTCTTGGCCGCAGTTCGCCTGAATCACTTCGGCTTCCACGGTCAGCGCAACGCGGGCATCGGCGTTTTCCATCGCAGCGGGGAATGTGTACACCTCGGCCACCAGTGGCTCTGCCGCGCTGAGGTCGCCGTTCACAGTCATAAATCCGCCTTCACCGGTGATCGCGGAGGCAACGCTGCGCGGCTTGCCAGCCCAGACATGGCCCGAACCATCGTAGTCGGACCCGAATTCGCGGGCGTGCATCTGGAAACCCGTGTCGCCCTTCCATTGCAGAACCACGCGGTCAAATTCGGCCAGATCATCAATCTTCGCATCCGCAACCGCGCCTTCGCCGTTTCCGAAAGCGATGACGAAGGTCGCATCCTGCGCAAGCGCAGGAACGGTAATGTCCAGCGCGCCGGTGTCAGATGTGGTTTGGGTAAAGATCATGCCGCTGTGATGCACTGTGATCCGTTCGTTTGGCATGCAGGGCGCAGCCAGTGTCAGGTTCACCATAGCTGCCGCGACGGGGCGCGCGTTTGCCGTGATATCGCAGGTCTGTGTGGCCGCTGGCTCCGTCGCAATTGGGGCGGAAACTGGGCGAGAGATCGGTTCGTCCGCGCTTGCAGCGGCCAACATGACGGGGGCAGAATCGGGCAGCTCCACCGTGGGCTCCAGCGGGGCTGCATTGAACTCGGCCGAGGTGAGGACGATGTCTTCGACCTCGAGCACGGCGTTCTCGTTGCTTAGCCGGCGCAGCTCTTGCTCTTTCACAGCGGCGTCAGAGCCATAGCGGGCTGTCGCAGCGTCAGAGCTTTGCATCACGTAGCCGATGCCCAAGGCGCAGGCGAGCGTGCCAGCAGCTGTCGCGATCTCTTTCATACGTGCCATCTGAGGGTCCTCACTGGGATAACTTCCCAATGAATATCGCCTAGCAGAGCGGCCCTGTTATGACCCTTGAGGGGAAAGATTTGGGCAGTTTTGAGGCATGCCCAAGCCTTGCTTAGCTGTCGTAATAGCCCTTGCCGTAGGCCCCATAGGCACCGTATTCGCCGCCATAGCCATAACGTTTCATGCCCTTCTCATCGATCTGGCTCAGCACAAGACCGGTGATCCGCTGGTTCGAGTTGTGGAAGAAACGCATGGATTCCTCGACCAGCCCCTTGTTCGTGCTGTCCCATTTCACAGAGAACAGGATCGCATCGGCATTCTGCGAGATGATACGTGCATCCGGCACAACCAGCACAGGCGGCGTGTCGATGATGATGAAGTCATACTGATCGCGCATCTCGGAGATGAAGGATTTGAACCGATCGGAGGAGAAGATATCCGCCGCGTTCACATTGGTCTTTTCGCCGCCCAGAACATCCGCGCCAAAACCGTCAGGCGTATGGATCGCATCGGCGAATTTCACATCGCCGTTCAAGACAGACGCGATGCCGTTGCGCGGCATATCGGGGAAGTATTCGTTCAGCGTGCGGCGGCGGATATCGCCTTCGACCAGCAGGACGGATTTGCCCAGACCGGACAGGAATTTCGCCAGCGACAGCGAGACGGTGGTCTTCCCCTCCCCCGGGATGGACGAGGTCGATACGATGACCTGCGGCTTTTTGTCGAGGTTCGACAGCATCAGCGAGGTGCGCAGGTTGCGGATCGCTTCGGCGGCGGCAGACGTTGGCTTGTCCGACAGATACTTGAGCGTGTCCTTGCGGTGACGCGTAGGGATCAGCGGGATCTGCCCGATCACGGTATAGCCGGTGTGTTGCTCAAGCTCGTTCGCGGTGCGGAACGTGCGGGTTCTGAATTCGCGCAGCAGTACGAGCCCCGAGCCGACCATCGCCCCAAGGATCATCGCCAGCGCAATGATCTGCGATTTCTTCGGCGCGCTTGGTGAATTTGGCACGACCGAGCTGGACAGCATGCGGCTGTCGGCCTTCTGAATGCCTTCTTGGGCAGAGGTCTCTTTAAGGCGGGTCAGGAAATATTCATACAGCAGACGCGTTGCTTCGGATTCACGGGTCAGCTGTTGCAGCTCAATCAGGTCTTGCCCTTGCGAGGCCAGCTGCGCTGCAAGCTCTTCTTCCGAGTTGCGCAGCGCTTCGAGTTGTTGCGTGCTGCGCACAAGATCGGCCCGAACCCGTGTCATCACCGTATCAAATCGCAGGTCAAATGCCGTCTGGTTCGTTTCCGACGACAGCCCGTTGCTAAAGATACGCGTCAGTGCGGCGTCTTGCGCCGCGTCGAGCTTTTCATCGGGCGTTTGCGCGGCCTCTAAGTCAGCAAGGCGTGTTTGAAGCGCCTCGCGGGTCAGGGCGGCACCATCAATGCGGTCACGGAGCTCTTTGATCTGACGCTCAAGCGCTTGCAGGCCCTCGATCGAAACCAGTTGGGTGCGCGCCGTAAATTCGGATACTTTCTTCTCGGCATTCTCAAGCTCGATCTGAAGCTCGGACACACGGTTGCTTAGCCATTCAGTCGCTTTTTCCGTCGCCTCGAATTTCACTTCGATCTGGTTCAAGATGTACAGTTCGACAATCGTATTCGCGATCTGGGCAGATTTCACCGGAGATTCCGTTTCAGCCGTGACGTTGAACACAAGGCTTTGGCGGATGTTAGAAACCGAGACCTTGTTCAGCAAAGCCTGCACAACCGCATCGCGGGTTTTGGCTTTCTGAAGTTCAGGGTCCAACTCTTCTTCGGGTGGCCCCGAAGAAAGCATCCCCTTGAGGCCAGAGATCATGCCACCGATCATGGATGGTTCGCGCAGTTCGCCGTTGAACTCAGGGTCATCAATCAGGTTCAGCCGGTCAACAACTTTGCCTGCTAGCCCACGGGACCGCAGCACTTCGACCTCTGTATTGACCTCGGTGCTATCGCCCGAGAACCCGCCAACCACGGCCTGCAGGTCCACGATGCTGTCTTCTTTGGTGTCCAGAACCACAACCGCGGTGGACCGATAGGTCGGCACAGCCACGCCATAGGCATAGTACCCCGCCAGCAGCATGAAAATCAGTGTGACAGCAGCGATAATCAGTTTGCCGCGCCACAACGTACCAATCAGCGCGCCAAGATCGATGGTGTCGTCATCTTCGTCCCTGGGCCCGGAAAAGTTCGATTGGCTTTGGTTCATCATATGCATGTGGTCCGTTGATCATGGCCAGAACTGGCTAAAAGTAATGTATCAGGCAAGATGCCCGCGGTATCGCAGGTAGCGTCAACGGGCATAAGATGAAGAAGGTCTGCCTGTTATGCGATTGCGCCCAAAGGGTGATGGCGGCCTTGCTAAATCCTTATGAAAAAAATTCAATCAAAAGTCGTATAAAATTTTCCCCTATCGGGAAATCGCGCTGGAATTACGTCACTTTAGTCCATTCTTGGCGATATAGCTGGCCAAATCAAGGATCAGTTGCCCCCGTGCCGCTGCAATGGCGGCCGGTCCCCCCTTGGGGTCGAAAGCCACGGTCAGGTCAAACAACCCCGATCGTTCGCTACCACCGGTGGATACGGCGACGAAATACTGACCCGAGGCGCGGAACTGGCCTGTTTCAGCGGCCAGCAATTCGCTGAACCGCAGCTCAAGCCGGGCATCGGGGTAGGCTTCGAATGGCCAAGGCTCGGATGCGATCCGGCGGTTGGTGAGGCGCGACAGGTTCTCGCTCAATTCCAATGCGACGGCCCGTTCGGGCGAATCCGCCCAAAGTTCGTCGGAAGAGCTCACCAACGTGCCGTTCGATTTGCGCACGTGGATTTCGTCGGCGGCCGCATAGCTGGGCAGCGATACATCACGCACTTCGACCGAGTTGAAGCGGATGCTCACCTGCTCTGTGACCGGGGGCATGTCCACGGCATAGCGATCTGCGGATCCACAAGCGGCAAGAAAGGCCACGAGACCAAGGCTTGCGATACTTTTTACAACGTTCATATTTTACCGTCCCAGCAACAATGAATTGGGGTTACGTTCAATGGTGCGCGCCAAGGATGCAAGCGCATCGGCTGCTTTTTGGATATCGCGCATGGTTTCCTGTGCGGTACGGCTGATCTGATCACCCTTGTTGTACCCTTCAATGGTACGCTCTGCCTGCGTGAACAGGGTCGATAGACGGTTCACGATCTGTGGCAGGTCTTGTGCCGACACCGCGATATTATCCGCCGCGTTACGCGCTGATGCCAGCGTCTGGTTCACGTTCTCGACCGCGCCGCCTTCGCGCAGTTCTTGCAGGGTATAGTTCAGCTCGTCCAAGGCGTTTTTCAGCGATCCGGGCAGCGCCACGGCGTCCGGTGTACCAATCACCTGATCGGCAGAGCGGGTCAGCGCGGTCAACTCGTCCACCAGCTGTTGCAGTTCCAACTCGCTTGCCTTGGCGGCGACGGCCTGCATCTCTTCGACCAGTTCGGGCACGCCCTCGGTCGAGGTGCTGAAGGATGTGGCGGCTTCCGAGACGGAGTCGACCGCATCCAGCAGACGTTTCGCCATCTGCTCTTCCTCGAGTGTCGCGACCAGCGTCTCGACACGCAGCAGCGTGGCGTTCAGCGATACGGGGATATTCTGCACCGAGTCCGACGATACCAGCCCCGTGACCTCGTTGATCAACGTGCGGACATCGCGCGGGGTCTGTTGCAGCTCGTCACTGCCAACAAAAGCCTGTAGCGAATTCATCAGACCGATGGCGCTGTTCAACAGCTCTTCGATGGGCAGGTTGTTGATGCGGCTAAAGACACCTTCGACGGTGGCAGCCGCGTCTGATGTTTCGTTCTTGGTCGTTGGCATAACAGGGAAGTTTTCGCCCGCGGCCACCAGACGCCCGCTTGGCGCGTCCTCGACCACCACCAGTTCAACTTTCAGACCACCGGTCAACAGGCTGGCAGAGGCAAGCCGCGCGCGCAGACCGTTAACAACACGGTCCTGCAAGAACGCCAGCGCGCTTTCGGCAGATACATCCCCCGGCAGGCCAAGCCGTGCGGGCTGGATGGCCAGCGTCACGTTCAACCGCACGCGGCTGTCACCAAACTGGTCGTAATCCACGATACCGGCAAGGGAATCGACCTCGCCGATGTTCAGACCGCTCAGCTCGACAGGGGCGCCGACGGCCAGCCCGGAGACGTTTTCATCAAAGATCACGTTGATCAGCAGCGGCTCGACTTCCGAGGCGTTGAAAACCGCGCTGCGGGCGTCTTCCTTGCTTGGGAAAATGTCGAAGACGGTGCCGTCTTGCACGCGGTCGCCGCCGGAAACGAATGTATCAAACGTCACCCCGCCCCCGATAAGCGTCGCAATGGACTGAAAGTCGATCTCGGCACCACCTGGCCCAAGGGAGAGGCTGAAACCAGAGCTGTCCCAGAAGCGTGTGCTGCTGTTGATCAGGTTGCGGTGCTCTTCGTAAATCAGCGCCTCTACGATGGCAAAGTTCCCGCGTGGGGCGATCTCTGCCTTGCCCAGACGGCCCACCTCGATCCCGCGATACAGGATCGGGGCATCATCGGTCAGGGTGCCGTTGCCAACGGTGCGGAAGGCGATTTGCAGACCGGATTGCCCGGCGCGGATCAACGGTGGCGAATCCGACCCGACGAACCGTTCGGCAAAATCGCCTACTTCGTCATTCCAGCTGCCCTCGATATAGACGCCGCTGAGCACCGTACCCAACCCCGAGATCCCCTGCGCCGAAACCTCGGGCTGGACGATCCAGAAGGACGCGCTGGCGTCGATAAAGGGGGCCACATTCTTGTCCACGCGGATCGACGCGACGACCTTGCCCAGACCGGTGGTAAAGCCGACTTCCTCGACCCGGCCAACGGTCACGTCACGGTAACGCAATTCGGTCTCGCCCGCCTTGATGCCGGCGCCTTTGTCAAATTCGACAAAAATCACAGGACCGCGGGAATTATAGCTGCTGAACGCAACGCCCAAAGCCGCAACCAACGCCAGGATCGGAATGATCCAGACGATCGACGCGCCGCTCAGGAACAGTTTGCGCGCGGATTTAACCTTAACCTCGGGTGGCGTGTCAGACATGTTGATCGGGGTCCCCATCGAAAGCATTCGTGTCCCAGATCAGTCTGGAGTCGAAGGCCTGTGCAGAAAGCATGGTAAAAATGACCGACAAGGCGAAAAACATGCTCGCAGGGCCGGGGTTAATGGTCGCAAGGGTTTTGAGTTGCACCAGCGACGAGAGGATCGCAACCACAAAGATATCGATCATAGACCAGCGGCCGATATACTCTACAATTTCATACATCACATGGCGCGACCGATGTGCCGCGGCATTACGCGTCTTAACGCTGACCGCCAGATAGGCGATTGCCCAGAACTTGGCCAGCGGGATCGCGACCGACGCGAGCAGGATGATAAAGGCAATACCGTAAGAGCCGTGATGCGCCAGTTCGACCGCACCGCCGACGATGGTGCTTTCATCCACCTGAAACAGGGTCCGCGTTTTCAGCATCGGGTACATATTGGCGGGGATATAGCACATCAACCCCACGACCCAGAACGCCCAGACCCGCTGCATACTGCCGAAGTCCCGCGACAGCATCTTGTGGCCGCAGCGTTGGCAGACAGGCGTGCCGATAGGCCACGCACGGGTACACCGTGTGCAGGCCACCAACCCCATTTCGCGGGCGCTTAGGATTTTTTGGGATTTTCCAGCGAATTCCATACCGACCATTTACACATGAATTTGTCCTGCGCCACAATCAGAACAACCAAACCACAAAACATCCAGAAAGCTGGCCCAAACCCCACAGTAGCCAGATCGGCAATCTTCACCAGCGCCACGGCACAGCCAAGCGCGAAAATCTCGGCCATTGACCACGGTTGCAACGCTTGCGACAGGCGGAACGCCTGCATTGCGTGGCGTGCGGGCGGCAGGTCCAGCACGATGGGCACCAACACATAAAGCGTCAGCATCACCCGCGCCAAGGGCACCAGCATGATCAAGGCAGCCGTCGCCAGCGACAGCAGCAAAAGCGGCCCGCTGGAAAACGCCAGTGCCGCATCCATCACAGAGACAGAGTTCTTGTTGCCCGCCGCATCAATATCCAGAAACGGAAAGAACGTCGCGCCAAGGATCAGAACAAAGGTGGCAATGGCGATGGCAATGATCTTCAGCCCCGCCTTTTTGCGCGGTTCGATCAACACGGTATGGCACCGCTCGCACACCGCCTTCTCGCCGACCTTGGGCACCTTGAGGTGATACACGGCGTCGCATTGGGGGCAGACGATGATCTCCTCCAGATTGACGGATGGTGCAGGGTCGACGGTGTCTTTCATCCCCTTGGTATAAAGGAGATCACAAACCGTGTGTATCGAATTCTGGACACGAAAAGTTCATCCTCCACGTCGGCGGAATCCCGTCAATGCAGGTTCCAGCGCTGGAACATTCGCGCAGTGTCTTTGTTGTGTCGGTGAAGATAGCGAAGATGAAAGGAGCTTTCTAATGACACAGATCACAGACGCGAAAATTCTGATCCTATCCACCAATGGTTTCGAGCAATCCGAGCTGGAGCGCCCGTTGAATGACCTCAAGGCCAAAGGGGCCACGGTGCATGTTGCCACCCCTGATGGCAAAGACATCAAGGGCTGGGACAAAGACGACTGGGGCAACACAGTTGCTGCCGACAAAGCCCTGTCAGATGTCACTGTTGATGACTATGACGCGATTGTCCTGCCCGGCGGTCAGATCAACCCCGACCTGCTGCGCGCCAACAAGGACGCCGTATCGCTGATCAAAAGCTTTGCTGACGCGGGCAAGACCGTTGCCGCGATCTGCCACGCCCCTTGGCTGCTGATCGAAGCAGGCGTTATCAAAGGCCGCGCCGCAACCTCCTACGCCTCAATCGCGACGGATGTGAAAAACGCCGGTGCGCATTACGAGGACAGCGAAGTCGTCGTGGACCAAGGCATCATCACCAGCCGTTCCCCGGAAGATCTGGATGCGTTTATCGCCAAGATCGTCGAGGAAGTCGAAGAAGGTGAACACAACCGCAAAGCCGCTTAAATCCGGCGACAGCGAACCACAAAGGCGGGGCATGTACCCCGCCTTTTTTCGTGCACAGGGAAAAAGTTACGCCACAACCCCCGGCATCAGGACGTTGCGCGACCCTTCCTCGAACGCGTCCAGCTTCTGATGCCAGACGGTTCCGGGCCAGCGATGCTCCATCTCGCGTTTGCGGGGGCGATAGACAGCGGTATAAAGCGTGCCGAAGCCTGCGTTGAACTGGTGCGAATAGAGCGGCGGTTTCAGGAACGTGTTGATGAATTTCTCTTCGGGATCGCGGTGGAACCGTAACCGTTGCAGCAGATATCTTTCGCGTTCAACCGTCGCTGTAAAGCGCGCATGGCTGATCCATTCCACGTTTTCCTGATGGTTGGTCGCCACCGCTGCCTTGGTGATGATCGCAGGCCGGTCCGGTGCCATCAGCGCCGTCAGATACTTGCGTTTGCGGTCCAGCACGGTGACGTTATAGCTCATGTGGGTCGGCACACGTGCCAGAATTTCGCCCGCTTGCTCGGCAGTCTCGCAGGTTTGCAGCACATAGCGCAGGATCAGCGGCACGCCAAAGCCCACCCCCACCACACGACGGCCTCCAAAGGTAAGCGATATCGACAGCCCCGCGTCGTTCACCCCGTCCACCAGCCCGAACAACCCGTCAGAGGTGCCCATCACGCGACGCCCCTTCCAGCCGGTGTGCAGCACCAGACTGTCGAAAGCGTTGGTGTTATAGTCATAGTTGCGCACCATGACAGGTTCCTTGCCGCCCCAAACCGCCTGACTGCATCCCGACAGATAGGGCGGCGGGCAGTAAAAGCTCAGGAACCTTGCCGCCAGATCACCCCCGCCCGCCTGATCACATAGATCTTCGTACAGCGGGATGAGGTCAGGCATATGCGCCTTGAGCGCACGACGACATTCGGCATAGGTCGGGCGCGCGGGCTCGCCCTCCTTCAGCCACCATTTACGGTAGTGAGGCCAGTATTCGGCGAAAAGCCCGGCCCATTTGGGACCGGGCAATTCTTCTGAAATGGCACGCCACAGCATGTGCTGCCCTTTCGCTGCTTAGAGGATTTTGAACGCCGGATCAGACATCGCCGGACCCGCCTCTGCAACGGGCAGAGGACGACCGTTCACCGATTGCTTGATCCCGTGAATCCACTTTTTCGCGCGCTCATTCAACTGGAAAGACTTCGTCATCGACCGACCACGGGTCACAAGGATGCCAATATCGGCCCCTTCATAGCGGTAATCACCCGGTTGCAGGATGCGCAGGAAGAACGCTTCGTTCTCGGACTCAACGGCGCGACGGTGATAATCGAAACGGTCGAACACAACGCGGCCATCTTCCAGCATCTTGTAAATGCCTGTTTCGGGCGCTTCGGTGCAGATATCGACGCTGTCTTCGGTATGTTTGATCACCATCTGGCTCCAACCGTCGATCATCTCGGGGTCGGCCCAACGGTTGTTCAGCTCTTCTACATCCAGATTGAACTTCTTCTTGCTGAATTCGAGCAGGTGGAACAGGAACAAGGGCGCATCCGCATGGGCAAAGGCGGCGTGGTTCGTCATCGACGACGCGCCCGTGATGCGCGGGTTCAGCTCGCCCAGCCAGATGTCACCGGTCTTTTTGTCGATCAGGAAGTCGAGCTCGAAATAACCGCGATATCCTTCCTTGCGCAGCTGTTCGCCGAACTTATAGGTCAGTTCGCGCGCTTTCTGGCGGACCTTGGGCGGGAAGGCGGTCGACAGGATTTCATTGCCACACCAGCCCCCGCGATAGGGCGTCAGATCCTTGAAACCGACCAGCTCCGTCATCAAGGGGCCAACGATCGTGCCCTCCTTGGTGGCACAAGCCTCGATCGCGGAACCGCGACAGTCAATCCGCTTCATGATCTTGATCTCGCCCTCGCCGACGATTTCGGATTCATGACGGCGGAAGTCTGCTTCGGACTTGATAAAGAACGTCGTGTGGCCACTGTCACCAAAGGCGGATTGCAGCACCAGATCGTGACCGATCCCGGCCTTCTCGCAGGTCTTCTTGAGGTCTTCGTAATCCTTGACCTCGGCCAGCACATTCGGCACCGACGGCACACCGGCCTTGTTGCCGATCCGCACGGTTTCGATCTTGTTGTCCATCTTTTGGCGCAGCTTGGCCTTGGGGAACCAGACATCCGCCCCCAGCTCTTTCGACAGGCGTTCGGTTTCCTCGTCGAACATCAGGAACACGAACTTGGGCTTGCCACCGCGCCGCTTGACGAAATCGATGACTTCTTTGTGCTGCAACAGATAGTTGTTGATGTCTTCGATGCTCTGGAATTCAGCGTGGGGCTGTTCCGAGGGGCAGAACACATTGGGGTGCTTGCCGCCGTAGCAGTCGATGTAGCAGATATACTTAAAGTTTTTCACCCACTCATCGAGACCAAGAAGGTTAAAGTTCGTGGCCGAGATAAAGTAAACAGGGTCTTCGTTACGGTGAAAGAACCGACGAATTTCCGAGATATTCTTGAGAACAGTCGTTGCCATGATATTTGGTCCTTTGCTTAATCTTAGTCAGGTGAAGACGACAGGTTTTTCTTGCGCACCCGTTTCAGCGCCGCATCCGTAAAGACGCGCAGCCCCAGATCGGGGCGGTAACCGTGGATTTCGCTGACGTCCAAATTCCGCATGAACGACAGGATTTCCTGGCTTACCACCTGTCCGGGGACAAGGATGGGAAAGCCGGGGGGATAGGGGATGATAAAGCTGGCGGACACGACCGTCTGATTGGCGTCCATCGCCTCTTTCAGCGTGCCGTTCAGCTCCAGGTAATCGGTGTTCTTCTCGTCATAAGCGAGGAAGAACGCCGTGCGGATATCCCCTTCGGAGGTGACGTCGTCGTTGCGGAAGGCCTCGTGAAAGCGGCTGAAGTCCGGCAGCGGCGGGTAGTTCTCCATCAGGTTGGCGACGCGGTTGTCGAAAGACCGACGCTCCATCTTGCTGGCGTCATCCAGACGGTCATCCAGCGATTTCGCGATCTCGACCAGCACCTCGATCAGATAGGCGACGCTGGACCGCGTGGTGCCGATATTGGTCATGAACAAGACCGTGTTGCGCGAGGTCTTGTTGATCTGGATGCCGTATTTATCCATCAGGATATCGGTCTTGAACGTGTCACCGTCCCAGCCCGTCCCACCGACCAGCAGCGTCACGCGGCTGGCATCGAGGACGAACTGGTCTTTCTCCCAGCAGTCCCACATATCGGTCCAGCCCTGTTCCTGATGGTAATAGCTGGTCACCCCGCTTTCGCGGTATTCCTCGGGGATCATGTCGCCCGCTGTCAGCACCTTGAAGTATTTGCTCAGCAGCGGGTGGTCGGCAATCGCACGACGCATGGACAAAGCGGCCTCGATCTGGCGCTGCACGAATTCGAAGCCTTCAAGCTCTACCTGTCGTCGCCCCACATCAAGCGAGGCGATGATCTGGTAGTTCGGCGAGGTCGAGGTATGGGTCATATAGGCTTCGTGGAAGCTTTGTTCGACCTCGCCTTTAAAGTCCTGATCATTCACGTGAATCATCGACCCCTGCCGCAGGGAGGTCAGCGTTTTATGGGTCGATTGCGTGGTATAGACCCGCACCCGCGAATCCGGCGCAGGGATCAAACGCGTGTTCAGCAGCGTCTCGTCGTCGGCATCCTTCAGTTCAGCCTGCTGCTTTTCATAGGCGATGCGGTGGTCGTCCGACTTGAACCGCGCGCGCAGCGTATTGGCTGCGTTCATGCCCGTACGCTGGCGATAGGTCGGGTTGAAACGGGCAAAAGCGAACCACGCCTCGTCCCACAGGAAAATGAGGTCAGGCTTGATCGCCAGACATTCCTCCATCACCCGTTCGACGTTATAGACCAGCCCGTCAAAGGTGCAGTTTGTCAGCAGCAACATGCGCACCTGATCCAGCTTGCCCGCGGCCTTGAGCGCCAGAAGCTGATGCTTGATCTCGCGCAGGGGCACGGCACCGTACATGGAATATTCATTCAGCGGATAGCTATCAAGATAGCACACCTGCGCCCCCGCCAGCACCATCCCGTAGTGGTGGGATTTGTGGCAATCGCGATCGACCAGCACGATGTCACCGGGGCGCACCAGAGCCTGCACCACGATCTTGTTACAGGTCGAAGTGCCATTGGTGGCAAAGAACGTCTGCTTGGACCCGAAGGCGCGACTGGCCAGTTCTTGCGCCTCTTTGATTGGCCCGTGTGGTTCAAGCAAGCTGTCCAGCCCGCCCGAGGTGGCAGAGGTTTCGGCCAAAAAGATGTTCGGACCGTAGAACGCGCCCATGTCCTGAATCCAATGCGAGCGCGTGATCGACTTGCCGCGGCTGATCGGCATCGCGTGGAAAACGCCCGTGGGCTGTTTGGAATATTCGACAAGCGCCGTGAAGAACGGCGATTTGTTCCGCGCCTGCACCCCGCGCAGAATGTTCAGGTGCAGCTCCATAAAGTCTTCTTGGTTGTAAAAGACCCGACGGCAGATCCCCAGATCCAGACCCGCGATATCCTCGACCGACCGTTCGGTCACCAGATAGGCGTCGAGCTCGGGGCGAACCTTGGCGATCATCCGGCAAAGCTCGGGGCCGTAGTTTTCGGGCTGTAGCTTGTCGATCTCTTCTTGCCCGCCGGCGCGGGCGAGGTAGCGGACCAGTATCGTCTCGTCCATCTTGGACTTGAGCGTCAGGCCCGGGCGCACAACGATGGCCTGGATGTTGTGGTTGAACAGCACCGCGATCAGCGCGTCTTCGATGGATTTGACCACCACGGCTTCGTAGTGGAACGGGTCTTCGGGGCGGCGCATCCGGCTGACGTTGGATTTCAGCCAGCGCTCTTGCTGGTCGTTCACATCATCGACGATCAGCACCTCGAAATACGGTTTGGTCAGCGCGCGCGCCTCGGGGGACAGCATCGCCTCGTCGTCATGTTCGTCGTGATCGATGCTGTCGCGTTCCAGCGGGATGGTGCGACGGCGATAGGCCCCTGTTGTCAGCGCCCGCGTGATGCGGTTCACCGCAAAGGCCATGTCGTCAAAGCTGTTGTTATTCAGCATCCGCTGCAGGTGTTCGAACGCCGCCATGCCCGGAAAGGCCCAATAGGGTTCGATCAGCGAGAGGGAGTCAAACAGCGCGGCGCATTTGCTGCGCAGGGCTTCGATTTCCTTGGCTGTGGTGGCGCGGGTCAGGCCGCTCGCCGCTTCACGCAGCGCGCTCCATCGGTCGGACCTCAGCTGAATTGCCGACGAATAATCGTTCATAGAATGCATCAATCGTACTCCGCTTTGGGCGGTCGACTGCTGCATCCCGGTGTCCGGCACTTTTGAAAAGCGCCGGACCTGAACGCCGCAGCCTAGCCGCTAGATGTCGGCCCGCTGCCCGGCAGATCACCGGGCTTTACGGGTGGATTTGGTGTCGCTGCAGCCGGAGCCACAGGTGTTTCGGCAGGGGCCGTAATATTGGCAGTCCCCGCCGTTGGATTTGGTAGCGGTTCGGGGGCAAAGCCCCGCTGAACCGCTGGTGTCGTTGTTTCATGCCCTTTGAACACAGGCGCGTCCGGTACCCGCTGCGCGGGCACATCGACGTGCAGACCGGCGCGGGTCCCCTGATGGGGCACCTCAAGCGGGCCAAGCGTGTTCAGATAGGCGTCCGTCCCGCTGGAACGGTCATAGATCGAGAAGTCGGTAGACCGGTCGCGGAAGGATTTAAGCACCTGACCCAGACCCTTCATGCCGGTTTCGCGCTGGCGACGCACCATCGACAGATCGACTTCGATCGGGAACATGTCTTCCTGACCGGCGGACTGGTGCAGGACCATCGATGTCGGATCGACGACCAGCGATTTACCGACGCCACCTGCGCCCAGACCGTTGACTGCAAAGACATAGCACTGGAACTGCGCCGCGGTCGCGCGGGCAATCGCCAGCTCTGCGTCGCGGTCGGTGGTGCCGGTCAGAACCGGTGTCAGCAGAACCTCGACGCCTTGGCTGGTCAGCTGGCGCGTGGTTTCGGGGAACCACATGTCATAGCAGATCGACAAGCCGAAACGCCCGACTTCCGGCACGTCAAAGACACAGAATTCGGTACCTGCCGCGATGCCGGATTCATAGGGCCGGAACGGGAACATCTTGGCGTAGCGGCGGATGATCTCACCCTCGGGGTTGATCACAACGGCGGTGTTGTACACGCGCCCGTCCTCGGGGTTCTTGAGGAACATGGAGCCGGGGATCAGCCAGACACGGTGCTTGCGTGCAGCGGCCTGAAACACCTCGAGCGTTTCATTCTCGGGGGGCAATGCAAACCGGTCAAGCGGGCCAAAGGGGGCGAGCTCGGAAAACAGGACCATCTGGGTCCAGGGAAAACGCGCCATCAGGATGTCCAGTCGCTGGATCATGCCATCGACGTTGGACTCCAGCGCGTTGACGTACATCTGCACGCCTGCAATCGCAAAAGGTGTCATAACTTGTCACTCCGTCCAAACGGGCGGAAGGGGCCGGAAATACTCCGCCCATACGCCCAAGGTGACAAGTCCATACCCCCATTGTTGGGAATATTAAACACGTGACGTGATGGCGAACCCACCGTCATTTGCATGGCTTCTATGCGTAACATGCACAAACTAATCTGTTACACCACCGCTGCTTTGCGGGCCGCACGTGCATTGCGGCCCCGTTGCATGACGACCACGAGGGCCAGCAACAACAGCGCGGGGATAAACATCCAGTATTTACTTGGGGTTGCGACGGGTTTGAGCACGCGCAGCACCTCTTGGTCCCAATCCAGACCCGCCGATTGCGCGGCAGAGTTGTACAAAACGTCGTCGATGAACATCTGGTCGCCCTCGACACGGGTAATCACGCCGGCAGCCTCCAGCCGTTCTTCGCCCGTGGTGCCTTCGTTGATTGGCAGAAGGGCGACAAATTCGATCGGATCACCCAGATCATTGATACCGGCGACGCGCAGGCGCAGATCCTCACCAAGCGGTGTGTCGGCCGCGGCCTGCACAATCTCGGCCGGTGCTTCTTCGGTATAGGGCGGAAAGACCATATCCATCCAGAAACCGGGCCGGAACAGGGTAAAGGCGATCAGCAAGAGGGCAATCGTCTCGTAGAAGCGGTTTCGCGCAAGGAACCAGCCCTGGGTCGCCGCTGCAAACAACAGCATCGCAAAGGTCGCGACAATGAAGACGAATATACCCTGCACCATCGTCACATCAATCAACAGCAGTTCGGTGTTGAAGATGAACAGGAACGGCAGCGCCGCCGTCCGCAAGCTGTAGAAGAACGCGACGACACCGGTCTTGATCGGATCCCCACCGGACACAGCCGCGGCGGCAAAGCTCGCCAGCCCGACCGGAGGCGTCACATCAGCCATGATGCCAAAGTAGAATACGAACAGGTGCACCGCGATCAGCGGCACGATCAGACCGTTCTGCTGCCCCAGTGTCACAATGACAGGTGCCAGCAGGGCCGACACAACGATATAGTTCGCCGTTGTCGGCAACCCCATCCCAAGGATCAGCGACAGGATCGCGGTCAGGAACAGGATCGCAAGGATATTGCCGCCCGACAGAACCTCGACCACATCGGCAAGCGCCGACCCAACGCCGGTCTGGCTGACCACGCCCACGATGATACCGGCGGTCGCCGTGGCGATACCGATACCGATCATGTTGCGCGCCCCGACAACCAAGCCGTCGATCAGGTCACGCACCCCCGCGACCACATCATTGGCAAACTGGCTTTCGCCCCGGAAAATCGCCATCAGCGGGCGCTGTGTCACGAGGATAAAGATCATGTAGGTCGTGGCCCAGAACGCCGACAGGCCAGGGGACAGACGATCCACCATCAAGGCCCAGACCAGCACGACAATCGGCAGGATAAAGTGCAGGCCCGACCGCACCGTTGGACCGGGCAAGGGCAGACGCGTCACCGGCTCGTTCGGATCATCCAGTACCAGCGGCTCTTCCTTCGACCCGATATACAGCAGACCGGCATAGACCGCGGTCAGCAAGGCAAAGATGATATAGCCCGCGCTGTTGGGGAAAGCAGGGCGCAGCCAGCCCATGCCATAGTAGACAGCAAAGCTCAGCGCGCAGATACAGGCGATGATAAAGGCGGACACCAGCAAGCGCTGCACAATCGGCTTGGGCGTATAGGGGCGTTCCAACCCGACCATACCGGCCTTCAGCGCTTCGAGATGCACAATATACACCAGCGCGATGTAAGAGATCACCGCGGGCAGAAACGCGTGTTTCACCACATCAAAATAGGGGATGCCCACATATTCAACCATCAGGAAAGCTGCGGCCCCCATGACGGGCGGCATGATCTGACCGTTGACCGAAGACGCAACCTCGACCGCGCCGGCCTTTTCAGAACTGAACCCCACCTTTTTCATCAGCGGAATGGTAAATGTCCCCGTGGTCACGACGTTGGCGATAGAGGAGCCAGAGATCAGCCCCGTCATGGCAGAGGACACAACAGCAGCCTTCGCAGGCCCGCCTTTCATGTGGCCCATCATGCTGAAGGCGACCTGGATGAAATAGTTACCTGCACCGGCCTTATCCAGCAGCGCGCCGAACAGGACGAAAAGGAATACGAAAGACGTCGACACACCAAGCGCGATGCCGAACACACCTTCGGTGGTGATCCACTGGTGGTTCACAATCTCGGAAAGCGAGTTGCCCTTATGCGCGATGATATCCGGCATCATCGGGCCCAAGACGTTATAGACAAGGAAGACCGACGCAACGATCATCAGCGCAGGCCCAAGGGCGCGGCGCGTTGCCTCTAGCAGGATCATGATGCCGATCACGAAAACAACCGTATCTTGCATGTTCGGTGCACCGACACGGCCCGAGATTTCGCGATAATACACAAACAGATACAACGCAGCCGCCGCGCCAACCAGCGCCAAGGCCCATTCCCACAAGGGGATACGGTCTTTGGGCGATCCAAGCACGACACATGCGACAATGACGATGGCGACCAGCGGGATCCACCAGGTCGGCGTGCCGTCTTTGGCCGCGACCATGAACAGATAGGCCAGCACGACGGGCACGATAATCCCCAGCCCCAGCTGCACCTTGGTGCGCGCGGCGGGGAAGGCGGCGATGCCAAGGAAGATAGCAAAGGCCAGGTGGATTGACCGGGCTTCGGTATCGTTAAAAACACCCCAGCCGAAAACAAAAGGAAGCGGGGAGGCGATCCACAGCTGGAACAGCGACCACGCCAGCGCGGTCAACGCCAGAAAGACGCCAACGCTACCGGTCGCTGACCTTCCGCCCGTGTCCGAAGACGCGACAAGTTCGTCCAGTTCGCTTTGGCTCAGCCCGCCTTTTCCGGCGGCTTCGGCTTCTACAGCGGCGGCTTGGTGTTGATCGTTCTGTGACATCTTCGTCCCCTTGGTGGCCCCGTATCAGGACAGGTGCACGTTTATTGTCGGTCGACTGCGGTCGTTGCCGCAGGATGCGAACGCGAGGCCCTCCTCGCGTTCGCGAATGGTCAAGCGGCGGGCTTATTCAATCCAGCCACGCTCTTTGTAGTACTTCGCCGCACCATCATGCAGAGGGGCGGACAGACCGTCTTTGATCATCTCTTCTTCTTTGAGGTTCTCAAACGCGGGGTGCAGCTTTTTGAAGCGGTCAAAATTGTCGAACACAGCTTTTACAACTTCGTACACGACTTCTTCGTCCACATCAGCGGAGGTCACAAAGGTCGCTTTCACGCCGAATGTTTTCACATCCGCGTCGGTGCCTTTGTACATGCCACCGGGGATGGTGGAGTATGCGTAGAAGGGGTTATCGGCGACCAGCTTGTCGATCGCTTCGCCTTCAACCGGCACCAGCTTGGCGTCGACGGTGGACACGGCTTCCTGGATCGACCCGTTGGGGTGACCCACGGTGTAGATGATCGCGTCGACCTTGTTATCGCCCAAAGCGGCGGCCTGCTCGGCTGGCTTCAGCTCGGATGCGAGCGCGAAGTCATCCATTGTCCAGCCTTTGGCGTCCAGAACGACTTCCATCGTGGCGCGCTGACCGGAACCGGGGTTACCGACGTTGACGCGTTTGCCTTTCAGGTCGTCAAAGCTTTCGATGCCGGAATCGGCACGCGCGATGACGTTGAAGGGTTCGGCGTGCACAGAGAAGACCGCGCGCTCTTTGTCGAACTTGTCGCCTTCGAACTGCGAAGACCCGTTGTACGCGTGGAACTGCCAGTCGGACTGGGCAACACCCATGTCCATGTCACCCGCCTTGATGGCGTTGATGTTGGCGATGGAACCACCGGTGGACGGAGCGGTACATTTCAGGCCGGTTTTGGCGCTGTCACGGTTGACCAAGCGGCAGATCGACTGACCCACAACAAAGTAGACGCCGGTCTGGCCGCCGGTCCCGATGGTGATGAATTTCTCCTGCGCGGTGGCGGCGGTACCCGCGACCAGTGCAGAGGCGATGGCGATGGACTTGAAAATAGTCATTTGAAGTCTCCCAACTTAATTGTCTGAACACACGTCATTGATGCGCATGCTCTCCGTCATGGTTGAAATGAGCGCAGATATTCCGAAGCAAAACAAGCTGATTTATTGCGATTTTTCCCCGAAATAATGCTCTGACCCTGAGCGAATCGCGGCGTGAAATCATGAATTATTTTCACTATGCGGTACACAAGGCCCCCGTCATTTAGGGTACGCGGATGGTAAATCGCAACGCGAAAAACGATGTAATAAACTGATTTTCCATATTTATTTCACTTCCCCCAATCCCGTGCCTAAAAATACTAGCGCGCAGCGGCACAAAATCAAAACTGCGGGCCGGAATATGTGCCGGACATCTGCCTTCGCCGCGCGGTACTTTCGGGTTATTTGTGCTATATAACCGAAAAAGCAGCGATTTTCGACCCAGACGCGCCAGCAGGAGCCCCACATGAAAGCACTCAAATCCCTCGGCCGCTTTGGCCTTTTTGCGACTGTCGTCGCCCTTTTCGGCGCGTTCGCGATGCTCACAGCGCTGTGGTCGTGGTGGATGGCTTTCCCGTCGGTGATCTTCGGCATCCTCGCGGTGATGGGGGTGTACGACCTGATCCAGACCAAACATTCGATCCTGCGCAACTATCCGGTGCTGGGACACATGCGGTTTTTCTTTGAAGGTATCCGCCCGGAAATCAGGCAATATCTGATTGAATCCGATCAGGACGAAGAACCCTTCAGCCGTGATGACCGGTCGCTGGTCTATCAACGCGCCAAAGGCGTGGAAGACGCACGGCCTTTTGGCACGCGGATGCGGGTCTATGATGCGGGGTATTCATGGGTCACCCATTCGGTCCAGCCGGTCCATATCACCGACACGGATTTTCGCGTGACCATCGGCAACAAGGACTGCAAGCAGCCCTATGACGCGTCGATCTACAATATCTCGGCGATGAGCTTTGGGTCGCTGTCGGCAAATGCGATCAGCGCCCTGAACAAGGGGGCCAAGATGGGCCAGTTCGCCCATGACACCGGCGAAGGCGGGATCAGCCGCTATCACCGCGAGGGGGGCGGCGACCTGATCTATGAAATCGGGTCGGGCTATTTTGGCTGCCGTACAGAAGACGGGCAGTTCGACCCCGACAAATTCAAGGAGCAGGCAGCCAGCGACCAGATCAAGATGATCGAGCTTAAGTTGAGCCAGGGTGCCAAACCCGGTCATGGTGGCATGCTGCCCGCGTCGAAGATCAGTGCCGAGATCGCGGCGGCACGGGGCATCCCGATGGGGCACGATTGCATCTCGCCCGCCGCCCATTCGGCGTTCACCTCTCCTGTGCAGATGATGGAGTTTCTGGGCAAGCTGCGCGATCTGTCGGGCGGCAAGCCTGTGGGGTTCAAGCTGTGCATCGGCCACCAGCGTGAATTCATGTGTATGGTCAAGGCGATGCTTGATACGGGGATCGTGCCTGACTTTATCGTCGTCGACGGCACCGAAGGCGGCACGGGCGCTGCCCCGCTTGAGTTCGCCAACCACGTCGGCATGCCGATGGTCGAGGGGCTGACCTTTGTGCACAACACCCTGCGCGGTGCCGGTATTCGCGATCAAGTGAAACTGGGCGCGGCGGGCAAAGTCGTATCAGCCTTTGATATCGCCCGTGCGCTGGCTTTGGGCGCGGATTGGTGCAACTCCGCCCGCGGGTTCATGTTTGCGGTGGGCTGTATCCAGGCGCAAGCGTGCCACACCAATCACTGCCCCGTCGGCGTCGCGACCCAAGACCCCACCCGCCAGCGCGCCTTGGATGTGGATGACAAAAGCCAGCGTGTCGCGCGGTTCCACCGCAATACGCTGATGGCCTTGGGCGAGATGACAGGCGCCGCCGGTCTAGAGCACCCCAGCGATTTCCTGCCCCGCCATATGATGATGCGGCAAAGCGATAACAGCATGGTGCAGGGTGATCAGGTCTATGGCTACCTGCCCGAAGGCTATCTGCTGGATGATCAATCGCCCGACTATAACGGCAATAAAACCCGTTGGGCGCGGGCGCAGGCCGACAGCTTTGTACCGTTTGATTAAACGCGCCCAAGACCGGAAACACAAAAGGCGCGCAGGTTTCCCGGCGCGCCTTTCATTTTGACGACAGAGCTTACTTTGCTTCTTCGGCGACCGCGGCAGCGACGGAGGCTTCGAAAATCCCAAGCCCCTCTTCGATGATCGCATCCGACGCGGTCAGCGGCACCATCACACGCACAGCGTTGCCCTGCATGCCACAGCTCAGCAGCAGCAGACCGCGCTTGAGCGCGTGCGCAATAACACGTTTAGTGAAATCACCGTCCGGTGTCGCCGTGTCAAAGTCGGTCACAAACTCGACCGCGACCATCGCACCCAGACCGCGGATATCCCACATGCGGAAAGGTGCAGAGCGTGCGCCGATCTCGGCAAAGCGCGCCTTGAGGTGTTCACCCATGTCCAGCGACCGCTGCAGCAGGCCTTCTTCCTCGATCGCCTCGATCGCGGCAAGCGCTGCGGCACAGGCGACGGGGTTGCCGCCGTAGGTGCCACCCAAACCGCCGGGGATCATCGCGTCCATCACATCAGCGCGGCCAATCACACCCGCCAGTGGATAGCCACCCGCCATCGACTTTGCGACGGTGATCAGATCGGGGGTAACGCCGGAGTGTTCGATGGCAAACCATTTGCCGGTCCGGCCAAAGCCCGCCTGCACTTCGTCGGCGATCAGCATGATACCGTGCTGGTCACAGATCTCGCGCAGCTGGTGCATCATCTCGAACGGCACGGGGGTATACCCACCCTCGCCCAAGACGGGCTCGATGATGATGGCGGCCACACGTTCGGGCTGCGCATCGGTCAGAAAGAGGTTCTTCAGGCCGGTGATCGCATCCTCGACCGTGATCCCGTCGCGAGGCGATGGGAAAGGCGCGCGGAAGATATCGGACGGGAAGGGACCAACGTCTTTTTTGTAAGGAGAGATTTTACCCGTCATCCCCAGCGTCAGCAGCGTGCGCCCGTGGTAGCCGCCGGTAAAGGCGATCACACCGGGACGGCCGGTTGCAGCACGCGCGATCTTGACCGCGTTTTCCACCGCCTCGGCACCGGTTGTCACCAACAGCGTTTTCTTGGGCGCGTCACCGGGGGCCAGCGCGTTCAGCTTTTCCGCCAGTTCGATATAGGGGGCGTAGGGCACAACCTGAAAGCTGGTGTGCGTGTATTGGTCTTCTTGCGCCTTGGCTGCCGCGATCACCTTGGGGTGACGGTGGCCGGTGTTCAGCACGCCAATGCCGCCAACAAAGTCGATGTAGCGGTTGCCATCCACGTCCCAAAGTTCCGCGTTCTCGGCGTATTTCGCATAGATCGGCGCCGCAGAGGCAACGCCGCGTGGAACAGCCTGTTCACGGCGGGCGATCAACTGAGCGTTGGTTTCGACAGATACGTTTGCATCAAGCATGTCGGGCACGACGCTGCTTTTTGCCGGTTTCTTTGCAGCGGCCTTGCGCGGCTGCTTTTTGACAGTACTAGGCATATACAAATCCTCTTGTTGAAACGCGACCCGCGTTTAAAATCCTCTTATTGCGTTTAATTTAATTGTCAATATAGATTTACCTCAGCGCGCCTCAGTTGAATCTGCTGCGCCAAAATTTGCCTGTGATCGCACCAAGATACGGGTTAGGTAGCTGACAGAAATAATCCGGGGACCGGACGTGGACATAGGTCAAAGACTAAGATCGATTCGAGAAGAACGCGGCCTGTCTCAGCGCGAACTGGCGACCAAGGCAGGGCTGACCAACGGCACCATCTCCCTGATCGAGAAGAACAAGACGAGCCCCTCGGTCGCGTCTTTGAAAAGCCTGCTGGACGCGATCCCGATCAGCATGGCTGAATTCTTTTCAACGCTGGAAGATACGCAATCGCCCAAGGTCTTCTACCGCGAGAGTGAGTTTACCAAAGTCTCCCCCACCTATGACGGTCAGGTGTCGCTGCGCCAGCTTGGCAATGCGGAGCAACACTCCTTGCAAGTGCTGCACGAAACCTACCCGCCCGGCGCGGACACAGGCCCCGAACTGCTGGTGCATGAGGGCGAAGAAGCTGGCGTGGTTATCTCCGGAGAGATCGAGGTGACGGTCGACGGTGCCGTCGCCGTGCTGGCACCGGGGGATGGCTATCTTTTTGACAGCCGCTTGCCGCACCGGTTCAGAAACATCGGCGACGTACAATGCATTGTTGTAAGTGCATGTACGCCGCCGAGTTTTTGATTTCGTTTTCTTGACGTGCGGATGGCCCGCACTAAACCTTTGATTATCGTTCGTCGTCGCGCCGGGAATGGCTATGCAATGACGATCTTTGGCGCTTTTTCTCTTCGCTGCCCCGTTGCGTGGTCAGCGAAACGATAGCGATTGCGGCCAAAGCGAGAATCAAAAATGAAGCGATAAACAAATCTGTCGTCATTGATGCCTCCTGTTCGCTTGTGTGGCTCGTTCAGGAGACTAACAGCCCACGGGTCACATGGTTCCACAGGCTGGAGGGCGCAATTGCTGCATTGCAGAGTTTGCGCGGGGCTTTGCTGAGACGGCGAATGTCGCCTGACATACGCGATCGGGACCACATCCATCGCGAAACCACCGAAAGTCCCATGAATCCCGCAGGTTGCAGCCCAATAGGCCCCGCCGGCTGGGACGCGAAGGATTCACCGCCGACATACTGAAAATAAATTTAATTTTACCGAGTTTTCTGCGCCGAACCCTCAGTAGTCGTAGACTTCTTTCGCTTGCAGCGGCACGTGGAATTCAACGCTCAGCGTATAGGTGCCCTCTTCATCGATGATCTCTACCTGCCCGTTCAACTGACGCGAGAACGCGTTGATCAACCGAGAACCAAGGCCGGTCCCTGCTTCGGGATCAATATTGCCGGTGGTGTTCTTAACAAACAGCAATGCCATTTCCGGCTGGGTATGAGACAGGCTTACCTCGATATGTCCCTTTGCCTTGCCGTCCGCGGCGACATATTTCAGCGCATTGGTAATGGCCTCGGACACCAGCAACGTCAGCGGTGCGGCGTCGTCGGGGTCAAGCTGAACCGCCTCGTAGTTTTGCGAAACCGTCACGCCAGAGCCGGACGGCAGACCTACGCTAAGGAGCTGGTTCACGATCTCATGCATGAGCGCGCCACCGTCGACGCGGGTCAGATTGTCGTTCTGGTAAAGGCTTTTGTGCACCGTCGCGAGGCTGAGGATCCGGTCCTGCAAACGCTGCAGCACGCGTTTCGCATCCGATGTGGTCGCCTGACGGATCTGCATGTTCATGATAGAAGAGATCAGCTGAAGGTTATTCTTCACCCGGTGATGCACTTCTTTCAGCAGAATATTCTTTTGGCGCAGGTTGTCTTCTAGCGACGCTTCATCCCGCAGGATCGATTCCGCCATACCGACAAAGGCATGCTCCATATTCACGATCTCGGTCGGGACGACACCCCCCAAGGGCGTACGCGGCAAGGTTCTGTTCAACGCGAAATGGCGCATCTGCCGACCAAGTTTGCGGATGTGTTTAATGGCCAGACGGTTCAGCGCCCAGAAGGCCACGACAAGGCTTGCCAGCCACATCGCCACCGGCAGCACGAAGCTAAGCGTTGTCATCGCCCCCGCCTGAAGCAGCGGGGAATCCTCGGGCCAGACGCTCATGGCGTAGGCAACGCCGGGGACGATGGGCAAAACGGCATAGACGCGGTCCTGCCCTTGCTGGTTGGTATCATGGAAGACGCGACCAGACTGGCCCACATACCATTTCAACGCGGCAAAGGAGGGCAGCTCTTGCTCGGCCGCTTCAACGCCATTTTTGGTCGTCAGGATGTCGCCCTGCGCGTTGAAGGTCAGCATCGCGATCGGCTGCGACCCTGTCTCGGGCACCGGTGCGTCGTTAAAAACCTTTTCGGGAATGGACAGGTTGATAAAGCCGATCAGCTCTTCTTCCACCTTAAGCGGGTTGGTGACGATCAGCACCGGTTCCTTGCTTTGCGCCGGCGTGCTGGTGACATTCGCCATGCGACTTTTGTGTTCGATCATCTTTTGAAATACAGGCCGGTCCGACACGTTTCCCGAAACGCCTGTCGATACACAATCCATCCGCCCGTCGTTTTGGATGAAGCTTGCGACCGTATAAAGGTCGGAGGATTGCTGATATTCGCGCATGAAAGCGCTGCATGACACATTGTCAGACTTGATCAGTTTGACGACGGACGCCAAAGCCGCCGCTGCGCCGAACGCTTCCTGAATGGTGCCGCTTTCCTTCGCCGACGCTTGCTCTGTAATGGCAAGCAGCGACAGTTCGGCATTCTCGAGGTTCTGCTCCGCAATCTCTCGCGTCTGCACAACGGCGATCAAACCGATGGGCAGCAACGCAAGCGATAGAAAAAGCAGCACGCGAAACGCGAGGCCCCGAAAGATATTTGTGGACAGAAACCCCGACGTCACGATCAGAAAGAAGACACTTTAGATGCCGAGATAACCGACATCGTCGCATCATCCGTCATTTCGAGACTTTCGTCATCGCGCAGGCCCATCAGCTCAGCCAGCCGCGCACGGGCACGGTTTGTCCGGCTTTTGATCGTACCCACGGCAACGCCACACATCTCGGCGGCTTCCTCGTAGGAAAAGCCCGATGCACCGACCAGCAGCAGTGCTTCGCGCTGTTCGTCTTTCAGCAAACCCAGAGCTTTGCGGAAATCGGTCATTTGCATATGCCCGTCATGCGCCGGCTTTTCGGCAAGGCTTTCGGTGAACACACCATCCACATCAGCGACCTCGCGGTTGGCTTTACGACGGGAAGAATAATAAGTGTTCCGCAAAATTGTGAAGAGCCAGGCGCGCATATTTGTGCCGACTTCAAATTTTTCGATGTTGGTCCAGGCTTTGACCAGAGTATCCTGAACCATGTCATCCGCGACGGCACCGTTCCGGGTCAGGCTGATGGCAAAGGCGCGCATGGCGGGCAAATGCTCCACCAGTTGGTCGCGGGGATCAGAATTGCTCATCCTTTTTTACCAGCGTTTTTATCCTGTTCTTTCAACTGATTAAGCAGGTCTTTAAATTTATCGGGAATCCCTTCTTCCATCGTCTCGTCATAAACGCGGCGAAGATTTTCGTCGATAAAGCGCTCACGCTCGTCGTTTTGGCCTGATTGCATGAACAAGTTTCCTGCCTTCTTTAAATACTGTATTTATACATATGACACGGAACCAAACACAGCGTTAGGGGGTTTGGTTCCAGAAATATTTTAAAAGGACGACAATAAATGACGGATGTCACCGAAACACCAAGTGTCAGCGATGCGTTGGGTGAATGCCTTCCTTACCTGCGTCGCTACGCGCGCGCACTGACCGGCAGCCAAAACAGCGGCGACGCTTTTGCAGCCGCCTCGCTCGAAGCGATTTTGACGGACCGGTCGGTTCTGGATGGTGTAGACACCCGCACAGGTGTGTTCCGCGTTTTGTACGGCATCTGGGCCAGCGCCGGTGCGCCTGTCGAGGAAGGTGAAAGCGGCCCCCGCGCCAAGGCGCAAAAGCACCTCGCCAAACTGACCAACCACAGCCGCGAAGCGTTGTTGCTGCACACGATCGAAGGGTTCTCCTTTAAGGAAGTCGGCCAGATCATCGGTGTTGAAGAAGGCGAAGCCAGCGAGCTGGTGCAGATTGCCCGCCGCGAAATGGCAGATAGCGTTACCGGTTCGGTCATGATCATCGAGGACGAGGCGATCATCGCGATGGACATCGAATCTATCGTCGCCGAAATGGGCCACCGTGTGACCGGTGTTGCGCGCACGCGTGACGAAGCTGTCAAACTGGGCAAGGCGGATGTGCCCGACCTGATCCTCGCGGATATCCAGCTGGCCGATAACTCCTCCGGTATCGATGCCGTGAACGACCTGCTGCGCGATCTGGGTAACCGTCCGGTGATCTTCATCACCGCATTCCCCGAGCGCCTGCTGACTGGCGACAAGCCCGAACCCGCGTTCCTGATCTCCAAGCCCTACACGGTGGATCAGGTTGTATCGGCTGTTTCGCAAGCGATGTTCTTCTCGTCGACAGAAACGCTGCACAGCTAAACCGGCATATACGCAAACAATCGAGGCCGCGGTGGTTCCACCGTGGCCTTTTTTTATCGATCCTGTGGGACGCAAGCCACGCCTTTAAGGAACTTATATCTACAGGGCGCGTTTGGTTGGTGAACACATGAATAATGGAGACCACCATGGCCAAGGACGTAACCAACACAAGCAACCTGTCTGTCGATGATATCTCGGTCCAGCTGGCCGTTTTGAAAGACGACATCGCGTCGCTGACAAGCACGATGGCCGATCTGACCAAAGCCAAAAGCGCCGAAGCCGCCAACCAGGCGAAATCCACTGCGCAGGATCTGGCGAACTCCGGCCGTGACAAGGCATTGGAAGCGCAGCAAACAGCCGAAGACTTTGTACGCACACAACCAGCCGCCGCATTGGGTATCGCTGCCGGTGTCGGCTTTATCGCCGGTCTGTTCGCGACACGCCGCTAATGTTCGAATATGTGACGGATAGGGTTGCCCAGAAGGCAACCCGAACGGCGCAAACTGCCGCCATCGGCTTTGGCGCAATGCTCTGCCTGATTGTGGGCGGGGCGTTTCTTGCCGTCGCCGCGTGGCTGTTCTTGCTTACCATCACCACACCGCTGGTAGCCTGTCTGATTATGGGCAGCTTGTTTTTCGGTATGGGCCTCGTATTGATTGCGGCCCTGTCGATCCGGGCCCGTGCAATCCGGCGTCAGAAACGCGAAGCCGCCTTACGCGCACAGGCGATGCAACAGGCGCAAGCCACCGGCGGCGTCGGCGGAATCGCCGCGATCATCACGGCTTTCGTCAACGGTCTGAACGCAGGGAAGCAAGCGCGTCGCTAATGCCTTGCACCATGGTGTCATTGGTGAAAGGCCGGTCTACGACGGAATAGATGTAGGTGTCGGGAATGCTTTGACCTTCGCCGTATAGAACATAGGCGACATCTTTCGTGGGCAGGTCTGCGGCAAAGAGTTCCGACAGGTCATTCGACGTGCCGGACACAAGTGCCACGGCCTGAGACGAACAGCTGCGCAGTTCAGAGACAAAAGCGGAAAGGGTTTCGGACACAGACAATGCGGCGTCACCGAATGCCTGTTCCAGCATGTCGATCACATCCGCCCGAACGATCGGGTCAGTATCGAATACGAAAAAAGGAATCACATCGCGCCTTTCTAATCCCGCAAAGGTAGCAACATTTCCAAAGCGCCGCGTTAAACTATGACATACGAGTTAGGAATTTTTTCATGGGTATCGATTGCCGCTATTGTCCGCTTCACAAAAAGGACGCCTTTGTCACCATGACAAGGGAAGAGCTTGAGTTCATGCAGAAATTCAAGGTCGGTGAGCTTAGCGTCGACCCCGGCACGACAATCCTGATGCAGGGATCCAACTCCCCCCAACTTTATACGGTGCTGTCCGGCATGGGCATCCGGCATAAGTCGCTGGATAATGGTGAACGGCAGGTCATTAACTTTGTCTTCCCCGGCGATTTCATGGGGCTTCAGGCCGGTATGCTTGGCGAAATGGGTCACAGCGTAGAGGCGCGGACACATATGCGCATGTGCGTGTTCAACCGCTCGGACTTCTGGACCTTTTTCCGCAGCAATCCCAGCCGCGCGTTCGATATCACATGGCTCGCCGCGATAGAGGAGCATTTCCTTGGCGAAACGCTTGCCACTGTCGGCCAACGCACCGCGCTGCAAGCGGTGTCATGGGCAATGCTCAAGTTCTTTGAACGCGGGATGGGGCTGGGGTTGGTGACAAATAACACAATGACCCTGCCCTTCACGCAACGCGATCTGGCGGATGCTTTGGGTCTATCGCTTGTTCATACCAACAAAACCCTCGCGAAGCTGCGGGACCAGCAACTCGCGTCCTGGTCGGATCAGGTGCTGCAGGTCAACGACCTCGACAAGCTCGCCGACGTCGCCGAGACAGAGCGCAGCAAACCGGCCAAACGCCCCTTGATGTAGGCGCTATTCCTCGCTCACACTGACCAGATTATCCGCAACATAGGCCCCGCGTTTGCCAAGCGGCCGGTCACGGCCAATGGTGCTGTCAGGGCGCGTGCGCAGTTCAACCTGCGCGTTCCACGACGCCCCCATCAGCACCAGAAAACTGCTGATCCACAGCCAGACCAGCATGGCGATCACAGCGCCAATAGACCCGTAGACCTGATTGTAATTGCCGAAGTTCGCAACGTAATAGCTGAACCCGATCGACACCACCGCCCATGAAAACACCGCGAAAACGGCCCCCCATGTCAGCCAGCCGATGCGCGCCGCACGACGGTTCGGGCCAAAGCGGTACAGCACACCAACACCGGCCAATAGCACCAGTATCGCGATGCTCCAGCGGATGATCTCGGCGACGAAATAGCCGAAAACCCCCAGGGGGATGAACGACAGCACAATCGGTGCGATCACCACAGTGATCAGCGCAATCAGCCCCACCATCACCAAGGTAAAGGTCAGCATCAGCGCCCGCAGATAGTGCCGCGCGGCGTTGCGATTACGTTCACTATACACGCTGTTCAGGCCGATCATCATCGCGCCCACACCTGCCCGCGCCGACCACATCGCCACCAGAACCGAAGCCGCACCAGCCCACCCCAGTTTGCCGGTGCTGGTCGTGACCAACGACACCACCTGATCATTGAGAATATCATAGACGTCATCGGGCAGCAGACCGCGCATGTCTTCCAGCTGGGCGATGACAACCACAGGGTCAGAGATCAGGCTCAGGATCGTGACCAACGCGGCAAGGGCGGGAAACAGCGACAACATCGCATAAAAAGCGACCCCCGCCGCAATCAGCGAGACGTTCTTTTCAGAGATATCAACCAGCGCCGCTTTCAGCGCATCCCAGTACAGCTTTACGGTGCCCACCGATTTCTGTGTCAAAACCCTTGATCCTCGTTCCCCACGGCTGCGGCCCCTGCCACATCACATTTACGCTACTTTTCCTCTTCTACCTCATCGCGCACCTGACCCCAAGCGACGAGGGTAAAGATGATCGTTCCGCCAACAATGTTGCCCGCAAGCACCGGTAAGAAGAACTCGAACACCGCCGCCATCAGGCCAAGCTGGCCGTCCAATATCATCACCGCCATCTCGACAGACCCCGCAACGATATGCGCGAAATCCCCCGCGGCGATAAGCCAGGTGAACACAAGGATCAGGAAGAACGACGTCTCATCCGCCTGAGGCATCATCCAGACGATAAGCGCGACGATGACCCCCGCCGGAATGGCCCGCCAGAACCCCTGATAGGCCCCCATGCTGGTTGCGTGATGCGACAGGTCCAGAATGGCGGGCAGCACCTCGGGCGAAATCGCGGGCGTCCAAAGAAACAGCATCGCCGCGGCAAAGGCCCCCACCACATTCGCCGCCAGCACGATCCCCCACAGGCGGAACATGCACATCAGCGAATGCCAGGTCTTAGCCCGCATGATTGGCAAAACGGTGGTGATGGTGTTTTCGGTAAACAGCTGCATCCGCCCCATGATCACCGCCAGAAAACCCAGCGAATAGCCCAGGTTCTCGATCAGGAAACGATGCGCGGTATCGGGCAGATAGGTCCGGAACACGGCCTCGCCCAGAACCGACAGGCTGATCATCACCCCCGCCGCGATCCCCGACCAGATCAACGACCGCTTGCTGCGCGCCAGCTCTTCCTCGCCCTCACGGCGGATCACCTCGTAGATCAGCTTGGGCGACAACGCCGTCGCTTCGCTGACCGATTTCTCCTCGGCTTGCGCGTCCTGTGGTTTCTTACGCGAAACCCTGCGTTGAATAAGAGGGGCCATTCCTGCGCTCCTGAAAACTACGAACAAATGGGGCCGAGCCCGCAAAATCTGATTGTGATCCAGCATCAAACTAGCGCAGAAACTGCATACGCACAGAAAGTAACGCAGCAGGGCCGCATAATGTTCACAGAAGATACCAAACTCATGTCGGCAATCCGCGACCGCTTTGCCCATGTTGACAGCTGCCCGTTCCAGGGGCCGCGCGTGTTTTTCGAAAACGCTGGCGGCGCGCTGACATTGAACACGGTCGTCGAGACCTCGACCAAATTCGCGGCCATCCCCGACAATCAGGGGCGCGACAACCCCGCGTCCCATGCGCTGGTCGATATCATCAAACAGGCCCGCGCCGATATGGCGCTGTTTTTCAACGCGCCTGACGGGCAGTTCTTTGTCGGCGAAAGCGGGACAGAGCTCTCGTTCCGCCTGATCCGGACAGCCGTTATGGGCAGCGCCCCGGGTGCCGTCATCGGGTCTACTGTGGAACACCCCGCCTCTCGCAGCGCGGCGCAACACTGGGCCGATGTGGCGGGCAAACCCTATATCAGCGTGCCCCACGATACCGCGACAGGTCAGGTAACGCCCGACGCCTACGCCGCTTTGATGACCCCCGAGGTACGGGTCGCCACGATCCTGCACACCTCCCCCGTGACGGGGATCGCCAATGATGTGGCGGGCATCAGCGCCGCAATCCGCGCGATCGCCCCCGACGCCTATATCTTTGTCGACGGCATCCAGCACGCCAGCCACGGGCATATCGACATCGCCAGCTATGACATCGACGGCTATGTCATCTCTCCGTACAAACTGTTCTCGCGCCACGGCTATGGCATTGCCTGGGCGTCAGAGCGTCTTACCGCGCTGCCGATCGAGACACTGGCGAACGGTCCCGCAGGGAATTGGGAAATGGGCACCCGTGACACGGGTGCCTATGCGACATTCTCGGATGTGGTGCGCTATTTCGACTGGCTCGGCAGCCAGGTGTCAGACGCCACAGCCCCCCGAGCGCGGATAGAGGCCGCCGCCGCTGCGATCCACGACCACGAACAACAGCTGACCAATGCGCTGCTGTTCGGCACGGGAAACCTCGCCGGATTGGCCGATCTGGCGGGCGTCACGATCCTGGGCGGCACCGACAACCCCGACCGCGAGGGGCTTGTGTCCTTCACGCTCGACGCCCTGCCCGCGGCGGATATCGTGGCCCAACTCAACGCCCAAGGCATCCGGACCCATGTGCGCAAGGCGGATCACTACTCCGGCAACATCCTGACCCCGCTCGGGCTTGATGCCGCGGTGCGTGTGTCGCTTTGCCATTACAACTCCATGGACGAAGTCCGCGCCCTGCTCACGGCAATGAAAGACATCGCCGCATAAATGCCCGGTTGCGGCTTCATTTTGCAAAATAAACTCGAATCCGACGGGGCAACTGCAGACTTCGCTTGCCATATATGAACGCCCGTTCAAACATGGCGGTATGACAAGCACTCTCTCTACCGCCATTATCGCCAAGCGTGACGATCTGATCGCGCTGACCCAAGATCTGATCCGCATCCCGACGCTTAACCCGCCGGGTCAGGACTATCGGCTGATCTGCGAATACCTTGATACCCGCCTGCGCAAGCACGGGTTCGAGACGCAGCTGATCCGCGCCTTTGGTACCCCCGGCGATAGCGAGAAATACCCCCGTTGGAACATCATCGCCCGCCGCGAAGGGCGCAGGGCGGGCGAATGTGTCCACTTCAACAGCCACACCGATGTGGTCGAGGTCGGGGCCGGCTGGACGTTTGATCCCTTTGGAGCCGAAATCTCGGACGGCAAGATTTACGGGCGCGGCACCTGCGATATGAAAGGCGGGCTGGCGGCCTCTATCATCGCGGCCGAGACCTTTATCGAACAGCACCCCGATTTCAGCGGCGCAATCGAAATCTCCGGCACAGCGGACGAGGAATCCGGCGGCTACGGCGGTGTCGCCTATCTGGCCGAGCACGGGCATTTCAACCCGGACCGCGTTCAACATGTGATCATCCCCGAACCGCTGCAAAAAGACCGTATCTGTCTGGGGCACCGGGGCGGCTGGTGGGCCGAGATCGAAACCAAGGGCGAGATCGCCCATGGCTCCATGCCGTTTCTGGGCGATTGCGCCGTGCGCCATATGGGCGCAGTGCTCTCCGAGTTCGAAAACAAGCTGTTCCCCGCCATGGCCGCCCGTCACACAGACATGCCCGTGGTCCCCGAAGGGGCGCGTAGTTCGACGATGAACATCAATTCGATCCATGGTGGGCAAAAGGAAAACGACCCGGATTTCGACGGGCTACCGGCCCATTGCGTGCCAGACAGCTGCCGCATCACCATTGACCGCCGTTTTTTGCTGGAAGAACCGCTGGATCAGGTGCGCGGCGAAGTGCGCGCCCTGCTGGAAGGTCTGCGCGAAACGCGGGTCGATTTCGACTACGAGCTGACAGAGCTGAATTCGGTCCTGCCGTCGATGACCGACCGCGATGCACCGGTCGTGCAAACCGTCGCCCATGCGATCGAGGATATCATGGGCAAAGCGCCTGAATACGTCGCCTCCCCCGGGTCATACGACCAGAAACACATCGACCGGATCGGCAAGCTCAAGAATTGCATCGCCTATGGCCCCGGCCTGCTAGAGCTGGCGCATAAGCCGGATGAATATATCGGCATCGACGATATGGTCGACAGTGCCTGCGTGATGGGCGCCGCGCTGGAGACGCTGCTGCTTCCGAAAGACTAAGGCCCTCAGCCGTCAGCAAAGGCGTGTGGCGCGGCGATTGCCAGACCGTCGACGATTGCGGTCATCGCGGCCCCCCGGTGCAGTTCGGCCTGCGGAAATGCATCGCGCATGGCACGGTCGATCACGCCCATCAGGCTGGACCCGCCGACAAAGATCAGCTTGGTCACGGCGTCGGGTTTTACCTCTGCCTGCGCCGTCAGATCGGTCGCAACCTGCGCGATCTCCGCTGCCATCTGCGCCAAACTCGCCGCCATCATCGCCGGTGGCAGTGGGACCGTCAGCCCGCGCTCCACGATCTTGAGGTCGATCTGCGGCGGTGCGCTGGCATCGGGGTCATTCGCCGCGATCTTGCCGGCCTCTACCGCGAAGGCCATATCGTGGCCCAGCTCATCCTCCAACACATGTTGCAGTCGGTTCAGCAGCTTCGGCTCCACCGCGTATTTCGCCAGATCCTCGACCGCGCGACGCTGTTCGCGGGTGTAAAGGAACGGGATTTTCTGCCACGTCGCCAAATCGGCGAAGACCGCATGAGGGGCGGCGTGGGTTTCATCGCCGAACACATGTTTGATCTGGCTGCCCATCCCCAGATGCGGCATCACATGCTGAAGGCTCAGCTCGCGATCAAAGTCGGTCCCGCCAATGCGCACCCCTTTGCTGGCGAGGATATGAATGCCCGCGTCACCTTCCTGCCGGAAAAGCGTAAAATCAGACGTACCGCCCCCGATATCGACGATCAGCCCCAGATCGCCGGGTTCAAGCACGGCACGATTGGCCAGAGCCGCGGCCTCGGGTTCGGGCATAAAGCGGACCTGCTTGAACCCGGCTTGCAGATAGCATTCGGTCAAATCCACCAACGCCTGCGCGTCCCGCGCCGGATCGGCACTGTGGAACATCACAGGTCGCCCTGACAGCGCCCGATCAAACTGCTGGCCGGTGGCGTGCTCTGCCTTCGTCTTCAGCTCGGCCAGAAAGCGCGCCACGATGGCGATGAAATCCATGCGTTTGCCCAACAGAACCCGACTTTCGCGCATCAAGGGCGTGCCCAGCAGACTTTTGAGCGCACGCATATAGCGCCCGTCTTCCCCGCCGATCAGCGCCTCTTGGGCACCGCGACCATAGATGATCCGCTTTTCCTCATTATCGAAAAACAGCGCGGTCGGCAGCGTGTTCTGCCCCGCCTCGACGTTAATCAAATGCGGCACACCGTCTACTGCATAGCCCACGGCAGAGTTAGACGTTCCGAAATCGATACCCAAAGTGGGTGACATCGTAGCCATGGCGCGCCCCTTCAAAACCTCAAAAAACGGCGCATAAACCGCGCACAGGCTGGGTACAACCGATAATTGCGACAGCATCCCGACGCTGGTCAAACCTGACAGAACTGGTTAACATTTTCCTTATTGCCAACAGGAGACACCCATGGCCCATCTTCGCAAACGTATTCTAGGCACCTGCGCTGCCGCGCTGATGGCCACCGGCGTCGCCGCGAAAAACGACATCACCGTCGCGATGCAACTTGAGCCACCGCATCTGGACCCGACAAGCGCTGCGGCGGGGGCCATTGATCAGGTGCTCTATTCCAATGTTTTCGAAGGGCTGACCCGCTTTTTGGGCGACGGATCGGTCGTGCCCGGGCTGGCGCAATCGTGGGAAATCTCTGACGATGGCCTGACCTATACGTTCAAACTTCAAAGCGGCGTGACCTTTCACGACGGAACGACGATGGATGCCGCCGACGTCAAATTCTCGCTTGACCGGATCAATGCCGAAGACAGCGCAAACGCTCAAAAGGCGCTGTTTGGCGCGATCTCGGAGGTGACAGTCGTCGACCCGTCGACCGTCGAAATCAAACTGTCAGAGCCGAACGGCAACCTGTTGTTCAACCTCGCATGGGGCGACGCGGTGATCGTGGCACCCGAAAGCATCGACAATATCAAGCAACTGCCCATCGGCACCGGCGCGTTCAAATTCACCAGCTGGACCCAGGGCGACAATATCCGCATCGAGAAGAACCCGAACTACTGGGGGACCCCGGCCGCGCTGGATATCGCCACGTTCAAATTCATCTCTGACCCGACCGCCGCGTTCGCGTCGATGATGGCCGAAGATGTTGATGTCTTCGCCGGCTTCCCCGCACCCGAGAACCTGCCGCAATTCGAAGCGGACCCGCGGTTTCAAGTGCTTGTCGGTTCTACCGAGGGCGAAACCATTCTGGCGATGAACAACAAACAGCCGCCGTTTGATGACCCCAAGGTGCGCGCCGCCGTCGCCCATGCCATTGATCGTCAAGCCATTATTGATGGTGCGATGTTTGGATACGGCACGCCCATCAGTACGCATTTCGCGCCCCATAACCCGGCCTATGTCGATCAAACCGCGCTGAGCCTGCATGACATCGAAAAATCCAAAGCTTTGCTGGCCGAAGCCGGCTTTGCCGACGGGTTCGAGACCACGCTGGACCTGCCGCCCCCCTCCTACGCCCGCCGCGGCGGAGAGATCATCGCCGCGCAGCTGGCCGAGGTTGGTATCACCGCCAAGATCAATAATGTCGAGTGGGCCCAATGGCTTGAAACGGTGTTCAAGGGAAAGAACTTCGGCATGACAATCGTAAGTCACACCGAACCGATGGATATTGGCATCTACGCCAACCCTGATTACTATTTCCAATATGACAACCCTGATTTTCAGGCTTTGATGACCAAGCTGAACACGACAACCGACCCGGAGGCACGCAACGCGTTGCTGGGCGAGGCGCAGACCATGATCGCCCAAGATCACGTCAACGGTTTCCTGTTCCAACTGGCGTCACTGTCCGTTGCAAAGGCAGGTCTGACCGGTCTTTGGCGCAATGCCCCGACGCAGGCTGTCGACCTTACCGGTGTTTCTTGGGCCGAATAGGGCGACATTTGAAGAAAGCGATAGAAGGGGGCTTGGGCCGTGCGCAATGCCCCCTTTTTTATACCATAAGGTTACCCCCCGCTCGCCCGAGTTGTGCCATTGCCCAAGATCGGCAGTGTCTGAACCTTCGCCGCCACCCGCGTAGGGAAAGCGCGCCCGAAGATATCACTGGTCAAGCCGAACTGCCTTATCCGCCCCTCGGACAATATTAGCACTTTGTTCAACGCCGAAATTACACAGGGCTGGCGCGCCGTGATCACCACCGTGCTACCCCGATCCCGCATATGGCGTGCGACCTCTGCCACGATCTGTTCAGCATCGGGACAGCTGAAAAGCGACCGCAGCGGATCATCCATCACAACCAGCACCGGATTGCAGACCAACGCCCGCGCCAGCCCGATCTGCTGTATCTGCCCTTGGGTTAACGAGGATCCCCCACCACCGCGCACAACACTCATATACCCATCCGGAAGAGCCATAATGGCGTGGTGAACACGGGCCAGCTTTGCAGCGGCGATCACCTTCGCATCCGTGGTATCGGGGCGAAATCTGGAAATGTTGTCGAAAATCGTCGCGGGTAGAAGATCAATGGTATCGGGCAAATAGCCGATCGCAGGGCCAATCTGCGCGGAAGGCCATCGGGCCAGATTAACGGCATCAAACCGAACCTCACCGGTTGTAGGAGCCGCAACGCCAACAGCCAGTTTTGCCAGTATGCTTTTGCCCGCATTTGGCCCGCCAAGCACGCACAGCCCATCCCCCGGTGACAGGTCAAAAGAGATATCCTTCAGCCCGTTTTCAGCCCCCCCCTCGATCCCGTGGGAAACGGCGGTGAAAGAAATCCGGCCCTTTGGTTCAGGCAATGCAACCCCCTCGCGTGCCGGGATATTCTGTGAAAAATGGCGGTGCAGGTGGCGGTGCGCGGACCAACCGCAGGCAATCCCCCGCCAGCCGCTGATCATCTGGTCGATAGGGGCCAGAACGCGCCCCGCCAAGATCGAAGCGGCCATAATCATCCCCGCCGAGATTTGGCCCTGAATGACCAATATGGCCCCGACTGTCAGGATCGCGGATTGCAACATCAGACGGAACGATTTGCTGAATGATGCCAGCGCATCCGGCGGGGCATGCAGGCGCTGGTGCCACGCCAGACTGCTGCGCTGAAGCCCGCGCCAATATGTGGCAAGATCAACTTGCATACGCATGGCGCGCAGCGGCTCCGCCAGACGGCGACTGTGATAGGACATATCAGCGAGGGTATGATCCTGATTTGCCGAGATGCTGATCGTGTTGCGCGTCAAATAGCGGCCCGTTGCCATCACGGCACAAGCCAAGGCCGCGCCGCCCAGAACCATCGCCCCCAACCAAGGGTGAATGATGTATAGGGCCAACAAAAAGATCGGCACAAACGGCATATCACAGACACTTATGAACGCGGGACTAGACAGCAGACGTCTAAGGTGCCCCAGTTGTTGCAGGGGCTCCTGTGCGCTTGCCGGTACGTTGTTCTTTTCATCATTGCTGACCCAAGCCGCGAAACACTCAGCCCCAAGTGCCAGGTCCAAACGCACCGAAAGACGGGCCAAAAGCCGTTGCCGGATCAGATCAAAAAGCCCGAAGAAACAATAGAGAAGCAGTACAATCCCGAAGAGCCCCATCAGCGTGACCACTGACCCGCTAGGCAAAACGCGGTCATATATCTGGATCATGTAAATCGATCCTGTGAGCAGCAGGATGTTGATCAACCCACTGACCACAAAAAGCAGCCCAATCCCCCCAAGCTGTGATCGCAACGCGGCGGCATAGATGTTGTGCGTCTGCACGTTGCACTTCCCCCAAACCAATCAGTCGTCATGGCCGACATCCCCTTGCGGCCTGACTTCTGTGGTAGGGTGATTTCCTTTACAAAGTGGAAAAATTGGCAAATCCGAAAAGGATCAATATTTCAAATTGTACGTTCACTCTGCGGGGATCGCGGCTTCGCATCCAACATCCACAGTCCTGCCCCAAATATGAAGAATACGAAGCCATAGATGCTGCCCCAAATGTGCACCGTCGACAGCGTGAGGGTGAGCCCAGTAAAGCAGAGTATCCAGCCTAGCCGTAACGCCGCTAGGGTCCGATCCATGGTGAAATCTTTGCGCCCGACACGCCAGAGCGCATAGCCATAGCCGACTGTCAAAAAAGTAAACGCCGGCAATCCGAAACGCATCGCGATAAATAGCCAAAAATTGTCGATACTCGAGGTGTGCATCCAAACCGGCCTGATCCAATCGTTTAGCCCAAGTCCAAATACAGGCGCGCTCCAGACATTGGTCATGCCCCATTGGAAAATAGCAGACCGCCAATAGGCGCTTTCGGCAGAAAATGTCGCATAGCTCATGAAAACTTGGATCGGGGTTCGATTGGAAAGCAAATCAATCACGACGTAAAAAATAACAAAACAGGTTGAGAGGATTAGCCATCGTCGCCCGATCCTGCGACATAGGAAACTCCAGAATATCAGCCCTATCTGCACGATTGCCGCCAGCAGCGCGCCGCTGGACAGCGATAGAAAACAGCTGGCGCAAATCACCGTCATAACCACGGACCGCAAACCCAAGCTGTGCCGTCCCGCCAGTCCGATAAAGTACAGGGACGTCGCGATTGTACAAAACAAGCCCCAGTGAATTGGATGCTCGAACGAAAGTTGCACCCGCTCCAGTCCCATGCGGCGATCAATCGCCAGATCCACCGGGGTCGTAAGCCCGGTCATCTTCCACAATTCAATGAGAACAGATGTCCCGCTTTGCGACTCTATCAAAGCCAAAGGGAAGCATAACACGATCAGTCCTGTGAGGATCTTAACCACTGCGGCAAAGCTGTGTCTGTCTCGGATAAAGGCGCGCCCGATCAAATACCCGCCTAGAAACTCGACCCCGATTGAGCCTGCATTCTGGGTGGCTTCCACCGGGTTGTTGACCGCCAAGGCCAGAGAAACCCATAGAAAATGCATAAAGAACATAATGTCTGTCAACAAAACACGCCCGAAGTGGCCGCAAAACAGACGGAGACTTAGCGGAATAATCAGCACTGCTAATAACGCCTTGGTCCCGGTCATATAGACCGACCCTAAATTGAAGCCGACGGGCACCAGCAGGAGCCCGAAATACACGAGCACAACCCGTGATACGGGCCGTTGACGGTATAGCCGTATGCGCTTGAGAGAGCGGTGCTGCTCCGCCGCATATATGTGGTTCACGTCCAAATCATATCTGTCCTTTCGTAAGAAGAATCGGCGGTGCCATCACCATTGGGCTGAACATTTAATATTGCGTGAAGATTAACCCGCCCTCCGCCTCTTTCCCTGCGAATGCAACGGTTCAGCGAGGTTGATATGTATCGATGCCTACGAATTCTGATCGCAAGGTATGGACTATGCAGATGACACTCGGACTGGGCATGAAACTGGGGCAAACGATAGCGGGGTCGCCGCCGCTAAAGATTTCGCCCGTCACGGAAATTCTTGCAGATGGTTGGCGGGCCGAGCACCGAGATATACCGTCGTTTCCCACCACTTCCGAGGCGCGGAATGTGGCCGTGAACCGGCGCGGTTTTGATACGGCGGCGACGGCTGTCAGCAGGGCTTCGGTTGTGCAGCTCACCAGCCGTGTCAGGCAGCCCTACCCGGATCATTCAAATTTTACTGACAAGACCGTCGCGTGTTCAGACTTTGTTTACGCGGGCGATACTATCAACGGTGCAATCAATCACAGCACAAGGCCAGCGCCCCGGCCTATTGCCATGTGGTTAAACCATGACCGTGAGAGGGTAGATGATGATGCACATATACTAAGGTTGGCAGTTGCCCACGCATACGCCCAACAGGGGCAACCCGTCGCGGCGGTGCGGTTCATCGTCCGCGATACGCTTGGCAACGAAGCATCGCAGCTTGTGTCGTCGCAAAGCAGTCTTGGATTTGAGGCGTCGGGACTCCATGTTCCGCATTATGCAGCGACGGTTGATCTATCAGGCTTGGCCCAGGGGGATTTATTGACTGTAGATGCCACCATCTACCCATGGGTGGGGGACGCCTTTTCCATCAGTGCCGACGCCGATGAATATCCGTCCCCCAACCTGACGACGCTTCGGATGCTGAACGACACGAGCGGCCGGTATGGGACATGTTATGCCCAAGTCGATGGAACCATGGGCGACGATGCGACGGGTCAGGCTGCGTCTGCGCGCGCAGATGCCATTGCCGCCCCATTTGCGTCAATCGCGGCCGCGGCCGACGCGATCAAGGAATTTAATGCCGCGCATTTTGGGCGGGTGGATGATGCGGGCGGTGGTACGATTTTACTGGCAGAGGGGGCGCATATCCTAACGCCTTTCAAGGCTGCCGGTCGCTCGGCACAGCTGCCCTTGTGTATCAGGGCTGAAGACCCGTCCAAACGGGATAGCACGATCTTAACCGACGGTGGGGTCAATCGTTTCAACGGCATACCAACGCACCTCAAGATTTGTGATGTCACTTTGCAGAAAGGCGGGGCGAACACGGTGTTTCTGGACAGTGGTGCGGACTCGGCAGGCAATCTTTTGATAACAAAGAACTGTCTTTGGGACGCCAACGGATTCGGCAGCTACGGCGCTTGGATTTACCGGGTGGGGCGCTTTGTACAAATCAACTGCTCCTTCGTGCCCAACGAAGATCCACACCAAGGCAATTCTTTTTCGACCGAAGCAATCATGGTCACCGCGATCGGCTGCGAAAGCTGTGCCGGAACAATCACCTATCAGGCGCTCGGCTGTTCGCGGCTTGACGAATTCACCCTCCGGGCGCCGATTGGAAACCGGCCTGCCATGACCGGCACGTTTTTAGGGTGGAACACATTCAGCAATGGCAGCGCGACCAATGCAATCGTTTCCGTAAGCGCCGAAATCAAAGAACGGGGCTTTGCTTTTGTAGGGAACATCGTGGAAAGCTGGGGGAGCTCTACAAATGCAGCGCTGCGATTGAACGCTGACAGCGACAAAAATGCAGCCCAAAACATCGTTGTGCACAACAATACCATCGCGGGGGAACGCGCGAATTTGCTGTATCTGGACGGCAGCGAGAACGTGGCGAAGTCGGGTTCTTTCCGGAACAATCTGTTTCACCGCATCAATATCAAAAGCGATGTATTTTCTGGCGAAACCTCCCTTACCGGCAACTGGCCAGCGCGGTACAAGGTTGGATGGTCGCATAATGTCGCAATCGCAGGGTCAAGTAATGAACCCGGCTATGGCCCGTCCTCGTGGCTGGGGGAACTGCCGTCGATCGGTGAGGTTTCACATATCGCCGCGCCTTGGGTCGACGACCGCTCTCACACCGGTAGCAACACAGGCAGCGGTGACTACCGCCCCGACGCACTGTCCGATCTGCCCAAAGTATCACCCGCGCAGGCCCCCTATGGCAGCGACCTTGTGGGAAATACATTGGGCGATAGCGGCTTTATCGGCGCGGTGCTATCCTCCGCGTGATCAAAGACCCGCGCTGCCCCTCCCGCGCGAAGGTCAGCGCGGGTCTTTCAATCCAGTGCCAGGAAAATACCGCGCAAAGCAACGTCAACGGCAAGGCCAGCGCAATGTTCAACGCCGGCGTCATGTCACCCCATACCCAAACCACCAGCCCCTGCAGCGGCATCGCGTAAATATATATACCGTATGAATAATCTCCGACCCTATTGAACATCAGCAGGGGGCCCAGCTTGCAATACCCTGCCCAGAGGCTGGTGTAGGTCACAGACAGTGCAAGCATTGGAAAAGCAAAAACCGTCGCTTGCACGGCCCATGTCAGGACGATCAACCCAAGGACGAAGGGCCACCGCAAGGGGATATAATCGCGCCAGATCCAGCAGGAGGCCCCGAAAACAAACGGCAAGGACAGCAGCCGCGTTTGCAGTAGGCGCGGATGAATGAGATCGCCGAGATACGGCGCGATTCCCCACGCGATCAGGTAAAGCGCCAACAGCACCGCCATCACCCGCCGGCGGGACAGGGCCCCGACAAGGCCGACGAACAGGATAAGCGCATAGCAGGCGACCTCATGCGCGAGCGTCCAAATCGACCCCTCTACGGTGGGATAGGGATTCGTGGTGAACACGCCCGGCAAGGTATATTGTGGTTTAAACAAGAGTATATTTTGCACGATAAACTGCGCCGTATCGGGATGCGACAGGTACGTACCCGCGTCTAACCGGCTGACCAGCGGCCCCATGATCAGCGCCACGATCAAGATCGACACGGCCAACCCCGGCAGCAGACGCGCGGCCCGCGCCATGACAAAGGACAAGGCAGACCCCTGCCGGTCGTAGCTGCCCGCGATGAAAAAGCCGGACAGGCCAAAGAAAACGAAAACCGCCAGCTCCCCCAGCGAATAGCCAAGCGCTGTTTTCAAAGGCTCGACCGTGCCGCGCCCAAGCGCGAGCGGCCACGCGTGAGAGACAAGCACAGCCACCGCCGCCAGAAAGCGAATGAGGTTAAAGTGGTTGTCCCGCCCGATGGCAAGCTCGGACAGGCGGGGCGGCTTGGCGCGTCTCTTCATGGTGCACGGTTGCCGTTGTTTTGGCCGCGGCATGTCACTTGTGCGGTCAATGTCTTCTTAACGGTGCTGTATCGCCTTGGACGCCATCCCATCGGACGCTCCTTTCTTGATCATCAGTCTGCGGAGGTCAGGCAGCGCCATCGCCAGACCGGCCAGCAACAGACCGAAGCCTGCGGCCCGAAATCCCGTCGGCTGGTCCTGCGTGAAAACCGCCCAAGCCAATACCGCGACCATACAGATCAGCGGCGGGGCCAATAGCCGGAGCGGCACCCGTTGCACGCGGTGCATCCAGAGCAGCGCAATCATCAGCCCCGCGGCTTCGCCCAGTCCTGCGATATGCACCACATGGGGCAGGCTTGCGCCTTGCATAACGCTCCATGCCGCGAGGGGTAGGAACGTGATACGCAACAGGTCCGTCAAAAGCTCGGTCTTGCGATACCCTTCGCCCAGCGCGACAATCGCACACCCGCCTTTGGCCACCCGCAACGCCTGAACCGCCGTCAAGAGCGTCAGCAGGGGCAGCACAGCGCGGTATTTATCGCCCAACACATGGTGCACGAAGGAACCGCCAAGCAGGTTGACTGCCATGACCATTCCCGCAGCCAGCACAATATGGCTTTGGATCGTGATGATCGCTTGGGCCCGAAATTCCGGGCGCGCGGCGCTGGCTGAGAGGCGGGGTAGAAACAGGCTCATCGTGCTGCGCATCAGAACCAGCGACGGCGTCAGTGTCAGCGATACGGCCATGGAAAACAGGGCCAGCGCCTCTAGCCCCAGAAGATGCCCGACGATGGCGCGTTCGCCATTGAACACCAGAAACATCACCGCGCCGCTTGCCATGAGGGGCCAGCCGAACCGCATGCTTTGGACCATAACGGTCCCATCAAACCGCAGTCGATAAGGGCGTTTCGCAACTGCATGGGACACGAGCGTGCCCAGCGCCATATGCACCAACACGGCAAAAAGCATGATGCGGAAGTCATCGAACATCCGCGATAGGGGCAGCAGCGCGGCCAACGACCCCAGCGGCGGCAGCAGCGCGATCCATATAGCGGCGCGATGTTTGTGGTGGCGGGTCTGGCGATAGACGTCCAGATGCATCCCCCCCTGTAACAGCGGCACTACAGAGATCAGCTGAAACGCCCATGTCAGCTGCTCCACCCCAAAGGAGCGGGCCAGAAGCGGCGCGAGAAGGAACAGCGCCGCCGCCCCGATCATGCCACGTATCAGCGCCACACCATGCAGCGCGCTATGGAAATCTGCGTCATCCCCCTTGGGCGCATTGACGATCTGTTGTTGAAAGCCTAGCGCGGTCAGCATCTCTATCATGGCAAGCGCGAGCACGAGGCTTGTGCCGATCCCGAAATCTTCGAGGCTGATCAGACGCGACACCACCACCGTGCGCAGCAGCAAGATCGCGGCGGCGCAGGCGTTGCCGGACAGCAGAAAGCCAAAGGACCGGATCACGGGCCACCCCCTGTCGCGCATCTGATGTCAGGGCAGGTCAATGCGGTTCCACCGGTGCAAAAGCCGTTCGGGGTCATGGCCCCGCAGCAGCGACAACATCCGTCGCGTGCGGTAAAGCCGGATAGACGTCAGCCCGATCAACGCCATCACACGGTTGCGCGCACCCTTGATGCGGGGGCTGGTCGCGACCTCTGCCACGGCGCAGAGCGGAGACGGAATAAGCAGCAGCGCCTTTATCGCCCACCGGATCCGGCCGCCAAGGCCGGTACAGCGCGTCCAGTCATGGGCAAGCTGCCTGTCCCATTTCAGCCGCAGGCCCGTCGCCGTATGCGGCGGGTGATAGACAACCAGATCGGCGGCGAAGCCTATGCGATATCCGGCAAAGGTGGCGCGCTGGCCCCAGTCGCGGTCCTCGGCATGGTGGAGGCCCTTGAACGGGCCGACCGCGTCGAACACCTTGCGATGCACGATCAGATTGCCCGTCCCCGTGAACCCCTGCTGCGCGATGTAGCGGTCCATCCGATAAGCAAAAATCGCTTGATATGCGGTCGCGGCGTCCAGCCTGTGCCCTTTACGTTCGATACGGACATCACCGCCAAGGATCCTATGGGGGTCGCGCGCCATATGCGCGGCAATATGCGCCAGCCAATGCGCGTCGGGCAGGCAATCGGCGTCGAGAAAGGCAAGCACATCGCCCTGTGCCCGCGCCGCACCAAGGTTACGTGCGGGGCCGGGGCCCGGGATCGGCTGGTAGATCAGGGATACCCATGGGTAATCGTTAACAACTCCTTGCGGTGACCGGGCGGAGCCATTGTCGACGACGATCACCTCGACCGGCTTCCTCGTTCCGGCGTCCAGCGCAGCAAGGCAACGCGCAAGGGCGTTGTGTTGGTTGAGATGGGGGATCACGACAGTGATGCCGGGCGGGGCGGACGGTGTGTTCATCCCCTCTTAAGACGGGAAGATGGTAAAGATTTCGCTAACGTCGAGGTCTCAGGAACCGCGGAACCCCCGGCGCAGCTGGCTGCTGATAGGCTCTGCCAGATAACTCAACACGGTTCTGTCTTTGGTCTTCAAAAACGCCTCGATCGGCATACCGGGGACCAAACGGACGGAGGCTGGCAGACGGTCCAGCTCGGTACGGGGGATATCCAGAATGACCCGATAAAAGCTGTCGCCATTGCGCGGGTCCACCACCACCTGCGGAGAGATGCTGTAAACGCTGCCGGTCAGTTGCGGGGTCGTATGCGGGTCAAAGGCGGTGAGCACGAGGGTGGCGGGCTGATCATAGCGTACCAGATTGATCGAGCGCGGATCGACCTGCACCTCGAATTCGAACTTGGACTGCTGCGGCACGATATCCATCAAGGTCGCACCCGCCCCGACAACCGCACCAACGGTCGTGGCGCGCAGTTCATGCACCATCCCGTCGACGGGGGCCCGGAGGGCGATACGGTCAAGCTGCGCTTGGCGGGTGAGGATCGACAGGGTCAGTTCCTGAACTTCGGCAGTGACCTCGCGCAGTTGCAGCGCGACCTGTTCCTGAAACCGGCGATCGGCTTGCAGGCTTTCCAGCTTGAGCGTCCAACGTTGGTGGATCAACCGCGCCAAATCCGCCCGCCGCGCGGCAAGGTCACCGCGCAAACCGGCCCGCGTGGACTGTAGCTGCGACAAACGGACCTGCGGGGCCAGCCCCTTTTCAACCAAGCGCGTGAGGCTGCGCAGCTCTGTCGTGAGGATGGCAAGTTGTTGTTCCAGCGCAGAGATTTGGCCGTTAAGGCCCGTGGCCTGGGTTTCGACATCGGCAAGATCGCTGGCCATGCGGGCGCGCATTCCCGCGCGCATCTGGGCCCGCGCCTCGAATATCGCGGCCTGCCCTGCCTGCGCTTGCGTCATATCCAGCGCGCCGATTTTCGGTGGCAGATCAATGGCATCGAAACGGGGGGCGGGGCTTTCGTCACGCTCTGCCTCCAGACGGGCGCGCAGACCCGCTGCCTCGGCCAGACGGGCGCGCGCCATGCGCAGGTCAATCTGCAAGATCGTGGCATCAAATCGCGCCAAGACCTGCCCCGCCTTGACGATATCCCCGTTCTGGACCGGCAATTCTGCCAACACGCCGCCATCCACCGTCTGGATCACCTTGGGCTTGCCCGCCACATCGATCTTCCCCGTCGCGATCACCGCCCCCGAAATCTGTGTTGTCGCGGCCCATCCCCCAAGCAGCGCAAACAAGCAGAACATCGCGGCCATCGCGGCACCGGTAATGTGCCAAAGGCCGGTCTTGGGCTCAGGGGGGGCATGATGTGGCACGGAAAGCTCCTTTGGTTGATGAACCCTGCGGGGATGCTGGGGGTGCATTCACCTTCGACAGAGGCTTGAGGCGCTGCGGCGGCATTCGTGCGGCGGAATTGAGGCGCGGAGTCTGCATGGCGGCGCGGCACGGGGTCAGGGGCGCCCTGTGGCCCGATGGGTTTAAACCGAGCAAGAGGTCAGCCCCGAGGGGGGAGAGACAGATAAACTCTATTATTTTCAGTCGACTAGGGCAAAACCTCTGCGGTCAACCTTCCGCAAGCCCCCTCTATGGCCGCTGCAAGTTCACGCCGCTTTTACCGTGCACTTCGGTCACACCTCTAAATACCCGGCATTTTAGACCATTTGATCACATCGCGGCGCATAGGCCCTGCCCCCGCGTTTCCGCGCTGTGCGCTTGGCGTCGATCCTTACCAGACTGTGTATTGTTTCGATCAAAAGCATAGAAACATGGCCACATTGTTTTTGTTTCCGGTCAAAGTGACGCCACATTGTCCCCGTACCCACAACAATACACAGGACGCGGGCCACAGGCCTGCCACCGGTTCAAAGATGTTGAGGGCTGTAACAATGGCAACCAGATTTAACGTTTTCTACCTTGGGAATGTCGGTCGTATCGATACGACCGAGGGAAACCAGATCAGCGAAAACGCACGCTCGCTGGAGGGGGAGACCTTTGGTGGTGCCAACAGCCCGCTTTACAACAACATCAAATCCTTCTCTCCGGGGGCGCGGGGGTATGGCAATACTGCACGCGGCACATACTCTACTGATAACAGTGGGGAAAACGGGTCTGACACCTTCCGCATCGACGATGGTAACAGCCAGAACTTTGACGCCATTGCCTCCTATGCCGCGACGCTGACCTACGCCGACGGTTCCCAGGCGACCGTGACGGCGATTGTCTTCCAATCCACCAACGGCGACCTGTTTCTTGCGCCGGCTGCCAGCTCCTCCGATTACCAATCCGCGCTTGAGGCGGGGCCCATCGACTCCATCACGTTCAACACTGTCTCTTCAAACGAGGCGATGATGTACGCCAGCCGCGTCGATGCCGACTATGTTGCGCCGGATGGCACCGTTGATGGGACGTCGGGTGATGATTCCATGCGTGTGGGATCGACGGACGCGCAAGCGGACGAGGTGGACAACAGCGGCAACGCGATCAAGCTGGGCGCGGGCAACGACAAAATCTCGGCCGGGTCGGGCGATGACACGATTCTGGGCGGCGCGGGAAATGACTATATCGCAGGCAATGACGGCGACGACCGCCTCCACGGCGACGCCGACACCACCGAAGAGACCACGTTTTCCTGGGCCAACCAGAATATCGAGGACGGCGTTAGCGTCACGGGTGGCATCACCGGGGTCACCTCGTCCGGCAATATCCAGGTCACGATGTCGGTGGATCAGGGGGAGAACTTCCGCTCTGCCACGATGGAGCGGAACGACCCGCTGTATGACTACAACGAACTAAGCGACAGTTCGTCGATCCGTATCCTTGGCGGTGCGGCGGGGTCGGACCCGAATACCGCGAAGATGAGCATCGACTTCTCGTCGCTGGACAGCGGCGTGTCGGACGAGGTGAGCAATGTCACCTTCGGTATTTTCGACATCGATCAGGCCTATGGCTTCGTGGATGAAGTCATCGTGCGCGCCTATGACGCCGACGGCAATCTTATCCCTGTCAATCTGACGGCGGGCAATAGCGATACGCTGGATGTGAACGACGAAACCGGCCGTGCCATCAGCACGGATGCGGGGCGCGGCACGACCAATGCCAAGACGGGTTTCCTGCAGGTCGATATCGCGGGCCCCGTTTCGCGGATCGAGATCGAGTATAACAACCACGACCCCGATGATACCGGCCACGCGATCCGTGTTGGCGACCTCAAGATGTCGACCATCAGTGCGACCGATGCGGGCAATGATACGCTGGACGGTGGGGCCGGCAACGACACGATCTATGGCGACGGCGGGGATGATAGCCTTTCCGGTGGGGCGGACAATGACAGCCTGTCCGGCGGCAGCGGTGACGACCGGATCGAGGGTGGCACTGGCCACGATACGATCGCGGGCGGCACTGGCAATGATGCCATGTCGGGCGGGGATGACGCCGATCTGTTTGTCATGGAAGATGATTTCGGCACCGATAAAATCGCCGGTGGCGAAGGCGGCAAGGATTATGATGTCGTCACCTTCGACGCGCTGAGCAACGGTGTCTCGGTCACCTATACCGGCGCAGAGGCGGGCACCGCGACCGAAGGCCCCAACAGCGTTTCCTTCACCGAGATTGAAAAGCTGGTTCTGACCAATTCATCGGATTACGTGGATGCCAGCATTGGCGGTGTCGCGGTTGATACCGGAGCAGGCAATGACACGATCAAGGTTGGTGATGGCGCCTATAACATCGACGCCGGGACGGGCGACGACCGGATCATTCGCGAGGCGGGCACCACAGCGGACGACGCGAACTCCGTCATCGACGCGGGCGATGGCATCGATACCTATGTCGCGGGCAGCGGGCTGGGGGCGGATCACACCGTCGATCTTGCCGCCAGCCGGCTGGACCACGCAGGGAACGACCGTGGCGATCTGCTGAACTTTGAAAACGTCGCGCTCGAGAACTCTGCCGCGTCGGTCAAGGGCGACAGCAAAGACAACACCATCACCGCGCGCGGGACACAGGACAACAGCTTGTCCGGCGGCGACGGCAATGATTCAATCGACGGCGGCGGTGGCAATGACAATCTGCATGGCGACGCGGGCCGCGATACCCTGATCGGGGGCGACGGCAATGATACGCTGGACGGCGGCCAGGGCGATGACCAGCTGACAGGCGGCGACGGCGATGACGTATTCGTCTACTCCGGCGGTCACGACACGATCACCGATTTTAACGCGGGCAATACCGGCCCGCTGGATGACGACGACACCACCAATAATGATTTCATTGATCTAAGCGGCTATTACGACAAGATCTTCGATCTGCGCGCTGACTATGAAGACAATGGCATTCTGGATCAGTCCAACTTCGAGACCACGGATTACACCTATAATTCCAAGTTCGAGGATGGGTCGCTCAAGTTCATCGGCGTGCAGGCGCAGCACTTTACCTATGACAACACCGGCGTTGTCTGCTTTGGCAAAGGCACCGCCATCCGCACCCCGCGCGGGGATGTCTTGGTCGAAGACCTGCGTGTCGGCGATCTTGTCACCACAATGGACAACGGCCCGCAGAAAATCCGCTGGATCAACACGCGGTCCTACGATGCCGAACAAATGCAAAAGGGATCCCACCTGCACCCCGTGCTGATCAAACGTGGCACTTTCGGTGCCGAACGGGATCTCTTGGTCTCGCAGCAACATGGTGTTTTGGTCGGCCAGAGCGGCGATAGCTTTGCCCGCGCCAAACATCTTGCCGACGCGGCCAAAGGCGTGCGCATCGCCAAGGGCAAGAAATCGGTCACCTACGTTCACCTGATGTTCGACGACCATCAGGTGATCTTTGCCGAGAACGTCCCGTCGGAAAGCTTCTACCCCGGCCCGATGGCGCTGACGCAGATGAGCAAACCGCATCGCGCGGCATTCTCCAAGGTACTGCCCGCCTTGGGCACGGGGCGCGTCAGCCGCGAAGAAGTCGCCAAGATCTATGGCCCCACAGCACGTGTGTTCCTGAAAAAGAAACAGGTGTTGAACCAGCACGGCGCGCCTGCGCGCGGCAAGGGCAAGACCCCCTCGCGCCTGATCCTGCAAGCAAGCGCTGATCTGGCCCAGCAACAGGCGAGCAAGGCAATTCGGACCCGTAATACAGTGACAACGGCAGAGGCCCGCGCATGACCCTAAAACGCGGTATCGTCACTGTATCGTAGGCTGTATCGCACAAAAAAGGCGGGCGCATTTCTGCACCCGCCCGCAAAAGCCCTAAAGGGTTAACTCTTATTTGTCGCCTGGCAGACCAGCAGCGGCCTCACCTACGGTGGCGTCAAGGTTCTGGTTACATACAACCATGAACTGTTCCATCGCGGCTTCGTCCATTGGCTCTGCTGTCATGTTGGATTCAGCAGTGTTACCACCGGTGTCGTCCACAGCTTTCAGGTCACCTTCCAGCGAACCTTCTTCAGGCTCATCGTCGGTCGCTTCGGCTGCTGTTACAGTAGTGGTGGTGGTTGTATCACCTGTGTCACGACCGGAGTTGCCCATGGAACCGCCGTTGTCACCATCATCGATCTCTGCGATCGCAGCGGAAGCCACCATCATCTGATCGTCTTTCGACAGTTCGTTGAACTCGGCGCAGGTCATCGAGGTGTCAGCATGTGCGGCAGCAAATGCTGGTGCGGATACGGTACCCATAAGGGCGGCAATAGCGAGTGTCTTAAATGTGTTGGTCATCGTTAAGCTCCTAAATTCTCGTTTCTGCATACCCAACCCCGTGCAGCGCGAATTGGTTCCCCTGCCCCAAAACTAATCGGTTCACCAAAAAGAGAGCGACGGGTAACCCGCTCGCCTTAAATAGGTTTTTCTGCGCTGGACGCTGTTGATTTGCGCGCCTACCTTCGGCCGCATGATCCGGTACACGCTCAAACGTTTGCTTTCGCTCTGTATCAGCCTGGCTGTTGCGTCGCTGGTGATCTTTACCGTTATCGAAGTTGCCCCCGGTGACCCGGCCTCTTTTATGCTGGGGATGAATGCGCAGCCTGAAACGCTTGCTGCTTTGCGCAGTGAACTTGGGCTCGATGCATCGAAACCGGCGCGCTATCTGGCTTGGGTCGGCGGGCTGCTGCAGGGGGATTTCGGCACCTCCTATACCTACCGCACCCCCGTGTCCGAGATGATCGCCGCGCGACTTTGGGTGTCCCTGCCGCTGGCGCTGTACGCGCTTGGGCTGTCCACGCTGATCGCCTTTCCCGCGGGTATCTATGCGGCGGCGCGGCGTGGCAAAGCCGGGGATATGGGGGTCATGGGGGCCACACAACTGGGGGTCGCGGTGCCCAATTTCTGGTTCGCGATGATCCTTGTGCTGATATTCGCCATCAACCTGCGCTGGTTCGCCGCCGGCGGTTTTGTCGGCTGGGATCAAGGCGTGCTGACGGGGCTGCACGCCCTGACCCTGCCCGCCATTGCGCTGGCCCTGCCCCAGGCGGCCATTCTGGCGCGGGTCATGCGGTCGGCGCTGCTGGATGTCTTGGGCGAAGACTATATGCGCAGCGCCCGCGCCAAAGGGCTGACCGAAAGACAAGCGCTGTGGCGGCACGGGTTACGCAATGCGCTGATCCCTGTGCTGACGATCATCGGGCTGCAATTTTCGTTCCTGCTGGCGGGGTCGATCATCATCGAACAGGTGTTCTATCTGCCGGGGCTTGGACGGCTGGTGTTTCAATCCATTTCGGCGCGGGATCTGATCGTGGTGGAATCCGTGGTCATGCTGCTGGTCTTTTCGGTCATTGTGGTGAACTTCCTTGTGGATCTGGCCTATGCGGCAGTTGACCCGCGTCTAAGGGCGCGCGCATGAACCGGAACCTGATCCTTGGCGCGCTGCTGACCTCGGTCTTTCTGCTGTCCGCGCTTGTGTCCTTTGTCTGGACGCCGTTTTCCCATACGGCGATGGATATCCCGAACAAGCTGCAAGGGGTCGGCGGCGCGCATCTGCTGGGCACCGATCACTTTGGCCGCGATATCCTGAGCATGATCATGGTCGGCGCGCGCACCTCTATCGCCGTGGCCCTGGTGGCGGTGGGCATCGGCATGGGCCTTGGCGTGCCGCTTGGCCTGTGGGCGGCAGCCAAACGCGGGTCGCTGGTGGACGAGATCATCATGCGCGGCAACGATCTGGTCTTTGCTTTCCCCTCGCTGGTGATCGCGATCCTGATCACGGCGATCTTCGGGGCCAGCGCGGTGAACGCGATCATCGCCATCGGCATCTTCAACATTCCCGTCTTTGCGCGCATCACCCGCGGTGCCGCGCTCAGCCTGTGGGAGCGAGAGTTCATCCTCGCCGCGCGGGTCGCTGGTAAATCGGCGGCGCGGATCTCGGTCGAACATATCCTGCCCAATGTGACCAATCTGTTGATCGTGCAGGGGACGATCCAGTTCAGCCTCGGCATTCTGGCCGAGGCAGGGCTGTCCTATGTCGGGCTGGGCGCGCAGCCGCCGACGCCATCCTGGGGCCGGATGCTGGCAGATGCGCAAACCATGGTCAGCATCGCACCGCATATGGCGCTGGTGCCGGGGTTCGCGATCATCCTGACGGTGCTGGGGCTGAACCTGATGGGCGACGGGCTGCGCGATGCGCTGGACCCGCGGTTGCGGGTGCGCCGGATATGAGCTTGCTTAGCATCACCAACCTGTCGGTGGCGATCCACTGGTTCAATATCCTGCAGGGCGTGACCCTCTGTGTCGACGCCGGAGAGATCGTGGCCGTCACCGGCGAAAGCGGGTCGGGCAAATCCATGACCGCACTGGCGGCGATGCAACTGCTGCCCAAGGGGACGCAGGCGCGCGGTCATATCATGCTGGGCGATCAAGATCTGCTGGCCCTGCCCGAAGCCGAGCTTTGCGCGATCCGCGGCAATGACATCGGCATGGTGTTTCAGGAACCGATGACGGCGCTGAACCCGGTGCAAACCATCGGCCATCAAGTGGCGGAAACCATCCGGATTCACGACAAAACCGTGTCACGTCACGCCGCGGCCCGCCAAGCCGCCGAAACGCTGGAACGGGTCGGCCTGCCAAATGACCGCTTTCCCCTGTCCCGCTACCCGCACGAGCTGTCGGGCGGGCAACGCCAACGGGTGGTGATCGCGATGGCGATCGCGCTGCGGCCGCGCTTGCTGATCGCCGATGAACCGACCACCGCGCTGGATGTCACGACGCAGGCGCAGATCCTTGATCTGCTGAAATCGCTGGCGCGGGAGGACGGGATGGGGCTGCTGATGATCACCCATGATCTGGCGGTGGTCGCCGATATGGCCGACCGCATCATCGTCATGCGCAAGGGAGAAATCGTCGAACAGGGGCACACACAGGCCCTGCTGCACACCATGCGCCACCCCTATACGCGGATGCTGTTTGCCGCCTCGACCCATGCGGTCGCCCTGCCTGCCGCCCCGCCTCCACAACCGCTGCTGAAGGTGGAAAACGTGAGCCGCGATTACGTGCTGCCACGCAAGACGCTGTTCGGCAAACCGGGTCGGTTCCGCGCCGTCGATAACGTGTCCTTCACCCTGCAACGGGGGGAACGCCTGGGCCTCGTGGGTGAAAGCGGCTGCGGGAAATCGACCCTGACACGGGCGCTTTTGGGGCTGGAACCGGTGCAATCCGGCAATATCACGCTGGACGGTGCAGCGGTCTATAGCGGCAGCAAACCCGATCTTGCCGTACGGCGCAAAATGCAGGTGGTGTTCCAGGATCCCTTCGGCAGCTTCAACCCGCGCCACCGCGTGGACCGGCTGATCACCGAACCGTTCCACCTGCTGCCCGACCCGCCCAAGGGCCGCGCCCGCAGCGACGCCATCGCCGATGCGCTGACCGCCGTGGGGCTGTCGCCGGACGATGCGACCAAATACATCCACGAATTCTCGGGCGGGCAGCGCCAGCGCATTGCCGTCGCCCGCGCCCTGATCATCCGCCCCGACCTCATCCTCTTTGACGAGGCGGTGAGCGCGCTCGACGTCTCGGTTCGGGCGCAGATCCTTGATCTTCTGGCAGAGCTTTGCAGCGCCTATGACCTGACATATCTCTTTATCTCCCACGATCTGTCGGTGGTGCGCACGGTCACGGATCGGGTGCTGGTCATGAAATCGGGGCAGATCGTTGAACAAGGTGCCACCACCGACGTCTTTGATCGCCCGCAACACCCTTACACGCAAAAACTCCTCGCCGCCGCGCCCCGTTTGCCGGATCTGTGATGCCCTGCTTCATTTTGCCAAATAAACTCCCCGCGGAGCGTCCCGCACCAACCAAAGGCCCTGCCCTATGAAACCCGGACCCAGAAACCTGATCACCGATGTGCCCGGCCTTCGGGTGGGAAACGCGCAGGACGATGCGCTGAAATCCGGCACGACGGTGCTGCTGGCGGATGACCCCTTTACCGCCTCTGTCCATGTGATGGGCGGTGCCCCCGGCACGCGCGAGACGGATTTGCTCGCCCCCGATAAATCGGTCGCCGCGGTGGATGCGCTGGTGCTGTCGGGCGGGTCGGCCTATGGGCTGGATGCCTGTTCGGGCGTGGTGGACGGGCTGCGCGCGGCAGGGCGCGGGTTTCGGCTGGGCGATGCGACGATCCCGCTGGTGCCGGGGGCGATCCTGTTCGACCTGCTGAACGGCGGTGACAAGACCTGGGCAGAGAACCCCTACCGCGCCTTGGGCCGTGCCGCCTATGATGCCGCGGCTGAAGATTTCACGCTCGGCACCATCGGCGCGGGCACCGGCGCGCTGAGCGCGATGGTGAAAGGCGGGCTGGGGTCCGCGTCACTGCAACTGCCCGATGGGACAATGGTCGGCGCATTGGTCGCAGCCAATCCGGTGGGGGCCGTCACCACGCCGGGTGACCGTCACTTCTACGCCGCCCCCTTCGAGGTGGATGCAGAGTTCGGCGGCATGGGCCCGGACCCGGCGACGGGGCTGGGGATGACGATGGAAAGCCGCAAGATGGCGTCGATGTCCCCGCGCGAAAATACGACGATCGCGATTGTCGCGACGAATGCGACCCTCACAAAGGCGCAATGCCAGCGGATGTCCGTTGCGGCCCATGACGGAATCGGGCGGGCCACGGTGCCTGCGCACACCCCCTATGACGGTGATCTGGTCTTTGGCCTTAGCACCGGCGCGCATGAGGTTGCCGAGAGCATTCTGCCGCTGATCGGCCATGCCGCGTCACTGTGTCTGGCGCGGGCGATTGCGCGGGCAGCCTATCACGCGACGCCGGCGGCGGGCGATCTGCTGCCCTGCTGGTCTGATCTGAACAGCTAAGGTCATAAAAAGGCCCGCGTCCCCCTCTGGAAACGCGGGCCAATCAGGCTGGTTAGAGCCGCTTATTCGGTTTTCTCGGCCTCTGCATCGTCGGCCATGGGCGCGTCTGCTGCAGCCTCGGCTTCGGGAGAGAACGTCGCGAGATAGGCCGCAACATCTTCGCCGCCTTTACGCATTCTGAACGACATCTTCGAACGGGCTTTCTTGTCATCCAGTGTGGTGCGCAGGAAATCGGTGGGGTTCTGCAGGTATTCGGCCATATTGGCTTCGTCCCAGACCAAACCGGCTTCGCCGGCGGCGACCAGATCATCGCCGTAGCGATAGTCTTCGACGGTGCCGGCCTGCTTGCCGATGATACCGTAAAGGTTCGGACCGACCTTGCCGCCCCGCTGGAAGGTTTCGCCAGCGTCGTCCACGATCATGTGGCAGGCTTTGCATTTGCCGAACTGCTTTTCGCCGGCGTCTGCGTCACCCATGCTATGGCTGTCTGCCAGGGCCGGAACCGCGATCACGGTGGCCAGTAGAGCGCTATAGATATGTTTCATTGCGATTTCCCATATGTATGAATCATCTTGTAACCTAGGGGGCACCCCCGTGATTTCAACGGGCGCTTTTGTCGCGGGGGCGATGCTGGGGCTCAGTCGCGGGGGCCTATTGTCACCTCAAGCGTCGTGATCCCGTCAACGCCGCCGGTCACGACATCCCCTTCCACAAGGGCCGCGACACCGGCTGGTGTGCCCGTCATGATGATATCCCCCGGGGCCAGCGCCATAGATTGCGACAAGATCGCCACATGTTCGCCCACTGACCAGATCAGATCGGCCAGATCGGCGTCCTGCCGCACCTCACCGTTCACGGCAAGCCAGATGCGCCCCTGTTCCACAGACGGGACATCGGCGATGGGTTTCAGCGCGGCAATCGGGGCGGAGTTGTCAAAGGCCTTGCCCCAATCCCATGGCCGACCGGCTTTCTTCGCCTCTGCCTGCAGGTCACGGCGGGTCAGGTCGATCCCGACCGAAGCCCCCCAGACGTGATCCATCACGTCAGCTTCCGCGATGTTGCGCCCGCCTTTGCCAATGGCGATCACCAGCTCGATCTCGTGGTGCAGATCCTCTGTCTGGGGCGGATAGGGGATGGTGCATGGCGTATCCAGCGCCGCATCGGCGGGTTTGGTGAAAAAGAACGGAGCCTCACGCGTCGGATCTTTGCCCATCTCGCGGGCGTGCGCCTCGTAGTTGCGACCCACGCAGAAGATGCGGCGCATGGGAAAACGGGCGTCGGTGCCCTGCACAGCCAGGCTGGCCTGTGGCGCGGGGGGGAATACAAAATCATCAGCGGGCATGGGGCATATCCTTTGCAATAGTCGTGTCACAGACATACGCCCCTGCGGCAGCCCCGTCATCCGATAAGACACCAAAAGGCAGATTAGACATAAGCTGCAACGCAAAAGGCCGACACAATACGTGCCGGCCTTTATTTTCGTTCACCTTTGGGCCCCACGCTATTTCTCGGGCTGGGTCGCTGGTTTTTCAACCGGATCGACGGCACCTGCGGGGGTGTCGTCGATCAACTCTGCATCCTCGATATCGGCGCGGGTGGCGACAGGCGGCTTGGCATCCGCGCCCGAGTTATCCTCTAGTGCGCCGACAATCAGCGGCAGCATCTGCACACCGCCGGGCATGGCAACTTCGGACATGGGCGGGGTTTTCCACGCCAGCGTATCGAAGCTGTGGCAGTTTTCGCAGATCGGCTTCCAGCTCGCGTGGATATGCTGGCAGTTGTCACAAATCCACTGAGGGCCGCGCGATACGGTCAGCGCCCGTGCCAGCCAACCTTTGACGATGGTATCAGAGGCCCCCTCGCCCCGTTCGATGGCCGCCATCAAGGTGACCGAACGCGCTGTAGGGTCGGTTTCGACCAGATCCCCCAAGGACCGGCGCGCTTGCGGGAAATCTTCGGCGGCGATGTTCAGCTCTGCCAGCAGCATCTTGGTCTCGGGGTGGTCGGGCTGCACGCGGGTCAGCGTGGTAAACCGCTTGAGCCGCTCTTTCGGGGTCTCGTCCGGCTGGATCGCGGCGAAGGCACCGGCCAGATCGGGGTGCGGCTGCACGTCCCACGCTTTTTTCAGCACGCGGGCCGCATATTTCGGTTTGCCCTGATCGATATAACCATGCGCCGCCATCACGGCTGCGGGGATCAGATCGGGGGACAGGCGGTTCGCCTCGATCGCGGCCTCGCGGGCTTCGATGCTGTTCCCTTCGGCAATGACGTCTTTCGCCTCGGACAGGGCGAGCACGGCATCGCGACGTTTATGCACATCACGCGGCATCTGGCCGTTCTTGAGCTTGGTGTTCAGCGTTTGGCGCGCACCGGCCCAATCTTCTTTCTCGGCCTGCAGTTTCAGCAGCACATCACCGGTTTCGGCATGTTTCGGTTTGATGGCAAAGGCTTTCTCGGCCAGCTTCAGCGCGGTTTCCGTGTCGCCTTCGGCCAGCTTCTGTTTCATGATCCCGCGCACACCGACAAAACGGGTGCGTTCGTTGGTGACCAGCTTGCGATAGGTCTCTTCTGCCTTGCGACGGTCGCCCGCCATTTCCGCAGCCTGCGCGATCAGCAAATTGGTCAGGTCAGGACGTTCAAGGTATTTATCCGCCTTTGCCGCCTTGGCCATCGCCAGGCGCCCTTCGCCGCTGGCCAGCGCCATAAGCCCTTCGGAGAGCGCCTCGTAGCCTTTGCGTTCGCGGTTGCGGTCAAAATAGCGCGACAGCGCTGTTTCGTCGCCGTTCAGGAAATGCCAGACCGCAACCAGCAGCGCAAAGATCTTGAGCATGATCCAGACCGCGACAACCAGCAGGACCACGGCGATAACGGATTGCAGCGGGCCAAAGCTGTATTCGGTGCCCATCACGGTGACCTGCAACCCGCCCGAGCTTTCCAGCAAGAACGATGCGCCCCAGGTGATGGCGGCAATCACCGCAACGAACACAACGATCTTAATCAGTGACCAAAGCATAAATCAGGTTCCTCAGTTCGCCGTCAGGCGTTGTGTCAATGTCTGTACGGCGTCTTGGGCGTCGTGGCGCGCTTGCGCATCAGAGAGCCATTCGGACAGGGGCTCTTGGGCTTCGGGCGGCAGGGCTTTCACCTCTGCCAGCGCATCGGCCAGACGCCCGTCGCGCATTGCGGCTTCGGCGCGAGACAGGATCGCGTCGGGGTCATCCCCATCACGCGGTGCAACCGACCGCGCCCCCAACTGCTGCTTGAAGAAGCCGCCGATGCCGCCCCCGTCCACATCAGGCGAGGCCGCGCGTGCCGCGGCAAGCGATGCCCGTGCCGCATCAGGGAAACGGTCCTGAAGATTGGCAGCGGTGACAACGCCCGTGGCCGCCGTATCGGCAAGGGCCGGCGGGACATCCTGAATACCATTGGCTTTCAGATCGGCGATCTCTGCCTCGAAGGGCTGGCCCGTTGTGGCGGCAGAGACGATCCGGCCCAAGGCGGATTGCAACGTCGCGGCCTGTGCGGCTTGCGCCGTCGCTTCTTCAACGCTGAGCGCATTGTCGAGCAGACGTTGAATTTCATCGCGCTGCGTCTCGACCGAGGATTGCAGCGCCGCCAGTTCCTCTTCAAAGGCTGACGTATCGACGGGGGCCGGAGCCTCTGTTGCGGGGCGGTTGCCCAGATCATCCACACGGGTGGCCAGCTCGGCCACCAGCGCCTGAACCTCTTGCAGGGCGGCGTCATCGGTGGGCGCGGGGGCCGGGTCTGTCTCTTCCAGCGCCTTGATCCGTGCTTCTTGCGCGGCGATCGTGTCGGTCAGGCTAGATTGCGAGCTGTCCGCAGGGCGCAGGCCCGCCTGTTCCAGCAAATCATATTCCGCCACGGCAAAGCCGATCCCGCCCGCGATGATGCCGCCGAACAGCATCGGCCAAAAGACACTACCGCGCTTTTCAGGCTCTGCCACAGGGGTGACGGGGGGCGGCGTCTTGGTCGGCGTGGCCGGTTTCGCTGATGTGGTCGATGCGGTTGACGTCGCTGGCTTTGACGCGGGGGTTGCCGGTTTATCAGAGGCCGTGTCCGGCTTTACATCTTTCGTGTCAGGCTTTGCATCGGATTTTGTGTCACTTGGCTTCGTCTCGGGTTTGGCAGACGTCGAGGCGGTCGCGGGCGAAGCAGCCTTGGCCGCTGTATCACTGCCCCCCGTTTTCACAGCGGGTGTCGTTGCCTCTTTGTCGTCGCTTGCTTTCGAGGCGGTCGATGCGGTGTCGGTGGTTTTCACGCCTTCCGGTTTGGCACTCGCTTTGTCATCGCTAGCTTTACCCGTCGCGGTTTTGTCGGCGCTCGCCGCGCTTGCAGCAGATGTCTTGGCCGCAGGCTTGGGCTTGGCCGTTGATGGCTTTGCCGTTGTCCCAGCCGGTTTTGTCGTGGTGGACGATCCGGTTTTCTTGGCTGTGGTCTTCGGCTTGGCGGCGGCAGCAGACGCCCTTGATGTCGAAGATGTCTTCGGGGTGTCGTCACCTGAACTGGGTGTTTTCGCTTTCGCCACGCTTAAAAACCTTTCCGATTCTGACCTGATATCAGACGTATTGCACAACCTTAGACGGCATCTAGGTCGACCTTCAAGCTAACCTGTTCCAATCCACCGCAGTTTCAAGCGTAAAACGCAGTGACGTGGCGGTTGGTTCAGGGGCGATGAGTATCTGCTGAACCACTGTGCGGTCCAGCGCCTCGGCCACGGCGGGGCTCAGCGCGATGATGGTGGCCCGCCGCGTTTCACATGCCTGATCGGCGAATTGCGCGGCGGTGCGCGGGGAAAACAGCGGCACGATCGACGGGCCATCTGCCAGCGCGGCTTGGGCGTCACGCGTCAGGGGCAGCGCCCGCTGGTCATAAAGCACCACAGCGCGCGTCGGCAGACCCGCCTGCGTTAACCGTTCCGCAATATCCCCGCGCTGATGCGTGCCGCGCAGATGCAGCAGGGGCGTTGCGGGGCGATGTGCCTTGATCATCGGGAGCAAATGCGCGGCATCGGGGGCGTGAAACGCGACCTGCCAGCCCTTGGCCGCAGCCGCCTGCGCCGTCGCCTCGCCCACACAATAGACCGGCACGGTGCCGCCCTCCGGGCCATGCGCCACCCCATTGGCCGAGGTAAAGATCACCCCGCCGATGCCGCCCAGATCAACAGGTACGGCGGTCGGTCGAATTTGCAGCAACGGGCTGGTCACCACCCGCACCCGCGACAGCAGCGCATCCGGCAGGCTGGCCGCAAACGCCACGCAGGCGGGCGCAGGGCGGGTCAGGATCAACGCTGGTTTTGTCATCTGACGCTTGGGCCCCAAGGATTGTTCCACCTGCCCCAAGGTGTTACTTGGCCCCTGTCACCCTTGCAACGGAAACAGCCATGTTACTTCTTGGATTGGAAAGCAGCTGCGATGATACCGCCGCCGCGCTGGTGCGTCAGCTGCCGGGGCAACGCGCCCTCGTGCTGTCCTCCGTCGTTGTGGGGCAGACCGAGCTTCATGCCTCTTTCGGCGGTGTCGTCCCCGAAATCGCAGCCCGCGCCCACGCAGAAAAGCTGGATCTTTGCGTCGAAAAGGCGCTGGCCGAGGCCACGCTGACCTTGGCGGATGTTGACGGTTTCGCCGTGACCGCGGGACCGGGGCTGATCGGTGGCGTGCTGTCGGGGGTGATGTGCGCCAAGGGGCTGTCTGCCGCGACGGGCAAGCCGCTTTATGGCGTGAACCATCTGGCGGGCCATGCGCTGACGCCACGGCTGACCGATGATGTGCCCTATCCCTACCTGATGTTGCTGGTGTCCGGCGGGCATTGCCAGTTCCTGCTGGTGCACGGGCCGGACCGGTTTGAACGCTTGGGCGGCACCATCGACGACGCGCCGGGCGAGGCTTTTGACAAGGTGGCGCGGCTGATCTCACTGCCGCAACCGGGGGGCCCCGCGATTGAACAGGCGGCCAAGGCGGGCGATCCAAAGCGCTTTGCCCTGCCACGCCCGCTGCTGGACCGGCCCGATTGCGACATGTCTTTTTCGGGGTTGAAAACGGCGGTGCTGCGCACGCGGGACAAGGTGATCGACGAAAAAGGCGGGTTGAGCGTTCAGGATCAGGCCGATCTGGCTGCCGGTTTCCAGGCCGCCGTTACCGATGTACTGGCCGAAAAGACCCGCCGCGCCTTGCGGAAGTATCTGGATCACGCACCTGATGTGCGCACCCTTTGTGTTGCGGGTGGTGTGGCCGCGAACAAGGCAATAGGCCGCGGGTTAGAGACTGTTGCCGCCGACGTAGACTGCGCCTTTATCGCGCCGCCGCTGTCGCTGTGCACCGATAATGCCGCGATGATCGCCTTTGCCGCGATCGAGCAAAGCCAGCTGCGCGCGCCCGATGATCTGACCCTGTCGGCCCGCCCGCGTTGGCCGCTGGATACAAGCCAGCCCGCCATGTTGGGCAGCGGCAAAAAAGGAGCGAAAGCATGAGCATTGCCGTTCTGGGGGCCGGTGCCTTTGGCACTGCGTTGGCGATCTCTTTGTCGGGTAAGGGCGCGGTGACGCTATGGGCGCGGGATGCGCAGGGCATGGGGCAAAGCCGCGAAAACACCGCCCGCCTGCCCGGTTGCCCGCTGCCCGAGGGCCTGTTCGTGACCGAGGATCTGGCAGAGGCCGCCAAGGCGCAGACCTTGCTCGCCGCTGTCCCGATGCAAAAGCTGCGCGGGTTTCTGCGCGATCACGCTGCCGCATTGGACGGCAAGACCATCGTCGCCTGTTGCAAGGGGATCGAGCTGAACACCGGCCTTGGCCCTGTCGCCGTGATCCGCGAGGTGCTGCCCCATGCGACCGCAGCGATCCTCACGGGGCCAAGCTTTGCCGCGGATATTGCGCGGGGGCTTCCCACGGCGCTGACCCTTGCTTGTGCCGATAAAACCACCTGCGCGATCCTACAACAGAGCCTAACAACGGCAAACCTGCGTCTTTACCGCACTGCTGATACCGTGGGTGCGGAACTGGGGGGCGCGTTGAAAAACGTCGTGGCTATCGCTTGCGGTGCCGCAATCGGGGCCGGTCTGGGCGAAAGTGCGCGGGCTGCCGTGATGACCCGTGGCTTCGCCGAAATGCAGCGGCTTGCCGCGCATCACCATGCGGATCCGGTGACCTTGGCGGGCCTGTCCGGTTTTGGCGATCTGACGCTGACCTGCACCTCGACCCAATCGCGGAACTACCGGCTGGGGCTGGCCCTCGGCCGGGGGGAGCCCTTTGACAGCGCCACCACCGTCGAAGGTGCCGCCACCGCGCGGGCAGTCGATGCGCTGGCCCATGACAACGGGCTGGATCTGCCGATCACCGCCGCCGTTGCAGGTCTGGTCGAGAACCGCTTAGATGTAGCAAGCGCGATGAAAGCGCTTTTGACCCGCCCTTTAAAGGAAGAATAACATGCTGGTTGCCCTTATTGCCAAAGACAAAGCTGGCGCGCTTTCCGTGCGTCAAGAAAACCGCCCCGCCCATGTGGAATATCTGAAATCCACTGGCGTCGTTGCCCAGGCCGGTCCGCTGCTGGATGATGCCGGCGATATGATCGGGTCTTTGGTCATTCTGGATGTCGCCGACAAAGCCGCGGCACAGGATTGGGCCGACAATGACCCCTATGCCAAGGCCGGGTTGTTCGCCGATGTGCAACTGATCCCGTGGAACCGGGTGATCGGGTAATGGCCTACTGGCTGTTCAAATCCGAACCCTCGACCTGGGGCTGGCCGGACCAGGTCGCCAAGGGGGACGCGGGCGAGGAATGGGACGGCGTGCGCAACTATCAGGCACGCAACTTCATGCGCGAGATGGCGGTTGGCGATCTTGGGTTCTTCTACCATTCGCAAGGCGAGCGCGCGATTGTCGGCATTGTCGAGGTCTGCGCCGCCGCGCATCCCGATAGCTCGACCGAGGACGCACGCTGGGAATGTGTCGATATCAAAGCCGTGCGCCCGTTTGAAAAACCGGTGACGCTGGACGATATCAAGGCCGATGGCCGGTTCGATGATATGCCGCTGGTCAAAAGCCCGCGTCTGTCTGTCCAGCCTGTCACGCCAGAGCAATGGAGCGCGATCTGCGCCTTGGGAAACACCAAACCCTAGAGCCTAATACACGATTTAGGCACACGCTTTGGACATAAAAACGCCCGCTGAACCAAGCGGGCGTTTTCAGTTAGACAGGGTCAGATTTACGCGTAAACGGATTCTTTGCCGAAGTGTTTGGTCAGCATATAATAGACCACCGCGCGGTATTTGTTCCGCTCGGATTTGCCGTAGGTCTCTACGGCTTTGTGGATACCGTCCATCAATTCGGGGCTATCCGAGAGACCAAGCTTTTTGATGAGGAAGTTGTTCTTGACCAGCTCAAGCTCGCTTTCCTGCGACGCGGCGATGGTCTGCGCGTCAGCGTTATAGATCGACGGACCGCAACCGATGGTCACTTTCGTCAGCAGGTCCATATCTGGCGTCATGCCGCATTTCGTTTGCAGATCGTCGGCATATTTCGCGATCCATTCATCTCTTTTGCCCATTCGTGGTCTCCAACCGTTGATTTGACCGATGTTTCCGGCCTTGTTTCAGACCCTAAAGCGGTTTTGACGCGCGCAAAAGAAATTTTTCCCCCCTGCGTTTGTCTGTGCGGTTTTCGGCACGTCTTGATTGCGGCTCGCCCCGCGTCAAACGCTTGTACCGAAGCGGTTTTTCCGCAAAACTACGATGATGAAGACCACCCTTGCCACCGCTTTCGCCCTTTGTCTTGCGCCGTTTCCTGGCGTCGCGGGGCCGCTGCCCGATCCCGTTGATCCGGCCAGCTTTGCGCCCGTCGATCTGGACGAGGCGATCCTCGGGCAATTGCTGTTTTACGACCCGATCCTGTCGGGCAACCGCAATATCGCCTGCGCCACCTGTCACCACCCTGATTTTGCCACCAGCGATGGCGTGTCACTGGGTCTGGGCGAAGGTGGGGTCGGGCTGGGGCTGGAACGGCGCGGGGATCCCGACAACATGCCGCCCCACCGCATCCCGCGCAATTCGCCCGCGTTGTTCAATCTGGGCGCAAAAGAATTCACCGTGCTGTTCCACGATGGCCGGATCGAGGTTGACGCCGAAATGCCGTCCGGTTTCCGCACGCCGCTGGACGACGATATGCTTGACGGTTTTGCGTCTTTGCTCTCGGCGCAAACCATGTTTCCGGTGCTCAGCCCCGACGAGATGGCCGGCCAGAATATGGAGAATGACGTTGCCAAAGCCGTGCGTCAGGGTCTGATCACGGCGCAGGGCGGGGCGTGGGATATTCTGGCGCGACGGGTGGCGGGCTTGCCCGACTATGCGCGGCGGTTCCAATCGGTCTATGATCATATCACCACGCCCGACGACATCGGATTTACCGATATTTCAAACGCGATTGCCGTCTTTGTGGCCTATGAATGGCGGTCCGACAGCTCTGCCTTTGATGCCTATCTGCGCGATCCGTCAGCCCCGTTGGACGCCGATGCGCAAAAGGGCATGGCGTTGTTTTATGGCGCGGCGGGCTGTAGCACCTGCCACGCGGGGGCGTTCCAGACCGACCACGGTTTTCACGCGATGGGGGCACCACAGCTTGGCCCCGGCAAGGCAGCCGTGTTTGAAACCCACACCCGCGATACGGGGCGCATGGGGGTGACCGGCAATGGGGCCGATGCCTATGCCTTTCGCACGCCGTCCCTGCGCAATGTGATGCAGACCGGCCCTTGGGGGCATGCGGGCGGGCACAGCCAGATAGAGAAGTTCTTGCGCGATCATATGGATCCGGCCCGCGCGGCCAAACGCTTTGCCCCCGGCGCGGCTGACAGAAACGGGGTGCGCCTGCCGCCGCTGGACGGGGATGACTGGCGCGAGATGGACGACCCCGCCGCCCGCGATGCCATCACCCAAGCCGCGATGATCCGCGCGCCCAAAGGGCTGAACCCCGGTGATATCGCCGCGTTAGTGTCTTTCTTGCGCAGTCTGGATGACCCGCAGGCGCTGTCGGGACGCTTGGGTATCCCTGACACGGTGCCAAGCGGTCTGGCCGTGGGCGGTGCGCCCTGATCAATCGGGCTGCGTGACCGTGATCTGATCGCCTGCCGTCACGCGCATGGGGTCGCTTTGGGTGCCGTCTGGCCAGCGGACCTGCACCGTTGCTTCTGCCGCGTCGCCGATGCCGAAATGCAGCGGTGCCAGCACCGCCCCCGCATGACCGCCGCCAATGGTGATTTGCTGGCTTTGCACGGCGTCGCCCACCATCACGATCACCCGCGCCCCCACGGCAAAGCGATTGCCGCCCGCGCCCCGCACCGCGATGCGCACAAAGCGGCCTGCCTCGGGCGTCACATTGCGATACATACGCATCGGCGCGCGCCGGTTCACCACGGCAAGATCCAGCAGCCCGTCGCCGTCAAAATCCGCCAGTGCCGCCCCCCGTGACCGCGCGATATCGGCCACACCTGCGGTGTCACCAACCTCGGTAAAACGGCCATCCTCCCCTTGGATCAACAGGTTATTCGGATCGCGCATCGCCATGCCGGGCATCTGGTCGACATTGCCCTTGGCGATAAACAGATCGGCGCGGCCATCGTTGTTCACATCGGCGAAACTGGCGTGCCATCCGGTAGACGGGCGGCCATCGCCGGGCACATAGGGGCGCTGCGCATAGGTGCCGATGTCATAGGGCGCGCCGCGATAGCTGCCGTCGGCTTGCGCCACCTGCATCAGCTGGTCCCCCATAGAGGTGAGCATCAGCTCGTCCCGTTGGTCGCCCGTCAGGTCACGGCTGGCGATCCCCATCCCCCAAAGCGAGACTTTGGCCCAGCCATCCGCTTCGGTCAGGAACCGCTGTTCAGCGATATCCCACATCTGCTCGGCCCCGCCGGAGACATAATAGTGTCTATCATTGGAGATTCGCAGCGATTTGAGCCCGCGCGCATCCTCTGCGGCAAGCATCGAGAGGGCGCAATACCCCGGCGACAGCGCGTGCGCGGTATATTGGGGCGAGGTGCCGCCGTTGGGTGTGAGCAGCGTGTTGGTATCACAGGCACCAAACGGCCCGTCGGGATTGGCGCGGTCAACATAATGGCCGATAGCAAGCGTGGGAAAGGATGCGCCATCCTCCCACCAGGCGGTGAAGGCGGTGGTCCATTGATCGGTTTGCGGGATCCCCCATGCCTCTGTCACATCGGTGAACTGGCACGCCGCGCCGCCCTGAAGCACGCGGTCCGGCCCGACGCGCATGACATATAGATCAAGCAGCCCGTCACCGTTCATATCGACAGGATAGGCCCCTGTGGCACCCGTAATCTCGGGGTCGATCACAGCCCGCTCAAAGGCGATTTCCCCCGTGTCAGAGACGTTTTTGAGCAGCAATAGCGGCGCGGTGCCACCTGCGGCCACCAGATCGGGCAGCCCGTCGCCCGAACAGTCAAACGCCGACACACCGCCGCCGACAAAATGTTCCCACCCGCCGGTATAATGGTGGTCGGGCAGGCCCGCGCTGATGTCCTGAAACAACGGATCGGCATGGGCAGCAGAGGCAAAGACACAGGCTGCCGCCATCAAACGATGGATCACGCAGCATTCTCCCCCAGCAGGGCGTCGGTCACATCGGACAGGGCCAGTGCGGCGGCCCCTTTCGCCCAGACGGACCCGCCCCAAGCGTGGATATCGACAGGGGTCGGCGCGCGGCCTGCGGGTAGGATCATAGAGTTCATCTCGCTTAGCACATCGTCAACGTTCAGATAGTCATAGCGCATCCGTTCGCCGCTGAGAATGATCCGTTCGGGGTCAAACAACTGCACGATATTGGCAAGCCCGACGCTCAGGAACCGTCCGGCGCGGTTAAAGATCGCGAGCGCGGCCTCGTTGCCCGCGTTCGCTTCGTCATACAGGGTTTCGATCATCGACACGGCAGAGCTTTCGGCGCGCGGGTCGCGTTCAAACGCTGTGCCTGCCTCGCGGATAATGGCGTAATCGGCGACATAGGCCTCAAGACAGCCGCGCTGCCCGCAACGGCACAGGGCACCGTCCAGCTGCACCTTGGTGTGGCCCAGCTCCATCCCCGGGCCAAGGGCGCCGCGGAACAGCCGGTTGTTCAGCACCAGCCCCATGCCGACGCCGCGTTCAATGGTCACCACGGCAAAGTTGGAAATCCCCCGACCGGCCCCGAACCACAGTTCGGCCAGCGTCAGCAGGTTGGTGTCATTGTCCAAAGACACAGGCAGCCCCAGCGTTTTCGACAGCAGATCGCGCAGCGGCATATCCGTATCCAGCATCACCGGCGACCATTTCACGATCCCTAGGCTCGCATCCACCAGCCCGGGCAAGCCGATTCCCACGGCGCTGATGTCGGACATCACGCGCCCCGATTTCTGCAACAACCTGTCCATGAGGGAACTGACTTCGGACAACATATCTTCGGTAGACTGCCGCAGCGACGCACTGGCGACATGGGCCTCGGCGATGATCGTGCCGGCAAGGTCCAGCAAGACCGCGGTATGACGTTCGTCCGACAGCTTCATGCCCACGACGAAACGGCTTTGCGGGGCGACCCGCAGGGCAATGGGCGGGCGGCCACGGCTGGGGCCGCGCTGGCTGTCCTCTACCTCTTGCAGCAGACCGCGCGCGATCAGATCAGAGGTGATGGTGGTCACCGACCCGGGGCTGATGTTGAGCTTGCGCGCCACATCCATGCGCGGCATCTGCCCGTTCGCGCGGACCTGTTCAAACACCTGTTGGCGCAGCGGGCGTGTATCATCCTGCGGCAAGGCCAGCAGCGGGCCACAGCCTGAAGACACAAGTTTTGACCCCTCCGACCCAAGGTCGCGAATTAGTTCGCTCGCCAAACTTTATCCTCCCGATGTATTTTGAAATTCCCCTGCAACAGGTTAATCCCTCTGTCTCCCACAGGAAATAAGCCGTGTTTTGCCGATCTGTGTCAAATTCTTTGTGTCATAATGTAAAATTTATTTTGACAACTGAATTAAAGTGCGCAACCTCATACTACGACGTCACCGATGCCACCAAGGACATCGGATCATTTCATCTGGGAGGAAAGAAATGCGTAAACTCTTTATGGCAGCGGCCGTCGCCACTGCTGGCTTCACTCAGACCGCAGCAGCCGAGGATATCACCGTCGGCGTGAGCTGGTCGAACTTCCAAGAAGAGCGGTGGAAAACAGACGAGGCCGCGATCAAGGCCGCGCTGGACGCTGCCGGTGCGAAATATGTCAGCGCCGATGCGCAATCGTCGTCGGCCAAGCAGTTGTCGGATGTGGAAAGCCTGATCGCCCAAGGCGTTGATGCGCTGATCATCCTTGCCCAAGACAGCCAGGCCATCGGTCCCGCAATCACCGCAGCCGCGGACGAAGGTATTCCGGTTGTGGGCTATGACCGCCTGATCGAAGACCCCCGCGCCTTTTACCTGACCTTCGACAACGTCGAGGTGGGCCGTATGCAAGCGCGTGCCGTGCTGGAAGCGATGCCAAAGGGCAACTATGTGATGATCAAGGGCTCGCCCACCGATCCGAACGCCGACTTCCTGCGCGGCGGCCAGCAAGAAGTGCTGCAATCCGCGATTGATGCGGGCGATATCACCATCGTTGCCGAAGCCTATACCGACGGCTGGCTGCCCGCCAACGCACAGCGCAACATGGAGCAGATCCTGACCGCGCAAGACAACAACGTTGATGCGGTTGTTGCCTCCAATGACGGGACAGCAGGCGGCGCCGTTGCCGCGCTGACCGCGCAAGGCATGGAAGGCACGCCCGTGTCCGGCCAGGACGGCGACCACGCCGCGCTGAACCGTGTTGCCAAGGGCACGCAGACCGTCAGCGTCTGGAAAGACGCCCGTGATCTGGGCAAGAACGCAGCCGAAATCGCTGTTGCCCTTGCCGGCGGCACCGAGATGGCAGACGTGGACGGCGCGCAGGAATGGACATCCCCTGCGGGCACGGCCCTGTCGGCCAAGTTTCTGGCCCCCGTGCCTGTCACCATCGACAACCTGAACGCGGTTCTGGACGCCGGCTGGATTTCGAAAGAAGCCCTGTGCCAAGGCGTGACAGACGTCGCGGCCTGTAACTAAGACCAAAACGCACACCCCGCCCCCTGATGCGGGGTGTGCCACCCGTTTGCTTCAGCCCGGCTGCCGCGCTTTGCGGCCCCGCTGATTGACATTGCGACCCAATCCGGAAGCCAATCACATGACAGATACGACCACCGAAACCGGGGCAGATGTACATCCGTCGCCGACAGCGCCCAAACGCTCTTTTCTTAGCCAGCTCGAAATCGATACCCGTCTGTTAGGGATGATCGGTGCGTTCATTCTGGTCTGCCTCGTGTTCAACGTGCTGACCGACGGGCGCTTTCTGACGCCGCGCAATATTTTCAACCTCACGATCCAGACGGTCAGCGTTGCCATTATGGCGACCGGTATGGTCTTTGTGATCGTGACCCGACACATCGACCTGTCGGTCGGCGCGATGCTGGCCACCTGCTCTGCCGCGATGGCGATGACCCAGACCGATATCCTGCCGCGTATGCTGGGCATGGGGTTGGGGCATCCGATGATCCCCTGGATCGCCATCGTCGTCGGCCTGCTGTTTGGCACCATCATCGGCGCGTTTCAGGGCTGGCTGATCGGGTTCCTCACGATCCCTGCCTTCATCGTGACCCTTGGCGGGCTGCTGATCTGGCGCAACGTGGCGTGGTATATGACCGACGGTCAGACCATCGGGCCACTGGATGAGACCTTCCGCAAGTTCGGCGGAATCAACGGAACCTTGGGCGAGACATGGTCTTGGGTCGTCGGGCTAATTGCCGTGGTTCTGGCGCTTTGGGCACTGTGGTCGTCACGGCGCAACAAGGTCAATCACGGGTTTCACGTGAAACCGGTTTGGGCCGAGGTGCTGGTCGGTCTGATCATCGCCGTGGGCATTCTGGGCTTTGTCGCGATCCTGAACGCCTATGAGGTTCCGACCGCGCGTCTGATGCGCGAGTTCAAGGCCCGTGGCGATGTGATGCCCGAAGGCTATACCGCGTCTTACGGTATCCCCTATTCGGTGTTGCTGCTGATCGCGCTGGCGATTGGCATGACCGTGATGGCAAAACGCACGCGGCTGGGGCGCTATATCTTTGCCACGGGCGGCAACCCCGACGCGGCAGAGCTGTCGGGCATCAACACCCGTCTGCTGACGGTCAAGGTCTTTGCCCTGATGGGGGCCTTGGTGGCGCTATCCGCGGTTGTTGCCTCTGCCCGTTTGACCAACCACTCGAACGACATCGGCACTTTGGACGAACTGCGTGTCATCGCGGCGGCTGTCATTGGCGGCACGGCTCTGGCGGGCGGTATAGGGACGATCCACGGGGCCATTCTGGGTGCCTTGATCATGCAATCGCTGCAATCGGGCATGGCTATGGTGGGCGTTGACGCACCGCTGCAAAACATCGTCGTCGGTGCGGTTCTTGTCTTCGCCGTCTGGATCGACATCGTCTATCGCCGCCGTATGGGAGGGAAATCATGACACCGCTTGTAGAGCTCAAGAATATCTCGTTGTCCTTCGGGGGGGTGCGTGCCGTCGATAACGTGTCGCTGGACCTGTATCCGGGCGAGGTCGTCGGCCTGTTGGGGCACAATGGTGCGGGGAAATCCACGCTGATCAAGATCCTTGCTGGCGCCTATCAGATGGACGAGGGCGAAATCTGGATCGAGGGCAAGAAAGCCAACATCCATTCGCCCCGTGACGCCCGCCGCCACAACATCGAAACCATCTACCAGACGCTGGCGCTGGCCGATAACCTTGATGCGCCCAGCAACCTGTTTCTGGGGCGCGAACTGACCAATAAATTCGGCCTCGTGGATGATGCGCGGATGGAGGCAGAGACCCGCAAGATCATGGCGCGTCTCAACCCAAACTTTAAGAAGATAAGCGAGCCTGTCTCGGCGCTTTCGGGCGGTCAGCGGCAATCGGTTGCTATTGCCCGCGCGGTCTATTTCAACGCCAAGATCCTGATCATGGACGAACCGACTGCCGCCCTTGGGGTGCATGAAAGCAAGATGGTTGCCGATCTGATCAAAGAGCTGAAGGCCCAAGGGCTTGGCATCTTCCTGATCAGCCACGACACCCGCGAGATGCTTGAGCTGTGCGACCGTGTGTCGGTGATGAAAAACGGCGCGCTGATCGGCACCGAAAAGGTCGGCGACGTGACCGAGGATGACATCCTGAGCATGATCATCATGGGCAAGGCGCGCGACGCCGCATAGGTGCTGACAAAGGGGAAAACCATGTTTCTGGGGCTTGATCTGGGCACCTCTGGGCTGAAGGCCCTGCTGGTGGACGACGCCGAAAACATCATCGCGGAAAGCGTGGCACCCTTGCAGGTGTCGCGCCCCCACGATGGCTGGGTCGAACAGGACCCGCGCGATTGGTTCACCGCCTGCGCCGATGCGATTGCGGGGCTGGGGGGTGATCTGGCCGCTGTGCAGGGCATCGGGCTTAGCGGGCATATGCATGGCGCGACCCTGCTGGATAGTGCGGGCACGCCGCTGCGCCCCTGTATGCTGTGGAACGACACCCGCGCCGCAGCACAGGCCGCCGCGATGGATGCTGACCCCCTCTGGCGTGCGGTCACGGGCAACATTGTGTTCCCCGGTTTCACCGCGCCCAAAGTGGAATGGGTGCGCGACCATGAACCCGATATTTTTGCCCGCATTGACAAGGTGCTGCTGCCCAAGGACGCGCTGCGCTTCTGGCTGACCGGCGACGCGGTGTCAGAGATGTCGGATGCCGCAGGCACAAGCTGGCTGGATACCGGCGCGCGCGACTGGTCCGATGCTTTGCTGGAACGGTCTGGCCTGACGCGGGCACAGATGCCATCACTGGTCGAAGGATCGCAGGTGTCAGGGCACCTAAGCGGCTCTATCGCTGCGCAACTGGGCCTACCTGCGGGGATCCCCGTTGCGGGGGGCGGCGGGGATAATGCTGCCTCGGCCATCGGGATGGGTGTGGTGAAACCGGGTCAGGCGTTCGTCTCGCTTGGCACCTCGGGCGTGCTGTTTGCCGCGACGCCGGGCTATGCCGCGGCACCTGAAAGCGCGCTGCACAGCTTTTGCCACGCGCTGCCGGATCTGTGGCACCAGATGGGGGTGATCCTGTCGGCCACGGATTCGCTGAATTGGCTGGCTGGTGTGTTGAACGAGGACGCGCGGACGCTCACCTCTGATCTGGGCGCGCTACAGGCCCCCGGCCGCACGATCTTTATGCCCTATCTGGGGGGCGAGCGGACGCCCCATAACGACGCCAATATCCGGGGCGGTTTCCTGCATCTGGCCCATAACACCGACCGCGCCGCCATGACCCGCGCGGTGTTGGAGGGGGTCACCCACGCCCTGCGCGACAGTTTCGACGCGATGCGGCACACCGGCACCCACATCGACAGCCTGATCGCCGTCGGCGGCGGGTCTAAATCCGACTATTGGCTGTCGGCCATTGCAACGTCGCTGAACATGCCGATCCAGCTGCCCGCCGCGGGTGACTTTGGCGGTGCCCTTGGGGCTGCGCGCTTGGGTCGTATGGCCGCCACCGGTGCTGGGGCCGAGATCGCCGTGCCCCCCCCCATTTCCCGCGTGATAGAGCCTATTCCTGCCCTGGTAGACACCTTTTCAGAGGCCCACGCCCGATATTCAGACACGTATAGCGCCGTAAAACATTTGCGCTAAGACAAGAAGGACCATCCCCATGACCAGCTTTTTCGACGGCATCCCGACGATCTCTTACGACCCGCAAGCGGACCATGATTTCGCCTATCGCAGCTATAATCCCGACGAGATGCTGATGGGCAAGACGATGGCAGAGCATCTGCGCTTTGCCGTTGCCTATTGGCACAGTTTCGCATGGGAAGGCGGCGACCCTTTTGGCGGCCAGACCTTCCTGCGCCCGTGGTTCGACACCACGATGGACGCCGCCCGCGCCAAGGCTGACACCGCGTTTGATATGTTCAAGATCCTCGGTCAGCCGTATTTCTGCTTCCACGACGCCGATGTCCGCCCCGAGGGCGATACCTTTGCCGAAAGCACCGCGCGGCTGCACGAGATCACCGATTACTTTGGCGAAAAGATGGAGCAGACGGGCACCAAGCTGCTGTGGGGCACGGCCAACCTGTTTTCCAACCGCCGCTATATGTCGGGTGCTGCCACCAACCCCGACCCCGATATCTTTGCCTATGCCGCCGCGACGGTGAAGGAATGTCTCGACGTGACCCACAAGCTGGGCGGCGAGAACTATGTGCTGTGGGGCGGGCGCGAAGGCTATGAAACGCTGCTGAACACCGACCTGAAACGCGAACGCGAACAGGCGGGGCGTTTCTTGCAGATGTCCGTCGAATACGCCCGCAAGATTGGCTTCAAAGGCGCCATCCTGATCGAGCCTAAACCGCAGGAACCGACCAAACACCAGTATGATTACGACGTTGCCACCGTCTATGGTTTCCTCAAGGATTACGGGCTTGAGAACGAGGTGAAGGTGAACATCGAACAGGGTCACGCCATTCTTGCCGGGCATTCGTTTGAACACGAATTGGCCATGGCCTCGGCGCTTGGGATTTTCGGGTCGATCGACATGAACCGCAACGACTACCAATCAGGCTGGGACACCGACCAATTCCCCAATTCCGTCCCCGAAGTCGCGCTGGCCTATTACGAAGTGCTGAAAGCGGGCGGTTTCACCACCGGCGGCACCAACTTTGACGCCAAACTGCGCCGCCAGTCGCTGGACGCCGAGGATCTGATCCTTGCCCATGTCGGTGCGATGGATGTCTGTGCCAAGGGCCTGAAAGCCGCCGCCGCGATGCTGGAGGATGGCAAGCTCGAAGCGGCGCGTGACGCGCGCTATGCCGGTTGGGGCTCTGAACGCGGCCAAGGCCTGCTGAGCAGCGATCTGGAGACGATCAACGCACAGGTCAAAGCCGATGCGCTGAACCCGCAGCCCGCCTCGGGGCGTCAGGAAGCGCTGGAAAATCTGGTTAACCGCTATCTTTAAGCTGTTACATGGCGCTGTTAGGGGTCTAGGCTGACCGATAAGGGGGCCCAAGATGTTCAAACGCTACGCCATTTACTATACGCCGCCGCCGGGGGATTTCGCCCGGCGGGGCGCGGCTTGGTTGGGCTGGGATGTGCAGGCGGGCGAAGCTGTGGCACATCCCGATATCGCAGGGCTTGATATTGCCAAGCTGACCCAAAGACCACGCAAATACGGGCTACACGGGACGGTCAAGGCGCCGTTCTTTCTGGCGGATGCGACCAGCGCGGCACAGTTGACCGATGGCCTCGCCGCCTTTTGCAAAGGGCAAGCGCCAGTGCAGTTGGACGGGCTGGCCCTGTCGCAGATCGGGCGGTTTCTGGCGCTGGTGCCGCAGGGAGACACGACCGCGCTTGGCAGTCTTGCGGCCTCTGCCAATGTGGTGCTGGACGCCTTCCGCGCGCCGCTGTCAGAGGCGGAGTTCACGCGCAAGAACGCCCCCTACCTGACCGATCAGCAGCGGATCTACCTCAAAACCTACGGATACCCCCATATTATGGAGTATTTCCGCTTTCACATCACCCTCACCGGGCCGCTTGCGCCCGATCAGATCGACCCCGTAAAGACGGCTCTGCACTGCTATTTAGGGTCGGATACCCCTGCCCCTTTCACCATCGATAGTCTGACGCTTTGTGGCGAGGATACGCAGGGGTGTTTTCACGAGGTCGAACGCTTCGCGCTTGGCAGCTGACCCACGAAAAACGCCGCCCTGCATCCCTGCAAGGCGGCGTTTTGTCAGACGGTATGCACCGGCTTAGTAGCGGTAGTGTTCGGGCTTGAACGGGCCTTCGGGTGTGACGCCGATGTAAGCGGCTTGTTCGCTGCTCAGCTGGGTCAGTTTCACGCCGATACGATCAAGGTGCAAACGGGCGACTTTTTCGTCCAGATGCTTGGGCAGGATATAGACCTTGTTCTCGTATTTGCCGGTGTTTTCCCACAGTTCGATCTGCGCCAGCACCTGGTTGGTGAAGGACGCGGACATGACGAAGGACGGGTGACCGGTGGCATTGCCAAGGTTCAGCAGACGGCCTTCGGACAGCAGGATCAGACGGTTGCCCGAAGGCATCTCGATCATGTCCACCTGTTCCTTGATGTTGGTCCACTTGTGGTTCTTCAGCGCAGCAACCTGGATTTCATTGTCAAAGTGGCCGATGTTGCCAACGATCGCCATATCCTTCATCTCGCGCATATGCTCGATGCGGATCACGTCCTTGTTGCCGGTGGTGGTGATGAAGATGTCGGCGGTGTCCAGCACGTCTTCCAGCAGGACAACCTCGAACCCGTCCATCGCGGCTTGCAGCGCGCAGATCGGGTCGGCTTCGGTCACTTTCACGCGGGCACCGGCACCGGCCAGCGATGCCGCAGAGCCTTTGCCAACGTCACCATAACCACAGACAACAGCAACCTTACCGGCCATCATCACGTCTGTCGCGCGGCGGATACCGTCGACCAGTGATTCACGGCAGCCGTATTTATTGTCGAACTTGGACTTGGTGACGCTGTCGTTGACGTTGATCGCGGGGAAGGGCAGCTGGCCTTGCTTCACCAGATCATACAGACGGTGGACGCCTGTGGTGGTTTCCTCGGACACGCCCTTGATCTGGTCGCGCATCTTGGTGAACCAACCGGGGGATTGCTCCATCCGCTTTTGGATCTGCGCCTTGATCGCGACTTCTTCTTCCGACGTTGGCACGGGGATCACGTCTTCGCCAGCTTCGGCACGGGCGCCCAGCAGGATGTACAGCGTCGCATCGCCGCCATCATCAAGGATCAGGTTCGGGCCGTCGGGGAACTGGAAGGATTTATCCAGGTAATCCCAATGCTCTTCCAGCGATTGCCCCTTGATCGCGAAAACAGGCGTGCCGCCTTCGGCAATCGCCGCCGCCGCGTGATCCTGGGTCGAGAAGATGTTGCACGACGCCCAACGGACATCGGCCCCCAATGCGACAAGCGTTTCGATCAGAACAGCGGTCTGGATCGTCATGTGCAGAGAGCCCACGATGCGCGAACCGGACAGCGGTTTGCTGTCGCCGTATTCCGCGCGTAAGGCCATCAGGCCGGGCATTTCGGTTTCTGCGATATCAAGTTCCTTGCGGCCATAGGCGGCAAGGCTAATGTCTTTAACGATGTAATCGTTGGCCATCGGGGCATCCCTTTTCAAAAGATCGGCTATGTATCGTATATTTGAAAAGGGCCGTAGCACTTTGATGCGGTGATCTCAACGGTGGCGGTCAAGCGTCACACGAAACGGTTACTCTGCCGAAGCGACGATCATCTCGTCCGTGGTCATCCCCGCCATCCAGTTTGCGCCCTGCGCGGTGACGCAGGCCATTCCGTTCGACAGGGTTTTTACAGCAGACCATGTGCCCGTGTCATCCGAGGCCCAGATTTGGACCGCGCCGTCGTCCTGTCCTTCAACCGGTGTTTCGCCGTACCAATCCACCAGCGACGCCTTCAGCTCTTGCGCGGGCATGCAGACATCGCTTGCCATTGCGGGTGCGGCCACGGTCCCGAGGCCAAGTGCGAGTGTGAGAGCAGAAATAACAGGTTTCATGATCGTCTCCTTCGTGGGAAGAACACGGCGAAACCCGCAAATGTTCCACGTGTCAAAGGCAGAGCAATAGAATGGCGCAGCAATCCCGTGCATGGCAACGTATGTTATCCGGCCGCAGGCTTGACCTGCTGGACCCGACGCCGGTCGATATAGAGATCGAGGATATCGCCCACGGGCTGGCCTTTGTCGCGCGGTGGAACGGGCAAACGCGGGGGGATTTTGCCTATTCCGTGGCCGAACATTCGCTGCTGGTCGAGACGATTTACGGCCGGATGAACCCCAAGGCCCCGCCAAAGTGGCGGTTGGCCGCGCTTCTGCATGATGCGCCGGAATATGTGATCGGCGATATGATCTCTCCGGTGAAGGCGGCGGTCGGGCCGGAATATGGTGCGCTGGATGACCGGCTGATGTCCGCGATCCATATCCGCTTTGGGCTGCCTGCGGCGCTGCCGAAATCGGTCAAGCAGCAGATCAAGCGCGCCGACAAGGTCAGCGCCTGGATGGAGGCGACGCAGATCGCCGGTTTCTCGGAGGCCGAGGCGTCCAAGTTCTTTGGCCGGCCCAACCCCGATCTGATGGAGGGGCTGTCGATCGTGCTGCGCCCGCCGGTGGACACGCGCAATGACTTCACCGCGCGGCATCTGGATTTGCTGGGCGCGCTGTGATGGTCAAGGTCCGCCCGCCAATCGCGCTGGATGCCGGCAATATGGCGCAGCTGCTGAACGAGATCATCACCATCGGGGGTACCACCGCGATGACCCGCCCTGTCACCGGCAAGGATCTGACCCAATGGATGGCCAGCAACGCCGATCAAAGCGCGTGGCATGTGGCGCTGGACGATCAGGAAAACGTCGTGGGGTTCCAGTGGATCAGCCCGCACCCCGATCTGCCGCCCGAGGCCTGCGACATCGCGAGCTTTGTGCAGGTTGGTCGTACCGGTCTGGGCATCGGGTCCGCGCTGTTTGATGCCACCGCGCAGGCAGCGGCACGGCTGAGCTATGTCTGGATCAACGCCACGATCCGCGCCGACAACCACGGCGGGCTGACCTATTACCAAAGTCGCGGGTTTCGCGACTGGCACTATGACGAAGGGGTCTCGCTTGCCTCGGGTCAGGTCGTGGACAAGATCAGCAAACGCTACGACGTCTAGCGCGTTACTGCGGGGACCGTTTTGCCAGGATGCGCTGCAAAGTCCGGCGGTGCATGTTCAGCCGCCGCGCCGTTTCGGACACGTTCCTATCGCACAGCTCGTAGACACGCTGGATATGTTCCCACCGCACACGATCCGCGCTCATGGGGTTTTCCGGTGGCGGCGGCATGTCATCGCCGGTGGCCAGCAGCGCGTTCACGATGTCATTGGCATCAGCGGGTTTTGACAGGTAATCCGTCGCACCGATTTTGACCGCGGCGACGGCGGTGGCGATGGCACCGTAGCCGGTCAGCACCACAACCCGCGCATCGGGGCGTTTGTCGCGCAGCACCTCGACCACATCCAGCCCGTTGCCGTCCTGCAACCGCAGATCGACGACCGCATAGGCCGCGGGCCGCGCGGTCGCGATGGCCACACCGGCAGCGACGGAACCGGCGGTTTCTACGTCAAAGCCGCGCTTCTCCATCGCCTTGGCAAGACGGCGCAGAAACGGTTCGTCATCATCCACCAGAAGGAGGGACCGATCCTCGCCGAGATCAAGCGCATTTTCCTGAACCATATCATGCTCCGCTGGTTGAATGTTGTACCGAGACTTTATCCAGATATGTGGCGGTGGCCTAGCTTGGTCAAACTTTTACTGATGTTCCACAAAGCAGGCGACCTTGTCGGCCAGCTGCTCTGGCGGGACATCGCGGCGGAAGAAATCGACGAAACCTTCGCCCGGCATCACCAGATAGCTAAAGGTCGAATGGTCCACGAGGTAGTCTTCGCCTTCATCCTCATGCGCCTTGTAATAGGTGCGGTAGGCATCGCTTGCCGCTTTGACCTGTGCGGGCGATCCGGTCAGCCCGATCATCTTGGGGTGCATGTTGGCGGCGAAATCTCCAACAACTTCAGGGGTATCGCGGGCAGGATCGACGGAAATGAACACCGGCGTCACGGACATACCACGCGCCTCCAGCTCATCCACGGCGCGGGCGTTCCGGTCCACGTCCAGCGGGCAGACGTCCGGGCAGAAGGTATAGCCAAAGTAAACGAGGCTGGGTTCGGTGATCACATCCGCGTCCGTCACGGTCTGGCCTTGGGCATTCACCAGTTCGAACGGCCCGCCCAATTCGGCACCACCGGCTACGGCAGAGTTCTTGCACTGCGCGTATTTGTCGCTGTCGCCATCGGTCCGGTATACCAGCATCAGGGATACCGCCAGAAACGCCAGCACGACCAACACCGCGCCAATTGCCAACACTCTTCTCATATTCATTCTCCTGCGCGGTTAGGCGCTCTTGATCCCGGTCGGACACAGACCTACGCTTTCCCTTTATCAACGCAAACGACATTTTGAAAAGGTGCGCCGATGACGCAGGCCGCTAACATTCCCGTGGGTAGAGGCCTGGGCAAGGGCGCGCGTGCCAACTGGATTCGCCTGCGCACGATGATCGTGCTGCGGTGGGTGGCGATTGCGGGGCAGCTGACGGCGATCACCGTCGCGCAACGCATCTTTGGCCTGCAGCTGGAACTGGGGCTGTGCTATTTCGCGATTGGCGTGTCAGTGATCGGCAATCTGATCGCCATTCTGGTCTTTCCCGAAAACAAGCGTTTGTCTGAGTATGAAAACCTGCTGATGGTGCTGTTCGATCTGGTACAGCTGGCCTTTCTGCTGTTTTTGACGGGCGGGCTGCATAATCCGTTTTCGCTGTTGTTGCTGGGGCCGGTGACCATCTCTGCCACGGCGCTGAGCCTGCGGTCGACCATCGTGCTTTGTGGCACAGCCATTGGGCTGGCGACGGGGCTGGCGCTGTTTCACCTGCCGTTGATCACCCAGAACGGGGGCCGGCTTGAGCTGCCGGGCATCTTTATCTTCGGCATCTGGATCGCGCTGGTGATCGCGATTGTGTTCTCTACCGCCTATTCCCGCCGCGTCACCACCGAGATCCATTCGATGGCCGACGCCTTGGCCGCCACCCAGATGGCGTTGGCGCGCGAACAGAAGCTGACCGACCTTGGCGGCGTGGTGGCCGCTGCCGCACATGAACTGGGCACGCCCCTTGCCACGATCAAACTGGCCAGCAGCGAGCTGTGGAATGAACTGCAAGACCAGCCCGATCTGGCCGAAGATGCCGCGTTGATCCGCGATCAGGCCGACCGGTGCCGCGATATTCTGCGCGACATGGGGCGGGCGGGCAAAGACGATCTGCATCTGCGCCAAGCCCCCTTGATGACGGTGCTTGAAGAAGCCGCCGAACCGCACCGGATGCGCGGCAAGAGTTTTACCTTTACCCTCGGGCCAGATGCAGGGGACGCCGCCGACCAGCCCGCGATCCTGCGCCGGCCAGAGGTTATCCACGGCCTGCGCAACCTGATGCAGAACGCGGTGGATTTCGCCGCCACAACGGTCTGGGTAGAGGCGAACTGGTCTGACACGGTGATCTCGGTCCGGATATTTGACGATGGTACGGGCTTTCCTCCGCATATCCTTGGCCGCATCGGTGACCCTTTCATGCGACGGCGCCCTTCGGACCGCAGCAACGCGCGGCGCCCCGAATACGAAGGCATGGGGCTGGGGCTGTTCATCGCCAAGACCTTGCTTGAACGCTCGGGTGCGGAGCTTCGTTTTGCCAACGGGCCGGACAGCGCCCCCAAGACGGACACCCCCGTCGGTGCTGTGGTCAAGGTCACATGGCCCCGCGAAAAGCTGGATGCGCATCACGGCGAAACGCCCCTGCCCACCGGAGAGAACACACGCTTCACGTGATCCATGCGGCAGCGGCGTGGGGGGCACCAAAGACGATCTCGGCGATTTTCCGCGGCCATTCACACGGCGGTTCACGCGGCGGTTAATAAACTGTTAACTATTTGGGCGCTTAACTGAGTGGAACCCTAAAGAATTGAGTCCCGCCGTGGCTTCCACCTTCGACATTGCGCTCGTGATCTTTGCCATTCTTTCGAGTGGCTATATCGCCTATCTCTGGCTCGATAACGCAGAGACCGCCGACAAGGCCGATCTGCGGGGGGAGCCCGAGCTGTCCTATCTTTTTGACCACGGGGTGTTGCAGCACGCCTCTGGCACGACAGCGCAGTTTTGCCCGCTAGAGGCGGGGTTTCACGAATGGTCCGACTTGCATCACAACGTGTCAGGTCGCTTTGCGATGTTCCCCGACAAACCCCCTTCGACGCCCCAAGGCCAGTTGATCGTCCCGGCCACCGACCCCAAGATTCACACGCTTATCCGCATCACCTGGGAAAAGCACCTGTGCCGCGTGGTGGTGCTGGACCCCAATGATATGGGCGTCGATCTGCGGTCAGAGGCAGAGGTCACGCTGACGCGGCTACGCTCTACCGTGTCGGTGCCGCTTTGGCATACGGACCATGCAAACCGGCTGCTTTGGTACAACGATGCCTATCACGAGCTGTTTAACGCCTGTCACCCCGGTCAGGCGATTGAAACCCAGCGGCTGTTTCCCAGCGATTTCAGCAACGCGACCCACCGTCTGTCCTTGCGCGACCGGACCACGGGGGTGAAAGACTGGTACGCGGTCACCCACAGCCAATCGCGTAGCATCAACTGCTATCAGGCGACCTGCATCACCACATTGGTCCGCGCCGAAGAGGCGCAGCGCAATTTCGTGCAAACCTTGACCAAGACCTTTGCGCAGCTGTCCATCGGGCTCGCGATATTTGACCGCAAAAGCCAGCTGGTGCTGTTTAACCCGGCGTTAATCGACCTGACCGGATTAGGGGCGCAGTTCCTGAGCGCGCGCCCTACGATCCAGACCTTCTTCGACAAGCTGCGCGAGGCGCGCAAAATCCCCGAGCCCAAGGATTATGCCACCTGGCGCACCACCGTGTCCGAGCTGATCAGCGCCGCCTATGATGGCCGCTATGAAGAGATATGGTCGCTTGAGTCAGGGCAGACCTTTCGGGTCAAGGGCCGGCCGCACCCCGACGGGGCCACGGCCTTTCTGATAGAGGATATCAGCGCCCAGGTCAGCCTGACCCGCACCTTCAGGGCAGAGCTGGAACAGGGGCAGGCGATGCTTGATACGCTGGACGATGCCATCGTCGTCTTTTCGTCGTCGGGTATCCTGACCTTCTCTAACACAGCGTATAATCACCTTTGGGGTGTCGATCCCGACATGACCTTTGCCGATATCTCTATCCACGACGCCATTCAGGGCTGGCACCGCCGGTCCGCCCCCAATCTGCTGTGGCAGGAGATAGAGGATTTCGTCACCAACCGCGAAGATCGCATGAAGTGGAGCATGCCGCTGTATCTTGCCAATGGGACAGAGCTGACCTGCCTGTTTTCCCCCATCGTGGACGGGGCCACGCTGATCCGGTTTCACCAGCCGAAAAAGCCGGTGGCAGAGATTGAAAACCCCGAAGCCGAGAAACCGCCACAAGACGCCTGACGCCCCGCTTTCGCCTTGCGGCGCACCACCGCGCCCAAGTAACCTTGGCGCATGGCATCACACGCACTTGATCTTACGCTGCATGACGCAGACCAAACCGCCCGATTGGCCGTGACCCTTGGGCGCGCGCTCGCTGCGGGCGACGTTGTTTTACTGACCGGCGACGTTGGCGCGGGCAAGACGCATTTCGCGCGGGCGCTGATCCAGTCGCTGCTGACGGTGCCCGAAGACGTGCCCTCGCCCACTTTCACGCTGGTGCAGACCTATGACGCCCTCGCCGCCGCGATCTGGCATGCGGATCTGTATCGCCTCACCTCTGTCTACGAGATCGAAGAGCTGGGGCTGACCGATGCGTTCAGCGATGCCATCTGCCTTGTGGAATGGCCCGACAGGCTGGGCGATCTGCGCCCCGAAGATGCGCTTGATCTGACGATGACGGTCACCGGCGACGACACACGCCGGCTCTCTGCCACGTGGAACGACGATAAATGGCCCGAAAAGCTGGGGGCATGGCGCAAATGAACGACCGTATGACCGCTATGGACCGCTTCCTTGTCGATGCGGGGTGGGCACAGGCGCGGCGCGATCTGCTGGCCGGGGACGCATCGAACCGCCGCTATGACCGTCTGACCCTTGATGATGGCCGCACTGCCGTGCTGATGGACGCCCCCGCCGACAAGGGTGAAGACGTGCGCCCCTTTGTCCGCATCGCCGAGTGGCTGCGCGCCCAAGGGGCCAGCGCGCCCGAGATTTACGCGCAAGACGCAGGCAACGGCTTTCTGCTGATCGAGGATCTGGGCGATGACCTGTTTGCGCGGCTGATGGTCCAATCGCCCGCGATGACGCGGCAGCTTTATACCGCCGCGACGGACTGTCTGCTGGACCTGCACAAGGCCCCGCCCCCCGATCTGCCGCTCTGCGATGCCGATTGGCTGACAGAGGCGGCGCAGATGGTGTTTGACTGGTACGCCCCCGACAGCGGCGCCGCGGCGGAGTTTAACGCCCTCTTCACCCCGCTGGCCCGTGCGCTGGACAATAGCCCCCGTGTGATCATCCTGCGCGATTACCACGCTGAAAACCTGTTGTGGCGACCCGAGAGGACGGGCTCTGCCCGCGTGGGGCTGCTGGATTTCCAAGACGCGCTGCAGGGCCACCCCGCCTATGATCTGGTGTCGATCCTGCAAGATGCGCGGCGCGATGTGACCCCGCGGATCGAGGCGGCGATGATCGCCCATTACATCCGGCATAGCGGTCAGGATGATGCCGCCTTCCGCAGCGCCTATGCCTTGCTTGGCCTGCAACGTAACCTGCGGATCTTGGGGATCTTTGCACGGCTTTGCCTGCGCGACGGCAAGGCGCATTACGTCGATTTCATCCCGCGCGTCTGGGGCTATGTGCAGCGTAACCTTGATGATCCGGCGCTTGCACCCTTGGCCGATGTGCTGCGTCCCGCCCTCCCCGCGCCGACCCCCGAGTTTCTGAAGGATTTGAAAGCCAGATGCGCCACGCCCCAGATGCCGTGATGATGTTTGCCGCCGGCTTCGGCACGCGGATGCAACATCTGACCAAAGACCAGCCCAAGCCGATGATCCCTGTCGCAGGCAAGCCGTTGATCGACCACGCGCTTGATCTGGCGCGCGGTGTCGCGCCGCGGCGGATCGTTGTGAACCTGCACTATAAGCCCGATGCGCTGCTGAATCATCTGGCGGGGCGCGACGTGCAGACGATTGTGGAACAGCCCGATATTCTGGAAACCGGCGGCGGGCTGCGCAATGCGCTGCCGCTTTTGGGCGACGGGCCGGTCTTTACCATGAACACCGATGCGATCTGGGCGGGCCCCAACCCGCTGTCCTTGCTGGCGGACGCATGGGACCCCGACAGGATGGATGCGCTGCTGATGGGCGTGCCGGTGGCGCAGGCCGTGGGGCATGGGGGCGACGGAGACTTTACGATGGGCACCGACGGCGCGTTGAAACGCGGGCCGGGGGTTGTCTATGGCGGCGTGCAAATCATCAAAACCGACTTGTTAGAGACGATTTCAGAGCGTGCATTCTCTCTCAACCTCTTGTGGGACGTGATGCTGGACCGCGGGCGGATGTACGGGCTGTCCTATCCCGGCGGCTGGTGCGATGTCGGCCACCCCGGCGGGATCACCCTTGCCGAAGACATGCTGGACGCCGCCGATGTTTGAACCGCAGGACGCACCGCGCGTTTTCGGGCTTGCCCCCGGCGTCGACTTTCCCAAGGAACTGGTGCGGGGTTTGCTTGCGCGGCTGGAAGGGCAACCGGCCCATGCCATCGGGCGGATCGATCTGGTGGTGAACACCCGCCGGATGCAGCGGCGTTTGCGCGATATCTTTGACGCGGGCCCGCCCAGCCTGCTGCCGCGCATCCATCTGATCGACAACCTTGATACCCTTGGCAGCGGCGTTGACCTGCCGCGCCCCGGTCCGGCTCTACGCCGCCGGTTAGAGTTGATTACACTGGTGTCAAAGCTGCTGGATCAAGCGCCTGAACTGGCCCCGCGCGCGTCGCTTTATGACCTGTCGGACAGTCTGGCGCAGTTGATCGACGAAATGCAGGGCGAAGGCGTGCCGGTCGAGGCCGTGACCGAGCTGGATGTGAGTGACCAATCGGGCCATTGGGAACGCGCGAAACAGTTCCTCGCCATCGCGCATCAGTATCTGGGGGAAAGCGTCACCCGCCCCGATCCGCGAGCGCGGCAACGTCAGGTCGCTCAGCGCCTGATCGCAGAGTGGGAGCAGAACCCGCCCCGGCATCCGGTGATCGTCGCAGGCTCTACCGGATCGCGGGGCACCTCTGCCCTGCTGATGGAGGCGGTGGCAAAGCTGCCGCAAGGCGCGCTTGTGCTTCCGGGTTTCTGTTTCGACATGCCGCAAGCGGTCTGGACCGATCTGGGCGACGATCAGGAAAAGATATCGCAGGATCATCCACAATACCGGTTCCGCGACCTGCTGCGCCAGCTCGAGATGTCGCGCAGCAAGATCGAGGCCTGGACCGACACGCCGCCGCCCTCTGCCGCGCGCAATGCATTGGTGTCGCTGTCCCTGCGCCCTGCCCCTGTGACCCACGTCTGGCTGACCGAAGGGCCGAAACTGCCCGATCTGCATCAGGCCACCGAAGGGTTAACCCTGATACAGGCCCCCACCCCGCGTGCCGAGGCGCTTGCGATTGCGCTGCGCCTGCGCCAAGCGGTCGAGGACGGTAAGACCGCCGCGCTGATCACCCCGGACCGGATGCTATCGCGTCAGGTGACCTCGGCGCTGGACCGCTGGAACATCCTGCCTGACGACAGCGCGGGCCTGCCGCTGCATCTGTCGCCTCCGGGTCGGTTCTTGCGTCACGTGGGCGATCTGTTCCTGCGCAAGCTGGATTCCGAAGCCTTGCTGACCCTGCTGAAACACCCGCTGACCCACAGCGGCGGCGATCGCAATTTTCACCAGCTCAACACCCAACGGCTGGAACTGCAACTGCGCCGCGACGGGCTGCCCTATCCGGATGCGGAAGGTGTGTTGAAACTGGCGCGCAAGACGGTATCGCGGTCGAAAGACCCCGCGCAGATGGATGTCTGGGCCGATTGGGTCGGCACCCATCTGACCGATTGCGAACTCACCGGCGACCGGCCGCTAGAGGAATGGGTCGCCCTGCATATGGCGCTGGCCGATGCCATCGCCGACGGTGCCACGCCAAGCCAGCCCAACGGGTTGTGGCAGCATCACGCGGGCGAAGAGGCGGCAAAGGTGATGAACGACCTTGCCGAAAACGCGCCCTATGGTGGCGAGATGTCGGCGGCGGATTACACCGATCTGGTGGGTGCCCTGCTGCAACAGGGCGAAATCCGCGACCGCGACGCGCCGCATCCCAACGTCATGATCTGGGGCACGCTAGAGGCCCGCGTGCAGGGCGCCGATCTGGTGATCCTTGGCGGGCTGAACGACAGCATATGGCCAGAAGCCCCGCCGCCCGACCCCTGGCTGAACCGTCAGATGCGCTTGAAAGCCGGTTTGCTGCTGCCCGAACGGCGGATCGGCCTGTCGGCCCATGACTATCAGCAATCCATCGCCGCACCCGAGGTCTGTTTGACCCGCGCGATCCGGTCGGACGAGGCTGAGACCGTGCCTTCGCGTTGGCTCAACCGCTTGGGCAACCTGCTGAACGGTTTGCCCGCGCAGGGCGGCGATGCGGCGTGGACGGCGATGATCAAACGCGGCGACCACTGGTTGGATCAGGCCCGCGCGCTGGAAACCGTGACCCGTGTGCCCCCCGCGCCGCGCCCGTCGCCGCGCCCGCCCCGTGCCGCACGCCCCCATGCGCTGTCGGTGACAGAGATCAAGCGCCTGATCCGCGACCCCTATGCGATCTATGCCAAACACAGCCTGAAACTGCGTGCGCTGAACCCACTGGTGCAATCGCCAGACGCGCCCGTGCGCGGCATCATCGTGCACGAGATCATGGAACGGTTCATCAAATCGGTGACAGCGGAGCCTGCGCTTTTGACGAAAAGCCATTTGTTAGAGACGGCCCGCACCGTGTTAAAGGCCGAAGCCCCCTGGCCCGCCGCGCGCCTCATGTGGCTGACCAAGATCGAACGGATTGCCGATTGGTTCATCGAAAACGAGCTGCATCGACAAAGCTATTCCACCCCCGCCGCTTTTGAAAAAGCCGCCAAGGGCAGTCACGCGTTCCCCGATCTGGGCTTTACCCTTATGGGATTTGCCGACCGGATCGACCGGACGGAAGATGGCGATATTCTGATCTATGACTACAAGACCGGCACGCCGCCCAGTGTGGCCGAGCAGAAAGCCTTTGATAAGCAGTTGCTGCTCGAAGCCGCGATGGTCGAGGAAGGTGGTTTCAAGGAAATCGGCCCCGCCCCCGTTGCCCAGGCCGCCTATATCGGGCTTGGCAGCAAACCGGTGGAACGCCCAGCGCCGCTTGAGGATGAACCCCCGCACGAGGTGCTGGCCAAGTTGCACGCGCTGATCACCAGCTACCTGTCGGATGAACAGGGGTTTACCGCGCGCCGGATGGTGAAAACCACGGATTTTGCGGGCGATTATGACCAGTTGGCCCGGTTTGGTGAATGGGATGCCACAACCGAACCCACGCCGGAGGATCTGACATGACCGCCCCCTTTGACGACGCCACCCGCGCCCAGATCGACGCGGCGCGGCCCGATGCCTCTACGTGGTTGGGGGCGAATGCGGGGTCGGGTAAGACCCGTGTGCTGACCGACCGCGTGGCGCGGCTGTTGCTGAACGGGGTCGAACCGCAGCATATCCTTTGTCTGACCTACACCAAGGCCGCCGCGTCAGAGATGCAGAACCGGCTGTTCAAGCGGCTCGGTGCCTGGGCCATGCTGACCGACGCCGATCTGCGTCATTCGCTGTCGGAGCTGGGGGTCGAGGATGGCTTTACCCCCGAAAAGCTGCGCATGGCCCGCACCCTGTTTGCCCGCGCCATCGAAACCCCCGGCGGGCTGAAAATCCAGACGATCCATTCGTTCTGTGCGTCTCTATTACGGCGCTTTCCACTAGAAGCAGGGGTGAGCCCGCAGTTCACCGAAATCGAAGACCGCGCCGCCGATCTGCTGCGGGCCGAGATCGTGGATACCATGGCCGAGGGGCAGGATGCCGCGCTGATCACCACGCTGGCGCGGATGTACACGGGCGAGGATTTCAGCAAGCTCACCCGCAGTATCGTCGGGCAGCGCGAAGGCTTTGCCACTGTGCTGTCATGGGAAGATGTGCTGGCGCTGTTCGATCAGCCCGCCGACCTGACCGAGGAGAAGATCACGGCTTCGGTGTTTCTGGGATCAGAGGCGATGATCCTTGAACAGATGATCCCGCCGATGCGGGCCAAGGGCGGGCTGGACGGCAAAGCGGCGGAAAAGCTGGCGACGATCCAGACAATGGATATCACCGCCCTGCCCGTTCTGGAAGACGTGATGCTGACCGGTGCGGGCGCCAAAGAACCCTTTACCGCCAAGGTCGGCAGCCTGCCCACGAAACCGACGCAAAAGCTGCTTTTTGATCTGATGCCGCAGGTCGATGACCTGATGCGGCGGGTCGAAGATGCCCGTGACGCGCGGCTGGCGCTGCGGGCGGCGCAGAAGACCCATGTGCTGCATCAATTCGCACATCGTTTCCTTGAAATCTATGCCCACGAGAAACAGAAACGCGGCTGGCTCGACTTTGATGATCTGATCCTCAAGGCGCGGGCGCTGCTGACCAACCCTGCGGTCGCGGCTTGGGTGCTTTACCGGATCGACGGTGGCATTGATCATATTCTGGTGGACGAAGCGCAGGATACCAGCCCGCGCCAATGGGATGTCATCGAACGGCTGGCCGATGAATTCTACAGCGGCGACGGTGCCCGAGAAGAGGAAGACCGCACGCTGTTTGTCGTGGGCGATAAAAAACAGTCGATCTATTCCTTTCAGGGGGCCGACCCGCGCGAGTTTGATCACAAACAGGATCTGTTCGAACAGAAGATCACCCAAGCGGGTCAGATCTTTCAACGGCGCAGTCTTGAATATTCGTTCCGATCGTCCTCGGCGATCCTGCAACTGGTGGATACAACGCTCGCCCCCCATACGGATGCAGGGTTTCAGGCGGATGCGGCGCATAAGGCGTTCAAATCCGCCCTGCCCGGCCGTGTTGATCTTTGGCCCGTGGTCGAGAAAACCGATGAACCCGATGACCGTGAATGGTCCGATCCTGTCGATCAGAAGTCGGCACATCACCATACGGTCGTTCTGGCCGACCAGGTCGCGTCGCAGATCAAGGAGCTGATCGAGGGCGAACATTATCTGCCCGTCGATACCGATACCCCCGGTGCCTTTGCGCGGCGGCGTATTCGGGCGGGTGACTTTCTGATCCTTGTGCAGCGGCGCAGTGATCTGTTCTCGGAAATCATCCGCGCGTGCAAAACCGCCGGTGTGCCGATTGCGGGCGCGGACCGGTTGAAGGTCGGGGCCGAACTGGCGGTGAAGGATCTGGCGGCGCTGCTGTCGTTCCTTGCCACGCCCGAAGACAGCCTGTCGCTGGCGACGGCGCTGAAATCGCCTCTGTTCGGGTGGACAGAGCAGATGTTGTTCACCCTGTCCCACTACCGCAAGGAAGATCACCTGTGGCAGGCCTTGCGCAGCAGCGATGCCTACCCCGAAACAGTTGCCATCTTGCGAGATTTGCGGGCGCAGGTCGATTTCCTGCGGCCCTATGACCTGATCGAACGTATCCTGACCCGCCATGACGGGCGCCGTAAGCTGCTGGCGCGGCTGGGGTCAGAGGCAGAGGACGGGATCAACGCCATGCTCTCGCAGGCGCTATCGTACGAGCGCGGCGCGATCCCCAGCCTCACGGGGTTTCTGGTGTGGATGCAGACCGACGACCTCGAGATCAAGCGCCAGATCGACAATGCCTCGGATCAGGTGCGGGTGATGACCGTGCACGGGGCGAAGGGGCTTGAGGCGCCGATCGTGATCCTGCCGGACACGGGCAAACGCCCTTTGGTGATCCGGGACGAGATCATCAAGATCGGTGACACGCCTGTGTGGAAACTGTCCGAAGGGGATATGCCCGCTGCCATGCGCGGCGCGCTGGACGACCGCAAGGCGCGCGAGATGGCCGAACGGCTGCGGCTGCTCTATGTGGCGATGACGCGGGCCGAAAAATGGCTGATCGTGGCCGCGGCGGGGGAGCTGCCCAAGGATGGCAACAGCTGGTATCAGATGGTCGGTGCCGCGATGGGTCAGGCCGGTGCCAAGCCGGTTGGCAGCTCGGGCGGGATGCGGTTTGAACATGGCGACTGGGATGCGCTGCCGGTGATCGACTCCGCCCCCAAAGCCCACACCACGCCAGTGTTAGAGCCTGCTTTTAACACGCCCCTTACCGTTGTCCCACTGCGTGCCAAAACGCTGGCCCCTTCTGATCTGGGCGGCGCCAAGGCCCTGCCCGGTGATGATGGCCAATCGGAAGATGCGGCGAAATCCTACGGCAATCTGGTGCATAAGATGCTGGAAACCCTGCCCATGATGCACAGCGACCGCTGGAACGGTGTGCTGCAAACGCTGGCGCAGGGCTATGATGAAACCGTCGCCCAAGCCGCCTTGAGAGAGGCGATCGCGGTCTTGGATACGCCCGAACTGGCACATGTCTTTGGCAAGGACGCCTTGGCAGAGGTACCGATCACCGCGCCCTTGGGCCCCAAACGGCTGCACGGGACAATCGACCGGCTGCTGGTGTCGGATACGGATGTATTGCTGGTGGATTACAAAACCAACCGCGTGGTGCCCGATACGCCTGATCGCTGCCCCGAAGGGCTGTTGCGCCAGATGGGGGCCTATGCCGCCGCGCTGGCGCAGGTGTTTCCCGATCACCGCATCCGCACCGCTATTTTATGGACCCGTACCGCAACGCTGATGGAACTGCCCGACGCGCTGATCACAAACGCCCTATCGCGGGTGCGCGATCTTGACGGGACGCATGGGGCTACATAGGTTCCCACTCTAACCAACCCCGTGCAGGAGCAGCAACATGGCAACCGTCGCAGTCACAGACGCAACATTCGACGCAGAAGTTAAGAATTCCGATATCCCCGTTGTGGTGGATTTCTGGGCTGAGTGGTGCGGCCCCTGTAAGCAGATCGGCCCCGCGCTCGAGGAACTTTCCTCCGAGATGGACGGCAAGGTAAAGATCGTCAAAGTCAACGTTGACGAGAACCCGAACAGCCCAGCCCAGATGGGTGTCCGTGGCATCCCTGCCCTGTTCATCTTCAAGAACGGCGAAGTCGTATCGAACCTGGCCGGCGCCCGCCCCAAGGCCGCGCTGCAAGGCTGGATCGAAGAGTCGATCTAAGCTGCCGCACCCGCAGCAAGCACATTCAATGGCGCGTCAGGCAAAGGCTTGGCGCGCTATTTTTTTAATCCGCTCGAACCGCATGACATTGGCGATAGATCCATGTTCTTGAATCCGGTTCCAGTCGGTCAGGATCTGCACCCGCGTCAGGAAGTGCACCGTGGGATCATCGGGCGGCACCAGCGTGTATCCTTCAAAGAACGCGTCCCAGGCGGCGGGGGGAACGCTATGGCCTTTGGGCAAGACATCAAGGTCGCCTACCATTTGGGTATAGCTTTGCAGCAGCCGCGCGATGTCATAGCCCACGGGCGACGGTGTGGTCGCTGAAAAATCGAACGCTGCCGTCTCGTCGGGCGCCATCACCAGATTATACCCGTTCAGGTCGCCATGTTTCGCCGCAATCTGGCCCGCGTGCCCTTGGGCCTGCGGCGCGTAGCCCGCGATACGACCCACATAGGCTGCAAAACGTTGCTTGCCGTTGATCCGACGCGCACCGCTTTCAACACGCGCCACCAGACGGTGCAGGTGATTGACCATGAACCGCGGCTGAAACGGATGGGTGCCTTGCAAAGTGGCCCCGTGAAACGCCGCCAGCCAGCCGCCCGCCCGTCGCAGCAAGGGGGCGTGATCCTCTCTCTGGCGGCACAGGTCCAGAAACGTATCGCCCTTGGCAAAGTGCATCAGATAGGCCTGCTGGCCCGTGTCCGCCGCGAGGATTTGTGGCACGCTATAGCCGGGCATGCCGTCCAGCGCGTCACAGGCTGCCTGATGGGCCGCAAGCATCGCGGTGAACCTGTCGGTATCCCACGGACAGGCCACGTGTTTGAGCACGACAGCGCCCCCGTCACGCCCGTCATAGCGCTGCACGATATGGCGCTGGTTGCTGTCATCCTTGATCCACTCGGCCCCGCAGGTACAGGTTTCGGGCGCAATCCCCGCCTTGGCGGCCAATCCCTCAAATATCTGAAATCCTTTGGTTTTCAGGTCGTCTACCGGTGGCATTCAAATCCTTTCGGGACAATAGCCTTGCGAAACAGCGGCGGGGTTTTCATATAGGTTTGAACTATGGAGGCTACATGTCAAAGCAAGAATTCCCCGGCTGGCACGGGACCACCATCATCGGTGTGAAGAAAGACGGCGAAGTCGTGATCGCGGGCGACGGTCAGGTCAGCCTTGGCCAAACCGTGATCAAAGGAACCGCACGCAAGGTGCGCCGGCTCAGCCCCGGCGGGTTTGACGTTGTGGCGGGTTTTGCCGGATCGACTGCCGATGCTTTCACGCTGCTGGAACGGCTTGAAGCCAAGCTTGAAGCCACGCCCGGGCAGTTGGCGCGCGCCAGTGTCGAGCTTGCCAAAGACTGGCGCACCGACAAATACCTGCAAAAGCTCGAAGCGATGCTGATCGTGTCAGACGGGCGCGAGCTGCTGGTGATCACCGGCGCGGGCGACGTGCTGGAGCCTGAACATTCTGTCGCGGCCATCGGGTCGGGCGGGAATTACGCGTTGGCCGCGGCGCGCGGCATGATGGACAGCGACCGCGACGCTGAAACCATCGCGCGGGATGCGATGAAGATCGCGTCGGACATCTGCGTTTATACCAATGGTAACCTCACGGTGGAGAAAATCACACAATGACCGATCTGACCCCCCGCGAAATCGTCTCTGAACTTGACCGTTTTATCATCGGCCAGAACGACGCCAAACGCGCCGTTGCCGTGGCGCTGCGCAACCGCTGGCGCCGCAAGCAATTGGGCGATGATCTGCGCGACGAAGTATACCCCAAGAACATCCTGATGATCGGGCCCACCGGCGTGGGCAAGACCGAGATCAGCCGCCGCTTGGCAAAACTGGCGCGGGCCCCTTTCCTCAAGGTCGAGGCGACGAAATTCACCGAAGTCGGCTATGTCGGCCGCGATGTGGAACAGATCATCCGTGATCTGGTAGACAGCGCCATCGTCATGACCCGCGAATACATGCGCGAAGACGTGAAGGTCAGCGCCCATAAGGCCGCCGAAGAACGCGTTGTTGACGCGATTGCGGGCAAGGACGCCCGCGAAGGCACCCGCGATATGTTCCGCAAGAAGCTGAAAGCGGGCGAGCTGGACGATACGATGATCGAGCTTGAAGTCGCCGATACCTCTAGCCCGTTTCCGGCTATGGATATCCCCGGACAACCCGGCGGCGGTATGGGGATGATGAACCTTGGCGATCTTTTTGGCAAAGCCATGGGCGGCCGGACGGTCAAGAAACGCCTGTCAGTCGCCGAAAGCTACGAGGTGCTGATCAGCGAAGAGGCCGACAAGCTGCTGGATGACGAAACCGTCAACCGCGCCGCGATCGAGGCGGTAGAGCAGAACGGCATCGTCTTTCTGGACGAGATCGACAAGGTGTGCGCCCGCTCTGACGCGCGTGGCGGCGATGTCAGCCGTGAAGGCGTGCAGCGCGACCTGCTGCCCCTGATCGAAGGCACTACCGTATCGACCAAACACGGACCGGTGAAAACGGATCACATCCTGTTTATCGCCTCGGGTGCCTTCCACATTGCCAAGCCGTCCGACCTGTTGCCCGAATTGCAGGGCCGCTTGCCGATCCGCGTCGAGCTGCGCGCGCTGACGGAAGATGATTTCGTTCGCATCCTGACCGAGACCGACAATGCGCTGACGCTGCAATATACCGCGTTGATGGGCACCGAAGAGGTCGAGGTCACATTCACCGACGAAGGTATCAAGGCGCTGGCCAAGATCGCCGCCGACGTGAACCAGTCGATCGAGAATATCGGCGCGCGGCGGCTTTACACCGTGATGGAGCGTGTTTTTGAAGAGCTGTCGTTCAGCGCGCCGGATCGCACCGGCGAAAAGATCACCGTCGACGGCGATTTCGTCGAGAAGAACCTGGGCGAACTGACACGATCCACCGATCTGTCACGCTACGTTCTTTAGGGCTTTTCAATCTGCCATGCGCCTGAGAATGATGGCGCATGGCATACTTCAGATTTATCCGCGCCAATTGGGTGTTCTTGTTGGCGGGTTTCCTGCTGACATTTACCTCGGCCTATGGGCAGACCTATTTCATCTCGCTTTTCGCGGGCGAGATTAAGGGCAGTTTCGGGCTGTCTGACGGTCAATGGGGCGGGATCTATACCATCGGCACGACGCTCTCGGCGATCACGATGGTCTGGGCGGGTGTGCTGACAGACCGGTTTCGGGTGCGTCGACTGTCATTCTGGGTGATGGTCGCGCTGGCGGGTGCCTGTCTGGCGATGGCCGCTGTGCCGAACTGGATCGTGCTGATCTTTGTTATCTATGCGCTGCGTCTGACCGGGCAGGGGATGATGTCTCAGCTTGGGGCCGTGGCCATGGTGCGCTGGTTCGAAGCCGCACGGGGCAAGGCGCTGTCGCTGTCGTCCATGGGCTTTGCGGCGGGTCAGGCGATTTTGCCTGTCGTCTTCGTCGCCCTTTTCGCAAGCTTTCACTGGCGCAGCCTTTGGGTGCTGGCCGCCGCTTTGGTGCTGATCACCATGCCGGTGATGCTGCTGTTGCTGCGGCAAGAGCGTACGCCGCAATCCATGGCGCAAAGCACCCAATCGGCGGGGATGGACGGGCAGCACTGGACGCGGATGCAGATGACCCGTCACGGGTTGTTCTGGCTGATGATCCCGCTGGTGATCGGTCCTCCGGCGTGGGGGACGGCGCTGTTCTTTCAGCAGGTCCACCTGACAGAGGTGAAGGGCTGGACGCTGGTCAGCTTTGTCGCGCTGATGCCGCTTTATACGGTGACATCCGTGGTCTCGACCTTTGTGTCGGGCTGGGCAATCGACCGGTTTGGCGTGACGCGGGTCACGCCGGTGCAAATGCTGCCTTTTGCGCTGTCTTTCGCCGTGCTCGCCTTTGCCGATACGATTGCGATGGCGGGGGTCGGGTTGATGATCTTTGGCGTGGGGCAGGGGATGCAGGCGACGGCGACCTCTGTTTTCTGGGCCGAATTCTATGGCACGCGCTATATCGGGTCGATCAAGGCCGTGGGCGCCGCGCTGATGGTGTTCGGGTCGGCCATCGGGCCGGGGGTGACGGGGCTGTTCATTGATCTGGGGGTTGATTTCCCGCAGCAGATGATCCCGATTGCGATCTACTATGCCGTGGCCGCGATCATGGCGACGGTCGGGGTGCTACGCTATCGCAAGCGGTTGGTCGCGCCTGCCACGGCCTAACGGTGACGCCGTAGATAGACGTAATAGGCGCCGCCGCCGCCGTGGCTGATATGCGCCTGACTGACCTGAAGCACGGCTGACGACAGCGGCGGCATCGACAGCCATTGCGGCACCTGATGACGCAGCACACCGTGGCGCACGGGGATCGGGCCGCCTTCGTCCCGCATCTTGCCTTTACCGGTGATCACCAAGACAAGGCGCCGCCCCTTGGCATGCGAGCCCAGAATGAACTTGGTCAGCGCAGGGTGCGCGCGGTCCAGCGTCATACCGTGAAGGTCGATGCGACCCTCGGGGCGCATCTTGCCCCGCTTGAGCTTGCCAAACGCCTTTGAATCCATCTGCACCGGTGCCTGACGCAGCTGATCGGGCAGGGAGGGCATCAGATCATGGGTGTTTCGCCGCGGCTTGGGATCGGGCTTGCCCATGACGACAGAGCTGCGCTTGCGGATTTGCGGCGCCGTTGGCGTGGGGCCGTGGATCGGGGAGGTGCCGTCGATCTCGGCGCGGAACAGCTTGTCAACGTCGAGCTTTTCCGTCCGCTCTGTCACCTTTTTCCAAAGCGATAGATCATCCTTATCCAGACGCTTGCGGCTCATAGCAGCGGCTCCGGCAAAAGCGCATAGGCGCGCTGGATCGGCATCAGGACCATCATCCGCCCCGGATCACGCAGCTTGCCCGCGGCACGCCCCGCCTTGTCGCCGGTGCCAAAGAACACATCCGCCCGTTGCGCGCCCTTGATAGCCGACCCGGTATCCTGCGCGATCATCAAGCGGTGCATCGGTTCCTTGCCCTCTTTTTCGATCCAGACAGGGGCGCCGAGCGGTACAAACTTGGGGTCCACTGCAACGGTGCGCAAAGTGGTCACCGACCGGTTCATCGCGCCAAGCGGTCCCTGATCGGCGGGCACCTGATTGACCTCGCGAAAGAATACATAAGACGGGTTGTGATACAGCAGCTCGCGCCCGTCTTCGGGGTTACGACGGACCCAGTTCTTGATCACCTCTGCGCTGACCTGATGCGGGTCATAGACGCCGCGGCGCACCAGTTCGACGCCGATCGACCGGTACGGGTGGCCGTTCGCACCACGGTAACCCACGCGCAGATAATTGCCATCGGGCAGCCTGATGCGGCCAGAGCCTTGGATTTGCAGAAAGAAAAGTTCGACCGGGTCGTCGACATAGGCGATCTCAAGGCCGCGGCCCTTCATCACGTCGGTATCCAGAATATCGCGGCGGGTCAGCCACGGGTTGTTCGCCTTCGCCTCTGGCGGCATGGCATAGACCGGATAGCGGTAGCGGTCGGAGGGGTAGAGATCGCCGTCAAGTTCAGGTTCGAAATAGCCCGTGAACATCGCGTCGTTGCCGTCCTCGATCAACACAGGCCGGAACAAAAGTTCAAAGAACAGGCGCGGGTCGGGGTCGGATCTGGCATAGGCGCAGATGTTGTGCCAATCGACATCCTTCATATCACCGCAGGTATTCAGAAACGCGCGCAGGGCGGCAGCGTGGTCGTCGGTTTCCCACCCCTCAAGCTGGTCGAACGACAGGATCGAATAGGACACATCTGTCGCAGAAGCGGGCGGCGCCATCAGGCCCGCCCACAGCAATGCACCCGCACAGGCACGTTTTAACCGTCTGTAGAAACGAGCAGCCAATTTGGATCATCCGAGCCCATGACACGGGCAAACACCCATGTGTCTTTTTGACGATTGACCTCTGTCGTGCTGCCTTCGACGATTTCACCATCGCGGTCTTTCACGACCGACGTCAGCTCGGCCACGAAACGGATCGTCAGCTCTGCCTCGTTGGTGGTCTTGTCCATCGTGGCGTTCTCAAGCTCCATCTCGCGGATGCCGATAAAGTGGCTTTCCACGGTCAGGCCCTGATCTTCACGCGCGGCAACGCCTTCGACAAAGCTTTCGTAGATGTCTTCCGAAAGGAAAGGTTTGATCTCGTCCAGATTACCGTGTTCGTAGCCCATCACGATCATCTCGTAGGCACCGCGGGCACCGCCCAGAAAGTCGCTGACCCCAAAGGAGGGCTCGACACGCTTCATCTCGGCCAGGGCGAGCGCGGTATCGGACCCTTCGGGCGCGTGATCGGTGATATCCAGATCAGGGCCACCTTCGATGACTTCGAACGCGGGGCCGCTGGGGCGTTCGGGTTTCTCGCTGACCTCGGCCGATTTTTCAAAACCGGTGCGTGTGCCAAGCACATTCTTGAGCCGCAGGATCAGGAACACGGCAATAGCGGCCAGTACCAGAAGCTGTATCATGGGCGAATTCATAGGTACCTCGTGCTGAGAAACATGGAAACGTCGGTCTAGTGCCCCTATGTAGGGTGTGAACCGGGCCAAGTCCACTCTGGCCCATAGGAAAGGACGCATGCCATGTGGCTGTTTTTGGCTTTTATTGCCGTACCGTTGATAGAAATAACGTTGTTCATTCAGGTGGGTGGGGCAATTGGCCTCGGCTGGACACTGGCGATTGTTGTTTCTACCGCGATCATCGGCACCTATCTGATGCGCGCACAGGGTGCGCTGGCGCTTGGCCAGATCAAATCGTCCCTGTCCGAAGTCCGTGATCCGACCGAACCGCTGGTGCATGGCGCGATGATCCTGTTTGCCGGCGCGTTGCTGCTGACACCGGGGTTTTTCACCGATGCCTTGGGCTTTGCCCTGCTGATCCCCGGCGTACGCACCGCTGCGTTCAAAGCTGCACGCAGCAAGGTTAACGTGAGCAGCGTCCATATGGGCGGCACCTCGGGGCCACGGCGCCCGCAGCCCCATCGTCCGATGCAAGGGGATGTGATTGATGGCGAATACCACGAGCTGTCGGAACAGGACCGCGGGCCCAAACGCCCCTCTGGCTGGACCGATCACTAACTAAGGGCCACTGACTTCAGGCCATTTGATGCGGACCATTGAGCGCGGCAAGGCGATCTGATAAGCCCGACTAAATGAGTTTATTGTCTTAAGGAGCCTTTAAATGGCTGAAGAAGAAGCAACACAACCGACCCAGGCCGCACAGCCGCAGATGCGCATTCTGGGTCAGTTCATTCGTGATATGTCCTTTGAAAACATCATGGCGCAAAAAGGCGCGCCGACAGATGTGCAGCCCGACGTTCAGGTTCAGGTCAACCTGGATGCGAAAAAGCGGTCGGCCGAGAACCAGTATGAATCCGCGATCAAGCTTCAGGTCACGTCAAAAGCCAAAGGCGGCGACGCGACGCTGTTCCTGCTGGAAATCGACTATGTCGGTATCTTCCACGTTGAAAACGTGCCCGAAGACCAGATGCACCCGTTCCTGCTGATTGAATGCCCGCGCATGATCTTCCCGTTCCTGCGCCGCGTTGTCAGCGATGTGACCCGCGACGGTGGCTTCCCGCCGCTGAACCTCGAAAACATCGACTTTGTTGCGCTGTATCGCAACGAGATCGCGCGCCGTCAGGCCGAGAATACGCAAAAAGCGGACGCCTAAAGCGTCTTCCACACAGCGCTGTCGCCCAGTTTATCGACAAATTCGGTATGGGCGGCGGCCTCTTGCGGAGTAATCCGCGAAGGCAGGGGCGTCGGGCGCGGTTTTGGCGTCCAATCGGGGGTGCTGTCGCCCTCTTTCTTTTCCGGTTTGGTCGACAGGCCGAAGTCCGGTTGCCGCCCGCCAATCAGCTCTAGATAGACATCCGCCAGAATTTCACTGTCGAGCAAAGCACCGTGGAGCGTCCGCGACGTGTTATCGATGCCAAAGCGGCGGCACAGCGCATCCAGCGACGCGGGCGAACCCGGAAAGCGTTTGCGCGCGATGGCCAGCGTATCAAGCGCCTGTTCCCACGGGATCTGGGGCAGCCCCATCCATTTCAATTCCGCGTTCAGAAACTTGATATCGAAGGCGGCGTTGTGGATCACCAGCTTTGAGTCACCGATGAAATCCAGAAAATCCTGCCCGATCTGCGCAAACTTGGGTTTGTCGCGCAAAAACTCGTCGCCCAGCCCGTGCACCTCGAAGGCTTCGGCGGGCATGCTGCGTTCGGGGTTGATATATTGGTGATAGGTATTGCCGGTCGCCACGTGACCCATCAGTTCAACCGCACCGATTTCAACGATCCTATCGCCGCTTTCAGGGTCGAATCCGGTGGTTTCCGTATCCAGTACGATCTCACGCATGGGACAGCTTTCCTTTGATATCGTCGATGACAGCCTCCACCTGCGCGCGGGCGTGGGGCAGGGTGTCTGTTTCAATCACATAATCGGCCAAAGCGCATTTTTCATCGTTTGGCATTTGTTTGGCGCGGATGTTTTCGAACTGTTCCAGCGTCATCGTCCCGCGCGCCATCACACGCTTTTGCTGGATGTCGGCCGAGACCGTGACACAGGCCACCGCATCCATGCGTTTGTCACCACCGGTTTCAAAAATCAACGGGATGTCGAGCACGACGATCTTGGCCTTTGTTTCCGCCAGAAAAGCCGCGCGATCTTCGCCGACCAGCGGATGCACGATGCTTTCGATCGTTTTCAATACGGTGGGGTCCGCATCAATCAGGCTTTTGAGCGCGGGCCGCGACACTTCGCCCGCAACGACCGCATCGGGTAGCGTTTCGCGAAAGGCCGCGACGGCGGCCCCCCCCTTGGCATAGAGCCGATGCACGGCGGCATCCGCGTCCCAGACGGCGCAGCCAAGATCAGCGAACATTTGTGCGGTGGTCGATTTCCCCATACCGATCGACCCGGTCAGACCCAGAAGAAACATCAGCGCAACGCCGCCAGGCGTGTTTCATGATCTACCGTCGGTCGCGCGCCAAACCACCGTTCGAACCCCGGCACCGCCTGATGCAAAAGCATGCCTAACCCATCAACAGTGACGCATCCCGCCGCCTCTGCGGTTGCCAGAAGCGTGGTTTTCAACGGCGCATAGACCAGATCCGTAACCACGGTATCGGCGCGCAACCCATCAAGCGGCACGCGCAGCTCGGATTTTCCGATCATCCCTAACGACGTGGTGTTCACCACGAGGCCGGCGTGGCTGACCATCGTCCCCGCCTGCGACCAGTCGTAGACCGTCACGCGGTTACCAAAGACCGACCGCAACCGTTCGGCCCGCACACGGGTGCGATTGGCGAGCAGGATCTCGGGCACGCCGGCGTCCAGTAGCGAGGAGATCACGGCACGCGCGGCGCCACCGGCACCAAAGACGCAGGCGGGGCCATCACCCGGCACCCAATCCGGCGCGCCCGCCTTGAGGTTTTCGATAAACCCGTAACCGTCCGTATTATCGCCCTGAATTTTACCGTCTGCGCGGAAGGTGATCGTATTCACGGCCCCAATCATCGCGGCGCGGTCTGTGATGATATCTGCGATCTCGATCACCGCTTCTTTATGGGGGATCGTGACATTGGCACCGATGAACCCCATTTTCGGCATCGCCTCAAGCACTTGGCGCAGATCTTCGGGTTCGACGTGAAGGGGGATATAGGCCCCCTTCAGCCCAAGCGTTTTCAGCCAGTGCCCGTGGATCTGTGGGGATTTTGAATGGGCGATCGGCGATCCGATCACACCTGCCAGCGGTATTTTAGCCAAGCTCATGCGGATAGATCCCCCCGTAGCGTCAGATAATTCAACAGTTCAAGCAGGGGTAACCCTAGGACATTAAAGTAATCGCCTTCAATGCCGCTGAACAGCCTGACGCCTTCCTCTTCCAACTTATAGGCACCGACCGCATGTTGGATACTGTCCCAGTTCCGCGCGACGTACTCTTCTATATAGCTGTCCGACGCGTCGCGCATGCGCAGCCGCACCTGACCCACGTGACGCCAGATCGGTTTGCCATCCTCGACGATCACTGCGGCGGATAGCAAGCTATGGCGATCGCCGCGCAGGGATTTCAGCTGGGCAATCGCCTCATCTGGCGTGGCGGGTTTTGACAGCAGCGTCCCGCGATGGTCGAGCACCTGATCACAGCCCATCACCAAGGCGCCCGAGGTCTTGTCGCTGACCTTGCGCGCTTTCATCTCGGCCAGCGTATCGGCGATATCGCGGGGGGGCGCCTGCTCTGCCAGCAGGGCCATCTTAATCATTTGTTCATCAATGCGCGCCACGCTCACCTCATGGGGGACGCAGGCCTGTTGCAGCAGCTGTGACCGGATCGACGACCCGGAGGCGAGGATGAAACGTTGGGGCATGGGGATAAACCTGTGTGCGACGCTAGGAAGTTCTTAGGGATTTTTCCCCCGAATGGCGAGAGTGCGCGAAAGCGTCGGGAAAACCCCTGCCTGCCAGCGGGAAATTCCAGCTTTATACGGGGCGGCATAAGGATAAATCGCAAACCCCCTGAACGGAGTTAATCCCAAGCTTATCCACAAAGCTACACAGTTTATCCCCTGAAAATTTTTTATTTAAGTATTTGAAAAAGGGTGAATTTATCCGCGCGGCGCCAAGTTATCATCGATACGGGATTCACAACATGCACAGGTGGATAAATCGAGGCACAAAACAGTAATCCACAGAAAATGATCCCCCTACTTACATCATCATCTTTCTTCTTTTCTTATTTATATTAGTAAGAAGGCACCAACCGGAGTGTGACATGACCGACTTGCTTGCCATCGCCTATCCTTGGGTAAAATCGCTTCATATTATCTCGGTCATTTCGTGGATGGCGGCGCTGTTCTATCTGCCGCGGCTTCTCGTGCATCATACAGAGCAGGTGGGCCAAAGCGGCCAGACCCACGATCTTTTCAAGATGATGGAGTTCAAGCTTGCCACCGTGATCATGCGCCCCGCGATGATCGGCACCTGGATTTTCGGACTGGCGCTGGTATTCACACCAGGCATCGTCGACTGGGCCGCTGTGTGGCCTTGGACGAAGGGCGCAAGCGTATTTGCGATGACAGGGTTCCACGGGTGGCTTGTCGGGCGTGTGAAGGCCTTTGCAGCGGGGGAGAACCTGCTGAGCGGTAAACGTTACCGGATCATGAACGAGGTCCCGACGCTGCTGATGATCATCATTGTATTCTCGGTCGTCGTGAAATTCTAAGCTGATTGACGAAACCCGCCATTCTGAGTATGTGTTTCCTGCACCCCGTCCGGGGACCGTATACATCTGCCCATTTTTATGACACGACCCGCCCGCATTCCGGGATCGGAACAGGATATTTCCATGACAACTGAAACACTTAACCTTGCCGATCTAAAGGCGCAGACGCCCAAGAATCTTCTGGCGATGGCCGAAGAGCTTGAGATCGAAAACGCATCGACCATGCGTAAAGGCGAAATGATGTTCCAGATCCTGCGCGAACGTGCGGATGAAGGCTGGGAAATCTCGGGCGATGGTGTGCTGGAAGTGTTGCAGGACGGTTTTGGCTTCCTGCGGTCGCCCGAAGCGAACTATCTGCCGGGCCCCGATGACATTTACGTCTCGCCCGAGATGATCCGCCAGCACTCGCTGCGCACCGGCGACACAATCGAAGGGCTGATCAAGGCGCCAGATGATGCGGAGCGGTATTTCGCGCTGACAGATGTCACCAAGATCAACTTTGAAGAGCCGGAAAAAGCGCGCCACAAGGTGGCCTTTGAAAACCTGACGCCGCTTTACCCCGATGAACGTCTGACGATGGAAGTCGATGATCCGACGATCAAGGACCGGTCCTCGCGTATCATCGATCTGGTATCGCCCATCGGTAAGGGCCAGCGCTGCTTGATCGTGGCGCCGCCACGGACCGGTAAAACGGTTCTGCTGCAAAACATCGCGAATTCGATCGAACAGAACCACCCCGAGTGTTACTTGATCGTTCTGCTGATTGACGAACGCCCCGAAGAAGTCACTGATATGCAGCGTAGTGTCAAAGGAGAGGTTGTTTCTTCCACCTTCGACGAGCCTGCAACGCGCCACGTGGCCGTGTCGGAAATGGTCATCGAAAAGGCGAAACGTCTGGTCGAGCATAAGCGCGACGTTGTGATCTTGCTGGATTCGATCACCCGTCTGGGCCGCGCGTTCAACACTGTTGTGCCGTCGTCGGGTAAGGTTCTGACCGGTGGTGTTGATGCCAACGCGCTGCAGCGCCCCAAACGTTTCTTCGGTGCCGCACGGAACATCGAAGAGGGTGGCTCGCTGACCATTATCGCCACAGCGCTGATCGACACCGGCAGCCGCATGGACGAGGTGATCTTTGAAGAATTCAAAGGGACTGGTAACTCTGAAATCGTGCTGGATCGCAAGATTGCGGACAAGCGCGTCTTCCCTGCGATCGATATTCTCAAGTCCGGTACACGGAAAGAGGATCTGCTGGTCGATAAAAACGATCTGCAAAAGACCTTTGTATTGCGTCGTATTCTGAACCCGATGGGCACGACGGATGCGATTGAATTCCTGATCGGAAAGTTGAAGCAAACCAAGACGAACTCCGATTTCTTCGACTCAATGAATAGCTAAATATTCACTTAAATCAGTGGGTTAAATGATATGGATACGATATTCGCCCAAGCCACAGCGCAGGGGCGGGCCGGTGTTTGCGTCATTCGTATCTCGGGCCCGCAGGCGTTTTCTATCGCTGAAACCATCGCGCAGCCATTGCCCGCGCCGCGGGTTGCCGCCGTGCGGGCAATTAGTGACGCCGATGGGCAGGTCATTGATCGTGCCCTTGTCCTGACTTTCGAAGGTCCGAACAGCTTTACCGGCGAGGACACGGTTGAGCTTCATTTGCATGGCAGCATCGCGGTGGTGCGTGCGGTGCTGGCGCTGCTCTCTGGTTTTGACGGCACGCGCCTTGCCGATCCGGGCGAATTTACCCGCCGTGCGATGGAGAATGGCAAGCTGGACCTCACGCAGGTTGAAGGCTTGGGTGACCTCATCGAGGCAGAGACCGAAGCCCAGCGAAAACAAGCCTTGCGCGTTTTGTCCGGTCACTTGGGTCAAAAGGTCGATATCTGGCGCGAAAAACTGATCCGCGCGGCCGCTCTGCTTGAGGTGACCATCGATTTCGCGGATGAAGACGTTCCCGTCGACGTCTCGCCCGAGGTTACGGAACTGCTGAATGCGGTGAACGCCGATATTCTGGCTGAAATCGCCGGTACCCATACGGCGGAACGTATCCGAACGGGTTTTGAGGTCGCGATCATCGGCCGGCCCAACGCCGGGAAATCGACTTTGTTGAACGCATTGGCGGGGCGCGATGTGGCGATCACCTCTGCCGTGGCGGGTACGACGCGCGACGTGATCGAGGTCCGGATGGACCTTGGTGGCCTGCCGGTGACCTTGCTGGATACGGCGGGCTTGCGCGAAGGGGCAGACGAGGTCGAAGCCATCGGGATCGACCGTGCAAAAACCCGCGGCGAGCAAGCTGACCTGCGCGTGTTTTTGAGTGAAGAGGGTGAGGATCTGTCTGTTGCCGCAGTTGCGGATGATATCGTCCTGCGACCAAAGGCTGACTTACGCGATAGCGCGGACGACGCTATATCTGGTGTGACAGGGCAGGGCGTACCGCAGCTAATAGAAAAAATACAGGCAATCCTTGGCGCGCGAAGTCTGAATGCCGGCCTTGCGACGCACGAACGTCACCGCGTTGCATTGCAGAAATCAGCCGAGGGATTAGCCGCTGCGATGTTGGTTCTGGATCACGGCCCCGATCAATATGATATAGCATCAGAAGAACTGCGCCATTCGATTCGCGCACTTGAGGCGCTGGTAGGCCGAATTGACGTTGAGAACCTGCTGGATGTAATCTTTTCGAGCTTTTGCTTGGGAAAATAGATGGAGTGTTTCACGTGAAACATTTTGACGTGATAGTTATCGGTGGCGGCCATGCCGGAGCCGAAGCGGCCCACGCATCCGCGCGTATGGGCGCGAATACTGCTTTGATCACGATGTCGCGCGATGGGATCGGGGTGATGTCCTGCAATCCGGCTATCGGTGGCCTGGGTAAGGGGCATTTGGTACGCGATATTGACGCGCTGGATGGCGTTATGGGGCGTGTCGCGGATAAAGCCGGCATCCAGTTCCGTCTTTTGAACCGCCGCAAGGGTCCCGCTGTTCAAGGCCCGCGGGCGCAAGCGGACCGTGCTATCTATCGTAAAGAAATGCTGGCCGAGACCGAACGCCAAGAGAATCTGACCATCGTAGAGGGTGAGGTGACCGACTTCATTCTCGACAATGGCAAGGTTTCTGGTGCCGTTCTTGCTGATGGTGAACAGATCGCTGCGGCTGCGGTTGTTTTGACGACTGGGACTTTCTTGCGCGGGGTCATCCATATTGGGGATGTGTCGCGCTCCGGCGGTCGGATGGGCGATAAAGCCTCCGTCGACCTGGCAAACCGCATTGATTCGTTCAACTTGCCACTCGGACGATTGAAAACGGGGACGCCGCCGCGTTTGGACGGGCGGACGATTGACTGGGAGAAGCTGGAAACGCAACCCGGGGATGATGAGCCTGTCTTGTTCTCTTTCTTGTCAGAGGCGACGTCGGCACCGCAAATCTCCTGCGGCATTACGCATACCAATGAAGAAACGCATCAAATTATTCGCGATAACCTGTCGCGCTCCGCGATGTACGGGGGGCATATTGACGGGGTAGGGCCCCGATACTGCCCATCGATCGAAGATAAAGTTGTCCGCTTCGCTGACAAAACCTCGCACCAAGTTTTCCTGGAGCCTGAGGGCGCCGATGACCACACCATCTACCCCAATGGGATTTCGACCTCGCTGCCTGAGGATGTTCAGCTTGCCTATGTTCGGTCGATGGTTGGGTTGGAAAATGTTGAAATCATCCAGCCCGGGTATGCGATTGAATATGACTATGTCGACCCCCGCGCCCTTGATCTGGCCCTTTCCGTGAGGACTGTGCCTGGCCTATATCTCGCTGGTCAGATCAACGGGACAACCGGTTATGAAGAAGCTGCAGCACAAGGTTTGGTTGCCGGATTGAACGCGGCGCTTACAGCACAGGGCAAAGAGCCGGTGACGTTCAGCCGCGCCGATAGCTATATTGGCGTGATGATTGATGACCTGACCACCCGGGGCGTGACTGAGCCCTATCGCATGTTCACCTCTCGCGCCGAATTCCGTTTGTCGCTCCGGGCAGATAACGCTGACCAGCGCCTGACCCCTTTAGCGATTGCCTTGGGCTGCGTCTCGCAAGAGCGGGTTGCGTATTTTAACGCCAAAATGGCCAAAATCGACGCAGCGATGGCAGAGCTCACGAAAACGCCCTATGCCTCAAAGGCGATCGAGGCGGCGGGGATCAAGGTCAGCCAAGATGGAACGAAGCGGACCGGTTTCCAACTGTTGGCGTTTCCGGATGTGACATTCGAACAGATCGTCTTGATTAATCCAGCGCTTGAAACGGTAGAACCCGAAATTCGCCGTCAGGTCGAGCGGGATGCGCTATATGCAAACTATATCGCGCGTCAGCAACGGGATATCGACCTCCTCCAGAAGGATGAGGCGCATGTTATTCCCGCGAATTTTGATTATGAAGCCATCGACGGGCTGTCAAATGAGCTTACCTCGAAGCTTTCGCTGACACGCCCGACCAACCTCGCACAGGCGGCCCGAATTGACGGTATGACGCCCTCGGCCTTGACGCTGCTTCTGTCTCATCTCAAGCGCGGCAGCCAGAAGAAGTCTGCATGATGAGCACTTTTGAGGAGGATGTTTCACGTGAAACATTGGAGAAGCTTCAGCATTTCTCGCAATTGGTCGAGAAATGGACCGCGAAGATTAATCTGATTTCCAAGCCGAGCGTCCCCGAGATGTGGGAGCGTCACATTCTGGATTCACTGCAAATCTATTCCCACGCGCCCAATGCGAGTCATTGGGTAGATCTTGGAAGCGGTGGCGGTTTTCCGGCAATTGTCGTGGCGCTGATGTCGCAGCAAGAGGAGCGTGCTACGAAATTCACCTTGGTTGAAAGCGACCAGCGTAAATGCGCGTTCCTGAGAACAGCCATTCGGGAGCTTGAGCTGAACGCAACGGTGGCGAACGCGCGGATTGAAGAGATTGAGCCCTTGGAAGCAGACGTTCTAAGCGCGCGGGCGCTGTCCGATTTGACTGCTTTGCTCGGCTTTGCAGATCGCCATCTCTTACCCTCCGGCACTGCGCTTTTCCCGAAGGGGGAGAACTGGCGCGCAGAGGATGCCGCAGCGAGAGAGACCTGGGCATATACCTGCGACGCTATCCAAAGCCAGACGAACCCCTCCGCCGCAATTCTTAAGATCAAGGAAATCAAACATGTCTGATCTGTCTCGACCTTCGGGGCCCAAAATTATTGCGATTGCGAACCAGAAGGGTGGGGTGGGCAAAACCACGACGACGATCAACCTTGCGGCGGCTTTGGTTGAGCAGAAGCAGCGCGTTCTGGTGATTGACCTTGATCCGCAGGGCAACGCGTCAACTGGTCTGGGCATCGAACTGGACGATCGGGAGTTTACGACCTACGAGCTTTTGCTTGAGGACATCGACCTTGATCAAGTGATTATGACGACCGAGACAGAGGGCCTGCATATCGTTGCCGCCACTGTCGATCTCAGTTCCGCAGATATGGAATTGATCGCTAATGAAAAGCGTAGTTTTCTTCTGCATGACGCCCTACGGCAGACGCAGATGGACAGCTACGCCTTCGATTATATTCTGATTGATTGCCCGCCATCGCTGAACTTGCTGACGGTGAACGCGATGATTGCGGCGCATTCGGTGCTTGTCCCGTTGCAAAGCGAGTTTTTCGCGCTTGAAGGATTGTCGCAGTTGATGCTGACCATCCGGGAAGTGCGCCAGAGCGGGAACAAGGATCTGCGGATCGAAGGGATTTTGCTGACGATGTATGATCAGCGGAACAACCTGTCGCAACAGGTTGAGCAGGACGCCCGAAGCAATTTGGGCGAACTGGTATATAGAACCGTTATTCCGCGCAACGTACGGGTCAGTGAAGCGCCCAGTTATGCGATGCCGGTTCTAAGTTACGATAGCGGGTCGAAAGGTGCCAAAGCGTACCGCGATCTGGCGAAAGAAGTACTGGCAAATAGTGCCGTATAAATAAGGGGTCAGGCAATGGCAGATAAAGACAAACGGCGCGGTTTGGGTCGAGGATTGTCGGCTTTGATGGCGGACGTAGCGGAGACACAAACGGTGGCATCAGAAGGCGCGGCGGAACAGTATGTTCCTATTGAAAAGATTTCTCCTAATCCGGAGCAGCCGCGCAAGCGGTTTGATCCGCAGGATTTGGATGATCTTGCAAACTCTATCCGCGAAAAGGGCGTTATCCAGCCGCTGATCGTACGCCGCCGCGATGATGGGACGTTCGAAATTGTCGCGGGTGAACGCCGTTGGCGCGCGTCGCAGATGGCGCAACTGCATGAACTTCCAATCATTGTCCGCGAATTCACCGATGTCGAAGTTCTCGAAGTTGCGATTATCGAGAACATCCAGCGGGCGGACCTCAATTCAATCGAGGAAGCAGCGGGCTATCGTCAGCTGATGGACCGTTTTGGCCACACGCAAGAGAAGATGGCGGAAGCCTTGGGCAAAAGCCGCAGTCATATCGCGAACTTGCTGCGCTTGCTGAACTTGCCCGAAAATGTACTGGAAATGGTGCGTCAGGGCGACCTGACAGCGGGTCACGCCCGGACCTTGGTGCCGTCGAAGAACCCTGAAAAGCTCGCCAAACAGATTATCGCCGGCGGCTTGTCGGTGCGCGCGGCCGAGGCGCTGATCAAGAAAGAGCAGCAAGCCGAGAATGAAGGACCAAACAAGCGGGCGGCCAAATCCTCGAACGAAAAAGACGCGGATACCCGCGCGCTTGAAGGGGATCTGTCAGCAAACCTTGGTTTGAAGGTAACCCTGAACCACAAGCCGGGGCAGGAGGCGGGCCAGATGGTGCTGCACTACACGACAATGGACGAGCTGGACGAGCTTTGCCAACGTCTGTCGGCCTCTTAATCCGACAAGAGTTCGGCCAAAATCGCGTTTAGCACCATAAAGCCCTGATCCGTTACATAAAGCTGGTCTTTATCCCTAGAAATCATCCCGATGTCCTGCATCTGGGTGATTTTTTTTGTCGAAAGCGGTGCGCCGGAAAGCGCCTCGTACCGGCGCAGGTCCACGCCTTCTTTCAGACGCAGCCCCATCATCAGAAACTCGCTCCCCTGATCTTCGGTCGTCAAAAGCTCGCGGGGCTTTTCGGTGGCACCGCTGGCAACAGCGTCAAGCCAGCGTTTGGGGTTACTAAAACACTCGGTCGCAAAGCGATTGCCGTTTTGGGTCAGGCGCCCGTGGGCCCCCGGACCGATGCCAAGATAATCACCATAGCGCCAGTAGATCAGATTGTGCCGCGACTGCGCCCCGTCGCGGGCGTGGTTCGATACCTCGTAAGAGGGCATGCCCATCTCGCCGCAAATATCCTGAGTGGCCGCATACATATCGGCGCCCAGATCATCGCTGGGCAATCCGCGTAGTTTTCCCACCGCATAGCGATCGCCAAATGCGGTGCCTTGTTCGATGGTGAGTTGATACAGCGACATATGGTCTATCGCTAGGGATAGGGCCTGTTTCAGCTCGGTCTGCCAATCGGGCAGGGTTTGGTTCTGGCGGCCATAGATCAGATCAAAACTGACGCGTTCAAAGGTACTGCGGGCGATGTCAAAGGCGGCAAGCCCTTCATCAACCGTGTGGATGCGGCCCAGACGTTTCAGGTCCGCGTCATTCAGGGCCTGTATCCCCATTGAAATACGGTTGACGCCCGCCTGTCGGAAGGCGGCAAAACGGTCGGCCTCAACCGAACCGGGGTTCGCCTCGAGCGTGATTTCCAGATCATTGGCCGTGGGCCACAGTCGACGGATCGCGGCGATGACATCAGCGACGACATCGGGGTCCATCAGACTGGGAGTGCCACCGCCGAAAAAGACGGCGTTCAAGACGCGCCCTTGGGTTTCGGCGGCGCCGCGTTCAAGCTCTGCCAGATAGGCGTCGCGCCAGGCCCGTTGGTCGATTGTGCGACTAACATGGCTGTTAAAGTCACAATAGGGGCATTTCGCCTCGCAAAACGGCCAATGGATATAAAGGCCAAAGCCCCCCTGGCGCCAATCCTCAGTCAAAGCAGGCAGAGATCAGTTTGGCGAAAGCGTCCGCACGGTGGCTGATTGCGTTCTTGGCGTCGGCGGACATTTCGCCAAAGGTCTGCTCGTGCCCGTCGGGTTGGAACATCGGGTCATAGCCGTGACCGATGTCGCCGCGGATCGGCCAGACAAGCGTGCCGTTCACGCGGCCTTCGAAAATTTCCTCGTGCCCGTCGGGCCAGACCAATACCAATGTTGCGCAGAACCGCGCGCGGCGCGGGTGGGGGGCGTTTGCCTCTTCCAGCAACCTGTGGGTCTTGGTCATTGCCATGACGAAATCGCGGCCGTTGGGCGTTTCGGACCAATCGGCGGTATAGACGCCGGGGGCATTGTCCAGCGCTTCGACCTCGATCCCGGAGTCATCTGCAAGCGCGGGAAGGCCCGTTGCCGCGACCGCCGCACGGGCTTTGATGCGGGCGTTGCCGATGAAAGTGTTTTCGGTTTCCTCCGGCTCGCCCAGGTTCATCTCGGCGGCGCCTTTGACGGTGACACCGAAGGGGGCGAAAAGCTCGGTCATTTCCTGCAGCTTGCCAGCGTTGTGGGTGGCGACCAAGATCTGGTCGCCGGTGAATTTACGGGTCATGCGGTGGCTGCCTTCTGCTTCTCGACCAGCTCTGCCACGCCCTTTTCGGCGAGGTCCATCAACTGGTTCATCTGATCGCGCGAATAGGTGGAGCCTTCGGCGCTCATCTGGATCTCGATCAGTTTGCCGCTGCCGGTCATAATAAAGTTACCGTCAACGCCTGCTTCTGAATCCTCGGGGTAGTCAAGGTCAAGCACGGGCTGGCCCGCATAGATGCCGCAGCTGATCGCGGCGACCGGATCGACCAGCGGGTCGCTGACCACGTCGCCGGCCTTCATCAGCTTGTTCACCGCCAGTTTCAACGCGACCCAACCGCCCGTGATAGAGGCACAACGCGTGCCGCCGTCGGCCTGCAGCACGTCACAGTCGATGGTGATCTGACGTTCGCCCAAGGCGCTACGATCCACGCCGGCGCGCAGAGCGCGACCGATAAGGCGTTGAATCTCAACGGTCCGGCCCCCTTGTTTGCCCATTGCCGCCTCGCGGCGCATACGGGTATTGGTGGCACGGGGCAGCATGCCGTATTCTGCCGTGACCCAGCCCAGACCGGAGCCCTTGATAAAGGGTGGCACGCGGTCCTCGATCGTGGCGGTACACAGCACATGGGTGTCGCCCATCTTGATCAGGGCCGATCCTTCGGCGTGTTTGGTGAATCCCGTTTCAATCGACACGGCACGCAGTTCGTCAAGTTTCCGACCAGAGGGGCGCATAGGTATTTCCTTTTCCATTTGCCATTGGGGATAACTCTGCGTTGCGGCGCGATGCAACCCCGATTGACGTTTGCCCCCTGTCGCACATACTTCTCCCACTATGGACAAAACACCTACAGTTTTAGACGAGATGAACGACCGCTCGCGCGAGGTGTTCCGCCGCGTGGTCGAAGGCTATCTGGCGAATGGCGATCCCGTGGGGTCGCGCACGCTGACCCGGGATTTCAGCGAAAAGGTCAGCGCGGCGACGATCCGCAATGTGATGCAGGATCTTGAATATATGGGCCTGCTGGGGAGCCCCCATGTCAGCGCCGGTCGTATCCCGACGCAGATGGGGCTGCGCATGTTCGTCGACGGCATGATCGAGATCGGCGATCCAACCGAGACGGACCGTGAAAAGATCGACGCGACCGTTGGCAGCAACAACGCCGATGTCAGCGGCATTCTTGATCGGGTGGGGTCGGCGCTGTCCGGCGTGACCCAGGGCGCCTCGCTTGTGCTGACGCCCAAGCACGAGGCACCGATCAAGCATATCGAATTTGTTTCACTGTCTCACGATAGGGCGCTGGTCGTTCTGGTCTTTTCCGACGGTCACGTGGAGAACCGGTTGTTCACACCGCCGCCGGGCCAGACCCCCAGCAGCATGCGTGAAGCCGCGAATTTCCTGAATGCGCTGGTCGAGGGGAAAACCATCTCGGAATTGCAGCGCACCATCGCGCATGAGATCAGCCAGCGGCGCCAGCAGATCGACGTTCTGGCGCAGCAGCTTGTCGAAAGCGGTCTGGCGCTGTGGCAGGGCGAAGGGGAATCCCCCGAGCGGTTAATCGTGCGCGGACGGTCGAATCTGATCAACACCGAAGGCGAGGCCGAGAACGTCGAATTGATCCGCCAGCTGTTTGACGACCTTGAACGCAAGCGCGATATCGCGGAATTCCTCGAATTGGCCGACGCGGGCGACGGTGTGCGCATTTTTATTGGTTCTGAGAATAAACTTTTTTCACTTTCGGGTTCCTCTCTGGTCGTTTCCCCTTATATGAACGCTGATCGTAAGGTGATCGGGGCGGTCGGTGTGATCGGCCCCACGCGCCTTAATTATGGACGTATCGTGCCGATTGTGAATTACACGGCGCAGCTGGTTGGAAAGCTGATTTCGAACCGCAGCTAGAGGTGAATTATGGCAGAGCCGAAAGAGAACGAATTTCTGGATGATATCGATGACGCAGAGGCCGAAGCCTATGCCGACGAGATGTCCGAAATTGACGACGAAGCGCTGGAACTGGACGAATTGCGTGCCGAGCGTGACCAGCTGAAAGACCGTTTCATGCGGGCCCTGGCCGACGCAGAGAACGCGCGTAAACGGTCTGACAAGGACCGTCGCGAGGCGGAAAACTATGGCGGGTCGAAACTGGCGCGCGACATGCTGCCGGTCTACGACAATATGAAACGCGCCCTGGAAGCCGCTACAGAAGAGCAGCGCACCATTTCCGGCCCGTTGCTGGAAGGGATCGAACTGACGATGCGCGAGTTGCTGAGCGTGTTCAAGAAGCACGGCATCGAAGTCATCTCGCCCGCCGTGGGTGACAAGTTCGATCCGCAGCATCATCAGGCGATGTTCGAGGCGCCCGTGCCAGACACCAAAGCAGGCGATATCATCCAGGTCGCCGCCGAAGGTTTCATGTTGCACGACCGTCTGCTGCGTCCGGCGCAGGTCGGCGTTTCCTCTACCCCCGCAGGGTAAACGCCCGGGATAGAGCGGCCCTTCGGGGAGGATTTAACACCATTTGGAAGCGAGGGAGGCGGTCAGCTTTTGGCCGCCTCTTTCAATTTATAGAGCAGGTCGAGCGCTTCACGTGGAGAGAGCTCGTCGGGGATAATCTCGGCCAGCGTTTCTTCAAGCTTGGAGCTTTGTTTTGGTTGAGGCGCAGGGGCCGGTGCCACGGCAAACAGGGGCAGATCGTCGATCAGGGTTTTCTGCGTCGCGCCGCCTTCGCGTTCGCCCTTTTCCAGCGCTTCCAGCACGACGCGTGCGCGCGCGATGACGGAAGGCGGCAAGCCGGCCAATTGCGCGACCTGCACACCGTAGGACCGATCGGCGGCGCCTTTGCGGACCTCGTGCAGGAAGATCACCTCTCCGTCCCATTCCTTGACCGCGACGGTAGCGTTATCGACCCCGCCCAGCTTGTTCGAAAGCGCGGTCATTTCATGGTAGTGTGTGGCGAACAATGCGCGAGAGCGGTTGATATCGTGCAGATGTTCCAGCGTGGCCCAGGCGATGGACAAGCCGTCATAGGTCGCCGTGCCGCGCCCGATTTCATCCAGGATCACAAGCGCGCGGTCGTCCGCCTGATTGAGGATTGCGGCGGTTTCGACCATTTCGACCATAAACGTGGAACGGCCCCGTGCCAGATCGTCAGAGGCGCCGACACGGCTGAAAATCTGGCTGATTAGGCCGATGTGCGCGGTGGCGGCAGGCACGTAGCTGCCCATTTGCGCCATCAGGGCGATGATTGCGTTCTGCCGCAGGAAGGTCGATTTACCCGCCATGTTAGGGCCGGTCAGCAGCCAGATATTCGCGTTGTCGCCATCGGCCGACAGGGTGCAATCGTTGGCGATAAACGGGCTGCCGGATTGCTGGGCCAAGGCGCGCTCCACGACCGGATGACGGCCCCCCTGAATGTCGAAGGCACGTGAATTATCGACGCGGGGTTTCACCCAGTTTTCGGACTGCGCCAGATCGGCCAGACCGGTGGCCAGATCAATCTCGGCCAATCCAGCCGAGGCGACACCGATCGGGCCGGAGTGATCCAGAATCGCGCGTTTCAACGTTTCATAGAGCCGCTTTTCAATCTCCAGCGCGTGGTTGCCCGCGTTGAGGATCTTTGTCTCCATCTCAGACAGTTCCACGGTTGTGAAACGGACTTGATTGGCGGTGGTCTGACGGTGGATAAAGGTATCGGACAGCGGCGCCGACAGCATTTTCTCGGCGTGGGTCGCTGTGACTTCGGCGAAATACCCAAGCACGTTGTTGTGTTTGATCTTCAACGTCGAGATACCGGTGAGCGTGATGAAATCCTGCTGCATCTGGGCAATGACGCTGCGGCCTTCGTCCCGCAGGGTGCGCACTTCGTCCAGCTCGGCGTCATACCCCGGCGCGATAAAGCCGCCGTCGCGGGCCAGCAGGGGGGGCTCGGCGATCAGCGCATCGTCGAGCAGATCAATCAGGCTGTCATGGCCGGTAAGCCCTTTGGCGGCCTGCGCCAGCAGATCGGGCAGGGCGGCGGCTTGCATCTTGTCGGCCAGATGGCTGGCTTCGGTCAGGCCGTTGCGGATGGCGGCAAGGTCACGGGGGCCGCCACGGTCCAGCGACAGGCGCGACAGGGCGCGGTCCAGATCAGGGACGTTGCGCAGATGCTGGCGGATGTCATTGCGGATCGACGGTGTGTCATAGGCAAAGCTGATCGCGTCCAGACGGGATTGAATCGTCTCTAACACGCGGGAAGGTGACGAAATACGCCGTTCCAGCAGCCGGGCGCCACCGGCGGTCACTGTCTTGTCCATAACGGACAACAGCGTACCGGCGCGACCACCGGTCAGCGCATGTGTCAGTTCAAGATTGCGACGTGTGGCAGCGTCGATCTGCACGCTGCGGGCCTCGGCCTCTTTCTGCGGCGGGCGCAGGAGGGGGAGTTTGCCCTTCTGTGTAATTTCGAGATAGTCGATGATCGCGCCCATGGCCGAGATATCGGCGCGTTCAAAACTGCCGAAGGCGTCGAGCGACCCGATGCCGAACAGATCGCAGACCCGTTTTTCGGCGCTGCTGCTGTCAAAGGCAGAGCGCGCGATAGGGGTCAGCGCGATGTCGAAATCAGAGACTAATTCACGCAGATCAGCCTCTTTCGCTTCTGACACGATCAGCTCTGACGGGGACAGACGGGCCAGTTCGGGGCCAAGTCGCGACAGGGTCAGGGGCATCACGTGAAACGCGCCGGTCGAAATATCGACCCAGGCCAGCGCATGACCATCGCGGACCTCTGCAAATGCGGCCAGATAGTTGTGGCGCCGCGCTTCGAGCAGGGATTCCTCGGTCAATGTGCCGGGGGTGACCAGCCGCACGACATCGCGTTTGACCACGGATTTATAGCCGCGTTTCTTCGCCTCCGCCGGGCTTTCCATCTGTTCGCAGACCGCCACGCGGAAGCCTTTGCGGATCAGCGTCAGCAAATACCCTTCGGCGGCATGGACCGGAACGCCGCACATGGGGATGTCTTCGCCCCCGTGTTTGCCGCGTTTGGTCAGCGCGATATCCAGTGCTTCAGCCGCGGCGACGGCATCATCAAAGAACATCTCGTAGAAATCGCCCATGCGGTAGAACAGCAGCGCTTCGGCGTACTGGGATTTCAGCTCTAGATATTGCGCCATCATTGGCGTGATTTTTTCTTCGGTCACCCTGCGCCCCCGGTTCGAGTTAACGTTGTGTACAAAACCGCGCCTCCGGACGAAAGGGTGGACCGGCGTTGCACGCGCGGCGTCGCCGCGACGTCGTGCAAACCGTGAGCGCCATCATGATTGTGTGAGGGGCCGATCGGCGATATCAAGCGGGAAACCATGAGGAAAGCCGTTCTAGTGACCAAAAACCGCATCACGTCCGAAGAGGCGCTCGCCTTTCACCTTGAACCCACGCCGGGCAAGTTCGAAATCACCGCAACCGTCCCGATGACGACCCAGCGGGATCTGAGCCTCGCCTATTCCCCCGGTGTTGCCGTTCCCTGTGAGGCGATCGCTGAAAATCCCGAGCTGGCATATGACTATACCAACAAGGGCAATATGGTCGCGGTGATTTCCAACGGCACTGCCGTTTTGGGCTTGGGCAACCTTGGTGCGCTGGCGTCGAAACCGGTGATGGAGGGCAAGTCGGTGCTGTTCAAACGGTTCGCCGACGTGAATTCGATCGACGTCGAGCTGGACACCGAAGACCCCGAGGCATTCATCAACGCGGTCAAGCTGATGGGGCCGACGTTCGGCGGGATCAACCTTGAGGATATCAAGGCGCCGGAATGTTTCATCATTGAACAGCGTCTGAAAGAAGAGATGGATATTCCCGTCTTTCACGACGACCAGCACGGCACCGCGGTGATCTGTGCTGCCGGTTTGCTGAACGCCTTGCGCATTTCGGGCAAGAAGATCGAAGATGTGCAGATTGTGTTGAACGGTGCGGGGGCGGCGGGGATCGCCTGTCTTGAACTGCTCAAGGCGATGGGGGCCAAGCATAACAACTGTATCATGTGCGATACAAAAGGTGTGATCTATCAGGGCCGTACCGAGGGTATGAACCAGTGGAAGTCGGCCCATGCCGCGCAGACCGAGCTGCGCACGCTGGAAGAGGCGATGAAGAACGCGGATGTGTTCCTGGGTGTGTCGGTCAAAGGGGCGGTGACGCCCGCGATGGTCGCCAGCATGGCGGATAATCCGGTGATCTTCGCGATGGCGAACCCCGATCCTGAAATCACGCCGGAAGAAGCGCACGAGGTACGCCCCGATGCGATTGTCGCCACAGGCCGCAGCGATTACCCCAATCAGGTAAACAACGTTTTGGGCTTTCCTTACCTGTTCCGCGGGGCGCTGGATATCCACGCCCGCGCCATCAACGACGAGATGAAGATCGCCTGCGCCCACGCGTTGGCCGATCTGGCACGCGAGGATGTGCCGGACGAAGTGGCGCTGGCCTATGGCAAGAACCTGAGCTTTGGCCGGGATTACATCATCCCGACGCCGTTCGATCCGCGTCTGATCCATCGTATTCCGCCTGCTGTTGCACGTGCAGGTATGGACACCGGCGCCGCGCGGCGCCCGATCATCGATATGGACGCCTACGAGCTGAGCCTGAAGTCGCGGATGGACCCGACGGCGAATATCCTGCGCGGGATCAACGCCCGTGCGCGGGCCAATCAGGCGCGGATGATCTTTGCCGAAGGGGATGACCCCAAGGTTCTGCGGGCTGCGGTAATGTATCAACGCTCCGGTCTGGGCAAGGCGCTGGTGGTCGGACGTGCTGACGACGTAAAGGCCAAGCTGACGGCGGCGGGGATGGAGGATGCCTACCGCGAGCTTGAGGTCGTGAATGCGGCCAATACCCAGCACCTGGAGACGTATAAGTCATTCCTTTACAATCGCTTGCAGCGCAAAGGGTCGGACAGCAAGGATATCCACCGTTTGGCCGCCCGTGACCGCCACGTCTTTGCCGCGCTGATGTTGGCGCATGGGCATGGCGATGGTCTGGTGACCGGTGCAACCCGCAAATCCGCCCATGTGCTTGAACGGTTGAACCACGTGTTCGATGCCAATGCGAAACACGGCGCCGTCGGGATCACTGCGTTGCTGCACAAGGGGCGGATTGTGTTCATCGGCGATACGCTGGTGCATGAATGGCCGAACGAAGAAGACCTTGCGAATATTGCTGAAAAAGGGGCCAAGGTCGCCCGCCACATGGGGCTTGAGCCGCGGGTTGCCTTCGTCAGCTTCTCTACCTTTGGCTATCCGGTTTCCGAGCGAGCAGAAAAGATGCAGCGTGCCCCAGATGTGCTGGACGCACGCGGGGTCGATTTCGAATACGAAGGCGAAATGACCGTGGATGTGGCGCTGAATGCCGAAAGCCAAAAGAACTATCCGTTCTCGCGGCTGACAGGGCCTGCGAATATCCTCGTCGTGCCGGCGCGGCATTCGGCCAGTATCTCGGTCAAATTGATGCAGGAAATGGCGGGCGCCACGGTGATCGGCCCGATCCTGACGGGGTTGGACAAGTCGATCCAGATCTGTTCGACCACATCCACCGCGAATGACATCCTGAACATGGCTATTCTGGCGGCCTGCAAGGTCGGCGAATGATCTGGAACCTCGGCTCTATCAACGCGGATAATTTCTACTATCTGCGGCATCTGCCGGCGCCGGGGGAAACGATTGCCGCGCATGATTTCCGGCAAGGGTTGGGCGGGAAGGGGGCCAATATGTCGGTCGCCGCCGCCCGCGCCGGAACGCGCGTTATGCATATCGGCGCCGTGGGGCCGGACGGCAAATGGACCGTGGACCGCTTGCTGGAATACGGCGTCGAAACGCAGCATATCAGCATGATCGACACGGCCACCGGTCACGCGAATATCTGTGTGGCCGAGGATGGCGAAAACTCTATCGTCTTGTTTTCGGGGGCCAATCACCAGATCACCACCCAGATGATCGGGGCCGCCCTGGCAGAGGCATCGCCCGGTGACTTTCTGCTGATGCAAAACGAAACCCTGGGCCAACGCTTTGCCGCGCAGACCGCGCATACTCTGGGCCTGCGCGTCGCTTATGCCGCCGCGCCCTTTGATGCTGAAATCGTGGCGCAGGTTCTACCCGACATCGATCTGCTGGTGTTGAACGAGGTCGAGGCAGAGGCGCTTGAAAAAACCACAGGCGCCCGCATCGACGCGCTGCCGATCGACGATATTATCGTGACCTTGGGCGCTGAGGGGTGCAAATGGGTCTCTAACAAGGCGAAAACGGTGCAAAGCTTTCCGGCCTATCCGGTCAAAGCCATCGATACCACGGGGGCGGGGGACACGTTTACCGGCTATCTGATCGCCGCCTTGGACCGCAAACTGTCGATGCCGGATGCGATTGCGCTGGCAATGCAAGCTGGCGCCTTGATGGTCACGCGGCAAGGGACAGCGGATGTGATCCCGGACCTCAAAGACATCCAGGATCATGGTTTTGACGAAGATTAACGCTCGCGATTAACGCGGGGTTAACGTTATTTCGCGAAAGGCGCAGCGCTACCCCAAAGTTGTTTCACGCGCTGGTCGCGCCCGCAGCCGTTGCGATAGCGCTTGTAGGCGACGGATTTCTTCACGCCCAAGCCGACGCTGGTAAAGGCCAGACGATCATCGCTTTTGTAGTAATCCTGATGGTAGGCATCGGCGGGGTAGAACGCGGCTTTGTCCAAGATCGGGGTTACGACGGTCTTGCCCAAAGCGGCCTGCGCATCGGCCTTGGCCTTTTCTGCAGCGGCCTTCTGCCCGTTACCGTCGGCAAAAATCGCGGTGCGGTAGCTATCGCCGCGGTCGCAGAATTGCCCGCCCGCGTCCGTTGGATCAACCGACCGGAAGAACATCGACAGCAACTGGTCCGCAGACACCACCGCCGGATCATACTGGATCTGCGCCGCTTCATAGTGCCCGGTGCCGCCGGCGACGACCTGTTTATAGGTGGGGTTTTTCACGCTTCCACCCGCAAAACCCGATACGACCTCTTTCACGCCTTTCACGCTTTCAAAGTCCGCTTCAACGCACCAAAAGCAGCCGCCCGCGACCAAAAGCGTCTCTGTTCCGGCGGCTTTTGCGGTTGTCGCCTGTGCTGCAAGGCCCAGACCAATGGCAGCGCTTAACGCGATCATGCGCATATTTGTGGCAAATTCCATGGAATACTCTCCTTTGTTTTGCCTGACGGTGACCGCAATGCTTGCGCGACGCAACTCAGGTGCCCGTGATGTCACGGCCAAGTGATGTCGGTTTCACCCTTGGCCCCGCGGCACGAAGTTCTTAGCGTCAGCCCCAAAGAAGGAGCAATTTGATGCAAACCCACGTCACCACGCACCAAGCCGAAGAAGATGCCCGCAATGAAGACATTTTGATCTATTTAAACGGTCAAATTGTCCCCAAGGCACAGGCCGTGGTCAGCGTCTATGACAGCGGTTTCATGCTGGGCGACGGCATCTGGGAAGGGCTGCGGCTGTATGATGGTACATGGGCCTTTCTAGACGATCACTTTGACCGCCTGTTCGAGGCGTCCAAAGCCATTGACCTTGATATCGGGATGACGCGCGACGCCCTGATTTCCGCCTTGTTAGAGACGCAAAAAGCCAATGGTATGACCACTGATGCCCACGCGCGTCTGATGATCACACGGGGGCCAAAAACGCGGCCCTTCCAGCACCCGTCGCTGTCGCAATCGGGCCCCACCATCACGATCATTATGGAACACTCGCGCCCGAATATGCCGCGCCCGATCCGGCTGGCCACAGTACCGCATCTGCGCGGGCTGCCGATGACGCAGGACCCAAAGCTGAATAGTCATTCCAAATTGAACTGTATTCTCGCGTGTATTGCCGCGGAAAAAGCGGGTGCCGACGAAGGGCTGATGCTCGATATTAACGGTTTCGTGAATACAACAAACGCCTGTAACTTTTTCATCGTCCGCAAAGGGGAGGTTTGGACCAGCACCGGCGATTACTGCATGAATGGAATCACCCGTCAGAAGGTCATCGACCTGTGCCGCGCCAATGATATCCCGTGTTTCGAAAGGAATTATTCATTAGTCGACACCTATGGTGCTGACGAGGCGTTCTTGACCGGCACATTCGGGGCGCAAACACCTGTCGCGATGATCGATGGCCGTCAGATTGGCACGGGCGACATGGGGCCGGTAACAAAAAAGCTGCGCGGTTTGTACAAAGACCTGATCGCAAAGGAATGTGTCTGATGCGTATCGCAATGTGGTCCGGCCCGCGCAATCTGAGCACGGCGATGATGTATAGCTTCGGCAACCGCGCTGATTTCACCGCGATGGATGAACCGTTCTATGCGCCGTATCTTAAGGCCACCGGCGCCGATCATCCGATGAAAGATGAAATTATCGCGGGCCATGAATGTGACCCCTTGAGCGTCGCGGCGCGCTGCGCAGGGCCGGGCACGCCGCATCGCTACATGAAACACATGCCCCATCATATGATTGACGGGTTTCCGATGGGTTGGGCAGAGGGCTGCGTGCATGTCCACCTGATACGCCACCCCGCCCGCGTGATCGCGAGCTATACCGCAAAACGAGAATCGCCGAATTTTAATGATATCGGATATGGCCAACAGACCGCGCTGTACGATCAAATCGGTGGGCTGGTCATCGATTCCGCTGATATTCGCGCGAACCCTGAAGGAATGCTGCGTAAGCTGTGTGATGCCATCAACCTGCCCTTCGATCCGGCAATGCTATCCTGGGCGGCGGGCCCACGTGCCGAAGATGGCATCTGGGCATCACATTGGTATGGTGCCGTGCACAAAAGCACCGGTTTTGCAGGGGCAGAGGGGCCGTTGCCCAGGCTTGAACCTGCCGCAGAAGCGCTGTGTGCCAAAGCCCTTCCACATTATCAAAAGCTTTATGATCAACGGCTTAGGTGATTTCGGGTAAAAATATCCGATTTATCGAAACTAAATCATCTCATGTTGCGTGAATTATCAGGAAGAACCACGCAACAAGGAGATTTAACATGAAGATGTTTACAGCAACCGCTCTGGCTCTCACGCTTGCCACGGGTACAGCCTTCGCCGCCGCACACAGCAATGCGATGGTCGAAGCGATGGATCAAGATGTATCCAACGGTGTGGTCAGCGCCGATAAGGTGATGGCAACTGAAAATGGCTGGATGGTCGTTCACCGCACAGATGCCGAGATGAAACCCGGCCCCGTTGTCGGCTACGCGCCTCTGCGTGCCGGTGAAAACGTCGACGTTGCCGCCATTCTGCAAGAAGAAGTAAAATCCGGCGATATGTTGATGCTCATGGTCCACTCCGAAGAGGGCGGCATGAAAACCGGCGGCTTTGAATACACATTGGGTGCCAAAGAAGACGGCCCGATCAAGCCAGACGGTAAATTGGTGATGACGGTTATTACTGCAGAGTAAACCGTTCTAACCCAAAAGAAGGCCCGGACAGAATATCCCCCTGTCCGGGCCTTTTTTGTTTACCCTTTGAGGCGCTTATCGCGTGCGGCCAAGAGCTTGAGGCGCAGCGCGTTCAGCTGAATGAAGCCCGCCGCGTCTTTTTGATCATAGGCACCAGCGTCATCTTCAAATGTCACGTGAGCTTCGGAATACAGCGAATGATCCGACCAGCGGCCGACGGTACGCACGTGGCCTTTGTACAATTTCAGTCGAACTGTACCGGTTACATGGGTTTGCGAGGCATCAATCGCCGCTTGCAGCATGGTGCGCTCGGGGCTGTACCAGAAACCGTTATAGATCAGCTCCGCATAGCGCGGCATCAGCTCGTCTTTCAGGTGCATCGCCCCACGGTCGAGGGTGATCGATTCGATCCCGCGGTGTGCTTCAAGCAGCAAGGTGCCGCCCGGCGTTTCGTAAATACCGCGGGATTTCATCCCGACAAAACGACCCTCGACAAGGTCAAGGCGCCCGCAGCCATGTTTGCCGCCAAGTTCGTTCAGTTTAGCCAGAAGTGTCGCGGGCGACATGGCTTCGCCGTTGATGCTTACCGCATCGCCACATTCAAACCCGATTTCCACATACTCGGGCGTATCTGGTGCTTGCTCAGGCGAGACCGTGCGCTGGTACACATAGTCGGGCGCGTCCACGGCCGGATCCTCCAGCACTTTGCCTTCCGAAGAGGTGTGCAGCAGGTTCGCGTCCACGCTAAACGGCGCTTCACCACGTTTGTCCTTCGCCACGGGGATCTGATGTTTTTCGGCAAATTCGATCAATTTAGTCCGGCTGGACAGGTCCCATTCCCGCCATGGCGCGATCACCTTGATGTCGGGGTTCAACGCATAGGCCGCCAATTCGAAACGAACCTGATCGTTGCCCTTGCCTGTCGCGCCATGCGCAACGGCGTCGGCACCGGTTTCGGCGGCGATTTCAACAAGGCGCTTGGAAATCAGAGGGCGCGCGATGGAGGTGCCCAACAGGTATAGGCCTTCATAGACCGCATTGGCGCGGAACATGGGGAAGACGAAATCGCGCACGAATTCTTCGCGCACGTCTTCCACGTAAATCTCGGATGCGCCCATCATTTCAGCTTTGGCGCGGGCGGGCTCAAGCTCTTCGCCTTGGCCGAGGTCAGCGGTAAAGGTAACCACCTCGCAACCATATTCGGTTTGCAGCCATTTCAGGATGATCGAGGTATCAAGCCCACCAGAATAGGCGAGCACAACTTTTTTGGGCGCGGACATGATGTTTCCTTTTCGGTTTGCACCGCGAAGTACCTGTTTTTCAAGGCGTGAGCAAGATTGAAGGCTGCGTTGACCGCGTCACCTGGGAATCGTATCGACAAGTATTCAACGGGAAGGTCGATGAGATGACAGATATGTTTAAAACTGCAGCACGCAGCGCAGCGCAACAGATGCGAGAGGTGTTTCCCGCCACCCCCTTGATGCGCAACGAACATCTGTCAGAAAAATATGACGCTGACATATGGTTGAAACGCGAAGACCTAAGCCCCGTTAGATCATATAAGTTGCGCGGAGCGTTCAACGCGATGCGCAAAGTGATCCCCGAGAAGTCTGTTTTCGTTTGTGCAAGCGCGGGCAACCACGCCCAAGGTGTTGCATTTATGTGCAGTCATTTCGGTGTGAAAGGTGTGATTTTCATGCCCGTCACGACGCCTCAACAGAAAATTCAGAAAACCAAGATGTTTGGTGGGCTTCAGGTCGAGGTTCGCTTGATCGGCGACTACTTTGACAAAACGCTCTCCGCGGCGCAGCAGTATTGCGTGGAAGAGGGCGCGCATTTTCTGTCTCCTTTCGATGATGAAGATGTCATTGAGGGGCAAGCCTCCGTTGCGGTTGAAATAGAGGAGCAGTTAGGGCGCGTGCCCGACCACATTCTGCTTCCCGTTGGTGGCGGCGGTCTTTCGTCCGGCGTTTACAGCTATTTTCAAAATGAGTGCCGGTATAGCTTTGTTGAACCTGAAGGGGCCCCTAGTTTGGCCAAAGCTTTGGCCGCGGGTGCACCGGTGGATGTGTCTCCTATCAATAGTTTCGTCGATGGGGCCGCGGTCGCAAAAATTGGCCAACGTAACTTTTCACGGTTGGATCGTGTCGCAGAGAGTGAAGTGATCCATCTGGCCGAGGACCGCATCTGCGTCACGATCATCGAAATGCTGAATGTTGAAGGCATCGTATTAGAACCTGCTGGTGCCCTTTCTATTGAGGCGCTGGGCGAAGTAGCTGACCAGATCAAGGGCAAGACCGTTGTATGCGTAGCATCCGGCGGAAACTTCGATTTTGAGCGTCTGCCAGAGGTGAAAGAGCGGGCGCAGCGGTACTCCGGCGTCAAGAAATATTTTATTCTGAGGATGCCGCAGCGCCCTGGTGCGCTGAAAGAATTCTTGAGCATTCTCGGCCCGGACGATGACATCTGTCGGTTTGAATACCTGAAGAAGTCTGCGCGAAACTTCGGCTCTGTTCTGATCGGAATTGAAACACGAAGCCCTGAAAGTTTTGGGCCGTTCTTGGCGCAACTGAAGGACGCAGGGTTTACCTATACGGACATCACGAATGACGAAACCTTGGCTCAATTTGTTCTATAGGCGCACTGCAGGTCTCCGTGTTCGATAGGAAATGTTCTTTCGATTTTTCATAGCTGGTAAGGATCTCCTTCCAAAAAGATGTGATTTGCTGGCTGCCGGCAAAATTGCCTTCGGCCTGCGCACATTGTTCTGACAATTCGACAAACCCCACGCTTAATGCGCTGCCCTTCACAAAGTGAAGTATGTCGCGAAACTGATCGGTCGTTACGCCCATCGTTAGTTGAGCATTGGCTTCTTCCACCTCCTTAAAAAACACGCACATAATTGTGCTGAAGTCGTCGCGCCCAACAGCGGTTTGCAAGGTCGCGACCTGTTCCCAGTCAATCACTGATTCGCCCTCTTTCTCCGGCCAATGTGGGGCAAAATTCTTAACAAAGCGTGCAGGGCGATCATCACTTAAAAACTTTTGGGCTTCACCGAATCTTAATCTGTCGTTGGCTAGGCTCGGGGTGAAGTTGTCGAAAGCTTGTGTATGTTGCAGAACAAGATTGAAAAAATAGCCCGACCAAACACGCCGCAGCGGTTTCGCGCGATCAAAACAGCTATGGTTGTCGACGATAGCGCGCTGCAACGGCGAATCTTGATGGCGACGCTGTCGCGATGGGGATTCGATGTGCAGGAAGCGGCCTCTGCTGAAGAGGCATTGGTTGTCTGCGAACAAAATCTACCGGATCTGATCATCAGCGATTGGATTATGCCGGGTATGTCGGGGCTGCAATTTTGCGAGGCGTTTCGCAAACTTTCGAAGGGCAGCTACGGGTACTTCATTTTACTGACGGCAAAATCTGATAAATCCGAGGTGGTTAAAGGGTTGGACAGCGGTGCGGACGATTTTGTCAGCAAGCCAGTCAACGTTGACGAGCTACGCGCGCGAATTATGGCCGGCGAACGCATTTTGACGATGCAGCGTGAATTATCGGCGAAAAACCGTGTCATTACTGAAGCTCTGGACGCGTTGCAAAACGTACACGACGCATTGGATCGGGACCTAGACGAGGCGCGAAAGTTTCAGAAATCCCTTTTGCAGGAACCCCACTGCGCCTTCGATGCGGGTGCCGTGTCTTTGATGCTCAGGTCCAGCGGGCATGTAGGGGGCGATCTGGTGGGATATTTCACAGCGGGAAATAGCATCGGGATCTACGGGCTAGATGTGTCCGGTCACGGGTTGAGCTCGGCTCTGATGGCCGCCCGTTTGGCCGGTATATTTTCCGCCGTCGCACCTGAGCAAAACCTGGCATTGGCACGCCAATCTGACGGGACGTATAAAATGCGCCCGCCCGACCAAGTAATCGCCGAGCTGAACAGCCTAGTGCTCTCTGACATGGAATCGGAGCAGTATTTCACACTTTTTCTGGCGGAAATTGAACTTGATACCGGCAGGATCAGGGCAACTCAGGCCGGCCACCCGCACCCTTTCATTCAGCGACGCAATCGCAGGTTGGAAAACTTCGGGAGAGGCGGGCTGCCCGTAGGGCTGATTGCCGATGCGCAATATGAAACAGTCGCGAGCCAGCTTTACCCTGGCGACCGTCTGATCGTGCTTTCCGACGGGGTGACGGAATGTCCTGACCCGATTGGGCAAATGCTGGACGATAATGGTCTAAATCAGGTTCTACATGATCTGCACCCCATCAGGGGGCCGCTTTTCTTTGACGCGCTCACGTCGCGGCTAGAAGATCATGCGGGGACGGCTGAATTTCCTGATGATGTTTCCGGTATTTGCTTCGAATTTCAGGACCTTGCCGCCAGAAACCGTTCAAGAAAGTGCCGATCCCCATCGTTGCCTAGCACCGAAACGGCCTCTTCCCCCGACAGAACAACTGTTGCGTGGTCAGGCTCTATCGGGGGGGCAATATGACGGACGGGATGGGCGACATAGACATGGCAAATTTTCTCGGCCCAGATGTCATACTCCGGCATATAGACGTATCGTCGGAATGCGCCCAACCGCCGGGGGCGCGCAATGGTCCAGCCAATCTCTTCCATCACCTCGCGGTGGAGCGTTTGGAGAGGCGATTCACCGGGGTCAATGCCACCGCCTGGCAACTGAATATCAACATGTGGCCTAAGCTGGGCGGTCATCAAAAAGCGGCCCTTGAGGGGCAAAATCGCATAGGCTCCGGGACGCGACGTGTATGTTTTTCCCGGAATGGGCGGTTCCCCAACGCGTCGCATCATATGTCTCCCCCTTTTCGCACGGCTTGTTGCCCTTATATAGACGCGGTATGCCAACCGTCTGCCGGTAAGGAAAGTCAAATGACCCAAGGAAACAAAATCGCGTGGGACGACACCGTTCTACCCTTTCAACTCGATGCCTCTGATATTCGGGGGCGCGTCGCGCGTCTGGATGGCGTGCTGGAAGGGATTTTGCGTCAGCATGACTATCCCGAAAAGGTAGAGGCGTTGGTCGCCGAAATGGCTTTGCTTACGGCGCTGATCGGGCAAACCATTAAGCTGCGCTGGAAATTGCAGCTGCAGGTCCAATCCAAAGGGCCCGTGCGCATGATTGCGACAGATTACTACGGCCCGACGGAGGATGGTGAACCCGCGCGCATCCGTGCCTACGCCAGCTATGACGCCGACCGGATCACCGATGGGCCGGCCTTTGATCAGGTGGGCGAGGGGTATTTTGCTATTATGATCGACCAGGGCAACGGGATGACCCCCTATCAGGGGATTACGCCGCTTACCGGTAAATCGCTGTCCGAATGTGCAGAGGCGTATTTCGCGCAGTCCGAACAGTTGCCCACACGGTTTGAACTGAGCTTTGGCAAATCCACCTCCCCGGGGGAGGATGAGCATTGGCGCGCCGGCGGTGTTATGCTGCAACATATGCCCAAAGCCTCGCCCTTTGCCGCGCAAGGGGAAGGCAGCGGCGAGGTGCTGCAAGCCACTGATCTGGTCGACGGTGAAGAGGGGGATAACTGGCGCCGCGTCAACGTCTTGCTGGATACGGTAGACGAGCTTGAACTGATTGGGCCGAGCCTGCCGCCGACAGATCTTTTGAAACGTCTGTTTCACGAGGAGATGCCGCGCGTATTCGACGCGCAGGCGGTCCGCTTTGGCTGCACTTGCTCCGAAGATCGTGTGCGGCAAAGCCTGTCGATCTATTCGGCGGGGGATATCGAAACGATGACGACAGACGACGGCCGCGTCACGGCCGACTGCCAGTTCTGTGGTGCGCATTATGATCTGGATCCGAAAACAGTCGGGTTCGAGGCAGAAGACAACAGTGGCAGCTGATCAGCTCGCCCATTTTCGGAAGGCGCTGGCACAAACTGGTGTCACGTCTTCCGATTTTGACCTTAACAAAGGGTCTACGCCACCGGCGAACCGGACATTGCGGCCAGCTGGCGTTTTGGCCCCGATCGTTGAACGGGGCGGGCGGTTGGAACTTATCCTGACCAAACGGTCGTCCGCGCTAAAGCACCATCCGGGGCAAATCGCCTTCCCTGGGGGCAAGCAGGATGGCGGTGATGCCGATGTCGTTGCCGCAGCCCTACGCGAGGCGCGAGAAGAAATCGGCCTGCCCTCGGATCTGGTCGACGTTTTGGGTACGCTGCCCGCACATGAGACAGTTACCAACTTTCTGGTGACGCCCGTCATTGCCTTCGTGAAAGAAGACTTCGAAATTATCCCCGAGCCCGGCGAAGTTGAGGAAGTCTTTACCGTTCCACTTGATCATGTGCTCAACGCTGAAAATTACGTGGTCCAGTCGCGCCGGTGGCAGGGGCAGCGACGGTATTATTACACGGTTCCTTATGGTCCCTATTACATTTGGGGGGCAACCGCGCGTATGTTGCGGGCATGGACAGAACGTATGATGTAACCCTTCCCGCCAGCACGCGCTGGCTTTCCGACCCCGATGCCCAAGCCGTATGCGATGCGGTGGCGGACGGCGGGCATGCGATCTATTTTGTCGGGGGCTGTGTGCGGAACGCGCTTTTGGGCGTGGCGGATAGCGATGTCGACATGTCGACCAATGCATTGCCCGAGCGTGTCATGGCTCTTGCCGCGCGCGCTGGGCTGAAAGCCGTACCGACGGGCGTGGAACATGGAACTGTCACTGTGGTCAGCGGCGGTAAGGGGTTCGAGGTGACGACCTTCCGCCGGGATGTGGAAACGGACGGGCGACGCGCGGTTGTCGCTTTTTCGGACAGTATCCTCGACGATGCGTTGCGCCGTGATTTTACGATGAACGCGCTTTACGCGGATGCGCAGGGGCGGGTGATCGACCCGCTTGAAGGTCTTGTTGATTTGCGCGCCCGGCGGGTGAGGTTTATCGAGGATGCCGCCCAACGTATCCGCGAAGATTACCTGCGCACCTTGCGCTATTTCCGGTTTTGCGCGTGGTATGCGGACCCGGTCGAGGGCTTCGATCCGGAGGCTTTGGCCGCGATTGCAGCGCATACCGACGGGTTGGAAAGCCTGTCGGCGGAGCGGATCGGAGCAGAGCTTACGAAGCTGTTAACCGCGCCGGACCCTGCGCCAGCGGTAGCTGCGATGCGCCAAACCGGCGTTTTGGGGACAATTCTGCCGGGAAGCGATGATCGCTGGCTCGGGATGGTCGTGCATTTCGAACAGCTATTGCAGATGTCTGTGGACTGGCGGACGCGGCTGGCAGCGCTTGGTGGTGAGGATATCGATCAGCGCCTGAGGTTGAGCAAGGCAGACGCGAAATACCTGCATCGGCTGAAAGAGGCGGCATATGGCGCAGAGACAGTGGCCGCGATTGCCCATACCGACGGCGGCGATATGGCGCGCGCGGTTGTTGTGCTGCGCGCCTGCCTGTCTGAAACGCCACCCGATGCGACTGTGCTTGATAGTATCGCGCAGGCCGAAACGGCTGTATTTCCCGTGCAAGCCGCTGATTTGATGCCGGAATATACCGGCCCTGCTTTGGGCAGGCGGCTGGCCGAGCTTAGGGCGCACTGGATCGCTTCGGGGTTTGCGGCGACGCGGGACAGTTTGTTGAACACGCCAGAAAGCTGACGCAACCTGTGGTCTTTTCGGCGCGGCTCTTTCTATAGTGGCGGCGAACACGCGCCCCACAGGTGAATTATGTTTCGATTTTTCGAAAATCTTGTCGATCCCTATGCGGATTACGCCGAGCAAGACACGCCGCCCACGCGGCTGTGGCCCTTTTTCCGCACCTACAGCGCGCCGTTCAAAACGGTGTTCTGGGTCACGGGTGTGCTTTCCGTTGTCGTCGCGGCGATCGAGATCGGCTTGATCTACTATATGGGCCGTCTTGTCGATCTGATGGACGGCAGCCCGGCCGAGGTATGGCGTAGCTATGGGACGGAGTTTATCGTCGTCGCGCTGCTTATCCTGATCGCGCGGCCTGCTGTGCAGGCGGTTCATGTGTTACTGCTGAACAACGCTGTCTTGCCAAATTACGGCACACTTTTCCGGTGGCGCGGACACCGTCAGGTGCTGCGGCAGTCAGTCGGCTGGTTCGAGGATGACTTTGCCGGGCGCATCGCCAACCGGATCATGCAAACGCCCCCCGCTGCGGGGGAGGTCGTGTTTCAGGTCTTTGACGCGATTTCCTATGCGCTGGCCTATCTCATCGGCGCAGCGATTTTGCTAACCACGTCGGACTGGCAACTGCTGATCCCCTTGGTCGCGTGGTTCGCGCTTTATGCTGTGCTAACCCAATGGACGATCAAGCGTGTGGCGGTCGCGTCGCAGGCCGCGTCGGATGCGCGGTCAGAGGTGACGGGCCGCGTGGTCGACAGTTACAGCAACATTCATTCGGTCAAGATGTTTGCCCACCATGACCGCGAGATTGAATATGCCAAGGGCGCCATCGAGAATGCGCGCGTCACTTTTCAAAAGGAAATGCGGATATTCACCATCATGGATATCTGTCTGGTCAGCTTGAACGGTTTGCTAATCGTCGGGGTCGTAGGCTGGGCGTTCTATCTGTGGTCAACCGGCAACGCGACGGTGGGCGTGGTGACGGCTGCGACGGCACTGACACTGCGGTTGAACTCCATGACCGCCTGGATCATGTGGGCGCTTTCGACGTTCTTCCAGCAGCTTGGCGTCGTGGCCGAGGGGCTTGAAACGATTGCGCAGCCAATCACCTTGGTTGACGACAGCGATGCCAAGCCGCTGGCCCTGACCGACGGGCGGGTGGAGATGCGCGAGCTGACCCATCATTATGGCCGTGGTTCGGGCGGGTTGGATCACGTGGATATCACCGTGCAGCCGGGGGAAAAGATCGGGCTGATCGGGCGGTCGGGCGCGGGCAAATCGACCTTGGTCAAGCTGTTGCTGCGGTTTTACGACCCCGAAGGCGGGCGTATTCTGATTGACGGGCAGGATATCACCACCGTCCGGCAGGACAGCCTGCGGCAGGCGATCGGGATGGTGCAGCAAGACAATGCTTTGCTGCATCGGTCGATCCGCGAAAATATCCTCTACGGGCGTCCCACCGCGACGGAGGCAGAGGTGATTGCCGCAGCGAAACAGGCCCAAGCACATGATTTTATTCAGGATTTGAACGATCAGGGCGGGCGGTCCGGCTATGACGCGCAGGTTGGCGAGCGGGGGGTGAAGCTGTCGGGCGGGCAGCGGCAACGCATCGCGCTGGCACGGGTCATCCTCAAGAACGCGCCGATCCTTTTGCTGGACGAAGCCACGAGCGCGCTTGATAGCGAGGTAGAGGCCGCGATCCAGCAGACTCTGTACGGCATGATGGAGGGCAAGACCGTCATCGCCATTGCGCATCGCCTGTCCACCATCGCTGAAATGGACCGTATTCTGGTCATGGACGGGGGCCGTATCGTCGAAGAGGGCACGCATGAGGTGCTTTTGGCACAAGGCGGGCTATATGCAGATTTCTGGAACCGGCAATCCGGCGGGTTCCTTCGCACAGAAGAGCCGACATCGTAATGCCTTTGACATGGATCGACCCGTTTTCCCCCGCCACGACAGAGCCGCCGCGCCGTCTGGCGGCCTTTTTTCGCTGGGCGTTGAAGGGCAGCGGCCCTGCGCTTGGCGTCGCGGGGGTGCTGTCGATTTTCGCCGGCGTGATAGAGGTGATGGCCGCCCTAGTTCTTGGGTGGGTCGTGGATGCGGCGCTTGCCGCCGAGGCGGGGGCCGTATTCTCGGATCATACGGGGCTGCTCTTGGCGGGACTGGCGTTCTTTTTGCTGCTGCGTCCGGCGCTGTTCGGCGTCAGTTCGTATATGCAGTCGATCGTAGTCGCGCCGAATGTGTTCAACCTCGTGCTGTCGCGCTTGCATCGCTACACGCTGGGGCAGGCGGTCACGTTTTTCGACAATGATTTCGCGGGCCGGATTTCGCAGAAGGAAATGCAGACCAGCCGCGCGCTGACCGATGTCGTGACCGAGGTGCTGCATACGGTGCTCTTCGCCGCCGCGTCCTTTGTCGGCGCGGTGATGCTGCTTGGGACGGTGGATTGGCGCATCGCTGCGGGGCTGGTGCTTTGGATGGTCGGCTATGTCTTCCTGATCCGCCACTTCATGCCGCGGGTCCGAAAACATTCGAAAGCGCGGGCAGGGGCGCGCGCGATGGTGACGGGGCAGGTGGTCGATACGATCACCAACATCAAAACCGTCAAGCTCTTCGCCCATGCCGATCACGAGGACCGCGCCGCCTTGGGGGCGATGCGCAAGTTTCTGGATACGAGCCTCGATTTCGGGCGGGTCAGCGTCTCTTTCCGGTTCTGGCTGATGACGATTGCGGGGTTTCTGCCGGTGCTGCTGGTGGGCGGCGCGCTTTGGTACTGGTCGCTGGGTCTGGTGACGGCGGGTGATATTGCGGCGACGGGGGCGGTGTCGCTACGGCTGGCGCAGATGACGGGCTGGGTCAGTTTCACGCTGATGGCGCTTTATGCGAATGTGGGCGAGGTTGAAGACGGGATGCGCACGCTGGCCGCGCCGCAGCAGCTGCGCGATGAAGACAACGCGGCAGAGCTGGTGGTGCGCGAAGGGGCGATCCGCTTTGACGGGCTGCGCTTTACCTATGGGCGCGATACGGGCGGTATCGAAGAGCTGAGCCTATCGATCAAACCGGGGGAGAAGCTGGGCATTGTCGGCGCATCGGGGGCGGGGAAATCGACGTTGGTGTCGCTTTTGCTGCGGCTCTATACGGCGGAACAGGGTCACATTTCGATTGATGGGCAGGATGTCTCGGGTGTGACCAAGCAAAGCTTGCGGCGTCAGATCGGGATGGTCACGCAGGAGACGGCGATGTTCAACCGGTCGGCGTTCGACAACATCCGCTATGGCAAGCCCGACGCGACAGAGGCAGAGGTCATCGCCGCCGCACGTAAGGCCGAGGCGCATGAGTTCATCGAGAAGATGCAGGACCACACGGGCCGCAGCGGCTATGACGCGCATCTGGGGGAACGGGGGGTGAAGCTGTCGGGCGGGCAACGTCAGCGTATTGCGCTGGCCCGCGCGATCCTCAAGGACGCGCCGATCCTGATATTGGACGAGGCGACAAGCGCGCTGGATAGCGAGGTCGAAGCCGCGATCCAAAGCGCGCTGACCCGCGTGATGGAGGGCAAGACCGTGATGGCCATCGCCCACCGTCTGTCGACCCTGACCGAGATGGACCGCATCGCCGTGATGGACGCGGGCCGCATCGTAGAGATCGGCACCCATGAGGCGCTGCTTGCCAAAGACGGGCTTTATGCCCGCTACTGGCGGCGGCAGTCGGGCGGGTTTTTGGATATGAAGGCCGCAGAATAAGGCTTTTGCTGCGCTCGGCTTCGCGCTAAGCCCTGCGCATGACAGAATATACAATCCAGCGACTTGGCCACCTGGGCGACGGCATTGCGCCCGGCCCTTTATTTGCCCCGATGACCCTGCCGGGCGAGGTGGTGACAGGCACGCCTGACGGTCAGACCCTGACCGACATCCGTATCGTCACCCCGTCAGAGAACCGGGTGTCGGCGCCGTGTCGCCACTTCAAGGCGTGTGGCGGCTGCCAGTTGCAGCATGCGTCGGATGACTACGTCGCGGATTTCAAGCTGGGCGTGGTCAAGGCGTCGCTGGATGCCCACGGGATAGAGACTGTTTTCAAGCCACTGCAAACCTCGCCTGCGCAATCGCGCCGTCGGGCAACCTTTGCCGCCAAACGTACCAAAAAGGGCGCGATGGCCGGTTTCCACGGGCGCGGGTCTGATGTGGTGATCGAAATTCCCGGGTGTCAGTTGCTGGACCCTGCGGTGATGGGCGCGCTGCCGATTGCCGAAAAGCTTGCCGTGATCGGTACAAGCCGCAAGGCCGCACTGGCTGTAACGGTGACCGCGTCGCGCGGGGGTCTCGATATCTCGGTCCAGAACGGGAAAGAGCTGGACGGCCCCTTGCGGCAAGAACTGGCGCATCTGTGCGACAGTCTGGGGCTGGCGCGGCTGACCTGGGACGGCGAGGTGATCGCGATGCGCACGCCGCCCGTGCAGCGTTTCGGTGCGGCCAAGGTGACACCCCCGCCCGGTGCCTTCCTGCAAGCCACCCCGCACGGAGAGGCGGCGCTGGTCACCGCCGTGCGCGAGGCTGTCGGTGAGGCGCGTCATGTGATTGACCTGTTTGCCGGCTGCGGCACGTTCAGCCTGCCCCTGGCCGATCAGGCAGAGGTACACGCCGTCGAAGGTGACGCCGCCATGACCGCCGCGCTGGATCACGGGTGGCTCATGTCGACGGGGCTCAAACCCGTCACGACAGAGGCGCGCGACCTGTTCCGCCGCCCCTTGCTGCCGGACGAGCTGGCCAAGACCGACGCCGTGGTCATCGACCCGCCGCGCGCGGGGGCCGAGGCCCAGATCGCCGAGATCGTCAAAGCGATGCCGCCGGTGCTGGCCTATGTGTCGTGTAACCCCGTCACCTTCGCGCGGGACGCCGCCGTGCTGATTGCCGCCGGTTATACGTTGAATTGGGTGCAAGTCGTTGATCAATTCCGCTGGTCCTCCCATGTGGAGCTGGCAGCGCAGTTCACTGCGCCGGAAGTACAACGCAAACGTAAATAACGCAGATCTATGGTGGGCACGGTAAACATGCGGGAACGTCTGGGAAGATGGGTCGAAGGGCGGGCCGTCAGCAATTTCATCATCAGTGTGATCGTGTTCAACGCCGCCCTGCTGGGGATGGAGACAGCCCCCGCCCTGATGGAGAAATACGGCACGCTGATCCTGTTTCTTGATCGCGTCTGCCTGTTCATTTTCATCGCCGAGATCACGCTCAAGATCATCGCGCGCGGGGTCGGGTTCTTCCGCAACGGGTGGAATGTCTTTGACTTTACGGTCGTTGCCATCGCGCTGGTGCCCGCGGTGCAGGGGCTGTCTGTCTTGCGGGCGCTGCGTATCCTGCGGGTTTTGCGGGTGTTGTCCGTCGCCCCGCGTCTGCGCCGCGTCGTCGAAGGGTTTATCACCGCGTTGCCCGGTATGGGGTCGGTGTTCCTGCTGATGACGATCATCTTTTACATAGGGTCCGTCATCGCGACCAAATTGTTCAGCGACCAGTTCCCCGAATGGTTCGGGTCATTGCCCGCCAGCGCCTATAGCCTGTTTCAGATCATGACGCTGGAAAGCTGGTCGATGGGGATCGTCCGCCCGGTGATGGAGGTCTACCCCTATGCCTGGGTCTTCTTCGTGCCGTTTATTCTGGTCACGACCTTCGCCGTGGTGAACTTGCTGGTGGGTTTGATCGTGAACTCGATGCAGGACGCGCATAACGAGGAAGAGACCGTGCGCACCGATGCCTACCGGCTTGAGGTGATGGAAAAGCTGGAAGCGATCGAAAAGAAGCTGGCAGAGCACAGCCGACAGTAACGGCTTTTTGACCGCACCGATATTTGCTACATGATAGGGCATCCACATAAGGCCGAAAAGGTCGCGGGAACGAGGCATAGTGAACATGAAACGCAGAAACCTGATTCTGGGTGGCACCGCGCTGGTCGCGCTTGGGGCCTGCAGTAGCAGTAAATTCAAACGGTACAACGGGCCGCAGGTCACCTATGTGATCGTCAACAAGGGCGACCGCCGGATGTATCTGATGCACCACGACCAGGTGCTGGAATCATACGATATCAAACTGGGGTTCGCGCCTGTGGGCCACAAGGTGTACGAAGGTGACGGACGCACGCCCGAAGGGATCTATATGATCGACCGGCGCAATCCGAACAGCCGGTTCCACCTGTCGATCGGCATCAACTACCCCAATGAAATGGACCGCGCCCGCGCGGAAGCTTTGGGCAAAAGCCCCGGTGGCGATATCTTTATCCACGGTCAAAAGACCGCCAAGGACAAGAATCGCACCGATTGGACGTGGGGATGTATCTCTGTCTCGAACGACGAGATGGAGGAGATCTATGCGATGGTCGGGGATAACACCCCCATCGCACTGAACCCCTGATATCTAGTTAAAAGCGGGGGTGACCTTGGCGGTCACTTCCCCATCACCATGGTCCACCAGATCTTGCCGTTGTTTTCCTGATGCCAGGAAAAGCCCATGTTCAAAGCGTCCTTCGACATGATGATGCGGCGGGTGTCCGGTTTCTCCATCCACGCGGCAAGTGTTTCGAGCTCGGTCTCGTAGGTTTCCGAGATGACTTCGCCGACCAGCGCGCCAGTGTATCCTACACGTTGGATACGATCCACAGGGGACGACCCGTCAGACCCGAAGTGCCAGGGGCGGTTCTGCACCGCCATATCCCGCGAATGGGTCGCGGCGGCGGCGTTCAGCTGTGCGTCTAGTTGAACCGGTGCCAGACCGGAGGCACCGCGCAGCGCGTTCACGGAATCAAGCATGCGGAATTGCAGCTTGCCGGTATCGTTGCGCCCGATCTTATAGACGGTAGGGCCGGGGCGACCGTCGGATGCAAGCGGGGTCGGTGCAGGGGTACAGGCCGCCAGCGCCACGGTCAGGGAAATAAGGATTGAAAACAGACGGATCATGGCGCAGCTCCACGCAATTGGGTTTGTCGTGCCATACAGCTTGATGCGTTGCAGATCAAACGCACATGAGCGTGAGCGCGCCTGTTAACGCTTGTTTGATTTGAAACTGCGACTTTCGAGCCATATACGACAGTATTATACTAGGTTGTAACTACCTTCAGGAGACATCTGATGTCTGATAAGAAATTTACCCTTTCGTCGCGCCGTGCTTTCCTTGCTGGCAGCGCCGCGATGCTGGCAACGCCGGCTCTGGCGCAAAGCAGCGTCAACAGCGAAGCGACGACGGAGACGGAGCGTGATCTGACCGAGACGGTGCGTCGCAACACCTCCAGCTTCCGCACGCTGGATTGGCAGCCTTACTTCAGCGACACCAAGAACGGGGCCATTCTTGTCGATATCGACAGCCGCGCGGTGCATTACTGGTCCGAGGATCAGTCGATCTACAAACTGTACCCCTCAAGCGTACCGCTGACCGAGGAACTGACCCGCCGTGGGCGTACCAGCGTGATCCAGAAGGTCGTCGGGCCCACATGGCGTCCGACCCCGTCGATGCTGGAACGCAACCCAGAGTGGCCAGCGGTGATCGGACCGGGCCCTGACAACCCCTTGGGCACCCACGCGCTGTACCTGAGCTGGACGTACTACCGTATCCATGGCACGCATGACACACGCAAGATCGGGCGTCGTTCGTCGAATGGCTGCATTGGCCTGTACAATGAACATATTGCTGAACTTTTTGGCATGGCGAACGTCGGGACCCAAGTGTTGCTTATTTGACAACTTTTTAGCGATTGTGGTGCTCAAAAGCTGAATCCGGGTTTGCAATTGCCCGCTGATGCTGTTTAGAAAGTTTTACGAGGTAAGTCTTGGGCGCGTGCTATCACACTGTGAAGTACGCCTTTTCTGGAGGTTATGTTATGAAGAAACTCGTTCTCGCCGCTGCTCTGACAGCTGCTGCATCGAATGCATTTGCTGGTTCGCTGGCAGAGCCAATCATCGAAGCACCCGTCATCGTTGAAGAGTCCACCTCTTCTTCCTCGGGCATCCTGATTCCTCTGCTGCTGCTGGCCGTTGTTGCTGCTGCAGTTGCTTCCGACTAATTCGGTCGAAGTTTCAGTTAGAAAAAGGCGGTGTTCTACACCGCCTTTTTTTATGTCTGCCGTTTGGCATCAGATGACAAGCGGACAAAAGAAAAGCGCCTGTAGCCACAGGCGCTTTCTTTGTTTTCAGGTCCAAGCGGCGCGGGGGATTAGTCGATCCAGCCTTGCAGGTTTTCTTCGATCACATTGGACAGCGCCTTGATGTGCAAGTCGTCGTCATTGAGGCAGGGGATATAGTGAAACTCTTCCCCGCCCGCGTGTTCAAAGCTTTCCTTGATCTCTTCGTTGATCTCTTCCAGCGTTTCGATGCAATCGGCTGAAAAGGCAGGGGCGCAGACCGCGATCTTTTTGTTACCGGCTTCGGCCTGCCGCGCGACCTCTTCCACGGTATAGGGCTGCAGCCATTCTTCGGGGCCAAATTTCGACTGGAAGGTCGTCATGATCTGGGTGTCGTCCCAGCCCAGCCGTTCCTTCAGCAGCCGCGTCGTTTTCTGGCATTGGCAATGGTAGGGATCCCCCTCCATCAAATAGCGCAGCGGGACACCGTGATAGGAACACAGCAGCTTGTCGGGCTTTGTCTCCATCTTGGCGTATGCCTTCTCGATCGAGGTGGCGAGCGCTTCGATATAATCGGGGCGGTCGAAATAGGGTTCAACCGTGCGGGCGGCGGGCTGCCATTTCTCTTTGGCGAGCGCGGCGAAAAACGCGTCATTCGCGGTGGCAGAGGTGGCACCGGCGTATTGCGGGTACAGCGGGAAGAACAGGATCTTCTGGCAGCCCGCAGCGGTCATCGCCGCTACCTTGGATTGGGTAGACGGGTTGCCGTAGCGCATGCAGTAATCGACCATGACTGCGTCACCATACCGCGCCTGCATCGCGTCTTTTATCTTCACTGTTTGCTGTTTGGTGATGGTCATCAGCGGGCTTTCCCCCGCCTCGTGGTTCCAGATCGACTTATACGCGGCACCGCTGGTGAAGGGGCGTTTCGACAGGATCACCAGCTGAAGCAGCGGTTGCCATTTCCACGGGCTGTAGTCGATCACGCGGCGATCCGACAGAAATTCCGATAGATAACGGCGCATTGACCAGTAATCATAGTTGTCCGGCGTGCCGAGGTTCGCCAGCAGGATACCCACCTTGGGGGCGGGCACGGTGGGGTGGTCAGGCTGTGCATGGGCTGGGCGCTGCTGCGTCATCTGGCATTCCTTTTCTGCGTTTAGCGCTGAGATAAACGGTTATGGTCGCGCGTCAATCGCGCAGCGGCGTTTCTGCCGTTGCCAGCGCATCGGCCAAGCGCTGCTGCGCAGAGCCGGGTCGCAGGGGTTTGGGCTGGCTGTCCGCCGGTGCCCAGCCCGCCAGAAAGACCAGCTCAAAGCTTGCTTTGATGCGCCCCTCTGGCGTGGCGTAGTGGTCGCGGTAAAGCTGCCCCGCCGCGTCAAAGATCGCGCGGCCACTGGGGCGGCGCAGGCGGCTGGTCAGGGCGTTGGCCTCTCCCATGGCGCGCAGGTCGCGCATCAGGTGCCAGATATCGCTGTATTCTGTCGTCAGCGTCACGGAATCCGCCACCGGCAGCGCAAGCCCCGCCCGTTGCAGCAGCCCGCCGATATCACGCAGCTCGGCCATAGGGGCGATCCGCGGCGACAGCCCACCGGTGATCGACGCCTCGGCCTGACCCAGACAGGCGCGCAGCTCGTGCAGGGTCTGCCCGCCGAAACCAACGCTTAAAAACAGCCCGTCGGGTTGCAGGGCACGGCGTGACTGGATGATCTGACCCACCGGATCATTCGCCCAATGCATCCCCATCGCATGGACCACCAGATCATGCGCGCCCTGGGTCAGCGCAAGCGTATCGGTGTCCTCCACCAGCGTCGCGTTCGGATGCAGCGCGCCCCAGACCTGCGGGAAGCCTGTGACAATCGCTGCTGACGTAAAGGTTCTGTTAACCAGCGACAGCCGATCATCGACCTCTTCAAGCGCGGCGCGGTGCAGGAACAGGGCGTCATCGGTGGCGCGGCTGCGGTTGCGGGTCAGCGCCGCGCGATCGGTCAGGGTGTGTGAAGCGTTCATGAAAGGATAATAAGATCATGCGAGACCAGTTACAAACCGCTGTCGCGCTGATTTACCCGCCGTCCTGTCTGGCTTGCGGGGCGTGGGTGGCTGCACATGGGGGGCTGTGCGGCCCGTGCTGGCGCGACACGGGGTTCATTGACGGCGTGGTTTGCGAAACCTGCGGTATACCCTTGCTGGGCGATATGTCCGAGACAGACGTGCGCTGCGACGCCTGCCTTGCCGCGCCGCCGCCGTGGGACCACGGGCGCGCAGCCCTTTTGTACCGAGATACCGGCCGCCGGCTGGTGCTGGCGCTAAAACACGGCGACCGTCAGGACATCGCCAAACCCGCAGGACACTGGATGGCGCGGGTGATCGCGCCCTTCGTCACGCCTGACACTTTGGTGGTGCCTGTGCCGCTGCATTACGCGCGGCTGTGGAAGCGGCGGTTCAACCAATCGGCCCTGCTGGCCCGTACACTTGCCCGCGAACACAAGCTCGGGTGGTGCCCCGACGCGCTGCGCCGCGTCCGACGCACCGCCGCGCTAGAGGGGAAGGGACGCCGCGAACGCTTCGCCCATCTGGATGGCGCGATCACCGCCCATCCCCGCCGTGCCGACCTGCTGCGTGATCGTCCGGTGCTGCTGGTGGATGACGTGATGACATCGGGCGCGACATTACAGGCATCGGCGCGGGCCTGTCTGGACGCACGCGCAGGGCCAATCTGCGTCGTGACACTGGCAAGAGTGGCAAAAGATACTTAAGTCTTGATCCAACCCATTTGTTGAAAGGACATCAACATGCAACCTGTTGAGATCTATACCTCCCCGCTGTGCGGCTTTTGCCATGCCGCCAAACGTCTGCTGAATGAAAAGGGCGTGAGCTTTGCCGAGGTCGACGTGCTTGCCCAGCCAGAGCGTAAGTCCGAGATGATCGAACGTGCCAACGGCGGGCGCACTGTGCCGCAGATCTTTATCGGCGACACCCATGTCGGCGGCTGTGATGACCTTTACGCGCTTGAGCGTGCGGGCAAGCTGGACGCTTTGTTGGCCTCCTGATGCAGGCGGCGCTGATCCAGCTGAACGTCAGCGATACACCGGCCCGCAATCTGGCGGGCACGGTAGAGATGGTGCGCGATGCCGCGGCGCAGGGGGCGGCGTTTGTCCTCACGCCCGAGGTCACGAACTGCGTCTCGACCAGCCGCGACCACCAGCGCAGCGTTTTGCAGCACGAAGACGATGACATCACCCTCGCCGCCCTGCGGGATGTGGCGCGAGAGGCGGGCATCTGGCTGCTGATCGGGTCGCTTGGGCTGAAAACGCGGGATGCGGACGGGCGCTTTGCCAATCGGTCGTTCCTGATTGATCCGCAGGGGCAGATCAAAGCCCGCTACGACAAGATCCATATGTTCGACGTGGATATCGACGCGGGCGAAAGCTACCGCGAATCGGCGGGCTACCGCCCCGGCGATCAGGCGGTTGTCGCGCAGACGCCTTTCGCCAAAATCGGGATGAGCATCTGCTATGACATGCGCTTCCCCAAGCTCTATCAGGCGCTGGCGGATGCGGGGGCCACGATCCTGACTATGCCCGCCGCGTTTTCGCCCGTGACCGGTGCCGCGCATTGGCACATGCTGCTGCGGGCCCGCGCGATCGAGACAGGGTGTTTCGTGTTAGCCCCCGCGCAGACCGGCACCCATGCCAGCGACAGCCACAAGACCCGCGACACCTACGGCCATTCGCTTGTTGTTGCCCCGTGGGGCGAGGTGCTGCTGGATGCGGGCACCGCGCCGGGCATTTATCCGTTCACGCTGGACATGGCGCGTGTACAAGAGGCACGTACCCGCGTACCCAGTCTTGCCAACCGGCGGGATTTCAAGGCACCTTAGCAACGGCTTATGACGGAAAATCGAAACTCACTTGCGATCACGTTGATCAGCGAATTGCTGTCGGCTGATCAACGGATGCGCAACCGGCTGACCCGGGCGCTGCCCAAAGGCATGGAGATTTCGCATTTTTCGGTGCTGAACAATCTGGCCTGGCATGACGGCGAAAAGACCCCCGCGCAGCTGGCCGAGACGTTCAATGTCACCCGTGGCGCGATGACGAACACGCTGAATAAACTGGTCTGGGCGGGCTATGTGCATATCCGCCCCGATTGGGACGATGCGCGGCGCAAGATGGTGGCCATCAGCCCCGCAGGCCGCAATGCGCGGGATCATGCGATCCGGCAAATCTCGCCATTGATCAATGACGTGGCCGATGATCTGGGCGAGGCGCAGGTGCGTGCCACGCTTGATACCCTGCGCGCGCTGCGGCGCCAGCTGGAAGGCTGACGCCGGTTTGGGTCACTCTGGCTTCAGGCTGGCGGTGACGTAGTTCACGCTCAGGTCACGATCGGACAGACGCCACGACCATGTGATCGGGTTAAACACGAAGCCCTTGCGATCCACTGCCGTCAGGCCCGCCTTGTGCAGCAGGTCAAAGAGTTCATCCGGCGTGATGAATTTCGACCATTCATGGGTGCCCTTGGGCAGCCAGCGCATCACGTGCTCTGCCCCGACAATCGCCATCATGAAAGACTTGGGGTTGCGGTTCAGCGTCGAACAGATGTGCAGCCCGCCGGGTTTCAGCAGGGTGCGGCAGGCGATCAGATAATCGATGGGAGAGGCGACATGTTCGACCACCTCCATGTTCAGCACCACGTCGAATTGTTCACCCGCTTCGGCCAGCGCCTCGGCGGTGGTGTGGCGGTAGTCGATCTCGAGCCCCGATTGCTGCGCATGGACCTGCGCGACAGGGATGTTGCCTGCTGCGGCATCGGCACCGACCACGGTCGCACCCAACCGCGCCATCGGTTCCGACAGCAGCCCGCCGCCGCAGCCGATGTCCAGAATCCGCAGCCCGCGAAACGGTTCGGGCGATTTCAGGTCACGGTCGAACTCTCCGGCGATTTGGGAGGTGATGTAATCGAGCCGGCAGGGGTTGAGCATATGCAGCGGCTTGAACTTGCCGTTCTCGTCCCACCATTCGGCGGCCATGGCCTGAAACTTTTCGATCTCGGCGGGGTCAACAGTGCTTTGAGGCGCTTGCATTCTGATCTCTCTGTGCTCTTTTGGGTCCAATGACTATATAGGGCTGTAATGGACAAAATCCCGGACCAAAAGCGCGCAGTGCAATATCTTCACCCGCCGATCGACCCGTTCGATCAGCGGATGATGGATGTGGGCGATGGTCATTCGATCTATGTCGAACAATGCGGCAACCCCGATGGCATTCCCGTGGTGGTCCTGCATGGCGGCCCCGGTGGCGGGTGCAGCCCGTCGATGCGGCGCTATTTCGATCCGGCAAAGTATCACGTGATCCTGTTTGACCAGCGCGGGTGCGGGCGGTCCAAGCCTTTTGCGTCGGTCATCAATAACACCACATGGGATCTGGTCGCGGATATCGAACGCATCCGCAAAGCGCTTGGCATCGAGAAGTGGATCGCTTTTGGTGGCAGCTGGGGCGCGACGCTGGCGTTGATCTATGCCGAAACCCACCCCGAGAGGGTGCGCAACATCATCCTGCGCGGCGTTTTCATGATGACGCAGGCGGAGCTTGACTGGTTCTATGGCGGCGGCGCGGGCAAGTTCTGGCCCGATCTTTGGGCGCGGTTTACCGGCCTGATCCCCGAAGCCGAGCATGGCGATCTGATCGCGGCCTACCACCGCCGGCTGTTCTGCGGTGACCGCATGACCGAGGTGAAATACGGCAAGGCCTGGGCCGCGTGGGAAAACGCGCTGGCCTCGATCCATGCGTCGGGCGGGTCGTATGAGGGACCGGGTGAATATTCGCGCACCTTCGCCCGGCTTGAGAATCACTATTTCACCAACGCCGGATTTCTTGAGTTTGATGGCCAGATCCTTGCGCATGTGGACCGCATTGCCCATATCCCCGGCGTGATTGTGCAAGGCCGCTACGATATGATTTGCCCCCCCTCCAGCGCGTATGAACTGGCGCAGGCTTGGCCCAATGCCGAGCTGAAGATGGTGCGCAATGCCGGTCACGCGCTGTCTGAACCCGGCATCAGCGCTGAACTGGTGCGCACGATGGACAGGATTGCTGCGCAATGACCCGCTCTTTGATGGATCGCCGTGCTTTATTTGCCTCGGGTGCTGCGGCGGCCTTGCTGGCGGCGACAGGTGTGTCGGCGGCGTCCATGCCCAAAGCGGGCGGGCGGTTGCGGATGGCGCTGTCGGGGGCGGCGCGCAGCGATACCTGGGGGCAGGGCGATGGCCTGTTCATGCAGGTGGCGCGGCAGGGGCTGATCTTTGATACGCTGACCGAAATCGCCGCCGACGGCACCCTGCGCGGAGAGCTGGCAACAGCCTGGCAAGGCAGCGCCGACGGGCGCGTCTGGCTGGTCGATCTGCGCAAGGATGTATTGTTTCACGATCAGCGCCCCATGACCGCGCGCGATGTTGTCGCGTCCCTCGCGCTGGACGGTGTGGTAGAGGCGACGGGCCCCCATCAGCTGCGCATCACGATGGATGCGCCCGCGATGGACTTGCCCTTTACGCTGGCGGACCCGCGTCATGTGATCCGCGCCGCCCATGCGATGGACGACGGCATCGGGACCGGCCTGTACCGTATGCGAAGATTTACGCCGGGTCAGCAGGTTTTGGCCGAACGTGTGGCGGATCACTACAAAGGGCGCAGCGCCGGCTGGTTCGATACGGTTGAACTGGTGTCCATTCCCGCGCAGCAGGTTCGTGCGCAGGCGATGGCTGAATATCTGGTCGAAGCGGCAGACCTGAATGATGGCGAAGCCCTTCAATCCTATGATGATATTGCCTTGCTGCCCCATGCACGCGGGGTGACCCATGCGGTGTCACGCAGCATCGCCATGCCCCTGCGCACCGGCCAGCATCGCCCGCTGGACAACCTGCGCGCCGCCGAACGCTGGTGGCTGGCCTAAGCAGGGCAGGCACACGGGGCTTGCAGTTTCACATATACAGGCGTATATGACGTCTCAACAGCGGCGCATCGGGGTCCACACCTGAGGCTCCACCGATCTTGAACACGGGCCGCGCGCCCGTTTTTTTGTGCCTGCTCGAAACTGCAGGATGATAGTGAGATTATGAACAACGACCTGATTGCAAAAGCAGCCATTGATCGCCGCATGGCCGAGATCATCACACCGGTGATCGAGGATATGGGGTTTGAACTGGTGCGCGTTCGCCTGATGTCGGGCAAGTCGACGACGTTGCAGGTGATGGCAGACCGTCCCGATGGCGGTATCGAGGTGGACGAGCTGGCCCTGATCAGCCAATCCATCAGCGCTGTCATGGATGTCGAGGATCCGATCCTTGATGAATACACCCTTGAAGTGTCGAGCCCCGGCATCGACCGCCCGCTGACGCGGCTCAAGGATTTCGAGATGTTCGAGGGCTATGAGGCCAAGATCGAGACCGGCGAACTGATCGACGGCCGCCGCCGCTTTAAGGGCGAGCTGGCGGGCGTCGAGGATGACGAGGTGCTGATCAACGTCGAGGAAGGCACCATCGGGCTCAAGTTCGATTGGCTGACCGACGCCAAACTGGTTCTGACCGACGATCTGATCAAAGAAATGCTGCGCCAACGCAAAGCGTCCGGTGCGATTGACGAAACCAAATTCGATGACATCGAGACCGAAGGGTCCACCGAGGGAGACGACTAAATGGCCATTACATCTGCCAACCAGCTGGAACTGCTGCAAACCGCCGAGGCTGTGGCCCGCGAAAAGATGATCGACCCCAATCTCGTGGTTGAAGCGATGGAGGAATCGCTCGCTCGGGCGGCGAAGTCGCGCTACGGCGCTGAGATGGACATTCGCGTTTCCATCGACCGCAAGACCGGTCGCGCGACCTTTACCCGTGTGCGTACGGTTGTGGCCGATGACGAGCTTGAGAACTATCAGGCGGAGTTCACGGTAGAGCAGGCCAAGCAGTATATGGCGAACCCCGAAGTCGGTCAGGAATTCAGCGAAGAAGTCCCACCGGTTGAAATGGGCCGTATCGCCGCACAATCCGCCAAGCAGGTGATCTTGCAGAAGGTCCGCGAAGCCGAGCGTGACCGCCAGTACGAAGAATTCAAAGACCGCGCCGGTACTATCATCAACGGTCTGGTCAAGCGCGAGGAATATGGCAACGTTATCGTCGATGTGGGCGCTGGCGAAGCGATCCTGCGTCGCAACGAGAAAATCGGCCGCGAAAGCTATCGTCCGAACGACCGTATCCGCGTGTACATCAAGGATGTGCGCCGCGAACAGCGTGGCCCGCAGATCTTCCTGAGCCGCACCGCGCCCGAATTCATGGCCGAGCTGTTCAAGATGGAAGTGCCTGAAATCTATGACGGCATCATCGAGATCAAGGCCGTTGCCCGTGACCCCGGTTCGCGCGCGAAAATCGCTGTCATCTCTTATGACGGCTCCATCGACCCTGTGGGGGCCTGCGTTGGTATGCGCGGCAGCCGCGTTCAGGCCGTTGTGAACGAGCTTCAGGGCGAAAAGATCGACATCATCCCGTGGAACGAAGACCAGCCGACGTTCCTTGTGAACGCGCTTCAGCCTGCCGAGGTCTCCAAGGTTGTTCTGGATGAAGAAGCCGGCAAAATCGAAGTCGTCGTTCCCGAAGAACAACTGTCGTTGGCGATTGGCCGTCGTGGTCAGAACGTGCGTCTGGCATCGCAGCTGACCGGTCTGGACATCGACATCATGACCGAAGAGCAAGAGAGCCAGCGCCGTCAGGCAGAGTTCGAACTGCGCACCAAGCTGTTCATGGACAATCTGGATCTGGACGAATTCTTTGCCCAGCTTCTGGTCTCCGAAGGGTTCACCAACCTCGAAGAAGTCGCCTATGTCGAAGTGGACGAGCTGCTGGTCATCGACGGTGTTGACGAAGACACCGCAAGCGAACTGCAAGCCCGCGCCCGTGACGTGATCGAAGCGCAGAACAAAGCGGCGCTTGATGCGGCGCGCGCCTTGGGTGTGGACGACACGCTTATTGAATTCGACGGCCTGACACCCCAAATGATTGAGGCACTGGCCAAAGACGACGTTAAAACGCTCGAAGATTTCGCGACCTGCGCGGATTGGGAGCTGGCCGGCGGCTGGACTACCGTGAATGGCGAACGCACCAAGGATGAAGGGACACTTGAACCTTTCGATCTGTCGCTGGAAGATGCGCAAAAGCTGATCATGACCGCGCGCGTCCTGCTGGGCTGGGTCGATCCTGCCGAGCTTGAAGCGGATGATGTCGACGAAGAGTTCGATGCCGACATCGACACGGACGAGGAGGCCGAGGCCTGATCGCGGGGCCTTGGGGAACGATATGACACGTGGTGGCGTTTCTAAAGACCGGCAAGACGGTCCCGAACGAAAGTGTATCGCCACTGGCGAGGCGCAGCCCAAAAACGGGCTGATCCGCTTTGTCATTGGTCCCGACATGCATGTTTTCCCGGATATCATGGGGAAACTGCCCGGTCGGGGGATGTATGTGTCAGCGGATCGGGCCGCGTTGGAAAAAGCGGCCAAGAAGGGTCTGTTCGCCCGCTCGGCCAAGCAACCTGTCAAGGTTGCGGATGATTTGGTGGATGAAGTTGAAAAGCAACTTGTCCGCCGTGTGGTTGACCTGATTTCGTTGCAACGCAAGGCGGGCAAGGCCGTTGCGGGCTACGAAAAAGTCAAAGGTTGGCTGCAAATGGAAGAAGCCGAAGTGTTGATCCAGGCAGTAGATGGATCGGGCCGCGGCAAATCGAAACTAAGCACGCCGCATTACGGCCATTACATTGGCTGGCTGACGGCAGACGAATTGGGTTTGGCTTTCGGACGCCAAACTGTGATACATGGGGCGCTCGCCTCTGGTGGTCTTACCTCTCGTGTTGTAGAGGAGGCTCAGCGGTTAAAAGGCGTGCGCATAAACGAGGGTGGCAACGGTCACCCGAAAGGATAGACGAGCTTCATGAGCGATAGTGACGGCAAAAAGACATTGGGCCTGCGGGGAGCGTCTTCGCGTCCCGGCAACGTAAAGCAAAGCTTTAGCCACGGGCGGACGAAAAACGTCGTGGTCGAGACCAAGCGCAAGCGCGTTGTGGTGCCCAAACCTGCTGGCGCAAAAGCCGGCGGCGGTAGCAATCCATCGCTCGGGGATCCCTCCAAGCGTCCGGCAGGGATCACCGATTCCGAAATGGAACGCCGGCTGAAGGCGGTTCAGGCTGCCCGCGCCCGCGAGGCGGAAGAAGCCGAAGCACGCGCAGCCGAGGAAAAGGCCCGCGCAGAAGACCGCGAGCGTCGTCGTGCCGAGATCGAGGCGAAAGAAGCCGAAGAGCGTGAGCGCGAGGAAAGCCTGAAGGCGAAAGCCGAAGAGGACGAGCGCCGCAAGAAAGAAGCGGAAGCCGCAGCAGCCGCTGCCGCAGCCCCCGCAGCGGCCCCTGCCGCGCCGCGTTCGCCGAACATCAAATCCGGCGCACCGACCCCTGCGGCCCGCAAGAAAGAAGGCGACCGCGAGGAAACCAACAAGCGCAACAAGGGTGGCGACGATAGCCGTCGTTCCGGCAAACTGACGCTGAACCAGGCTTTGTCCGGTGGCGAAGGTGGCCGTCAACGGTCCATGGCGCAGATGAAACGCAAGCAGGAACGCCAGCGCCAGAAGGCAATGGGCGGTTCGGTCGAGCGTGAAAAGGTTGTGCGCAACGTCAACCTGCCTCCGGCGATCGTGGTTTCCGAACTGGCGAACCGGATGGCCGAACGCGTTGGCGCTGTCGTCAAAGCATTGATGACAAACGGCATGATGGTCACACAGAACGAAACCATCGACGCCGACACAGCCGAGCTGATCATCGAGGAATTCGGCCACAAAGTGGTGCGCGTTTCCGACGCTGACGTTGAAGACGTGATCAAGGAAGCCGAAGACGATCCGAAAGATCTGGTGTCGCGTCCTCCGGTCATTACGATCATGGGCCACGTTGACCACGGTAAGACATCGCTGCTTGACGCGATCCGCAAAGCCAAGGTTCAGTCCGGCGAAGCGGGCGGTATCACGCAGCACATCGGTGCCTATCAGGTCACAACCGACAACGGTCAGGTTCTGAGCTTCCTCGATACACCGGGCCACGCGGCCTTTACCTCGATGCGGTCACGCGGTGCGCAGGTCACCGACATCGTCGTTCTGGTGGTCGCGGCGGATGATGCTGTGATGCCTCAGACGATCGAAGCGATTAACCACGCGAAAGCGGCCAAGGTGCCGATGATCGTGGCGATCAACAAGATCGACAAATACGAAGCGAACCCTGACAAAGTCCGTACAGACCTGCTGCAGCACGAGGTCATCGTTGAAAAGATGTCCGGTGAAACACAGGACGTCGAAGTATCGGCCACCACGGGTCAAGGTCTGGACGAACTGCTGGAAGCCATCGCGCTGCAAGCGGAACTGCTGGAACTGAAAGCGAACCCGAACCGCGCCGCGGTCGGTGCCGTGATCGAAGCGCAGCTTGACGTGGGCCGCGGCCCCGTTGCGACTGTTCTTGTTCAGAACGGTACGCTGCGTCAGGGCGACATCTTTGTTGTGGGCGAGCAGTACGGTAAGGTCCGTGCGCTGATCAACGATCAGGGCGAGCGCGTGAAAGAGGCAGGCCCATCCGTGCCGGTAGAGGTGCTTGGCCTTAACGGGACACCGGGTGCGGGCGACGTTCTGAACGTAACCGACACCGAAGCGCAGGCGCGCGAGATTGCGGAATACCGTGAAAAAGCCGCCAAAGACAAACGCGCTGCGGCTGGTGCTGCGACGACGCTGGAACAGCTGATGGCGAACGCCAAGGTGAACGAAACCATTAGCGAGCTTCCTTTGTTGATCAAAGCAGACGTTCAGGGTTCTGCCGAAGCGATCGTTCAAGCGATGGAGAAAATCGGCAACGACGAAGTCCGCGTGCGCGTCCTTCACTCGGGTGTGGGTGCGATTACCGACACCGACGTTGGTCTTGCCGAAGCCTCCAACGCGCCGATCATCGGTTTCAACGTCCGTGCAAACGCATCGGCCCGTGCCTCGGCCAACCAGAAGGGTGTCGAGATCCGGTATTACTCTGTCATCTATGACATGGTTGATGATGTGAAAGCTGCCGCAAGTGGCCTGCTGAGCAACGAGATCCGCGAACACTTCATCGGCTATGCGTCGATCAAAGAGGTGTTCAAAGTGACCGGCGTTGGCAAGGTTGCGGGCTGTCTGGTGACCGAAGGCAAAGCAAGCCGTGCCGCTGGTGTGCGTCTGCTGCGCGACGATGTCGTGATCCACGAGGGCACGCTGAAAACGCTCAAGCGCTTCAAGGACGAAGTTGCCGAAGTACCGTCAGGCCAGGAATGTGGTATGGCGTTCGAGAACTACGAAGACATCCGTCCGGGCGACGTTATCGAAATCTTCACACGTGAAGAAGTCGTGCGCACGCTGGACTAAGTCACACTTCGTCCGAAATCTGATGATCAGAAGCCCGGTTAAATGTCCGGGCTTCTGTCGTCTCAAAGACCCGTTTATCTTCGTTAAAGCTCAGCCGGTCGACACAGACCTGATCGTCCGAGATCTTCACAAGGTTGAAATCATTCGGCTCTCCGCGCACGCGCGACGACAGGCTGGTCCCCGCATGCAACTGGATCGCCGTGGTGCCGCCGGATTCGACGGTAAAATTCTCTGCGTGCCACGTGTGAAGGTGCCCCGACAGGATCAGGTTCGCCCCGCAAGACAGTAGCTTTTCCAGCGCGATTTCGGCACCGGGTATGGGCTTTTTCTTGGTGTGATTGGGATGCTCTAGCGGGTGATGTACCACTAACACGCGGGCTTTGCGCGCGGCGGTGTCATCCATCGCCTTGCAGGCTTGCGCGATACGCCCTGCCGTCAGCTTTCCCGTCTGCCACGAAAAGCGATCGACCGAGTTGATGCCGATGACGACCATATCATCGTCCTCATACCGAGGCGTCAGATCGGCGTTGATCCATTTGCGATACCGCCGCCACGGCATGAAAAACCGTTGGAACGGGCGGTCAAGCAGGACATCGTGGTTCCCCGGCACACCCAAGACAGGCGCGTTGATCCGCTGGATAAAGTTATGCGCTTCCTCGAACTGGCTCCGCCGCGCGCGCTGCGTGAAATCGCCCGAGATGGCGACGATATCGGGGTTCAGTTCGTTCACACAAGAAAGCAGCGGTTCCAGCAGGTCGGGTCGATCCTTGCCAAAGTGTAAATCTGAGAGATGTACCAATGTGCTCATCTGACGGCCTCGTTAAATTCGGCAGGAACGATCAGCTGCAGGGCCTCGCGCTGCATGTGCAGTTTGAACGGGCCTTTCATGCGGCTTAGCTCTCCGTCGCGGGCGACGGGGCGTGATTTATGCGGCATCTCAAGCGTGATCTCGTTCCCGCAGTGCATTTGATAGTCGGTTTCACGTTTCGCGACCCCAAGGGCCAGCGCGGCGGCGTGTTTGAACAGCCCCCAGCGGTTGGTATCGGGGGCAACCAGCAGCACCATGCCGCCCTTGGCGATACAGTCTTCGCCGCTCAGCCCCATTTGGTTCAGCTGAAAGGCGTTGCTGATTGCAAAGACCAGCGGTGTCCTATGTTTAAAGGATTTGCCATCAATCGTCACCGTCAGCCTGAGCGGCGCGCGGAGTGTTGCCAGCGCTTTGACCACCGACCAATAGGCCGCAACACGGCTGCGGCCCCAGCGGTCATAGATGCCTTCGCGGGTTTTCAGAATGGCGGCATAGGCCCCGATGCTGGCGTTGTTCAGAAACGCGTTGCCATTGATCTTGGCGATGTCCGTGGGGCGCAGGACGCCTTTGGCGATGACATCCACGGCTTCGTCAACGGTTTCGGGCAGGTTCAGCGAACGGGCGAAATAGTTAAAGGTGCCCGCGGGGATAATCCCCATCTGGTTGGGCACATGCGCCAAGCCCGAGGCGACGCCGCTTATGGTTCCGTCGCCGCCTGACGCGACGATGGTGGCGTCGGGGTTCGCTTCGGCAGTGGATTGCGCCACCTGCCCCAAATCCGCGCCATTGGGCGAGAATTCAACGAAGCTGACGGGAATGTCGTGGTGTTGAAACCTGTCTGAAATCCGGGACTTACGCTCTGTCCCGTCTTGGCGGCCGGAGCCCTTGTTCAGAATAACGATAACACGTTGAGGCTTCATGATTGATCCATCCTTGATGACCTAAGCAAACGCTTGGGGCAGGGGGATGGTTCAGATGTTTTGCGTGTGCGTGATCAGTTCCGGCGCTGGATTGGCTTGCCGGTATAGATCGCGTCATCAACCTTAACCGATACGCGGCCGTCGGGCATGTCGCGGACGAAAATACCCTGGACGGATACGGTGGAACCGATGGTGATTGTGCGAAGCATTGCTTCCTCCCAGAAGAACCTGAAGTTGCATCTTTATAAGCGACAATTTGCCTAAGTCTAGCAACAAAAAAGTCAAGGAAGCAGTATTCACGCGCGTAAAGAAACAGCAGCGAGGTCGCGCTGGCCCTAAAGCCAGTCGCGCAGGATCGGAATCAGGGGAATGTCCGCAGGGGGCATCGGATAATCTTTCAGCGCATTGGCACGGACCCATTTCAGGGTCTGCCCCTCGCGCGCCTGCGGTGTGCCGTTCCATTTGCGGCAGGCAAACAGCGGCATCAACAGGTGGAAATCATCGTAAGCATGGCTGGCAAAGGTCAGCGGGGCAAGGCAGGACGCCCATGTGTCGATGCCTAGTTCCTCTTGCAACTCGCGGATCAGCGCGGCTTCGGGGGTTTCGCCGGCTTCCACCTTGCCGCCCGGAAACTCCCACAAACCGGCCATGGATTTGCCGGGCGGGCGCTGTGCCAAAAGCACGCGCCCGTCCACGTCGATCAGGGCAACCGCCGAGACAAGGATAACCTTCACGAACGATAGTCCGCGTTGATCTCGATATAGCCGTGGGTCAGGTCGCAGGTCCAAACCGTTGCTTTGCCGTCGCCAAGGCCCAGATCAACGCCGATGGTGATGTTCTGGCCCTTCATATGCGCCGCCGCTGCCTCTTCCGAGTAGTCGGGGCTGCGCCAGCCGTCTTTGGCCACCTCGATATCGCCAAAGCGGATCGACAGCCGATCCCGATCAGCAGCGGCACCTGATTTACCGACGGCCATTACCACGCGGCCCCAGTTCGGGTCCTCGCCCGCGATGGCGGTCTTGATGAGGGGGGAATTCGCGATGGCCATGCCGTGGGTCTTGGCATCATCATCCGTAGCGGCACCGGTCACGGCGATCTCGACGAATTTGGTCGCCCCTTCGCCGTCTTGCACAACCTGATGCGCGAGGTTCAGCATGACGCCGTGCAGCGCTTCCGAGAACGCATCGCTTTCGCTGGCATCCACGCCCGACGCGCCAGTTGCGGCCAGGATCAGACTGTCGGAGGTCGATGTGTCGCTATCCACGGTGATGCAGTTAAAGGTGCTATCGGTATGGGTCGACAGCATCTTTTGCAGCGCCGGTTGGCTGACAACCGCATCGGTGAAGATATAGACCAGCATCGTCGCCATATCTGGCGCGATCATGCCCGATCCCTTCGCAATCCCCGCGATAGAGACTGTTTTACCGTCAATCTCGACCTCGGCACGGGCCCCTTTGGGGAAGGTGTCCGTGGTCATGATCGCCTTGGCCGCATCGGAAATGCCCTTGTCGGACAACGCGCCTTTAAGGTCCGCCAGAACAGCCGTGATCCGGTCGTGGGGCAGCGGTTCGCCGATCACACCGGTCGATGAGGTGAAAACACGCGATTGGGGAATATTACAGACATCAGCAACCGCAGCGGTAATTGCTTCGACCGCGGTGACGCCGCCCTTGCCGGTGAAGGCATTGGCGTTGCCCGAGTTGACCAGGATCGCGGCACCGGTGTCTGATGTCGCGCCGATCTTGGCCTGACAGTCCAGAACCGGCGCGGCGCGCGTGGCAGAGCGCGTAAACGCGCCCGCCACCGTAGAGCCCGGGGCCAATTCGGCCAGCATCACATCGGTGCGGCCTTGATACCGTACCCCCGCCGCGATGGTGGCGAAACGCACACCATCGATGACAGGAAGATCAGGGAAGTGATCGGGTGCCAGCGGGGATACAGCGGTGATTTTGCCCATTTGTTACTCCAGCAGGCCGAGGTTGGTCAGAACCGAAGGGTCGATTGTGTCAGCCGCCGAGCGGTCAACATCTGCGGCTTCGGTGGTCTTTTCGATCAGGGTCTGTGCTTTCACCTGACGGACCTGGGTTTCCAGCTCGTCCTTCACGTCTTCGAGCTTGGGCGCTTCTTTCTGGCGCTTGTCGTCCAGTTTGATCACGTGCCAGCCGAACTGGGTTTCAACGGGTTCCGACACAGTGCCGACTTCAAGCGCGGCAACGGCGGTTTCAAACGCGGGCACCATCATGCCGGGCCCGAACCAACCCAAAGTACCGCCCGCAGGACCGGATGGACCGGTGGATTTTTCTTTCGCCAGCTCGGCAAAATCCGCGCCTTCATCCAGCTCTTTCTTGACGGCTTGGGCTTCTTCTTCTGTTTCTACCAGAATATGCGACGCGCTGAATTCCTCGGTCGGTTCCGCATCGGCGTAGGCTTCGTCATAGGCGGCTTGCAGCTCTTCCTCGGTGACGTCCTGGGCCATTGCTCTCTCGATCACTTCGCCCGCGATCAGCTGGCGACGTTCGTTTTCAAGCGCCATCTCGATCCGCTTCGGCACTTCGCCGTCAAAATCTTGCGACAAGGCGGTTTGCTGCACAAGCTGATCCAGAATGCCCTTGAACAGGACTTCGGGGGGAAGCTGTTGATATTGTTCGGGCAGGGTAGCGCGGGCAATGATCATGCTGCCAATCGTGATGTCGGTGCCATTGACCGTGGCAACCACGGTTTCAGCGGTGACGTCTGTCTGCGCATCCGTGTTTTCGGCAGTGTCGTCCTGCGCAACAGCGGGCAGGGCGAGCGAAGCTGCCACCACGAATGGTGCCAGAAAAGTGAGAGGTTTTTGCATGTATCTGTCCTTGGTTTGGCAGCCACAAGGGGCTGCTACATTGACACGGTTTAGTGCGGCCCTTACATCGCCCTATGGGCGCGGCCTTGGCGCACGTTCAGTCTTGTATCTAGGGGCTGTCCGGCGGCTCGGCAAGCAGATGGACGCCTTGGAACATAACTTCGGCAGGAGATTGCATGCTGGGCATCGGAACACTCGCCAAAAAAGTCTTTGGGACCCCAAACGACCGTAAAATCAAGGCGACCCGCCCGCTGGTTGAAAAGATCAACGCGCTGGAAGAAGAATTCTTGGCTTTGACCGACGACGGTCTGAAGCAAAAAACGGAAGAGCTGCGCAAGCGGGCGATTGACGGCGAAAGCCTTGATGATCTGCTGCCGGAAGCTTTTGCGAACTGCCGCGAAGGCGCACGCCGGACCTTGGGTCTGCGCGCCTTTGACACGCAGTTGATGTCGGCGATTTTCCTGCATCAGGGCAATATCTCGGAGCAGAAAACCGGCGAGGGTAAAACCCTGACCGCGACGCTGGCCGCTTACCTCAATGCGCTGACCGGCAAGGGCGTGCATGTGGTCACGGTGAACGAATACCTCGTGAAACGGGACGCCGACTGGATGGGCAAGGTCTTTGCCTCGCTTGGGCTGACCACGGGCGCTGCGGTGTCCGGCATGACCGAGGAAGACAAACGCGCCGCCTATGATTGCGACGTGACCTACGCCACGAACAACGAGCTGGGCTTTGATTATCTGCGCGATAACATGAAGTCTGAGCTGAGCCAGATTTTCCAGAAACAGCACAACTTTGCCATCGTGGATGAGGTCGACAGTATTCTGATCGACGAGGCGCGGACGCCGCTGATTATCTCTGGCCCGTCGCAAGACCGCTCCGAGATGTATAAAATCGTCGACGATGTGATCCCGCTGCTGCAGGAAAGCCACTACGAGCTGGACGAGAAAACCCGTAACGTGACCTTTACCGACGAAGGGAACGAGTTCCTCGAGCAAGAGCTGCACAGCCGCGGTCTGCTGGAAGAAGGGTTAACGATGTATGACCCCGAAAGCACCACCATCGTGCACCACGTGAACCAGGGTTTGCGGGCGCATAAGCTGTTCCAGCGCGACAAGGATTACATCGTGCGCGACGGCGAGGTGATGCTGATCGACGAATTCACCGGGCGTATGATGTCCGGTCGTCGTCTGTCCGACGGGTTGCATCAGGCGATCGAAGCGAAGGAAGGCTGTCAGATCCAGCCCGAGAACGTGACGCTGGCCTCGGTCACCTTCCAGAACTACTTCCGCCTTTATGACAAGCTGGCGGGCATGACGGGTACTGCCGAAACCGAAGCCGAAGAATTCGCCGAGATTTACGGGCTGGGTGTTGTCGTAGTCCCGACCAACGTGCCGGTTGCGCGTGTGGACGAAGACGATCAGGTCTATCGTTCGGCGCTGGAGAAATATCAGGCGATGATCGAAAAGGTCAAAGAAGCCAATGCGATAGGCCAGCCGGTTCTGGTGGGTACCACCTCTATCGAGAAATCCGAAATGCTGAGCCAGATGCTGACCGAAGCGGGCATCACGCATAACGTTCTGAACGCGCGCCAGCACGAGCAGGAAGCGCAGATCGTGGCGGATGCGGGCAAGTTCGGCGCGGTCACCATCGCGACAAACATGGCTGGTCGCGGCACCGACATTCAGCTGGGCGGCAACGTCGAGCTGAAGGTGATTGAGGCGCTGGACGCTGATCCTGATGCCGATCCCGTTGCTATCCGTGAAAAGATCGAAGCGGAACACGCTGACGAGAAGAAAAAAGTGCTCGACGCAGGGGGGCTTTATGTTCTGGCGTCCGAGCGTCACGAAAGCCGCCGGATCGATAACCAGCTGCGGGGCCGTTCGGGCCGTCAGGGTGACCCCGGCCGGTCGTCCTTCTACCTGTCTCTCGAAGACGATCTGATGCGTATTTTCGGCTCTGAACGGCTTGAGAAAGTGCTAACGACGCTTGGCCTGAAAGAGGGCGAAGCGATTGTGCACCCTTGGGTCAACAAGTCGTTGGAGCGCGCGCAGGCCAAGGTCGAAGGGCGCAACTTTGACATTCGCAAACAGCTGTTGAAGTTCGACGATGTGATGAACGACCAGCGGAAGGTCATCTTTGGCCAGCGCCGCGACATCATGGAAGCTGCCGACCTGCAAGAGATCACCGCCGACATGCGCGAGCAGGTGATCGACGATTTGATCGACCAGTTCATGCCGCCAAAAACATATGCAGATCAGTGGGATACACAAGGTTTCCAGGCCGCGGTTGCGGATCAGCTGAACCTGGATGTGCCCGTGGCAGCATGGTGTGAGGAAGAGGGCGTCGACGATGAGGTCATCCGCGAACGTCTTGTCGAAGCCAGCGAAAACATGATGGGCCAGAAGGCTGAACAGTTCGGCCCCGAGAACATGCGCAACATCGAAAAGCAGGTGTTGTTGCAGGCGATTGACGGCAAGTGGCGTGATCACCTTCTGACGCTGGAGCATCTGCGGTCGGTCGTCGGTTTCCGCGGCTATGCGCAGCGTGATCCGTTGAACGAATACAAGAACGAATCCTTCCAGTTGTTTGAAAGCATGCTGGACAGCCTGCGGACCGAAGTGACCCAGAAGCTGGGTCAGATCCGTCCGATGACAGAGGAAGAGCAGCAGCAAATCCTGTCGCAAATGCAGGAACGTCAGGCCGCGGCGCAGGCTAACGCCGCGCAGGCGGCGGAAGAGAACAGCGAAGCGCCGGCTTCGACCGCCGCTGCCGCGTCCGGTTCTACCGCTGTGGCGGGGTTCGACGAGAATGATCCAAGCACGTGGGGCACCCCTGCGCGCAATGATGAATGCCCCTGCGGGTCGGGCAAAAAGTTCAAGCATTGCCACGGCAAGCTTGCGTGAATGATCTTCCCCAAGGCTGGTTGCCGGCCTTGGGGGTGCTCCGCACGGTGCGGTAAGATTTAGGTAGGATCGGTAGACCAAGCTGCGCTTTTCACCAAACGGAGAGCGACATGCCAATTACCGACAATTTCAATGACTATACCGCAGGATTGACCGGCCCTATTTGCGGGGCCTTTGATATTGTGCCCGACGATACCGCCGACCTGCCGCAGATCACCCGTGGCTTTATGGTCGGTGGGGCTGGTGATGTCGCGGTGACGCTGAAAAGCGGGGATGCAGTCACTCTGCCTGGTTTGATGGCGGGGGTCGTCTATCCGTTTCGCATCTCAAAAGTGCGCGACAGCGGCACCACTGCAACGGGGATCAAAGGCCTAGTCTAGCGCCTGTCACCGCGTTAACTGTTGTTGCGCCCTGTCAGTATCCGGTGGGGCGCAGCAGGACGGGCAGAGTGCGCGCGATGATCTTGAGATCGCCCATAAAGCTTGGCTGGCGGGCATAGCGTTCATCAAGCGAAGCGCGTTCGGCAAACAGCAGGATGCCGCGCCCCGAAACCTGCCAAAGCCCTGTGATCCCCGGGCGCACCCGTTGGTAAGCGTGGCGGGCATCACCGTAGCTGTGCAGCTCCGCCCGGGTGACGGGGCGCGGCCCGACCAAGGACATTTCGCCGCGCAGTACGTTCCAGATCTGGGGCAGTTCATCCAGACCGGTGCGGCGCAGGAAATGGCCGCCGGGGATCACGCGCGGATCTTTGGTCAGCTTTTGGTACAACGCCCATTCCAGCGCGCGATCAGGTCGCGCCAATAGAATCGCCGGCAGCGCGGCCTGCGCATCAGGGACCATCGTTCTGATTTTCCAACAGCGGAAAACCTTGCCGGCGCGTCCAATCCTAGGGTGGGCATAAAGACCGCCCTGACCCGTGGATGCCACCAGACAGTATAAAACGATAATCACGGGCAGGATCAGCGGCAGCAACGCGAGGCTGACGGCAAGGTCGAACACCCGTTTCCCGCCGCCTTCGTATAGCGGCGCCCGACGTGCATGGACATCACTGCCCTGCCGTATCCCGATATCGATAAACGCCATCGTCACCTCTTACCCATAGCAACCAACCACCGGCGCATGTGCCGGTGTGTCAGCTAAAGCAGAGGTATCCTAAGGTGTGGTTAAAATCGGGATGCCGTCAGATCAGAGGTAGTTAAACTCGACCTCGCCATTGTGGATCGTTGCGGCGGTGAGCTTGTCCGTCGCGTAGGCACCGGTGTCGATCGACACCACGCCGCCTTTTATCATCGGCGTGTCGACTATTGTGTGCCCGTGTACGACCCAGATGCCGTCACGGCGGCGTTTGCGCCCGAAATCCTCATGCCCCCAAAGCAACGTGCGGCTTTCCTGATCCTTGATAGGGATCAATGGGTTAGCAGCGGCGTGGACAAAGGCGACATTGCCCGACACCCACGAGGTTGGAAGGTTGATCATCCAGTCGAGCAAGGCCTCGCCCATAGCGCCTTGCAGGGCGTCGCGGGCGCGTTCCAGATCATCACCAGAGGAGGTTTGCGACACGCCCGAGACGCCAAAGCTCGACAAAGTCTGGAGCCCGCCGTACCGGAGCCAGCGCGGACCATTCTCTTTCGGATTGTCGATAAACTTTAGCATCATCTGCTCGTGGTTGCCCATCAGCGTGATGATATCGGGCTGTTCGTGCAGCGCCCGCAGAACCTGCGCGCTTTGTTCGCCGCGGTCGACAAGGTCGCCGACGCAGATCACCTGTGTTCCGGCCGGAGGTTCGGGCAGTCTTTCAAGCAGATCAAAACGCCCGTGAATATCTCCGATCGCAATTACGGGTACATCCGGTGTGATCGGATCGAAATGGGGTTCGGGCTCGGGGTCAGGTTGACGGCGTTTAAACCAACGGTTCAGCATGGGTCTTGGCGTATCCTCTGTGTTGCAAAACTGGCGCAACGAAATGGTAAATCCGTTGATTGGACGGCACACAAAGTGTAGTCCTTCCTAAACTTCTCTACGGTCCCGGTATTCGCAACAATTAATTAATAGGTAGGTTAGCAGATGCAAGGGCGCTCGAGGAAACTAGCTTGTTCGATGCTAGCCGGGGCGTTTTGCGTCACTAGTCTTGCCGAAGGTTCAGCGCAATCTTTATCGACCTACGGCACGCCCGGGTTGGTTGAAATGCCGACGGCCCGCGTGTTGAAGGACGGCGATCTGGCCTTCACGGCAAGCACGTTTGGCCCCAACTACCGGTATTCAGCAACGTTCCAGGTCTTGCCGCGTCTTTATGGGACATTCCGGTATTCGCAGATTAAGAATATCAGTACCAATGCGTACCTTGATGGCGATACCTTCGACCGCAGCTTTGATGTGCATTACCAGATCTGGGATGAAACCGACCTACGCCCTGCTTTCGCCGTGGGTTTGCGTGACTTTCTGGGCACTGGTATCCTGAGCAGTGAATATTTTGTGGCCACCAAAAGCTTCGGGTCGAAGCTGGAGGTTACCGGCGGTCTGGGCTGGGGGCGGCTTGCGGGGCGGAACTCATTCTCAAATCCGTTCAGCATTTTGTCAGACCGGTTTGACACACGGACGCGCGACGCCAACACGGGCGGCCAGCTAGAGACAGGAAACTGGTTCCGCGGGCCGACGTCGGTCTTCGCGGGCGTGCAGTGGAATGTGTCGGACCAGATGACGCTATTTGCCGAATACTCCCCCGATGAATATACGCGGGAATCGGTGAACACGGGCATCGACGTGTCTTCGCCCCTCAACGTGGGGTTGGAGTATCGTTTCAAGAACGGTGTGCACCTCAAGGGGTTTGTCGTCGGGGGGCATGAGGTCGGCGCGCAGCTGAGCTATGTCATCAACCCCAAGAAACCGTCTGTACCCGGCGGGTTGGAGCAGGCCCCGCGCACCGTCGGCGCGCGCAACCGTCTGGCGATTGCTGAGTGGAACAACTCTGCTGCCGGGGGCGGGCGTGATGCGGTCGAGACCGTTTTGCAGCGTGTGCTGGCGGAAGACGGGCTGGAGCTGCAAGGCTTCACCATGTCGGGCAACCGCGCGACCGTGCGCGTGGAAAACACCCGTTTCGACAACGAGGCCCAAGCGGCAGGGCGCACGGCGCGGGCCATGGCGGTGACGCTACCCCCCGTGATCGAAGAGTTCACGGTCGTGTTTCTGGAGCGCGGCGTGCCGCTGAATCAGATCGTGACGCAAAGATCCGATCTGGAAGAGCTGCAGTTTGATTACGATGGTGCCTGGCGCAGTCTGGCGCGGGCGCGTCTGGAAGACGGGCACGATCAGGGCCGCGAAGGCGAGTTGGCGGATGTCTATCCGGTCTTTGACACGTCGATCGGCCCATATCTCGCCACGTCCTTTTTCGACCCTAACAGCCCGATCAGGGCCGATTTAGGCGTCCAGCTTAAGATGGATTACCGGCCCCGTCCGGGGCTGACCTTTGGGGGTCGTTTCCGCTATCCGCTGGTGGGTAATATCGATAAATCGTTCCGCGTGTCGGATTCCGTGATCGAGCCGGTCCGCTCTAATGCTATACGCTATGCAAAGGAATCTGAGCTTGAGGTGAACAGCCTCACGGCCGAGTATATGTTCCGTCCGGGTAAAAACCTGTTTGGCCGGGTCTCGGCAGGGTATCTGGAAGGGATGTTTGGCGGCGTGTCGACCGAGGTGCTTTGGTATCCGATGGATAGCCGGCTCGCACTTGGTGCAGAGCTGAACTATGTCAAACAACGTGATTTCGACATGCTGTTCGGGTTTCAGGACTATGACGTCGTGACCGGCCATGCCTCTGCCTATTATGATCTGGGCAATGGGTTCTTCGGGCAGCTGGACGTGGGGCGCTACCTTGCGGGTGACTATGGCGCGACGTTCTCTTTGGATCGTGAATTCAACAACGGGTTCAAGGTTGGCGGGTATTTCACGCTCACGGATGTGTCCTTTGATGATTTTGGGGAAGGGTCTTTCGACAAGGGCCTGCGGTTCGAAGTGCCACTTTCGTGGCTGACCGGACGGCCGTCGCGGACGAAAGTCCAGCAAACAATCAAGCCGATTACACGTGACGGTGGGGCGCGTCTTGCTGTCGCCAACCGTTTGCACGGGGTCGTGCGCGACTATCGCGGCAAAGAGCTGCGGGACAGCTGGGGGAGATACCTGCGATGATCTTACGTGCGTTGACCCTTGGTCTGTGTCTGGCGGGCCTCACAGCCTGTAGCGCCAGTCAGAACCTTCTGGCGCGTGGTGTTGCCGTTGCTGTGGACGACGATTCAGTCGTGCCCAAAACCGCGCAAGGGTTTCCCCCGCGCTTTGCCGCGCTGGTGCAGGATACCGCCACCCCCGCCTTGCTGCTGACCGTCGAGAACCGTGCACAAACCGGCCGCATGCTGCGCGAGGCGCGTGTGAACGGTGTCGATACATGGCTGAGTTCGGATTTAACGGCGCTGATGCTGGAAGACGGGATGCTGCAAGGGACACGCGGCCTTGGGTCTGAACTCTTCGCCGCTGATGTGTCGGAGCCCAAGGCGCTGATCCTGTCCGGGCGGCGCGGTTATTCAGACCGGTTGCACAGCAATCTGACGGGACTGGATAAGATTTCTACCCGCGCGTATCGCTGTCTGGTGGAGCCGCAGGGCAGCGCGACGCTCGCGCTTGAGATCGGCACCGTGCCGACGCGGGTTGTAACCGAGGATTGTAAAAGTCTGGACCAGTCGTTTCGGAATACGTATTGGGTCAGTGTAAAGAGCGGTGCCATTGTACAGGCGCGGCAATGGGCGGGCGATGAGGTCGGGTATTTGATGACCAAGGCCGCCGCCCGTTAAGGTTAACAGGGGCCGAACCTGTCTGGGGGCGAGGTGTCACATGATGAATGGGAGTATTAAAGTGCGATACCTATTGGTAGCTGTTTTGGGCCTGACCCTTGCAAGCTGTGGTACGGTTTACCGAACACCTGAAGTTGTAGAGGGCGTCGCTGGCGGCACCAATGTACGGGTGATGAACCTCACTGCTGAATCCGTCATTCAGGCGAATAGATCCGCCTATGCGCCACGGAGCCTGCCCGATGTGTTTTCCCGCACCGCAGGCTCTGGCTCGGGGCTGCGTGGAACCGGGGCGCTGCCATCGCCCACACTCGACGTTCAGACCCGCCCCAATGCGCTTGAGCTGCGCCTGCCGCCCCCGGTTGATCCCGGTCCCTACGAGATTGGTATCGGTGATGTGGTGCTGCTGGCCACACCGCGTGCCGCCGGATCGGTTGAACAGTTGACCGGGCTGCTGGCCGCACAAAACGCGCGCCAAGGCTATACGGTGCAGGATGACGGATCGATCAACATTCCCGATGTGGGCCGTGTGCGTATTGCCGGTTTGACCATTGAAGACGCCGAAGCGGCCTTGTTCCAGCGTCTGGTCGAGAACCAGATTGACCCGACTTTCAGCCTCGAGATTTCCGAGTTCAACTCGCGCCGTGTGTCCATCGGGGGCGCCGTGTCGCAGCCGACTGTTGTGCCGGTAACGCTGACGCCGCTCTATCTGGAAGAAGCCTTGGCCGCTGCAGGCGGGATCACGGTCGAGGATCAGGACTATGCCTCGATCCGTTTGTACCGTGATGGCACGCTGTATCAGATCCCGCTGTCGCAGCTTTATTCCCGCGCGAGCCTGACCAAGACCCGCCTGCTGCCCGGCGATGCGATCTTTGTTGATACGGAATATGAACTGGCACGTGCGCAGGAATATTTCGCGCAGCAGATTACTTTGGTTCAGGCGCGTCAGGCGGCACGTGCCTCGGCGTTGCAAGAGCTGCAGCTTGAGGTGTCCTTGCGCCGTGATAATCTGGACGAAGCCCGTGACAACTACAAAGCACGCCTAGATCTTGGTGCGGATGACCGCGACTATGTCTATCTGGCGGGGGAAGTCGGGACGCAGTCGCGCTTTGCCTTGCCGTACGAGCGTAAGGCAAGTCTGGCAGATGCCTTGTATGATGCGGGTGGTGTAGCGTCGTCGACCGGCGATGTATCCCAGGTCTATGTGTTGCGCGCATCCTCTGACCCGCGCGAACTGGGGGCCATTACCGCGTGGCATCTGGATGCCCGCAACGCCGCGAATTTCGCGCTGGCCCCGCGGTTCGAGCTGCGCCCTGATGACATCATCTTTATCGCGCAGCAGCCCGTCACCAAATGGAGCCGCGCTGTTTCGCAGATCCTGCCGCAGATCCTGAGTGTGGGGAACGCGGTCACCAAATGATCTGACCACAATTGATGACCAAAGGCCGGGCAGAAATGTCCGGCCTTTTACGTTTCAAAGGGTCTGTCTAACGGGCGGAGGTTTCGCAAATTGAACCCATCGGTGCCCTATTTCAGCCACATCGTCTCATTACCCCTGAACGGGTCAATTATTCAGGCGGTGTGATATGTATCTTTCTGTTGTGATCCCTTGCATGAACGAAGAAGCCTCGATCCCGGGGCTGGTATCGCGGCTGACGCAGGCGATCGCGCCGTGGAAAGATCGGGCCGAGATTATTCTGGTGGATGATGGATCCACCGATGCCACGTGGAAAGCGATCGAGGCCGCGCAAGCCGGCTGTGCGCAACTGGTGGGTATCAAGCTTTCGGCCAATCGCGGGCATCAAATCGCGCTGACCGCCGGGCTTGAGGCGGCACAGGGCGAACGCATTTTTATGCTGGATGCCGATTTGCAAGATCCGCCGGAATTGCTGGTCGATATGATGTTCATGATGGATCGCGGGTTTGACGTGGTTTACGGCCGTCGTAGCGAGCGCCAAGGCGAGACCATGTTCAAGAAGGCCACGGCGCATCTGTTCTACCGCTTCCTCAACGCCATGTCCGATGTCCCGATCCCGCAGGACACGGGCGATTTCCGTTTGGTCAACCGCCGCTCGCTGGATGCGGTGCTGGCGATGCCGGAAAAGGCCCGTTTTATCCGGGGGATGTTCGCCTGGGCGGGCTTTAAACAGGTGGGTATTGAATATATCCGCGCACCACGCGCCTTGGGCGAAACCAAATATCCCTTCCGCGCCATGATGCGCTTTGCCATCGACGCGATGACCGCCTTTTCGACGAAGCCGTTGAAACTTGCGACGCGTCTGTCTTTTGTCAGCTTGTTCATGGCGGCGTTGATGGCCGTTTATGTGATCTATTCGCTGGTCGTGTATCAGACGGCACCGGGTTGGGCGTCGGTGGTGCTCGCGGTTAGCTTCTTCTCGGGGGCGCAGCTTTTGACGCTGGGTATTCTGGGGGAGTATATCGGTCGCCTTTACGTCGAGGCCAAGGATCGCCCGCTCTATTTTGTCAGCGATGATACGCGCGATATGGTCCCAGACGTGAAACGGTTGCGTGCCTGATGCGTGTTTTTGACTATAAGTGCGCCCGCTTTGGGGTTGTCGGCATTATGACGGCATTATCCTACGTGGCGATGTATCCGGCGTTTCTGGCGGCGGGGATGCCACAACCGGCAGCTAATGCGCTGGCGTTTTTTCTGGCGATCGTGCTGCAGTACATCGGTCATGCCCTGTTCACCTTTGAACGGCGGCTGATCAATCGCAGCCAGATCACCAAATTCGCCATCATGGTTGGCTGCGGTTTTGGCATGTCGATGCTTGTCACGGGCCCTTTGGCAGCGGCTTTGGGGATGCCGGCCTGGGCGGCGGCGCTGGCCGTTGCGCTGTATCTGCCGGTGCAGAACTATATTTTGATGACCCTATGGGTGTTCGCCTTGCCGCACCCCAAGACGGAGTACATGTCATGAGCCATATCTACAGTGATACATTTTTCGACTACATCAACCAAAGTGCGCGTGCCTCGGCAAAACCGTTTGTGTCATTGCTGTTTCCTTTGCTGAAGCCAACGACGGTGATCGATCTGGGCAGTGGGCGCGGTGTTTGGATGGATGAATGGCGCAAAGGTGGCGCGGAGGACGTGCTAGCCGTAGACGGGGATTATGTAGACCGGGCGCAATTGGCAGTCGCGCCGGAGCAGTTCATGGCCGCCGATCTGACACAGCCGGTAAAGACGGGCCGCCGCTTTGATCTGGCGCAGAGCCTTGAGGTCGGAGAGCATCTGCCCACCGAAGCCTCGGAGGTTCTGGTCGATAGTCTCACACGGGCGTCTGATCGTGTGTTGTTTTCCGCTGCGGTCACCGGACAGGGGGGCGAGTTTCACGTGAATGAACAGCCATTGTCCTTCTGGCAGGATATTTTCGCGGCCAAAGGCTATGTCGCCTATGATTGCGTGCGCCCTGCATTGAAGGACAACAAGGATATCGCGCCCTGGTATCGTTACAACGCGATCCTGTATGTGAATGAGGCCGGGCGCGCGGGTTTGCCGAAAGAGATCCTCGCGACCCAAGTGCCTGCGGGGCAAAAGCTCCGCAACGCGGGTAGCCTTGGCTGGCGGTTGCGTTTGGCCGTGGTCAAGACCCTGCCACGCGGCGTTGTCACGGCCATTGCGCAAGCGCGGGCGATGGTGCTTGCCCTGCGGGCGCGCCGTGCCAAGACCGTGGGTCGCGCGGCTGTATGACGGCGGCGGTCGGGCGGCAGTTGGCGATGCGGGCCGAAGCTGAACGGCTGCAGCTGGCACCGGTCTTCCTGATCACACTGGTGGCGGCGTTTCTGCTGACGGGGCAAAATCTGCTGGATCCGATGATCCGCCATGATGACTATCCCGCCCTTTTCGCGGATGCGCCCGCCTTTTGGAACAAGACCCTGCACGAGGGGCGGTGGCTGAACTACGTCTGGCACCTGCGCGAGGTGGTAACGCCTGCCTGGCTGAACTTTGCCCTGTATCAGAGCCTATGGGCGGCGTTTGTCGCTGCGTTTGCCGTTGCGGCGATGGGGCCCAGTGCGCAGCGCTGGTTTACTGTTGTGCTGGCCCTGCTGCTGGTGGTCTGCCCGTCCGAGATGTTGATCTCGCTCTGGTTCAATACGCTCATTCCCGGGTTGGCTGTTGTGGCGCTGTTTGCGGTGCTGGCCTGCTACCTGTCCAGCGCGCAGCTGCGCTGGCTGTTGCCGATTTTCGTGATCGTCAGCTTTATGGCCTATACGACCTATCCGCTGCTGCTGTTGGCGATTTGCATTGCGCGTACGCGGGACCGGTCAATCCGCGATCTGGCGGGGCTGATGGTGTTGTTCTGCGCAAGCTTCGTTGTCGCGGTGCTAACGGTCTATACGTTGAACTGGCAGGTTCATGGCGTGTTCGGTGTGCCTGTGGCCGATTGGCGTGATCCGACCGCGGGGGACGGGATTGGCGGGATGATCGCCAACCTGCCGAAGCTGGGGGAAACATTTACGCTGTTCCTCAACCGGACCGGCATCGGGTATCCGCCGCTGATCGGGCTTATTCCTTTCGTGTATATCCTTGGCCTGAATGTGCTGCGCAAGCGCGCGCCGCTAGAGGCTTTGTATCTTGCGGCTGGTATGGCGATCGGGCTTGCGCTGACGGTGGTTCAGGCGCTGAAGCTGGGGGTGATCGTTCCGCCGCGCGCGTTTATCTTCTTTTGGGTTTTCTTTGCGCTGACCGTGGTGCGTGCGGTTCAGATATTGAGCGAGGATGAGGGTCTATACGGCCGTTTAGGGCGCAATCTATTGCTGTTGATCGTCGGGGTGTGGTTCATCCAGCTGTTTCTAGCCTATGGGCAGTCCAATGATTGGCGTAGCGATACCAAACTCTGGGCGCAGGAGGTGCAGGCGACAGAGGGGCCGGTCTATGTCTATGGCGATTCGTCGAAAATTGCCGCTGGGCTAAAGGCCGGCATACAATCTTACAAAGCGCTGCCGTTCCGGCTGAAACAGTTGACCGGAAAGACGGCGGTGGCCTGTGATGAGGTGCCTGATACCTGCCCGTCCCGACCAGATATGACTGCCAGTGATGCCGAGGTGCATTTGCTGCGCGAAGGGAATGCGCTGTTCATGTTGTTTACGCCAAAACCATCGGACGAGACCGAGGATTAAGCGGTAAAGATGCTGTCCATGTGTTCGGCCAGATAGATGCGCAGCCAGGGGGTAAAACGCTCTGGCGTGGTTTGGGTCTGGCGGGCGAGGTCGGAGAGGTCGACCCAGGCGGTGTCCATCACTTCGGCGGGGTTCGGGGTCACATCGGTGAGCGCGACGGCTTCGGCGACGTAAATCTCTACCAGCTCATGTTCGGTCAGGCCGCCCCCCACATCGGCGCGGTATTCGACCTGGTCGCGATGGTCGAGCCTTAGGCCGCTGATCCCCAGCTCTTCGTCCAGTCGCCGTTTGGCGCAGGTGAGCGCGGGTTCCTCCCAGAACGGATGGGTACAGCAGGCGTTCGCCCAAAGACCGGGGGTGTGATATTTGCCAAGCGCCCGCCGCTGGATCAGGGTTTCGCGTCCGCGCATGACGAAAACCGAGATCGCCTTATGGCGCAGACCGCGCTGGTGAACTTCAAGCTTTTCGACGGGGGTAAGCTTGCCGTTGACCCAGGCGGGGATCATCGTGGTCATGTGGCTGCCCCGTTCGGGTGGCGTTTTGGCGATGTCATATCCGGCTGCCCCGCTCCTTGCGGCCCGCTGGCCCTTCTGCGCTAGGCGGTCTTGTAGCGGGTCGGTTTTGGATTGTCAGCCGCTGGTTGCGAAATGAAGGATAAGAGCTGTTACGCAATACCGCCTGCATTAAGGATGGTGGCGATGCGATCTGTGTCATAGCCAAGCTCGGCGAGGATAGTGCGGGTATCGGTTTGACCGTCGGGCATCCGTGGCGGCGTGGTTTTATGGGTCGAATATCGCGGCGCTGGCGCTGGCTGTAGCACGTTCCCTGCGGTGACGAATGTATCGCGTGCGGTGTTGTGAGGGTGGGAAGGTGCCTCTGCCAATGACAGAACGGGGGCATAGCAGGCATCGTGGCCGATCATGATCTCGTCCCATTCGGCGCGGGTCTTGGTTTCAATCAAGCGGGCAAGCTTATCGCGCATGGCGTCCCATTGGCTTTGGTCGTTCTGGATCTGCATGACGGGATCGTTTGACAGACCGCAAAGGTGTAAGAGTTGAATGTAAAATTGCGGCTCTATCGCGCCAATAGAGACGAATTTTTCATCCGCTGTCTTATAGACATCATAGAAATGCGCCCCTGTATCAAGCATGTTCACACCCCGGTCATCCTGCCACCAGCCTTGACCGTGAAACGCATAGATCATCGACATCAACAGGGCCGATCCATCGGTCATTGCAGCGTCGATCACAGTGCCTTTACCACCGCGCTGTACGTCCAAAAGGGCAGAGACCATGCCAAATGCAAGCATCATGGCACCGCCCCCGAAATCGCCGACCATATTGGCGGGGGGCGTGGGTTTATCCCCCTTGCGACCAAAGGCATGCAGCGCACCGCTGAGGGCAATATAATTGATGTCATGCCCGGCCATTGGCGCGTAGGGGCCGGTTTGTCCCCATCCGGTCATGCGCCCGTAGACGAGCTTGGGGTTCAGGGTCAGCATATCCTCCGGGCCAAGGCCTAAACGTTCCATAACGCCGGGGCGGAACCCTTCGACCAGCCCGTCAGCGGAGGCGACAAGATCGCGCAGTACGTCTTGGCCCGTTGCGGATTTGAGGTCGACCTCGATTGTTCTGCGGGACCGGAGCAGAATATCGGTTTTCGGGTCGCTTTCGGGGCCCCCACGGGTGCCGCCCGGACGGTCGATGCGGATCACCTCCGCGCCGTGGTCCGCGAGCATCATACAGGCGAAGGGGCCTGGGCCGAGCCCCGCGAATTCAACGATGCGTATACCTGAAAGCGGTCCTGCCATGATGTTCCCCGAGCTATTCAATGTCGGTAGCAAAGCACTGAAAGGGCGCTGTGGCAAACTCGATAGGGGCGTGCGGTGGTGCAGGCTCGCGTTAACCTGTCTGCGGCAGGGTGGGCCCTGATCAACATCTACCGAGCAGGAGTCACCATATGACCGATACATCCCCCGTTCTCGCCCTTCCGTATATTCAACCGTCGCAAGCGCAAAAGCATGTGACCCATAACGAGGCGCTGCGGCTTTTGGACGCGATTGTGCAACTGTCGGTCCTGTCTTTCACCGAAACTACGCCGCCCGCGACCGCAGCCGAGGGGGATCGGTATCTGGTGGCCTCAAACGCTGTGGGGGATTGGGCGGGGCATGACCATGCGGTGGCAGTGTTCGTGGATGGGGCGTGGCAGTTTATCGCGCCGATGCCGGGCTGGGTGGCATCTGTGGCCCCCAGCCAAACCCAAGTGGTTTACGACGGCGCGCGCTGGGCGGTTCCGGGGTTGCAAGATGTGCCTCGGCTCGGTGTCGGGGCGACGCCGGATGCGTATAACCGGTTGGTTGTGGCGTCGGATGCGGTGCTGTTCAACAATGCCGGGGCGGGGCATCAGGTGAAGATCAACAAGGCAGCCGACGGGGACACGGCCAGTCTGCTGTTCCAGACCGCCTTCGGGGGGCGGGCCGAGATGGGGACCTCGGGGAGCGATGATTTCGCCATCAAGGTCAGTGCAGATGGCGCGAATTGGGCGGAAGCTTTGCGCATTGAAGCGGCGAGCGGGCGTGTAACCGCCCCAATCTCGGGTTGGCGAGAGCGGCTGACTGCCCCCCGCATTTACTATGTGGACCCGCTTCAGGGTGGCGACGGGCAAAGTGGGCGGGGCACGGGGGCGGCTGCCTTTGCGTCGCTAGGCCGTGCGATGGAGGAAGTCGCCCTTTTGGACAGCGCAGGCCACGCGGTCACGGTTCAATTGGCGGATGGCAGCTATGATCTGGGCGCTTCGCCAGTCGCGGTAAGCGCGGCATTGGGGGGAGGTCTGGTTGAGCTTGTCGGGAATGCTGGCGACCCCGACGCGGTCATGATGACAGCGACAGGGTCGGTGATCGAACTGGTTTCGGGGCGTCTGAGATTGCGCGGTATGAGGATAGAAACCTCCGGTGCCGACCCGGCGATCCGGGTGTTGCCGGAAGCGGTATTAGAGGTTGATGAGGTCGTCTTTGGCACGGCGGGGGGACATCTGGATATCGTTGGCGGGCGCGTCGAGGGTGCGGGTTCGTACGTTATCGACGGCGATGCCGCGTATCATCTGCGTCTGTCGCAGGGGGCTGTGCTGGCGCGGGGGATGCAGACGGTGACGCTGGCGAATACGCCCGACTTTGCCACTGCGTTTGTGAGCTGCGAGATGGCCGGGCAGGCGGATTTCAGCGGGCATGGTTTCACCGGCACAGCCACGGGCAAACGTTTTGACGTGAGCAGCAACTCTGTTGTGCAAAGTGGCGGGACAGTGCTGCCGGGTGATATTGCGGGCACGACGCACAGCGGTGGCCTATACCTCTGATCTGCGAAAACCTGACAATTGTATGAAAGGGCCACATTGCCGCCTTAAAACCTGAAGCTGCCGTTAAGGATTTCGGCCCATCTTTATCCCCGGAACATGTAGGGGAATAAACCGATGGAGCTTGAGCATAAAACCACATTGTCGCCGCGGAAGGATATGGCGCTGACGGGGGTGACGGATATGGCGGTTGTCCAATCCTCTGGCGGGGCGGTGCTGTACACGACCTCGCGCTTTGGTGGCGGTGACTTGCTGGCCTATCGCATTGATGCGGAAGGGGGGCTTCGGTTTCTGGACAGTCGGGCCATCGCCGGGGACACGCGGGCCGGGATCACCAGCAGGCTGGAGGTTGTAGACGGTGCGCTATTGCTCACGGGGGCGGATAACGCCGCGCTCACCCGCGTTGCGTTAACAGATGATGGGCGCTTTGGTAATTTTTCTGCCGTGACCGGTGGTGCCGTGCCTGCCCAGTTACTGGCCGTCGAGACGCTGGATTTAGGCGGGCAGAGCTATCTATACGGGCTGGTGCGGGGGGCGGATAGCATCGGGTCGTGGCGCATGGGCGACAATGGGGCGCTGACGCGCATATCGGGCGACAGTGGCGTCGCGTCAGAGGCAGGTCTGACCGGCCTGAGCGTCGGGTATGTCGGACGCACGCCGTATCTGTTGGCGTCCTCGGCGCGGGACGACGCATTTATTTCGTTCAAATTGGATGGGAATGGTATCCCGCGAGAAGTCTCTCGTATCGCGGCGGAGGATGGCGTGGGGATCGGCAGGCCAAGCGCGACAGCTTTTGTAGACGTTGGGGGGCATGGATTTGCGATACTGGCCGCGGCGGGAAGTGCGAGTTTGAGCGTCGCGATGCTGGAGGCAAATGGCGCATTAACCTTAACGGATCACGTCCTCGACACGCGGGACACGCGCTTTGACGGGGTGCATGTGATCGAGACCACAACACATCACGGCCGCGCCTATGTGGCGGCGGCGGGCGGAGATGACGGTGTTTCGGTCTTCGAATTGATGGACGATGGCCGGTTGATGCATCTGGTTTCGATCGAAGACACGGACGGAAGCACGCTCGACGCGGTGTCGGCGCTTAACTTTTCGGTACAAGGAGATTTACTGCACCTCGCCGTCGCTTCAGGTGCCGAAGCGGGGCTGAGCGTCTTTACGGTGGATATTTCGGGCCGGGTTGCGGCGGCAACAGGGGGTGATCAAGCTGACACGCTGACAGGCGGCACGGGGGGCGATTTGCTAGCTGGCGGGGATGGCGCGGACCATATCGCCGGGCGCGCAGGGGATGATATTTTGCGAGACGGCGGCGGCCGTGATCTGTTGACCGGCGGTTCCGGCCGCGATGTTTTTGTCCTTTCCGCAGATGGGGAGGCCGATACGATTGCCGATTTCGACAGCGCGCAGGACAGCATTGATCTGTCGGCCTGGCCGTTCCTGAGACATGGGTCTCAGTTGACCATATCTTCGACCAAAGACGGTGCGGTTCTGTCCTTTGGTGAGGAGCGGCTAGAGATAAAAACATCGAGCGGACAGTCCCTTAGCGAGGAGGAGGTTCAAGCGCTCGATCTGATTGGGCAGTCGCGTTTCATGCCGGATTGGTCCCTGCCAGAGGAACCCGATACGCCATCCCTTCCCGCCGCACCGACCCCGTTGGTTCTGGTTGGCACGCCAAGGTCGGATGTGCTGGAAGGGGATGCGGCGGATGATCATATCAGCGGGCGCGCGGATGGCGACAGGCTGATCGGCGCAGGCGGCAATGATACGATTCTTGGCGAAGCTGGGGCCGATACGATCTATGGTAACGGCGGAAGCGATTTGATTGAGGGTGGTACCGAGGGGGATCAGATCTGGGGCGGTATCGGCTGGGACACTTTGCGCGGTAGTGATGGGGACGACGCCCTGTGGGGCGGCGACGGGTATGACGCGCTTGGCGGTGGCGACGGGAACGACACGTTAACCGGCAATAACGGTGCGGATAGACTCTATGGGGATAGGGACGATGACCATCTGATCGGCGGGCTAAATGCCGATAGCCTGTGGGGCGGTGCCGGCAAAGACCGTTTGGAGGGCAGCGCCGGTGCGGATCAACTGCTTGGCGGCAGCGGAAATGATCAGCTTTTCGGAAATGCGGGGGCAGATTTCTTGCAGGGCGACAGCGGGAATGACCGTCTTTCCGGGGGGATCAACAACGATACGGTTAACGGTGGGTCGGGGAACGATACGCTGTCGGGCGACAATGGTGCCGACCAGCTGATCGGCGGCGACGGCGATGATTTGATCAAAGGCAATGCCGGTCACGATACGCTTGATGGCGGCGCGGGAAACGACGTGCTGTCCGGTGGGATCGGGGCCGATCGGTTTATCTATGGTGCAGGCCAAGACACAATCCTGAGCTTTCAAAACGAAATTGACACTCTTTCGCTGGATTCTGCCCTTTGGGGTGGGGGAAGTTTATCGATGAGCCAGCTTCAGTCGTTCGCACGCAAAGGGGCCGAGGGGCATATCGTGCTGGATTTTGGCAGCGGCAAAACACTGGACCTGTTAGGCGTCGAAAACCTATCTATCCTAAATGGAGACTTTGAAATTTTTTAAAGTTTAAACTGCCACGCTGGGATCGTTACCGTTCCAGAATGTCACGGTGATAGCGCCTTAATAATACAAGGCCGAAAAGCCCCAGTATCGCGGCAACGGCGTAGACATAGGCTGAGGAGACGTAGGGTACGTCGTAGTTATGATAAAACCCGGACCTGACGCGGCCGACCACGTGGATCAGCGGATTGAACCAAACATAGCTGCGGTAGGGTTCGGGTATCGTTTCATATAAAAAGATGACGCCGGACAGTAGCAAAAGCGGCCGCGTGCAAATCCCGTAGACACGTTGCCAAACCTGAAACATCGACATCATGAAACAGTTGAACACCCCCACGCCCAGTGAAAGCGCGGCAATCATCGTCAGAGCTGACATGATATCTGATGCATTTATTGCGGCCCGCGTATCAAACAGAAAGATGATCCCACTCAGTACGATAAAGCCTACAAGAAGCTGAGTGAGAAAATTGAGGATGAACCGCCCCAAGATAGCGTCGACGAAAGTCACGCGCGGGTAGGCTAGTAGCTGTTTCGAATAGTTTATCGCCTGCGCGACCTTGTTGCTGAGATCGACGAACATCAAAAAGGGCAGCAAACCTGTAGCGTAAAAGATTGGAAAATTGTTTCCGAGCGGGGGCATACGAAACCCGATCGAGAATATTGCGGTCAACAGCGCGATCCCGAGAACGGGTTCAGCCAATGCCCAAATATACCCACCCGGGGACCGGCCATAGCTGGTCCCGATTTCGCGAAGTATCAGCGCGACGATAATGCGTGGCGTCGCAAAGACCATTGTACTTCGTTCGCATGCGACCCGACCTATCATCCTGGTACCCTCTGCGCGCTGTTGATCTGCCATCGGGCGGGCGTAGCCGCGCCAAAACGATTTAAAATGAAGTCATACTGTAGGGCAAAGGCCTCTCTAAAACTGTGTTTTAGGTGCTCTGGCAACATGGCGTGACGACCAGAATTACTGCGAAGATCAGCTTTGGGTGAAATCGGCGAAATACCTAAGAACATACAGATATCGCGCATGGTATGAGCGTGAAAAAGGTCTTCGTAAAATACATATTTAATTCGATGTGGAGGGATCACGGCTTCCAGCTCGCTCATCGTGCGCCGATAGTTCGCCCGCTCTAACTTAGGCAGCCGTTTACTGTCGATCAAATGCTGCGCGCGCGCCTCGCAAGCCGTTTGAAAGTCGGCTACCTGGGCGGCATCCGCGCTAACGGCCATTCTGATTTGAGACCACATACGATCAATCGGATCCCTCAAAATAAAGATGAAACAACTTTCGCCAAGGCTCCCCATTTCAGAGAAGTCCTTTGCGTCCAGTATCGCATAAGCCGGGGTGATGTCGCAGATCACAGGTTGGCGGCGAAATCCCCGAGTAAGATAGGAAAGGTAAGCCTCGTGATGTTCAGGCGCATCCGTGTAGATGGACAAAAGGTCAGCCAATTCGCTGAGAACCCTAAGATTGCGCCGGTTCTTGGGGCCGCGTTCTGACACCAATTTCCTTGCCAAGGTTTTCACCGTGTTCATACGTAGGTCAAAAACCTGGTCAGACTTACCCGCGATCACATTGAAATAATGAAGTTCCTTATTGCGCGAAAAATGAATCTGACTGCTGGTGCGCAAGGTTTCATAAAGCCAAGTCGTGCCGGCTTTCTGAGCCCCGATGCAATAGGCAAGCTTGGTGTTTTCCGGCAGAAGAGTAAGAGCCATACGGTACGCCTTGGGATGAGCTGATCATTTCCCCATGTTGTATTCGTGATGTGCTATCGCATCGTTAATGTCGGCAAAGTATTCTAGGTTTCCGGCCTCTAAAACAGCGCCTGCCGTGCATAGTTCTCGTAGCATGCCATTGGAATGGCTTACAAATATTGCACCAGATCGGGACAGGCGGTCCATAAAAATGGAACGACTTTTCTGTTTGAACCGAGCATCTCCGACAGCGGTGATTTCGTCAATCAAATAGGTGTCAAACTGCAGCCCCATGGAAACGCCGAAAGCCAGACGCGACTTCATACCGGCGGAGTATGTTCGGAATGGAAGATGAAAGTGAACCCCAAGCTCTGAAAAATCGGCGACGTAGTCGACCAGTGCAGAGGTGTCTGCACCATAAATCCGTGCCACGAAGCGCGTGTTTTGTGCCCCCGTCATGTCGGGGTGGAACGACCCAGCAAAGCCAACTGGGAAGGATACACTGCCATCAGAGATGACCTCGCCTGATGTAGGGTCAGTTGCCCCCGCAATGATCTTGAGCAGCGTAGATTTTCCAGCGCCGTTCCGCCCTAGCAGCCCGACAGAAATACCAGTGGGAAAAATAACGTTAATATTTGAAGCGACTGTCTTCCGTCTCCCCCGCACATGATAGGATTTGGTCAAATTTCGAAAGACAATCATCGGCGATCCTAGTGTCGATCTCGTAAGGAGTGCCAAACCAGCATAACGAGCGCCCACAGGGCGAAGCTAGATGCGAATGTGACGCCTAGAAGAAATGGGCGATTTGGATAAATCGAAGTCTCTGCAAGTGTCGGAGGAATATGCGCCGCCAAGTATTTTGATCTTTTTCGCCCCTCTGCAACCGCTGTATCAAAGGCGGCTTGGCTGGCGGTATAAGACTGTTCAGCAAATTCCAAATCGACCTTTAGGCTTTCAAACTGCCCAAAAAGATCCGCGAAACCAATGGAGTGCATTGCACCCTGCTGGGCATTCAATTTCTGATGCTCCTGCGAGATACGTGCTGCTATTATGTCGCGCCTTCGTTGCGCTTGCTTCAAGCGGGGATCGGTTGGCGTGCTGGTTTGTCGAAGCATGTCGATGCTAATCAACGTTTCCGTCATTTCTGCTTCTAAAGATGCCAATAACCCAGTTTGAATTTGAAGCGGTGTATCGGGGCTCACCAATTGGTTCCTTATGCGGAATTCGGCTAGCGTAAGCCGCGTTTTCTTGAGGCGCTGCGCTGCGCGCGCCAAGTTTTCTTCAGCATGTTGGGTAGCATCCTCGCGCGCTATCGCGGAAAGTTCATGTATCAGTTTTGCGCTTTCAGCATAGATTTCTTGGACAATGGCCCGCGCGTCTTCGGGAGCAAATGCTTGCACCTTAACCTCGATCAGACCGGTGCTACTATCGCTATACACATTGACCATGCGACCCCAGTATTTGGTCAGATCCTCGATCGTACCAGGGGCGTGGTAGCCGAAAACCGGATCAGAGTTCGTTGCGGGGGGCGACCATATTTTTCGCAAATTCAGAGACTTATCGATTATCTCCACCAAGTGCTGACTTTGAATGAATTGATACAGAACTTCTTCGTCCGCGGCACCGGACCCCGAGAGACTTGCAACCCCACCCAAGAGTTCGACAGGCGAGCTCATATCCTCGCTATGGACAGCAAATCCGGCGATAGAGGTATAGCGATCTGCAGCGCGCTCCCAAAGGTACCATGACACGAACAGGCTGGTTCCGAGAACGATGATGATGAAGCTGACAAAAGAAAGCCGATGACGTAGGTGAAGGCGCGCTTGTGGCACAGGCGGGACGATCGACGTGACTGGCAGTGTCAGAATGGTCGCTTGAGAGGCGGTTTCTCGTTTCTTTTCCCGCGCCGCAACGGCAAGCGCCCTATCATGCCGTTTTTTCTCGATGCGTCGCAAAGCTTCCTCACGCTCGCGCAGCTTTTGTTGTTTGCGCGCCGCGTGCGTATGGTGCGTGGTCGTTGATTGGGCAGGATTATGGGTCATGGTCTCAGTGCCTAATTCAACAGTCCTCACAGTTTATTAATTCGCGCGAAGTAGTTCAGAGAAAGTCGATTAAACTACGAAGGACTTTGGGATGGCGGAACCGCATGTTCACATTTTAATGGGGACGAAGAACGGTGGCATGTTTTTGGCAGATCAGCTGGCCTCAATCCGCGGGCAATCGCATCAGGATTGGAGCCTTTGGGCAAGCGATGACGGCTCGACCGATGGCACCTGTGAGGCGCTTGAAGATTTCAAAGCGGAAACACCGCACCATGATATTCACTTGCTCAAAGGGCCTCAGAGGGGCGTTGCCGCCAATTATTATAAATTGTTGAAAAACCACGAGTTAGATGGGAAGTGGGTGGCGTTTTCCGATCAGGATGATGTCTGGCTGCCTCACAAACTATCCCGTGCTGTCGCGCTCGTCGGGCGGTTGGGTGGTAGATGTGTTTACAGTAGTAGAAGTTACTATGTGGACCAAACGGGGGAGCGTTTGGGAACGTCCCCGACGCTGAATCGCCCTTATCGGTTTGGAAATGCAATCGTACAGAATGTTTTGCGCGGGAATACGATTGTGATTCCACCTATCGTCACCAACTATCTGCGTAGCATTTTAAGTACTACCGACGTTGCGGAAACTCCTTTTCATGATTGGTGGATGTATCAAGCGATCACGGGCGCCGGGTTTGGTATTCTTCATGATCAGAAACCTGGGGTATTATACAGGCAACACGGTGAAAATCTTGTGGGCGCGCCTGTTCGTCATTTACGGCGCAGGGCTCGATGCATGGCGGATGGTACGTTGGTGAATTGGATCGATGCAAATGCGGCCGCGATGTACCGAATTGCTCCCGTTCTGACGGCGGCCGCTCGCGAGCAATTACTGAGGTTTCTCGATTGGCGATCCCAAAGTCATACTAAGGGTCGCGCGGCACTTACTTCGCTCGGGATCTACCGGCAAACACAGGCGGGGGATCTAGCCCTGCGCGCGCTTGCACAACTCAAACGGTTCTGAATCGGTGTTAACTTAACAAACCCTCGTCATTGAGGCGATCAAGCAGGGCTATGTCAGCCTCAGCAAACGCAGCCAGTCTTTCCTGTGCTGGTTTATCGTTGATCAGAGTCATTAGATCTTGCCAACGGCTTGTCTGAACGCCTTTTGGCCCAACATTGATGCGCGTTTTTACAATCGAAGGACGATGCCCCGTTAGGTTTTGAATGTCATTCTCAAGCAGATTTAAACTGCTTATGCGATAAACTCTATCTAGTTTCCGCGCGCCGCCTATCGCTTGACCAACAAGCATATCTTTCGAGAAATGGCAGACCTCGGCCGCCCCGCGAACTTTCCCGGTGGCGAGATAGCTACAGTAAAAATTGTCGTAGTGATCCTTAATGAACTGTTGCCAAGCGGGACTTCCGCCAAAGAAATATGCGGCGGGGGAGCAATTTTTTACTTTGTACAACCCCATATGCCCAGGCGACGAGAGTAGGCTGTCCGTGAGGCGCGAGGCCTTATTTCTTAAATAAAAATAGAAAGAAGCGATCCTTTCAAATGGATCGCGAAGTACCGTGAACGCAAAGGCATCTGTCTGGGTCTCACGAAGGCGGCACCAATCTAGGTGACCCGAGTAAAGGTCATACCCGTTGGGAAATTGACCGTCTGACGAAGCTTGGTGGTGAACGCGAACAGGAGAGGTTCGAGCGCTGCCATAGATTTTAGTGAGCTCCGAGTGCACAGATTGGCCCGCGGTTTTGGGTATGTGTAAAAATGCGACTTTTTTCACTGAATGTTTTCCGATCTCAGATCCAGCGTCGGGGGGGCGAAAGGCGCGACATCTTTGAGCATTGTGTTTACCCCTCTACAAAATTCCAGCACATCCGACGGATCAAGGTGGTCCATTTGCCACGGCGCAAACTGCCACCAGCGGCACTTTAACATGAGACTGATGAAGCTCGGCGGTAGGCGCATTCGTTTGAGAGAGGCCGGATTCCCCGCGACGACTGCATAAGGGGCAACGTCACGGGTCACGACCGAATGCGCCCCGATTATTGCGCCGTCGCCAATGGTGACCCCGGCGGCGATATACGCCCCGTGCCCGATCCATACATCATTTCCAATTGTAGTGATTTTTACCTTGGTGGGCGGCTTGCTGTGAGCTGTCCTATAATTGTGGTAGTGTTCGGCTGCCTCAAAACCGTCGCCAAGTTCGAATACTCGGTCCCCAAGATAGAAAGCGGGGCTTGTGGATACCCAGTCTAACGGGTGGTTTTGCCGACCTATTTGAACGGATTCGCCGAATGAACAATATCGGCCGATGCGTGCGGCAAAACAGTATCCCGAGACTTGATACGAGAACGTACCCATCTCTAACGAGTGTTCATACTGTGTCCATTTCAGGCTCCCCGGGGCTTCGAGCACGGTATGTCTGGGGAGGTTGATCGACGTAGCACCCCGGTTCAGTACCTCGATGCCATTGTTTCGCAAAAATTTTAGGGGCACTGAGATCTGGCTCATGAGGCCACCGCCCAGGTTTTGGTGATGTGATTTTTAACGTGAGACAGCAGAATATCCGCCAAATCCTGTTGGGTTGAGTAGGGAATAGGGAAACCGTTTTCAGCTTTGGTAACTGCTTCGCCCTGAGCACCAATTGCGAACGCATGGGTGGGCAAACCGGATGTCAGAGCTTCGTGCGTGGTAAACGAGAATGTCTCCGGCCACACGGAAGGTATTAACCAATCTGTCACGCCGTATCGGGCGGCAATTTTTCCCAGATCTGATATGGTATATCTTCCATGGATAGGCACCGAGGGGGGGAGGGGAATGGCGGGATCGAAATTCCCGACGATGACCAGACCGACACCTTGCGCATCTATCGCATCAGCCGCTCGGCTGATGATCTGTGCGCCTTTCTGAAGACCAATGTCGCCCAATACACCGATCACCGGGCGCTTTGGGCTGAGGGGCCGAGGGATACGGGGCACGGCGTCGGAAATTCTATGCGGTGTAACTTGAATTTTATCGGCGCAGTTGGGGAATGCTGCGCGCACAATTTCTTTGCTATTTTTAGAAAATACCACGATCTCATGGGATGCGGTCAGGAGTTTTCCCCACTCGCTTTGCCACCGAATCATGCTTATGGGTGCACATTTGGTTGCTGGGGCATTTAGGTGAGGTGGGGGTAGGCCATCGTACACTCCTTGATCGTTCAAAAGAGTGTAGTTGGGCGAGATTGCGAAGTAGTCATGAAAGAGAAACTCTATCACTTGTTGGCCGGTTTGGCTCAATTCTAGAATCGCACTTGGAATAGACAGCGGATCTTGATCCCCAACCGCGCAGGAATAGATTAATCGTCGCCGTTTTATGGGGCGTAGAAGTTGTTTGACGTAGTCGAGGTTGTTGGTCCCGCCGGAGATTATTCCGTCATGGCAATGCAATTCGATTTGCCATCGCATGGCACCGCCGACCCTGATTACGACAGCGGCGCGGCCCAACGCGTGATGTTTTGTTCTCACCCGATGTTGCAGATACGATTCAGCGCCGCCACCCATGCTGTGTGCGATATATATCGAGACCGGATACGTGTCTTGTGCCCCGAGCCAAGCCAATGCCAAAGCGAGCCGGGGCGATTTTAATGGGTCAGAGGCAATGAACTGCTGCACATCTCTATCGTATTCGGGATAACGCTTTGAAATAAGAGCGTTATTTTTCGCGATGAGACGCGTCTTCTCTTCCGATCCGAAACTTTGTCCGCCGCGATGCTCTACGAAAAGGTTAACGGCGCAATAATGCTGTCCGCCCGCTGCTCTGATGCGCTGGCACCAATCGACCTCTTCGCCGTATCCCCGACCAAAACTGACATCCAATTGCGGTTCAGCTCTGAGGTATCTGGGGGTGATCGCCATGCAAAATCCCACCCCGGTCGGCGCGGCCACGCGATAGCTTTGCGGGTTAAGCTGCGCGGCGGTCACATCTATAAGATCCCCCTGTCCGGCGGCAAGTTTTTGGGGTGCACATATGAGGGGGGCGGTAAAAATTTCCGCGTCGTTAGACATTGGGGTTACAGTGGCGGCGCGTGGATATTCAACGAGGGGGCGGATAAGGCGGCTCGCCCAGTTCGCCGGGACTAAGGCGTCAGAATTCAGTAAAATTACCGTGTCGGGCCAGCGTTTTGCATAGCGCAAGCCTTTGTTTACGCTTTTTACAAACCCAAGGTTTTGATCATTCTCAAGCAGTGTCGCACGGTCATTGTGTGCCAAAGACCACGCGCGCAGCAACGGTAGAATCCGTTTATCGGTTGAGCAATCTTCGATCAGAATAATGCGCCACTGAAGATCGGTATTGTCGACGACGCGCCGCAGCGCCTCTTTCAGTAGGTCATGCGCGTTGAATACCGGCAGTATTATCGTCACCGATGCCGTTGTGAGGGGAGGCGCATTGGCGCGGAATAGGTCAGGGTCAAGCTCGCGCGCATGGTGAACGGGGCATAGCCCCAGCCCCCGTTTGATCCGCGTGCGAAAAGCGGGGTCTCGTCTGACGCGCCAGCCGGCATAGGCAGGCAACTGCAGCATCAGCGCGATGACGAATTTGATTACCAATCGCGCTTGAATCCACCAAAGGTGAGGGAGTTTTAGACTTCGCGCAATTGTCCAGGTGCCATTGCGAACACGGTGAAATTCGACCCCAAACCGCCCGATCTCTTGCAAGCCGGTCGGGCCGAGCGGCGTGGTCAGGTCGAACCCGACCCGTCGCGCGCCACCATAGGCTTTGGTCACGTCGTCACGGATCAAGTCAGCTTTAGCGCTTACTTTTACGCCGTTCATATGCAGCACGATATCATCCGCGAACGTCCAGCCCGCCAGCCTCAAGTTCCCGTCATTTACGGCAAATACATCAACGGCACCCACCGTGGCACCGGACGGGTCCGTAATGTGCATTGGACGCCCCACGGCCCTTAGATGGGCGGCGATATAGCGGGCAAAGAGAGCTTTGAGCTGTTTATACAAAATCAATCATTTCGATTCTATGTTGCGTTGATAGAGCTCTAGATCAGCACGCTCACTCTTAAGGGGAGATTAAGTTTACTCAGCATTACAACAGAATTTTTGCTCGGATTTTACGGGAGGTGACATAGGTGAGCAAAACGCATCTTGGCGTTTTGGTGACGGATAATGGTCAAAACAATCAGGTAGATATATCGCCAACAGCTACCTGCGCCGAAGGGGTGCAGATTAATATATACGGGCGCAATAACCACGTGGTGATCGGCGAGGGTACTGTGATCTCCGGTGGCTTGGTTGAGCTAAGGAATCACGAGAGCGCCGTCTATATTGGCGCAGATTGTCGTTTGGCGGGGTCATTTCGATGCCGCGCGCGTGATACGCATATTCGCATTGGCGATCGCACCACGATCATGATGGCTCACCTCAGTCTGCATGAAGCGGGCGCGATTACGATTGGCGAGGATTGCATGCTGTCCGGGGATATCACCATGGATGTCAGTGATATGCATTCGATCCTTGACGTAGAAACGGGGGAGCGGATCAACCCGCCCCAAGATATCGAAATCGGGGATCATGTCTGGTTGGCCCATGGTGTCAGGATCATGAAAGGCGCACAGATAGGGCAGCATTCAGTGATCGGTAGCCGTTCCATGGTTCTTGGGGTGATCCCCGCACATAGCTTGGCTGTGGGCGCGCCGGCGCGTGTTATGCGCGCTGGTATCACCTGGGATCGCCGACGGCTAAGCCCCAAAGATCAATAAGTATTGGGTCCCTGTGCGGAGCCGTTGGTGATTTACACTATCGAAAGAGGAGATACGTGATGGTAATATCATGGGGATTGCGGATAGATTTTGCTTTGCTCATCCCACGCAAACTAGCTATGAGATGGCCTGAGTGGTCCCGTAGCTCAACTGGATAGAGCACCTGACTTCTAATCAGGATGTTGGGGGTTCGAGTCCTCCCGGGATCGCCAGACGCACCGAGTGTAGCTACAGCACAGTGATTGGTCCTTCGCCGTCGATCAAATGCCCGATAATACAGGCTTTTTTACCTTCGGCGGCCATGTCTCGGATCGCAATCTCTGCCTCGGCTGGGGGTAGAGCAGCCAGCAAGCCGCCTGCGGTTTGGGGGTCGTGCAAAAGCGGGTCGCTGCGTCCTCGCGTGGGGGCGTTGTCGACGTTGGGGTGATACAGCGACGAGTGCACGCCGCGATCTGATAGGTCTCGGGCACCGGAGTAGACGGGAATGGCGTCCGCCGAGATTTCCGCGCTCAGGCGCGATGCGCGGCAGATGGCGGCGATGTGACCCGCAAGGCCAAAGCCGGTGACATCTGTCATGGCATTGGCGCGACGCAGGTGGAAGGCTTGACGGTCCTGCGGTTCTGCCATCTCGTTTAGGGCCTGGGCGACGTCGGCTCCCCGTGCTGTGCCATCCATATGCGCAGCCATGATAATTCCTGATCCGATGGGCCGGGTCAGCACAAGGCAGTCGCCAGCTTGAGCGCCCGACAGGGTGATTGGTGGCGTTTCGCGCGTGCCGGTGACGGCGAACCCGATGGTCATTTCGGCACCCATCGATGTGTGCCCCCCGACAATCGTCGCGCCCGCGTGGTCGAATATCGCACGGGCTGCGTCGGTGATTTCTTGCAGTGTCCGGGACTGAAGCGCCTGAGACATATGGGGAAGTACGATGCTGGAAAGGGCCACTTGGGGCTGCGCTCCCATGGCCCAAATGTCGCCCAAGGCGTGCACTGCTGCGATGCGCGTCATCAAGGCGGGGTCGTGGATCAAAGCGCGCAAGTGATCGGTGCTGATGACCTGAAAGCCGCCACCGGGTTGCTTTAGCACCGCAGCATCATCGCCGAGGACAGAAAGAACGGCCGCATCCGTCGGACCTTGAAGCGACGAAAGCCCGTCACGAAGCACCGTGTTTCCGACCTTAGCGCCACAGCCGCCACACAAGGGTTTCGCGGCCAGTATATCGCGGGCACCCTGCGCCAGCGTATCGGGCAAAGCTGGCGGTTGCATCGGCGGCAAATCGTCAAGTTTATCCATGAAGGCGCGGTCGATCCGGTCTTTCCAGCGCCATAACGCGGGCCCCGAGAATGCAAGATCGAATTTTTCCGCCAAAGCCGATTTTTCCCCAAGGGAGATAAGCTTTAGGTAACGTTTTTGTGGTTTGAAGGGCTTGCGGGGTCCATTGGTGAGGGCGGCGCGAAGGTTGTGATACAGGATGGGTGCTGCGCGAACGGCAAACACGCCAGCCTTGGGGCGTGGGGCAAAGGGCATTGCTGCGCAGTCGCCGACGGCAAATACAGTTGGGTCACCGGGAAGTGACAGGTCGGGCGTGGTTTCGATGAACCCATCACGCAAGGGAAGGTCCGTTTGCGCCAGCCATTCATGCGGGAAAGCACCGGCAGCGCCGACCGTCAATTGAGAACGGATTTTGTCGCCGCTGCCCAGAACGACATGATCGGCGGCGATTTCCGTGACGCGTACGCCGGTGCGTAGGGTGACCTTGGCGCCGCGAAGCTTGGCCTCGACCGTGTGGCGCGCGCGGTTGCCAAGGCCCGAAAGCGTCGGGTCGGACTGTAGCAAGGTGACCCGAGGCTCGATCCCCGCGCTGCGCACGGCATGGGCCATCGCGAGGGAAAGCTCGCAACCGGCGACACCGCCGCCGATCACCGCGATTTCGGGCTCTATGTCCCCGCTCGTCACCGCGGCAAGGAAATCGCGCCAGCGTTTGGCGTAGACATCAAGTGGCTTTGCACCGACAGCAAAGCCATCAAACCCCGGGATACCCATTTTAGCGGTGATCCCAATATCAAAGGAGGCAACATCATATGCAATAGGAGCGCGGTCTTCGACATGAACCAGACGTGCGGTGCGATCGATATCTGTGGCGTGGGACAGGATCAGACGCGCGCCCGCAAAGCGGCACAGTCGGACAAGGTCAATCTCAAGTGTTTCACGTGAATAGTGGCCCGCGATATAGCCCGGCAGCATACCTGTATATGGGGCCGTCGGGCCTGGGTTGATGACGGTCAACCGCGCGCCCGGTAGCGGGTTCATCCCCCATTTGCGTAGCACCAACGCATGGGCATGCCCGCCGCCGATCAGCACCAGGTCTTGGGTCAGCGGGATATCGTGTCGATGCATCGAGTGACTTTCTATCAGGCGGGTGTCACAGTCTTAGCCCGCGGGATCAGCGGATCAAAGCCGCAAGACACAACTGCGGCCCGTTGCAACGGAATGTGAACTACGTGACAAAGACCGCAGCGTTTTCCGTGAACAAGGTGGCCTCCGTCCGTGACCCTTCGTATTCTGCACACTGCCGATCTTCACCTCGATTCACCGCTTCGTAGTTTGGCGATGAAGGATGACCGTCTGGCCGCGCAGGTGCGCGGTGCCAGCCGGCAAGCGCTTGAGACGATGGTGCAATGTTGCATCGACGAGAGGGTCAGCGCTTTTCTGATCTCGGGCGATCTTTATGACGGGCAAGAACGTAGCGCGAAAACCGCCGCGTATCTCGCCGCGCAGATGCATCGTTTGGCGCAGGCTGACGTGCGGGTGTTCTATATCAAGGGGAACCACGACGCGGAAAACCCCATCGCGGGGGAGATCGACCTGCCGCCGAACGTGCATGTGTTCGACGGGCGGGGCGAGAAAGTTCAGTTGGCCGGCCACCCCGTCTATATTCACGGCGTCAGCTTTCGCGACCGTCACGCGCCGGAAAGCCTGCTGCCGAAGTATACCGCGCCAGAGCAGGGGGCGGTTAATATTGCGATGATGCATACCTCTCTCGCGGGGGCGGAGGGGCACGATCTTTATGCGCCTGTGTCGGTCGGCGAACTGGCGGGGGCTGGGTTTGATTATTGGGCGTTGGGTCATGTTCACAAACGCGCCGTGCACAGCGAAGACCCCTGGATCGTGATGCCGGGCATGCCGCAAGGGCGCGATATCGGGGAGGCAGGGCCAAAGTCCGCTAGCCTGCTGACGATCGAGGATGGCAAGATCTCGGTTTCGGAAGTGGCGACCTCGGTCGTGGAATTCCGCCGCTGTGATTGCGATGTGACGGCGGCGGAGGTTGACGAAGATCTGCGCCGCAAACTGCGGTCGGCGTTGCAGGCACAGGCCGGACGGGGGGCTGCGATCTTGCGGTTGCGGTTGACGGGGCAAACGGCGCTGGCGTGGCAGATACGCCAGTTGGCGGATATTTGGCGCGCCCAAGCCGACGAAATCGCAGAAAGCATCGGTGATCTGTGGATCGAGAAGATGTCGGTGGATGTAACGGCTGTATCTGAGGATGCGGTGGATGGTGCTGTGGCCGAGGTACAGCAGTTGATGACGGACATCGCCAAGGAGCCCGCCACTCGGGACAGGTTGCAGCAAGAGTTGACCCAGATCCTTGGCCTATTGCCTGCTGATCAGCGCCGCGCCCTCGCACCGGATGCAGAGGCGCAAGAGGCGTTGTTGCGGCAGCTGACCGACGAGGCGGTGTTGACCATGGCCGCGCAGATGCGAGGAGCAGGCGAATGATGCGGCTGCAGCAGCTTGCGCTGGACCGATTTGGTCACTTTACCGACCGCGTGCTGGATTTCGGCGCGCGCCCCGCAAGCGGATCGGACTTTCATATCGTCTTTGGCCGCAATGAAGCGGGCAAAACCACCCTGATGGAGGGGTATCTGCGGCTGCTTTACGGTTTTGCAGCGCGTGAACCCTATGCCTTCAAACACCCCCGCGCGAACCTGCGCGTCAGCGGTACCGTCGAGATCGACGGGCAGATCCACCAGCTGTCCCGATTGCCCAAGCGCTCGGGCAATCTTGTGGACGGGGCGGGCCAACCTGTGCCGGATGCTTTGCTGTCTGCGGCGCTGCGCGGTGTGTCGCAAAAGGAATACCAAAGTTTGCTGTGTCTCGACGATGAAACAATCGAAGCCGGCGGCGAAGAGATTACCAAAAGCGAGGGGGATATCGGGAAGCTGCTGTTCTCTGCCGCGGCGGGTATCAGCGATCTGTCGCAGGTCTTGGGGCGGGTGGAGCAGGGCAATCGTGACCTTTATCTAAAAGGCGGTACAAAATCAGAGTTTGCGGCGCTGAAGGCTGCGCATGCAGAACTGGTCCAGCAGATCAAGGATCATGACGTCAGCGCCGCCGCGTTTCGCGAGTTGCGTTTTGCGCGGGATGCCGCCCAAACCGAAGAGCAGCGTCTGCGCGCCGCCAAGTCCGAGCTTTCCGTTCAGAAAACGCGGCTGGAGGCTATACTTGATGCGCATCCATTGGCGACAGAATGGAAAACGTTAGAGGCGCAGCTTACTCCTATCGCGCATTATCCCATGACGCTGGAGTTCGACAGCGAAGATTTGATTAAAATGATGACGACACGGATCGCACTTGTTGCCGAAAGGGAACGGTCCGTCGCCGAGGTGCACGCATTGCGGGCCGCGCGAGACGAGGTAGCCGTCAACGCGGATGATTTGGCGCGAGGGGCTGATGTTGATGCGCTTGCCTTCAAGAAAAGTCAGGTAGAGGCGGGACAATCCGACCTGCCCAAACGCGAAGCACAGTTGATGCAGGATACCGCTGATATGCGGGCGCGGCTTGATACTCTGGGGTTGCCCGCCGATGGCGCGCTTGCGCAGTTCATTTTAAGCGATCCCGCCCTTGCGGCGCTTGAACAGGCGCGCGCCACTCTGGACGATGCGCGCAAGCATCTTCAAACCACTCAGGCGGAGGCAGAGGTCGCGCGCGACAAATACGATGACGCGGCACGGGCCCTGCGCGCTACCGAAGAAGAGACCGCCGTCGACGCGGACGTCGAACGCCTGTTCATGCAGGTCGAAGCGGAGGATCTGGTCAGTCGGTATAATGACGCCCTGCGCCGGCTCGCGGCGGATCGTCAGGGGGTGGCCACTGCCTTGCGCGGGCTGGCGCGGCAAAATGTGGCGTTCGACGCGGTTCCGGCACTTCCGCTCAGCAGCCGGCGCGCGCAGGAATTGATGCAGGCCCATGGGGAAGCGCGGCTTGCCCTGCGTGCGGCCGTGCAGGCGGAAACCACGGCAGCCGATCGTTTCGCGGATGCCGAGATAAAACATGCAATGGCCGCGTCGGCCCCAGACTTGATCAGCGATGATGCCGCCGCCAAAGGGCGACAAACCCGAGATGAGCTATGGGCGCTGCATAAAGATGTGTTGGACATGGCCTCTGCCTCTGCGTTCGAGGCCGCCATGCGCGCGGATGACGCGCAGACCTCATTACGCGCCGGGCAAAGCCAATCGTTGGCGGAAATGCGGCAGGCGGAGCGACAGTTGATCGAGGCGCGGCAGGATCATGACAGGGCGCAGAATAAACGTACCGAGACCGAGGCGGCCTTTGATAAGGTGACGGGTGAACTGCGGTCCCACCTCGACGCACTTGGCCTGCCCGAAACCCTTTCCGCCGAGGATTTTGTCGAATGGGTACGCGACGCAGAGGCGGCGCAAACTGCAGCCGAAACTTTAAAGACATCTGAACAGGCCCACGCAGAGCTATTGCGCGCGGCAGAGCAGATGCGCGACGATCTGGCGGCACGGTTGGAGGCAGGGGATGCGCCTTTGCGGACTGTCGTGCTCATGGCCAAAACCCAGATCGCGGCGTCGCGCGAGCATCAGAATGCCCAAAAGCTCGCACAGGCCACAGTGCGTCAGGCCACGGCAGAGCGGGATCGCCGGGCAGCCGCAGCGGACAAGGCACGCACGGCCGTGACCGAGGCGCGTGACCAGTGGCGCGGTGCCGTCGCAACGCATCTTCCGGCGCTGCAGGCTGGCATAGACATGTGGAACGGGCTGACCGGCCTGCGCAGTATCCGAGAGGTCGACGCCCGCATGGCGGGTGTCCGGCGCCAGATTGCAGGCATCAAACAGGACCGCGCCGGTTTCATCGCACAGTTGGATGCACTGGATGGCGGGGCAGACGCGCAGGAACAGCCCTTGGCGCGTTACGCCGCTTTGCAAACCGCGGTGGAGCGTGCCCGTCAGGCCCAAGCGCGCCGCAACGATCTGGACGCGCGCCTTGCCATGGCGGAGGACGCCGCGGCTGAGGCGCTACGCGAGATTGCCGTGCTTGATGATCAGGTCCAACTTCTGGCCCGTGCGTTTGATGACCAGATAGACACCTCTACCCTCGATGCATTGCGTCAGGCGACGGCGACCGCGCAACAGGCAATTGCCCTGCGCCAGCAAAGTGCGGATTTGCGTACCCGTCTGCTCTCGATCCTGGGGGTTGATGCTTGGGAGCAGGCGCAGGAACGCCTCAGCGCTGCGCCCCTCGCACAGGCGCAAGTGGCGCTTGCCGAGCTCTGCGAAGACCTGTCGCGACTTGAAGCAGAGCTCGACAGCGCGATTGCTGCGCGCGCTCGGGCGCAAGCGACGCTGGATGCGGTTGGGGGGGATGGTGATATCGCAGCGCTCACCTCGCAAAAGCGCACGGTCGAAGAACAGATGCAGGCCGTGATGCTGCGCTATCTGACGGGGCGCTTTGGCCATACTTTGGCCGAGGATGCCATCCGCCGGTATCGCGACACCCACCGCAGCACGATGTTGGCCGCGACCGAACAGGCATTCAGCGATCTGACCCAAGGGGCATACAATACACTGACCACGCAGCCTGCCGCTCAGGGGGATGTGTTAATGGCCGTGCGGGCAGAGGATGGGGTGTCTAAGGAAGCCGCCGCAATGTCCAAAGGGACGCGGTTCCAGCTTTACCTTGCCCTGCGCGCGGCGGCCTATGAACAAATGGCGTCGACAGGAACCGTGCTGCCGTTCTTCTGTGATGATGTGTTTGAAACCTTCGACGAAGACCGCACCCGCGCGGCCTGTCGCTTGATGCAACGGGTCGGAAAGTGCGGGCAGGCCATCTATCTCACCCACCACCAGCATGTGGTCGATCTCGCACAGGAGGCCTGCGGCACAGATGTGACCGTGCACCGGCTGTAACGCCCCATATGGATTCGCGATTATCCGGCCCGCGAGTCGGCGATTCCACCGTCATGCCCTACCTGTGGTTGGGTCGAGGCGTGAAAAGCCCCGTATAAGCGGAGAGAGATACCCTGAGGGGCCCGGGTGCTACAAATTTCCGACGCTCAGAAAGTCAATAAAACAGGCGTTTGTGAAGGTTTTTTGACGAAAAGGATAAAATCCGAAAAAAGGGGTTGCGGGCATTTGGAACAAACCTTAGAACGCCCCTTACCGGAGACGCAGAGATGCAGACACGGGGCGCTAGACGGGGACGACGGGTTACGGTTCGGGTCTTACGTAGCGGAGAAATTCTGAGGTAATTGAGGCGGGGCGCGCTGAGAAGTTTACGGCGCATCTTGGTTTCTTTTGTCTCGACGCTCTTTGAAATTGATAGATATCTGAAGAGATATGTGGGCGGTTTGGTTCATTCGAT